>RCUT01000004.1_pt1 | contig 434419 bp, 387 predicted proteins | sample 2166171 | NCBI WGS metagenome assembly RCUT01 (sample SAMN09932757, study PRJNA488358) | compost metagenome | isolation source: compost soil in 4-hydroxybenzoic | place: Germany: Experimental Botanical Garden | reverse complement strand
CGACCTTCGCATTACGAATGCGCTGCTCTACCAACTGAGCTATATCGGCCCTGAAGAGGACGCGTTCACCGGGGTGAATCACGGGGTAAAAGGTTAAAACTAAGTGGGTGATGCGTCAATGGCCTTATGAATCAACCGGCTACTTTTGCATCACCCGTCTGGCTTTAAGCACGAATGGTATCGTCGCCGAAACCAATCCACTTATAGGTCGTCAACGCTTCAAGGCCCATCGGGCCGCGCGCGTGCAGCTTCTGGGTGCTGACCGCCACCTCCGCGCCGAGACCAAACTGGCCGCCGTCGGTGAAGCGGGTGGAGGCATTCACGTACACCGCAGAAGAGTCCACCTCGTTGATAAAACGATTCGCGTGGCTCAGGGTGCGGGTGAGGATGGCATCCGAGTGCTGGGTACCGTGCTGGCGGATATGCGCAATGGCGTCATCGAGATCGGCAACGACTTTGACGTTCAGATCCAGCGACAGAAACTCGTCGTCGTACTGCTCGGCCTTCACCGGCTCTACGCTCGCCGGGCCGTTCTGCAGTACCGGCAGCGAGCGCGCGTCAGCGTGCAGCGTCACGCCGCTTTCCGCCATCTGCTTGCTCAGCGCAGGCAGGAAACGCCCGGCGATGTTCTCATGCACCAGCAGGGTTTCGACGGTGTTGCAGGTGCTCGGCCGCTGGGTTTTAGCGTTGACGAGGATCTTCAGCGCCGGCTCAATCTCGGCGGACTCATCAACAAAGATATGGCACACGCCAATGCCGCCGGTGATGACCGGGATCGTTGACTGCTCGCGGCACAGCTTATGCAGGCCCGCGCCGCCGCGAGGGATCAGCATATCGATATACTTATCCATCTTCAGCAGCTCGCCGACCAGCGCCCGGTCGGGGCTCTCAATCGCCTGGACCGCAGCGGCCGGCAGGCCACACTCTTCCAGCGCCAGCTGGATAACCTTCACCGTCGCGGCGTTGGTACGCCAGGTTTCTTTCCCGCCGCGCAGAATCGCCGCGTTGCCGGTTTTCAGGCACAGGGAGGCGACGTCGACGGTGACGTTTGGGCGCGCTTCGTAGATAACGCCGATGACGCCCAGCGGAACGCGACGGCGTTCAATACGCAGGCCGCTGTCGAGCAGCCCGCCGTCGATGACCTGACCCACCGGATCGGCCAGGCTGCACACCTGGCGAACGTCGTTGGCTATCCCGTCGAGGCGCGCCGGCGTGAGCGCCAGGCGATCGAGCATGGCTTCGCTCAGGCCGTTGGCGCGAGCTTCCGCCAGATCCTCGGCGTTAGCCTGCAGAATAGTCTCGGTCTCGGCCTGCAGATAGTCGGCAATCTTCTCCAGCACCCGGTTCTTTTCGCGGCTGGAAAGCAGCGCGAGTTTGTAAGAGGCCGCCTTGGCAGCTATGCCCATTTGTTCCAGCATTTTCAGCTCCTTAACGGATAATCATATCGTCACGATGGACGGCGACCGGGCCATACTCATAGCCGAGGATCGCGTCAATCTGCTGCGAGTGCTGGCCGGCAATCAGGCGCAGCGCATCGCTGTTGTAACGGCTAACGCCGTGAGCAATGTCGCGGCCGTCGCTATTGCGGATGCGGATAACTTCGCCGCGCGAGAAGTTGCCGGTCACGACTTTAATACCTTTCGGCAGCAGCGAGCTGCCTCGTTCCAGAATCGCCTGCACCGCACCGGCATCGACGGTGAGTTCTCCCGCCGGCGGGGCGCCGAAAATCCAGCGCTTGCGGTTCTCCAGCGGCGACTCCTGCGCGTGAAAACGCGTACCGACCGATACGCCCTGCATCACGTCGCCAATCACCCCTGGACGGCTGCCCGCGGCAATGATGGTATCGATGCCCGCACGGCAGGCGACGTCGGCGGCCTGCAGCTTGGTGCCCATCCCGCCGGTGCCGAGTCCGGAAACGCTGTCGCCGGCAATTGCGCGCAGGGCGTCGTCAATACCGTGCACGTCCGTAATGAGCTCGGCCTGCGGATTATTGCGCGGGTCGGCGGTGAACAGGCCCTGCTGATCCGTTAGCAGCAGCAGCTTATCTGCGCCGGCAAGAATAGCGGCCAGCGCCGAAAGATTATCGTTATCGCCGACTTTAATCTCGGCGGTGGCCACGGCGTCATTTTCATTAATGACCGGCACGATGTTGTTATCCAGCAGGGCGCGCAGGGTGTCGCGGGCGTTAAGGAAACGCTCGCGGTCTTCCATATCCGCGCGGGTCAGCAGCATCTGGCCGACGTGGATACCATAAATGGAAAACAGCTGTTCCCACAGCTGGATCAGACGGCTCTGGCCTACCGCCGCCAGCAGCTGTTTCGACGCAATCGTCGCGGGAAGTTCCGGGTAGCCGAGGTGCTCACGACCGGCGGCGATGGCCCCGGAGGTCACAATAACAATGCGGTGGCCCATGGCGTGCAGCTGCGCGCACTGGCGCACTAATTCGACGATATGGGCGCGGTTCAGGCGGCGGGATCCGCCCGTTAAAACACTGGTGCCCAGTTTTACCACCAGCGTCTGGCTATCACTCATGATTCTCTGCCGTTCAAAAGGAATATCGATATCGAGGTGATGTTGTAACAGGACTCAGGCCGCTTGCCAACCGCGGCGTTTTTAGCGCGCCGTTTTATTGCGCGGGATCGGGCATTCTGGAGAGGGATGATGACAATTTTATGACGGATACATTTAAATACCCTTTTTTATAAAAAGTTCCACATTGTCATAAATTTTTAATACTGGAGCGTTAAAAAACCTCCTGTTTTCACGGGGCGTTCGCCCGGAATTGATTAGCGCGTATAAATAAATCACCAGGACTGAATAATGAAAAAGAGCTCACTGGCATTAATGATGATGGGTCTTATTGCTTCTTCGGCTACCCAGGCAGCTGAAGTTTTCAACAAAAACGGCAATAAGCTGGACGTGTACGGCAAAGTCAAAGCGATGCACTATTTTAGCGACTATGACAGCAAGGACGGCGACCAGACCTACGTTCGTTTCGGCATCAAAGGCGAAACCCAGATTAACGACCAACTGACCGGCTACGGTCGCTGGGAGTCCGAATTCTCCGGCAACAAAACCGAAAGCGACTCTTCCCAGAAGACTCGTCTGGCGTTTGCTGGCGTAAAACTGAAGGACTTCGGCTCCTTCGACTACGGTCGTAACCTCGGCGCGCTGTACGACGTTGAAGCCTGGACCGATATGTTCCCGGAATTCGGCGGCGACTCTTCCGCACAGACCGATAACTTCATGACCAAGCGCTCCAGCGGCCTGGCAACCTACCGCAATACCGACTTCTTCGGCGTGGTTGATGGTCTGGATCTGACCCTCCAGTATCAGGGTAAAAACGAAGGTCGCGAAGCCAAGAAACAGAACGGCGACGGCTTCGGCACATCTTTAAGCTATGACTTCGGCGGCAGCGATTTCGCCATCAGCGCAGCCTACACCAGCTCTGACCGTACTGACGCGCAGAACCAGCTGGCGCGCGGCGTGGGTAAAAAAGCGGAAGCCTGGGCTACCGGCCTGAAATATGACGCCAACAATATCTACCTGGCGACCATGTATTCTGAAACCCGCAAAATGACCCCGATCAGCGGCGGTTTTGCGACGAAAGCGCAGAACTTTGAAGCGGTGGCACAGTACCAGTTCGACTTCGGCCTGCGTCCGTCCCTGGGCTACGTGCTGTCTAAAGGTAAGGATATCGAAGGCGTGGGTAGCGAAGACCTGGTCAACTATATCGACGTCGGCCTGACCTATTACTTCAACAAAAACATGAACGCCTTCGTTGATTATAAAATCAACCAGCTGAAGAGCGATAACAAGCTGGCGATCAACGATGACGACATCGTTGCCCTGGGCATGACCTACCAGTTCTGATTATCCTGACCCCCGGCCAGCGAGCGCTGCCGGGTAGAGGGTAAAAAAGCCGCTGCGTTTTGCGCAGCGGCTTTTTCTTATTCGGCATTAGCGGTTTTTAGCCAGGTGCCGGCGATCGTCGTTCATCGTTATCTGGGCGTTATACTCTTTCGGCAGGCGGCGCGCCTGGTAGAAAGCCGACTTCCAGTACGGATTGTCCAGCGAGGAGCGCATTACGCCCTGGCTTGCCGAGGCGTGGAGAAAATCGTGGTTGGTGTCGTAGAAGCCGACGTGCATGCCGCCGTTAATGCGGAAGAACACGAGGTCGCCAGGGCGCAGCTGCTGTGGCTTGACCCGCTCGCCCATTCGCAGCAGCTCCTTGGTCGTGACCCTGTCCATCGGCAGGTTGAAGCGATCCTTCAGCGTGCGCCAGACGAAGCCGGAGCAGTCGACTCCGCTTTGATCGGTGCCGCCCCATTCATAGGGCGTTCCGTGCCAGGTATGCATCTGATCGTGCAGCGCGGCGAGGACCGGGATCAGGTCATCTGAACCGCCGTCGATGGGGGCATATTCATGGTGGGCCGCGGTTTTCGGGTGCTTAGCCGGGGATGAACATCCTGCCAAAATCAAAAAAGGAACAAATAATAAGGCGTGCACAAGCTTTGGCGTCATATCATTATTTTCATAGTGAGCTATAGAACGGAATTATTTATAGCGTATTCACCATATTGCCAGAATGGGATTAGGTGATATTTACGAAACCTTACGTTAGGCGCGCGCATAATTTGTCATGCCGGCGGTGCAGGAAATATTGGCGTTAACATTTTCAATCTCATTTATTAATAAATAATTTCACTATTCAACAATATTTCACGGAAACTTTGCGGGCGCGATGATTGCGGCTGACGGCAAGGTGAAAGATCCTCATCATCCCGGCATTGCGCCGCCGGGCCGCCCTCCAGTACTTTTGTGGCCTAAAAAGAGAGAACGGGCGGGTCTATGCATCTGGATTTTCGCCAACTGCGCAACTTTGTGGCGTTGGTTGAGTACGGCACCTTTAATCGTGCGGCGGAGGCGGTATGCCTGTCGCAATCGGCCTTCAGCCGCAGCATTCAGGCGCTCGAGCAGAGCGTTGGTCATCCGCTATTCGACCGCCAGAGCAGGCTACCGACGCTCACGCTGCACGGGCAAAAGCTGCTGCCGTACGCCCGGCGGTTTCAGGAGCTGAACGTCGAGCTCAGCAGCCAGCTGCGGGAGGCGGATGATGCGCAAAACGGCGAGGTCGCGTTTGGCTGCGGCCCGGCGCCCTCCGCGCGGCTGATCCCGGCCGCCGTTGGCGAGTTTTACCGTCTGCTGCCGCAGGCGCGGGTGCGCTTTCAGATTGATAACTGGTTTGCCCTGCATCATGCGCTCACCACCCAGCACTATCCTTTTGTGGTGGCCGACAGCTGGCAGGCCGAACTGGATCCGCAGCTGCGAGTCCAGCCGCTCAGCCCCCAGCGCTGCTTCTTCGTTTGCCACGCCGATCATCCGCTGGCAAAGCGGGGCCCTGTCTCTATCCAGGAGATGCTGCGCTATCCTTTTGCCGCGCCGTACTTGCCGCCCGGGGTGCGCAAAGTGCTGGCGACCCTCAGCCAGCAGCAGGACTTTGCCCCGGCGATTCAGTGCGACCATATCTACGCGCTGCTCTCAACTCTGGCGCATACCGACGCGATAAGTTTCGCCAGCGAAGACGGCTTCGCGCTTTGCCAGCACAGCCACCGGCTGGTCAAGCTCGAGCTAAGCGACCTGCCGGACGAGTGGCGGCTGATGCAGACCCGGTTTGCGATTATCTCCCCGGTTCACGCCGCGCAGCCGCCGCTGGTGGCAAAGCTGATAGAGGTTATCCTGCACGCCGACCGCCAGCATCAGCTGCAGCTCCTGGCCCAGGAGGAGAGGGGCTAAGCGCCGTTTAGCCCCTGGCCTTTGGCATCGTACTGCGGCCAGCGCTTTTCCAGGCCCTGCGTTTTTAGCGCCCGTTCGACAAACTGCCCGTCCGCCCACTGGCCGACGTCAAAAGCGCTGCGGATCAGGCGGCCGGATTGCGCCTGCCCGACGCTGCTGCTAAAGCTGTCGGTGAGGAACGGGTCGATGCGCGGGGAGGTGCTGAAGTTAAGATCCTGCGGCTGCAGCTCCTCCAGGAACAGCGCCTGCGGGATCTGGCTCTGCTGCGCCATCTCTGCCGCCCAGGCGTCCCGGTTGGCCGGGTCGCTGATTTCAGCGGCGTTCTTCACCAGCACGTCGATAATCTGCTGGGTGGCCTGCGGCCAGGCCGCAATAAAGGTCTGGGTCCCGAGGAAGCCCGCCTGGGTGGTGTTCTGGCGGCCAGAATCGCCGCTCTTCACCACCACCGCTATTTTATCTCCGCGCAGCGCCAGCAGCGAGACGCCGCCCCACACCGCATCGACGCGGCCGGCCGCCAGCGCGGCTTTGCCGGCGCTCCAGTCGAGATTAATCACCTGCATGCTGCGCTCGTTGAGGCCGACGGTTTGGAGGGCGCGATCGAAGGCCAGCTGGTCCGCCGTACCGCGATAGACGGCCACCCGTTTGCCCTTCAGGTCGGCGAGCGTTTTAATCCCCGAGGCGGTGGTAGCCGCGAGGTAAGATTCGGAGCCGCGGCTTCCCAGCAGCAGGCGCGTCGGGAGTCCGTTAGCTTTGCCGATAATCGCCGCGAGGTCGCCGAGGTAGACAAAATCAAGCTGCCGGTTGGCCAGCGCTTCATTCACCGCCGGGCCTGCGCCTTTGAAAAACTGCCACTGCACCTCCACGCCCTGCGGTTTAAACACCGCTTCCAGCTGATGGCGGATAAACGCCATGCCGACGGGCCCTTCGATAAACGGCTTGCTGCCCGCGCTTTGATCCGGCACGCCGATGCGGATGGTGCGCAGCTCCTCGCCCTGCGCGCCGGCCAGCAGGCCCACGGCGGCAACCAGCGCCAGTAAGGTGCGGCTAAAAAATGCTTTCATCATAAGTTGTTGCTCCCCTGAGTTTTTTTCTCACCCTAAAGAGCCGAAGGGCCGGGTGTTAAATGCTTTTATGCGCAGAGCAAAGCTGAAAAAAAGCTAAACCAGGGGCCGCATGCCCGGCAGGCTGAAATGCATTTGCTGCATCGGGATTATTCGCCTAACGCAATGGCGGCGGGGCGCAAGGAACGTTTTTATAGCGGCATACCTTCAGCAAAAGTGGACCGATATGTCGCAGACGATCTTAAGAACAGGCGCCCCGCGCAGGCCGACATTCAGACTAAACGGCTGGCCGTGGCTGCTGCCCGCGCTGCTTCTGATGCTGTGGTACCTCGCCGCCCGCGAAGGCTGGATGGCGGAGCAGATCCTGCCCGCGCCGTCGGTCGTGGCCGATACCGCGCTGTCGCTGCTGAGCGGCGATCTGCTGGCGCAGTGGGGATTCAGCCTCCGGCATCTGGCTCTCGGCCTGCTGCTGGGGGCCGTAGCCGGAACGCTGCTCGGGGCGCTGTTCGGCCTGGTTCCGTCCGCCGCCCAGCGCATCGAGCCGCTGTTTTACGCCCTGGCGCAAATTCCGACGCTGGGCTGGATCCCGCTGTTTATGGTGATCTTCGGCATCGATAACGGCCTGAAGCTGGCGGTTATCGTTAAAACCACCGTGGTGCCGATGACCATCAATACCCAGCAGGCGGTCAGCGGCGTACCGCTGGCGCTGAGCGAAGCGGCAAGGGTCATGAACTTCTCCCGCTGGCAGCGGCTGCGCTGGCTGGTGATCCCGGCGAGCCTGCCGGGCTGGTTTACCGGCCTGCGGCTGGCGCTTTCGCAGGCCTGGGTATCGCTGATCGTCGTTGAGCTGCTGGCTTCTTCCGAAGGGATTGGCTACCTGATGGTCTGGGGCCGCCAGCTGTTTCAGCTGGATATCGTCTTCGTCACCATTGCGGCAGTGGGCCTCAGCGGCATGGCGATGGAGTGGGCGGCCAACCGGGCCTGCTTCCGGCTGGTGTTCTGGCCGCAGCCGGCGGCCGGGCGTCTGGCCTGGAAACCGCAGGCCAGCTGGCGGTCACTGCAGCTGCCGCTGGTGCTTCTGGCGCTTTGGCAGCTTGCCAGCGGGCAGGGCTGGATCGATAGCGCGTTATTCTCTTCGCCGCTGGCGGTGGCCGAGCGCTTTATTCAGGGTGCGGCCAGCGGCGAGCTGGCACAGGCGATGCTTGCGAGCCTGGGGCGGGCGTTTGCCGGCGGCGCGCTGGGTATCGGCTGCGGGCTGCTCTGCGGACTGCTGCTGGCGCTGCGCCCGCGCGCCGGAGCGATCTTTACCCCGACGCTTAACGTCCTGCGCCATATCGCCCTGTTTGCCTGGCTCCCGCTGCTGACCGCATGGGTTGGCAACGATAACGGCGGCAAAATCGTGTTTATCGCCCTGGCCTCCTTCTTCCCGATGTTCTTTAGCACCCTGCAGGCCGTTCTGCAGCGCAGCCCGCAGCTGGATGAGGTTGCCAGGGTGCTGCGCCTGAGCGGCCTGACGCGCCTGCGCAGGCTCATTCTTCCCGGCGCCGCCGCCGGTATGTTTGCCGGCCTGCGGCTGGCGGTGATTTACGCCTGGCTTGGCAATATCGGCGCCGAATATTTCATGTCCTCCGGCGTCGGTATCGGCAGCCTGATGATCAATGCCCAGCAGCTGCTGGATATGCCAACCATTCTCTGCGGCATGGTGCTTATCGGTATGACCGGTGCAGCGCTGGATAAAGCCGGACGTTTACTGGAAATTCGCGCCACCCGCTGGCGCCAACAGGAGCCGCTATGACGACTTTGCCCCTGGTCTCTTTTGACCACGTCCGTAAATCCTGGCAGCAGGTGACGGCGCTACAGAACTTCAGCCTGGATATCGCCGCCGGCGAGCTGGTGGCGCTGGTAGGCAGCAGCGGCTGCGGTAAATCAACGCTGCTGCGGATGCTGGTCGGGCTTGAGTCCGCCACCCAGGGCGAGATTCGCATCCACGGCGAGCCGGTGACCGGCGTCGGCAAAGATCGCGGCATCGTGTTTCAGGAGCCGCGCCTGTTTCCGTGGCTCAACGTTATCGACAACGTGATGCTCGGCCTGGCGGACGAGCCGCTGAGCCGGGCGGCGAAGCGCCAGCGGGCGCTGGAGATGCTGGCGCGCGTCCAGCTCACCGAGTTTGCCAGCGCGCTGCCCGCCCAGCTCTCGGGCGGGATGGCGCAGCGGGTGGCGATTGCCCGCGGCCTCGTCGGCCGCCCGCAAATTCTGATGCTGGATGAACCTTTCGGCGCGCTGGATGCCCTGACGCGCCATACCCTGCAGCAGGAGCTGCTGCAGATCCACCGGAGCGCGGGCACCACCACGCTGCTGGTGACCCACGATGTGGAAGAGGCGGTCGCGCTGGCCGACCGGGTGGTGGTGCTGTCGCCGCGCCCGGGGCGGATACGCGAAGTGGTGAGCCTTGAGCTTCCCCATCCGCGTCGGCGCGAAGAGGCCTCTTTTACCGCCGCCTGCCGGCGGATCCGCAATCTGATTACCACTCTGCCTGATACCGTTATTTAAGGAGCAACACCATGGGACATCCTTCCGTTTACCCGACCGGCGCCACCGTTTACGATCCCACGCGCGCCTGGAGCGGCTACACCCTTTTCCAGGCTACCGAGCGCGGCGCGGTGCTGGTGGATATGAACGGCCAGGTGGTACGCGAATGGCCTGAACTGCACGGATTTCCCAATAAGATCCTGCCCGGCGGCGCGATACTCGGCCACAGCGGCGAGCGCGATCCGCGCTACGGCATGCAGGATATGCTCGATCTGATCCAGGTCGATTGGGAGGGCAACGTGACCTGGAAGTTCGATCGCTACGAGCAGGTCAGCGATCCCGGCAACGAAACGCGCTGGATGGCCCGCGCGCACCACGATTACCAGCGCGCCGGCAATCCGGTAGGCTACTACGCGCCGGGCCTGGAGCCGCAGGTGGAGGGGGGAAATACGCTGATCCTCGCCCACACCAACCTGGTGAATGCCGATATCTCCGACAAGCTGCTGCTGGATGACACGATTATCGAAGTCGACTGGCAGGGCAACGTGGTCTGGGAGTGGCGCTGCAGCGACCATTTCCACGAGCTTGGCTTCGACGATGCGGCGCGCACCGCCCTGTACAACAACCCCAATATGCGCGCCAGCGGCGGCGGAATGGGCGACTGGATGCATATCAACTCGATGTCGGCGCTGGGGCCGAACAGGTGGTATGACGCCGGGGATCGGCGCTTCCATCCCGACAATATTATCTGGGACGCCCGCGAATCCAACATCATCGCCATCATTGATAAGCAGAGCGGCAGTATCGTCTGGCAGCTTGGCCCGGATTACAGTAAGCCTGAGCTCAAGCACATCGGCTGGATTATCGGCCAGCATCATGCGCATATGATCCCCCACGGGCTGCCGGGCGCGGGCAATATCCTCATCTTCGATAACGGCGGCTGGGCCGGATACGGCGCGCCAAACCCGGCGTCGGCGGACGGGGTGAAAAACGCCTGGCGCGATTACTCGCGGATCCTCGAAATCAATCCGCTGACCCTTGATATCGAGTGGCGCTACTCGCCCTACGAAGCGGATCTGCCGCAGCCGACCGATTCATACCGTTTCTACAGCCCCTATATCAGCAATATGCAGCGCCTGGAAAACGGCAATACCTTGATTAACGAAGGTTCGAACGGCCGCGTTTTTGAAGTGACCCGCAATCATGAGATCGTCTGGGAATATATTTCGCCGTTCTGGGGCAGGACGCTGAATAACAATATGGTCTATCGCGCCTACCGCATCCCCTACGCCTGGATCCCGCAGCTGGCGCAGCCGCAGGAGACGCCGATCGCGGCGGTGGACGTGTGGACGCTACGCCAGCCCGGCGCGGCGGCCGCGGGCCCGGCGCAGAGCGTGGTGCGGGTCGCGGGAGTGCAGCCGTATAGCAAAAGCGCCGACGCGCTGTGCGTGGCGACCGACAACGATACCCTGCGCCGCAGCCCGAAGCTGTTCCGGGTGGCGGAAAGCGCCTTCAGCCCGCTGAGCGCGGCGCAGGAGCTGGAGAGCGAGCGGCCGGTGCTGTTGTTTGTCGGCGCGGAGCGCTGCGTGCACTGCCGTAAGCTCTGGCAGCTGCTGGCGCAGGAAAAGGTTGCGGCGCGGATCGCGGCGCTGGATACGCGCTATCTTGATGCCGATCGCCACCCGGAGCTGGCGGCCACCCTCGGAGTTCGCGGCCTGCCGACGCTGCTGCTGATCGAGCAGGGCCAGCCGACGTCGCGGGCGCCCGCGCAGCCGTCGGTTGACAATCTGCTGGCCTGGCTGAACGGCGCGCTGGCGTCGTAGAGCCGCTGCGGGCTGGCTTTATGCCGGCCCGGGTTGATGGACGGATATTTCGTTTGCTACCTTGAGGCGGTGGCGTGACGGCGGAGAGGCTGGGCGGATCATTCTGCTGTCATCTTTCGAAAGCATGCTCTGGCGGGCCTGTTTACTGATTAGGGAAAATTAACGATGTCCAACGCTCTCACGATTTTCGATCTGGATAACACCTTGATTAAGGGTGACAGCAGTACGGTATGGAGCCGTTTCCTGGTGAGGGAAGGATGGATTAGCGACCCGGACTATCTGGCGCGAGAAGCGATGCTGATGGCGGATTACGATCGCGGCGAGATGAATATCGCCGACTACGTGGCGCTAATCCAGGCCCCGCTGATCGGCGTCCCGCAGGCGGAAGTTGACGGCCTGGTCGCCCGCTGCGTGCGCGAGGAGATCCTGCCCCGCGTCTACCCGCAGGCGTGGGAGGTTATCCGCACGCTGCGGGCGCGTGGCGAACAGATGCTGGTGATCTCGGCCTCGGTCAGCCTGCTGGTGCAGGCGGTGTCCGATGAGCTGGGCATCGACCAGGCGTTAGGCATTGACGTGGAGATGGCCGATGGCGGCTATACCGGCGTGATTGCCGGCACGCCGAGCTATCAGCACGGGAAGGTGGTTCGGCTGGCGCAGTGGCGGCAGGCCTATCCGCAGCTCGTCGGCGAGGTGACGTTTTATACCGATTCAATCAACGATCTGCCGCTGTGCCTGCACGCCGACCGCGTGCGGCTGGTCAACCCTTGCCCGCAGCTGGCAGCGGCGAATGAGGAGCATCGCTGGCCGGTGCTCAGCTGGCAGCTTTAATCTCCCCGGGCGGGTGCAGCGCGCCGCCTCGGGGAGGCGGGCGCTATCAGGATTTAAACAGCGGCACCACGCTGCCGCCGATGTAGCGCCGACGGAGCCAGGCGGAGAGCGTATCCATCGCCATCACCACCGCCACCAGCAGGAGGGTGATAAACATCACCACGTCCCAGTTCCACAGGCGCATATTCTCGGCGTAAATCAGGCCGATCCCGCCGGCACCGACGAAGCCCAGCACCGCCGCCGATCGGGTGTTGGACTCGATTTGATAAAGGCTCAGGGCCAGAAACGTCGGGAAGGATTGGGTGAAAATGCCGAAGCGGTGTTTCTGCAGGCCGTTGGCGCCGACGGCGGTCAGCCCGCGACCCGGTGAGCGGTCAACCGCCTCGTGGCCTTCGGCATACAGGCGGCCGAGCAGGCCGGTATCCTGCATAATAATCGCCAGCACCCCGGCCAGCGGCCCGAGGCCGACGGCGCGCACAAAAATCAGCCCCCAGATAGCCATGTCGATCCCGCGCAGGACGTCAAACAGCCGACGCATCAGCAGGGAGATAATCCCCGGAATCAAGCCGCGCATAATATTGCGCGCCGCGAGGAAGGAGAGCAGCAGGGCGATTACCGTGGCGGTGATCGTCCCAACGAAGACGATCGCCAGGGTAATCCCGATCTGCGTGAAATAGTAGCGGAACGGCCAGTTAAAAAAGTCGTGCCACACGAACATGCGCAGCAGATAGCGGCTGATTTGCTGCAGCCCGGTGGTGAGCTGCTCCCCGCTGATGCCAAACTGCATAAAGAACCAGACGTAATAGAGCACGCTCAGCAGCGCCAGCAGGCCGACGTAGCGCAAATGGCGCCCCTGGGCCTGATACAGCGCCTTATGCTGGCGACGGCTGGCGGCGATATCCGGTTGGTTTTGCCACTGACTCATTTTTTACCCTCAAGAACCCACTGCCGCAGGCGGCCGGACAGCATATCCAGCAGCGATACCACGATGATGATCAGCAGCAGCGTGATGCTGACCTGATCGTAACGATCGAGCTTAATGTTGGTCATCAGCTCCTGGCCGATCCCGCCTGCGCCCACCAGTCCAAGAATGGTTGAGGAGCGGAAGTTGATCTCCAGGCGCATAAAGCCGTAGGAGAGAAAAATCGGTTTGACCTGCGGCCACAGGGCGAAGCGAACTCGCTGCAGCGGCGAGGCGCCGCAGGCCATCAGCCCGCGAACCGGCTTGTCCTGGGCGCTTTCCACCGCTTCATAAAACAGCTTGGTCAGGCTGCCGATGGTATGCAGCATCAGCGCCAGGAAGCCGGGGATTGCGCCAATGCCGAAGGCCATCACGAAAATGACCGCCCACGCCAGCTCCGGCATGGTGCGTAAAAAGGCGACCAAAACGCGAATGGCGAAGCGCAGCGGCGGCGGCGACCAGGCGTTATTGGCGGCGAGAAAGCCCAGCAGGGTGGCAATGACCACGGCGACCAGGGTGGAAGCCAGCGCCAGCTGCAGGGTTTCCCAAATCAGCGGCAGCTGGATCGGCAGGCGGTAGCCCCAGTAAGCGAACGACCCTTTGGTATGCGAATCGGCGAACAGATCGCTGAGATGCAGCGTCGGCAGCGTCTCAAACATGTAATCGAAAAAGTTTGGCAGGGAGTGCCAGATGGTGAAGAGATTAAATTCAGCCGCGCTGCCCGCGGCGAAGTAAAGCACCAGCAGCAGCAGCGACCAGCTAAAGGTGTCGCGCTTTTGCCGCGCGCGCACCTGCTGGTAATAGCGTTCAAATTCGGTATTCGAAATATTCATACGTCAAGAGGTCTTCAGCATACCGCCGCCTCGCGCCTGCTACGGCGGGAGACGGCGTGGAGGCGGGATTAACGGGCGCTCACCAGCTCGCGCTTCATATCGATGATCTGCTGGAAATCGGCAACGCTGCCCGGGCCGATATGCTGGGTGCCGCCCATTGCCTTGATAAAGCAGGCGTGGTTATCGGTATCCAGCTTCTTGATCGCGGTGATAACTTTGGCTTTAAAATCAGCCGGCAGCGCGTTGCTTACCAGGATCGGGCCGTTGGGGATCAGCGGCGATTGCCAGATGATGCGGATCTGCTTCATCAGATCCGGATGATCCATACGAATCAGGCGGTTGAACGCGCCCACGCTGTAGCCGCTGTTGTAGTCACCCACCATAGAGGTCCAGGTCACCGCGCCGGCAAACTGGCCGTTCAGCACGCCGAGAATGTCCTGCTCGTGGCCGCCGGAGAAGGTTACGCTGGAGAAGAAGTTTTTGTATTTGTCATCCGCGCTGCCGCCAAATTTCTGCTTAAAGGCGTGGTTCGGGATCAGGAAGCCGGAGGTTGAATCCGGGTCGGCGAAGCCAAAGGCTTTGCCTTTCAGATCGTCTAACGATTTATACGGGCTGTCGGCTTTAACGATAACCACCGAATGGTAGCCGCGCGACTTGTCTTTATCATCCACGGCGATGCCGACAATATCGACCGCTTTCGGGTTATTAATATAAACCGAGGCGTACGAGGAGGGCGACATGCTTAATACCACGTCAACCTTGCCGCCCAGCAGGCCCTGAATAACGCCGGAGTAGTCGGAAGAGTTACGTAATTTGGTATCGACGTTCAGCTCTTTATTGAGGAAGTCTTTCACACACTGGTTATCACCAATTTGCTGGGTGGCGTTCTGGCCGCCGAGGATCCCCAGGTTTAACTCTTTCGGCTGCGCGGAAGCGCTCGCCTGCCATGCCATCATAATGCCCGCTACCGCTGCGGATAAACGAACTGCGCCAGTGATATATTGTTTCATTATTTTGCCCGTGTGAGTGGAAATTAATGCAATTGGCTAATTTCATCACCGTACAGCCGATGCAGAATATCCTGATTCAGCTGAGAGGGATGGTTGTCAAAAATAATGTTGCCCCGCGCCACGCCGATAACCCGCGTGCAGTACTCTTTCACCAGCTCGACCGAGTGCAGGTTGACCATCACGCTGATGCCCTGTTCGCTAATTTCGCGCAGCACGTTCATGATGCGCTGGGTATTTTTCGGATCGAGAGAGGCGACTGGCTCATCGGCCAGCAAAATACCGGGGTTCTGCATCAGCGCCCGGCAGATAGCCACGCGCTGCATCTGCCCGCCGGAGAGGTTTTCCGCCCGCTGCAGCGCATGCGGCAGCATGTTCATCCATTCGAGCAGGGAGATCGCCCGCGCCCGGTCGGTATCGGGGAAGACTTTGAACAGCGACTTCAGCGTTGAGGTTTGGCTCAGGCGCCCAAGCAGGACGTTTGTCAGTACATCAAGGCGCGGCACCAGGCAGAAATCCTGGAAAATCATCCCGCATTCGCTGCGCCAGGCGTTCAGCGCCCGGCCCTTGAGTTTGGCGACATCGTGCGGCGTGCCGACTTCCGGATAGCTGAGGATCTCGCCGCTGGTGGCGCTGTGGGTGCCGTTAAGCACGTGGAGCAGGGTTGATTTGCCGGCGCCGGAGCGGCCGATAACGCCCACCAGCTCGCCGGCGTGGAGATCGAAGCTGATGTCGTCCAGCACGGTTTGCTGCGCGCTGTAGGACTTGCTCAGGCCGCGCACGCTTAAGACTTTCCGCTGCCGATCGGTATCCGGCTGACTAAATTGTGGGTAATCGGTATCGGTCAGTGCAGCGAGAGAACTATTCATAACAGCGTCCAGGTTCGTCGTTAAACTGGGCACTATTAATGGCGTTTTATATGATCGTTATATGACGGTAAGGCGAACAAATAGTGAACGGTCGCGATTTGTCGCCGCGGAAAGGGCTAAAATAGTGCCCTCCGATGACGAAGGGCAGGGAGGCAGCGTGCCGGGTACGGCGGCGATTTTTATGCCGGCTTCAGCCGCTTGTGCCAGCGAAAACGGCGGCTTGCCAGCAGGCTCAGGCCGCAGCACAGCAGATAGTAGACCGCACCGGTAAAGACAAAAATGGCCAGGGGATAGATCTGGACGCGGTTGTTCACCTGGCCGGCGACGGTGGTGAGCTCCGGGACGTTGACGATAAACGCCAGCGACGTATCCTTCAACAGGCCGATAAAAATCCCCACCAGCGAAGGCTGTACGTTGCGCAGCGCCTGCGGCAGCAGGATCAGGCGCAGCGCCTGTCCGGCGGAAAAGCCCTGCGTCCGCGCCGCCTCATACTGTCCGGCGGGAAGGGACTGCAGGCCGGCCAGCACCGAGTGCATCACCGAAGCGGCGGTAAACCACGCCAGCGCCAGGGTCACCGTCACGGCGCCAGGCAGATCGCTGCCGGTGAGCATCGGCAGCAGATACCAGAGCCAAAAAATGACGAAAATCAGCGGAATGCCGCGAATGATTTCGGCCCACAAAAACAGCAGCCGACGGACGGCTCCGCCATAGCGCCAGGCGGCGCCGGCCAGTAAAACCCCGCCGGGCAGCGCCAGCGCCGCTGCGCCAACGGCCATCATCAGCGTCAGGGCCACGCCGCCGGGAATGCCTTCCGCCAGGCGTCCCCACAGCAGGTAATCGAGATTGTCGGCGATAACCGCCAGATTAGCGTTCATGCTGGGCTCTCCTGTGCGGACTATTACCCGGGCCGAGGCGCGTTAGCAGCAGCCCCATCGCCACGCCGAGCGCCAGATACAGCGCGGTGCCGACGGCAAAGGCTTCCAGCGCGTGGGCGTTATAGCTTTCAATTTGCCGCACCTGATAGGTCAGTTCGGCAAAGCCAATGCCGCTTGCCAGCGACGAGAGCTTCATCAGGTTCAGATACTGGCCGACAATCGGCTGCCAGGCGTTAGCCAGCCCCTGCGGCAGCAGAATATGGCGCAGCTCTCCCCACGGGGTAAACCCCTGCGAGACCGCCGCTTCCCGCTGGCCGCTGCCGACGGCGCGCAGCCCGGAGGCGATCTCTTCGATCAGGAACGCCGAGGTAAAGACCCCGAGTCCCCACATCGAGCAGATAAACTCCGGCGTCAGCCACCAGACGTTACCCGGCAGAATCGACCAGGCGTGGTCGGCGTTGATAAAATCGCGGGCACCGAGGGGCAGCAGGTTCCAGGCGGCAAAGTACCAGAACAGCAGCTGCACCAGCAGCGGGGTGTTGCGGAACAGCGAAACCCAGCAGGCCACCAGCCAGCGCCCCGGCCTGCCGCCGCCGAGGCGCAGCGCCAGCAGCAGGATAGCCAGCACGGTCGCCAGCGCCATCCCGGCAACGCTGACCCATACGGTGGTGAGAAACCCGGAGACGATCCACTGCAGCGGCTGGCCGCTGAGTACGCCGTGCCAGTCGAGAATCGGCGTCACTCGAGGCCCTCCTGGTGCAGCGGATTAAGCACCTTTTGCAGAAAGCGGCGGCTGCGGGCGTGCTGCGGGCGGGCAAAAAACTCTGCCGGCGGCGCCACTTCGAGGATATCGCCGCCGTCGATAAACACCACCCGGTCGGCAATCTCGCGGGCAAACTGCATCTCGTGGGTGACCACCACCATGGTGATGCCGCTGTGCGCCAGGGTTTTCATCACCTGCAGCACCTCGCCGATCATCTCCGGGTCGAGCGCCGAGGTTGGCTCGTCGAACAGAATAATTTGCGGCGAAGAGGCGAGGGCGCGCGCGATGGCCACGCGCTGCTGCTGGCCGCCGGAGAGCTGGGCCGGCATCTGGCTGGCCTTATCCTCCAGCCCCACCTGCTGCAGCAGCTCCAGCGCCCGCTGGCGGGCGTCATTTTTCGCCCAGCCGTGCACGCGCTCCAGCGCCAGGGTGATGTTTTCCTGCGCCGTCAGGTGGGCGTAGAGATTAAACTGCTGAAACACGAATCCGACGCGGCTGCGCAGCTGGCGTAACGCGGCGGCGGTGAGCTGACGCGTGGGCCTGCCGTCGATCAGGATCTCGCCGTCGCTCAGGGTTTCGAGCTGGTTGATCAGGCGGATCAGCGTTGATTTTCCCGATCCGGAAGGCCCCAGGATCGCCACCACTTCCCCGGGATTTATCTGCAGATCGACGCCGTTAAGCACCCGATGATCGCCGTAGCTTTTTGCCGCTTTACGCAGTTCGATACTGGCGTTCTGCAGATGTGAAAAATCCGCGGCCGAGGCCGCGGAGCGTGAAAATAAACCCGATAACATATTATTTAGCTTCTATGGTAAACGCGCGCGGCTGTGGGGTTTTGGTCGCCGGGCCGAACCAGACGTCGTAAATTTTTGCCGCCTGGCCAGATTTCTCCAGGTTCACCAGCTCGTCGTTCACCGCCTTCAGCAGCGCCGGCTCGCCTTTCTTCACGCCGACGCCGATCTCCTCTTTGCTCAGCAGGTCGGGGATGATTTTAAAGTTGGCTTTATCCGGCGCTTCCGCCAGCAGGCCGGCGAGAATGGTGCTGTCCTGGGTAATCGCCTGCACGTTGCCGTTACGCAGCGCGGTCAGCGCCAGCGGAATATCGTCATAGGAGAGCACGCGCGACTGCGGGAAGCGCTGGTGCAGCGCCTGCTCGCCGGTGGTGCCTTTTACCGCCCCGATGCGCGCTTTGCTGTAGTCATCAAGCTTATCCGCCGACTTAGCCGGCACGAGGAACTGCTGGCCGGTGACAAAGTACGGCGTTGAGAAATCAATCACCTGCGCGCGTTCCGGGGTGATGGTGATATCGGCGACGATCAGATCGGCCTTACCGGACTGCAGCAGCGGAATGCGGTTGGCCGGGTTGGTGGCGACCAGCTCCAGCTTCACGCCGAGAGATTTAGCCAGCGCCTGGGCGAAATCAACGTCATAGCCGACGATCTGGTGCGTTTTTGGGTCAACCGAGCCAAACGGCGGGTTGGCATCGAAGGTGGCGACTTTTACTACCCCGGCGGCTTTGATATCCGCCAGCTGGTCGGCCTGAGCCTGCGCGGCAAGCACCAAAATGCCCAGCGCCAGTGCAATTTTTGTTTTTGTCTTGCGCATTATTATATCCCCTAAGTCCCTGTATATGTTCTGTGGTTATTACGCTCCCATAGATTGGCCGCTGACGGCAAAGAAGAAAAAGTTCTTATCTATAGCAAAAAAGAACTTAACAAGATCATGGGTATTGGCATAAGGCGGCGCCCGCCCGGCGGCCCTGGAGAAGACGCGTAATATGCATCTTCCGGGATTGAAAAGACGGAATTGATATTTCCCGAGCGGCGCAGGCTGTGGTTGAAATAGACCCAGGCAAAACGCTTCCCGACGGAGGAAAAAATGAAACTCACATTATGGCAACGAATGACGCGCTGGCTGGCTTCGCTATCTCACGCTGAAGCCGGACAGCAGGATACCCAGCGAATGATGGAGGCCATATTACCGGTCGCCAGCCTGTACGGCATTGATATGGGGAATGTCGAAACGCGGTGGTTTCGCCATGATAAAACATACTGAGCGGCGCAGGACGCGTGAAGCCTACTGGAACGAGGTGTGCTTTGTGTAGCACAAGGCTGCTTGCGGTTGCGGCGACCGAACTTATCTGCCGCAGCCCCGAGCAGCTTTAATCTTTCCCGATGACCAGGGGTTTCACCCTGCCATGCAGTGCCGGATTATCGCTTTCATCCTTCAGACGCACGCCGGTCAGCCGGCGCAGAAAAGCCTGCTCCAGCAGCCACGCCAGCTTAAAGGCGGCGGCATCATAGCCCAGCCCTTCCGGGCGAATATTCGAAATACAGTTGCGCTCCGACTCCAGCCGCTGACGATGCGGTTGCCAGGTCAGGTAAACCCCGAGGCTGTCCGGTGACGAAAGCCCCGGCCGTTCACCAATCAGTATCGCCACCGCGCGGGCCCGCAGCGTTTCGCCAATATCATCCCCCAGCGCGACCCGAGACTGATGGGCCAGCACCACCGGCGCGAGGCTCAGCCCCAGCGTCTGCAGATAGGGCAGCAGGGCACGGATCAGCGGCAGGGCCTGGCGCTGCACCGCGTAAGAGGAGAGCCCGTCGCCGATAACCAGCAGCAGGTCGGCGGGACGCGCGCCGCTGGCGGCGAGGTCCGCGCGGCTCTCATCGTTCAGCCGTCGCCCCAGATCGGGGCGGTTAAGATAGATATGCCGATCGGCGGCGGCGCTGTGCACCGTCAGCGACGAGAGGCCCAGCTCCGCCAGCGGGGATATCAACCCTTCGCTGTCAAAAGGCTGGTGGATGGCGTCGCGCGCCCGGGCGTGCGCGAGGCCAAAATTCAGCACCTCGCGGGTTGGCAGGCTGGCGCCGCTGCGGCCCAGCGCGATGCGCGCAGCGGTGAATTCACGTAGCGGGTTCCAGGCGTCGGGGCGATTCATACCGGTTCTCCTTACGCCATCACAGAAAGCAGAGGATGGCGGGCGTCGGTCAGGCGCAGCGCGCCGTCCGGGTGGGTTATCTGCATTTTCGTCAGCCAGGCGGCGAACTCCGGCGCGTGCTTGAGGCCCAGCAGGCGGCGGGCGTACAGGGCATCGTGGAACGAGGTGCTTTGGTAGTTGAGCATGATATCGTCCGCGCCGGGAACGCCGATTAAAAAGGTCAGCCCGGCGGTGCACAGCAGGGTCAGCAGGGTGTCCATGTCATCCTGATCCGCCTCGGCGTGGTTGGTGTAGCAAACGTCGCAGCCGATCGGCAGCCCCATGATCTTGCCGCAGAAGTGATCCTCGAGGCCGGCGCGAATAATCTGCTTCCCGTCATAGAGATATTCCGGCCCGATGAATCCCACCACGGTATTGACCAGCAGCGGATCGAAATGGCGGGCGACGGCGTAGGCGCGGGCTTCGCAGGTTTGCTGATCGACGCCGTGGTGGGCGTTAGCCGAAAGACAGCTCCCCTGGCCGGTTTCAAAATACATCACGTTGTTGCCGAGGGTACCGCGGTTGAGGCTCAGCGCGGCCTCCCTGGCCTCCTGCAGCAGCGCCAGATTAATACCGAAGCCGCCGTTGGCCGCCTCGGTGCCCGCCACCGACTGAAACACCAGGTCCACCGGCGCGCCGCGCTCAATCAGCTGCAGGGTGTTGGTGACGTGGGTCAGAATGCAGGACTGGGTGGGGATCGCAAAGCGCTGAATGATATCGTCGAGCATATGGTTGAGCTGCGCCAGCACCGGCAGGCTGTCGCTGGCCGGGTTGATGCCAATGACCGCGTCGCCCGCGCCGTACAGCAGGCCGTCGAGCATGCTGGCGGCGATGCCCTTCAGATCGTCGGTCGGGTGGTTGGGCTGCAGACGCACGCTAAGATGCCCCGGCAGGCCAATCGTATTGCGAAAGCGGGTGGTTACCCGGCATTTGCTGGCGGCGAGGATCAGGTCCTGGTTACGCATCAGCTTGCTGACCGCGGCCGCCATCTCCGGGGTTATCGCCCGCGCCACCTGCTGCAGGGTGGCGGTATCGGTGGCGTCGTCAAGCAGCCAGTCGCGAAAGTCGCCCACCGTCAGGTGGCTAATCGCCGCGAAGCCGCGGCTATCGTGAGTGTCGATAATCAGCCGGGTGACTTCGTCCTGCTCGTAGGGGATGAGCGGGCTGTCGAGGATTGCCTTTAGCGGCACCTCCGCCAGCGCCATTTTTGCCGCCATCCGCTCTTCGGCGCTATCGGCGATAATACCGGCGAGGGCATCCCCGGAACGTGCCGGAGAGGCCTTCGCCAGTAGCGTCTTCAGACTATCAAAGCGCCAGACCTGGCCTGATAGCGTTGTTTTATACATGCCGCCTCCTCAGGAGACTATACGCAGCTGCGGATCCACCGGCGCGCGCTCGCGGGCCGCCGCGGTTTTACGAAACCACAGGTAGCCGCCGAGCATCATGGCCGCAAAAATCAGCGCCAGCAGCGTGTTATACCAGACCATCGCCACCAGGCAGAGCACCGCCATCGCCAGGGCGAAGGCCGGCGCCCACGGATAGAGCGGCGCGCGGAACGGGCGAATCAGTTTCGGCTCGCTGCGGCGCAGCTTGAACAGCGCCGCCATCGAGGTGATATACATAACAATAGCGCCAAATACCGACATCGTGACGATGCAGGCGGTGAGCGGCATCCCGCTGATGGTAATCAGCGAGTCGGAGAAAATAGCGGCAATGCCCACCACGCCCCCGGCGAGGATCGCCAGATGCGGCGTGCGGGTGCGGCGATTGAGCGTTGCCAGGCTGGCGGGCAGGTAGCCGGCCCGCGCCAGCGAGTAGATCTGCCGGGAGTAACCCATGATGATGCCGTGGAACGAGGCCACCAGGCCGAACAGCCCCAGCCATACCAGCATATGCAGCCAGCCGCTGCTGCTGCCGACCACCATTTTCATCGCCTGCGGCAGCGGGTCGTTGATGTTAGCGAGCGCCCGCCAGTCGCCGACGCCGCCGGCAAACACCATGACGCCGAGCGCCAATACGGTAAGGGTCAGGATCCCGCCGCCCAGCGCGCGGGGGATGGTGCGCTGGGGATCTTTAGCCTCTTCGGCGGCCATCGATGCGCCTTCAATAGCCAGAAAGAACCAGATAGCAAAAGGAATGGCCGCGAACATTCCCGGCAGCGCCAGCCCGCTGAAGCTCTCCGCCCCGGCCCAGCCGTTGGCGGTGAAGTGGCTCCACGAGAAGCCCGGAGCGACCACGCCCATAAACACCAGCAGTTCGAAAATCGCCAGCAGGGTGACAATCAGCTCAAAGGTAGCGGCAATGCCGACGCCGAGAATGTTCAGCGTCATAAAGATGACGTAGGCGCCGCAGGCCACCCATTTTGGGTCCAGCGCCGGAAACTGGACGTTGAGGTAGGCGCCAATCGCCATGGCAATCGCTGGCGGGGCGAAGACGAACTCAATCAGCGTCGCGAAGCCGGCAATAAAGCCGCCGGTCGGGCCAAAAGCGCGGTAGGCGTAGGCGAACGGGCCGCCGGCGTGGGGGATCGCGGTCGTCAGCTCGGTGAAACTAAAAATAAAGGCGCAGTACATGGCGGCAACCGCCAGCGCCACGATGAGAAATCCCAGCGTCCCGGCCTGGGACCAGCCGTAGCTCCAGCCAAAATACTCCCCGGAAATAACCAGCCCAACGGCAATCCCCCACAGGCGGAAACTGCCGAGCGTTCTTTTTAGCGTTGTGGTTTGCTCTGTCATTTTTACGACCTCGCCAGATAAAGTGACCCGGCTCACCACGCTATTTTATTTGCCAGCTGAGGCCTGGGCAGTGCTCAACAAAATACGCGAGTATTTTGAACGCCCTTTAGGGCGGCCCGCAGGGTGAGCGCAGCGAATAAATCCTCACGTACCAGGTGTACGCTCCGGTTTTTGCGCGCTGTCCATGCCCAAACTGCCTGCAATAATGACGCCTGGTGAACCTGGTATTTCAGATATGTGGAGGGTTGCAAAGAGAGTGCCAGGTCAGAGCCCCGATAAACGCGGGGGGTTAGCCGCGGGACGATCCAAAAAAGGGCAGCCTGCGCGCGCAAAGATATGCGTCCTGGTGCAGCTGCCCACAAATGTAGCGCTAGTCGCGAACGACGGCGCCCGCGTCCTGTTGAATCACCGGGCCCTCTTTTACCTTCAGATTGAGGCCTCGGGTCTCCAGCTCGGCGTGACGAATGCGCAGACCGCGGGTCGCCTCGATGTTGACGTTGCTAAAGTGGAACCCGCTCAGCGGCGCCTCCGGGGTGCCGATAATATAGGCCGCCGCTTTGCTATCGCCGGTGGAGGTTAAATTTTCCACGGTGATATTGCTGAAGTGCGGGGTTTTATATTTGTCGAACGGCTGTTTCGGGTCGCTGTCCGGCGGGTAGATCTGCTCGCCGAGGGTAAATCCTCCGGCCTGCAGCTGCTTGTCGACCTCGGCCTGCACGATAGGCGCGGCTTTGTAGTAGGCGGAGAAGACCAGCGGCACCTCGACGTTATGCATGGTGGTGTTACGGTAAACGATATTTTTGACCTCACCGCCTTTGCCGCGCGGGCTCTTAATGCGAATGCCGTACATTGAGCCTTCAAAGGTGTTGTTTTCCACCAGCACGTTGTTGACGCCGCCGGCGCTTTCGCTGCCGATAGAGATACCGCGCCCCTGCCTGAGCGTATTGTTGGCGATGTAAATATTATCGACCACCCCGTCAGGGAAGCGCGGATCGGCTCTCTCCGCTTTGATGGCGATATGGTCGTCATTGCAGTCGATATAGTTGTTGGTGATGCGGATGTTCTGGCTGTCGATAGGATCGATGGCGTCGGTATTCGGCGCATGCCACGGGGATAAAATTCGCGTGCCGTTAATGTCGATATCATGCGCGTAGCGGGTGACGATGTGGAAGCTGGGAGAGTGGGTGAGGGTCACGCCGTCGATCAGCACGTTGCTCGAACGGGTGATGTAGATCAGCCGCGGCCGGTCGGTGCCGCCTTTCTTGCCGCTGGCGCGAATATTTTCTCGCCAGCGCTCCCACCATACCGCTCCCTGGCCGTCGATGGTCCCTTCACCCACGATAGCGACGTTTTGCGCATCGGCGATGCTGATAAACGGCAGCCAGCCGTTTTCCGCTGCGGCATACTGCGTTTTTTCATCTCCGCGCCAGGCTGCGACTTCGCTTGAGGCGACGAGAGTCGCGTCTTTCTCCAGCTTGAGCCGAATATTACTTTTCAAAAACAGCGGATTGGTCAGATAGTTTCCCTTCGGGACCCGCACCGTGCCGCCACCTGCGGCGGCGCAGTCATCGATCGCTTTTTGAATGGCGTCGGTATTCAGCGCAATCTGCAGGCGGTGGCCTTCTGCACCGTATTGGGTGACGTCGCAGACTTTATCCGCAAAGGTCACCGCGCTGGCGGCGAGAGCCGTATGAAAGGGGATGACGCCGACGATAGCGGCGGCAGCCAACAGAGGAAAGGGGCGGGTTGTCATCTGATTATCCTTTTTAGGTGTTGTGTTTTGTAAAAATAGCAACATTGTTTTATTTTTGTGTTTATGCCGATCACGTTTTGCTTTTTGTCATTTAAATGCCCAGAACCCGCGCGCATTTTTCAGGCAAACGCCCGTAAAACGGCGTGGAAAGCGGCGCTTGTTTTGCAATTTCAGCTGCGGCGCGGTATAACTGCACCTCTTTGGATGTTTAGATGTCCATACGTATAGAAGGTAATATGCAAAGTACACCACAGCAGGGTGAGCCGCTGAAGCGCACCATGAAAACCCGCCACCTGATCATGCTCTCGCTGGGCGGCGTGATTGGCACCGGCCTGTTCTTTAATACCGGCTATATCATCTCGACCACCGGGGCGGCGGGAACGCTGCTGGCCTATCTGATTGGCGCGCTGGTGGTCTGGCTGGTGATGCAGTGCCTCGGCGAGCTGTCGGTGGCGATGCCGGAGACCGGGGCGTTTCACGTCTACGCCGCCCGCTATCTCGGCCCGGCAACGGGGTACACGGTAGCGTGGCTCTACTGGCTGACGTGGACGGTGGCGCTCGGCTCGAGCTTTACCGCCGCTGGTTTCTGTATGCAGTACTGGTTTCCGCAGGTGCCGGTGTGGGTATGGTGCGTGGTGTTCTGCGCGGTGATTTTCTTTCTCAACGTCATCTCTACCCGCTTCTTTGCCGAAGGCGAGTTCTGGTTTTCGCTGGTCAAAGTCATCACCATCATCGCCTTTATTATTCTCGGCGGGGCGGCGATATTCGGCATTATCCCGATGCAGGACGGCTCGCCGGCGCCGGGGCTGCGTAACCTGACCTCTGAAGGCTGGTTCCCCCACGGCGGCCTGCCGATCCTGATGACCATGGTCGCGGTGAACTTCGCCTTCTCCGGGACCGAACTTATCGGCATCGCGGCGGGCGAAACGCAAAACCCGCATAAGGTCATCCCGATCGCCATTCGTACCACCATCGCCCGGCTGATTATCTTTTTTATCGGCACCGTGTTTGTGCTGGCGGCGCTGATCCCGATGCAGCAGGCGGGAGTAGAGAAAAGCCCGTTTGTGCTGGTCTTTGAAAAGGTGGGCATCCCCTACGCGGCGGATATCTTTAACTTCGTGATCCTGACGGCGATCCTGTCGGCGGCCAACTCCGGCCTCTACGCCTCCGGGCGGATGCTGTGGTCGTTGGCGAACGAGCGGACTCTGCCGGCGTGCTTTGCCAAAGTGAACAAAAACGGCGTGCCGCTGACCGCGCTGTCGGTGAGCATGCTTGGCGGCGTGCTGGCGCTGTTTTCCAGCGTAATTGCGCCAGATACGGTATTTGTCGCGCTGTCGGCGATTTCCGGCTTTGCGGTGGTGGCGGTGTGGCTCAGCATCTGCGCCTCGCACTTTATGTTCCGCCGTCGCCATCTCCAGCAGGGTAAAGCCCTGAGCGAACTGCACTATCGCGCGCCCTGGTATCCGCTGGTGCCGGTGCTGGGATTCATTTTATGCCTGGTGGCCTGCGTGGGCCTGGCGTTTGACCCCAGCCAGCGCATTGCGCTGTGGTGCGGGATCCCCTTCGTGGCGCTGTGCTATGGTGCCTGGTATCTGACCCACTCACGACAACTCAACAGGGAGCAACAGCATGTCGCAGAATAACCCGTTAACCTCTATCCTCGCCCGCGAGCCCTTTGTGCTGCTCGACGGCGCGATGGCGACGGAGCTGGAAGCGCGCGGCTGTAATCTGGCCGATAGCCTGTGGTCAGCGCGGGTGCTGCTGGAGAATCCGCAGCTGATTCGCGACGTGCACCTCGACTATTTCCGCGCCGGAGCGCAGGTCGCAATCACCGCCAGCTATCAGGCCACTCCGGCGGGCTTCGCCGCCTGTGGGCTGGATGAGGCGCAGTCGAAAGCGCTGATCGGGAAAAGCGTTGAGCTGGCGCGCAAGGCGCGGGAAGCCTACCTTGCGGAAAACCCGCAGGCCGGCACGCTGCTGGTCGCCGGTTCGGTGGGGCCGTACGGCGCCTATCTTGCCGATGGTTCGGAATATCGCGGCGATTACCAGCGCAGCGTGGAAGAGTTTCAGGCCTTCCATCGCCCGCGCGTGGAAGCGCTTCTCGATGCCGGAGCCGATCTGCTAGCCTGCGAAACCCTGCCGTCATTTGCCGAAATTAAGGCGCTGGCGCTGCTGCTGGCTGAGTACCCGCGCGCTCGCGCCTGGTTCTCGTTTACCCTGCGCGACGCCGGGCATCTCAGCGACGGCACGCCGCTGAGCGAAGTGGTGGCGGCGCTTGCGGACTCTCCGCAGGTGGTGGCGCTGGGCATTAACTGTATTGCGCTGGAGAACACCACCGCCGCGTTACAGCATCTGCACGGTTTGACCGCGCTGCCGCTGGTGGTCTATCCCAACTCCGGGGAACACTACGACGCGGTGAGCAAAACCTGGCACCATCACGGCGAGTCCTGCGTTGCCCTCAGCGAGTATCTGCCGCAGTGGCTGGCGGCGGGGGCAAAACTGATTGGCGGCTGCTGTCGCACCACGCCGAAAGATATTGCCGCCCTGGCGGCCAAACGCTGACCGATAGCCCGGCGACGGCGCAGCGCGCCGCCGGCCGGGCGTCTCCCTCGCCCAGCAATGCTTACCGGGGCCAGCGCTCCCGCTTCTCAATCCCCGTTTTTAACTATCTTTTGCCGCTTTTTTTCTAATGACGATTGGCTATTAGCCAGAATTTTTAATTACTTCATCAAACGCATCAGGCCGGAAATACTGCACCCATAACAACGAAGGGGAGCAGACACTATGGCACACGCATCGCGCATTACACTTTTCGCCGCCCTGGCATTCGCCGCTTTTCAGGCCCAGGCGGTCAACGTCACCGTGGCGTATCAAACGTCCGCCGAGCCGGCGAAAGTCGCCCAGGCGGACAATACCTTTGCCAAAGAGAGCGGGGCGACCGTTGACTGGCGCAAGTTTGACAGCGGGGCGAGCATCGTGCGCGCGCTGGCCTCCGGCGATGTGCAGATTGGCAACCTCGGCTCCAGCCCGCTGGCGGTAGCCGCCAGCCAGCAGGTGCCGATTGAAGTCTTCCTCCTCGCCTCAAAGCTCGGTAACTCCGAAGCGCTGGTGGTGAAAAAGAGCATTACCAAACCCGAAGATTTGATCGGCAAGCGTATCGCGGTGCCGTTTATCTCCACCACCCACTACAGCCTGCTGTCGGCGCTGAAGCACTGGGGCATCAAGCCGGGCCAGGTACAGATTATCAACCTGCAGCCGCCGGCGATTATTGCCGCCTGGCAGCGCGGGGATATCGACGGCGCCTACGTTTGGGCTCCTGCGGTCAACGCCCTGGAAAAAGAGGGCAAGGTGCTGACCGATTCGTCGCAGGTCGGCGAGTGGGGCGCGCCAACCCTGGACGTGTGGGTGGTGCGTAAAGACTTTGCCGAGAAGCACCCTGAGATTGTGAAAGCCTTTGCGAAGAGCGCAATCGACGCCCAGCAGCCCTACATCGCTAACCCGGATGCGTGGCTGAAGCAGCCGGAAAATATCAGCAAACTGTCGCGCCTGAGCGGCGTGCCGGATGCGGACGTCCCCGGGCTGGTGAAGGGCAATACCTACCTGACCGCGGCGCAGCAGGCGCAGGAGCTGAACGGGCCGGTGAACAAAGCGATTATCGATACGGCTAAGTTCCTCAAAGAGCAGGGCAAAGTACCCGATGCCGGCGCCGATTACAGCCAGTACGTCACCGACCGTTTTGTGAAATAAAGGAGGTCACGATGCTGCAAATCTCGCATCTCTTTGCCGACTACGGCGGCAAACCGGCGCTGGCGGATATCAACCTGACGCTGGACAGCGGTGAACTGCTGGTGGTCCTTGGGCCGTCGGGCTGCGGTAAAACCACGCTGCTGAACCTGATTGCCGGATTCGTGCCTTATCAGCACGGCAGTATCGTCCTTGAAGGGCAGCGCGTAACCGGACCGGGCGCCGAACGCGGCGTGGTCTTTCAGCATGAAGGCCTGCTGCCGTGGCGTAACGTGCAGGATAACGTAGCGCTGGGGCTGCAGCTGGCGGGCGTGGACAAAGCGCTGCGTCGGGAAACCGCGGCGCAGATGCTGAAGAAGGTGGGCCTCGAAGGGGCTGAAAAACGCTTTATCTGGCAGCTTTCCGGCGGCCAGCGTCAGCGGGTGGGGATCGCCAGAGCGCTGGCGGCAAACCCGCAGCTGCTGCTCCTTGATGAACCGTTCGGCGCGCTGGACGCCTTTACCCGTGAACAGATGCAAACCCTGCTGCTCGGCCTGTGGCACGAGACCGGCAAGCAGGTCCTACTTATTACCCATGATATTGAAGAGGCCGTGTTTATGGCCACCGAGCTGGTGCTGCTGTCGCCGGGCCCGGGGCGGGTGCTGGAGCGGCTGCCGCTCGACTTTGGCCGCCGCTTCGTCGCCGGCGAGTCCTGCCGCAGCATTAAATCCGATCCGCGCTTTATCGAGCAGCGTGAATACGTGCTGAGCCGGGTATTCGAACAACGGGAGGCCTTCTCATGAGCGTGGTCATCAACGATAAACCGCGTCGGCGGCCGCTGAAGTGGCGCTGGCCGGTTTCCCGCCAGCTGACGCTGAGCGCGGCGACGCTGGCGGTGCTGCTGGCTATCTGGTGGGCCGTCGCGGCGCTACAGCTGGTTAGCCCGCTGTTTCTGCCGCCGCCGGGCCAGGTGCTGCACAAGCTGATCGCCATTGCCGGCCCGCAGGGTTTTATGGATGCCACCCTCTGGCAGCATCTGGCGGCGAGCCTGACGCGGATCGTCATCGCGCTGCTGGCGGCGGTGCTGCTCGGCGTTCCGGTGGGGATCGCCATGGGGCTGAGCCCGACGGTGCGCGGCATTCTCGATCCGTTAATTGAGCTCTACCGCCCGGTGCCGCCGCTGGCCTATCTCCCGCTGATGGTTATCTGGTTCGGCATCGGCGAAACGTCGAAGATCTTATTGATCTATTTGGCGATTTTCGCCCCGGTGGCGATGTCGGCGCTGGCGGGGGTGAAAAGCGCCCAGCAGGTGCGCATCCGCGCCGCCCAGTCGTTAGGCGCCAGCCGCGCGCAGGTGCTGTGGCTGGTTATTTTACCCGGCGCGCTGCCGGAGATCCTCACCGGGCTGCGCATTGGTCTTGGCGTGGGCTGGTCAACGCTGGTGGCCGCGGAGCTGATCGCCGCCACCCGCGGATTAGGTTTTATGGTGCAATCCGCCGGCGAATTCCTGGCAACCGACGTGGTGCTGGCCGGGATTGCGGTGATTGCGATAATTGCGTTTCTGTTGGAACTGGGGCTGCGCGCGCTGCAGCGCCGCCTGACGCCCTGGCATGGAGAAGTACAATGAGTGAACGTCTGAGCATTACCCCGCTGGGGCCCTATATTGGCGCGCAGGTCGCCGGCGTGGACCTCGCGCGTCCGCTGAGCGATAACCAGTTTGAGCAGCTGTATCACGCGGTGCTGCGCCATCAGGTGGTGTTCCTGCGCGAGCAGAATATTACCCCGCAGCAGCAGCGTGACTTTGCGCTACGCTTTGGCGACCTGCATATTCATCCGGTCTATCCCCACGCGCCGGGCGTCGATGAAATTATCGTGCTCGACACCCATGACGATAATCCGCCGGATAACGACAACTGGCATACCGACGTCACGTTCATCGAGACGCCGCCCGCTGGCGCGATTCTGGCGGCGAAAGAGCTGCCGTCCACCGGCGGTGATACCCTGTGGACCAGCGGCGTGGCGGCGTACGAAGCGCTTTCTGAGCCTTTTCGTCAGCTATTGAGCGGCCTGCGGGCGGAGCATGATTTCCGTAAATCGTTCCAGGAGTATAAATACCGCAACAGCGAAGAGGAGCACCGGCGATGGCTGGAGGCGGTAGAGAAGAACCCGCCGCTGCAGCATCCGGTGGTGCGCACGCATCCGGTGACCGGCAGGCAGGCGCTGTTCGTTAACGAAGGCTTTACCACGCGCATTGTTGACGTCACCGAGAAAGAGAGCGAGGCGCTGCTGGGCTTCCTGTTTAGCCATATAACGAAACCCGAGTTTCAGGTGCGCTGGCGCTGGCAGCCGAACGATGTGGCGATTTGGGATAACCGCGTGACCCAGCATTACGCCAACGCCGACTATCTGCCGCAGCGGCGCATCATGCACCGGGCGACGATCCTCGGCGATAAGCCGTATTATCGGGCCGGATAGCGCCCCGGGACGCCCGGCTATGGCGCTGCGCGCCGCAGGCCGGGAGATGACGCTTTATAGATGCGCGCCGATATAGCGCTGATAGCGGTTGGCCTTCAGGTAGGTCAAATCCACCAGCACCAGCCCGTCCACGCAGTTGTTGAAATCAGGGTCGCTGCCGAAATCGATAAACTGCACGCCGCCCGGCTCGCACACTTCGGAGTATTGCTTATACAGCTGGGGAATGGCGCAGCCGAGATTGCCGAGCAGGGACTTCAACCGGGTGAGATCCTCGGCATAATCCTCGCCGCTAAACTGCGCCAGCACGTCCGGTAGCGAAGCGGGATAAGGACGGCGCGACTCCGCCAGCGGGTGGGTCGCCGGGAACCACAGCCGATAGAAGGCCACCAGCAGATCGCGGGCCGCCGGCGGCAGGCCGCCGGAAATCGATACCGGGCCGAACAGATAGCGATAGTGCGGGTAGCGTGCGAGGTAGGCACCGATGCCCGACCACAGATAATCCAGCCCGCGCCGTCCCCAGTAGCGCGGCTGAATAAAGCTGCGCCCCAGCTCAATACCGTACTGGAGAATGTCCTCCATCCGCTGGTCGTAATGGAACAGGCTGTAGCTGTAAATCCCCTCCATCCCGCGCTTTTCCAGCTGCATTGCGGTGGGCATAAAGCGATAGGCACCGACGATCTCCAGATCTTCCTCGTCCCACAGAATCAGATGCAGATAATCGTCGTCATAGCCGTCGACGTCGCGACGCTTGCCGCTACCTTCCCCCACCGCACGAAAGGCGATCTCCCGCAGGCGGCCGAGCTCGCGCAGCAGCGGGGCGTCGTCCTGACCGTTGCGCTGCCACAGATAGATGGTTTTGCCATCGGCGGTGTGCCCCAGGCTCTCCGCGCGGTGCAGTTCGCGTTTTATCAGCGCGCGGTCTTCGGGACGGGCGATGGCGCTTTCCGTTTTAAATATGCCCGCCAGACCTTTGCCCATCAGCTCGACGTGGCGATAGCAGCGGTCCGCCAGCTCCCGAGGAGACATCTGCGGGCTATACCAGCTGGACCAGGCAATCTGCTGACCAATGCCGATCGGCAGGCTGCTGTTGCGGCGACGGAACATTTGCTGCATGAGCAGCAGCAGCGGCAGGTTTTCTGAAAGCAGGGTGCTGGCGTAAAACAGGGCGCTGTTGTGCGCGCGGATCCACACCGGCAGCAGCGGGGCGCGATATTTGGTCGCCAGCTTGATAAAGCCGGGGTGCCATTTCTTATCGCGGATCCCCCGGCGCGTCGGGCGTGAGACTTCACCTGCCGGGAAAAAGATCAGCACTCCGCCGTTTTGCAGCTGGCGATCCATTTGCTGCAGCGCGGCTTTAGCGGTACGGCCGTTGATGTTATCGACCGGAATGAACAGCGAGCTGAGCGGCTCAAGGTGGGTCAACAGGCGGTTGGTCACGACTTTCACATCGCGGCGAACGCGGGAGACGGCATAGAGTAGCGCAAGGCCGTCGAGGGTACCGGTAGGATGATTGGCAACGATCACCAGCGGGCCGTGTTCAGGAATTTGTTCCAGATCGTGCGCCGGGATTGCGCAGCGAATATTCAGGTGTTCCAGCACCTGTTCGACCGTATCGAGCCCCTTCAGGTGACGATGGCGGGCGGCAAATTGTTGAAACTCTTCCTCATGGAGGAGTTTTTTTAGCAGCTTCTTTTGCCAGGCGGCGGGCCTGGCCTGAGGCCACAGGTCGTCGAGTACATGGTCGAGACTAAACATAGCGCTTCCTCCTCGGTCCTGCCCAGACAGTAGAAGGCGGAAGTGTCGCTTATATTGCAGTTGGGTGAAGATTCGGCATTGTCAGGCCCGAAAGCGCGGCGCAGGTCAGGAGAGTTCCCGGCCTGCGCGCGGAGCCTGGCGCCCGCAAGGCGGATTTAGCGCAGGATTTTCTTCTCGGCGAGATCAAGGGCGAAGTAGCTGAAGATCAGATCCGCGCCGGCGCGCTTAATGGCTCCAAGACTTTCCAGAACCACTTTTTCTTCATCGATGGCGCCCGCCTGAGCGGCAAATTTGATCATCGCGTACTCGCCGCTAACCTGGTAAGCACCGATCGGCAGATCGCTGCGCTCGCGGATATCGCGCAGGATATCAAGATAGGCGCCGGCCGGTTTCACCATCAGGCAATCAGCGCCCTGGGCTTCATCAAGCAGCGACTCGCGAATTGCTTCCCGGCGGTTCATCGGGCTCATCTGATAGGTTTTACGATCGCCCTTCAGCGCGGTGCCCGCCGCTTCGCGGAACGGGCCGTAGAACGAAGAGGCAAACTTGGTGGAGTAGGACATGATGGCCGTGCGGGTAAAGCCGGCGGCATCCAGCGCCTGGCGAATAGCCTGCACCTGACCGTCCATCGCGGCGGATGGCGCGATAAAATCAGCGCCGGCCGCTGCCGCAACAACCGCCTGCTTGCCGAGGTTCACGAGGGTGGCATCGTTGTCTACGCCGTGCTCGCAGAGTACGCCGCAGTGGCCGTGGGAGGTGTATTCGCAGAAGCAGGTATCGGACATCACGATCATCTCCGGTACCGCATCCTTACAGATACGCGACATCCGCGCGACCAGGCCGTTTTCGTTCCAGGCATCGCTGCCGTTGGCATCGGTGTGATGGGAAATACCGAAGGTCATCACCGACCGGATACCGGCGTTAGCGATACGCTCGATTTCACGCGCCAGGTGTTTCTCCGGGATGCGCATCACGCCGGGCATGGCCTCGATGGCTTTGTAATCGTCGATTTCTTCTTCAACAAAGATCGGCAACACCAGGTCATTCAAACTCAGTGTTGTCTCTTCAAACATAGCTCGTAGCGAAGCGGACTGACGCAAGCGGCGCGGGCGAGTGATTAAATCTGTCATGGTTTGCCTGATTTTGTGAAATGAAAGACTGCAGTATACCCGAACCTGAGGGCGGGCGTTTTACGAAAGTGGCTTAAAATCTCCCCTCGCGAACGCCGCTGGCAATAATAATGGGTTCCTGAATTGCATGCGCATGGCGAATATTTATATTCCCAGATAATGTTTATTTTTTATTGGATGTTTTTGGAGTTAATGGGATTTATATATTTAATGTGGGTGAGGGTGTTGGTCTGCTTATTCATTGTTGTTTTGTTTGTTTGCTAATGTATTTGTTTGTTTTATATCTTGTGTTTATTGGGTGGCTAATTAACTGAAGTTAGAGTGTTTATTTTTTATTTCTAAGGGGTGGGCTGATTAAATTATTGTCCGGTTTCGGACTTTGGCTAAAGAATAATTGAACCTTTCCCCGCTGACACCGCATAATCGTTCCGCGAAGCATAATAATGTTCTTCTACGTATTGATAATTGATGGATCAACGATATTACGTCCCTGAGGAGGGATGACAATGCACCCTTGGAAAAAGAAATTTGTAGTTTCACAATTAGCATTAGCCTGCACTTTGGCTATCACCTCTCAGGCAAGTGCTGTTACTGATATATCTGGAACCAACTACACGACATTTAAACATTATAACGACGCTGCCTATGCTGACGGCGTTTACTATAATGGCTATGTAGGCTGGAATAACTATGCGACGGACAGTATTTATAACGGTGACATTTATCCGGTCATCAATAAGTCCGTCGTTAATGGCGTGATCTCGACTTACTATCTGGACGATGGTCTTGCTACCAACGCGAACAGCAATAGCCTGACTATTAAAAACAGCACCATTCACGGGATGATCACCTCCGAGTGCATGACCACCGACTGCGTGGGGCGTGACGCTACCGGCTACGTTTATGACCGCCTGGCGCTGACCGTTGATAACTCGACCATTGATGATAACTACGAGCACTATACCTACAACGGCACGCACGCCGATGGCTCCGTAGATACGCATGCTGTTGACGTTTACGATCTGGGGACGGCCATTACGCTGGATCAGGAGGTCGACCTGGTCGTCAAAAATAACTCCCATGTGGCCGGCATCACTCTGACTCAGGGCTACGAGTGGGGAGATATTGACGACAATACCGTCAGCACCGGCGTCAACAGCGGCAAAGTGTTTCAGAACACGATTAGCGTAGCGGATTCTACCGTGACGTCCGGCTCATGGTCGGATGAAGGCACTTCCGGCTGGTTCGGCAACAACAATAATGCCAGCGATTATGGCGGGAGCGGCCTGAGCGTGAACGGCGGTGCCGGCTTCAATGCTGATGACGTCGCGATCTCCGCCATCGCCAATCCGAATGCGGATAACGCGATGCAGACGACGGTTAACCTTACTCATTCGACCCTGATGGGGGATATCTTATTTTCCAGTAACTTTGACCACAATTTCTTCCCGAACGGTGCGGACAGCTATCGGGATACCAATTCTGCCGTAGACACTAACGGTTGGGATGGTACCGACCGTATGGATGTCACGCTGAATAACGGCAGCAAGTGGGTGGGGGCCGCGATCTCCACGCATCAGATCGATTCTGATGGCGATGGCGTTTACGATAGCTTTGGCGAAGGCACTGAAGCGACCGCAACGCTGATTGATGTCGCGGCGAACAGCCTGTGGCCATGGTCAACCTATGGTGTCAACAGCAGCGACACGGCCTACAGTGAAAGCGGTCACGTTGCCGGCAACGAAGTCTATCAGAGCGGTCTGTTCAACGTGACGCTGAACGGCGGTTCACGGTGGGATACGACCAAAACGTCGCTGATTGATACTTTAAGCATCAACAGCGGTTCTGTGGTCAACGTAGCGGACTCCACCCTGGTCTCTGACACTATCTCTCTGACCGGCGGCTCTGTCCTGAAGATCGATGAAGATGGCCACGTGGCGACCCACGCGCTGACAATCGACAGCAGTACCGTCACGATTGCCGACGATGTCTCCGCCGGCTGGGGCGTGGATGATGCCGCGCTGTATGCCAACTTCGTCAACGTGACTCACGACGGTATTCTGGACGTCGGCAACGGCACGGCGTACGCGCTGCAGGCCGATACGCTGAACCTGACCAGCTCGACGGATGCCCGCGGGGATGTACATGCTGGCGTGTTGAATGTTCACAGCAATCGCTTCGTGCTGAATGCCGATTTAACCAACGATCGCACTAACGATACCGCTAAGCCTAACTACGGCTACGGCATCATCGCCATGAACTCTGATGGTCACCTGACCATCAACGGCAACGGTGACTCCGATACCTCTTTTGACCAGTCCGAAGTGGATAACGCGGGCGACAACGTTGCGGCCGCCACCGGCAACTATAAAGTGCGTATTGATAACGCGGTCGGTACGGGCTCCATTGCTGATTACAAAGGCAAAGAGCTGGTCTATGTCAACGACAAGAGCAGCACCGCCACCTTCTCTGCGGCAAACAAAGCCGATCTGGGTGCCTACACCTGGCAGGCTAAGCAGGAAGGCAACGTAGTGGTTATGCAGCAGCGGTCGCTGACCGATTACGCAAATATGGCGCTCAGCATCCCGTCCGCTAACAGCAATATCTGGAACCTGCAGCAGGATACCGTGGCGACTCGTTTGACCCACTCCCGGCATGGTCTGGCGGATAACGGCGGCGTCTGGGGCAGCTACTTTGGCGGTAGCTTCAACGGCGACAATGACGCTATCAGCTACGATCAGAACGTGAACGGCGTCATGCTGGGGCTGGATAGCAAAATTGAGGGGAACCATGCTCAGTGGATCGTCGGGGCCGCAGCGGGCTTCGTGAAAGGCGACCTGAGCGATCGCAGCGGTCAGGTGGATCAGGACAGCCAGACGGCCTACGTCTACTCGTCCGCTCGCTTTGCAAACAACGTTTTTGTTGACGGTTCTCTGAACTACTCTCGCTTCAGCAACGAGCTGTCTGCCAACATGAGCAACGGCCAGTACGTCGACGGCAGGACTTCCACAGACGCCTGGGGCTTTGGTCTGAAGCTGGGCTACGACTGGAAGCTGGGCGATGCGGGCTATGTGACACCGTACGGCAGCGTATCCGGCCTGTTCCAGTCCGGGGACGACTACCGCCTGAGCAACGGCATGAAAGTGGGCGAACAGTCTTACGACAGCATGCGCTATGAGCTGGGCGTTGACGCGGGCTACACCTTTAGCTACGGCAGCGATCAGGCGCTTACGCCATACTTCAAGCTGGCCTACGTGTATGACGATGCCGACAACAACGCTAAGGTCAACGGGGATGCTATCGATAACGGCACCGAAGGTTCTGCGGTACGCGTTGGGCTGGGTACGCAGTTCAGCTTTACCCGCAGCTTCAGCGCCTACTCCGATGTGAGCTACCTCGGCGGCGGGGATGTGGATCAGGATTGGTCTGCTAACGTGGGCGTTAAATACACCTGGTAAGATAGTTTGCAGTGATAAAACAGTAAAGGTTATTTAATCTAAAAGTATGCCCGTCAAGGAGTTGACGGGCATTATTGTCAGGAATGCATAAATGCTATCGCTGAGTAAACCGCTTAATGAATTTGGTCAGCTGGATCAATGCCTGTCAAAATACGGCACGCGCTTCGATTTTTGTAGCGAAAAGCAGATTATATTTTCGAACGATATACATTGTGACCAAACGGTAGTTATTTTAACCGGCGTAATCTCACTGCGCCGAGGTGAAAATATCCTTGTGGGCATCGCTCAGGCCCCTTTTATTATCGGGCTGGCCGATGGGGTAATGAAAAATGAGGTGAAATATAAATTAATGACCGAAGGAGAGTGCAGCGGATACCACCTGCCTTCCTCCCTGGCGATTAAAATAATCGACCAGAATAATTTGTGGCGCGACGCATTCTGCTGGCTGGTATGGCATAACCGCATTATGGAGCTACGCGACCTGCAGCTAATCGGTAATAACTCCTATGAGCAAATTCGCGCAACGCTGCTGTCGATGATTGACTGGGACGAAGAATTACGTTTCCGTATTGGTGTTATGAATTATATTCATCAAAAAACACGTATTTCGCGCTCCGTTGTTGCCGAAGTGCTTGCTGCTCTGCGTAAGGGCGGCTATATCGAAATGGATAAAGGCAAACTGGTCAGCATCAACCATTTGCCTTCAGAATATTAATCAGGATTCGGGAACGGGCAGCGGTTTTTCGCCGCTGAGTTCGCTGACCAGGTCGTTGATGCCGTTACTCATATTGCTAAAGCGCGTCAGCGAGGAACGGGTGACCACCACGAAGGCGCCCACGTTAGCCTGCGGGTTCATCGCCATGTAGGTAATAAATCCGCCGCCGCCGCCGGTCTTCTGAATAATGCCCGGATGCCCATTCTTCGGCTTCATATAAACCCAGCCAAGGCCTAGCGCATCGGCTTTCCCCGGCACGTCCATACCGATAACGCGGGTCAGTTGGCTGCGCTGATAGATCAGCGTCTGCATGCGGTCAGCCTGCTGGCCGCGGGTGTAAAAATCAGAGGAGAGGAACTGCTGCATCCAGCGCATCATATCGCCCGGCGTGGAGTAAACGCCGCCGCTGCCGATCGCCGCCAGGGTGTTGTTGCACGGGCTGGCGCCCTTCTCGGCGACCATCAGGCGACCACACTGATCCGGCGATGGCGTAAAGGTGGTGTCCTTCATGCCCAGCGGGCGGGTAATTTGCTCTTCAAACAGCTGCGGATAAGGCTTGCCCGCGGCGTTCGAGAGGGCGTCCGCCAGCAGATCAAACGCGAGGTTGGAGTAGGCGGCCTGCGAGCCGGGCGCGGCTTTTAACGACGTCGTCGACAGCCATTCCCAGCGCTGCTGGCGGGTTGGCCAGACGAAGACCGCGCGGTGCGCTGCGCCGCCGGGCTGTTCACGCGGCAGGGCGCTGGTATGCGTCGCCAGGTTAACCAGCGTAATCGGCGTGCCCTGATAGCTCGGCACCCGAGCGCCCGGCGGAGCGTATTTGCTCAGCGGATCGTTAAGCTTCACCACCCCCTGATCGAGCATTTTCACCAGCATTTCGCTGGTCATCAGCTTGCTCAGTGAGGCGATGCGGATAACGGAATCCAACTGAGGATGTTCATTATTGCCCGGACGCGTCTCGCCAAAGCTGCGAAAAACGCGCTGGTTACCGTCGATGACGACCAGCGCCATGCCGGTGGCGCCGCTACCGTAGTAGATATGGTTGGCATAACGGTCGACAACATCGGAGGCAAATTCCGGATCGACGCTCGGTTGAGCAGCCTGGACCGATGTCCACGACGCCGCGCACAGCGCAGCAAAAATGAGCAGACTACGTTTCAACGGGGGTATCCATATGATGAAAAGAGATATAGAGCGTATTTATACTACGAAGCGGCGCACAGCGAAGCGCAATGACGACAATATTTCACGGAAAAACGTAACGGTGCGTAAAAAACGATTTTTTACGCTTTCGATACCCGCTTTACCCGGCGGGCGCGTATGATTATTGTTTGGTTAATCAGGTTGTAAGAGAGAGAGACATGGCCGCTCAACGGGTAGTAATGGTAGTAGATATGCAAAATGGCGTTTTTGCGACCCCGCGTATTGAGCGTGAGCGCTGCGTCGCACAAATTAACCGCTTGATCCGCGCGGCGGATCGCGTGATTTTTATTCAGCACGCAGAGGATGGCGGGCTGGAAGAGGGAAGCGAAGGTTTTGCGCTGCTGCCTGAGATGGAGCAGCCGGAAAATGCAATTTTTGTCACCAAAACCGCCTGCGATGCGTTTTACCAGACCCGCCTCGCGCAGGTGTTGAGCGAGCAGGACATTACGCAGTTTGTGATTTGCGGCTGCGCAACGGACTATTGCGTTGATACCACCATCAAAAACGGCACCAGCCGCGGCTATGCCCTAACCGTCGCCGAAGATGCGCATACTACCGCTAACCGCCCGGCGGCGCAGGCGCAAACGCTGATTGCCCACTATAACGAGGTCTGGCGTACGCTGACCGTCCCCGGCAATCCTGTACGCGTGAAATCCACAGAAACAATTCTTAGCGCCTGGCAGACGAACTAAGCTGCTGATATCCGGTCTCATAATTCGGTCACCTTTCCTTGCCGCTGCTCCTCTGCGGCGGGCATTGTCGTGGTACACAGCATAATCAGAATGATAAGAAGTTAGCAGGAGAGCATGATGTTTAAATCTTTTTTCCCCAAACCGGGGCCGTTTTTTATCTCTGCCTTTATCTGGTCGCTGCTGGCGGTGATCTTTTGGCAGGCGGGCGGCGGCGACTGGCTGCTGCGAATGGCCGGCGCATCGCAAAACGTGGCCATCAGCGCCGCGCGCTTCTGGTCGCTGAACTATTTGGTTTTTTACGCCTACTACCTGTTTTGCGTCGGCGTTTTCGCCCTGTTTTGGTTTAGCTGGTGCCCGCATCGCTGGCAGTACTGGTCGATCCTCGGCACGTCGCTGATTATCTTCGTCACCTGGTTCCTGGTGGAAGTGGGGGTGGCGATCAACGCCTGGTACGCGCCGTTCTACGATCTGATACAGGCCGCGCTGGCCACGCCGCATAAGGTCAGCATTAACCAATTTTATCAAGAAATTGGCGTATTCCTCGGGATTGCGGTTATTGCGGTGATTATCGGCGTGATGAACAACTTTTTCGTCAGCCACTACGTCTTCCGCTGGCGTACCGCGATGAACGAACACTACATGGCGCACTGGCACCATTTACGCCATATCGAAGGCGCGGCCCAGCGTGTGCAGGAAGATACCATGCGCTTTGCCTCTACCCTTGAAGATATGGGCGTGAGCTTTATCAACGCGGTGATGACCCTGATTGCCTTTCTGCCGGTGCTGGTCACCCTGTCCGAGCACGTGCCGGACCTGCCGATTGTTGGCCACCTGCCGTATGGCCTGGTGATTGCGGCGATCGTCTGGTCGCTGATGGGCACCGGTATGCTGGCGGTGGTGGGGATCAAGCTGCCGGGGCTGGAGTTTAAAAACCAGCGCGTTGAGGCGGCCTATCGTAAGGAGCTGGTATACGGCGAAGATGACGCCGCTCGCGCGACGCCGCCGACCGTTCGCGAGCTGTTCGGCGCCGTACGCCGCAACTATTTCCGTCTCTATTTCCACTACATGTACTTCAACATCGCGCGCATTCTCTATCTGCAGGTCGATAACGTTTTCGGTTTGTTCCTGCTGTTTCCGTCGATCGTTGCCGGTACGATTACGCTGGGCCTGATGACGCAGATAACCAACGTATTTGGCCAGGTGCGCGGTTCGTTCCAGTACCTGATCAGCTCCTGGACGACGCTGGTGGAGCTGATGTCCATCTACAAACGTCTGCGCAGCTTTGAGCGTGAGCTCGATGGCAAAGAGTTAAATGAAGTCACGCAAACGCTCGGTTAATTATCTCAAGGAAGGATTATGGCGGCAGCAGCCTCTACTCGTATCGTTTCGCTCTCCCTGACGCTTCTGGCGGGGATGGTTCTCAGCGCCTGTACCAGTAATCAGGGACCGGCGCTAAAAAAAGGCGAAAAGCCCGTGGACGTTGCCGCCGTAGTCCGGCAAAAAATGCCGGCCAGCGTGAAGGACCGTGATGAATGGGCGCAGGCGATAGCTAAAGCCTTCGAAAGCCAGAAGCTAGCCCCGACGGAGGAAAACGTCTGTTCGGTGCTCGCCGTGGCCCAGCAGGAGTCCAACTATCAGTCTGACCCGGTGGTGCCTGGGCTGAATAAAATCGCCTGGCAGGAGATAGACCGCCGGGCGGAGAAAATGCACATTCCGCTGTTCGTCGTGCATACCGCGCTAAAAATTCCTTCGCCGAACGGCAAAAGCTACAGCGAGCGCCTGGATAGCGTGAAAACGGAGAAGCAGCTAAGCGCCGTTTTTGACGATTTTATCGACATGGTACCGATGGGCCAGACTCTGTTTGGCTCCCTCAACCCGGTGCATACCGGCGGCCCGATGCAGGTCAGCATCGCCTTTGCCCAGCAGCACACCGACGGCTATCCATGGAAAATGGAGGGCAGCGTGCGCAAGGAGGTCTTTAGCCTGCGCGGCGGCCTGTGGTTTGGCACCCGGCATTTGCTGAACTATCCGGCGAACTATAGCGCGCCGCTGTATCGTTTTGCTGATTTCAACGCCGGCTGGTACGCCAGCCGCAATGCTGCATTTCAACATGCGGTCAGCAAAGTCAGCGGCGTGAAGCTGGCGCTGGACGGCGATTTGATTCGCTACGACAGCGACGAGCCGGGGACCACAGAGCTGGCGGTGCGGCGCGTAGCCGGACAGCTGGCGATGAGCGATGACGATATTCACCGACAGCTGAAGAAAGGCGACAGCCTGGCGTTTGAGAAAACCGACCTCTATCAGCAGGTTTTGCGTCTTGCGGATAAGAAAGCAGGCAAGGCCGTACCGCGGGAAATTCTCCCCGGGATCCAGCTCGAAAGCCCTAAAATTACGCGGAATCTGACAACCGCCTGGTTCGCGAAGCGGGTTGATGAGCGGCGCGCCAGCTGCATGGCGCGTCGTTAGCGATTATTGCGCCAGCGCAGGATAAGCCCGAGAAGAGCCACCAGCAGGCAGCCAATCAGAAAGGGGACCAGGCCAAATATTGTCCCCACCGCCAGACCTATTTCTATGCGCGGATGTTGGGTGTTCTGGACCTGTATTAAGTGTTCAAAAACGCCGGGTGCGTGCACCAGCATGCTCAGCATTTGCGCTCCGGCCCAGAAGCAGAACAGCACAAACAGTCCGTAGGCGATATTGCTGCTGGTCAGCGGGCTCCTTCTTTTTTTGCCAAAGAGCGTTTTTGAAAAGGCAAACTCTGCCATATAACCTCCGTACTCCACTTCTCAGCCGTTTTTACACCGGCTACACGGCGATTATTTTGGCAGCGGGGGGCGCTATCCAGTATCAGATTGCTGGTAATTTTCGGCCAGGAATATTCCTGAACTTACCGCTTTGCGAGCGCGTTAAAAGTTTGGCAAAGGGAGAGCCATCTCCCACTGTTAAATAATTCTCAACGTCGCTACAGACCGCGGATTGCGCCTGTGCGAAGATGCTTTTTTTGCCGTTGGAGTTGTCATGAAGCTCACTGATAAAATTCGCCGTGACTGGCACTATTACGCTATTGCGCTGGGGTTAATTTTTATTCTGAACGGCGTGGTGGGGCTGCTGGGGTTTGAAACTCAGGGCTGGCAATCCTATGCCGTGGGGCTGGTGACCTGGGTCATTAGCTTCTGGCTGGCGGGGTTTATTATTCGCCGTCGTCCGGCGGAGCAAGCCTAGGCATTGATAGTTTCGCGGCCACCCGGGCCGTAAAGCTGTCGCCCCGGCAAGCGCTGCGTCGCCGGGGCAATTTCATCAGTTCATTGAGGTTTTCAGCGCGCGATCGGCGGCGTGACGCTCCAGCGCCAGCTCAATCAGGCGAGTGATCAGGCTGGTATAGTCCAGTCCGCTGGCTTGCCACAGCTTGGGATACATGCTGATATTGGTAAACCCTGGCAGCGTGTTGATTTCATTGATAACAACTTCATTATCTGCCGTCAGGAACACGTCGACGCGCGCCATGCCGCTGCAGCCGAGCGTCTGATAGGCGCGAACGGCAATATCGCGAATTTTATCGTTAACTTCACCGTCAATGGCGGCCGGAACGACGACTTTCGCCCCCTGGTCGTCAATGTACTTGGTGTCGTAGGCGTAGAATTCGCTGTTGAGGACGATTTCGCCGCAGGTGCTGGCCTCAGGTTCATCGTTACCCAGTACCGCACACTCGATCTCCCGGCCCTTAATTCCTTGTTCAACCACCACTTTATGGTCAAATTCAAAGGCCAGGGCGACCGCCTGCTGATACTGCTCTTCGTTGTTCACCTTGCTCACGCCCACCGACGAGCCCTGGTTGGCCGGTTTGACAAACAGCGGCAGGCCGAGGGTCTTTTGCACTTCAGCGAAGCTAAAGCGCTGGCGGTTAGCGCGGGTCAGGGTAATAAACGGTGCGATGGACAGGCCGGCGTCACGCAGCAGGCGCTTGGTGACGTCCTTATCCATGCAGGCGGCGGAGCCGAGCACGTCAGAGCCGACGAAGGGCAGGTTAGCCATCCGCAGCATGCCCTGCAGCGAGCCGTCTTCTCCCAGGGTGCCGTGGACAATCGGGAAAATGACGTCGATGGCGGCCAGCGGTTGACCGCTGTCGGCATTAATCAGCTGCCGGGATTGGCGGCCGGGAATTTGCGCCAGCGTGACATCGGAGGGACGCAGCGCAATATGGGCAGGATCCTGCGGGTTCAGCAGATAGTTACCGGCATCGTTAATGTGCCAGAGACCCTGTTTATCAATCCCCAGCAGAACGACGTCGAAACGCGATTTATCAATTGCTTCCACGATGTTCTTCGCCGACTGCAGCGACACTTCATGTTCTGCCGACTTGCCGCCAAAAACGATCCCAACCCTCATCTTAGCCATTTCAACTTCCATCCTGATTACATCAAAGCACATAACATAGCATGTGCGATGACGGCATGGCTGCCAGAATCTCTGCGGCAGATGGCAGGGGGTTAAAAGCTGTTCAACCGCCGCTGCGGATAAGCAGGCGAGGGCGGGAGCCGATACGCGGCGGCGCCGCGACGTCAGCACAACGCCCTAAAGCTCAGGCGATTAGCTCTGATAATATTTTATAAATCGGGATATGGAATGATAAAACACTAAACTCATCGCGAGCGCATCTCTGGTAATACGCCGGCGGAGGGAACTTGCTAAGCTAGATAATAATTCACAAAAAACTAATGAATACGCGTAGTTATGGAATCCTGGAAGGTTAATCTCATCTCTGTCTGGTTCGGCTGCTTTTTTACCGGCCTGGCAATCAGCCAAATTCTGCCGTTCTTGCCGCTCTATGTTTCTCAGCTGGGCGTCACCTCTCACGAGGCGCTGTCGATGTGGTCGGGCCTGACGTTTAGCGTCACCTTCCTGGTATCGGCCATCGTTTCGCCGATGTGGGGCAGCCTCGCGGATCGCAAAGGGCGCAAGCTGATGCTGCTGCGCGCCTCCCTGGGAATGGCGATTGCCATCCTGCTTCAGGCCTTTGCGACCAACGTCTGGCAGCTGTTTATCCTGCGCGCGGTGATGGGGCTGACTTCCGGCTATATTCCTAATGCGATGGCGCTGGTGGCCTCTCAGGTACCGCGAGAACGCAGCGGCTGGGCGCTCAGTACGCTATCAACGGCGCAGATTAGCGGCGTCATCGGCGGGCCGCTGCTGGGCGGTTTCCTCGCCGACCACGTTGGCCTGCGAATGGTGTTTATCATCACCGCCATTTTGCTGACGGTGAGCTTCCTGGTGACGCTGTTCTTGATTAAAGAGGGCGTGCGCCCGCAGGTCAGTAAGGCTGATCGCCTAAGCGGCAGGGAGGTATTTGCTACGCTGCCCTATCCCGGCCTGGTCATTAGCCTGTTCTTCACTACCCTGGTGATTCAGCTGTGCAACGGTTCAATCGGGCCGATTCTGGCGCTGTTTATCAAATCGATGGCCCCGGAGAGCAATAATATTGCCTTCCTCGCCGGCATGATTGCCGCCGTGCCGGGCGTTTCGGCGCTGATCTCGGCCCCGCGTTTAGGCAAGCTTGGCGATCGGATTGGCACCTCGCGGATCCTGCTGGCGACGCTGTGCTGCGCGGTGGTGATGTTCTTTGCGATGTCGTTCGTGACCACGCCGCTGCAGCTGGGCGTGCTGCGCTTCATGCTGGGCTTTGCCGACGGCGCGATGCTGCCGGCGGTGCAAACGCTGCTGCTCAAATACTGCAGCGATAGCGTGACCGGACGCATCTTCGGCTACAATCAGTCGTTTATGTATCTGGGGAACGTCGTCGGGCCGCTGATTGGCGCCTCGGTATCGGCAATGGCCGGCTTCCGCTGGGTGTTTATCGCCACGGCGATTATCGTGCTGATTAACCTTTGGCAGCTGGCGGTTATGCTGCGGCGCAGCCGGGCATCTGCCTGACTGCCGCCAGGCGGTATGTGTGCATACCGCCTTATTAACTTCTCGCGGCGATGCTTTCATTACTCTTTGTTATGACACCAGTCCATCAGCGCCGCACACCACGGCATGGTGCTGGGGTCTAAAGCCGCGTATCAGGCTGCTCACCAATTCTATTATGGTGATGCATTTTGCTTATTACGGAAATACGACGGCTATACCATTTTATTATTTACTATTAAAAATGGTTATAGAACTCTCTTTGGTCGTTATTTATGGTGGTTGCTTTTGCTGCCTGTTTTTTAATCGTGAAAACGTTTCGCTTATTATCCGTGATAATCCGCAGACATTTTTAGAAAATAAATCTGGTATCCGACGACGAATCTATGACATAAAGAACAAATTACTGACCTCGCCTAAAGGATAAAGCGTTGTGAAGAATCTCATTGCCGAGCTACTGGTAAACCTGGCACAAAAGGAAGAGGAAACAAAGGAACTGACGGTGCAGGTTGAGGCGCTGGAAGTGGTGGTCACGGCGCTGCTAAGGCATATGGAGCAGGACGCTCAGCAGGCGTTAATTAACGATATTGAACAGGCTATCGAGCAGGCCAGCCCCGGTCCGCTGGTTGACGAGCGCGATGCCCAGCGGTTGCAGCAATATATAAAAAAGCTGTTGCGGCATCCTCGTAGCTAGCGCCTGTGACAAGGTATGGATGCTGTCATTTTACTGTCACATCGCTTTTATAAAGTCTCCCTCGTTTTGTTTTTTAAGTATTTTTACATGGAGACGACAAAAGTGAAATTAAGCGCCCTCTTTATTGCCCTACTGCCTCTGCTGGCTTCCCCGGTTATTCATGCTGATACCCCGTCCGCCCCGGCGCTCGATAATCGTGCCGCCCAGGGAGATATCACCGCTGCCGGCGGCGCTCGTCGTTTAAGCGGCGACCAAACTGCCGCGTTACAGGCCTCATTAATCAACAAGCCAGCCAAAAATATTATTTTGCTGATTGGTGACGGAATGGGGGATTCAGAAATTACCGCCGCACGCAATTATGCCGAAGGCGCGGGCGGTTTCTTCAAAGGTATTGATGCGCTGCCGTTGACCGGTCAGTACACCCATTATTCTCTGGATAAGAAAACCGGCAAGCCGGATTATGTGACCGATTCCGCCGCGTCCGCGACGGCGTGGACCACCGGCGTCAAAAGCTATAACGGCGCGCTGGGCGTCGATATCCACGAGAAAGATCACCAGACCATCCTTGAGCTGGCGAAAGCCGCCGGCTTTGCTACCGGCAACGTCTCAACCGCCGAACTGCAGGACGCCACGCCCGCCGCTCTGGTGGCACACGTGACCTCACGTAAGTGCTATGGCCCCAGCGTCACCAGCGAAAAATGTCCGGGCAATGCGCTGGAAAAAGGCGGCAAGGGATCGATTACCGAGCAGCTGCTGAACGCCCGCGCCGACGTGACGCTTGGCGGCGGAGCAAAAACTTTCGCTGAAACCGCCACCGCCGGTGAATGGCAGGGCAAAACGCTGCATGACCAGGCGGTCGCCCGCGGCTACCAGATTGTCACCGACGCCGCTTCGCTGGCCGCAGTCGGCGAAGCCAACCAGGGCAAACCGCTGCTGGGGCTGTTTTCTGACGGTAATATGCCGGTACGCTGGGAAGGGCCTAAAGCCTCCCTGCACGGCAATATCGACAAGCCGGCGGTAACCTGCACGCCGAACGCGAAGCGCGACGCCTCGGTGCCAACGTTGGCGCAGATGACGGATAAAGCCATCAGCCTGCTGAGCAGCAACGAGAAGGGCTTCTTCCTGCAGGTTGAAGGTGCCTCCATCGACAAACAGGATCACGCGGCGAACCCGTGCGGCCAGATTGGCGAGACCGTCGATCTTGACGAAGCGGTGCAGAAAGCGCTGGAGTTCGCCAAAAAAGATGGCAATACCCTGGTGGTGGTGACCGCCGACCACGCGCACTCCAGCCAGATCATCCCCGCTGATTCTAAAGCGCCGGGCCTGACGCAGGCGCTGACCACCAAAGACGGTGCGGTGATGGTGATGAGCTACGGTAACTCCGAGGGCGAGTCGATGGAGCATACCGGGACGCAGCTGCGTATCGCCGCCTACGGCCCGCATGCCGGGAACGTCGTCGGCCTAACCGATCAGACCGATCTGTTCTATACCATGAAAGATGCTCTGGGCCTGAAATAAGCCCGTGCCGGCGGCGAATTTCAGCCGCCGGCTGGTTTTTTTCCCGTCAGCGACCAGACTTACAGGGATTGACTCACAGAAGGATGGTGCGATGAAAATAACATTACTGGTTGCCCTGCTGTTTGGCCTGGTCTTTGCCACTGCGGTCAGTGCCGCGGAAAAAACGCCGACGCCCCAGCAGCAAAAAATGACGGTCTGTAACAAAGACGCGTCGGCGAAAGCGCTGAAAGGGGATGAGCGTAAGGCGTTCATGAGCAGCTGTCTGAAGAAAGATGCGCCGGCTCCGGAGAACAAAGGGTTAACGCCTCAGCAGCAAAAAATGGGCGAGTGTAACGGTCAGGCGACCCAGCAGTCGCTGAAAGGGGACGATCGTAAGAAATTTATGAGCGCCTGCCTGAAAAAACAGGGGTAGTGGAAACGGGTGAGGCCCGGCCTCACCCGATCATACCCGGCTTCAGGAGCGGCTAAGCTTCTCTGATTTTTCCATGCATTTCGCTATCGCTTCGATCACCGCTGAACGGAAACCTTTCTCTTCCAGCACCCGAACCGCCTCGATGGTGGTTCCACCCGGCGAGCACACCATATCCTTCAGCGCGCCCGGATGCTCTGCGCTTTCCAGAACCATTTTCGCCGAGCCCATCACCGCCTGCGCGGCAAACTTATAGGCCTGAGCCCGCGGCATGCCGCCGAGCACGGCGGCGTCAGCCATCGCTTCAATAAACATAAACACGTAGGCCGGCGCCGAGCCGCTGACGCCGACCACCGGATGGATCATCGCCTCAGAGATAATCTCAGCCTGCCCAAAGCAGCGGAAAATAGTCAGAATTTCAGCGGTCTCTTCGCTGGTGACCAGCGCGTTTGGCGTGACGGAAGTCATACCTGCGTTGACCAGAGAGGGGGTGTTAGGCATGGCGCGGACGATCTTGCGATCGTGCCCCAGCGCGCGTGCGAGCTGATCAAGGGTGACGCCCGCCGCGATGGAGACCACCAGAGAATCTTTATTCAGGCTGGAGGCCACGTCGCTCAGCACTTTAACCATGATCCCCGGCTTCACCGCGCCGAACACAATATCTGCGACCTGGGCAACGTCCTGGGCGCTCTGCGCCGCGTTGATACCGTACTGGTCGTGTAGGGCCGCCACTTTTTCCGGCGACGGGGTGTAGACCCAAATTTGCCCCGGCTGTACCTGCCCGCTGGCGATCAGGCCGCCGAGAATGGCCTTACCCATATTGCCGCAGCCGATAAAGCCAATTTTCTTCTCCATCACCCTTCTCCTGTGCTTATTTTGTCGTGAGTTATCTAGCTTATCACTCCGGAGCTTTCCCGGGGGACAAAAGCAGGTGACAATAATAGCCCCCTTTTTCGTCCACAGGAGCTGGAATGGCTATTTGGGTTGATGCGGACGCCTGTCCAAACGTGATTAAAGAGATTTTGTTTCGTGCCGCCGAGCGCACGCAAACGCCGATGACGCTGGTGGCAAACCAGGCGCTGCGGGTGCCGCCGTCGCGCGTTATTCGTACCCTGCGCGTACCGCAGGGCTTTGATGTTGCCGATAACGAAATTGTTCGCCTGTGCGAGCCGGGCGACCTGGTGATTACCGCCGATATTCCGCTGGCCGCCGAAGTGCTGGCCAAAGGCGGCGCGGCGCTCAATCCGCGCGGGGAGCGCTACAGCGAGGCCACCATTCGCGAGCGCCTGACGATGCGTGATTTTATGGAAACGATGCGGGCCAGCGGCGTGCAAACCGGCGGCCCGGATACCCTATCGCAGCGCGACCGTCAGCAGTTTGCCGCCGCGCTGGAGAAGTGGCTTATAGAAACGAAAGGTCGGTAGCCTAAACCCAACTATCGTCGTCGCTGCCGATGTCTTCATCGCCGAAACCGGCGTCGAAGTCGGAGCTGTAGGTGCTGTTATCCGCAAGGAACTGACCGTCGTCCTGGCGGAAGGGATCGTCCGATGCGCTGCTGTCCGCCGTCTGCGCGAGGTCAGCCTGCGGCTTCTCTTCGATGATATTGACGATCTCCTGCGGGTGCGATCCGCTGAACATATTGGTCAGCATATTGCCGAGCACCACCCCGCCCGCCACGCCCGCCGCGGTCTGGAGCGCACCGGCCATAAAACCGCCGCTGCGAGCCGCCTGAGGAGCGTAGTTCTGCTGCTGCATTTGCGGGGCATACTGCGGCTGCGCGCCGGCCTGCGGCCGACCGTACTGCTCCGCGCCCGGAATAGGGTCAGAACCGCGCGACTGCGACTGACCGCCGCCAAACAGGCCGGAGAGAAACCCGCCGCTGCTCGGTTTCGCCGCCTGCAGCTGCGTCACCTGGCCTTCCAGCGCCTGGATACGATCGTTGAGCTGCTTAATCGCCGCTTCCTGAATCAGGATCGTTTGCGCCATGTAGTAGGGGGCGGCTGGCTGCTCTTTGATGTGCTGCGCAATCCGCTCCTCGGCGTCGGCATCGCGCGATGCGCTCTGTGTTCCGGCCTCTTTTAGTCGGGAAAACAGCCCATCGATAAGGCGTTGTTCTTCAGATTGCATGATACATTCCTCTGTCACACTGATAAATTACGGTCAGAGTGCGTCTGGACCACCCATGTTGTAAATATGTTGCAGCGTAAAGCTTTGCATAAATGTGTTACCGTTTACGCCAGCCAGCGGCTAAAAAATAATCCCTGAGTCGAGGTAAATCTGGCGCAACATTTAATGCAATGATAAGTTTACATGCAAAATCCCTTTGCTCTCTATGATGAAAGGGAATGCCTGATAATTTGTAACGTTTATTTTACGGTTATCGTGACGCCGCTTTGCAGGTATCATTGCGCACTTTTCGTATTCATTTTCCCGCAAAATGCGGAACCAGAGGGTCTTCGGTAATGACACAGCCAATCTATCTCATCGGTCCACGCGGCTGCGGTAAAACGACGATCGGCCACGCGCTGGCGCGGGCGCGTAATTACCAGTTTACCGATACCGATCATGCCCTGCAGGCGCTTGAGCAGCGTACGGTCGCGACGATCGTCGAGCAGGAGGGCTGGGATCGCTTTCGTGAGCTGGAATCGCAGGCGCTAAAAGCGGTCACCCGCCCGGAAACGGTTATTGCGACCGGCGGCGGCATTGTGCTCATCGAAGAGAACCGTCAGTTTATGCGCGAGAACGGCGTGGTTTTCTATCTCCAGGCCTCGGTATCTGCGCTGATTGACCGCCTTGAAGCCTATCCGAAAACCGAACAGCGTCCGACGCTGACCGGCAAACCGATCCGCGATGAGGTTGGTGAAGTGCTGGCCCAAAGAGAGGTGCTGTACCGGGCGACCGCGCACCATATTATCGATGCGACCGCCGAGCCGGATGAGGTGGTCGGACAGATCGTGGCGACGCTGCAGAGCGCCTGTACGGTCGATAATTAACCCTTCAGAGTGGCGAAAGAGCCGCCTGCTGGCGGGTAACGGAGCGAGTTCGGACTTTACCTGGGGCAAACGGAGCGCGGCTATCTATACTTTATGGCTCGTACGGTAAAAGAGGGAAGAGCCATGCCAGACCGACCGCCATATCCGCGCAAAGCGCGCGTCGTCGCCGTTGAGAAAGGTCAGAAGGGCCAGACTGAGACCTGGTATCAACTCCGCGCCGATTATCCCACCCCCGATTCACTGATTAGCGAACATCCAGTCGAGAGCGAAGCGCTGGATGCCAAACGGCGCTATGAGGATCCTGAGAAATCGTAGCCCATCTTCTGCGCCGCAGCCTGTCAGCGCCATCGCTGGCAGGTATTTTTGCCCCCGCTGAACACGTCTCTCGCCGCTGATTTACGCGCCTGCGCGGCGCGCTGTTTTTCTCAGCCAAAGAGTAAAACCGGATACCTGTCACATTTTTAATTCATCACGCGTACTAATGAATATCTAAGGTGCGGATTTTTCAGGAGTGTTCCTGAATCATCTGGAATCTTTACACTCTACTGGAGCGCTAAGCTGCTACGCTTCTGGACGGTTGATTTTTAGCCACCAGGGGGGCGGATATTATGCGGTAAGCCTGTGCTGAAGGCGTGGAAGTGAAAAGGTAGATGATATGAGTACAACAATGGCCATTTTAACCGTTGGCGTGGTGCCGGTGGCGGAGGTTCTGCCGCTGTTAACCGAACATATCAGGGAAGAGCAGATCACGCATGTTAGCCTGCTAGGTAAAATGACGCGCGAAGAGGTGATGGAAGATTATGCCGTTGACCCCGACGACGAGCGCCTGCTTACCTTGCTCAATGACAACCGGATGGCCGAGGTCTCGCGGTGGAAGATTGAACGTGATTTAAAACATCTTATCGCGCTGCTCGATCGGCAGGAGTATGACGTCATTTTGCTGTTGAGCTCCGACATGCTGAGCGGTTTTACGGCGCGCAACGCTATTCTGCTGGAGCCGCAGCGCATTATCCCGCCGCTGGTGGCGTCGATCGTCGACGGTCATCAGGTGGGGGTTATCGTTCCCGTTGAGGACGTTCTGCCGCTGCAGCAGCAAAAGTGGCTCTCGCTCAACAGCGCGCCGTACTACGCGCTGGCGAACCCGGTTAGCGGCAGCGACAGCGATTTGCTGGCGGCCGGAAGGGCGCTGCTGGAGCAGGGCGCCGACGTGCTGGTGCTGGACTGTCTCGGCTACCATCAGCATCATCGGGACGTGCTGCAAAAAGCGCTGGACGTGCCGGTTCTGCTCTCCAATGTGCTGGTTTCGCGGCTGGCGGCAGAGCTTTTAGTTTAAGCCGATCGGCGCCGGCGCGTATTCCGGGGCGCCCGGCCTACGGGCAAACGCGGGCGCTGCGGCTATCCTGCGTCACAGGACTGGCATCAGGCGTTAATTTTACGTGACAGAAACGAGGAGCGCCCCCTATATTGAGGTTTCAACAAAAGATCATAAGGGCTTGTTTATGCTTCAAAGTAATGAATACTTCGATGGGAAAGTGAAATCGATTGGTTTCACCAGCAGCAGTACGGGCCGCGCGAGCGTGGGTGTGATGGCGGAAGGGGAATATACCTTTGGAACCGCACAGCCGGAAGAGATGACCGTAGTCAGCGGTGCGCTGAACGTTCTGCTGCCTGGGGAAACCGAGTGGAAAGTCTATACCGCCGGTGAAGTATTCAACGTTCCTGGCAGCAGCGAGTTCCACCTGCAGGTTGCTGAGCCAACGTCCTATCTGTGCCGCTATCTGTAATACTGATTTTGTCATCCTGCCGCCGTGCGGCAGGATGACGATCCGCATCATCGAGTGATTCTGCGGATGTCATTCAGCTGATTAGCGCTGGGCTTCTCCGCCCAGGGCTTCCACCAGATTCTGAATCAGCGCGGCCAGTTCGCCGGTCATCAGAATAAAATCGGCGTCAAAGCGCAGGGCAAAATCTTCCCGATCGATATCTTCATTCTGATCGCGCAGTTCGTCACAGAACTTCAGGCGCTTGATGGAGCCATCGTCACACATCAGGAACTGAATACGCTGCTGCCAGTCGAGGGCCAGCTTGGTGACGACCTTCCCGGCCTCAATGTGCACGGCGATTTCGTCGCTGACCAGATCCTGCTTCTTCGCGCGGATCACGCCGCCGTCTTCCAGCATAGCCTTCAGCTCGGCTTCATCCAGCAGCTGGAAGCCTTGCGCCACGGTGCCTGAGCGCACCCATTCGGTGAGCGTCAGCTCGATCGGGTTTTCCAGCGCCAGCGGGACAACCGGCAGCGAGCCTAAGGTTTTGCGCAGCAGAGCCAGCGTATCTTCCGCTTTTTTGGCGCTGGCGCAGTCCACCATGATCAGACCGTTGACGGTATCGATCCACATCATGGTCTGGCTAAAGCGGCTGAAAGCGCGCGGCAGCAGCGAGTGCAGCACTTCGTCTTTCAGCGAATCTTTTTCGGTTTTCTTCAGCTTGCGGCCCTGCTCGGCTTCCAGCTTGAAGATCTTCGCTTCCAGCGCCTGTTTGATCACCGGAGACGGCAGGATCTTCTCTTCTTTGCGCGCGCAGATAACGATCTGGCCGTTTGTCGTGTGCGTCAGCGCATCGCTGTGCGAACCCATCGGCGATACCCAACCGGTTTTCGCCATATCCTGGCTACCACAAGGCGTAAACGTCAGCTCGGCCAGCTGTTTTTCCATCTCCTCGGCGCGCAGTGAAATGTCGCGGCTGAGACGGTAAACCATTAAATTTTTGAACCACAGCATGATAATTTCCACGGCTTTGTCGTTAAATCCAGCGGGCATGATAGCGAATTGTCGCTATGCTTGCATTGTTAATCGGGGAGAGGAGCATACAGTGCGTATTGGTATTGATTTAGGCGGCACGAAAACGGAAGTCATTGCCCTGAGTGATAAGGGAGAGCAGCTGTTTCGCCACCGTTTGCCGACTCCGCGGGACGATTATCGGCAAACGATAGAGAATATTGCCGCCCTGGTCGATATGGCAGAGCAGGCGACCGGAGAGCGCGGCAGCGTTGGGATGGGGATCCCCGGCTCGATTTCGCCGTACACCGGCGTAGTGAAAAATGCTAACTCCACCTGGCTCAACGGCCAGCCGTTTGATAAAGACCTGAGCCAGCGGCTGAATCGCGAAGTGCGGCTGGCGAACGATGCCAACTGCCTGGCGGTATCGGAAGCGGTGGATGGCGCCGCGGCGGGCGCTCAGACCGTATTTGCGGTCATTATCGGCACCGGCTGCGGCGCCGGCGTGGCGTTTAACGGTCGTTCGCATATTGGCGGCAACGGCGCCGCCGGCGAGTGGGGGCATAACCCGCTGCCGTGGATGGATGAGGACGAGCTGCGCTATCGCGCGGAGGTCCCGTGCTACTGCGCAAAGCAGGGGTGTATTGAAACCTTTATCTCCGGCACCGGCTTTGCCACCGACTATCGGCGTCTGGGCGGTCAGCCGTTAAAGGGCAGCGAGATCGTGCAGCGGGTCGGCGAGCAGGACCCGCTGGCGGAGCTGGCGCTGAGCCGCTACGAGATGCGGCTGGCAAAGTCGCTGGCCCACGTGATTAATATCCTCGACCCGGACGTTATCGTGCTCGGCGGCGGAATGAGCAACGTCGAGCGCCTGTACCAGACGGTGCCCGCGCTGGTGAAAGGGTGGGTGTTTGGCGGCGAGTGTGAAACGCCGATCCGTAAAGCGCTGCACGGTGACTCCAGCGGCGTGCGCGGCGCGGCCTGGCTGTGGCCGCTGTAGGCGGCTGAGGAGAGGCTCCCGACTCCGGCTTCCCGGCGGCACCTCGCTGCCGGGAAGCCGGGTGGCGTTTTACTCCACCGCGTAGGCCTTATCGAGACGGCTGTATCCCAGCCCGTTGATTTTTTTCACCTTGATCTGTACCGGGATACGCTCCTTCATCGCTTCGACGTGGCTAATCACGCCGATCGCCTTGCCGCTGGCGTTAAGGGCATCCAGCGCGTCCAGCGCGGTATCCAGCGTTTCGCTATCGAGCGTTCCGAAGCCTTCGTCAAGGAACAACGAATCAATACGCGTTTTATGACTCACCAGATCGGATAGCGCCAGCGCCAGCGCAAGGCTGACGAGGAAGCTTTCGCCGCCGGAAAGGGTGCGCGTATCGCGCACCGCGTCCGCCTGCCAGGTATCGACCACCTCCAGCTCCAGCGCTTCGCTGGCCTTGCGCTGCAGCTGATAGCGGCCGTGCAGGCGGTTGAGCTGATGGTTAGCCAGCCAGACAAGGTTATCCAGCGTCAGCCCCTGGGCAAATTTACGGAATTTATCGCCTTCTTTCGAGCCAATCAGCGAATTGAGCCACGCCCAGTCCTCCATCTGCTGCGCGGCGAGCGCGATCTCCTGCTGCAGCGCCTGCTGGCGCTGCTGGTTCTCGGCGTTCTGCTTCAGCTGCTGGCGGATCTCCCCCTGACGGGCGCTGTTTTCCCGCAGCAGCGGGGCCAGCTGCCGTAAGCGGGCCTCGACCTCTTCCATCGGCTGGGCGATGTCGGCCTCCGCCGGTGGCTGCTGCTGATGCTGCGCCAGCGCTTCGCGGGCCCGCAGGGCGAGAGCGCCGTTTTGCTGGAGCGTATTTTCCAGCGTCTGCCTGAGCTGCTCCAGGCGCTGGCGGGTCTCTTCGTCGAGCAGGGCGTCGAGAAACGCCTGCCGGTCGGCAAAGGGGCTGGCGGCCAGGGCGGCGGCGAACTGGCCCTCGGTTTCTGCCAGCAGCCGCTGCTGCTGGCTCTCCTGCTGGCTAAGGGTGCGCCACTGGCTCTGCAGCGCCAGGCAGTCGTCGTGCACCTGGCGCCAGCCCTCAAGCGGCGCGGGCGGGACCGCCTCTTCCGTCTCCGGCAGCGTCTCCAGCAGAGGGATCAGCTGCTGCAGGCGCTCCTGCAGGGCGGCAGATTCGTCGTGCCTGGTCTGCCAGCCGCGGGTTTCCTCTTCGCGCTCGGCCAGCCAGGCCGCCGCTGTTTCCGCCTCAGGCGCGCTGAGGGCAAAGGCCGCGAGATCGGCGTTGAGGGCGCTGTGACGCTGGGCCAGATCCTGCTGCAGCTGTCGGAGCTGCAGCTCACACTCCTGCTGCTGCGCCTGCCAGGCCAGCCGCTGCTGATGCTGATACAGCTGCTGCTCCCGCTCCTGCTGAGCGTCGAGCCAGCCGGGAATATCATCCTCGGGCCGCAGATCAATCTGCAGTTCGCCGCTGACGCTCTGCCACTGCGAGGTAAGCGCTTGCTCCTGCTGGAGCAGCGAGTCTCGCTCCTCTTTTTGTTTAAGCTGTTGTTTCAACAGCGCATCCAGCTCGCCGCGCAGCTGGGCGCCTTCTTCTGCCAGCTGTTTAACCTCGCGATCGAGGGCCTCGCGGCGGGCCTGATTCACGCCGGGCGTCAGCGCCCGATATTCGGCGACGGCCGGGTGTTCGCAGGAGCCGCAGAGCGGGCAAGGCGCGCCGGGCTGCAGGCGCGCGCGCTCCTCTTCCAGGCCGGCAATCCGCGCTTCCAGCTCGCAAATGGCTTTCACATCGCTGAACTGCTGATTTTTCTCTTTATAAGCCTGGCGCCGCTGGGTGAGCGTCGTTTCCAGCTTCTCCTGCTCCTCGCGGCCGGCCTGCTCCGTCGCCTGCAGCTGGCTGAGGCGCTGGCGCAGGGGCAGCAGGCGGCTGTGCAGGGTTGCCAGCTGCTGACGCTGCGGGCGGGCGGCGGCGTGGCGGGCAAGGTCGTCGCGTACCTGGTCGGCATCCAGCGTCAGCGTCGCCGGCGGCAGTTCGCCGAGCCGACGGCGGGTCTCCGCCAGCCGCTGCTCCAGCCCGGCCTGCTGCTGCGCGTCGCGCGCCTGCTGCTGGAACGTCGCCCGCCAGCCTGCCAGGGCATTGCCCCACTGGCGATAGCGGTCGTTGGCCTTCAGCCATTCGGCGAGCGATTGCTGGGTCTGCTGCAGCTGGCTCGTTTGCTGCTGCGCCGCGAGACGAATGCCCGCCCGCAGCCGCAGCCGATCGTGTAAGCGAGTATTTACTTCCTCCACCTGGCGGCGGGTCTGCGCCAGCGCCTCGGCCTGCTCCTGCTGTCGGGTCCACAGCGGACGCAGCTGGTCGGCAGGCTGCGCCTGCTGCAGCGCCGCCAGCTGCGGCTGGGCCTGCTCCAGCGCCTGCTGCGCCTCGCGCAGTCGCGTCTGGGTCTGGCTCTCGTCGCGGATGAGCTCCTGCTGGCGCAGCAGCCATTGCAGCGTATTTTGCTCACGCGTCTGCTCGACGAGGCGCTGCTGTTCTTCAGCAGTAAGTACTTGCAAACTTTGCTGCAGCGCCAGCTGCTGCTCGTCGCTTAGCAGCAGAACGCCGGAGGCCTGGGCCTGTAGCTTTTCCAGCTCGCTGCGGGCGAGCTTGTGCTTTTCAAACACCTGGGCGGAGATCTGCCCGTAGATTTCGGTGCCGGTGAGCTCCTCCAGCAGCTCCGCGCGCTCTTTGGGTTTGGCGTTAAGAAAGGCGGCGAACTGGCCCTGGGAGAGGAGCATCGAGCGGGTAAAGCGGCCGTAATCGAGGCCGGTGAGCGAGGCGGTCATCTCCAGCTTGTCTTTGACTTTGTCGGCAAGAATTTGCCCATCGTCGCAGCGGGCCAGTTCGACGCGGGGCGCCTGCAGGTTGCCGTCGGGCTGGTTGCGCGCGCGGTTCTGGCTCCAGAAGGCGCGGTAGGCGGTGCCTTTGACCTCAAACTCAACTTCAGCCAGGCATTCGGCGGTATTGCGGGTCATCAAATCGTTTTGCGATTGCGACACGCTGCTCAGGCGCGGCGTTTCGTGGTACAGCGCGAGGCAGATAGCGTCCAGCAGCGTCGTTTTCCCGGCCCCCGTCGGCCCGACGATCGCGAACAGCCCGTTGCTGGCGAAGGGTTCGGCGGTGAAATCAATTTTCCACTCGCCTTTCAGCGAGTTAAGGTTTTTCAGACGCAGGCTCAGAATTTTCACAGGTGCTCCTCACCGTTCAGGCTGTGCAGCGTTTCGTTGAACAGCTGCTCGAGGCGCTGCTGCTGCGGCTCTTCGAGATTCTCCAGCGCCAGGCGACGGGCAAAAACCTCCTCAACCCGCAGTTCGCTGAGGGTTTCCCGCCGCTCGCCGGCCAGAATGTGCTCGCGCTGGGCGCGGCTGCGGCGCACCAGCAGCACTTCCACCGGCAGCGCTTCGCAGCGGGCCTGGATCTGGCGCTGAATATCGTGCAGATATTCATCGCTGGTGATTTCAATATCCAGCCAGGCGGCGGGCAGTTCCGCGCTGTCCTGCCATTGGTCAAGCTGTTCGCTGATGCTGGCGAAATCGCCCTTTAGCACCGCCAGCGGCTGAACTATCGGTACCGTCAGCGGGCTAACGTCCGTCAGTCGTCCGTCGGTAAAGGTCACCAGATTGACGCTTTTACTTTTCCCGGTCTCATCAAAGCTCAGGGAGATTGGCGAGCCGCTGTAGCGTATATGCTCGCAGCCGCCGACGATCTGCGCCCGGTGGATATGGCCCAGCGCGATATAGTCGACGGGAGGAAAACGGCTGGCCGGGAAGGCATCGAGGGTGCCGATGTAGATTTCGCGCACCGCGTCGCTTTTGCTGGCGCCGACGGTGGTCAGGTGGCCGCTGGCGATAATCGGCAGCGGCCGGTCGCCGCGCAGGTCGCAGGCCTGCCGGTACTGCTGCTGATAGTAGTCGCTGATGGCGGTGAGCAGCAGCTGCTGCTTTTCACCGCTGGAGTGTCCGGCCTGGCTGGTGACCAGCTCGCGCGGGCGCAGGAAGGGGACCGGGCAGAATATCGCCCCCGGCGAGCCGTCGCGCAGCGGCAGAACGAAGGGGGCATGGCCGGCGTTCGCCACGACCGTGGTTTTTAAAAAGGCCAGGATGTCGCGCGATTCATTCAGCGTGGCAACCGAATCATGGTTGCCCGCCAGCACCACCAGCCGACAGCCGGTTTGCTGGAGCTGAACCACGAAGTGGTTATAGAGCTCACGGGCGTAGCTCGGCGGCGAGCCGGTATCAAAGATATCGCCGGCGACAATAATGGCATCGACCTCGTGCTCCTGCGCGCTGGCCAGCAGCCAGTCGAGAAAGGCCGCATGCTCAGCGGCGCGGCTTTTGCTGTAAAAGTTTTGCCCGAGATGCCAGTCAGAGGTGTGAATGATGCGCATAAATATTCCGTTGCCTAAGAGCGTTGCCGCCATTATACCATCGACGCAGGGGGAGTTAAGTGCGTGTCATAATTCAAAATCCTCGATCGTCAGGCGACCATTTTTTTCATAAATCTGTCACAAAACTGACGCATAATGGCGCCGCACTCTATACTGATGGCTAAAAAATACAGGGTAAATAATGGCGAGAAGAATTCTGGTCGTTGAAGATGAAGCTCCAATCCGCGAAATGGTCTGCTTTGTTCTGGAACAAAACGGCTTTCAGCCCGTCGAGGCGGAAGATTTTGACAGCGCGGTGAACCAGCTCAATGAACCCTGGCCCGATCTGATTCTCCTTGACTGGATGCTGCCGGGTGGTTCGGGCCTGCAGTTTATTAAGCAGCTTAAGCGTGAGGCGATGACCCGCGATATTCCGGTGGTGATGCTGACCGCTCGCGGTGAAGAGGAAGATCGCGTTCGCGGCCTCGAGACCGGCGCCGACGATTACATCACCAAGCCTTTCTCGCCGAAAGAGCTGGTGGCGCGAATCAAAGCCGTGATGCGGCGCATTTCCCCGATGGCGGTGGAAGAGGTGATTGAAATGCAGGGGCTGAGCCTCGATCCCTCCTCCCATCGCGTGATGACCGGCGAAAACCCGCTGGACATGGGACCGACCGAGTTTAAGTTATTACACTTCTTTATGACCCATCCGGAACGCGTATACAGCCGCGAGCAGCTGCTGAATCACGTCTGGGGAACCAACGTGTATGTAGAAGACCGAACGGTAGACGTGCATATTCGCCGTCTGCGTAAAGCGCTGGAACACAGTGGCCATGACCGGATGGTACAAACGGTTCGCGGCACGGGATATCGTTTCTCCGCCCGTTTCTGAATGTCGACAGGAGTGTGAACCGTGCTGGAACGGCTGTCATGGAAAAGGCTGGCGCTTGAGCTTTTCTTATCTTGTATCCCGGCCCTGATTCTCGGGGCGCTATTTGGTCATTTGCCGTGGTTCTTACTGGCGGCGGTGACCGGACTTCTTATCTGGCATTTCTGGAATTTATTACGTCTTTCGTGGTGGCTGTGGGTGGACCGCAGCATGACGCCACCGCCGGGGAGCGGCAGCTGGGAACCGCTGCTGTACGGCCTCCACCAGATGCAGATGCGTAATAAAAAACGCCGACGCGAGCTGGGCAGCCTGATCAAACGCTTTCGCAGCGGGGCGGAATCACTGCCCGACGCGGTGGTGCTGACCACCGAGGAGGGGGCGATCTTCTGGTGTAACGGCCTGGCACAGCAGATCCTCAATCTGCGCTGGCCGGACGACAGCGGACAAAATATCCTTAACCTCCTGCGCTATCCTGAATTTGCCAACTACCTCAAAAGCAAAGATTTCAGCAAACCGCTTAATCTGATCCTTAATAACGCCCGTCATCTGGAAATCCGCGTGATGCCCTACAGCGATAAGCAGATGCTGATGGTGGCGCGCGACGTGACGCAGATGCACCAGCTTGAAGGCGCCCGGCGCAACTTTTTTGCCAACGTCAGCCACGAGCTGCGCACGCCGCTAACGGTGCTGCAGGGGTATCTGGAGATGATGCAGGAGCAGGTGCTGGAAGGGATGACGCGGGAAAAGGCCCTGCATACCATGCGCGAGCAAACTCAGCGTATGGAGGGATTGGTTAAACAGCTGCTGACCCTGTCGCGTATTGAAGCGGCCCCGGTTCTGGCGATGAACGACAAAATTGACGTGCCGATGATGCTGCGGGTTGTCGAGCGTGAGGCGCAAACGCTCAGCCAGAAAAAGCATACCCTGCACTTTGTGGTCGATGAGTCGCTGCAGGTGCTCGGTAACGATGAGCAGCTGCGCAGCGCGATCTCGAATCTGGTGTATAACGCGGTCAACCATACGCCGGAGGGAACGGAAATTACCGTCAGCTGGCAGAAAGCGCCGCACGGCGCGCTGTTTAGCGTTGAGGATAACGGCCCGGGGATCGCGCCCGAGCATATTCCGCGGCTGACCGAGCGCTTCTATCGCGTGGATAAAGCGCGCTCGCGGCAAACCGGGGGCAGCGGCCTGGGGCTGGCTATCGTTAAGCATGCGGTCAACCATCACGACAGCCGGCTGGATATTGAGAGCACACCCGGTAAAGGAACGCGGTTTAGCTTCCTGCTGCCGGAACGTTTAATTGCCAAAAAAAGCGACTAGGCGCCGCGCTGTCAACATAACTTGTCAATGACCAGCTCCGGCTGGTCATTTTCGTTTGCAGTCAATTTTCAGCTGCGTAATTAACGAACGTCTGCTGCTTTTTTGTTCGCATGATTAGCCACATGTTTTCCTTCATTATGGTTAATAACGCTGGTTGAAATTGTAGACTTAGCATAATCATCTGCTTTTACGATCCCGCCTTGCTTTAAAACGTTATAAGCGTTTAAATTGCGCCCCATGCAGTCGTAGACAGACTGCTTTTGCGTGGTATTTCAAAAAACAATTCTTTCCCACGCCGCTTCGGGAGCATATCTCGCTGAGTTTCCGGCAATAGCCGCTGTATCATCCCTAAGGGAAGGCACGGTATTTTTCCGTTTAACACCACCACATCCACAGGCAGTATGAATTTATGACCCATCAGTTAAAATCTCGCGACATCATAGCGTTGGGCTTTATGACCTTCGCGCTGTTCGTCGGTGCAGGCAACATCATCTTCCCCCCAATGGTTGGTTTACAGGCTGGTGAACACGTCTGGACCGCCGCTATCGGCTTTCTGATCACCGCCGTGGGTTTACCGGTGCTGACGGTCGTGGCGCTGGCGAAAGTCGGCGGCGGCGTTGAAAGCCTGAGCACCCCGATTGGCAAAGTGGCGGGGATTCTGCTGGCCGTCGTCTGCTACCTGGCGGTAGGACCGCTGTTCGCGACTCCGCGTACCGCGACGGTCTCCTTTGAAGTGGGGATTGCCCCGCTGACCGGCGACGGCGCGATGCCGCTGCTGATTTATAGCGTCATCTATTTCGCCCTTGTGATCCTCGTTTCGTTATATCCCGGCAAGCTGCTGGATACCGTCGGCAATTTCCTCGCTCCGCTGAAAATCATTGCCCTGATTATTCTCGCCGTTGCGGCGATTATTTGGCCGGCAGGTCCGATCAGCAACGCGCTGGAGGCCTACCGCACCGCGCCGTTCTCAAACGGCTTCGTCAACGGCTATCTGACGATGGACACTCTCGGCGCGATGGTCTTCGGGATCGTCATTGTTAACGCCGCCCGCTCTCGTGGCGTCAGCGAAGCGCGCCTGCTGACCCGCTATACCGTGTGGGCCGGCCTGATGGCGGGCGTTGGCCTGACGTTGCTGTACCTGGCCCTGTTCCGCCTCGGCTCCGACAGCGCGACCCTGGTCGATCAGTCGGCTAACGGTGCGGCCATTCTGCACTCGTACGTCCAGCACACCTTCGGTGGCGCGGGAAGCTTTATGCTGGCGGCGCTGATTTTCATTGCCTGCCTGGTGACCGCGGTTGGCCTGACCTGCGCCTGTGCGGAATTTTTCGCCCAGTACCTGCCGTTCTCCTACCGCTCGCTGGTGTTTATTCTCGGCATCTTCTCGATGGCGGTCTCCAACCTCGGGCTGAGCCACCTGATTCAGATTTCGATCCCGGTGCTGACGGCTATCTATCCGCCGTGTATCGCACTGGTGGTATTAAGCTTTACCCGCAACTGGTGGCATAATTCGTCCCGCGTTATTGCGCCGGCCATGTTTATCAGCCTGATGTTTGGTATCATTGACGGCATTAAAACGTCGGCCTTTGCCGATATGCTGCCGGCGTGGACCGCGCGCCTGCCTTTGGCAGAGCAGGGTCTGGCCTGGCTCATGCCGACCGCCGTTATGGTGGTTCTGGCGGTGGTTTGGGATCGCGCCGCAGGGCGTCAGGTGACATCCAGCGCGCACTAGCCGACGTTTAAAAATCAGTGTTAAACCACGGGACTTCAGGTCCCGTGGTTTTTTGTTTTTCAGGTAATCCTCTTTTGATCTTCGCCCGACGAAGGCTAAAGGAGAAAAACGGCATGGAATACGATGGAAAGTAGTAACAAACTTAAGCGCGGGCTAAGTACCCGGCATATCCGCTTTATGGCGCTGGGTTCGGCAATTGGTACCGGCCTGTTCTATGGTTCGGCCGATGCGATTAAAATGGCCGGCCCGAGCGTGCTGCTGGCCTATATTATCGGCGGCGTGGCGGCGTACATTATTATGCGCGCGCTGGGCGAGATGTCGGTGCATAACCCCGCCGCCAGCTCATTTTCACGCTACGCGCAGGACTATCTCGGCCCGCTGGCGGGCTATATCACCGGCTGGACCTACTGCTTTGAAATTCTGATTGTCGCCATCGCCGACGTGACGGCCTTCGGCATCTATATGGGCGTCTGGTTCCCGACGGTTCCGCACTGGATCTGGGTGCTCAGCGTGGTGCTGATTATCTGTGCCGTCAACCTGATGAGCGTGAAGGTGTTTGGCGAGCTGGAGTTCTGGTTCTCCTTCTTTAAAGTCGCCACCATTATCATCATGATCCTCGCCGGTTTCGGCATCATTATCTGGGGCATTGGCAACGGCGGCCAGCCGACCGGCATCCACAATCTGTGGAGCAACGGAGGCTTCTTCAGCAACGGCTGGCTGGGAATGGTGATGTCGCTGCAGATGGTGATGTTCGCCTACGGCGGGATTGAAATCATCGGTATTACCGCCGGGGAGGCGGAAGACCCGGAGAAATCCATTCCGCGCGCCATCAACTCGGTCCCGATGCGTATTCTGGTGTTCTACGTCGGCACGCTGTTCGTGATTATGTCTATTTATCCGTGGAACCAGGTCGGGACTAACGGCAGCCCGTTCGTCTTAACCTTCCAGCATATGGGCATCGCGTTTGCCGCCAGCATCCTCAACTTTGTGGTGCTGACCGCCTCGCTTTCGGCGATTAACAGCGACGTATTCGGCGTCGGGCGCATGCTGCACGGCATGGCCGAGCAGGGCAGCGCGCCGAAGATGTTCGCCAAAACGTCGCGCCGCGGCGTGCCGTGGGTGACGGTGATGGTGATGACCATCGCGCTGCTGTTTGCGGTCTACCTCAACTACATCATGCCGGAAAACGTCTTCCTGGTGATCGCCTCCCTGGCAACCTTTGCGACGGTGTGGGTGTGGATTATGATCCTGCTGTCGCAGATTGCCTTCCGTCGCCGTCTGCCGCCGGAAGAGGCCAGGGCGCTGAAGTTTAAAGTACCGGGCGGCGTGGCGACCACGGCGGTAGGCCTGGCGTTTCTCGTCTTTATCATCGCGCTGATTGGCTACCATCCGGATACGCGTATTTCCCTGTACGTCGGCTTCGCCTGGATAGCGCTGCTGCTGGTTGGCTGGAAGCTGAAAACCCGCCGCGACCGTCAGCTGGCGCAGGCCCGCTAGGCGGGCCGCTCGCCTGCCGGATATGCGCGCGCTATCCGGCAGGCTATTGGCGCTTTTCCGATATCCTCCTCCGCTCTCCTCCCCCAATAATTCTGCCGATGATGAGTCATACCCCTGAGCGCTGTGGCAAGGTGTGCCCATTCTGTACAGAGAGGAATAACGATGTTGAAGGCATGGCACCTGCCTGTTGCCCCCTTTATCAAGGAGCAGCAGGGACGACTCTTTATCACCCTATGGGTCAGCGGCGATGAGCTGCCGCAGCGCGTTACGCTGCGTGCGGAAGAAGACAACGAAGAGCTTTCGCTGCCGATGCACCGCCTGCGCCAGGAGCCGCGGCCGGGCGTCGTCGCGTGGCGCGGCGAGATTAATCTCGCTAGCGGCCAGCCGCGTCGGCGCTATAGCTTCAAGCTGCTGTGGGCCGACCGGCAGCGCTGGTTTACCCCGCAGGGCTTTAACCGCTTCCCGCCGGCGCGGCTGGAGCAGTTTGCGGTCGATCTGCCGGACAGCGGCCCGCAGTGGGTTGCCGATCAGGTCTTTTATCAAATCTTTCCTGACCGCTTTGCGCGCAGTGAACCGCGCCAGGCCGAGCAGGACCAGCCCTACCATCACCATGCTGCGGGACAGGATATCGTTCAGAAGCAGTGGGATGAACCGTTAACCGGCGAGGCGGGCGGCTCAACCTTCTACGGCGGCGATCTGGACGGTATCAGCGAGAAGCTGCCGTATCTCAAGCAGCTGGGCGTCACGGCGCTGTACCTGAATCCGGTGTTTGTCGCGCCGAGCGTGCATAAATACGATACCGAAGATTACCGTCGCGTCGATCCGCAGTTTGGCGGGGACGCCGCGCTGCTGCGCCTGCGGCACAATACGCAGCGGGAGGGGATGCGCCTGATCCTCGACGGCGTGTTCAACCATACCGGAGATTCACACATCTGGTTTGACCGCCACCAGCGCGGCAGCGGCGGAGCCTGCCACAGCCCGGATTCACCGTGGCGCGACTGGTTCACCTTTTCCCCCGAGGGGGAAGCGCACAGCTGGCTGGGCTACGCCAGCCTGCCGAAGCTGGATTATCGATCGACCAGCCTGATCAACGAAATCTACGCCGGGGAAGACAGCATCGTGCGTCACTGGCTGAAGGCGCCGTGGAGCATGGACGGCTGGCGCCTCGACGTGGTGCATATGCTGGGGGAAGGCGGCGGGGCGCGTAATAACCTGCGCCATATCGCCGGTATAACCCAGGCGGCAAAGGAGACGCAGCCGGAATCCTTTGTCTTTGGCGAACATTTCGGCGATGCGCGCCAATGGCTGCAGGCCGATGCCGAAGATTCGGCGATGAACTACCGCGGGTTTACCTTCCCGCTGTGGGGCTTCCTGGCGAATACCGATATCTCTTACGATCCGCAGAAGATAGATGCGCAAACCTGCGTGGCGTGGATGGATAACTACCGCGCCGGGCTGTCGCACCAGCAGCAGCTGCGGATGTTTAACCAGCTTGATAGCCACGATACGGCGCGCTTTAAGTCGCTGCTGGGTAAGGACGTTGCGCGTCTGCCGCTGGCAGTGGTCTGGCTGTTCTGCTGGCCGGGAGTGCCGTGTATTTACTACGGCGACGAAGTGGGCGTTGATGGCAATAACGATCCGTTCTGCCGCAAACCCTTCCCGTGGGACCCGGCTTTGCAGGACGCTACGCTGCTGGGCCTGTATAAACGAATGGCGAAGCTGCGCAAGGCAAACCAGGCGCTGCGCTACGGCGGGTGTCAGGTGATTTATGCCGAAGAAAACGTGGTGGTATTTGCTCGGGTGTATAAAAATCAGCGCGTGCTGGTGGCTATCAACCGCGGTGAAGCCTGTGAGGTGGTGGTGGAGGATTCACCGCTGCTGGACGTGGGCGAGTGGCAGCTCAAAGAGGGCAGCGGAGCGCTGCACGACGGCGTGCTGACGCTTCCTGCCATCTCGGCCTGCGTTTGGTTTAGCCGTCAGGGATAAAGCTGGTGTAGAAACGACTCTTCGAGAATGGCTTCCCGCCACCAGCGCTGGGCCAGGCCGTCGTTATCCGTACGCCAGGCCATGTAGGCGATATCCTTTTCGCGAAAAGAGATGACGGTTTTCTCCACCAGCTCGCCGCTCGCCAGCCACGGCCGGGCGACGTGACGGGGGAGAAAACCGCAGCCGATCCCGGCCCGCAGCAGCGCGACCTTGCTGGCAAAGTCATCGACGCGAATTTGCGACTGCTCGGTGAGAAGGTTGCTGTTGAGCGGGTGGCAGTGGCGGGCGCTATCGCTGATCACCACCGCGCGATGCAGGCTGAGCTGCTTGTTGGTCAGCGGTTGTACCGTTTCCGCCAGCGGGTGGCCAGGCGCGACCACAAAGACGTTATCCAGCGTGCCGAGCATTTTCCACGACCATTCGGCGGAGGTCGGCGGTTCGTTGATCGCGCCAAGAATGATATCCGCCCCGTTACGGGTCAGCTCTTCCCAGGCACCCGCCAGCGTATGGTGGGTAAAATTGAGGCGGGTTTGCGGATTTTGCGCGTAAAACGCGTCGATAAGCGGGAGTAGACGATCGAAAGGGAAGGAGGCGTCCAGCGCGATGGCCAGATCCCGCTCCCAGCCGGCATTCAGCTGCAGCGCCTGCTTTTCCAGATCCTTTGCCGCATTGAGCAGCAGCCGACCCTTTTCCAGCACCATTGTGCCGGTATCGGTAAACTTCGCCCGGTGTCCGCTGCGATCCAGCAGGGTGATACCGAGATCGCTTTCCAGCTTTTGGATCATGTAGCTCAGGGCGGCGGGCGTTTTATAGAGCGATTCCGCAGCGGTAGCGAAGGAGCCATGGGTCTCCAGGGCATCGAGGATCTGCAGGACATCAAGATTCAGGCGCATCGGTGGCTTACCGGTAATAAATAATTCCTCTGTTTTACCGAAGCCAGTTGCTCAATACCAGTGAATAATTTAGAACCGTTACCCGCAATTTTTTGATAAACATCATTATCACCCTCTTCGCCAATAGCAGGTTTTTTATTTCTTGCCTTTTATTTTTGAAATAAATCAGAAAAATTTCTTTAATAACTCGTTAGAAATTACTGACTATACTCACCATGCTTTATCCGTCAGGATCCAGACCCACAACAGCGCTGATTGTCTCTTTTTAACTTATTGATTAAGAAGGTATGTTATGTCTATTCGGGAACTGATTGATCCAACCAACTCAACGCTTATCTTTATTGACCATCAGCCGCAGATGTCGTTTGGTGTCGCCAATATCGATCGCCAGACGCTTAAAAATAATACCGTTGCGCTAGCCAAAGCGGGCAAGATTTTTAATGTTCCGGTGATTTACACCTCCGTGGAAACAAAGAGCTTTAGCGGCTATATCTGGCCGGAACTGCTGGCGGTGCACCCGCAGGTTAAACCGATAGAACGTACCTCAATGAACTCCTGGGAAGATGCGGGTTTCGTTAAGGCGGTTAAGGCTGCCGGGCGTAAGAAGCTGATTATTTCTGCGCTGTGGACCGAAGTCTGCCTGACGTTCCCGGCGCTGATGGCGCTGGAAGAGGGATATGAAGTGTACGTTGTGACCGACACTTCCGGCGGGACCTCCGTCGATGCGCATGAACGCTCGATTGACCGCATGGTGCAGGCCGGCGCGGTGCCGGTAACCTGGCAGCAGGTGCTGCTTGAGTACCAGCGCGACTGGTCGCGCAAAGAGACCTACGACGCGGTGATGGATCTGGTTCGCGAACATAGCGGCGCGTACGGCATGGGCGTGGATTACGCGTACACCATGGTACACGGCGCGCCGGAGCGCCAGGCCTAAATACACTTCATCCTTCAGGCTGCCTCTTTGTTGGCTGCACTCAGAAACCCCAGTCACATAGTTGCCTATGCTCCTGGGGATTTCTTCCCTTGCCGCCTCGATGCAGCATGAATGATTTTGTGTATTTCAAGCTGCCTCTTGGTTGGCTTCGTTTGCCCGCCCCGGCGTAGCTTGAATGATTTTGTGTATGGTTATTTATGGCTGATGGCGGGGAAATCCCGCCGCTTCCCTGCAGCAAGGAGCTCCTTATGGCGCAACAGAAATCGGTAACGCTGGTCATCAGTCATATGCTCGATCCCGAACACGGTAAGCGCTATGAAGAGTGGCTCGGAAAAATCATGCCGGTGGCAGCGGAGTTTCCCGGGCACCTTGGCGCTAACGTCATTCGCCCGGGGGCCGGGCAGAATTTATGGAGCGTCATTATTCGCTTCGACACCATTGAGCACCTCTACGCCTGGACGCAGTCAGAAACGCGCCGCGAACTGGTTGCTGAAATTGCGCCGCTGCTTAACGAGGGCGATCGCACCGAGGTCCGTACCGAGCCGGCTTTCTGGTTTACCCCGCCGGCGGCCAACGTGCGCCAGCCGCTGCGCTGGAAGCAGTTTCTGATAACCCTACTGGTTATCTTCCCCAGCACCAACCTGGTGCCCTGGCTGACCGGCATGCTGCTGCCCTCGATGCGGGGAAGCCTGCCGCTACATTTGATAAACGATGCCTGCGTCGTCGCGCTGGTGGTCTGGTTCTGGATGCCCATCGTGACCCGCCTGTTTGCTGGCTGGTTAAAGAAAAACTGAGTCAGCCTCCTCAAGGAGAGCGTTATGTCACAAACTGCCACACTGATCCTGACCCATGGTCGGATCCACACCCTCGATCGCCAAAATCCGCTGGCCGACGCGGTAGCGATCGCCGACGGTAAGATCCTCGCGGCCGGGAGCCACGATCGGATCATGAGCTTTGCCGGCGAAGGCACGCAGATCGTCGATCTGCAGGGCCATACGGCGATCCCCGGGCTGAATGATTCCCACCTGCACTTGATCCGCGGCGGGCTGAACTACAACCTTGAGCTACGCTGGGAAGGCGTTCCCTCGCTGGCGGACGCGCTGCGGATGCTCAAAGAGCAGGCCGATCGCACGCCTTCGCCGCAGTGGGTGCGGGTGGTCGGCGGCTGGAGCGAATTCCAGTTTGCCGAGCGGCGCATGCCGACGCTGGAAGAGCTCAACCAGGCGGCGCCGGATACGCCGGTATTCGTGCTGCATCTCTACGATCGCGCGCTGCTTAACCGCGCGGCGCTGAAGGCCGTAGGCTATACCAAAGAGACGCCGGATCCGGCGGGCGGCGAAATTGTGCGGGATAGCAACGGCAATCCGACCGGGATGCTGATCGCCAGGCCCAATGCCATGATCCTCTACGCGACGCTGGCGAAGGGGCCGAAGCTGCCGCTGGAGCTGCAGGTGAACTCGACGCGCCAGTTTATGCGCGAGCTGAACCGTCTCGGGCTGACCAGCGCGATTGACGCCGGCGGCGGCTTCCAGAACTACCCGGAAGATTATGAAATTATTGAGCAGCTGCACGCGAACCAGCAGATGACCGTGCGCATTGCCTATAACCTGTTTACCCAGCGTCCGAAGCAGGAGCTGGATGATTTCGAACGCTGGACCGATATGCTGAAGCCGGGGCAGGGGACCGACTTTTTCCGCGCCAACGGCGCCGGCGAGATGCTGGTCTTTTCGGCGGCGGATTTTGAAGATTTCCTGCAGCCGCGTCCGGATCTGCCGGCGGGAATGGAGGACGAGCTGGAGCGGGTGGTGCACCACCTGGTCGAACACCGCTGGCCGTTCCGCCTGCATGCCACCTATGACGAATCCATCAGCCGGATGCTGGACGTCTTTGAGAAGGTAAACCGCGAGATTCCGTTTAACGGCCTGCACTGGTTCTTTGACCATGCGGAAACCATCACCGAGCGCAATATTGAGCGCGTGAAGGCGCTGGGCGGCGGGATTGCGGTACAGCACCGGATGGCCTTCCAGGGGGAATATTTTGTCGACCGCTACGGTATCGATGCGGTGAAGCACACTCCGCCGGTGGCGAAAATGCTGGAAATGGAGGTGCCGGTGGGGCTCGGCACCGACGCCACCCGCGTGGCGAGCTACAACCCGTGGACCGCGCTCTACTGGCTGGTTTCCGGGCGCACCGTCGGCGGCATGGCAATGTACGACGAGAGCAACCGCCTGCCGCGCGACGTGGCGCTGGAGCTGTGGACGGCGGGCAGCGCCTGGTTCTCCAGCGAGCAGGGCAAAAAAGGGCGTATTGAGCAGGATCAGCTCGCCGATCTGGTGGTGCTGTCGAAGGACTATTTCAGCGTGCCGGAAGAGGAGATAAAAGGCATCGAATCGGTGCTGACGGTGGTTGATGGCAAAGTGGTTTATGCCGCCGGACACTTCTCGCCGCTGGCGCCGCCGCCCATCCCGGTGCTGCCGGAGTGGTCTCCGGTGGTCAAGGTTCCGGGCCACTACCGCTCGGCGCCGCCCGCGGCGGCAAAAATCGGCGCCATCGTGCAGCTGCACCAGTGCTGCGGCAGCTGCGGCGTCCACGGCCACCAGCACGATATTGCGCGCCGGTCGTCGATCCCGGTTGCCGATGAGCAGGCGTTCTGGGGCGTGCTGGGCTGCTCCTGCTTCGCGTTTTAGCCCCTGATTAACCAGCCTCCGGATCTGTCCGGGGCTGGGTTTTCCCTGAAGTGGCGCCGATAAAGTGAAAATTGGCTAATAGCGGTTTTGTGAGCCAAACAGCTCAATGCGCCGCGCGATCATTTCGCGAACCGGTTTCAGCCCCTGGCCGATCACTTTACGCGGGTCGTTCACATCATGCCCGGTATCGGCAGATAATATGGCCTTCACCTCCTGGCACCAGGCGTACATATTTTCGGTATTGACGTTAATTTTGGCCGTGCCGCAGGCAATGGCCTTACGCATATCCTCGTCGGCAATACCGGTGCCGCCGTGCAGCACCAGCGGAACCTTAACCCGCTCCGCAATCGCCTTCATCTCCGTAAACCCGAGCTTTGCTTTGCCTTTGTACAGCCCGTGGGTCGAGCCTAACGCCGCAGCCAGACAATCGACCTGAGTTTCGCTGACCAGGGTGTAGCACTCCTGCGGGTCAGCATAGATCACCGTCGAGTTGACGATACCGTCTTCGCTTCCGGCAATGGTGCCCAGCTCAGCTTCAACCGAAATGCCTCTGGCATGCGCCAGCCCGACCAGATGGCGGGTGATGGCCAGGTTTTCGCTGAACGGCAGGTGCGAACCATCAAACATGATGGAGCTGAATCCGGCCTCAATAGCCGCTTCGCAGGCTTCACGGGTGGTCCCGTGATCGAGATGCAGCGCGACCGGAATATCAATGTGTAAATAATCAATCGCGTTGACCACGATGTCATGAATACATTTTAATCCCAGCATATGCTTAACGGTACCGCCGGAGACACCTAAAATAACCGGGGAGCGCAGCTGTTGTGCGGTGCTTAATACGGCAGCGACCCATTCCAGATTATTAATATTGAACTGCCCTACGGCGTAACCGTCCCGTAGGGCATGCTGAAGCATGTCCTTCATAGAAACTAACATGATCACCTCTCGATATTGATTAACGAAAATTATTCACCAAAATATTGCGTTAAGTTTCTTTCGTAGTTATTTAGCGAGTTATGGACGATGGCAAGGTCGGGCATTGATTCACGTACCCCCTTTTTCTCAATAGAGATTGCAGCGGTCAGGCTGGCAAACAAAATAATATTGTCGATATGCCACGAGTAGTGCACGCCATAGGTAAAGGCGCCGTGGAATACGTCCCCGGCGCCGGTCGTATCGACCACATTGCAGAGCCAGGCCGGAACAATTTGCAGCATGCCGCTTTTTAAGAATGCACAGCCTTTTTCCCCCAGCGTAATAAAGGCGTCACCGCGGCAAATTTTATTTAGCTCGATCAGCGCCGCTTTAATTTCCGCTTCGGTCTCGAGGGCGCGATAGCCCATATAGTCTCTGGCGAAATGCTCGCTAACAACAAAGTAATCGGTCCAGGCTGCCAGCTTAATATTACTGGCGCGCAGCGAACCACCGTCCATAACTACCTTTGCGGCTGGCAGTTTCTTGATGATATATTCGCTGAGTTCCGCTTCATGCCCATCAACTAATAGCGTTACCGGTTCCTCTGATTCAATGAGCCGCGCCGCTAAATCATCAATTTTCAGCTTCTGGTCGTAGGTCAGCGAAGGCGGTGTCTGCATTTTACGGGTAATAATCGTCCTTGAGCCCGACAGGCGATTCACCAGCACCGACGCCAGCGGGGTGATCATTTCATCGGAGAAGACCACCTGGCTGGTATCGACCCCGGCCTCGGCAAACTCATCGATAATACGCTGGCCGTAAAGGTCCTTATTCAAATGGCCAATGTAGTAAACATCTTCCCCCCACAGGCCCAGCAGCCACGCCGCATTTGCTGCCGGGCCGCCGCCGCTCTCGATAAAGTCGTGGCAGAAATTTTTGGTATTCTCCTGCGGCCATTCGTTAAGAAAAAAGAACTGATCGAAACATGAAAACCCAATGGACAAGATAGCCATAACAACTCCTGATTATTTTGTCAGCTGCGGGAGGAAGTCCCTTCCCGCAGCGAAAAATGAAACCGCTTATTCATTTTTCTTATCCGCAGTGAGCTCCTCATAGCTGAGGGTGTCACCGACCACACGCACTGAGCGGAAGCAGAATGGCACCAGCAGCGCGACCAGAAGCGCCAGGCAGATGAGATAGATCGTTATCTGACCAAACTGGGTGAAGGCATTACCGATGATGATGCCCCAGACCGCAAAGTCGAAGTCGGCGAAGGTGCTGTTCTCAAAGCCGAGGCTACCCAAAGCCGGAAGCAGCATCGCCGGAAGGAACGCAAGGAATATGCCGCCGATAAATGAGGCGATGATGCAGCCGCGTTTGCCGCCCAGCTTATCGGCAAAGACTCCGGAGGTTCCGCCGCAGAAGAAGTGCGGCACCATGCCGGGGATTATCAGCGCCATGCCAAATGCGCCGAGGAAAAGCATGCCGACCAGGCCACCAACGAACGAGCTGATGAACCCCACGACCACGGCGGTTGGGCTAAAGGTAAAAAATACGGCACAGTCGACGGCGGGGATGGAGTTCGGTATCAGCTTCTGGCTGATCCCCTGGAACGCCGGGACGAGATCGCCGAGGATCAGCCGTACGCCGTTGTAGACGATGGCGACGCCGACCGCGAACTGCAGGCCGGTGAGGATAGAGAAGATCAGCATATTCTGGTCGGTTATCGTGCGCAGGTACTCCGTGCCCGCGACGGCGCTGCAGACGAAGTAGATAACAAACATCACGATCCCGGTGGTGACCGTGGTGTCGCGCAGAAAGCCCCATTTCTCTGAGATTTCGGTATCGGCAAATGAATTTGCCGGATTACCGGTTTTCGTGGCGATCCAGGCCGAGATGTAATAGCCCAGCGAGCCGAAGTGCCCCATCGCAATGCCGCCATCTTCGGTAACCTGTTTGGTGTAGCGTTGACCGATTGCCGGAGAAATGGCCGACCATGAGCCCAGCAGGAATCCGCCGATTAATACCAGCATCCAGCCGTGGAACTCTGCTGCCTGCAGCACCGCGGAGAACAGGCAGGCCAGGAAGAAAGAGTGGTGCCCGGTGAGAAAGATATATTTGTACTTGGTGCAGCGGGCAATGAGCAGATTGAAAATAAAGCCTAAGAGCAAAATGCTCATGGTTTCCACGCCCAGCATTTTTTGCGCGACGGAAACAATGGCCTCATTATTAGGGATCACGCCGCGAATATTAAATCCGGCTTCAATAATGCCGCCGAGAGGGTTGAGGTTTGCAACAATAACCCCGGCGCCGGCGCTTAACATCAAATAGCCTAATATTGGCTTTAAGGTACCGGTCAGTAATTTATTACCCGGGGAGCGCAGCGCCACTAAACCGACAAATGCGATAATCCCCATCAGAAATGCGGGTTGACTAAATATTTCCGCTAAGAAGCTAAGAATAGCCTGCATGGTCGTTCCCTCAATAATGATTAAGAGTGAGTTGCAGCAATTTTGGTGAGTGCTTCAGTAATATCCTCGGCGATTTTTGCCTTGTGCACGTAGCTGCGAATAATGGCGACGTTACAGCGCTCAGGAAACTGGTTTGCCAGCTCTTTAATTGTGACGTAGAGGTCGGCTTTTTCTCCTACCGCGTTGGCAAAATCAACGGAGGCCACGTCGGCTTTAATACCTAATTCATCACATATTTTTTTGACATTATTCGCAGCCATTAATGAACTGCCAATACCGTTACCACAAACCGTTCTGATAACTAACATAATGACTACTCCATTTACTTGTGGATGAAATGTAATACTGAATTGACGTCATGCTCCTGTTGAAGAAACGTGACAATATCTGACTCAATCAGCGAGGCTATCAGCTGGATCATTTTTATATGGCTATTTGCATCCGCCCCGGCGATGGCGATGATGACGTTCACCGGATCAAACTCCTCGTGGCCAAATGCGATCGGCTGTTGGGTGGTGACTAAGGAAAAACCCGTTTGCAATGCGCCTTTTTCCGGTCGGGCATGGGGCATCGCCAGGCCGTAGTCGATAACAATCGCCGGGCCAAAATCCCGATACACTTCGACCATCGCATTAATATATTCCTGGCGGCAAATATTTTGCCGGACAAGCAGCGTTCCAGCGAATTTGATCGCCTGCTCGGCGGTGGAAATATTTTGCTTCAGCGCAATTAATGTAGGGTTAAAAATAATGTCCATCATCCGATCCTTAATGCGTTCATATTCCTGAACTAGATCATGGACAAATATATCAACAAAAATTAGGCTTCAGATCACATATGGATTTTTAAATATTGAAGTTGATCACATCGGAGGGATATTGGAAATATTTTATCTGAAAATATAAAATTAATTATGTTGTTATATATCAACTGCTTATGGTTTTTTGATTTTTCGGAGGAGGAAGGGCAGGCGTGGGGAAGTGAGCTGGTGTCTTAATTTAAAATGGTAAAATGCAATGCCTGTCACAAATATCAGGCTACTTTTTCAGCAAAGTTTGAACGGGATTGCAAAAAAAGGCGTAGCGGAATGCTTTTACCTCTTTGCCGTCTCCACGGCCTATTTCCAGCAGTAAAAAGAGGGGGCGTAAAGCAACAAAAAAGGCTCGCCGTGGCGAGCCTTTTTAAGAACGGCAGCCGATTACAGGCTGGAAACGTTCTCGGTCAGGTATTTAGCGACGCCTTCCGGAGAAGCGGCCATCCCTTCTTTTCCTTTTTCCCACTGGGCCGGGCACACTTCGCCGTGCTCTTCGTGGAACTGCAGCGCGTCAACCATGCGCAGCATTTCGTCGATGTTACGTCCCAGCGGCAGGTCGTTAACCACCTGGTGGCGAACAACGCCGTTCGCGTCGATCAGGAAGGAGCCGCGCAGCGCAACGCCTTCGTCCGGGTGTTCGATACCGTAGGCTTTCTGGATTTCACGCTTGATGTCAGCAACCATCGCGTATTTAACCGGACCAATACCGCCCTGGTCTACCGGGGTGTTACGCCATGCGTTGTGAACGAATTCGGAGTCGAAGGAAACGCCAACAACTTCTACGCCGCGCTTCTGGAATTCTTCATAACGTTTGTCAAAAGCGATCAGTTCAGACGGGCAAACGAAGGTGAAGTCCATCGGCCAGAAGAACAGTACGGTGGCTTTACCGTTGGTGTGCTGTTTGAAGTTGAATTTCTCAACGATTTCGCCGTTACCTAAAACTGCTGCCGCGGTAAAATCCGGAGCCTGACGAGTTACCAGAACCATATGATTCTCCTGTTAATACTAAGGTTAATTGAAACGCAACGCGGGCAAGTATAGGGGCAGGAGCGAGCGAACTCAACGTGAGGCTGACAATCGATGAGATAGGTTTTACCTATCAATCGATATCGAAGTATGACCTTCAGAATAGTCTTTTTGTCAGCAAACGCAACCGTTAGAGTTCGCGATTTTTCGCCTGCGCCATCATGCGCGGATAAAAAAGCCAGAACTGCTGCTCCAGCTTGTCGTAGTGGGTATCGAGGTCCTGCCAGGAGTCGCGCAGGGCGTCGAGGCGCGGGCGACGGCTGGCCATTCCGTTAAGGACGCGCTGGATAAAGGCCATATCCTCATAGCGCTCGAGCCAGCGCTCGGACCACATGTACTCATTGAGATTGACGAAGCGCGGCGGCGAATCCGGCAAAATGGTTGCCACCTGGGCATGAGCATAGCGGACGAACTCGCTGAGCGGCATATCGGGCGAGATGCGGTCCCAGTGGTGCGACAGAAAGTGATCCCACATGACGTCGAGCGTAATCGGCGCCACGCGCCGGGTCTGCGGACGAAACCACTCCCGGGCGGCCTTAACTTCCGCCAGATTGTCGGTCATGACGTCGATTCGCCGATGCATAAAGATGCCGTCAACGATCTCCAGGGGATAGTCCGACTGCGGATTACCGCGGACGAAATCGGCCAGCAGATTGCCCGGCAGCGAGCTGTCGGCAAGGTGGGCTAAGTGCAGGTGTGCGAGAAAATTCATAATACGCGTTGTACTTCCGGTTGCATGTGCGTTGGCTTCTTTACACGGTCCAGTCGTGGGCCTTGTTCTTCCCGATCGCTGAGTTGGCTAAGCGCCCGGGATTAATGAAGGATATCCATGCCCCTCTCCGGAGGCCAGGCCTCGGCAGGTTAAATTCGTTGCTGACGAATTTGCCTCCCGGTTGCCGCATGACTCGGCCGACGGCCTCGCCCTCATGGTGCCAGCACAGGCGCTGTTCAAGGCACAGGCGCCTTGTCCTGCAGCGCGAATTATTTAGAGTATTATAACCGTGCTGCGGGGTAAAGGTTGCAGGGAGAACGCCCCGGCACTAGACTACCCGCCTCTTTATTTAGTCTGAGCCACCGTCATGCGCGTTACCGATTTTTCCTTTGAACTACCCGAATCCCTGATTGCCCACTACCCGCAGCCTGAGCGCAGTAGCTGCCGCTTGCTGTCGTTAGACGGGCCGACGGGCGCGCTGACGCACGGTACCTTCACCGATCTGCTCGATAAGCTTAATCCCGGCGATCTGCTGGTCTTTAACAATACCCGGGTGATCCCGGCGCGCCTGTTCGGGCGTAAGGCCAGCGGCGGCAAGATTGAAGTGCTGGTCGAGCGCATGCTGGATGACAAACGCATCCTGGCGCACATCCGCGCCTCGAAGGCGCCGAAGCCGGGCGCCGAGCTGCTGTTGGGCGATGATGAAAGCATCCAGGCGACGATGGTGGCACGCCACGACGCGCTGTTTGAAGTCGAGTTTAACGACGAGCGTCCGGTACTGGATATCCTTAACAGCATCGGCCATATGCCGCTGCCGCCCTATATCGACCGCCCGGATGAAGAAGCCGACCGCGAGCTGTACCAGACCGTTTATAGCGTCAGGCCGGGCGCGGTAGCCGCGCCGACCGCGGGCCTGCACTTTGACGAGCCGCTGCTGGAAAAGCTGCGTGAGAAAGGCGTTGAGATGGCGTTCGTGACGCTGCACGTCGGCGCGGGGACGTTCCAGCCGGTGCGCGTGGACAGCATCGAAGAGCACATCATGCACTCCGAATATGCCGAAGTCCCGCAGGACGTGGTTGACGCAGTGCTGGCCGCCAAAGCGCGCGGCAGCCGCGTTATCGCCGTGGGAACGACCTCGGTACGCTCGCTGGAGAGCGCGGCCCAGGCGGCAAAAAACGATCTGATCGAACCCTTCTTCGGCGACACGAAGATTTTTATCTATCCGGGATATCAGTACAAAGCGGTGGATGCGCTGGTCACCAATTTCCATCTGCCTGAATCTACTCTGATTATGCTGGTTTCGGCGTTTGCCGGCTATCAGCACACCATGAACGCCTATAAGGCTGCGGTAGAACAAAAATATCGCTTTTTTAGCTACGGGGACGCGATGTTTATCACGTACAATCCGCGGGCTATTTTTGAGCGTCCGTAAGAAGGCAAATTCACCTGCCATTTTGACGCCGGGCAGCGCTCGCCATCCTCACGTACCGCATGTACGCTCCGGTGGCTGCGCGCTGGCCAACCCAAACTGGCTGCGCCGATAGCGCCTCCAGGTATTTTTAGCTATGGAATCATTCCGTAGCGAGTTGTTTAACGTCAGACTGTTTTTCTGACGCAGGAGTGATAATGAAATTTGAACTGGATACCACCGACGGTCGCGCCCGCCGCGGTCGCCTGGTGTTTGAGCGCGGCGTGGTTGAAACGCCTGCATTTATGCCCGTCGGGACCTACGGTACCGTTAAAGGGATGACGCCGGAAGAAGTTGAAGCCACCGGCGCGCAGATCATTCTGGGCAACACCTTCCACCTGTGGCTGCGTCCTGGCCAGGAGATCATGAAGCTGCACGGCGACCTGCACGACTTCATGCAGTGGAAAGGGCCGATTCTCACCGATTCCGGCGGTTTTCAGGTCTTCAGCCTCGGCGATATCCGCAAGATAACCGAGCAGGGCGTGCACTTCCGCAACCCGATCAACGGCGATCCTATCTTCCTCGATCCGGAAAAATCGATGGAGATTCAGTTCGATCTCGGCTCCGATATCGTGATGATCTTCGACGAATGTACGCCGTATCCGGCGGACTGGGACTACGCCAAGCGCTCGATGGAGATGTCCCTGCGCTGGGCACAGCGCAGCCGCGACCGCTTTGACGGCCTGGGCAACAAAAACGCGCTCTTCGGCATTATTCAGGGCAGCGTTTACGAAGATTTACGTGATATCTCCGTTAAAGGTCTGGTAGATATCGGCTTTGATGGCTACGCTGTCGGCGGTTTGGCTGTCGGCGAGCCAAAAGAGGACATGCACCGTATTCTCGAGCACGTCTGCCCGCAGATCCCGGCCGACAAGCCGCGATATCTGATGGGCGTCGGCAAGCCGGAAGATCTGGTTGAAGGGGTACGTCGCGGTATCGATATGTTCGACTGCGTTATGCCTACGCGTAACGCGCGTAACGGTCACCTGTTCGTCACCGATGGCGTCGTAAAAATCCGTAATGCGAAGCATAAAAGCGATACGGCGACGCTGGATGCCGAGTGTGATTGCTATACATGTCGCAATTATTCACGCGCTTACTTGCATCATCTCGATCGTTGCAACGAAATATTGGGCGCGCGCCTCAACACCATTCATAACCTGCGTTATTATCAGCGCTTAATGGCTGGTTTACGCAAGGCTATTGAAGAGGGTAAATTAGAGAGCTTCGTGGCCGATTTTTACCAACGTCAGGGACGAACCGTTCCTCCTTTGAACGTTGATTAATTTTAATAATGAGGGAATTTCAATGAGCTTTTTCATTTCTGATGCGGCAGCAGCAACCGGTGGCGCAGCGCAGAGCAGCCCGATGTCTCTGATCCTGATGCTGGTGGTGTTTGGTCTGATTTTTTACTTCATGATCCTGCGCCCACAGCAGAAACGCAGCAAAGAACATAAAAATCTGATGAGCTCCATCGCCAAAGGTGATGAAGTGCTGACGAATGGTGGCCTGGTTGGTCGCGTCACTAAAGTTGCCGAAAGCGGATACATCGCTATCGCACTGAACGACACCACTGAAGTGGTTATCAAACGTGACTTCGTAGCCGCCGTTCTGCCGAAAGGCACCATGAAGGCGCTGTAATCCACTTTTCCCTAAGGGAACTGCCGTGTTAAACCGTTATCCTTTGTGGAAGTACGTCATGCTGGTCGTCGTCATTGTCGTCGGCCTGCTGTATGCGCTCCCCAACCTGTATGGTGAGGATCCGGCCGTTCAAATCACTGGCGCGCGCGGCGTCGCCGCCAGTGAGCAAACGCTGATCCAGGTCCAGAAAACGTTACAAGAAGAAAAAATTACCGCTAAGTCTGTGGCACTGGAAGAGGGCGCAATTCTTGCTCGCTTCGACACCACCGACACGCAGCTCCGCGCACGTGAAGCGCTGATGGGCGTGCTGGGTGACAAATATGTCGTGGCGTTAAACCTTGCACCTGCAACCCCGCGTTGGTTAGCCTCCATCAATGCAGAGCCGATGAAACTCGGTCTTGATCTGCGTGGCGGCGTTCACTTCCTGATGGAAGTGGATATGGATACCGCGCTCGGCAAGCTGCAGGAACAGAATATTGATAGCCTGCGCAGCGATCTGCGTGAAAAAAGCATTCCTTACACCACCGTGCGTAAGGAAGATAACTACGGTCTGAGCATTACGTTCCGTGACGCCACGGCGCGCGATCAGGCAGTGGATTATCTGACTGCTCGTCACCGCGATCTGGTGATTTCTCGCCAGGGTAGCAATCAGCTGCGTGCGGTCATGACCGATCAACGTCTGAGCGAAGCGCGTGAATATGCGGTTCAGCAGAACATCAACATCCTGCGTAACCGTGTGAACCAACTGGGTGTTGCTGAGCCACTGGTGCAGCGTCAGGGTGCTGACCGTATCGTGGTTGAACTGCCGGGTATTCAGGATACCGCGCGTGCCAAAGAGATTTTGGGTGCGACGGCAACGCTGGAATTCCGTCTGGTGAACACCAATGTGGATCAATCCGCAGCGGCGTCCGGGCGTGTACCGGGTGATTCCGAAGTGAAACAGACCCGTGAAGGCCAGCCAGTTGTGCTGTACAAACGCGTGATTCTGACCGGTGACCATATCACCGACTCCACTTCCAACCAGGATGAATACAATCAGCCGCAGGTTAACATCTCGCTTGATAGCGCAGGTGGTAACATCATGTCCAACTTCACGAAGGATAACATCGGTAAACCGATGGCGACCCTGTTCGTGGAGTACAAAGACAGCGGTAAAAAAGATGCCAACGGTCGTGCGATTCTGGTGAAAGAGGAAGAGGTGATTAACATCGCCAACATCCAGTCTCGCCTGGGTAACAGCTTCCGTATTACCGGTATCAGCAACCCGAACGAAGCGCGTCAGCTCTCTCTGCTGCTGCGTGCCGGTGCGCTGATTGCGCCAATTCAGATTGTTGAAGAACGCACCATTGGTCCTACTCTGGGTATGCAAAACATCACTCAGGGCCTGGAAGCGTGTCTGGCTGGTCTGGCGGTATCCATCATCTTCATGCTGTTCTTCTATAAGAAGTTTGGCCTGATTGCGACCTCCGCGCTGCTGGCAAACCTGGTGTTGATCATCGGGATTATGTCTCTGCTGCCAGGGGCGACGCTGACTATGCCGGGTATTGCGGGTATCGTTCTAACCCTTGCGGTGGCGGTCGACGCCAACGTATTGATAAACGAACGTATCAAAGAAGAACTGAGCAACGGTCGCTCCGTACAACAGGCGATTGATGAAGGCTATAAAGGCGCTTTCAGCTCCATCTTCGATGCGAACGTAACAACACTGATTAAGGTTCTGATCCTGTACGCAGTGGGTACCGGCGCGATCAAAGGCTTTGCTATCACTACCGGTATCGGTGTGGCAACGTCGATGTTTACCGCTATTGTCGGCACCCGTGCCATCGTGAACCTGCTGTATGGCGGCAAGCGCGTCAAAAAGCTGTCTATCTGAGGAGTGCGTTGTGGCACAGGAATATACTGTTGAACAATTGAACCACGGCCGTAAAGTCTGGGACTTTATGCGCTGGGACTACTGGGCTTTCGGCATTTCAGGTTTTCTGCTGATTGTCTCGATTGCCATCATTGGCGTCCGGGGTTTTAACTGGGGTCTTGATTTCACCGGTGGTACGGTGATTGAAATCACGCTGGAAAAACCCGCCGATCTGGACCAGATGCGCGAAGCGCTGCAGAAGGCGGGCTTTGAAGAGCCGCAGCTGCAGAACTTCGGCAGCAGCCGCGACATCATGGTACGTATGCCGCCGGTACATGATACCAACGTCAGCCAGGAGCTGGGCAGCAAGGTCGTGAGCGTGATTAACCAATCGACCAGCCAGGAAGCGACGGTTAAACGAATCGAGTTCGTGGGGCCGAGCGTTGGGGCCGATCTTGCGCAAAGCGGTGCGATGGCGCTGCTGGCGGCGCTGATCTGTATCCTGGTATACGTCGGTTTCCGTTTCGAATGGCGTCTTGCTGCCGGGGTGGTCATCGCCCTCGCGCACGATGTGGTCATTACGATGGGTATCCTCTCGCTGTTCCATATCGAGATTGATCTGACCATCGTTGCCTCGCTGATGTCGGTTATCGGCTACTCGCTGAACGACAGCATCGTGGTATCTGACCGTATTCGTGAAAACTTCCGTAAGATCCGCCGCGGTACGCCGTACGAGATCTTCAACGTGTCGTTGACCCAGACGCTGCACCGTACCTTGATCACATCCGGGACCACGTTAGTGGTGATCCTGATGCTGTATCTCTTTGGCGGTCCGGTTCTCGAAGGCTTCTCGCTGACGATGCTGATCGGTGTCTCCATCGGTACGGCCTCTTCTATCTACGTGGCGTCCGCGCTGGCGCTGAAGCTGGGCATGAAGCGCGAGCATATGCTGCAGCAGAAAGTTGAGAAAGAAGGGGCGGATCAGCCGTCAATTCTGCCGTAAGGCAGTCCCGTTCTGATAACGCAATCCCGGTCGCAAGGCCGGGATTTTTTTATTACAGCGTCGCCAGTTTTGGCTACTCTCCATTATCCGCATGCTATGACATGGAGTAACGCCAGTGGCCGTCGTAACCCTCTTCGCACTCCCCAGCCGACCCTCCGGCACGGCGTAACCCTACGCCTGCGTAAAGCCGTACAGGCTTCGGGTAGCGAAGAGGCGGGTTAACCGCCAGGGAAGCCAATCGCTACTGACACTACGCTGTCAGTAGCCCTGTCGTAGACTTCTCCTGAACCCAAACAATGGACAGGAGGATGTATGAACAACGTAATTAACTGGTTTGAAATTCCGGTCGCCGATATGGATCGTGCGGTGGCGTTTTACGAGCCGGTGCTGCAGGTGACGCTGCGTCGGGAAAATATGGATTGTGCTGAAATGGCCGTGTTCCCGTACCAGGACCCGGCTCCCGGCGGCGCGTTGGCAAAATTTGACGGGGTTAAACCTGCCGATCAGGGATGTATTATCTATCTGCATACTGACAATCTGGCCGCGACGCTCGACCGCGTAAGCTCCGCCGGCGGGCGCTGCATCTTTGGCCCGCTTGAGCTGTCGAAGGATATTGGCACCATCGCGCTGTTTATTGACAGCGAAGGTAATCGGATTGGCCTGCATCAACCGAAGAACCTGTCCCGTTAATGCTCAATGACGCCTGCGGGACAGGCCCTAAACAGTAAGAGAAGAGAGAATGAGCCGACGCGCCGACCGCCTTTTTCAAATCGTGCAGATCCTGCGGGGGAGAAGGCTGACCACCGCCGGACTGCTGGCGGAGCGGCTCGGCGTATCGGAGCGCACCATCTACCGGGATATCCGCGATTTGTCGCTCTCCGGCGTGCCGGTGGAGGGGGAGGCCGGCAGCGGATATCGCCTGCTGGCCGGCTACAGCTTGCCGCCGCTAATGCTGACGACCCAGGAGTCGGAAGCGCTGGTGGCCGCCATTCGGCTGCTGCAAACCTGGGGCGGCGAATCGCTGTCCCAGGCGCTGGAGTCGGCTCAGGAAAAGGTGCTGGCGATTTTACCTGAGGAGAGCCGGCGCAAGGCCGAGCAGTCGCGGCTGTTTGCGCCGGACTTTGGCGTTCAGGGCTACAGCAAGACGCAGTTCGATCTGGTGCATCGGGCGGTTTCCGGTCAGCGGGTGCTGGCGCTGCACTATCGCGATGAAGCAGGAAAGGTGTCGCAGCGTGAAGTGCTGCCGCTGGGGCTCTTTTTCTGGGGCGAGCGCTGGCTGCTGGTGAGCTGGTGCGAGCTGCGCGATGATTACCGCTGCTTTCGTCTCGACCGCTGCCTGGAAGTGGCGGCTACCGGGCGCCTTTTCAGCGAGCGGGCCGACCGTTCATTGAGTGATTTTCTGCGTAAGGTGAGGTGCGAAGATCGTGAATCATAATGCGGGTCAATCGATATCCCCGGCGCAGAGGCCGGGGACTATCAGGCAGGATTAGAAGTTGTAACCCACCACGAAGTAACCACCCCAGCCGGTAGAGCGAACGTTGAAGTCGCCGTCACCGAAGTTCAGCTTCGCGTCGTTAGCCCACTGACCGCCGTTATGGAAGTAACGAGCCACTACCGAGTAGTGCCAGTGCGCGTAGTTCAGCGCCAGGATGTGGCTGGATGCGATGGAGTTGCTGGTGCGCGCGTGTTTGCCGTTCTGGTCGTAGAAGTTGTCATCGCCCAGATCGGAGCCCCAGTCAAAGTTGGTGAAGCCGATGTAGCTCAGCGAGCCGCCCCACAGGTCGGTCAGCGGAACAAAGTATTTCACCTTGAAGCGGTAGCCATCCCACTCGTTTTCGTTGGATGCGCCGTAGTTCTGCCACTGGTATTTTGCATAGACGTTCAGGGAGAGGCTCATCGGCAGGCCGGTATCGATGTCGGTACCGAGACCCATATACCAGGTGCTCTGACGACCGGACGCGTTGCGGCCCATGTCGTAGATGTAGTTGTTAGCGAAATACCACTCTTTAAACGGACCGAAGCTCAGGTCGGTATTGGTCAGCTTATCGATAGAGAAACGCGGCTCAATTTCCATAAACAGCGGGGAACCGTGGTTCCAGATACCCTTGGCCGTGCTGTTACCGCCGAAGAATACCGGTGCATCCATGTAACCATAGAAATCAAACCAGTCTTTCTTGGCAAACGCTTCGTATTCCAGGTAGGTATCGTTACGGATTTGTGGCCCAAAACGGGTGTGGTAGCTACCCACCACGTTTACACTCTGGTGCCACCAATCAGACAGGTACTGCGGTTTGTCGTTTTCTGCCGCGCCGGCAGTGAAAGATGCGGAGAGCGCCACAACGGCGCTTGCTGCCAGTAATGTTTTTTTCATAATGATGCCACTGTTTAAATTGAGCCAAAAGGCGTGAAGAAAGTTGCCGAAGCGTTTCTAAATATTTCGTATTTCTGTGGCGTCTATTATAGAAATCATTGCTCACAAAAATACGTGTTGTTTCACAGATCGGAAACATACGTAATCGATTGCGTTCACGATTCTATGCATTTCTTGACAGAATGCCACTGAAATTCATCAGTGAGACCCATTTTTACTGAACTGTTGTGAAAAGTTGTAAGTGGATTTTAGGCGGGGAAAACCGGGCGTCAGAAACACCCGGTGGAAGCGGTTTACTGCGCGTCTGCGGGCTGAATATCGTGGATGCGTACGAAGCCTAACTGTTCCGGCGTGACGCCGCTGAGGCGTAGGGGAATATCGACGTCGCTCGGTGCCAGAATGCTGGCGGGAGCGCTAATCAGCTGGTCGCGGACGTTGACTTCCCGGTAGCTCTCGGTGGTACCGCTGATCTGCCCGGAGGCCACGGTTGCGCTAAATGCCGGCAGCGGATCGTTTGATTCGCCCTGAATACGCAGCGTCAGGCGGGTGCCGTCGCCGTCGGGAACGATATCGCGCAGCGACATCCGCAGGGTGCCTATCTGGCTGTTCAGCCGTGCCGGGGTTTTCGCGCCGGGCAGCAGGTAAACGCCGCTGCTGGACTTCGCGTTAAGGGCGTTTTGCTGGGTAATTTTCACCGTTTGCTGATTGAGCTGGGTCATCTCCTTGCTCAACGTGCTCACGCTCTGATTCATCTGGCGAACTTCGCTTTGTTGAGCGCAGGCGCTGAGCGTAAAAAGGCTACCCACAATCGCCAACTGCAAATAACGTCTTGTCATGGTCGGGATTCCGTTAACAGAGGGATGCTTAATGGTAGATCGTTTGCATAAGCGCACTATAGATCCTTTGTCTCAAAAGCTCTTTCTTTGTAGTCGGGTCACTTCGCGGTAAACTACCTGCCAGTTTAACTTGATGCCAGGACGCGCTATGCACTGCCCTTTCTGTTTCGCCGTAGATACTAAAGTGATCGACTCTCGCCTGGTGGGGGAGGGCTCTTCTGTACGTCGTCGTCGGCAGTGCCTGGTCTGCAATGAACGCTTTACCACTTTCGAAGTGGCCGAGCTGGTGATGCCGCGAGTGGTAAAAAGCAACGACGTCCGCGAACCCTTCAACGAAGATAAGCTGCGCAGCGGGATGCTCAAAGCGTTAGAAAAGCGTCCGGTCAGCGCCGACGATGTAGAAATGGCGCTCAACCACATCAAAACGCATCTGCGCGGCACCGGTGAACGCGAAGTTCCCAGCAAAATGATCGGTAACCTGGTGATGGAGCAACTAAAGAAGCTCGATAAAGTCGCCTACATCCGCTTCGCTTCCGTCTATCGCAGTTTTGAAGACATCAAAGAATTCGGCGAAGAGATCGCCCGCTTACAGGATTAAGCCATGCATGACGAAATATACATGGCACGCGCGCTCAGGCTCGCCGCGCGCGGTCGCTTCACCACCCATCCAAACCCGAACGTCGGCTGCGTCATTGTTAAAGACGGCGAAATTGTTGGCGAAGGTTTCCACTACCGCGCCGGCGAGCCGCATGCCGAAGTGCACGCGCTGCGCATGGCCGGTGAAAAGGCCAAAGGCGCCACCGCCTACGTTACCCTGGAGCCCTGCAGCCATCACGGACGCACGCCGCCGTGCTGCGATGCGCTGATTGCCGCAGGCGTTGTGCGGGTGGTGGCCGCGATGCAGGACCCCAACCCGCAGGTCGCCGGGCGCGGTCTGTATCGCCTGCAGCAGGAAGGTATCGACGTCAGCCACGGCCTGATGATGGGCGAGGCTGAAGCGCTGAATAAGGGCTTCCTGAAGCGAATGCGCACCGGCTTTCCCTATATTCAGCTAAAAATGGGTGCCTCGCTTGACGGCCGCACGGCAATGGCCAGCGGCGAAAGCCAGTGGATCACCTCCCCGCAGGCGCGACGCGACGTGCAGCGCCTGCGCGCGCAAAGCCATGCGATCCTCACCAGCAGCGCCACCGTCCTCGCGGACGATCCGGCGCTGACCGTGCGCTGGGACGAGCTCAGCCCTGATATTCAGGCACGCTATCCGCAGGAGAATCTGCGCCAGCCGCTGCGTATTGTCATCGACAGCCAAAACCGCGTGACGCCGCAGCACCGCATCGTGCAGCAGGCGGGAGAAACGCTGTTTGCCCGCACCCGTCAGGACTCCCGCGAGTGGCCTGAGAACGTGCGCACTCTGCAGGTCCCGGAGCATAAAGGCCATCTCGATCTGGTGGTGCTGATGATGCAGCTGGGCAAGCAGCAGGTTAACAGCATCTGGGTGGAGGCCGGTCCTACTCTGGCCGGCGCGCTGCTGCAGGCGGGGCTGGTGGACGAGCTTATCGTCTACATTGCGCCTAAACTGTTAGGAAGCGACGCTCGCGGACTCTGCGTACTGCCGGGGCTTGAGAAGCTGGCCGATGCTCCCCATTTCAAATTCAACGAGATACGTCATGTAGGCCCGGACGTTTGCCTGCATTTAGTCAGCGCATGATCGCCCTGCCAGGCGGGGAAACCGTGCCGGTACGCCTGATTATTCAGAATGCGACGAGACGGTCAGCGAGGGACGCAGCCTGAAGAGAGGCTGGGTCAGCCGCCGCTCACGTCAGAGCAGTTTGCAGGATGAAGTGTATAAAATATTATGGTAGAATCCGCCCCCCTTGCGGGGCCAAATGAACCCGAAGGAAGAGTATGAACATTATTGAAGCTAACGTTGCTACCCCGGACGCTCGCGTCGCCATCACCATTGCGCGTTTCAACAACTTTATCAATGACAGCCTGCTGGAAGGTGCTATCGACGCCCTGAAGCGCATCGGTCAGGTAAAAGATGACAATATTACCGTTGTTTGGGTTCCAGGCGCGTATGAGCTGCCGCTGGCGGCTGGCGCACTGGCAAAAACCGGTAAATATGACGCGATAATTGCGCTGGGTACGGTGATCCGTGGCGGTACCGCGCACTTTGAATATGTGGCTGGCGGAGCAAGCAATGGCCTGGCGCACGTCGCCCAGGAAAGCGAGGTTCCGGTAGCCTTTGGTGTTCTGACCACCGAAAGCATTGAGCAAGCCATCGAACGCGCTGGCACCAAAGCCGGTAACAAGGGCGCAGAAGCTGCGCTGACCGCGCTGGAAATGATTAACGTATTGAAAGCCATTAAGGCCTGAATTTTTTTGTAAGGGGAATTCCGTGAAACCTGCTGCTCGTCGCCGCGCCCGTGAGTGTGCTGTCCAGGCGCTTTACTCCTGGCAGTTGTCGAAAAACGACATCTCTGATGTTGAATACCAGTTCCTGGCGGAACAGGACGTTAAAGATGTCGACGTTCCGTATTTTCGCGAACTGCTGTCCGGAGTGGCGACTAACAGCGCATACCTCGACGGCCTGATGAAGCCGTACATGTCCCGCCTGCTTGAAGAGCTGGGCCAGGTTGAGAAGGCGGTACTGCGTATCGCGCTGTTCGAACTGTCAAAACGTGACGATGTGCCGTACAAAGTCGCCATCAATGAAGCCATTGAGCTGGCGAAAACCTTCGGCGCTGAAGATAGTCACAAGTTTGTCAACGGCGTGCTGGATAAAGCAGCTCCGGCAATTCGTCCCAACAAAAAGTAAACTCCAGGTCGGGCTTTGCAGGACTCATCCTCGTGAACCCGGCCTTAGAGCCTATTTCGGTAGGCTCTCATTTTTTTCTTTTGCTGAGGCATAACGTATGGCATGCGGCGAATTCTCCCTGATTGCCCGTTATTTTGATCGCGTAAAAAGCATGCGTCTCGATGTGGAAACCGGCATTGGCGACGACTGCGCACTCCTGAACATTCCCGAGAAAAAAACGCTGGCAATCAGCACCGACACCCTGGTGGCGGGCAACCATTTCTTACCTGATATCGATCCTGCCGATCTGGCCTATAAAGCGCTGGCCGTTAATCTGAGCGACCTCGCGGCGATGGGCGCGGAGCCGGCGTGGCTAACGCTGGCGCTGACGCTGCCGGAGGTGGACGAGGCGTGGCTGGAGTCCTTCAGCGATAGCCTGTTTATGCTGCTCAACTATTACGACATGCAGCTGATCGGCGGTGATACCACCCGCGGTCCGCTGTCGATGACGCTGGGTATCCACGGCTTTGTGCCGCCGGGACGCGCCCTGAAGCGCTCCGGGGCGAAGCCCGGCGACTGGATTTACGTGACCGGTACGCCCGGCGACAGCGCCGCGGGGCTGGCAATACTGCAGGAGCGGCTGGCGGTGGGTGACGCCGCTGACGCCGACTATCTGCTGGCGCGCCATCTGCGCCCGATGCCGCGCGTGCTGCAGGGCCAGGCGCTGCGCGATCTGGCGAGCTCGGCTATCGACCTCTCCGACGGCCTGGTCTCCGATCTGGGCCATATCCTCAAAGCCAGCGGCTGCGGGGCGCGCATCGATCTTGACGCGATGCCGCTATCCGAGGCGATGCAGCGTCAGGTTGAGCCGGAGACGGCCCTGCGCTGGGCGCTTGCCGGCGGCGAAGATTATGAGCTGTGCTTTACCGTACCGGAGCTCAATCGCGGCGCGCTCGACGTGGCAATCGGCCAACTCGGGGCGCGATTTACCTGCATCGGGCAGGTTTGCGCCGAAGCCGACGGCCTGCAGTTTTTGCAGGCAGGTAAGGCGGTGAAGCTTGATTTAAAGGGGTACGATCATTTTGGTGCGCAGTAAAGATAGTGCAAAAAGTCGGCTGAACCTGCTTAACCCCTGGCATCTGCTGGCGACCGGCTTCGGTAGCGGGCTAAGCCCCATCGTCCCCGGAACCATGGGGTCGCTGGCGTCGATTCCGTTTTGGTACCTGATGACGTTTTTGCCCTGGCAGATCTATTCGCTGGTGGTGATGATGAGCATCTGTATTGGGGTCTATATCTGCCACCGCACGGCCAAAGATATGGGTACTCACGATCACGGCAGCATCGTCTGGGATGAGTTTGTCGGGATGTGGATAACCCTGATGGCGCTGCCGACTCTCGACTGGCAGTGGGTGGCCGCCGGATTCGTCATTTTCCGCATTTTCGATATGTGGAAGCCGTGGCCGATTCGCTGGTTCGACCGTAATATTCACGGCGGAATGGGGATCATGGTCGATGATATCGTCGCCGGCGTGATTTCGGCGGGCGTGCTCTACGCCATAGGCCACCACTGGCCGATCGGCCTTATCTGACGGCAGAACCCCGGCGGCGTGCTGCCTGCCGGGGTTGCGGCTTAACGCCGTCGGCGGGCTATTTAAATCCGACCACCGGATGCGGCCTGTACGGCGCTTCCAGCTTTTCTACCTGCTCCGGCGTCAGCGTTAAATCGACGGCGTTCAGCAGCTCATCCAGCTGATCCTGACGCGAGGCGCCGATAATCGGCGCGGCCACGCCGGGCTTGCTCAGCAGCCACGCCAGCGCCACCTGCGCCCGTCCGACGCCCAACTCCTCCGCCACTTCCGCGAGATTCGCCGCGATCAGCTCATCGTTGCTATCGCTGGCGCTATACAGCGACTGGCCAAACTCATCGGAGACCAGCCGCGCGGTGGTTTCTCCCCACGGCCGGGTGAGACGGCCGCGCGCCAGCGGGCTCCAGGGGATGACCGAGACCCCTGCGCGGTTGCACAGCGGCAGCATCTCGTTCTCTTCTTCGCGGTATATCAGGTTGTAATGATCCTGCATGGTGACGAAGCGTGCCCAGCCGTGACGCTCCTGCAGCTCCAGGGCCTGGGCAAACTGGCGGGCATGCATCGACGAAGCACCGATATAGCGCGCCTTACCCGCCTTAACCACCTCGTTCAACGCTTCGAGGGTCTCTTCGATCGGCGTGGTGTAATCCCAGCGGTGGATTTGCAGCAGGTCAACATACTCCATTCCCAGGCGCCGCAGGCTGTCGTCGATAGAGCGCAGGATTTGCGCGCGGGAGAGGCCTTCCGGCAGATCGCCCACCTGGTGGTAAACCTTGGTGGCGACCACCACTTCGTCGCGGCGGGCAAAGTCGCGCAGGGCGCGGCCAACGATCTCTTCGCTGCTGCCTTCGGAGTAGCTGTTGGCGGTATCAAAAAAGTTGATGCCGCCTTCCAGAGCGCGCTGAATCAGCGGGCGGCTGCTCTCTTCCGGTAGCGTCCAGGCGTGTTTGCCCCGATCCGGCTCGCCGAAGGTCATGCAGCCAAGGCAAAGTCGGGAAACCCGGAGGTCGGTCGCTTCTGGGGTGATATATTGCATAGCTGCGCTCCTGCTCTTTGCTTAATGGAATTCCTTTAAGCATAGCAGGAGCGCTATCGGGGAGGGATCAGGCCAGCCAGGCGTTGATTTTGGCTTCGATACCGGCGGCATCGAGACCGAGGTCGACGTGAACTTCTTCCTGGGTTCCCTGGGGAATAAAGAAGTCCGGCAGACCGATATTCAGCACCGGCACCGCGCGGCGATGCGCCATCAGCAGTTCATTAACGCCGCTGCCCGCGCCGCCCATGATCGCGTTCTCTTCCAGCGTGACCAGCGCCTCATGCCCGGCGGCCAGCTGCAAAATCAGCGCGTTATCAAGCGGTTTCACAAAGCGCATATCCACCAGGGTGGCGTTGAGCTTGTCCGCCACCTGAGCGGCTTCCTTCAGCAGGGTGCCGAAGTTAAGGATCGCAATTTTCTCGCCTTCGCGCTTCACCACGCCCTTGCCAATCGGCAGCGAGGCCAGCGGCTCCAGCGTTGCGCCGGTACCGGTTCCGCGCGGATAGCGCACCGCGCTTGGGCCGTCGCCGTAGTGATAGCCGGTATACAGCATCTGGCGACATTCGTTCTCGTCGCTCGGCGTCATGATGACCATCTCCGGAATACAGCGCAGGAAGGAGAGATCGAAGGCGCCCTGGTGCGTCTGCCCGTCGGCGCCGACGATGCCGGCCCGGTCGATGGCAAACAGCACCGGCAGCTTCTGGATAGCGACGTCGTGAATCACCTGATCGTAGGCGCGCTGCAGGAAGGTGGAGTAAATGGCCACTACCGGCTTATAGTCACCGATAGCCAGCCCGGCGGCAAAGGTCACCGCGTGCTGCTCGGCGATAGCCACATCGAAATACTGGTCAGGGAATTTTTTCGAAAATTCGACCATCCCCGAGCCTTCGCGCATGGCCGGCGTCACGGCCATCAGCTTGCTATCTTTCGCCGCAGTTTCGCACAGCCAGTCGCCGAAAATTTTCGAATAAGAGGGCAGGCCGCCGCTGCTTTTTGGCAGCACCCCGCTGGTATGGTCAAATTTCGGCACCGCGTGGAAGGTGATCGGGTCTTTTTCCGCCGGCTCATAGCCGCGGCCTTTTTTGGTCATAATATGCAGGAACTGCGGCCCTTTCAGATCGCGCATGTTCTTCAGCGTATTGACCAGCCCGAGCACGTCGTGACCGTCCACCGGCCCGATGTAGTTAAAGCCCAGCTCTTCAAACAGGGTCCCGGGAACCACCATGCCTTTGATATGTTCTTCGGTGCGTTTGAGCAGCTCTTTGATCGGCGGAACGCCTGAGAAGACCTTCTTGCCGCCTTCGCGCAGGGTCGAGTACAGCTTTCCGGAAAGCAGCTGCGCGAGATGATTATTCAGCGCACCGACGTTCTCAGAAATCGACATTTCATTGTCGTTCAGCACCACCAGCAGGTCGGGTTTGATATCGCCCGCGTGGTTCATGGCCTCAAACGCCATCCCGGCGGTGATCGCCCCGTCGCCAATGACGCAGACCGCGCGCCGCTGCTTGTCTTCCTTCGCGGCAGCAATGGCGACGCCAATGCCCGCAGAAATGGAGGTCGATGAGTGTCCGACGCTCAGCACGTCATATTCGCTTTCGCCGCGCCACGGGAACGGATGCAGCCCGCCTTTCTGCCGAATCGTGCCGATTTTGTCACGGCGGCCGGTCAGAATTTTATGCGGGTAGGCCTGGTGGCCAACGTCCCAAATCAAGCGGTCGAAAGGGGTGTTATAGACGTAGTGAAGCGCCACGGTCAGTTCGACCGTGCCGAGGCCGGAGGCAAAATGCCCGCTGGAACGGCTGACGCTGTCCAGCAGATAGCGCCGAAGTTCGTCGCACAGCTTCGGCAGGCTATCTTTCGGCAACAAACGCAGCTCCTGGGTGGAATCTACCAGCGCCAGGGTCGGGTATTTGGCAATATCAAAACTCATCAGAGACTCATTTATTGTTTATTTATCACGCTGAATTATGTAATTCGCGAGCGCTTCCAGTGCCGTTGTATCCAGAGATTGCGCGGCCAGCTCATTTAGCGACCGGCGGGCGTCTTCAATCAGGCCATGCGCTTTGTTTCGGGCTTGCTCAAGACCCAGAAGCGCGGGGTAGGTACTTTTGCCCAGCTGCTGATCGGCTCCCTGACGTTTGCCAAGGGTCGCAGTATCCCCTACCACGTCAAGAATGTCATCCTGGACCTGGAAGGCGAGGCCGATATTTTCCGCATAGCGATCGAGCGCCGGAAGCGCCGCACGGCCGCGTTCGCCGGCGCTCAGGGCGCCCATGCGTACCGCCGCGCGAATCAGCGCCCCGGTCTTATGGCGATGAATGCGCTTGAGCGCCTCAAGGTCAACCTGATGGCCTTCGGCTTCGAGATCCAGCGCCTGACCACCGCACATCCCGGCAACACCGCTGGCCTGCGCCAGCTCGGAAACCATCGCCAGCCGGTCGCGATCCGGTACTTCCGGCATCGCCGCATCACTGAGTATAGAAAACGCCAGCGTTTGTAGAGCATCTCCGGCAAGAATTGCGTTGGCTTCGCCAAATTTAATATGGCAGGTAGGCAGGCCGCGACGCAGATCGTCATCGTCCATGGCCGGCAGATCGTCATGCATCAGTGAATAGGCGTGGATGCATTCAACGGCCGCGGCCGGCGCGTCCAGGGTTGCACGGCTGACGCCAAACATGTCGCCGGTGGCGTACACCAGGAAGGGGCGCAGGCGCTTGCCGCCTAATAATGCGCCGTACTGCATGGCTTCTACCAGCGGAGTGTTCTGAAACGGCAGCGGCGCGAGAAAACGGCGCAGCGCGTCGTTGGCCTGCTCAACACAGGCCTGAAGCTGTTGCGGGAAATCCATCTATTCAGCGTCCGGTGTAAAAGGCGTCAGCGGCGTATCTTCGCTCTCTGCCAGCAGAATTTGTACGCGCTGCTCGGCCTGCTGCAGCTTTGCCTGTCCCTGACGCGCCAGCTGCACGCCGCGCTCAAACTCGCCGAGCGCTTCTTCTAACGGCAGAGCGCCGCTTTCCAGACGATTGACGATCTGCTCCAGCTCGCTCAGGGCGGTTTCAAAGCTGGCAGGGGCCTCATTTTTCTTTGGCATAGTGAATATAGACTCTTGTTATGTCGCGACAGCAGTATGGTAACGAAGTCACGTGGTTAAGCAAATATGCGCCTTATCCGGCAAGCGGCCTGGCCTAAGCCTGATGCGCTCCCGGCGAACGTATCGTCCCGACTGCGGCAGATGATTTAGCGTAAAACACGCAATGCCAGGTGAAAAGCTTCCATTAGTGGTATACTTCGCGCCCTGGATGCAGGCACCGCGGTGCACTGCAGTACATCTTTTGCTTAAAGCCCTGTCGGGCTTGCCAACGAACTATTGTCGCCATGAAGTTTATCATTAAATTGTTCCCGGAAATCACCATCAAAAGCCAATCTGTGCGATTGCGCTTCATTAAAATCTTAACCGGGAACATTCGTAACGTTCTCAAAAACTATGATGAGACGCTCGCCGTCGTTCGTCATTGGGATCATATCGAAGTTCGCGCGAAAGACGAAAATCAGCGTCCGGCTATTCGCGATGCGCTGACCCGAATTCCCGGTATTCACCATATTCTCGAAGTCGAAGACGTCCCCTTCACTTCACTGCACGATATTTTCGAGAAAACGCTGCCGCTGTGGCGTGAGACGCTGGAAGGCAAAACCTTCTGCGTGCGCGTGAAGCGTCGCGGTAAGCATGAGTTTACCTCTATCGAAGTGGAACGCTACGTCGGCGGCGGCCTCAACCAGCATATCGAGACCGCCCGCGTTAAGCTGACTAACCCGGATATCACCGTCAATCTGGAGATCGAAAACGATCGCCTGCTGCTGGTGAAAGGGCGTTATGAAGGCATCGGCGGTTTCCCTATCGGCACCCAGGAAGACGTGCTGTCGCTGATTTCCGGCGGCTTCGACTCCGGCGTTTCCAGCTACATGCTGATGCGTCGCGGCTGTCGCGTGCACTACTGCTTCTTTAACCTCGGCGGCGCGGCGCACGAAATCGGCGTTCGTCAGGTTGCGCACTATCTGTGGAACCGCTTTGGCAGCTCCCATCGCGTGCGTTTTGTGGCGATTAACTTCGAGCCGGTAGTCGGTGAGATCCTCGAAAAAGTTGACGATGGCCAGATGGGCGTCGTGCTCAAGCGCATGATGGTTCGCGCGGCCTCGCAGGTAGCCGAACGCTACGGCGTGCAGGCGCTGGTGACCGGCGAAGCGCTGGGCCAGGTATCCAGCCAGACGCTGACCAACCTGCGGCTGATCGATAACGTCTCCGATACGCTGATTCTGCGTCCGCTGATCTCTCACGATAAAGAGCACATCATCAACCTGGCGCGCGAAATCGGTACCGAAGATTTTGCCCGCACCATGCCGGAATACTGCGGCGTGATCTCGAAGAGCCCGACCGTGAAGGCGGTGAAGGCGAAGATTGAAGCGGAAGAGCAGAACTTCGATTTCAGCATCCTTGAGAAGGTGGTGGCGGAAGCCAACAACGTCGATATTCGCGATATCGCTCAGCAGACTCAGCAGGAAGTGGTGGAAGTTGAAACCGTCAGCGGTTTTGGCCCCAACGACGTGATTCTGGATATTCGCTCGGTTGACGAGCAGGATGAGAAACCGCTGAAGGTAGAAGGCGTCGAGGTGGTTTCGCTGCCGTTCTACAAGCTGAGCACCCAGTTTGGCGACCTCGACCAGAGCAAAACCTGGCTGCTGTGGTGCGAGCGTGGCGTAATGAGTCGCCTGCAGGCGCTCTATCTGCGCGAACAGGGCTTTGAGAACGTGAAGGTCTATCGCCCGTAGCCCGCGAAGCGTGACGGTCACCCCGTCAAGCGCCGCCCGGCGCGAGCGGGGGAAATCCCGGATAGTGGCAGCGATGCCTTATCCGGGCGACCGAGCCTGACCCGTCGCGGATCAGGCTTCGTAGTAGTTATATATTCCCGCCGGTATTATCAGCTGTGAAGCGACCTCGTGCGCCTTTTCACGACTGACCAGCAGATCGATCATCTTGAGCGCAAAATCAATCGCCGTTCCCGGCCCCTGGCTGGTGAGCAGGTTAACCCGTGGGTCCCAGACGACGCGCTTATCCTGCCACTGCCCGACGGGAATTTGCTCTTTCAGCGCCGGAAAGCCGGTCATGTTGCCGATGGGGAAAAGGTTGTGCGGAACCAGCACCGTGGCGGCAGCGGCGCAGATGGCGGCGACGATCCGCCCGGAGAGATGAAACTGCCGGACCGTTTCAACCAGCAGCGGGCTATCGCGAAAGTATTCCGCGCCTTTGATGCCGCCGGGCAGAACGATAATGTCATAGTCGCCGTCGGCAACTTCGACCAGCGGCGCATCGGCCAGCAGCTTAACGCCGCGCGAGCAGACAACGGTCAGGCTGCCGTCGCCGGCGACGCTGGCGGTGGTGACCTGCACGCCGCCGCGTACTAATAAATCGATAGCGGTGACCGCTTCCGTCTCTTCGCTACCAGGGGCGAGGCAAATCAGTGCCGACGCGCTCATATTCATTCTCCTTACGCTTGACCAGTTCAAACATGCGGGCGTTTTCCGGTACGGCAAGGCCGTGGGCGCGGGCGCGCTTGAGCAGAAAACCGGTGATATAGTCGATTTCCGTATGACGCTGAGCGCGGATATCCTGCAACATCGAAGAGATATTTTCTGCCGTACTTTCAATTACCTGATGGACATAAAATAGCAGGTTTTCCGGCGATGTATGTATGCCTTCGCGCTCCATCACCGCGGCGACTTCCCGGCAGATAGTCTCTACTTCCCCCGCCGCATCGTGCAGGTCGCCGTTTTTACAGTTTCGTAGCGCCGTCAGCGGATTAATCACGCAGTTGACCGCCAGCTTGCTCCAGAGCGCCGGCTGAATATTATTGTGCCAGGCCACGTCGGGCAGGACGTTTTGCAGCGTATCGGCAAGCACGCTGTAATCCTGCGGATAGCCCTTCGCCGGGCCAATATGGGTGGTCCCGTTAGCGACGTGAACGATAACGTTGCCGTCGCGCCGCGCGGCCTGGGTGGTCGACGCCAGCAGCAGGGGCTGGGTGACGCCTTTGAGCTCGTCGACGGTGCCCATTCCGTTATGGATAAGCAGTATCGGGGAGGAGGCGGGCAGGCGCTCGGCGAGGTTCTTTACCGCCGTAGAGACCTGCCAGGCCTTCAGGGTAACCAGCAGCAGGTCGCTGCTGGCGAGAAAATCGGGATCGTTAGCGGTTAACGATTCGTTGAAAATGCTGCCGTCACTCTCGACCAGATTGACGCTGCAGAAAGGCTGTGGGACGCGCAACCACCCCTGGACTTCGTGTCCATGTTTACACAGCGCGGTCAGCCATAGCTGCCCAAGCGCACCGCATCCGAGTACGGTTACCTTCATTAATCCTCCTCACCTGCGACGATCCCAGGCACTCATAACTAAAGTATATACTCGTTGTCCTTCCTGCTGCAGCCAATGCCGCCGCGGCGGGAGAAACCTGGAGCATAGCGCCGTTAGCTATGCTTGCGGGATAACCAGTTGAGTTATGCCGTGTTGCAGGTATTATGCAACGCAAAAGAAACGAAAGGAGAGGAAAAGATGCCATCTTTCGATATTGTCTCTGAAGTCGATCTTCAGGAAGTTCGAAACGCCGTAGAGAATGCGACCCGTGAAGTTGAATCGCGTTTTGATTTTCGTAACGTGGAAGCCAGTTTTGAGCTGAACGAAAAAAATGAGACCATCAAGGTTCTCAGCGAGTCTGATTTCCAGATTAACCAGCTGCTGGATATTCTGCGCGCTAAGCTGCTGAAGCGCGGCATTGAGGGCAGCTCTCTCGAGGTGCCGGAAGAGTTCGTGCACAGCGGTAAAACCTGGTTTGTTGATGCCAAACTGAAGCAGGGCATTGAGAGCACGATGCAGAAAAAAATCGTTAAGCTCATCAAAGACAGCAAGCTGAAGGTGCAGGCGCAGATTCAGGGCGAAGAGATCCGCGTGACCGGCAAGGCGCGTGACGATCTGCAGGCGGTAATGGCGCTGGTGCGCGGCGGCGATTTAGGCCAGCCGTTCCAGTTCAAGAACTTCCGCGACTAATAAAAAAGCGGGTTATCCCCGCTTTTTTTAACTTCCTTTTATCGCCTGCTCAACCTCGAAGCGATTGGTCAGCTTGCTGTCGATTTTGACGTAGACCGAACGCTCTTCGGCAACCACCAGCGCCTGTTTCACCCCGTCGAGTGTCAGCAGACGCGTCTGCAGCGAATCATCTACGGCTACTTCACCCGGGATTTCAATTCTCAGGCTGCTGACGTACGGCGGCTCGCTCATCGTTCCGGCTACCAGCAGCCACAGCATCGCCAGCAGCGCGCCGAGCAGGAACACGGTCTGCGAATCGAAGAAGCCGTCAACCCAGCCGCCGAGCGCGCCGCCAATCGCCACGCCGAGAAACTGGCTGGTGGAGTAGATGCCCATCGCGGTGCCTTTGTACCCGGCCGGCGACTCTTTGCTAATCAACGACGGCAGCAGCGCTTCCAGCAGGTTAAAGGCGAGGAAGAACAGCTGAACCCCCGCTACCAGCTCCCAGAAGTACCCGCCCGCGCCCCACAGGACGATTTCGGCGACCAGCAGCAGCGCAACGCAGAACACGAAGACCTGCTTCATCTTGCGCTTCACTTCGGCATAGATGATAAACGGCACGACCGAGACAAAAGAGATAAGCATGGTCACCAGATAAATCTTCCAGTGCTCAGCGGCGGGGAAGCCTGCGGCCTCCAGCTGGCCGGGAAGGGCGACGAATGTCGACATCAGCATGATGTGCAGGCACATAATGCCGAAATTGAGCTTCAGCAGCTTTGGCTCGGCGAGCACTTTGCTAAAGCAGCCTTTTACCATGCCTGATTCGCGGTTCAGCACGTGATTATGGCTGTTGGGCACCACCCACAGGGTGAGCAGAATGCCTATTGACGCGAGTCCGGCGATCATCCAGAACAGGGCGTGCAGGCCCAGCTGGTGGGTGACTATTGGCCCCAGCACCATGGCGATAGCAAAGGTTACGCCGAAGCTGACGCCAATAAAGGCCATCGCTTTGGTGCGGTTCTGCTCGCGGGTTAAATCGGAAAGGAGCGCCATGACCGCGGCGGCAATCGCCCCGGAGCCCTGCAGCGCCCGGCCGAGAATAATGCCCCAGATGGAGTCGCTGAGCGCGGCGATAACGCTGCCAATAACGAAGATCAGCAGGCCGCCTACGATCAGCGGCTTGCGGCCGATACGGTCGGAAAGCAGGCCAAACGGGATCTGAAACAGGGCCTGGGCCAGTCCATAAATACCAATCGCCAGACCGATAAGCGCCTCGCTGGCGCCCTGTAATGCCATACCGTAGGTGGTGAGAACCGGCAGAACCATAAACATGCCGAGCATACGCAGCGAGAATACGGTTCCCAAACCCCAGGTCGCGCGCAGTTCGCCTGGCGTCATTTTGTTATCGTTCATTACCACCTCAATCTAAAAACTGCGCATAGTGTAGTGGGGGGAGCCGGAAGCGTAAATAAATGTTTGTTTAACAGATATTACCGGTCTGTTGCGCGGCGAGGTAAGTGCGGTAGAAATAAAGAAACCGGTGGAGGAAGCCCCACCGGGATGCAGCATTTATTGTAAATTAAAGTCAACCCACTGGCCGCCGGCGTCGGCGGATTTCACGCATTGTTCAACCCAGTAGACGCCGTGCAGGCCGGCCTCGACGTTCGGGTACCAGAAGCCTGCCAGCAGCTCAGCGTCGCCGCGATCCGTCGCATCCATGGCGATAGCGAAGCGGCGGTAGAGGTTTGCCCAGGCTTCGAACAGGCCCTCGGGATGGCCGCCGCCGATGCGATCGTCCGCCAGCGCCTCGCGGCTGAGGTAGGGCATTCCGCGCTCAAGGATCCGTGCCGGTTCGCCCTGCACCTCGTAGCTGAGCTGGTTGGGGCGCTCATCCCACCATTCGATACTGGCTTTTTCACCGACCACGCGCACCTTTTGCGAATGCATGGCGCCGCTGTTGACCGCGCTGGTCCACATCGAACCGACCGCGCCGTTGTCGTACTCCATCAGCACGAAGGCGTTATCCTCCAGCGGCGCCCTGGACTTAACGAAGCTCTGGCGGGCGCACATCAGGCGCTTAATGCTGATCTGCGGCACCATGGTTTCGGCGATAAACAGCGGATGCGTTGCGAGATCGCCCAGCACGTAGCTCGGGCCCGCGTACTCTGGCGTCACCCGCCAGCGGGTCGATTCCGCCTGCAGCTCGACCGCCTCGTTGTGAAAACCGTGGGCGAACTGCATGGTGATCACCCGAATCTGGCCGAGCAGCCCTTCGGCGATCATCTGCCGCGCCTGCTGGACCATCTGATATCCGGCATAGCCGTAGGTGACGCCGACGATTTTGTTTTGCCGGCGGCTCAGCGCCAGCAGCTCGTTGGCTTCGGCGGCGGTAAAGCACAGCGGTTTTTCGCAGATGACGTGCAGCCCGGCTTCCAGCGCGGCTTTGGCGATCGCAAAGTGGGTATTGTTTGGCGTGGTGACCGACACTGCCTCGACGCCATCGGGACGCAGCGCCTCCTCGCGGAACAGGGTTTGATAATCGGCGTAGCAGCGATCTGGCGCGATGCCGAGCTGCTGGCCAAACCGGCGTCCGCGTTCGGCATCGATATCGAGCGCGCCCGCCAGCAGGGTAAAGACGTCGTCGCGCAGCGCCGCAGAGCGGTGGCTGTAGCCAATCTGGCTGGTGCCGCCGCCGCCGACCATCCCCCAGCGCAGGGAACGGGGCAGGGGTTTCATGCCGTTTAACATGGAGCTCTCCTTTCAAAAACACGGGTGTCAGAGGGGACGTTGAGTGATTCCTGCCGCTTGCGCCGTCGACGAGGCATATTTCGGCATCCACATTATGGAATTGTTTATTTCATTTTATTGTTAATTTGAAATTTATTTTTCGTTTGTGCGAGGCCGATCGAAAAATGGCCGCACTCCGGTGAGATACGGACAGGAGAGAGTGTGAGGTGTTACGTAAGGCGGTGCGGCTTGCTGCCGCACCGCCTGCTTCTCAGACCGTACGCATGGCGGGCTGATGGAGGGCCGCAGTATGCCAGGAGGCAGCGGCTCCGACGGCAATAGCGGGCGTAGCTGTTTTATTCACGAGGCGCTCCCGGCTGCGGCGGGTGATGCGCTATCGTCGGCGTGGGGAGAATCGGCAAACAGCTCTTTGGCAATCAGTCCAGCCACGGTCAGGGCCGCCGGAATACCGAGGATCAAAAAGACGCTTTCAAAGCTGAGGTTTAGCGCCATCATTTCGGCACCGGCAAAGGCGCTGATAATAGCCCCGACGCGGCCGATGCCGTGCATCCAGCTGGAGCCGGTGGCTCGCGCCTGGGTCGGATAAAAACGCGCAGAGAGCGCGTTCATTCCGGTATTGCCGCCGTTCAGACAGGCCCCGCTAATAAAGGCCAGCAGGCACAGAAGAGTAAAGCTGGCCGCGGCATAGCCCATTGCCATGGTAAACAATCCGCCAACGGCAAAAATAACCGCCAGCGCACGGTGCGGATTAATGCGGTCCATCAGCCAGCCGGCAAACAGCGAGCCGAGGGTCCCGCCGGCCTGATAGATGGCGGTCATTATTGCCGCCTGGCTTACCGTCATGCCGACCTCTTTAACCAGCGTCGGCAGCCAGCTACCCAGCAGATAGACCAGAAAAAGTCCCATAAAATAGACCAGCCACAGCATCAGCGAGCCGAAGCGATACCGGCGGGAGAGCACGATGCGCATTGCGCTGCCGCTGACGGGCTGCGCTGGCAGGGTAAACTCCGCGTCATCAGCGATTTGCCCGGGATAAAGCCGCCGCAAAATCGTGCGGACCCGCGCGGCAGGAGCGCCCTTAATCACCAGAAAACGCACCGATTCCGGCAGCTTCCAGATAAGCACCGGCGCAAACAAAATAGGCAGCACGCCGCCTAAGGCCATTAAGGAGTGCCAGCCAAAGCGTGGAATCAACCACGAGGCGGAAAATCCTCCTGCCGCCGCGCCGAAGGTGAAGCCGCAAAAGATAATCGTAATAATGAACGATCGCCGCCGCTCCGGCGCATATTCTGAGACCAGAGTACCCATATTCGGCATCGCAGCCCCCAGCCCGAGCCCGGTCATAAAGCGGAAGAAGATCATCTGATCGATATTTTGCGAAAATGCGGTAGCGATGGTCCAGAAGCCAAAGAAGAAGACGCTGTTAACGATGATTTTTTTCCGCCCCAGCCAGTCGGCAAGCGGGCCGGAAAAAATAGCGCCCAGCGCCAGACCAATCAGCGCGGCGCTAATGACAAAGCCGAGCTCATGGTTGGTGACTCCCCACTCCTGCTTCAAGGTAGGGGCGATAAAACCCATAATCGCGATATCAAAACCATCCAGCGCGATCACGCAGAAACCTAAGAAAACCACCAGCTTCTGATAGCGGCTTAAGGGGTTATGGTTAATTAACTCTCTGACATCCAGGCGTTGAGTCTGTGTCATAGCGCGTCCCTCAGACGGATGGCTGCAGATAGGACTGCGCGGCATTGAACAGCAGCTGCGCGCGCTCAAGTGCGGGTAAGGCGCCCCGCTCACCGCTTAACGGCACCTCGATCGAGACGGCAAGCGTCGCGGGCAGGGCGGCCATCAGGCCCGATAGATCGAGTCCGCCCTCGCCGGGAACGTTACGCGCGGCGCGGGCCTGATGGATAAGCTCCTGCTCATTGTTCGGGAGTGCTGCCGGAGCGTCACACAGCTGCATATAGTTCAGGTAATGGTGCGGAAGGCTGGAGAGCGTCTCGAGCGATTCGCCTGCTCGCCAGAAATGGATGGCGTCGATCAGAATACCCACATCCGATCTGCCGCTGGCGTCAATCACGCTGCGGGCGTCGGCAATAGTACGCAGGCAGGTCCAGGGCATGGGTTCGAGATTCATCGTTAAGCCATACTCTTTACCCGCCTGCGCCAGCGCCGCGAGGCTCTCCGCGCTGCGGTTCAGATGGCTATCGTTGCCGGCGACCAGCACCTGTTTTGCCCCCAGGCGCTCGGCGGTCTGCATAAACAGATGCAGCTGCGCATCCAGAGCAAAGTCTGGCGTCAGGCGAACAATTTCAACATCGGAAACATGAATACCGGTATCGCGCAGCGCCGCTAAGGTTTCGCGAACGGTGGCGGTATCGCCGAGCATGTCGTAGTTTGGGTCGGATGGCGTGGCGGGAAGTAGCCGCAGTCCGACGTGAGTAAAGCCGGTTTGAGCGGCAATCCGCACCTGTTCCGGCGGCGAAACATCCAGCACGGTCAGGGCGGCGAGTGACAGGGTACGCATGTTCATAAAGACTCCAGTACAGTGGCAGGCGGTTGTAGTTATGTAGACGACCTTCCCGGGTAAGGTTTAATTTACTTAATTGTTTTATCTATATTTTCTGTCAAATGTTTACCCACAAGATAACCAAAGGTCATCGCCGGACCGAGCGTAATACCGCCGCTGGGATAGTATCCCCGCATCACGCTCGACATATCGTTACCGATGGCGTACAGGCCGGCGATGGGCTGCTGCTGTGCGTCCAGCACGCGAGCCTGTTCATCGGTTTTCAAGCCGCTAAAGGATCCGAGTGAACCCGGCAGGATGCGAACCGCATAGAAAGGGGGGCGGCTCAGCGCGCCTAAGGTCGGGTGGTGAGGATTGGCAGCGTCGCCCTGGGCCTGGTTATAGGTCGAGGCTCCGCGCTGGAATTCATCGTCCCTGCCGCAGGCGGCGAAGGTATTAAAGCGGCTGATGGTCTCCTTCAACTGGGCGCTATCGATAGCGCATTTTTCTGCCAGCGCCTCCAGCGTCTCGCCTGACTGCAGGTAGCCGGTGCGCAGCCATGCCCTGGCTGAGAAAGGGGCCGGACGAGCCTGGCCTAGTCCATAGCGGCGCAGCGCCAGGCTGTCGGCAAGCAGCCACGCCTGCGGAGTTTCTCCAGGCGGCGTGGCTTCCAGCAGGGCGGCAATAAAGTCGTGATAGGAGTCAGCTTCGTTGGTGAAGCGCCTGCCGTTGGGCAGTACGGCGACAAACCCCGGCTTAGCACGTTCAACCAGGTGCGGGAACGGCAGCTGCAGGCCGCTGGCGAGGGTGACGCGGGAAACCGGCGCCCAGGCCATCGCGTGTCTGAGCGAGTCGTCAAACTGGCCGCCGACCGACTCTCCCAGGCGGATCCCATCCCCTTCATTGCCCGGCGGGGCGGCCGAGAAGTGGCCGTAGCCGCTTGCCGCGTGGGCGACATGCTGAGCCAGGCGCTGCTTATCGTGGGGGAAGCCGCCGCAGGCGAGAATAACCGCATTGGCGCTGACCTGAACCTGCCCCTCATCGCTGCGTAATACCGCGCCGGTCACGCCGGCTGCTGACGTTAAGAGGCGTTCTACCGGCGCATTCAGCTGGAAGTTAACGCCGGCATCCAGAGCCGCGCGCAGCAGGCGCGCCACCAGCGCATTACCGTTGACCAGATGCCGTCCGCGACCGTGGCGTAAGCGCTGCCAGACGTGGCGCAGCAGGCGCCGTGCGGCATACAGCGCAGAACGCGGAGAGCGAGTGGCGTTAAAGAAATGCGCCATGTCGGCGCCGCCAGCGATCCCCATTCCCGCAAGGCTGATTGTCTCGAGCGGCGGCCTCAGTCGATGCAGCCAGTCACCGAGCAGGCGGCCATCAAACGGCTGGGCGGTGACGGAACGTCCGCCCTGCGCGTAGCCTGGCGAGTCGTGAAAATCAGGCATCCGGCTGCCGGAAATAAACTGCACTACCGTGTTGTGGCGAAAGAAATCGATCATTTCCGGGCCGTAGCGCAGAAAAGTGAGCAGGCGGGCATCGGCGGGTTGCCCCGCCATTTCGTGTTGAAGATAGGTGAGCGGCACGCTGGCGTCCTCTTCGATGCCCTCCTCGCGGGCCAGCGGATTGCGGGGGATCCACAGCCAGCCGCCGGACCACGCGCTGGTGCCGCCAATCACCGACTCTTTTTCCGCCACCAGCACGCTGGCGCCGTTGAGGGCGGCGGTGACAGCGGCTGAGAGACCCGCCGCACCGGAACCGACAATCAGCACATCTACTTTCACATGCCTGCTCATCTATGACTCCTTATTGCAGCGGTGAAAAATCGGTAGGGCGCAGCAGAACGGACTCCAGGCGCTCGACGGCCGCCAGCTCGCGGTTTTTGCGAGAGAAGGTGAGCCAGCGTTCGTCCTGCGCCATGCGCGCGCGGCGTACCAGGCGATCGTCAAGACTTTCATAAGCCCAGATATGCACCACCTGATTAACGACGCCAATCTCGGTAAAGAAGAAACCAATCAACTTGCCGAGATGTTCGGTTTGTACGGCGTAGGCATCGCTTTTATAGAGCGCCAGCCAGTCGGCCATTTTTAATGGGTTGATGGTGTAGGTACGTTTTTCGTAGATCATGACATTCTCCTGATTAAAGTGCGGGTTGTTGCGCCATGTGGGTGGCGCAGAGATAGCCGAAGGTGAGCGCCGGGCCGAGAGTGATTCCGGGGCCGGGGTAGGTCCCGGCCATCAGTGAATCCATATCATTGCCTACGGCATACAGCCCTTTAATGGGCTGACCTTGTTGATTAATGACCTGAGCATCTGCGGTGGTGACCAGCCCGCGTGAGGTGCCCAAATCACCGGTATAGAGCGTGATGGCGTAAAAGGGTGCCGCGGTGAGCGGGGCGTTACAGGGGTTAGGCTGGTGGCCGGGATCGCCCATTACGCGGTTATAGCTGTTGCCCCCTCGGGCAAATTCCGTATCGCTCCCGCTGGCGGCATCGTGGTTATATCGGCTGACGGTAGCGGTCAGGGTTTGTCCATCGATCCCTAGCGCCTGCGCGAGCTGGGCAAGAGAATCCGCTTTGTGCAGATAGCCGGCCTTTATCAGCGCGTCGTTATTGACCGGGGCGGGACGCGCCAGCCCGAGTCCATAGCGCTTCATGGCCAGCGCATCGCAAATCAGATAGCAGGGCGCATTTTCCTCCAGGCTTTGCATCGCGCTGGCGAAATGGTGGTAGGAGTTAGATTCATTCACGAAACGCACGGCGCGCTGGTTAATGGCAATGACGCCGGGCTTGGCGCGGTCGGTGACGAGGTGCGGGAAACGCTCTTCGCTGCCATCCGCATGACGCAGGACGGAGACCGGCGCCCAGAAAAAGTTTGACGGTAAATCGGCCCCCTGCCGGGCGTTCAGGGGCGCCGTCAGGCGAAAAGCCGCGCCGTCATTGGCGTCGGGTGACATGGTGTAGTGCTGGCGCGTTTTCGGCCGGTATTGTGCGGCCAGTCGGCCGGCGGCAAATCCCCCGGCGGCCAGCACCACGCCCTGGTGCGCATGGAGTACGCTTTTCTGGCCCGCATGCTCAATCTCGACGCCGGTGACTTCACCGTTGCTTTCGATGAGCGACGTTACGTTGACGTCCAGCTGCAGGCTCATGCCCTTGCGAAAGGCGAGGGTGGCCATCCGCGCAATTAAGGCATTACCCATCGCCAGCCGGGTTCCCCGAGGATATTTCAGGCGATCGCGGCCATAGCGCAGCAGCAGCTTTGTGCAGTGGGTGAATGAGCGTAGCGAGCGGCGCATATCGAGAAAATGCTGAATATCGACGCGGTTGACCATCATGCCGCCGAATAGCAGCATCCCCGGTGGAGGCGATCGCAGTTCACGAAACCGGTCGCCAAGCCTGCGGCCGTCGTATTCGACGACCTCAAGCGCGCGGCCAACGTCAACGGCGCCGGGCTCATCCGGGTAATAGTCGGGAGAGAGCGGGCGCAGGCTGTATTTCACCGCGCCCTCTTTTTCCAGAAAGGCCAGCGCTTCGCGCCCTGAGCTGACGAAGGCATCCACCATCTCCGGGCGGTAGTGCTGCTCGCCGATAATCGTCTTCAGGTAGGTTTTTATGGTTTGTTCCGGGCCGCTTTTTCCCTGCTGGCGCGCCTGATCGCTATCGTTGATCCATACGGCTCCGCCTGAAATAGCCGAGGTGCCGCCAAACTGAGGCGCTTTCTCCAGCATCAGCACCGAGAGCCCTTTACAGCACGCCGTCACCGCTGCGGCAAAACCTGCCGCGCCGCTGCCGATAACAATAACGTCCCAGCTTTTCATGCGACCGCCCCTTCTTCATGAGCGATGGCGCCAATGAACTGCCCCATCAGCTTCATCTGTGCTAAGGCCATTTCAGGTCCGGTTTGCACCACGCAGCCCCGGGCTTGAGCGAAGGTCAGCAGGGGAGTCATCACCGGCGCGGTGACGACATCAGCGACATAGGTGGTGGCCTCCAGCGTATCCAGCAGGGTTTGCGGCAGCGGCAGCGCGTCAAAGCCGCTCATTCCGGCGGGGGAGCCGTTGACCAGCAAATCAAAGCCGTTAAGGGTGTCCGGCAGCGTGGCGAGGTGCAGCTCTGGAAAGCGAGTGGCCAGGCGGTTATGCAGCAGCTGCTGAGTGGCCGAATTCTGGTCGTGGAGAGTCAGGTGGCTGATACCCGCTTCGCACAGGCCCCATGCGATGGCGCTCCCTACGCCGCCGCAGCCTGACAGCAGCGCTTTTTTTCCGCAGGCCTGAAATCCCCGCATTTTTGCAGCAAGCAGAAAGCCGACGCCGTCCAGCATATCGCCCTGTAAGCGGCCGTCCGGCAGCTTACGCACTACGTTAACCGCGTTGAGGTGGCGCGCTCGCGGGGTGAGCTCATCGACCAGGGAGGCGACGCGCTGCTTGTGCGGAACGGTAACCAGCACGCCGCTCATATTCTGCCATCCACGTAACGCGTTCAGGTAGTCAGCCACCGCCTCCGGCACGATATCAACCGGGATCATCACGCTGTCCTGGCCCTGCCCGGCAAAGTAACGGTTGAAATTCTCCGGTGATTTAACCTGTGTAATAGGGTGGCCGATAACGGCAACAACCTGAGTGAATCCACTGACCATTTCAAACCTCACTTGTTAAATGAATGTTGTGAAAGTATTTCAGTGGACGCTGGGAGCGGCAACGCAGAATTCGGACGTGTTGGTTGTTAATCGCACCATCACTGCGATAATCGCACTAAACTGAGTGTCTTGTTGCAAAAGTGTGAACAACTATGCAAAACCAAATACATCCACGCGATTTGATCGTCGGACTACAAAAAGGGCTGGCGCTGATCCAGCTTTTTTCAAGAGAGTATCCCCGTCTCTCCGTCCCGCAGGCGGCAAAAATGAGCGGGCTGACGCAAAGCGCGGCGCGGCGGTTCTTTCTCACCCTGCTGCATGAGCGCTACCTGCAGACCGACGGACGCTACTACTGGCTGACGCCAAAAGCGCTGCGCCTGGGGCAGGCCTATGTTGATTCGGCCCAGTTCCCGCGGATGGTGCGGCCGATTGTTGAGTACATTGCCAGCCGCACGGAGGAGCACGCCTCGGTTGGGGTGATTGATGATGACGAGCTGGTTTATATCGCCCGCAGCAAACATACGCCGTTTAACTCCACCTCGGTTCGGCTGGGTGAGAGGGTACCGATTTACTGCACAGCCGGCGGACGTCTGTGGCTGGCATCGTTGGCTGAGGCTGAGTGCGAAGCGGTCCTGCAGCGCATCAGGCGCGAACAGCGCACCCCTTATACGGTGACCGATATTGCACCGCTAATGGAAAAGATTGCCCAGATCCGTCGGCAGGGATACGCCGCGATTGAGCAGGAGTTTGAAATTGGGATGTTAGTGCTGGCAGTGCCGCTGGCGGACAGGGAAGGGGTGTACTGGGGGGCGCTGAGCTTGACCAGTCATCTGTCGCGGACCTCGCTTGATGCCCTATGCCGCGATCATCTTGATTTACTCTACAGCGCGCAGGCGATGCTGATTAGCTAGCGGGACAAATAAAAAACCCCGCCGAAGCGGGGTTTGTCACAGAGCCAATCTTATCCGACGTAGGCCAGCAGATTGTGTGAGTTCGGCACCATAAAGTCGACGGACATCATCACCGACAGCGCGGTAATGGCGACGATGGAAAAGACGAACAGCTTGCGCGCCCAGACTTTATCATCGGCCACTTTGTAACCGCGCAGCGCCATACCCAGCCACCAGACGCTCACCGCGGCCGCCACGACCAGGTATTTATACCCGGCGTAGCCACCCAGAGAGAGCATCAGCGTCGCGACGGCGAAAGCAATGATGTAGACGGTGATATGGTTCTTAGCAACCGAGATACCTTTCACTACCGGCAGAACCGGAATATTTGCCGCCTGATAATCCTTGAAGCGGAAAATCGCGATGGCATAGGAGTGAGGCATCTGCCACAGGCTAAAGATAGCCAGCAGAATGGCGGCACCGCTATCGAAATTACCGGTAACCGCACAGTAGCCAATCACCGGCGGCGCAGCGCCGGAGAGAGAACCAATCAGCGTGCCGTAAACGGAGTGGCGCTTCATGTACAGGCTGTAGACGCCGACATAAACCACGAACCCCATCACCCCCAGCCAGCAGGCCAGGGGATTAGCGCCAAACCACAGGAGCATGAAGCCAGCAATACCCAGCAAGGTGGCGTATACCAGCGAAGCTTCTGGCGAGATCAGCCCTTTGACCAGCACCCGGTTTTTCGTCCGTTCCATCTTGCGATCGATATCACGGTCGATGTAGTTGTTGAATACACAACCCGAGGCGACCACCAGGGACACGCCAAGGAGCGTCCAGGCGAACAGCGGATAGTCGATGTGGCCCTTAGAGGCCAGCAGGAAACCGCCGATCACCGAGATCAGGTTGCCGAAAATGATGCCAGGTTTCGTTACTTGCAGGTATTGCTTAAACATACTCGCCGCTCTTAGTGCATCATCATGTTGTAGTTCAGGTTCCACATAATCCAGATGGAGCCGATAACAACGATAGCAATGATGATTACGGTGAAGATAAACGCGGTCAGGTTCCAACCTTCGTCAGATTTGCTGTTCATGTGCAGGAAGTACACCAGGTGTACCACGATCTGCACAACAGCAGTGACCAGGATAGTTCCCAGAATAGCCGCATGCGATGCGGAGCCACTCATCACCATAGCAAACGGAATGACCGTCAGAATGATCGACAGGATAAACCCTGTCATGTAGCTCTTAACGCTGCCGTGAGAAGCGCCGTTATGATCGGTAGAATGACTCATTACATTGCCCCCATCAGATAAACAACAGAGAACACGCAGATCCACACCACGTCCAGGAAGTGCCAGAACAGGCTCAGGCACATGATACGGGTACGGTTAGTTGGTGTCAGGCCGCGACGCGAAACCTGGAACATCAGCACCGCCATCCAGATCAGACCGGAGGTGACGTGCAGACCGTGCGTGCCGACCAGCGCGAAGAACGCTGACAGGAAGCCGCTGCGATCCGGGCCCATACCTTCAACAATCAGGTGATGGAATTCATAGAGTTCCATCGCGATGAACCCTGCCCCGAAGAGGAAGGTCAGCGCCAGCCAGGAAACGACCTGGCTCTTGTTGTTTTTGTACATGGCGATAGCCGCCATGCCGTAGGTGATGGAGCTGAACAGCAGCAGACCTGTTTCAACCAGAACGAACGGCAGTTCAAAAATGTCTTTACCGGTCGGGCCGCCAGCCGTGCCGTTCACCAGAACGGCATAGGTCGCGAACAGACAGCAGAACAGAATGCAGTCGCTCATCAGGTAGATCCAGAAGCCGAAGACTTTCATCGGCCCTGTATCGTGGTGCGCGTGGTCATGCGCATGGGCAGTTGGGTGCGCCAAAGTATCAGTTGCCATTTTTCAGCCCCGCTTTAGAAATCTCATCGAAATGCTGGTTTTCCAGTTTTTCGACTTCACGGACTGGTACGTAGTAGTCCACGTCCTCGTCAAAGCTCTTCACAATCCAGCTGATGATCACGCCCGCGAAGCTCGCGATCGCCAGCCACCAGATGTGCCAGATCATGGCGAAGCCAAACACCGTTGCGAAGGCGGCAATCACAATGCCCGCGCCGCTGTTTTTCGGCATGTGGATCTCTTCGTAATGCTCAGGTTGCTTGTACGCTTCGCCTTTTTCTTTCATTTCCCAGAATGCGTCGCGCTCATGGATCTGCGGCACAATGGCAAAGTTATAGAACGGAGGCGGGGAGGAGGTTGCCCACTCCAGCGTACGGCCACCCCACGGGTCACCGGTCAGGTCACGGTTCTGCTCGCGGTCGCGAATAGAGACGTAGAACTGAATCAGCTGACAGGCGATACCCATCGCAATCAGCACCGCACCACAGGCTGCAATCACCAGCATCGGGTGGAACTGCGGATCAATCTGCTGGCTCAGGCGACGGGTCATACCCATGAAGCCCAGCACATACAGCGGCATAAATGCGACGAAGAAGCCGACAATCCACAGCCAGAACGCGCGTTTGCCCCAGGTTTCGTTCAGCGTGAAGCCGAACGCTTTTGGCCACCAGTAGGTTACGCCAGCGAAGCAGCCGAAGACGACGCCGCCGATGATAACGTTATGGAAGTGCGCAATCAGGAACAGACTGTTGTGCAGTACGAAGTCAGCACCTGGTACCGCCAGCAGTACGCCGGTCATCCCACCTACAGAGAAGGTGACGATGAAGCCGATGGTCCACAGCATTGCTGAGTGGAACACGATACGGCCCTGATACATGGTGAACAGCCAGTTGAAGATCTTCACCCCGGTAGGGATGGCGATAATCATGGTGGTAATACCGAAGAAGGCGTTTACGTTCGCGCCCGCACCCATAGTAAAGAAGTGGTGCAGCCAAACGATGAACGACAGGACGGTAATACACACGGTTGCCCACACCAGCGAGGTGTAACCAAACAGACGTTTACGCGAGAAGGTTGCGGCGATTTCGGAGAACACACCGAAGACCGGCAGAACCAGAATGTACACCTCAGGGTGACCCCATGCCCAAATCAGGTTGATGTACATCATCATGTTGCCGCCCATATCATTGGTGAAGAAATGGGTGCCCAGATAGCGATCCAGGGTCAGCAACGCGACGGTAACCGTCAGAATTGGGAATGACGCGATAATCAGGATGTTGGCGCACAGAGATGCCCAGGTAAATACCGGCATCTTGAACATCGTCATGCCAGGGGCACGCATCTTGATAATGGTCACAAAGAAGTTAATACCGGTTAAGGTTGTCCCGATACCGGACAGCTGGAGAGCCCAGATCCAGTAATCGACCCCAACGCCCGGGCTGTACTCGATTCCCGATAGCGGCGGGTAGGCCAGCCAACCGGTCTGCGCGAACTCACCGACGCCCAGAGAGAGGTTAACCAGAATAACGCCAACAACGGTGAACCAGAAGCTCAGGTTGTTAAGGAACGGGAACGCCACGTCGCGCGCGCCGAGCTGCAGCGGAACAACGAGGTTCATCAGACCGATAACAAACGGCATCGCTACGAAGAAGATCATGATAACGCCGTGGGCGGTAAAGATCTGATCGTAGTGGTGAGGAGGCAGGAAGCCCGCATCCCCGGCCGAGGCCAGCACCTGCTGGCTACGCATCATGACGGCGTCAGCAAAGCCACGCAGCAGCATAACGATTGCTACGATGACGTACATGATACCGAGTCGTTTGTGGTCAACCGAAGTCAGCCACTCTTTCCACAGGTAGGACCACTTACCGAAGTAAGTAATTGCCGCCAGAAGCGCCAGTCCCCCGATGATGATTGCAGCTACCGTAATCACGATAATAGGTTCGTGATAGGGCACTGCATCCAGTGTTAGTTTTCCGAACATCGTTTTCTTCCTCGGTCCCTTAGTGAGCGGTTTCCGCGTGGCTCATGTCCATGCCTTCCATTCCTTCGTGCGCTGCGTGCTCGCCTTCAGGTTGGGACATGTCCATGCTCTTGCCGTGAGACATGAATTTGCCGATAACGTCTTTAAACAAATCTGGCTTCACGTTAGAGAAGTATTCCACTTTGTTGTATTCGCTAGGCGCAGCCACTTTTTCGAAGGCAGCCATGGAGTCCATGGTGTTCGAAGACTGTTTTACTTTCGCTACCCACTGATCGAAAGATGCACGATCCGGCGTGGCGAGAGCTTTGAACTTCATTCCTGAGAAGCCCGGGCCGCTATAGCTTGCGGAGATACCGTCATAAGTACCAGTTTCGTTCGCGATGAGGTGCAGCTGAGTCTGCATCCCGGCCATTGCGTAAATCTGGCTGCCTAAACGTGGGATAAAGAACGAGTTCATCACGGAGTTAGAGGTCACTTTGAAGTGTACCGGTACGTTCGCCGGGAAGGCGATTTCGTTGACGGTAGCAATACCCTGTTCCGGATAAATAAAGAACCACTTCCAGTCCATCGAAACAACTTCGATGACGATCGGATTCTCTTCGTGAGCTAGCGGTTTGCTTGGCTCTAATGCGTGAGTGGTTTTCCAGGTCAGAACGGCCAGGAACAGGATGATCAGGATAGGAACCGTCCAGACCACAGCTTCAACTTTGTTGGAGTGTGACCAGTTCGGGCTATACTTCGCATCTTTATTGCTCGCGCGATACTTCCAGGCAAATCCTACTGCCATTAAGACGGCGGGAATAACGACAATCATCATCAGGCCAAAGGCCGTCAGTATCAAAGAACGTTGCTCCAGTCCAATCTGTCCTTTTGGGTCAAGGAGCGCAGAATCACAACCACTGAGTAATACAGTACCTGCGATTAATGACATCCATCCCAAACTTTTATTGTATTTCCTAAGTCTCATTGAACGACCTCAATTCCACGGAATCTGGTGGCGCTTAAAGTGTGCGGGCATTTTACGGGAAGGTTGCATTACTGTAAACATGATTGGAGCTGTGTCAGTTCCGTGTTAGTGGGTTCTGCTTGCTTTGTCACATATGTAACCGAGTGTGACGCTGTCGCTTGCAAAGCCTGATTTGCGCTGGATCTATAACGAAAGGGATAAGAATGAAGTTGCTTATGGGGTAATGAGTATAACTATCGATAAAATAGCACAACTAATTAACATTTAATTATCAAATAAAAGACATCGGCGGCGAGAGGAAATAAATGGCCTTTGCTGAATCGTTTAAATTATTTAATGAATTGAATAAAAGTTGTCAATAATTTCCCAAAATGTAAAACGCACAAAACAACAAATGAAAAAAGGAAAATATAAAATCGTTAATAAGCCGTTATAATTACGTTTAGTGATTAAAACGGCTTATTCCCACCGCCGACAGACGCGGGCCCAGGCACGCTGGGCCCCGCAGAACGCGGCAGCCCTAAGCCAGCTCCGTTTTGCGCAGCGCCAGGTAGTCCAGCAGGCTGCCGAGCAAAATGCCGCCAACGGCGGTCAGCGCCGCAATCTCCAGCAGGCCGGTTAAGAAGGAGAACGCGGTGTAATCGAGGGCGTTCAGCACCAGCAGCAGCAGCCAGACCGCCAGCATGGCGCAGCCGATAGCCAACACCATCAGGGCCAGGGAATAGGCCTGCCGATAGTGCGTGCGCGGCATAAACGTCTCCGTGCGCTGGGTATGTTCCAGGGTACGCCGACAGATAAGCAGCAGCACGATGCCGGGAACGGCCGCCACGACCGAGAAGAGATAAAACGTCGGCCAGCCGTGGGCTTCAACAAACCAGCCGGCAATCGGCCCGACGTACACGCGCCCGACGGCAGAGAGCGCCGACAGCAGCGCAAACTGGGTGGCGGAGAACGATTTATTGCACAGCGTCATTAATAGCGCGACAAACGCCGCGGTCCCCATCCCGCCGCACAGGTTTTCAAAAAATACCGCCGTGGCCATCGAGTAGATATGCTTATCGGTAATTGACAGCAGCCAGTAGCCGGCGTTGGAGACTCCCTGCAGCAGGCCGAAAATCAGCAGGGCGCGAAACAGGGTCAGGCGCTGCATCAATACGCCGCCGTACAGGGCGCCGACGATCGTGGCAAACAGCCCCAGCGTTTTATTCACCATTCCCACCTCACCGGCGTCAAAACCGACGCCGCGGATCAGAAAAGTGGTCGTCAGGCTCATCGCGAAAGCGTCGCCGAGCTTATAAAGGACGATTAACAGCAGGATCAGCCAGGCGTTGTTGCGGCCGAAGAAATCGCGAAGCGGTTCCGCGACGGCCTGCTCAAGGCTTTTCGGTACCGGGATCGCGTCGCTGGGCTCCGGCGCCAGCAGGGTGGCGATAATGCACGGAACCAGCAGCGCGGCCATCAGCCAGTACATGCCCTGCCAGCCGAGCCAGCGGTCGGCCAGCCACAGCGCCAGTCCGCCGGAAACCAGCATGCCCAGGCGGTAGCCCAGCACGCTAACCGCGGCGCCGGCTCCGCGCTCCTCGGCGGCCAGAATGTCGGTTTTCCACGCGTCGAAGACGATATCCTGCGATGCAGAACAGAAGGCAATAACCACCGCCAGCGCCGCCATCCAGCGCAGCTGCGTCGTGGGTTCAAGGAAGCCCATGGCCGCGATGGCAATAAGAAGCAAAAACTGCGTCAGCAGCAGCCAGCCGCGGCGCCTGCCGAGAAACGGCGGCGTGTAGCGGTCCATCACCGGTGACCACAGGAACTTGAAGACGTAGGCCTGGCCGACAAGCGAAAAGAAACCGATGGTTTTCAGATCGATATTCTCGACGGTCATCCACGCCTGCAGCGTGCCGGAGGTGAGGGCGAGAGGCAAACCGGAAGCAAAGCCAAGGATCAGCAAAATAGCTGATTTAGGCTGCTGAAAAATACGTAAGTAGTGACTGGACATGGGCCTGTAGCACGAACCCGACCGCTGGCCGGGTTCGTGGTTTTATTAACGCGCGTTTTGCTTGATGAAGTCGTGGATGCTGGTGTCCTGCGCCATGTCGGCGATAGTGTCGGTCAGAACGCTGTTCACCGCATTGGCAATATTCTTATTGCTAGCCTGGAATGCGCCTTCCACGGAATAGCTGGCGCGGTAGTTTTTGGTCATCTTCGTGCCGTTCGCCGCGGTGGCGATGATGGCGATATCTGCCTTGGTGGCGATGTTGTAACGCACGTTGCCCTGGGAAACGTCGGCGTACAGTTTATTCACGATGATTTGCAGATCGACGGCGCCGTTCGGCCCAATCATATAGCCGCGGGCGGTCATCTGTTTCTCCAGCACTTCCTGCAGCAGGAAGCGGAGATCGCGGGAGGCGGTCAGGGTGACCTGCTGATTATCGCGGGTCACTTTGGCCAGGGCCTGGTCCGGACGCTGATCGGCGCCGTTAATGCTGACGGTAACGCCCATCAGGCTTGGGTCCTGCTGAGGCAGGGACATTTTCGGCGAGACATCAATAGTGGTCGGCGGTGTGGCACATCCTGCCAGCATAAACATTGCGACCAGCGGGAAAAGAATTTTCTTAAACATGTTCAGGGGTCTCAAGGCATGGTGTTGTTATGAGGAAAATTGCCGTCATCATAACATCGCCAACGGCGAGGGGAAGTGGCAACGTATGTAAATTCATCGCGCTGTGCGTTTTCTGGCCGTCTTCCCATTTTTATGGCGATCCGCACGACATTACGCCAGGCAGAGTCAGTAAACTTGATACTTTTGAATGAAAATATCAGAGAAATGCTAATTTTTTGTTGTTTTCCGGTAATGGAAACGGTAAAAGCGGCTAACATTTAAAAGGAATGGCGGCATCTCAGCGTTGTCGGAGGAGAAAATTCATGATGATACGTGAACAGATCGAAGCAAAACTTAGGGCAGCGTTCGACCCCGTGTATCTCGAAGTCGTGGATGAAAGTTATCGCCACAATGTTCCCGCGGGCTCCGAAAGTCATTTTAAAGTGGTGTTGGTGAGCGATCGTTTCACCGGCGAGCGTTTTCTCAGCCGTCACCGTATGATTTACGGTACGTTGACCGAGGAGCTGTCTGGCCCCGTGCACGCGCTGGCGCTGCATACCTATACGATAAAAGAATGGGAAGGACTCCAGGACACCGTCTTTGCCTCCCCTGCCTGTCGCGGGGCTGGAAGCATCGCGTAGAAATCCTATTTGCAACCGCCGGAGCTTTTCCAGTATGTTGCGTGAAGATTTATCAGAAAACGGCCTACGGGCCGTTTTATTTTGCCTGGAAAATGTGCGCTATGGACACTTTTACAGGTAAATTTGCACGAGAAATGTGAAAAATGCCGCAGCAGTGGGCGACAACCGTTCTCGACTCACAAAAGTGATGCCGCTATAATGCCGCGTCTTATATGAATGTCTTCGGGATGATTCTGACGACAGGGAATGTGTTTCTGAAGTGAAGAGGGCATCCCGGTTCTGCGAAGCAACCTACACGCGCTTCCAGAGTTGACCGAGCACTGTGATTTTTTTGAGGTAACAAGATGCAAGTTTCAGTTGAAACCACTCAAGGCCTTGGCCGCCGTGTAACGATTACTATCGCTGCTGACAGCATCGAAACTGCTGTGAAAAGCGAGCTGGTCAACGTAGCAAAAAAAGTACGTATTGACGGCTTCCGCAAGGGTAAAGTACCGATGAATGTCGTTGCTCAGCGTTATGGCGCTTCTGTTCGCCAGGACGTGCTGGGTGACCTGATGAGCCGCAACTTCATTGATGCCATCATCAAAGAAAAAATCAATCCAGCTGGCGCACCGAACTACGTTCCGGGCGAATACAAACTGGGCGAAGACTTCACTTACTCCGTTGAGTTCGAAGTTTATCCAGAAGTTGAGCTGAAAGGTCTGGAAACCATCGAAGTTGAGAAACCTGTTGTCGAAGTGACCGACGCTGACGTTGATGGCATGCTGGACACTCTGCGTAAGCAGCAGGCGAACTGGAAAGACAAAGACGGCGCTGTTGATGCAGAAGACCGCGTAACCATCGACTTCAGCGGTTCTGTTGACGGCGAAGAGTTCGAAGGCGGCAAAGCGTCTGACTTCGTACTGGCGATGGGCCAGGGTCGTATGATCCCAGGCTTCGAAGACGGTATCAAAGGTCACAAAGCTGGCGAAGAATTCACTATCGACGTGACCTTCCCGGAAGAGTACCACGCTGAAAACCTGAAAGGTAAAGCAGCCAAGTTCGTTATCAACCTGAAGAAAGTTGAAGAGCGCGAACTGCCAGAACTGACTGAAGAATTCATCAAACGTTTCGGCGTTGAAGATGGTTCCGTAGCCGGTCTGCGTGCAGAAGTGCGTAAAAACATGGAACGTGAGCTGAACGGCGCTGTGCGTAACCGTGTGAAATCTCAGGCTATCGAAGGTCTGGTGAAAGCGAACGAAATCGACGTTCCTGCAGCACTGATTGACAGCGAAATCGACGTTCTGCGTCGCCAGGCTGCACAGCGCTTCGGTGGCAACCAGCAGCAAGCGCTGGAACTGCCTCGTGAACTGTTCGAAGAGCAGGCTAAACGCCGCGTTGTTGTTGGTCTGCTGCTGGGCGAAGTGATTCGTACCCACGAGCTGAAAGCTGATGAAGACCGCGTGAAAGGCCTGATCGAAGAGATGGCTTCTGCTTACGAAGATCCACGTGAAGTGGTTGAATTCTACGGCAGCAACAAAGAGCTGATGGACAACATGCGCAACGTTGCCCTGGAAGAGCAGGCCGTTGAAGCCGTTCTGGCTAAAGCCAAAGTGTCTGAAAAAGCCACTTCTTTCAACGAACTGATGAACCAGCAGGCGTAATTTCGCCCCAACGGTTTAAAGTTTGAACGAAAACCCGTTGCCTTCTGGTGACGGGTTTTTTTTATCGCAGTAATAGCCCAGGAAGAGTGCTAAAACGCCCTTTCAGTGTTAGCGTTACAGCAAAAGATTGTTATGCTTGAAATATGGCGATGCCGTCCCCATAAGTGTGTAATCACGATTAATGAGACTGGCTGATAATCCGTCCATAAGGTTACAATCAGTACAGCAGGTATTTTCCAATTTTTATCCAGGAGACGGAAATGTCATACAGTGGCGAACGAGATAACTTTGCACCCCATATGGCCCTGGTGCCGATGGTCATCGAACAGACCTCGCGCGGTGAACGTTCTTTTGATATCTATTCCCGTCTGCTCAAGGAGCGCGTCATTTTTCTGACCGGCCAGGTGGAAGACCACATGGCGAACCTGATCGTGGCGCAGATGCTTTTTCTGGAAGCAGAAAACCCGGAAAAAGACATTTACCTGTACATTAACTCTCCGGGCGGGGTGATTACCGCCGGGATGTCGATTTATGACACCATGCAGTTCATCAAGCCTGACGTGAGCACCATTTGTATGGGCCAGGCGGCGTCCATGGGCGCGTTCCTGCTGACCGCAGGGGCGAAAGGCAAGCGTTTCTGCCTGCCGAATTCCCGCGTGATGATCCACCAGCCGCTGGGCGGCTATCAGGGTCAGGCAACGGATATCGAAATTCACGCCCGTGAAATCCTGAAAGTGAAGGGGCGCATGAATGAACTGATGGCACACCATACGGGTCAATCCCTTGAGCAGATTGAGCGCGACACCGAGCGTGACCGCTTCCTGTCTGCATCAGAAGCGGTGGAATACGGCCTGGTCGATTCCATTTTGACCCATCGTAATTGATGCCCCTGGCGCAAGGGTGCCGCTATACTTGTCTGAAGTAGGGCGGCACAACGCTTACCAGCGGCTTGCGCCTGAGAATGGCATTTGCGTCGTCGTGTGCGGCACAAAGAACTTAATAAGAGGTTTGGACTCATGACAGATAAACGCAAAGATGGATCGGGCAAATTGTTGTATTGCTCTTTTTGCGGCAAAAGCCAGCATGAAGTGCGTAAGCTGATCGCCGGGCCATCCGTGTATATCTGCGACGAATGCGTTGATTTATGTAACGACATCATTCGCGAAGAGATTAAAGAAGTGGCGCCGCATCGCGAGCGCAGTGCACTGCCGACTCCGCACGAGATTCGCCACCATCTTGACGATTACGTTATCGGCCAGGAACCGGCGAAAAAAGTGCTGGCAGTTGCGGTATACAACCACTACAAGCGCCTGCGCAATGGCGATACCAGCAACGGCGTAGAGCTGGGTAAAAGCAACATTCTGCTGATTGGGCCGACGGGCTCCGGTAAGACTCTGCTGGCGGAAACGCTGGCTCGCCTGCTGGATGTACCGTTCACCATGGCTGACGCCACCACCCTGACCGAAGCCGGTTATGTGGGTGAGGACGTCGAGAACATCATTCAGAAACTGCTGCAAAAATGCGACTACGACGTGCAGAAAGCGCAGCGCGGCATCGTTTATATCGATGAAATCGACAAAATTTCCCGTAAATCGGATAACCCGTCGATTACCCGCGATGTTTCTGGTGAAGGCGTGCAGCAGGCGCTGCTGAAGCTTATCGAAGGCACCATCGCCGCCGTTCCGCCTCAGGGCGGGCGCAAGCATCCGCAGCAGGAGTTCTTGCAGGTTGATACCTCCAAGATTCTGTTTATCTGCGGCGGTGCGTTTGCCGGCCTGGATAAAGTGATTTCTCATCGCGTAGAGACCGGTTCCGGAATTGGTTTCGGCGCGACGGTAAAAGCGAAATCCGACAAGGCCAGCGAAGGCGAGCTGCTCTCTCAGGTTGAGCCGGAAGATCTGATCAAGTTTGGTCTGATCCCCGAGTTTATCGGCCGTCTGCCGGTGGTGGCGACCCTCAACGAGCTGAGCGAAGACGCGCTGATTCAAATCCTGAAAGAGCCGAAAAACGCCCTGACCAAGCAGTATCAGGCGCTGTTCAATCTGGAAGGTGCTGAGCTGGAGTTCCGTGATGAAGCGCTGGACGCTATCGCCAAAAAAGCGATGGCGCGTAAAACCGGCGCCCGCGGCCTGCGTTCTATCGTAGAAGCGGCGCTGCTCGATACCATGTACGATCTTCCTTCGATGGAAGACGTCGAAAAAGTGGTTATCGACGCCTCGGTTATCGACGGACAAAGCAAGCCGCTGCTGATTTACGGGAAACCGGAAGCGCAGCAGGCGTCTGGTGAATAATTAGCCAACTCGCTCAAGCAGTTAACCAAAAAGGGGGGATTTTATCTCCCCTTTTGTTTTTCCTGCATTCCTGCCGTTGAATGTGTGGATTACATCCCCATATACTGGATTACATATTAACGGCGACGCGATCAAGAGTCGTGCCGCCGGCTACCTGGCGGACTTTAAACTAAGAGAGAGCTCTATGAATCCTGAGCGTTCTGAACGCATTGAAATCCCCGTATTGCCATTGCGCGATGTGGTGGTTTATCCGCACATGGTCATACCCCTGTTTGTAGGGCGGGAAAAATCTATCCGTTGTCTTGAAGCGGCTATGGACCATGATAAAAAAATCATGCTGGTTGCGCAGAAAGAAGCTTCAACGGATGAGCCGGGTGTAAATGATCTTTTCACCGTCGGGACCGTGGCGTCAATTTTACAGATGCTGAAGCTGCCTGATGGCACGGTAAAAGTGCTGGTTGAAGGCCTGCAGCGGGCGCGTATTTCCGCGTTATCCGACGACGGCGAGCATTTTTCAGCGAAAGCGGAGTACCTCGAATCGCCTGCTATTGAAGAGCGCGAGCAGGAAGTACTGGTTCGCACGGCTATCGGTCAGTTTGAAGGCTACATCAAGCTGAACAAAAAAATCCCACCAGAAGTGCTGACGTCGCTGAATAGCATCGACGATCCGGCGCGTCTGGCGGACACCATCGCGGCGCACATGCCGCTGAAGCTGGCGGACAAACAGTCCGTGCTGGAGATGTCAGACGTTAACGAACGTCTGGAGTATCTGATGGCGATGATGGAGTCAGAAATCGATCTGCTGCAGGTTGAGAAGCGCATTCGCAACCGCGTTAAAAAGCAGATGGAAAAGTCCCAGCGTGAGTACTATCTGAATGAGCAGATGAAGGCCATCCAGAAAGAGCTCGGCGAGATGGACGACGCCCCGGACGAAAACGAAGCGTTGAAGCGTAAAATCGACGCGGCGAAAATGCCGAAAGAGGCGAAAGAAAAAACCGAAGCGGAACTGCAAAAGCTGAAGATGATGTCGCCGATGTCGGCGGAAGCCACCGTCGTGCGCGGCTACATCGACTGGATGGTGCAGGTGCCGTGGAGCGCCCGCAGCAAGGTCAAAAAAGATCTGCGCCAGGCTCAGGAGATCCTCGATACCGACCACTACGGTCTGGAACGCGTGAAGGATCGCATCCTTGAGTACCTCGCAGTGCAGAGCCGCGTGAACAAGCTCAAAGGGCCGATCCTGTGCCTGGTTGGGCCGCCGGGGGTGGGTAAAACCTCTCTGGGTCAATCCATCGCCAAAGCTACCGGACGTAAATACGTGCGTATGGCGCTGGGCGGCGTGCGTGATGAAGCGGAAATCCGCGGTCACCGCCGGACCTACATCGGCTCAATGCCGGGTAAACTGATCCAGAAAATGGCGAAAGTGGGGGTTAAAAACCCGCTGTTCCTGCTCGATGAGATCGACAAAATGTCCTCCGACATGCGCGGAGATCCGGCGTCAGCTCTGCTGGAAGTGCTGGATCCTGAACAGAACGTGGCTTTTAACGACCACTATCTGGAAGTGGACTACGATCTGAGCGACGTGATGTTCGTGGCGACCTCTAACTCCATGAATATCCCGGCGCCGCTGCTGGACCGTATGGAAGTGATTCGTCTCTCCGGCTATACCGAAGATGAAAAGCTGAACATCGCTAAACAGCATCTGCTGTCGAAGCAAATTGAGCGTAACGCGCTGAAAAAAGGCGAGTTGACCGTTGAAGACAGCGCGATCGTCGGCATCATTCGCTATTACACCCGTGAAGCGGGCGTGCGTGGCCTGGAGCGTGAAATCTCCAAACTGTGCCGTAAAGCGGTTAAACAGCTGCTGCTGGATAAATCGCTCAAGCACATCACCATCAACGGCGATAACCTGCACGACTTCCTCGGCGTTCAGCGCTTTGACTACGGTCGTGCGGATAGCGAAAACCGCGTAGGTCAGGTGACCGGCCTGGCGTGGACGGAAGTGGGCGGCGATCTGCTGACCATCGAAACCGCCTGCGTTCCGGGTAAAGGCAAGCTCACCTACACCGGTTCGCTCGGTGAAGTGATGCAGGAGTCCATTCAGGCTGCGCTGACCGTGGTGCGTTCTCGTGCGGATAAGCTGGGTATTAACTCAGATTTCTACGAAAAACGTGATATCCACGTCCACGTACCGGAAGGGGCAACGCCGAAAGATGGCCCAAGCGCCGGTATTGCGATGTGTACCGCGCTGGTATCCTGTCTGACGGGCAATCCGGTACGCGCCGATGTCGCGATGACCGGGGAAATTACCCTGCGTGGCCAGGTGCTGCCAATCGGTGGTCTGAAGGAAAAACTGCTGGCGGCGCACCGCGGCGGCATTAAGACTGTTCTGATTCCTGACGAAAACAAACGTGACCTTGAAGAAATTCCAGATAACGTTATCGCCGATTTGGATATCCATCCGGTGAAACGAATCGAAGAAGTTCTGGCACTTGCGCTGCAGAATGAACCCTTCGGCATGCAGGTCGTCACGGCGAAATAGTGATTTCGCGCAAATTGCGCTAAGAAAAGTAGGGCTGGTAAGTAAATTCGTGCTTGCCAGCCTTTTTTTGTGTAGCTAACTTAGATCGCTGGCAGGGGGTCATCTACAACTCTGTTGTAAGGGCATGACAGTCCTGATATAACTGCTGCGCGGTCGCACCACGAAGGATTCTGGTGCGATATAAATTATAAAGAGAGGAAGAGAACAGTGAATAAATCTCAACTGATTGACAAAATTGCTGCGGGTGCTGATATCTCTAAAGCTGCGGCTGGACGTGCATTAGATGCATTAATTGCCTCTGTAACAGAATCTCTGCAGTCCGGGGATGACGTTGCGCTGGTAGGTTTTGGTACTTTTGCTGTTAAAGAGCGTGCTGCCCGTACCGGTCGCAACCCGCAAACAGGTAAAGAAATTACTATTGCCGCTGCTAAAGTTCCGGGTTTCCGTGCTGGTAAAGCGCTGAAAGACGCGGTCAACTGATCGGCTTCCCGTCAGGGAATTTGACGAAGTACAAGGGCGCATCGAGAGATGTGCCTTTTTTATTTGTCCAGAAAGCGACTTTATGTGTGTTTGCGGACACTTGTGGGCTGACAATCACCCCATTTTGTTGTCAAAATAGGTCCTCACGCGCGGCGGCCATCACGTGCTATGCTGCGCGAGCTAAAGTCATCTACAGCGGAGCGTTGTTACACCATGATGGACAACCTACGCACGGCCGCCAACAGCGTCGTGCTCAAGATTATTTTCGGTATCATCATTGTCTCGTTCATTTTGACCGGGGTGAGTGGTTACCTGATTGGCGGCAGCAGCAATTATGCCGCGAAAGTTAATGACCAGGAAATTGGTCGCTCACAGTTTGAAAATGCCGTTGCCAGCGAACGTAATCGCATGCAGCAGCAGCTCGGCGACCAGTTCTCTGAACTGGCAGCCAACGAAAACTACATGAAAACCATGCGCCAGCAGGTGCTGAACCGCCTGATCGACGAATCGCTGCTTGACCAGTACGCGCGTGAACTCGGCCTTAGCGTCAGCGACGCTCAGGTGAAACAGGCCATCTTCCAGACCCAGGCCTTCCAGACTAACGGTAAATTTGATAACGAACGTTTTGGCGGCATCGTTAATCAGATGGGCATGACCACCGACCAGTACGCTCAGGCGTTGCGCAACCAGCTGACGACTCAGCAGCTGATTAACGCCGTTGCCGGCACCGACTTCATGCTGCCGGGCGAATCCGACCAGCTGGCGGCGCTGGTTTCTCAGCAGCGCGTGGTGCGTGAAGCAACGATTGACGTCAACGCGCTGGCGGCGAAGCAGACGGTAACCGACGCGGAAGTTGAGGCTTACTATCAGCAGAACCAGGCGCGCTTCATGGCGCCGGAGCAGTTCCGCGTGAGCTACATCAAAATGGATGCAGCGAGCATGCAGGAGAACGCTTCTGACGCGGAAATTCAGTCCTGGTATGACCAGCATCAGGATCAGTTCACTCAGCCGCAGCGTAACCGCTACAGCGTGATTCAGACCAGGACCGAAGCAGACGCCCAGGCCGTGCTCGACGAACTGAAAAAAGGCGCCGATTTCGCGACGCTGGCGAAAGAAAAATCTACCGACATTATCTCTGCCCGCAACGGCGGCGACATGGGCTGGCTGGAAGATGCGGCAACGGTTCCCGAGCTGAAAGAGGCCGGGCTGAAAGAAAAAGGTCAGCTCTCCGGCGTGATCAAATCTTCCGTCGGTTTCCTGGTTGTACGCCTGGTTGACGTTCAGCCTGCGCAGGTGAAACCGCTGGCTGACGTTCGCGCGGATATCGCCGCGAAGGTGAAGCAGGAAAAAGCCCTCGATGCGTACTACGCGCTGCAGCAGAAGGTGAGCGATGCCGCCAGCAACGATAACGAATCTCTGGCCAGCGCAGCACAGGTCGCAGACGTTAAGGTTGTTGAAACCGGCTGGTTCGGACACGACAACCTGCCGGAGGAGCTGAACTTTAAGCCGGTCTCCGACGCTATCTTTAACGGTGGTCTGGTGGGCGAAAACGGCGCACCGGGCAGCAACTCCGATATCATCACCGTTGATGGCGATCGCGCCTTTGTTGTCCGCATTAGCGAGCATAAAGCGCAGGCCGTTAAACCGCTGGCGGAAGTCAAAGCGCAGGTGACGGATATCATTAAGCACACCAAAGCCGAGCAGCAGGCGAAGCTTGATGCGGACAAACTGCTGGCTGCCCTGAAAGACGGCAAAGGCGATGACGCGATGAAGGCCGCAGGCTTAAGCTTTGGCGCGGCGCAGACGCTGGCACGTACCGGACAGGATCCGCTGAGCCAGGCCGCATTCGCTCTGCCGCTGCCGCAGCAGGGTAAAGCAAGCTACGGCGTGGGCAGCGATGCCAACGGTAACGTGGTCCTGCTGGCTCTGGATGCTGTTAAAGCAGGTGACATGCCGGCTGAGCAGAAACAGGCCATGGTGCAGGGTATTACGCAAAACAATGCTCAGATTGCTTTCGAAGCGCTGATGAGCAGCCTGCGTAAATCAGCGAAAATTAAGCTCGGCGATATCATCGACCAGCAGCAGTAATTTCGCGCATACTCGCAAAATCAAGTAACGTCATGCAATCCCTAAAGGCCGCTTTCGCGGCCTTTTCCATTTCTGGCATTCGCCTTTTGTCCTCCTTTTCTCTGCCCGCTATCGTGGCTCTGCTGTCTACAAAAAAGGAGAACACAGCATGAAACCAAGAGTGAAAGCGATCGTAGTTGCCGCGGCATTACTTTGCGCTGCGGGAAGCCCGATGGCGCTGGGGGCACCTGCCGAGGGCAAGTCGTCGGTGTCGACAGGTAAGGAGAGCCTGCGGGCTAAAACGCCCGACTCAGCCAAAGTGGGGGAGTCGGGGACGGCGAAGGTCAGCATCAATAGCGCCAGCGCGCAGGACCTGATGGAGGCGCTGAATGGCGTAGGCCTGAAGAAAGCGCAGGGGATTGTGAGCTATCGCGAAGAGTTTGGGCCGTTTAAGACCATCGACGATCTCAAGCAGGTTCCCGGAATGGGTCATGCGCTGGTAGAGCGCAACCTGGCGCACCTCACCCTGTAATTTTGCGCCGGGGGTTTGCAGCAGCGTAAATCTTTGCCAGACTAAAGAGGTTACACAAGTGGTGTGACCTCTTACCTCATTAACGATAATAAGACAAAGGCACTTGCGCTATGCAGACACAAATTAAAGTTCGCGGCTATCATCTGGACGTTTATCAGCACGTTAATAATGCCCGCTATCTCGAGTTCCTCGAGGAGGCGCGCTGGGATGGCCTGGAAAACATCGCGGCGTTCCACTGGATGACCGCCCGCAATATCGCGTTCGTGGTGGTGAACATCAATATTAACTATCGCCGTCCGGCGGTCCTTGGCGACGTGTTAACCGTCACCAGCCACCTGCAGCAGCTGAACGGCAAAAGCGGCACCTTAAGCCAGACGGTAACCCTGAATCCCGAAGGGGAAGTGGTCGCCGATGCGATGATTACCTTTGTTTGTATCGATTTGAAAACTCAGAAAGCGCTGCCGCTGGACGGTGAGCTGCGCGAGAAGCTCGAGCAGATGGAGCTGTAGCGGAAAGGGCAAGCGCCCATGTCTCCCGCTGTGCTCCAGCGATACTATGGTGCGCTAACCCCGCTTAGCGAAGCGCGGGCGCGAGAAGCGCCCGGCGATGATTAGCGTAAGCCCGTTTTTTGCTTCATCAGGGCCATGATGCCGACCTTATCGGCCTGGTACTGATTCAGGCCGTTGGCGCGCAGGTTACAGGAGGCGCACTGCCCGCAGCCGTCACCCTTAATGCCGTTATAGCAGGTCAGGGTTTCGCTACGAATCAGCTCCAGCTGGCCCCAGTAGTCGGCCAGCGCCCAGGTCTCAGCCTTGTTGAGCCACATCAGCGGCGTTTCAAAGCGGATATCTTTTGCCATGCCCAGATTAACGGCATGGTTAAGGGCCTTCACGAACTCGTCCCGGCAGTCGGGATAGCCGGAGAAGTCGGTTTCGCAAACGCCGGTGATGATCGCCTCTGCTTTAACCTGATAAGCGTAGATCGCCGTCAGGGTTAAAAAGAGGATATTACGCCCGGGAACGAAGGTATTCGGAATACCGCTGGCGTCCGGTTCGTAGTCCGGAACCGGAATGCTATCGCGGGTCAGGCTGCTCACCGCAAGTTCGTTAAGTAGGGTGACGTCGAGCACCTTATGGGCCACGGCGCCCAGCTTTAGCGCCAGCTCACGAGCGACGTCGATCTCTGCGCGGTGGCGCTGTCCATAGTCAAAAGTGACGCAGTGCACTTCATCATACTGTTTCAGAGCCTGCACCAGACAGGTCGTTGAATCTTGTCCTCCGCTGAAGACAACTACGGCGCGTTTCATGGTCATTCCTGGCTATTAAAATGAAAGCCGTATGGTAGCGCTTGATGGGCGCGGCGACCAGCTCCATCACGGCGATGAGGCCGGCAGCCAGGCGCTGGCGAAATCAAACCAGCCGCGCGCGTTAAGGCGCAGGCCATTAACCCCCGGCGGGGCGCTAATGCGATAATTATAATTGAACAGCGGCGTCATGATGGCGTCGTCCATCAACCTGTTGAATACGTTGCGCAAAGCATCGTTGCGGCTGCGCTCATCCGGCTGCGTTTGGACCGCATCAAGCGTGGCCTGCAGATGAGCATACTGCGCCCCGGTCAGCAAATTTGGCCACATGGCGTCGCAGCGTAACCACTGCTCAAGGGTATATTCCGGCGCCTCGCCGATCAGGCGATCGCCCATAATCAAATCCGCCTGCGCCAGTGCCTGGCAGCCGTCCCAGTTTTTGGCATCGTGAAAAATAAGCGTCAGGCGACAGCCGAGCTCGCTTAGCCGCTGCCGTAGCTGTTCGGCCATGGTATGCAGCTCAACCGGCAGATGGTAGAGCAGGGTAAGCCGCTCGGGCAGCGGCACCTGCCGATCTTCAGGCTCCTGCGGAATTGACCATCCGGGCAGCACTTCGTTGCTGGGAGTAATCAGATCTTCGTCGAGCGGCAGCGTTTCCAGCAGCGAAGAGCGGTGAATAAGCGCGACCAGCCGCTGGGCCTGAGCTTTGTTTAGACGAGGGCTCTGGCGCAGCGTCAGGTAGCAAAAGCCCAGGCTAATGCTATTGCTGACCTGACGAAGATGGGTCAGCTCGTCGGCATCGCCAATCGTTATCTGCACCGGATGACGGCAGCTGGTACCTAAATCCTGCTCGAAAAGCTGCGGGGTTATCCAGTATTCGACGGCCTGGATGAGCGGATGATTCAGATGATAGCGGGGATGATTCTCCAGCCGTACCAGCTCGGGGCTCAACAGCTTGAGGCGAAACGGGCCGCTGCCGATCGTCGGATCGTCCGGATGCGCGAGGACGCTGCAGTAGCTGGCGAGGCGAAACGGCAGCCAGTAGTCCGGACGATGCAGCGTAATGGTCAGACGCTGGGCGTGGGTAACATCAATCCGGCTGATGCTGGCGAAGAGCGTACGCAGCGCCGGGATCGTGAGCAGCATCAGCAGACGCTGGCGTAGCTGAGGCGTCTCTATCGGGTCGCCGTTGTGCCAGAACAGCGTCGAGCGGATGTAAAAATGCCAGCGCAAGCCGTCCGCCGAGACCTGCCAGTGGTGGGCCAGATCCCCCATCGGACAGGTGCTTTGCGCATCAAAACGCAGCAGGCCGGAAAAGATCTGCCCGGCGAGGTGCTGCTCCGCCCGGCCGGGTAAAAAACCGGGCCGCAGCGGTTCGAGCGGGCGATAGTAGGGGATACGCAGGGTCGGCGTATTGTTCTGCCACTGACCGCCGAGGAACGGCGACAGCAGCGCTTTAAGATCGACCGGTGCCAGCTGGGCCAGCTCGAGCGCGTTTTTCTGCTGCCCACTATTGAGCGCCAGCTCCATCATCTCATTACGCAGCATCTCAGGCGAAGTGTGAAAAACAAGAGTGCCGCGCTTGCCGCGACCGGAACTGGCCTGCCAGCTCAGCCAGCCGGCCTCCTGCGCCTGGCGTAACAGCGTGCGGATATGACGTTCGCTGCAAAAACAGCGCTCAGCCAGCTCACCCACGGTAACCTGCTGCGGAGCGCCGGAAGAAGGCAGCCAGAGGCGCTGGTACTGGTTCAGCCTGTTCAATAATCTCATATACACTTCATCCTTCAACCTGCCTCTGCGTTGGCCGCGCTTGCTCACCCCAGTCACTTACTTGCGTAAGCTCCCGGGGATTTGCGCACTTGCCGCCTTGATGCAGGTCGAATGATTTTGTGTATATTCACCCCGCCGACAAGGCTGTCTTTGTGTTGCTTGTGTTGCTTGTGTTGCTTGTGTTGCTTGTGTTGCTTGTGTTGGCGGCGCTTGCTCACCCCAGTCACTTACTTGCGTAAGCTCCCGGGGATTCGCGCACTTGCCGCCTTGATGCAGGTCGAATGATTTTGTGTATATTCACCCCGCCGACAAGGCTGTCTTTGTGTTGCTTGAGTTGCTTGTGTTTCTTGCGTTGGCGGCGCTTGCTCACCCCAGTCACTTACTGACGTAAGCTCCCGGGGATTCGCGCACTTGCCGCCTTATGCAGGTCGAATGATTTTGTGTATACCCACTTTACCTGGCAAGGCAATCTTTGCTGCTTGTTGTGGCTGCATTGCGTCCATTTGAGGCCAGCGCAAGCGCCACTTATAAACCCGGAACAATAAAAAATATCTATTCACTATTACTTCCGTATATCTCAGGCAATACTGGAACACAAGCAAAACCCACCTCACCTCCGGGAGCAAAACATGGCCAGACTCGCTGCATTTGATATGGACGGTACGCTGTTAATGCCGGACCATCGTCTGGGAGAACGCACGCTTTCGGCCCTGAAACGCCTGCGTGAGCGCGATATTACCCTGACCTTTGCCACCGGCCGCCATGCCCTGGAAATGCGCCACGTGATCGGCGAGTTTGCGCTCGATGCATTCCTTATTACCGGCAACGGTACGCGCATCCACTCCCTCGAGGGGGAGGTGCTGCATCAGTGCGATCTCGATCCGGGCGTTGCTGAACTCGTACTGCACGGCGCCTGGGATACGACGGCCAGCATGCACGTATTCAACGACGGCGGTTGGTTTACCGGGCAAGCAATCCCCGAGCTGCTGCAGGCGCATATCTTTAGCGGCTTTCGCTACCATATCTGTGATTTAAAACGCATTCCGGCGCACGAGGTCACCAAAGTGTGCTTCTGCGGCGATCATCAGGATCTCCAGCGGCTGAAAGTTCAGCTTACTGAAGCCCTGGGCGAGCGCGCGCATATGTGCTTCTCGGCCGTTGATTGTCTGGAAGTGCTGCCGAATGGCTGTAATAAAGGCGCGGCTCTGGCGGTACTTAGCCGGCATCTTGGCCTGACGCTGCAGGATTGTATGGCGTTTGGTGACGCGATGAACGACCGCGAGATGCTGGGCAGCGTCGGCCGCGGGGTGATTATGGGCAACGCCATGGCGCAGCTCAAGGCAGAGCTGCCGCATTTACCGGTTATCGGAGACTGCCGCAACCAGGCCGTTTCCCACTTTTTAACGCATTGGCTGGATACACCCGATCTTCCTTATTCCCCCGAATAATTAGACCATTCCAGCAAGCCAGGCCGGGCATCGCGATGATGCATTAAGCCTGGCTTTTTTTATTGTGCCGCCGTCTTTACCGCAATTTGCGCCTGCCACGGCGCGATGTCGCCGATATTGGCCGCCACCCACTGGGGATCGTAATAGCTTTCGAGGTAGCGCTCGCCGCTGTCGCAGAGCAGGGTCACAATCGAGCCGGTCCGCCCTTCGGCACGCATGCGTACGGCAAGCTCCAGCACGCCCCACATATTGGTACCGGTCGAGGCTCCGACCTTACGGCCCAGCAGCGTCTCCAGCCACAGGGCGGTTGCGACGCTGGCGGCATCCGGCACGCGCAGCATTTCATCAACCACATCCGGAATAAATGACGGCTCGACGCGCGGGCGGCCGATACCTTCTATTTTGCTGCCGACCGGACTGCGCAGGCTGGCGTCGCGGCTCTGCCAGTAGTCGAGAAACACCGAGTTTTGTGGGTCAACCACCATCAGCTGAGTATCGTAGCCCTGGCTGCGGATATAGCGGCCGATGGTTGCCGAGGTTCCGCCGGTTCCCGCGCTCATCACGATATACGACGGCTGCGGATGCGGCTCATGGGTCATCTGACGGAAGATGCTGTCGGCAATATTATTGTTTCCTCGCCAGTCGGTCGCCCGCTCGGCAAAGGTAAACTGATCCATATAGTGGCCGTTCAGTTCGCGAGCCAGGGTTTCGGAGGCGGCGTAGATTTCACAGGCGCTGGCTACGAAATGGCAGCGGCCGCCGTAAAACTCGATCTGCTCGATTTTGCGCTTCGCCGTGCAGGAAGGCATCACGGCAATAAACGGCAGGCCCAGCAGGCGCGCGAAATAAGCCTCAGACACCGCGGTGGAGCCGGAAGACGACTCGATAATCGTCGTCCCTTCTTTAATCCAGCCGTTGCACAGACCATAAAGGAAGAGCGAGCGCGCCAGGCGATGCTTCAGGCTGCCGGTGGGATGGGTGCTTTCATCCTTCAGGTAGATCTGGATCCCTGGGAACCCGGGCAGCGCAAGGCGAATAAGGTGCGTGTCGGCGGAGCGCTGATAGTCGGCGTTGATTTCGCTAATGGCGTGTTTTACCCAGGCGCTGTTCATCTTCATTTCCTGTTTGTCATTTTGTGCCCAGCTTAAAGGAAGTCGAAGGAAAAATTGTTGCTATTTAGCCTTTGAATTACAATAAAAGGAGTAAAATTTTCTCTATTGGTGACCTATGTTAGATAAAATTGACCGCAAGCTGCTTTCTTTACTGCAGACGGACTGCACCCTCTCTTTGCAGGCGTTGGCTGATGCCGTTAATCTGACCACCACGCCCTGCTGGAAACGGCTGAAGCGGCTGGAAGATGAGGGTATCCTGCGCGAGCGGGTTGCGCTGCTGGATGCCGAAAAGCTCGGTCTTAGCCTGACGGCCTTCGTGCTGATCAAGACCCAGCATCACAGCAGCGACTGGTACTGCCGCTTCGTAAGCGAGGTGACGCAAATGGCGGAAGTTCTCGGCTTCTGGCGCATGGCGGGGGAGTATGATTACCTGCTGCGGGTCCAGGTCGCGGATATGAAGCGCTACGACGATTTTTATAAACGGCTGGTGAACAGCGTTCCGGGACTCTCCGATGTGACTTCGAGTTTTGCCATGGAACAGATAAAATACACCACGGCCTTACCGATTGATTAACGGCGTTTGCCGCGACGATTTATACACTCAGGATTTAACTGCTTGCGATTATTTGCTCAACTTAGCTGGTACTTCCGCCGGGAGTGGCGCCGTTATCTCGGCGCTATTGCTCTGCTGGCCATTATCGCCGTCCTACAGCTGATCCCGCCTAAGGTGGTGGGAATTGTGGTTGATGGCGTCACCAAAGAACATTACACCGCAGAAAAGGTGTGGATGTGGATTGGCGTGCTGGTACTTATCGCGATAATGGTTTACCTGCTGCGCTACGTCTGGCGCGTGCTGCTGTTTGGCGCCTCTTATCAGCTGGCCGTCGAGCTGCGGGAAGATTTCTATCGCCAGCTGAGCCGCCAGCATCCGGCCTTCTACCTGCGCCACCGCACCGGTGACCTGATCGCCCGCGCCACCAACGACGTTGACCGGGTGGTCTTCGCGGCGGGTGAGGGCGTGCTGACGCTGGTGGATTCGCTGGTGATGGGCTGCGCGGTGCTGATCGTCATGTCGACGCAAATCAGCTGGCAGCTGACGCTGCTGGCGCTGCTGCCGATGCCGGTGATGGCGCTGGTGATCAAGCGCAACGGCGATGCGCTGCACGAACGTTTTCGCGTGGCGCAGGCGGCGTTCTCAAGCCTCAACGACCGAACCCAGGAAAGCCTGACCAGTATCCGCATGATTAAAGCCTTTGGCCTGGAAGATCGGCAGTCGGCGCAGTTCGCGGCCGATGCGCAGGATACCGGTAAGAAAAACATGCGCGTGGCGCGTATCGATGCGCGCTTTGACCCGACGATTTACATCGCTATCGGTACCGCCAACCTGCTGGCAATCGGCGGCGGGAGCTGGATGGTGCTGCAGGGCAGCATGACGTTAGGCCAGCTCACCAGCTTCGTGATGTATCTGGGGCTGATGATTTGGCCGATGCTGGCGCTGGCGTGGATGTTTAATATCGTCGAGCGCGGCAGCGCGGCCTACAGCCGAATTCGCACGATGCTGGAAGAGGCGCCGGCGGTCAAAGACGGTAGCGAATCGGCGCCGGAAGGGCGCGGAACGCTTAGCGTCGCCGTGCGCGAGTTTATCTATCCTCAGGCCAACAAAGCGTCGCTGGAGAAGGTCAATTTTGTGCTGCAGCCGGGGCAAATGCTCGGCATCTGCGGGCCAACCGGCTCGGGGAAAAGCACGATTCTGGCGCTGATACAGCGCCACTTCGACGTCACCCAGGGAGATATTCGTTTTCATGATATTCCTCTAACCCGGCTACAGCTCGACAGCTGGCGCGGCCGGCTGGCGGTGGTCAATCAGACGCCGTTCCTGTTTTCCGACACCGTGGCAAACAACATCGCGCTCGGCAGGCCCGACGCGACGGCCGAGCAAATTGAGCGGGTGGCGCGCCTTGCCAGCGTTCACGAGGATATTCTGCGCCTGCCTCAGGGCTACGAGACCGAGGTGGGCGAACGCGGCGTGATGCTGTCCGGTGGACAGAAACAGCGCATCTCCATTGCCCGCGCGCTGCTGCTGGAGGCGGAGATCCTGATTCTTGACGATGCCCTGTCGGCGGTAGATGGCCGCACGGAGCACCAGATACTCTATAACCTGCGGCAGTGGGGAGAAGGGCGGACGGTGATCATCAGCGCCCATCGGCTATCGGCGTTGACGGAAGCCAGCGAAATCCTGGTGATGCAGCATGGCCATATTGCCCAGCGCGGCCGCCATGACGTGCTGGCAGCGCAGCCGGGCTGGTATCGCGATATGTACCGCTATCAGCAGCTGGAGGCGGCGCTGGATGATGCCCCTCATGACCTTGAGGAGGCTGCCGATGCGTAGTTTTACCGAACTCTGGCCGACCTTAAAACGCCTGCTGGCCTACGGCTCGCCGTGGCGCAGGCCGCTGCTGATTGCAGTCGGAATGATGTGGATTGCGGCCGCCGCCGAAGTCAGCGGCCCGCTGCTGATCAGCTACTTCATCGACAATATGGTGGCGAAGAATTCGCTGCCGCTGAAGCTGGTTAGCGGGCTCGCGGTGGCCTATCTTGGCCTGCAGATCCTCGCGGCGACGCTGCACTACAACCAGTCGCTGCTGTTTAACCGCGCCGCCGTCGGCGTCGTTCAGCAGCTGCGTAGCGACGTGATGGATGCCGCGCTGCGCCAGCCGCTGAGCGAATTCGATACGCAGCCGGTCGGGCAGCTTATCTCCCGCGTCACTAACGACACCGAGGTGATCCGCGATCTTTACGTCACCGTGGTAGCGACGGTGCTGCGCAGCGCGGCGCTGATTGGCGCCATGCTGGTGGCGATGTTCAGCCTCGACTGGCGCATGGCGCTGGTGGCGCTGGCGATTTTCCCGGCGGTGCTGATCGTCATGATGATCTATCAGCGCTACAGCACGCCTATTGTCCGGCGGGTGCGCGCCTGGCTGGCGGATATCAACGACGGTTTTAATGAAGTGATTAACGGCATGGGTGTTATCCAGCAGTTCCGCCAGCAGGCGCGGTTCGGCGAGCGGATGCGCGAGGCCAGCTATGCCCACTATCTGGCGCGCATGCAAACGCTGCGCCTCGACGGCTTCCTCCTGCGTCCGCTGCTCAGCCTCTTCTCGACGCTGGTGCTGTGCGGGCTGCTGATGCTCTTTGGCTTCAGCGCCTCGGGAACCATTGAGGTTGGGGTGCTGTACGCCTTTATCAGCTATCTCGGCCGGCTGAACGAGCCGCTGATTGAGCTGACTACGCAGCAGTCGATGCTGCAGCAGGCGGTGGTGGCCGGCGAGCGGGTCTTCGAGCTGATGGATCGACCGCGTCAGGCGTGGGGTCAGGACGATGCCCCGCTGCACAGCGGGGCGGTATCGATCGAGGATCTCTCGTTTGCCTACCGCGGCGATCGGCTGGTGCTGCAGGATATCAATCTGGAGATTCCGTCCCGCAGCTTTGTGGCGCTGGTGGGCCACACCGGCAGCGGCAAAAGTACGCTTGCCAGCCTGATGATGGGCTACTACCCGCTGAGCAAAGGCGAGATCCGTATTGACGGCCGTCCGCTCTCTTCTTTAAGCCACAGCGCATTACGCCAGGGCGTCGCCATGGTGCAGCAGGATCCGGTCGTGCTGGCCGATACCTTCTACGCCAACGTCACTCTCGGCCGCGATATCAGCGAGGCGCAGGTCTGGGACGCGCTGGAAGCCGTGCAGCTGGCCGAGCTGGCGCGCGGCCTGGAGGGCGGGCTTTATACCCAGCTGGGCGAGCAGGGCAACAATCTCTCGGTGGGCCAGAAGCAGCTGCTGGCGCTGGCCAGGGTGCTGGTCGATACGCCGCAGATACTGATCCTTGACGAGGCAACGGCCAATATCGATTCCGGCACCGAGCAGGCGATCCAGCAGGCGCTGGCAAAGGTTCGTCAGAACACGACGCTGATTGTGATTGCCCACCGCCTGTCGACGATAGTCGAAGCGGATACGATCCTGGTGCTCCATCGCGGCCAGGCGGTTGAGCGCGGAAACCATCAGCAGCTGCTGGCGGAAAAAGGGCGCTACTGGCAGATGTACCAGCTGCAGCTGGCCGGCGAGGAGCTGGCGGCCAGCTCGCAGGAAGAGTCTCTGATTGCCTGATGCACTATAAGCAGGCAGTGATTCTGCGGCGATATAGCGTGGTGCAAAAATGCAACCTCTTACGCACTAAAATGGTGCATTTTTAGCCGCTCCCGGGCGCTTTCCCCCGCGTTCCCGGGTCGTTTCTCGCTTTTCTCCATCAAAAGGGCCGCTTAGCGGTCCTTTTTCATTTCTGGCATAGCCTTTGCTTTATTCCCTGTGTGTTAGCTGCTGCCATTACGAATTCTGATCGGAGGGGACTTATGAAGCTGGTTACCGTGGTAATCAAACCGTTTAAACTGGAAGACGTTCGCGAAGCGTTATCTTCCATCGGCATTCAGGGCCTGACGGTCACTGAAGTGAAAGGGTTTGGCCGCCAGAAAGGCCATGCTGAGCTGTACCGTGGCGCCGAATATAGCGTTAACTTTTTGCCGAAGGTAAAAATTGACGTGGCGATCGCCGACGATCAGCTGGATGAGGTCGTTGACGTCATCAGTAAAGCGGCATACACCGGGAAAATTGGCGATGGCAAAATTTTTGTCGCCGAGCTGCAGCGCGTTATTCGCATCCGCACCGGCGAAGCCGACGAAGCGGCACTGTAACGTCCAGACCACACAGTGATGGGGATTGAGAAGATGAAAATAGCAACAACAATGAAAACAGGTCTGGGTGCGCTGGCGCTTCTTCCAGGATTGGCCATGGCCGCACCGGCGGTGGCGGATAAAGCCGACAACGCCTTTATGATGATCTGCACCGCGCTGGTGCTGTTTATGACGATTCCGGGCATCGCGCTGTTCTACGGCGGCCTGATTCGCGGCAAAAACGTGCTTTCGATGCTGACTCAGGTGATTGTCACCTTTGCTCTGGTGTGCGTTCTGTGGGTGGTCTACGGCTACACGCTGGCGTTCGGTACCGGCGGCAGCTTCTTCGGCAACTTTGACTGGGTATTATTGAAGAATATTGAGCTGAAAGCGCTGATGGGCTCCTTCTATCAGTACATTCACGTCGCTTTCCAGGGCTCCTTCGCCTGTATTACCGTCGGCCTCATCGTCGGCGCGCTGGCGGAGCGTATTCGCTTCTCCGCGGTGCTGATCTTCGTGGTGGTGTGGATGACGCTCTCTTATGTCCCGATTGCCCATATGGTATGGGGTGGCGGTCTGCTGGCGACGCACGGCGCGCTGGATTTTGCCGGCGGTACCGTCGTACATATCAACGCCGCGGTTGCCGGGCTGGTGGGTGCCTACATGATGGGCAAACGCGTGGGCTTTGGCAAAGAGGCGTTCAAACCGCATAACCTGCCGATGGTCTTCACCGGCACCGCGATCCTGTACGTTGGCTGGTTTGGCTTCAACGCCGGTTCTGCGAGCGCGGCGAACGAAATTGCGGCCCTGGCATTTGTGAACACCGTCGTGGCAACCGCCGCTGCGATTCTGGCCTGGACCTTCGGCGAATGGGTGACCCGCGGTAAGCCGTCCCTGCTGGGCGCCTGCTCCGGGGCGATTGCTGGTCTGGTCGGCATTACGCCAGCCTGTGGTTACATCGGCGTGGGTGGTTCACTGATTGTCGGTCTTGCTGCCGGTCTGGCGGGTCTGTGGGGCGTGACTGTCCTGAAGCGCTGGCTGCGCGTTGACGACCCGTGCGACGTGTTCGGCGTGCACGGCGTCTGTGGGATTGTCGGCTGTATCCTGACCGGTATCTTTGCCGCGACTTCTCTGGGCGGTGTGGGTTACGCAGAAGGCGTCACCATGGGACATCAGCTGCTGGTGCAGCTGGAAAGTATCGGTATCACCATCGTCTGGTCCGGCGTCGTCGCCTGGATCGGCTATAAAGTTGCTGATATGACCGTCGGTCTGCGCGTGCCGGAAGAGCAGGAGCGCGAAGGTCTGGACGTCAACAGCCACGGCGAAAACGCCTACAACGCCTGAATCCTTGTGTTATCTCCAGTAGCAGCAAAGCCTCCCTCGGGAGGCTTTTTTTATGCCGTTATGCCCTATGCGTTGCGGTTGCGCATCACGCCTTCCTGCACCGTTGAGGCTACCAGGATGCCGTCCTGAGTATAGAACTCGCCGCGCACGAATCCTCTGGCGCTGGAGGCTGAGGTGCTCTCAACGCTGTACAGCAGCCACTCATTAATATTGAACGGGCGATGGAACCACATCGAGTGATCGATCGTGGCAACCTGCATTCCGGGCTCAAGGAAGCCCACGCCGTGCGGCTGCAGCGCGACCGGCAGGAAGTTAAAGTCCGAGGCGTAGCCCAGCAGGTATTGATGGATGCGGATGTCCTGCGGGACGGCGCCGTTGGCGCGCATCCATACCTGGCGGGTCGGCTCCGCGGCGTGGCCTTTTAGCGGGTTATGGAACTCAACCGGGCGGATCTCCAGCGGCTTATCGCAGAGGAACTTATCTTTGACCTGCGGCGGCAGCAGGTGCGCCAGCTTACGGGCAATATCGGTCTCTGAAGGTAGAGAGTCCGGCGCCGGGGCCGCCGGCATCGTTTTTTGATGCTCGTAGCCCGGTTCCGGGGCCTGGAAAGAGGCGGTCATATAGAAAATCGGCTTGCCGTTTTGAATCGCGGCCACCCGGCGCGCGCTGAAGCTGTTGCCATCGCGCAGGACTTCGACATCATAAATAATCGGCTTCTGGCTATCGCCGGGGCGCAGGAAGTAGCTGTGAAATGAGTGGATCAGGCGCTCGGCAGGCACGGTCTCTTTCGCCGCGTACAGCGCCTGGCCGACGACCTGGCCGCCAAAAACCTGACGCAGCCCCAGATCTTCGCTCTGCCCGCGGAACAGCCCCTCTTCAATTTTTTCCAGATTTAACAATGCCAGCAGATTAGTTAGTGCCTGACTCATATTTACCCTCAATCGGTGATAACCGCTTCTCGCGGCGCGTATTGAGGCAAAGTATAACCTGGAATCGCAAGTGGTCCGATGGGTGTAATAATCTGAATAAGGGGTCGTTTGCAGGAAGAGAACTGAGATCTGTGCCACACTTATGCACGATACAAATGTTCATGCCATTCAGTCGGTGGACATGCTCCTGTGTATATAGGGATGAAAAGGAGAACAACATGAAATTTGCCTATATGTTAAGTGCTTTAGCCGTTGCCACCGCATTGACCGCCTGTGCCAATAATCACAGCGACAGTGCGAAAAATAACGCGGCTGCCGCCGATCCTTACGGCATCGCGTCACTGACGTCCTCGCAGCAACAGCCTAACGTTTCCGGGACTATCTCTATTCGGCAGAAAGTTGCCCTGCCGCCGGATGCGGTACTGACCGTGACCTTGTCTGATGCTTCACTGGCCGACGCGCCGTCGCGCGTGCTGGCGCAGAAAGCCGTACGTACCGAAGGCCAGCAGCCGCCGTATAACTTTGTTCTGCCGTACAACCAGGCGGATATAAAGCCTAACGCGCGTATCCTGCTGAGCTCGGCCATTACGGTCAATGGTCAGCTGATGTTTATCACCGATACGGTCCAGACGGTGGTCAACGGTGGCGGCAGTCGTGCCGATCTGCTGCTGGTACCGGTACAGCAAACTGCGGTACCTGTCGCCGGCGATGGCGCAGCGGCGAACACGCCGGCCGTCGCGCAATAAGACCTCAAATGCCCCTGTTCAGGGGCATTTTTTTAATAAATCCAGCGATAGTGCTGCAGGTCGATATGCCCGCTGCCGGAGACCTGTACCCCTTCAGCCAGCAGCGCCTGGCGCTGACGCTGCAGGTCCGGGCCCGTCAGTGAAATATCGCCGTGCCGATTGACCACCCGATGCCACGGCAGAGCGGAGCCTTCCGGCAGACGCTTGAGCACGCCGCCCACCTGGCGGGCCGCGCGCGGCGAGCCTGCCAGCAGCGCGACGTCGCCGTAGGTGGCGACATAGCCTTCCGGTATCGAGGCGATAATCTGCCATACCCGCTGAGGAAATGTGTCTTGAGGATCCATGAGGCGCCCTGTTGCCGGGAAAGGTTCAGGATAAGCGCTGGATAACGGGCTGTACAGCCCGCGGCTTAAGCGGAATGCGCGAGGGTAAACTCCAGCGCCAGGCCGAGGGTCTGCATCCCGTGTATGTTGTCATGCGGAGTCAAAGCCATCAGGCTTTCGAGAAACTTCAGCCGCCGCGACTGAGCGTTAATAATCAGCTTTGCGCGCAGGGCCGGGAGCTTCTGCGAGGTGATGGGGTAAACCACGCGCCCGCAGACCGCGATAGGCAGCCTGCGTAACTCGACGCTCTGCAGCACGCCGACGGTGGAGTAGAGCAGCGCAACCGGCGTCACCGCCAGCATCGTGCCGCTGCTGATGGTGATAAAATCCAGCACCAGCTCCGGGCGCAGGTAGTGCAAGCCCTTGAAGGATACGGTCACGCCGTCAATCGCCGGCATCGCCAGAGTTGACGTCAAACGCGGTGATTCGCTCATTGATTCCCCATAACGATAAGATGTTGATTTAAAAAGAGGGCTTCGGCATCCGATGAAGTATGGATGAGCATGAAGCATTCTGCCGCGACGGCGCTCGCAATCCCTTGTATTGCCCGGTAAGGATTGTCGCGAAATTTAACAGCCCGGCCGGCGGTGGGTTTTCGCCAGCCTGTTAGCGGCTTTGCGCAATAAACCAGCATCCGATCGACGCCAGCTTGCAATTCAGCGCCGCAGTAGGGATAATGCGCCGGCGCGTTGGTTAACAACGCTCTCAATGGGGGCTCTGTTGGTTCTCCCGCAACGCTACTCTGTTTACCAGGTCAGATCCGGAAGGAAGCAGCCAGAGCAGACGACGTGTGTGCCGGGATGTAGCTGGCAGGGCCCCCACCCAATTCTGCTAAGTGCATGATGTCCATCATGTAACCCCTTTGTTTCGTGCATTGAAACGGCGGTGATACAACTTTTGTGTATCACTTAGGACGCTAATCAATGTCGCATCTTATGCTTTCCCGTCACGGGATCTGGTACTACCGTAGGGTCTGCCTGACACCTCGGAAACGCCGTAAAATTCGTATTTCTCTTCGCACACGTTCCAGGCGTGAAGCTTTGCTCCGTGTGGAGAAATATCTCACCTCACAACCTTTCCACTGCGTTCCTCAGTCCATCCCGGCACACACTGCAACCCCGTCTGCTACCTTCCAACAACCACAACAGAAAACCCCCTTCAAGAGCCTAAAGAGTGAGCTTGATAAGTATACGAAAGGAAAAGCGCAATCTGTTGGTGAACGGGAAATACTGACGATCAATAGGTGCGTAAATGCATATCTGAATTCTACAAAAGAGCCTTTCAGCAAGAGGAGTGCAGCGGTATTTGTTGATGGTCTGGAAGGTTCTGCATCCACCGGAAACCGTTACAATAAAAGAATTCGGCCTTCTTTAAGTGGCGTTCGATTAGCACAATTTCCCTGTCATATTGGTGACTGAAGCGATAATCAGTTGGATTAACTCTTCCTCATTCAAGCTCTCTGGTGTCAAATTCGGGTGCATCGCTGTAAGTGGATATTTAGCGTATTCTTCTAATTCGATGTAGTGACCGAGAGTTACGGTTTCGGCATACAGTTGGAGCAATAACTGTTTGTTGGTCATGTTTTATCCTCAAGGATTAAGTATCGGGTCTCGTTGTTATTTGTACTACCAGCAGGCTTTATGGCCTCTATGGCCTCAAATCGGGGAAAGGCTGGTAGGTTCCAGCCTTTGACGGTTATCTCACTTTCTTGAAGGTGAGCAGGATCAGAGGTACGCAGACAGCGAAACCAACAATGGAGGCTAACGCTGAATCAGAGTGATTTTGCGATAGTTCCTTAACACACCACAGAGCATTACTGCATACCCGAAGAGGCTCGCCGTCCGGCAACGGCAAAGAATTTATTTTTTGCACAAACTCGACTCTTCTGCTACCCAGAAAATGAGTTGTCATAATTTTGAAATAATAATGAAATATATCCGTCATGCGTTCGTCATAAATAACTGGCAGATTAGCAGTGGGAATTTGTTGCCAGATTACAAGCCGTAAATATATGTCTGGATCAACATGTTAACTTCGTGTATTAATTATGATGAATTTATTGCACGGGAAGCGTGACTATGACCACTGTGGTTTTGAACGTAAAAATTGATGCAGAATTAAAAGAGAAGCTGCGTCACTATGCGGAAGTAAATAACGAAAACCTGGGTACTGCGACGGAGAAACTGCTGCTACTCGCTTTTCAAACAGCGGATTCAGCGGACGAGGCGGGGGTTTCGGAAGAGGATATTGACAGCCAGCATACCGAAGAGGAAACGACTCCATTAACCCCTAAAGAAATCAAAGCATTAAGAAAGATTCTGAAGAAGAGAAAATGAAACAACAACTCTCTACAGCCAGCAACTACAGCGAAGCCTGCGACATGTTACGTTCAGGGTATGTGAAGCACGTTCGCCTGAACTGGAATATCGGCAGTGATGAGTTCTTTCGCATTGCTTCCGACTGGTGCGAAACCGGGGCAAAAATAAAAAAAGATGACGATGGTTTTATTATCTCGTTAAAAAGTTTTCCCATTCCGCGCCAGCATTAATGAAATGCGGTTTATTTTGTCATTCCGCTGACATATTGCGATGACAAGATAAACTGCAATTTTATAAAAACATCTCATATCCGTCATGGACGATGATTTTTGACGGGCTGAACCCAGCCCGTCGATATTTTATTATATTATTTTCCGCGCCCGCGTATTTTCACTCTGCTGTGCAAGACTATGCCACAGCGGCTGTAGCGTGCTGAAGGCGCTGCGTAGCGCCTCATCCTCCAGCGTAAACGGCAGCCGCAGATAGCGATCGAAAGCCCCTGCGAGGCCAAAGCGCGTCCCGGTCCCGATATGAATACCGCGGCTTTCTGCCCGCGCGGAAAGTATCGTCGCCAGCATCCCCGGTAGTTCAACCCAAAAAGAGAGCCCGCCCTCCGGCGGCGTAAAGTGCCAGTGGGGAAAATATTCAGCCATTAATTTACCGCACATATCCCGGCGAGCGGCCAGCATTGCCCGACGCGGCGGCAGCAGCTGTTTTTCATTTTCCAGCAGCCAGCAGCAGGCCAGCTGTTCGAGCAGTGGCGATCCGAGGTCAAGGGAGTCACGGGCCTGGACGAGCGAGGCGATGGTTCGGGACGACGCGCGGATCCAGCCAATGCGCAGCCCGCCCCAGAAGCTTTTGCCGGCGGAGCCGATGGTGATAACCGGCGCATCGGGATTGAAGGCCGCCAGCGGCGGAGGCGGCGGGGCGTTGTACCATAAATCAACCATTGTCTCATCGACTACCAGCGTGGTGCGCGTATGGGCCGCAATATCAGCCACCCGCTGGCGGGTGGCGCTATCCATGCAGCGGCCGGTGGGATTGTGAAAGTCCGGCATCAGCCAGGCCAGGCGTGGGGCGGTTTGCGCAATGGTTGCCGCCAGCCCGTCACAGTCCCAGCCCTGGGCGGGCAGCGCCACGCCAACCGGCCGGCAGGAGGCTCCCTGAATCGCGCTGATCGCCATGGGATAGGTTGGGGCATCGACCACCACGCGGTCGCCGGGTCCGGTCATTAAGCGCAGCACCAGCGCCAGGCCGCTAAGCGCGCCGTTAACAATCATCACTTCATCAGCCTGGGTCGCTAAACCGCGCTCGCAGTAGCGGCGGGCTATCGCCTCGCGCAGCGTCGCCAGCCCCTGCTGATCGTAGCCGGTGCTGGTCAGATGCTGGGGCATCACGCCCAGCGCATGATGGTAGGCCTGATGGATTTCCGGCCCAGCGCTGAGGGCGGCGGTGGCCAGGTTCACCGATGTGGCGCTGGCGGCCTGTTCTACCGTTCCAGCCTGGCGCTGGGGCAGGGCGATGCGCGAGCCGCTGCCCTGGCGGCTGTAAAGATACCCCTCTTCCCGCAGCTGGCCGAGCGCGCTGGCGATGGTCGTGCGGCTAACGCTCAGCGCCGTCGCCAGCTCGCGCTCGCCGGGCAGACGCGTTTCCAGCGTCAGGCGGCCGTCAAGGATCAGTAGCCTCAGCGCTTCTGCCAGCTGGCGCCAGAGCGGGGTGCGGGAGGCGGACTCCTGCCAGTTTCCCAGCAGGCGCACCAAAGATTGCGTACCAAATCGACGAGAAGCCATAGCGATCCACTTTTGTAAAACTGGCCATTAATTATCAATCCATTTTTGCCGATGATGGAGAGGTCCGCAATCATCCAGAGGTAAAAAATGTTACGTCGTCTACTGCAGCTCTATATCGGCCTTGTTCTGTACGGCGTGTCGACCGCGCTCTTTGTGCACGCCAATCTCGGGGCCGACCCGTGGGATGTTTTCCATCTCGGCATGGGTAAACAGTTTGGTCTGGATTTTGGCACGGTGATGATCCTGACCGGCGCGGCGGTCCTGCTGCTGTGGATCCCCCTGCGCCAGATGCCCGGGCTGGGCACCATCAGCAATGTGATCGTGCTGGGCCTGGCGGCAAATGCGACCCTGGCCGTTTTGCCGCCGCTTGAATCGGTGGTGGCGCGCAGCCTGCTGCTGGTCGGCGCGGTGATCCTCAACGCCCTGGCAACCGGTATGTATATTGGTGCCGGATTTGGCCCCGGGCCGCGCGACGGTCTGATGACCGGACTCCATGCCCGTACCGGCTGGTCGCTGCGTGGGATCCGCACCGCCATCGAGGTATCGGTACTGCTGATTGGCTGGATGGCCGGAGGCACCTTTGGCGTCGGCACCGTGCTGTATGCGCTGACCATCGGGCCGCTTATTCAGCTCTGTTTGCCCTGGTTCCGCCAGCCCGTCGCTGTGCAGCCCGTTGCCGCCGGCCGCGAAGCCGCATCCTGATTTTATGCCGTCTTCGGCGATGACAACTAAACTTAATGCTGCAGATGCCGCCGGGTTCGCCGGCTGCGCTGTTCACTTCGGAGATAATGCTCATGAAGTACGTTGATGGTTTTGTCGTTGCCGTGCCCGCGGAAAATAAGGAGGCATACCGCGAGATGGCAGCGAAGGCCGCGTCACTGTTCAGAGAGTTTGGCGCGCTGCGCGTTGTGGAGTGCTGGGCGGACGACGTGCCGCAAGGCAAGTACACCGACTTTCGGATGGCGGTAAAAGCCGAGGACGATGAAGAGGTGGTATTCAGCTGGATCGAATATCCGTCGAAAGAGGCGAGGGATAACGCCAACGCAAAACTGATGACGGACCCGCGGATGAAGGCGCTGGGAGAGGGGATGCCCTTTGACGGCCAGCGCATGATCTTTGGCGGCTTTGCGCCGCTACTCGATGAATAATCTGCCAGCAGCACCATCCCCGCGGCCCGTCGGTTTCGGGGATGGTGATAGCCAGCTACGCGGCGTTCACGATCCCTTCAGGTTATTTTCCGCCCACAGAATAAACTTCTCTTTCGGCAGCGCTTTGCTGTACAGCCAGCCCTGGGCGTATATCACGCCGTAATCGCGCAGCCAGTCGCGCTGGCGTTCGGTTTCCACGCCTTCCGCAACCGTCGCCAGGTCGAGCGCTTTTGCCATCTCGATGATGTGCGGCGTCAGCGGTTTATACTCCAGCGTATCAACAAACGATTTATCGATTTTCAGGGTATCGACGTCCAGCCGCTGCAGGTAGCTCAGGCTGGAGTAGCCGGTGCCGAAATCATCGATGGAGATGCGGTGCCCTGCCTGACGGTAGCTGGCGATCACCGGCAGCGTGGTTTGCGGGTCAACGAAGCCGCGCTCGGTAATCTCCAGAATGATCTGCTGCGCGGCGATATTCCAGTGCTGAAGCTGTTCGCGCAGAAGTATCGGCAGCTTTGGCGAGCGCAAATCATCTACTGACAGATTAATGGAAATATGGACCTCCGGCCGCTGCTGTAGCCAGGGGCCGAGGTCGGCAAAAATGGTGCGGACGATATCTTCGGTTAAGCGGGTAATCAGCCCGGTTTGCTCGGCGAGCGGGATAAAAATATCCGGCGACAGAAAGCTGCCGTCGGGCTGCTTCCAGCGCGCCAGCGCTTCCGCCCCCGCGATTTTGCCACTCTGCAGCGAAACAATCGGCTGATAGTAGACCTGGATGGCGTTGGAGTTCAGGGCATCCAGCATCCCATAGCGCGGCGAGCGCAGTCGACGCAGCAGCCGCAGAATTAAAAATGAGGCCAGCAGGCTGGTAAACAGGCCGATGGGCACCCACAGCAGCAGCTGATGCCGCCATCGCTCCTGCAGCGGCAGGGTCGAGGACCAGGTCGCAATCCCGAGGCCCAGCTCCGGGATGCGGTGAATGCGGAAAACGGTATTGTCGAGGGTCAGCGTTTTGGCACTCTGATTTTTTATTTTCTCCCAGATAAGCGGATCGATCTTTTCGCTACTGACGATCGCCCGTTCGCGCCGGGTGCCAAACAGAACGGTGTGGATCTCATCCGGGCTCAGCTGGACGACGTCGATAAACGATGCGGGATCTATCATCACCATATGGTTATCGCTGCCCAGGGCCGTCATCCGGCGCTGCATGCCGAGATCGTTGAGGGTTGTCAGCCAGGCGCGGTAGCCGTCGGAGGTGATGCTATCGGGCTCGGGAAATTTGACGGGCGCGCTGCGGTCTTCAAGCGAAGAGCACTGCGGGACTGAATCATGCAGCCACAGCACTTCCTGGACGTAGCGATGGGTATAGGCAATGCGCCGCATCGCCTGTAAATGCTGCGGGCTACACGAGGCGTAGGGAATAGCCTCCGCTTCCTGCAGCGCCTCTTTCGCCTGATCGGCAACCTGCTGCACCCGCGTTAAAACGCGTGCAGAGTAGTTATCCAGCTCGCTATAAAACTGCGTTTTTGCCTGACTCGTTGCCAGCCAGATGCTCAGCCCGGTGGGCAAAATAATGGCGAGAATCAGCACCCCCGTAACCAGACTCACCAGGTGTCGGGTTGTCATGAGAATATCCTTATGTCAGAGGGGGTTCGATGAGTATACCCGATAGCGGAAAAAGGTCGCGGTGCCGGTGAATTATTATTGGATGTAAAAAATGCCCGAACCGGCAGATGTCGCCTGTTCGGGCTAAGATGGACGATCCGCTGCGTTCAAGGCGTTGAGCGCGCGGAGAAAACGAGGGCCGGAATGCCTTTCGCGCTAGCGTTCGGCATCCGGTAACAGCTTAATCGCCGATCGTGACAGCGAGATGTTGCGCATTATGAAGGACTAGTGGGCGTCCGGGGCGGCAATATCGGCGCTGATGCGCAGGTTATTTTCATCAAAGACCATGCAGAAGCTATCGTCGAAGGCGACGTCGATTTTCTGCCATGGCCGGAAGTGGACGTCGCCGGGGAGCAGGATTTTGACATTATCGTGACCGTAGCACTGGCCGAACAGATAGGTGTTGTTCCCCAGTCGTTCAACGACTTCGCACTGGAAGCCGACGACCGTCCCGCTGCGAATGTCGGTCGACAGATGCTCAGGGCGGATCCCTAACGTGACGCTATCGCCGGGCCGTACCGGGGCGGTGGTAACATTCAGCGTCAGGTGATGATCCTGCGCCATCTTCACGCTGAGCTGGCCCGGCTGCCATGCGGTGACCGTTGCGGGCAGGAAGTTCATCTTCGGCGAGCCGATAAACCCGGCAACGAATTTATTGACCGGGTTGTAGTACAGCGACATCGGCGAGCCCATCTGCTCAACCTTGCCGTAGTTCATCACCACGATCTTATCGGCAAGGGTCATGGCCTCAACCTGATCGTGGGTGACATACACCATGGTGGTTTTGAGCTCATGGTGCAGTTTGGCGATATGCAGACGCATCTCGACGCGCAGCTCGGCGTCGAGGTTAGAGAGCGGTTCATCGAACATGAACACCCGCGGGTTGCGCACGATGGCGCGGCCGATCGCCACGCGCTGACGCTGGCCGCCGGAGAGCTGTTTGGGCTTGCGGTCCAGCAGATGCGAGAGCTGCAGGGTTTTCGCCACCATTTCAACCTGACGGCGAATCTCGTCTTTCGGCACCTTATTGACCTTCAGGCCGTAGCCCATGTTTTCCGCGACCGTCATATGCGGATAGAGCGCATAGGACTGGAATACCATCGCCACGCCGCGGTGGGCGGGAACAACGTCATTCATCACCTCATCGCCAATCAGCACCTCACCATCGCTGACCTCTTCAAGACCGGCAATCATCCGCAGCAGGGTTGACTTTCCGCAGCCGGAAGGCCCAACGAAAACCGCAAATTCACCATCTTCGATATCAAGATTAATCTGATGCAGCGTCACGGTACTGCCAAACCGTTTGGTGACATTCCTCAGTCGTATATTGGACATCAACGTTCCCCGGGGTTAGTAGTCGTTATTTGCCGTTGGGATTAGGGTTGCAGCGGGTTTTTGTATTACGTGTAACAACTCGTCTGACCGATGATCAACAGCACTGAAATCATGCTATGACTATAACTTCCAGTATTTTTGCGCCCTACACCGATGTTTCATTTCTGCAATCACGATCACACAACTGGTAGCTTCATATGGTTTTATCCGCCTTCAAAGCGTAGCGTATAACAAATCACGGAAATCGGATTTTAGCGTTATAAATCACCGTAAAGTGCCTGATGTAAACATCGACAAACGTCGAATGGCTTAATAAAAACCAATAAATTGTTATACCTTCACATGAGGTTGATAATGAAAAAGAACACTCTTGCCGCACTTATCCTCACGACGCTGGCTGCCGGACAGCTGGTTAGCCTGCAGGCGCAGGCCGCCGGCCAGCTTAACGTCTGGGAAGACATCAAAAAATCCGACGGCATCAAAGCCGCGGTGAGCGATTTTGAAAAACAGTACGACGTGAAGGTCAGCGTGCAGGAAATGCCCTACGCGCAGCAGCTGGAAAAGCTGCGTCTCGATGGCCCGGCGGGTATTGGCCCTGACGTACTGGTTATCCCCAACGACCAGCTGGGTGGAGCGGTGGTTCAGGGGCTGCTGTTGCCGCTGAAGCTGGAGCAGGCGAAACAAGAGGCGTTTACGCCGGCATCGATCGGCGCTTTCCGCCTCGATAATGTGCTCTACGGCGTGCCGAAAGCCGTAGAAACCCTGGTGCTTATCTATAACAAAGACCTGATCGACAAGCCGCTGGATAGCCTGCAGGCGTGGTATGACTTCTCGAAGGCGCAGCGTGCGCAGAACAAATACGGCCTGCTGGCGAAGTTTGACCAGATTTACTACAGCTGGGGGGCGATTGGCCCGATGGGTGGCTATATCTTTGGCAAAAACGCCAACGGCGGCTTTAACCCGCAGGACGTCGGCTTGAATAAACCGGGGGCCGTCGAGGCGGTGACCTTCCTGAAAAAATTCTACAGCGATAACGTCTTCCCGGCGGGGATCCTTGGCGATAACGGTCTCAACGCGATCGACTCGCTGTTTACCGAGAAAAAAGCGGCGGCGGTGATCAACGGCCCGTGGGCCTTCCAGCCGTACGAAGCGGCGGGGATCAACTACGGCGTCGTACCGCTGCCGACGCTGCCGGACGGTAAGCCAATGAGCTCTTTCCTCGGCGTGAAAGGCTACGTGGTATCGACCTGGAGCAAAGACAAAGCGCTGGCGCAGCAGTTTATTGAGTTTATCAATCAGCCGCAGTACGCGAAGGCCCGCTACGTTGCTACCGGTGAAATCCCGGCGCTGAAGGCGATGATTGACGACCCGTTAATCAAAAATGATGAGAAGGCCAGCGCGGTGGCAGTGCAGTCGGCACGCGCGACGGCGATGCCGGGGATCCCGGAGATGGGCGAGGTCTGGGGGCCGGCTAACGCCGCGCTGGAGCTGAGTCTGACCGGCAAACAGGCGCCGCAGGCCGCACTCGATAACGCGGAAAAACAGATCAAAATGCAAATTGAAGCGATGCAGGCCAGCAACCAGTAATGGCGATGTTCGCCACTCTGCAGGCGACGCGTAGGTTGGCGACGTTGATTCGCGCTGTAACGCAGCGCGAACGATCCAGGGTATCGCTGTAACAGAACGGGCGGGAGACCTCCCGTTTTCAGAAGGAGTCGTGTGTGATTATCAATCCCAGCGAAAATATTGCCGCAGCGCGCGGTGCGGGACGCCATGCGTGGTGCGGCCTGCTGCTGGCTGTGGTGCCGGGTTTTGGCCAGTTTTATCATCGTCAGTGGCTGAAGGGGCTGGTTTTCCTCGTGCTGCTGAGCAGTTTTATGAGCGTTTTCTACGACTTCCTGCATCAGGGGCTGTGGGGACTGTACACCCTCGGTGAAGAGGTGCCGCGAGACAACTCTATTTTCCTGCTGGCGGAGGGGATAATCAGCGTGCTGATCGTCGCTTTCGGCGTGCTGGTTTACTTTCTCTCGCTGCGCGACGCCTGGGTCAACGGCAAAAAGCGCGATGAGGGCGTGGCGCTCAACAGCGTGCGCAAACAGTACCAGATGCTGCTCAAAGACGGCTTCCCGTATCTGATGATTACCCCCGGCTTTATTCTGCTGGTGTTTGTCGTGATCTTCCCGATTTTGTTCGGTTTCGCGATTGCGTTTACCAACTACAACCTCTACCACACGCCGCCGGCGAAGCTGGTGGATTGGGTGGGATTAAAGAACTTTATTAATATCTTTACCCTCTCTATCTGGCGCTCGACGTTCTTTGACGTCCTGCAGTGGACGGTGGTCTGGACCCTGCTGGCGACCACCCTGCAGTGTACCGTTGGCGTTCTGCTGGCGATCCTCGTCAACCAGAAAGACCTGCGCTTTAAGCCGATGATCCGCACCATTTTCATTCTGCCGTGGGCGGTGCCGGGCTTCGTCACCATTCTGGTGTTTGCGGGAATGTTTAACGACTCGTTTGGGGTGATTAACAACGCGATCCTCTCCTTCTTTGGCATCAGCCCGAAGGCGTGGCTGACCGATCCGTTCTGGACGAAAACCGCGCTGATTATGATGCAGACCTGGCTGGGCTTCCCGTTCGTATTCGCCATGACCACCGGCGTGCTGCAGGCGATCCCCGACGATCTGTATGAGGCGGCAACGATGGATGGCGCCAGCGCCTGGACCCGTCTGCGGACGATTACGCTGCCGCTGGTGCTGTACTCGATTGCGCCGATCATCATCACCCAGTACACCTTCAACTTTAACAACTTCAACATCATTTACCTGTTCAACAACGGCGGGCCTGCGGTGGCGGGGTCGAACGCCGGCGGGACGGATATCCTGGTGTCGTGGATCTACAAGCTGACGATGTCGTCTTCGCAATATGCCATTGCGGCGACCATTACCATCCTGCTGTCGATTTTTGTCGTCGGCCTGGCGCTGTGGCAGTTCCGCGCCACTAAATCCTTTAAAAATGACGAGATGGCGTAAGGGAAGCAACATGGCTAAATCACCCAGTATTAAACGCGAAAAGTGGATTCGCCTGTCGCTCACCTGGCTGGTTATCGCCGCGGTGTCGGCGATCATCATCTATCCGCTGGTCTGGACGGTTGGGGCGTCGCTGAACGCCGGCAACAGCCTGCTCAGCACCTCGATTATTCCGGAGAATCTCTCCTTCCAGCACTACGCCGATCTGTTCAACGGTAACGTGAACTATCTGACCTGGTACTGGAACTCGATGAAGATAAGCTTCATGACCATGGCGCTGACCCTCATCAGCGTCAGCTTCACCGCCTACGCCTTCTCCCGCTTTCGTTTTAAAGGGCGGCAGAACGGGCTAATGCTGTTTCTGCTGCTGCAGATGATCCCCCAGTTTTCGGCGCTGATTGCGATCTTTGTCCTCTCGCAGCTGCTGGGCCTGATCAACAGCCATCTGGCGCTGGTACTGATCTACGTTGGCGGCATGATCCCGATGAACACCTGGCTGATGAAGGGCTACCTCGACGCGATCCCCAAAGATCTGGACGAGTCGGCGCGCATGGACGGCGCCAGCAGCCTGCGGATCTTTTTCGAAATCATCATGCCGTTGTCGAAGCCGATTCTGGCGGTGGTCGCGCTGTTTTCATTCACCGGCCCGCTGGGGGACTTCATTTTATCGAGCACTATCCTGCGCACGCCGGACAAATACACGCTGCCGATCGGCCTGTATAACCTGGTGGCACAGAAAATGGGCGCCAGCTACACCACCTATGCGGCGGGCGCGGTGCTGATTGCGGTACCGGTAGCGATTCTCTATCTGGCATTACAAAAATACTTTGTTTCCGGCCTGACCTCTGGCAGTACAAAAGGATAACCCCATGAAAAGATTAACGCCCGCGCTGCTTGCTGTTTGTCTGGCATGCAGTTTTTCCGCCAGTTTGCATGCTGCCGATACGCTGCAAACGCGCTCTTTTAACAATATGCCCGCCGACTTTATCAAAGGCGCGGATATTTCCACCCTGCTGGATGCCGAAAAGCACGGGGCAAAGTTTTATAACCACAGCAACCAGCTGCAGGACCCCATCGCGATCCTCAAGGCTGACGGCGTTAACTACGTGCGCCTGCGCCTGTGGGTTGATCCGAAAGATGCGCAGGGCCAGGCCTACGGCGGCGGCGATAACGATCTGGCGGCAACGCTGGCGCTGGCTAAGCGGGCAAAAGCGCAGGGCATGAAGCTGCTGCTCGACTTCCACTACAGCGATTTCTGGACCGACCCGGGCAAGCAGTTCAAGCCAAAAGCCTGGGGAAAGATGGATTATCCGCAGCTGAAAACCACTATCCACGACTATACCCGCGATACCATCGCCCGCTTTAAGCAGGAGGGCGTGCTGCCGGATATGGTGCAGATTGGCAATGAAATTAACGGCGGCATGCTGTGGCCGGAAGGCAAAAGCTGGGGGCAGGGCGGCGGCGAGTTTGACCGGCTGGCCGGCCTGCTGAACGCCGCCATCGATGGCCTGAAGGAGAACCTGAAGGGCGGAGAGCAGGTCAAAATCATGCTCCATCTGGCTGAAGGCACCAAAAACGATACCTTCCGCTGGTGGTTTGATGAAATCAGCAAGCGCAACGTGCCGTACGACATCATTGGCCTGTCGATGTACACCTACTGGAATGGCCCGATTAGCGCGCTGAAGGCCAATATGGACGATATCAGCAGGCGCTATAACAAAGACGTTATCGTGGTGGAGGCCGCTTACGCCTATACCCTGGAGAATTGCGACAATGCCGAAAATAGTTTCCAGGCCAAAGAGGAAAAAGACGGCGGCTATCCGGCAACGGTGCAGGGACAATATAATTACGTTCACGATTTAATGCAGGCCGTTGCCGATGTTCCTGACCATCGCGGTAAGGGCATATTTTATTGGGAGCCCACATGGATTGCCGTGCCGGGAAATACCTGGGCCACGCCGGCGGGAATGAAATATATCCATGATGAGTGGAAGCAGGGAAATGCCCGCGAAAACCAGGCGCTGTTTGATTGCCATGGAAAAGTATTACCGTCGATAAAAGTCTTTAATTAATATCCCCGAGACGTATTGAGCTTCGCAGACGCCGGCGGCATTTGGCTACCCCGACATGGGCTTAATTGCCCGTCGGCCGACGCTCAAATTATTCAGGGAATATATGAATGTTAAACTTCAGGATGTTTATTATGAAAAAATTTGCGCCTTTGAGTCCGAAGGTTAATGCGCTATTGCATGGTGCGGACTACAACCCGGAACAGTGGGAAAACTATCCCGATATTATTGACCAGGATATTGCCATGATGCAGCAGGCAAACTGCAACGTGATGTCGGTGGGTATTTTCAGCTGGGCCAAACTTGAACCTCGGGAAGGCGTATTTGAGTTTGGCTGGCTGGATAGCATTCTGGATAAGCTCTATGCCGCCGGCATTCACGTATTTCTTGCCACCCCGAGCGGGGCGCGGCCGGCCTGGATGTCGCAGGCCTATCCGCAGGTGCTGCGCGTCGGGCGCGACCGCGTGCCGGCGCTGCACGGCGGTCGGCACAACCACTGCATGAGCTCGCCGGTATACCGGGAAAAGACCGGCAAAATAAACAGCCTGCTGGCGGAGCGCTATTCACGGCATCCGGCGGTGCTGGGCTGGCATATCTCCAACGAATACGGCGGCGAGTGCCACTGCGATATCTGCCAGGAGCGCTTCCGCGACTGGCTGAAGGCGCGCTATGAGACGCTGGATAATCTCAACCATGCCTGGTGGAGCACCTTCTGGAGCCACACCTATAGCGACTGGTCGCAGATTGAATCTCCGTCCCCGCAGGGGGAGGTCTCCATCCACGGCCTCAACCTCGACTGGCATCGCTTTAATACCGCGCAGGTTAGCGATTTTTGTCGCCATGAAGTTGCCCCGCTGAAAGCGGCAAATGCCGACCTGCCGGTGACCACAAACTTTATGGAATATTTCTACGATTACGACTACTGGCAGCTGGCAAAAAATCTCGATTTCATCTCCTGGGATAGCTACCCGATGTGGCATCGTGACAAGGATGAGACGACGCTGGCCTGCTACACCGCGATGTATCACGACATGATGCGTAGCCTGAAGGGCGGTAAGCCGTTTGTGCTGATGGAATCGACGCCGAGCGCAACCAACTGGCAGCCGACCAGCAAGCTGAAAAAGCCGGGCATGCACATTCTCTCCTCCCTGCAGGCGGTGGCCCACGGCGCGGATTCGGTGCAGTACTTCCAGTGGCGCAAGAGCCGGGGTTCGGTGGAGAAATTCCATGGCGCAATTATCGATCACGTCGGGCACCTTGATACCCGCGTCGGCCGGGAAGTGACCCGGCTGGGTGAGATGCTGAGCCAGCTGCCGGAGGTGGTGGGCTGTAGCACCGATGCCAAAGTGGCGATCGTTTTCGATCAGCAAAACCGCTGGGCGTTGGACGATGCCCAGGGGCCGCGCAATATGGGTATGGAGTATGAAAATACCGTTAACGAGCACTACCGCCCGTTCTGGGAGCAGGGCATTGCGGTGGATATCATCGATGCCGATGTCGATTTAAGCCCCTATCGGCTGGTGATTGCGCCGATGCTCTATATGGTTCGCGACGGCTTTGCCGAGCGCGCCGAAGCGTTCGTTGCCGGCGGCGGTCATCTGGTGACCACCTACTGGACCGGGATTGTAAACGAGAGCGATCTTTGCCACCTCGGCGGCTTCCCGGGCCCGCTGCGCAACCTGCTGGGAATTTGGGCGGAGGAGATTGACTGCCTGAATGACGGCGAACGTAATCTGGTTCAGGGGCTGGCGGGCAATGAGAGCGGCCTGCAGGGCCCATATCAGGTGCGCCACCTCTGCGAGCTGATCCACGCTGAGGGCGCGCAGCCGCTGGCGACCTATCGGGATGATTTCTACGCCGGGCGGCCGGCGGTGACCGTTAACCGCTTTGGCAAAGGCAAGGCCTGGCACGTGGCGTCGCGCAACGACCTGGCCTTCCAGCGCGATTTCTTCGCCTCGATAAGCAAAGAGCTGGCGCTGCCGCGGGCCGTCGATGCTGATTTGCCGCCGGGCGTCGTGGCAACGGCGCGTACCGACGGCGAAACGACCTTTGTGTTCCTGCAAAACTACAGCGCCCAGCAGCATAGCGTGACGCTCCCGCAGGGCTATCGCGACTGCCTCTCCGGCGCCGCGGCTGATGCGCCTCTGAGCCTGAGCGCCTGGGATTGCCGCATCCTCAGCCGCAAAGCGTAATTCCTCTCTGCCCATGCCTGCTCTCGCGAGCAGGCTTTTTTTTATCTGTTATCATCTGGAGCGTATTATGGTGAGTTTAAAATCCTTCCTGCACTATTTCTCCCAGCCCCGCCCGACGGTTCCGCTAAGCGATGTGGAAAAACAGCAGGTTCAGTCCCTCATTTCCGCCTTTGGCGGCGAGGAGAATATTGTTAACGTTGACGCCTGTATTACCCGCCTGCGGGTCACGGTAAATAATCTGGCGGTTGTTGACTCTCAGGCTTTACAGCAGCAGGGGGCGTTGGGCGTTATTATTCTTGGGCAGCAGGTGCATGCTATTTTTGGTAAGCAGTCGGATGCCCTGCGTCAATTATTAGACGGCCATTTTACCGCCCGTCGTTAAATAAAAAAGGGATAACTCAACGGTGAGTTATCCCTGATATACGCCGCATATTTCACGCCATAGGTGGGCAGCTGCTGTCGTTAAAAAACGCTTTCATGCCTGCCGCCGTCCTGCGACCAGAATTATTCAGGATATTAAAATAGCAATGGCAATACTCATTACCGGAGGGTAATTAACAACCTTACAGCTGGAGATAAAACGATATTACGCGATATTTATTACCACCAGGCTTCGACCTGGACACCAAAGTTCCACGTGTTGCTGGCAGTCTGATCTTCAAACGGCTTACCGTGCTCGGAATCATTCAGGTAGGAGGCAAAAATACGCAGCTCCGGGCGCGACATAAAGTCAGGACCGTCGGCGAGGCCTAGCGCAATGGTGTACTTCTCACCCGCCTGCTTGTAGTCGGTATTGTTCTTGTAGCTATCTTTCTGGTAGAACCCGCCCACCTCGCCGATCAGCCGTACGTACTCCGTAAATTGATACTGTCCGCGGGCGACGAGAGAAAGCATCCGCGTTTTATTGGTGTAGTCGGTGATGTCGTCGGCGGAACCCCAGGTCAGAACGTGGTTAATGGAGAACTTCTCGGTAATCGGGATCAGGCCGGTATTGATAACGCGATAGCCGCTGGCGTCGTTGACGTAGTTCCACATGTCGTACCAGCCGCCGCCCTGGGAGACCATATTTTGCGCCAGCCCTTTATTGGCGTACTGCAGCACCAGCTTGTTATAACCGCCCAGCATATCCTGGCTTATCTCACCGGTCAGCATGACGCCGTTTTCAGCATCGTAGAGTCCGCCGTAGCTGTCCTGCTTTTTGGTGGTGTTCGGCATGGCATAGTCGATACCGAATTCGGTCCACGAGCCGGACCACGGTTTCCAGCCGGCGTAGCGCAGATCGAGGTAGTTAATATTGACGTTGCTGTCGCCATCGACGCGGTAGTCGACGTCGTTAGCGTCGCCGCGGATCCATGCGAATGAGACCGCGCCCGGGCCCAGAGTGTAGTTTTCGAGCCCGGCACCGGAGCCGGAAATGTTCCAGTATTTGGTATCAATGATGTGCAGGTCGTGGCGCTGGTAATAGCGTTTACCGCCCCATATCACCGCATTCGGGTCGCCCGGGACCAGGCCTTTAATCTGCAGGTTGAGCTGGCGCAGGCCAAACTGCGCATCGTCGTTAAGCGTGGTTTCGTTATCGTTGGAGCCGTCTGACACCATGCTGACCATGCTATCAAGGTAGAAGCTGACGTCGTCCTTTTTATAGACTTCTGAGCCGAGCTCCAGCTCGCCGTAGGTATCGGATTCGTTGCCCAGGCGGCCAATCTTATTCTTTTGCCATTCGGCGAGGCTTCCATCACCGGAGACCCCAACCCCGGCGCGCATATAACCATGAAAATCGATACCCGGAACCGTAGCGGTGGCCGCGATTACGGAGGGTGAAATCAGCGCGGCGGTTAACGCAGCAGAAAGAGTGCGCAGCGTAGTGTTCATGTCTATCCTCTTATTGTTTTGTATTACGTTCACATTAACGATGTCATAAAATGCCTAAACGTAAGTTCAGGCAAATGAACGATCGCGATAGTGTGACTAAGTGCAAATAAAACCGCGTATTTTGTTACGGTCGGTGAGTCCATTCACAATTTAATGTATTGTGAGCGTAATACTTTTATTGACAGTTTTTCGCCGGGGAACGTCGCGGGGAGCGTTTTTTCAAAGAGCCCCTGTTACAATCCAGGGATAACAACATAAGGAACCGGACCATGAAGTCTAAAAGTGCAACCTTAGAAGATGTCGCTCGCCATGCGGGGGTCTCTTATCAGACGGTGTCCAGGGTACTGAATAAATCTGCCAATGTATCCGAAGCCACGCGTCACAAGGTGGAGAAATCTATTGAGCTGCTGCGCTACGTGCCAAATCGCCTGGCTCAGCAGCTGGTGGGTAAGCAAAGTCGGACCGTGGGTCTGGTGACCATTTCGCTCGCGCTGCACGCGCCTTCGCAGGTGGCGGCGGCGGTGAAACGCTACGCTAACGTTGAAGGGTATCAGGTGCTGATCTCAATGATTGATGAGAGCGTCAACCAAAGTATCCAGGATTCGCTCAACGAGCTGAAGTCTCAGCTGGTAGACAAGGTGATCATTAACGTCCCTCTGGATACCGAACAGGCGCAGAAAATCGCCGCTGACAATGATGACATCGTATGTTTGTTTTTAGACGTTGATCCCTACAGCTCGGTGTTTAACGTTTCGTTTAACCCGGCCGACGGCACCCGTGCGAGCGTCAAATATCTCTATGAGATGGGCCACCGTGAAATTGCGCTGCTGGCCGGCCCGGAAAGCTCCGTATCGGCCAGGCTGAGGCTGAAAAGCTGGCTTGAAACGCTGGAGGGCTATGGCCTGCAGCCGGTAACGGTGATCCGCGGCAACTGGGATGCGCAAAGCGGCTACGCCGGGGCTTTACAGATGCTGCGCGAGACGCCGAAATTTAGCGCGGTGCTGGTCGGCAACGACCAGATGGCGCTGGGGGTATTGAGCGCTTTCCATCAGCATCAGGTGCCGATCCCCGGTGAGAAGTCGGTCATTGGCTATGATGACACCTATGAAAGCTCCTTCTTCTATCCGGCGCTAACCACCGTTTCACTGGATCTCGATTTACAGGGGAAAGAGGCCGTGCGCCGCATCCTGGACAGCGGCGATAGCGAAAAGCTGAACACCTCCTCCATTCTTCCGGCGCGGCTGGTGGTACGTCACTCTACCGGGCCCAAAATGGAGCAGGGGAAGAACCTGCAGGCCATTGCCGAGCAGCTGCGCGCGCTTGCCCATCAGCTGAATGCCTGATAGCCAGCGGACGGGCGTCTCAGCCCGCCGCCTAAATCCCTTTGCTGTTCATGGTTGATCTTTGTTGTTTACCGGCGTAACCTTGTTGTTATGTTATAACGTATCGAATGAGGTCATCATGAAAGCGAATATTCATCCGCATTACCGCACCGTTGTGTTTCACGACACCAGCGCTAATGAATATTTTAAAGTGGGTTCGACGATAAAAACCGAGCGTGAGATCGATCTGGAAGGGGTGACCTATCCGTACGTGCCGGTTGACGTCTCCTCCAAATCGCACCCGTACTACACCGGTAAGCAGAAAACCTTCTCCAGTGAGGGGAGCACCGCCCGTTTCCGCCAGCGTTTCGGCGGCTTTATTGACGCGAAAAGGAGCTAGCCATGCAGGTGCTTAATTCGTTACGCAGCGCCAAACAGCGCCATCCGGACTGCCAGATAGTCAAACGCAAAGGGCGTCTGTACGTCATCTGCAAAAGTAACCCCCGCTTTAAGGCCGTGCAGGGGCGGAAAAAAAGGCGCTAGCCTGCCTGAGGGCGAAGGCTCTCCAGGGTACGGATCTGCTGGCCATCGGCGCTGAAGTTGTCGCTGGCCAGCCATCTCTGCATAGCGCTATCAATCTGCGGCCACTCCGCATCGATTATCGAAAACCAGTCGGTATCCCGGTTGTGGCCCTTTATCACCAGCGCCTGACGAAAGCGCCCCTCATAGTGAAAACCTAGTCGTCGCGCCGCCCGACGTGAAGGCTCGTTCAGACTGTTGCATTTCCATTCGTAGCGGCGATAGCCGAGGGTTTCAAACGCGTAGCGCATCAGCAGCCAGTGCGCTTCGGTAGCCATTGCCGTTCGGCTAAGCAGCGGCGAAAAATGCACGTGCCCCACCTCGATAACGCCATTATTTGCATCAATTCTCATCAGCGCCAGCGAGCCGACGGGCAGTCGGGTCTGGCGGTCAATCACCGCAAAATGAAGCGGGTCGCTAAGCTCGGCTACGCTGGCTACCCATGCGCTAAACTCTTCGACGCTGCTATCAGGCTCACGCAGCAGCCAGGTCCAGCTGCGCGTATCCGGGGCTAGCTGATGGGCGGCGAAGAGCGCCTCAGCGTGCTTCCCGGCCAGCGGCTCCAGATAACAGAGGCGTCCTTGCAGGGTGTGCCGCTGCGGAGCGGGGCGCGGCTGCCAGTCGGGCAGGGCATCGCCAACGGGTTGGCCGAAGTGGTTATGCTGACTCATTTTGCTTTCCTTATATGGACGTATGCGCTGAGACTAAGGCCTTGCTGGTTCCATAAAAAGTGCCATTGAACTATATTTTTATGGTGCCACGAGGAGCCGCAATGAATATCCCTGACGATGCCTTTTTCACTTTACTGGAACATGCCCTGCGCGACAGGGGCGATGAGACGCTGCAACGGACGCTGTACCACGCGCTGCGTGGCGCTATTTTGCAGGGGACTCTGGCAGGAGGCAGCCGTTTGCCTGGCTCACGCGCCATCGCCAGCTGGCTCAATCTGTCGCGCAACACGGTTAACGCGGCGCTGGAGCAGCTGGCGATGGAGGGCTACTTGCTGCGCAGCCGGCAGGGGACGCACGTGGCGGCGCTGAGCTCTGCGCAGGAGAGCAAGGTTACGCTACCGGCGATTGCGCTGCCGGAACGGCTGCTGGCGCTCCCGGCGGGGGCCCGGCGCGACTCTCCTGCGCTGGCCTTTACTCCCGGTACGCCGGCGGTTAACTACTTTCCTCTCTCCATTTGGCGACGTCTGCTCGATCGCGTCCTGCGCGAAGAGGGCAGCACGCTGCTGGGCTACGGTGATGCGGCGGGGGAGCTGGCGCTGCGGGAGGCTATCGTGCGCCACCTGGCGCTGTCGCGCGGTATTCGCTGCGATGCCCGGCAGATTGTCATTACCGAAGGCGCGCTCGAGGGGGTCAATCTGTGTACCCACCTGCTGAGCGTCGCTGGCGACACCGCCTGGGTAGAGGAGCCAGGCTATTTAGGCGCCAAAAGCGTGTTTCTGAAGGCCGGGCTGCGGGTGAAGGGGATGGCGGTCGACAGCGAAGGCATGCGTCCGGAGGTGGATGAGGGCGAAACGCCGAGGCTCATTTTCACTTCCCCTTCGCACCAGTATCCATGCGGAGCGGTGATGAGCGCCGGGCGACGTCTGGCGCTGCTGGAGTATGCGCGCCAGCATAATGCCTGGATCGTGGAAGATGACTACGATAGCGAGTTTCGCTACAGCGGTGAGCCGATCCCGGCGATGCTGGGAATGGTAAAAGACGCGCCGGTGGTCTATCTCGGTACGTTCAGCAAAACGCTGTTCCCGGCGCTGCGGATTGGCTTTGTGGTCATGCCGCCGGCGCTGGCCGCCGCGGCTCAGGGGGCGGTTAGCGCGCTGCTGCGGGGCGGTCATCGGGCTGAACAGCGGGCGCTGGCGCTCTTCATCGAAGAGGGCCACTATGCCCGCCATCTGGCCGCTATGCGCCGTTTGTATCGTAAGCGTCAGCTGCAGCTACGCGATGCCCTGGCCAGGGAGCTGACCCAGCCTTGTGACATTCTCGGCGGCGAGGGCGGGCTGCACCTGACGGTCGCCGTTGAGGGGATTGATGATGTGGCGGTGGTTGAGCAGGCCCGCCAGTTTCAGCAGGCCCCTGCGGCGTTAAGCCGCTTCTATCTGGACGCACGGTGCGCGCGAAGCGGGCTGGTGCTGGGATATGGCAATACGCCCGCTTCGCATTTTGCTCCGGCGCTGCGGACGTTAAATCGTCTTATCAGGCAGTGCCGCCGCGGGTCAGGCTGAAGACATCGTAGAACGACAGCTCGCCTTTGGTATCAATCATTTTTTGCAGCTGCGTTTTCTGCTCGCCCGCTACGCGCGGCGACTGCAGGATCCGTTCGATCAGCTGAGGCGGGACGAAGCGGGTGTTGTACCATTCGCCGTTGTAGCAGACGCGAAAGTCCAGGACGTCGATATCTTCGTAGCGATAGCGCGGATAGACGTCAAAGAAAAAGAAGCCGTTCAGCAGGACAAACAGCACCACCAGTAGCCATACGGAATCTACCAGCGTCTCTGAGGTGAACATGACGACGAAGGTCGCAGCAAAGGCGGCGTACATCGCGACGAACAGCCACGGATGATTGCGAATAAAACTGATACTGAAGCGCGGACGGTTGTCGCGCTTCTCTTTCACATTGAGCTCATCAATGGTATTGGTCAGCAGTTGCTGTATTTCTGTCATTTTGTCCCCGAATTCTACTAAGGCCCAGCCTGAAGGCTATTTTATGTTGCGGGAATCAGATGGAAAAGTAACAGATCAGTTGCGGAAAAGCATAACAGTTACTCTTTTTCAGCTTCCAGCATCCTGATGATTTGCGCGGGATTGCCGCCAACAACCGCATTCGGCGGAACGTCTTTGACGACCACGGCCCCGGAGGCGATGACGGCGTTATCGCCAATCGTCACGCCAGGGTTAATCACGGCGCGGCCGCCAATCCAGACGTTATTCCCGATGGTGACCGGTTTACCGTACTCTCTGCCGCTGTTGCGCTCGACGGCATCGAGAGGATGGGTGGCGGTATAGATATGTACGCCGGGTGCCAACATGCAGTTATCGCCGATCCTTATCGGGCAGACGTCGAGCATGACGCAGTCGAAATTAGCGTAGAAATTACTGCCGAGATAAATATTGTAACCATAGTCACAGCGGAAGGTGGGCTCAATCCAGGCATCACCCGCCTGACCAAATAACGCTGTCAGACAGTTTTTGCGGAGTTCACGTTCTTCCGGCGCCGAATGGTTGTAGCGATGCAGCTCCTGCCTGGCATGCAGGCGATCCGCGCGTAGCGTCGCATCTCCGGGCTGATACAGCTCTCCGGCGATCATCTTAAGCTTCTCTTCACTCATGGGGCTTTCCTCAAATAGCGGGTGGGCCACAGTATAAAAAAGAAACCGGTTTCAGATACGCCGTTTGGCTATTTATGCGAGTAATATCACAAATATACCCGAAGTGAGGGGAGGGGGCTGATTACCGCCTGGTCGTTACCTGAAATGAATTAGCGAATGAATTTCCATACCGACGTCGGGATTTTGTCGTAGAGCTTATTCATGGTCAATTCGGCAAGACGGTGATCGGCCGCTGAGTAAAATACAGCCAGTTCGTTGTCCGGAAGTTCGTATTTATTTTTTTCAATTACGCGTTCCAGCGTATCAATTGTCTGACAACGGCGTAAGCGCATCAAATAGTCTGTTTTGGTTAATGGTTCACCAGACATAAATTCACCTTTAGATTGTAATAATACTAACAAGAAAGACTTGCCGGATTTTCCCGGCTGGCGTTAACAAAACAACGGAATAACCGATTTCCCGATTTACGCCATTTCTGCAGGTCTACGCTGTTAATGCCGTAGCTGCTAAACAACATGAAAGTGTCATCAAGGTATTCATCGAGCTGAGCAATCAGTTTATTATCCTCAGCGTACTTAATTTTATAATTAAGCGCGAAGGTAGCAATGTGATCGATCAATTCATTAAGCTGAAGATTGACAGCCGACGTCGGGTCATTGACCCACCCGTGGTTGCTCTCTTCCAGGTTTGCAAGGCAATCATGATACAGGGTTTCGCAGAGAAATCGAAGCTGTGCGATATCATGTCTTTTTGGCGAGTATTCGTCCATAACACATCCCCTTTTGAGTGGTTTTAAACGACGACTAACAAGCACCGTTGTGGGATGAACACGACTAACAGACCTGGCACATACATTGTAATCCTGTTGATTTAACTATAATCCACTCTTAAACAGATTTCACCGTGCTATTACGAAAAATTACAATTATGACCCTTAATTTATCTTAACGCATCGGATTTTATTATACCGCAACATATCAAGGTGATGGCTATCGCAAAGCACACCTTATGGATCATTGGTTTAGCAGGTTATTTTGTCATGCGCCCGTCGGCAGCTACGGATAACGCTGGTATTAAGAATATTCTGAGTGAGACCGAAGGGTTAAACCGTGAAGAATAATCTGGTAAAAATAGGTTACGTCATATCTTTGCTGATTATATAGCAGAACATCCGCTAAACAATCACATTGTGTGCGCTTTCATCGATAAAAAAAGGGCCGCAAATGCGGCCCTCAGTTTAGAGATTAATGATGCCCGGTCGGATGACTGTGCTCAATATCTTCCGTTTTCTTGCTGAAACGGCGACGAACGACCACGAAGAATACCGGCACGAAGAAGATTGCCAGAACCGTCGCGGTGACCATCCCGCCCATTACGCCGGTACCTACGGCGTTCTGCGCGCCGGAGCCTGCGCCGGAGCTGATAACCAACGGCATAACCCCGAGGATAAAGGCCAGCGAGGTCATCAGGATTGGACGCAGACGCATACGTACCGCCTCCAGCGTCGCCTCAATCAGGCCCTTGCCTTCTTTATCCATCAGGTCTTTGGCGAACTCTACGATAAGTATCGCGTTCTTCGCCGACAGGCCGATGGTGGTCAGCAGACCTACCTGGAAGTAGACGTCGTTAGTCAGGCCGCGGAAGGTTGCGGCCAGCAGCGCGCCGATAACCCCGAGCGGTACAACCAGCATAACCGAGAACGGAATTGACCAGCTTTCATACAGCGCTGCCAGACACAGGAATACCACAATCAACGAGATGGCATACAGTGCCGGAGCCTGGTTACCGGACAGACGTTCCTGATAGGACATACCGGTCCAGTCGTAGCCAACGCCAGCCGGCAGCTTGCCCGCCAGTTCTTCCATCAGGTTCATGGCTTCACCGGTACTTCTACCCGGAGCCGCCTGACCGAGGATTTCCATCGACGGCAGACCGTTATAGCGTTCCAGACGCGGTGAACCGTACTCCCAGTGCGACGTTGAGAAGGCCGAGAACGGCACCATCTGCCCGTCGCTACCGCGAACGTACCAGTTGCCAATATCTTCTGGCAGCATGCGGTATTTCGCTTCGGACATCACGTACACTTTCTTCACGCGACCGCGGTCGATAAAGTCGTTGACGTAGCTACCGCCCCAGGCTGCGCCCAGCGTGGTATTGATGTCACTGATGGATACGCCCAGCGCCTGCGCTTTCTCCTGATCGATATCCACCTTGAACTGCGGAGTATCTTCCAGGCCGTTCGGACGCACGCCGACCAGCAGGTCAGGATGTTTCGCCACTTCACCAAACAGCTGGTTACGCGCCTGGGTCAGTTTTTCGTGGCCTAAGCCACCCTGGTCGATCAGCTGGAAGTCAAAGCCGGTTGCGGTACCCAGCTCGACGATAGCCGGCAGGTTAAAGGCGAAGACCATCGCATCTTTAATCTGCGAGAAGCGCGCCATCGCACGACCGGTAATCGCTTCAACCTTGTTCTCGCTGCCCGGACGTTCGCTCCAGTCTTTCAGAGAAACGAACGCAATACCGGTGTTCTGACCACGACCCGCGAAGCCAAAGCCGTTAACCGCGAACACGGATTCAACGTTGGCTTTCTCTTTCGTGAGGTAGTAGTCCGTCATCTCATCCAGCACTTTCTGCGTACGCTCCTGGGTGGCGCCAGCAGGCAGCTGCGCCATGCTCAGGAATACGCCCTGGTCTTCATCCGGCAGGAACGAGCTCGGCAGACGAACGAACAGGAATGCCATTCCGACAACGATGATCAGATACAGCACCAGATAACGACCGGTACTGCGCAGGATGTTGCCTACGCTATCGGTGTAGTGGTGGGTGCTCTTATCGAACATGCGGTTAAACCAGCCAAAGAAGCCTTTGTGCTCGCCGTGACCGCCTTTAGCGATAGGTTTCAGCATCGTGGCGCACAGCGCCGGCGTCAGAATCAATGCCACCAGTACCGACAGCGCCATCGCCGAAACGATAGTGATGGAGAACTGACGATAAATCGCCCCGGTTGAGCCGCCGAAGAAGGCCATCGGGATGAATACCGCCGACAGGACCATCGCGATACCGACCAGCGCGCCCTGGATCTGGCCCATGGATTTACGGGTTGCTTCCTTCGGCGGGAGCCCCTCCTCGGCCATGACGCGCTCGACGTTTTCTACCACCACGATGGCGTCATCCACCAACAGGCCTATCGCCAGCACCATACCAAACATGGTTAAGGTGTTTATCGAGAAGCCAAAGATGGCGAGGATGGCGAATGTCCCTAACAGGACCACCGGAACCGCGATGGTTGGAATCAGCGTGGCGCGGAAGTTCTGCAGGAAGAGGTACATAACCAGGAAGACCAGGATAATTGCTTCAACCAGCGTTTTAACCACTTCATGAATAGAGATTTTCACGAACGGCGTGGTGTCATACGGGTAAACAATCTTCAGGCCTGACGGGAAGTACGGCTCCATTTTCGCCAGTTCAGCGCGAATGGCGTTTGCGGTATCCAGCGCGTTAGCGCCGGTCGCCAGTTTGATACCCAGACCGGAAGCCGGCTGGTTGTTAAACTTGGCGATGATGTCGTAGTTTTCGCCACCGAGCTCGACCTTCGCCACATCGCGCAGGCGAACCTGCGAACCGTCCTGGTTCACTTTCAGCAGGATGTTGCTAAATTCGTCCGCAGATTTCAGACGCGTTTGCGCAATGATCGAAGCGTTCAGCTGCTGGCCTTTCACCGGCGGCGTACCGCCTAACTGACCGGCTGCAACCTGGGCGTTCTGCGCTTTAATGGCGCTAATGACATCGACCGGCGTCAGCTGGAAGTTGTTCAGCTTGTTCGGATCCATCCAGATACGCATCGCGTACTGGGAACCAAACAGCTGAACGTCGCCCACGCCCGACGTACGGCTGATCGCATCCTTCATGTTGGCGCCAACGTAGTCGGAAATATCCTCCTGCGTCATGGTGCCGTTGGTGTTGATAACGCCGACAACCATCAGGAAGCTGCTGGAGGATTTCTCCACGCTCACGCCCTGTTGCTGTACTTCCTGCGGCAGCAGCGGCATAGCGAGCTGCAGTTTGTTCTGCACCTGCACCTGCGCGATATCCGCGTCGGTACCGGACTGGAAGGTCAGCGTGATCTGAACCGTACCGGTTGAGTCACTGTTGGAGGACATGTACATCAGGTTATCGATACCGTTCATGTTCTGTTCGATAACCTGTGTCACGGTGTCCTGCACCGTTTTTGCGTCAGCCCCAGGATAGGTCGCGGTGATCGAAACTGCAGGCGGCGCAATCGTTGGATATTGCGCTACGGGCAGCTTCAGGATCGCCAGTCCCCCTGCAAGCATGATAATGATGGCGATCACCCACGCGAATATGGGGCGATCGATAAAGAAATTAGGCATGTCTTAACGGCTCCTGTTTAAGTTAAGACCTGGTTTACTCTGACTGAGCGTTGCTTGCAGCTTGCTGCTTATCGTCAGAGGCTACTTCCTGCGCTTTCACCTGCACGCCTGGTTTTACTTTTTGCAGCCCGGTGACGATGACGCGATCGCCTGATTTCACCCCGGTAGTGACCAGCCATTTATCGCCAATCGCCTGCGTTGCAGTGACCTGACGAACCTCGACCTTATCGCCTTCGCCCACCACCATTACGCTGGCATCACCGCGCGGAGTGCGGGTTACACCCTGCTGTGGTACCAGCAGTGCGTCAGGGTTGGTGCCTTCTTGCAAACGCGCGCGGACGAACATACCTGGCAGCAGGGAGTTATCCGGGTTCGGGAAGATAGCGCGCAGAGTGATAGAACCGGTGGTCTGATCAACGGTCACATCAGAAAACTCCAGCGTGCCGCCCTGCGGATACTTCAGACCATCGCTGGTGACCAGCTCGACCTTAGCTTTACCGTTTTCCTGTTTCAGCTTACCGTTTGCCAGCTCCTGTTTCAGGCGCAGGAAATCGTTGCTCGACTGGGTCACGTCAACGTAGATCGGGTCCAGCTGCTGAACGGTGGCCAGCGCGGTGGTCTGGCCGTTCTGCACCAGCGCACCTTCCGTCACTGCCGATTTACCAATACGACCGCTGATAGGCGAAGTCACTTTGGTATACGCCAGGTTAATACGCGCGGTTTCCACGGCAGCTTTTGCCGCCACGACGGCAGCATTGCTCTGCTGAGCGTCAGCAACTGCGGTGTCGTAGTCTTGTTGACTGATATATTTGGTGCCTAACAGTTTCTGGTAACGCTTGACCGTCAGCTGGGCGATGTTTGCCGCCGCCTGTGCTTTGGCTAAGTCGCCTTTCGCGCTTTCGTAGCTGGCCTGATAGGTTGCCGGATCGATCTGATAAAGGGACACGCCTGCCTGGATATCGCTACCTTCAGTGAAGTTACGTTTCAGAATAATGCCACTCACCTGAGGGCGAACTTCAGCAACGCGGTATGCACTGGTGCGGCCAGGCAGCTCGGTGGTGATTTGTAGAGGTGCGGATTTGAGCGTCACAACGCCGACTTCCGGCATTTGCTGGGCCCCTTGTTGAGCCGGTTTGTCGTCACATCCTGTTAGCGCTAAGCTGCCTGAGAGCATCAGAACGACCGCCAGAGGCGTTAACCCTCTGTTTTTGTTCATATGTAAACCTCGAGTGTCCAATTTCAAATTGTTCAGTGGCTCAAACGACCACAAACCCACTACTGTGTTTCTATTATGGTCATGCTATGGTACATACATTCATAAATGTATGTAAACGTAACCTCTGTAAACTCATCGACCTATGGCACGAAAAACCAAACAACAGGCACTTGAAACCCGGCAACACATTCTGGACGTTGCTCTGCGTTTGTTTTCGCAGCAAGGCGTATCATCTACCTCGTTGGCAGCAATTGCAAAAGCTGCAGGAGTGACGAGGGGGGCTATCTACTGGCATTTCAAGAATAAATCAGATTTATTTAATGAAATATGGGTGCTTTCGGAGGCCAGCATTAGTGACCTCGAAGTTGAGTATCGGGCAAAATTCCCCAACGATCCACTGTCAGTTGTTCGTGAGATCTTAGTCTATGTTCTTGAAGCAACGGTGACAGAAGAGCGTCGGCGGCTGATGATGGAAATCATCTTCCATAAATGCGAGTTTGTGGGCGAGATGACGGCGGCCCAGGAGGCGCAGCGCAGCCTCTGTCTCGAGAGCTACGATCGCATCGAGCACACCCTTAACGAATGTATTGCGGCGAAGATGCTGCCGGCCAATTTATTAACCCGGCGGGCGGCGATTTTAATGCGCAGCTACCTTTCGGGCCTGATGGAAAACTGGCTATTTGCGCCGGACTCTTTCGATCTGCAAAAAGACGCGCGCGAATTTGTCGAGACGCTGCTCGAGATGTATCAGTTTTGCCCTTCACTGCGGGCTCCAGCCGAGGCCGCGCTCTAGCGCTTCGCTTAAGTTCCCGACCTGAACCGGCGCAAAAAAATGCCGCTATCCGCCGCTATTCGCGCGCGGGTAGAAGTGCTATTCTGCGCGCTGCGACGACCCCCGGTATTCTCCGGCTTCTGCAACCACTCATGTTAACACTATGCTGCATACTATTCGTTGGCGAAACGCCATTTCCGCTTTTGTAATTGTACTGATGTTTTTCGTTGGCAGCCTTGGCGCAACGCGGGCCTTTGCGGCCGATTTACCCGATCGCTCCGATGTGCAGAGCCAGCTCAATACGCTGAATAAGCAGAAAGAGCTCACTCCCCAGGACAAGCTGGTTCAGCAGGACCTGACGCAAACCCTCGAAACGCTCGATAAAATTGAGCGCATCAAGTCGGAGTCGGCCCAGCTGCGCCAGCAGGTCGATCAGGCCCCGGCGAAAATGCGCCAGGCGGTCGATGGCCTGAACGCGCTCGGCGATGTGCCTGACGATGAGGCCACGCGCAAAACGCTGGCCTCGCTGTCGCTCCGTCAGCTGGAAGCCCGCGTCACCCAGGCCCTCGACGAACTGCAAAATGCCCAGAACGATCTGGCGACGTACAACAGCCAGCTGGTTGCTTTGCAAACCCAGCCGGAGCGCGTGCAGAACGCGATGTACTCGGCGTCCCAGCAGTTGCAGCAGATCCGTAACCGGCTGAACGGCACCTCGGTGGGGGAAGAGGCCCTGCGTCCAACCCTGCAGGGGCTTCTGCTGACCCAGCAGGCGCTGCTGAACGCGCAGATCGACCAGCAGCGTAAAAGCCTGGAAGGGAATACCGTCCTGCAGGACACGCTGCAGAAGCAGCGGGACTACGTCAGCGCCAACAGCAACCGTCTGGAGCATCAGCTGCAGCTGCTGCAGGAAGCCGTTAACAGCAAGCGGCTGACGCTGACGGAAAAAACCGCGCAGGAAGCGGTGACGCCCGATGAAACCGCGCGCATTCAGGCCAATCCGCTGGTGAAGCAGGAGCTGGAGATTAACCACCAGCTTAGCCAGAGGCTGATATCGGCGACTGAAAACGGCAACCAGCTGGTGCAGCGCAATATTAAGGTCAAAAACTGGCTCGATCGCGCGCTGCAGTCGGAACGCGACATTAAAGAACAGATTTCGGTCCTCAAAGGCAGCCTGCTGCTGTCGCGTATCCTTTACCAGCAGCAGCAGACCCTGCCGTCTGCCGACGAGCTGGAGGATATGACCAACCGCATCGCCGACCTGCGCCTCGAACAATTTGAGGTTAACCAGCAGCGCGACGCCCTGTTCCAGAGCGACGCCTACGTCGCAAAACTGGAAGAAGGGCACAGCAGCGACGTGAATCAGGAAGTCCACGACGCCCTGCTGGACGTGGTAGATATGCGCCGCGAGCTGCTCGATCAGTTCAACAAACAGCTGGGTAATCAGCTGATGATGGCGATCAACCTGCAGATTAACCAGCAGCAGCTGATGAGCGTCTCCAGCACCCTGAAGGCCATCCTGACCCAGCAAATTTTCTGGGTTAACAGCAACAAGCCCATGGACTGGGAGTGGATCAAATCCTTCCCTGAAGCGCTGAAAGGGCAGTTTAAGGCGATGAAAATCATCGTAAACTGGGAAAAAGCCTGGCCCGCCGTCTTTGTGGCCTTCCTTGCCGGGCTGCCGCTGCTGCTGATTGCCGGCCTTATCCGCTGGCGCCTGCAGTGGCTGCGCAGCTACCAGGCAAAGCTGGCGTCGCAGGTCGGGCAGCTGCGTAACGATACCCAGCTGCATACGCCAAAAGCGATTTTGATCGATCTGATAAGGGCTCTGCCGGTGGTGCTGCTGATCCTCGCCGCGGGCCTGATTCTGCTGACGATGCAGCTCAATATCAGCGATCTGCTGTGGGCCTACAGCAAGAAGCTGGCGCTGTTCTGGCTGGTGTTTGGCCTGTGCTGGAAGGTTCTGGAAAAAGACGGCGTGGCGGTGAGCCACTTCAATATGCCGCCGCAGCTCACCAGCCACTGGCGTCGGCAGATTGTCCGCGTCAGCCTGGCGCTGCTGCCGCTGAACCTGTGGTCGGTTATCTCCGAACTCTCTCCGCTGCATCTGATGGATGATGTGCTGGGGCAGTTCGTTATCTTTATCAACCTGCTGCTGATTGCAGTGCTGGTGTGGCCGATGTGCCGCGAAAGCTGGCGCGACAAGGAGTCGCACAGCCTGCGCCTGGCGACCGTCACCGTGCTGTCGATCGTTCCCATCGCGCTGATGGCGCTGACTGCAACAGGCTACTTCTATACCACGCTGCGCCTTGCCGGCCGCTGGATTGAAACCGTCTATCTGGTGATGCTGTGGAATCTGCTGTATCAGACCGTGCTGCGCGGCCTGAGCGTGGCGGCCCGCCGCATCGCCTGGCGTCGCGCGCTGGCTCGCCGTCAGCACCTGGTCAAAGAGGGCGCCGAAGGCGCTGAGCCGCAGGAGGAGCCAACGATCGCGCTGGAGCAGGTCAACCAGCAAACGCTGCGCATCACCATGCTGGTGATGATCGCTCTGTTCGGCATTCTGTTCTGGGCTATTTGGTCGGATCTGATCACCGTCTTCGCCTATCTCGACAGCGTCACCCTGTGGCACTACAACGGCACCGAAGCCGGCGTCAACGTGGTAAAAAGCGTCACCATGGGCAGCCTGCTGTTTGCGATAGTGGCCTCGATGGTGGCCTGGGCGCTCATCCGCAACCTGCCGGGTCTGCTGGAAGTGCTAATCCTGTCGCGGCTCAACATGCGCCAGGGGACGTCGTATGCGATAACCTCGATTCTGAACTACGCCATTATCGCCATTGGCGCGATGACGGTGTTTGGCTCGCTGGGGGTATCGTGGGACAAACTGCAGTGGCTGGCGGCCGCGCTGTCGGTAGGTTTGGGCTTTGGCCTGCAGGAAATTTTCGGTAACTTCGTTTCCGGCTTGATTATCCTCTTTGAACGCCCGGTACGCATCGGCGATACGGTTACCATCGGGACCTTCTCCGGCACCGTCAGCAAGATCCGCATCCGCGCGACCACCATTACCGACTTTGACCGCAAAGAGGTGATCATTCCGAACAAAGCGTTCGTGACGGAGCGTCTGATCAACTGGTCGCTGTCTGACACCGTTACCCGCGTCGTCATCCGCCTCGGCGTGGCGTACGGCTCGGATCTGGATAAGGTGAAGGAAGTCCTGCTGCAGGCCGCGCATGAGCATCCGAAGGTGATGCCTGAACCAGCGCCGGCGGTCTTCTTCACGACCTTTGGTGCCAGCACGCTGGATCACGAACTGCGTCTCTACGTTCGCGAACTGCGCGATCGCAGCTACACCGTGGATGAGCTAAACCGCACCATCGATCGCCTGTGCCGTGAAAACGATATCAACATCGCCTTCAACCAGCTGGAAGTTCATCTGCGTAATGAAAAGGGTGATGAAGTGACGGAGCTGAAGCGTGAAGTTAAAGGGGACGATCCTTCCCCGGCGATCGGTTAATTGACTCTCGGGGCGGCCGATGCGCCGCCCCGCAGCCCGCTACTGTTCCTTATTGTTCTGCGCCGATCCCGGCGCGTTCTTTAGCTTGGCTTCATAATCACGGCGAATGATTTCCAGCGCGCCGAGCACCGTGCGCGGGCTGACCTGGTTCTCTTCGAGCAGCATGATTAAATCGACGGCCAGTTTGACTTCATCCGGGGCATTTTCTAGCGACATTCTCATTCCTTCCGTTAGCGCGTCATGCGTGCCAGCACGCTCTCTATTTTTTCCAGCGCATCGCGGCAGCGGGCCAGGCGTCCGGCATAGGCCTCGACCTCTTTCGCCAGGCGCTGCTGCTCATCGAGCGTCGTCGCCTGCAGCCACTGCCGCTGGCGATCGTTGCGCATGGCCAGCAGGCGACGCTCATACTCCTGGTGCTTCAGCCGACGCCGCTGCCAGCGGCCCAGCCCCGATGCCGCGCTGTCCCAGCTGCGCAGCGACCAGGTTGCCGTCTCGCGGCTGATGGCGACAATTTGCGCGGTCAGACGCTCTGCCAGCCAGGCAACCTGCGGCAGCTGCTGGTGGGCGACGGCCTGCTGTAATTTGGCAAAATTATCCTGGGCTTCATCCAGATAGGCCTGCATCAGCGTGCTACGGGTACGGAACAGCTGGCGATCGAAGCGGGCGCTCAGCGTTGCGTGGTTCGACAGCGGCGCGACCTCTGCGGCCAGCCGGGCAAGCTGCTCTTCCAGCGAGTGTAAAAGCCGGGTTGTTTTCAAATAACTCCTCCCTACCCTGATAAGCAACTATGCTACAGTAGCCACATCTGCTTGATAACGATTCGCATTATGCCACGTATTATTTTAATCATCATTGGCTGGCTGGCGGTAGTTCTGGGAACGCTGGGCGTCTTCCTGCCTTTACTGCCGACGACGCCGTTTATTCTGCTGGCGGCCTGGTGCTTTGCCCGCTCATCGCCGCGTTTTCATCACTGGCTGCTGTATCGCTCGTGGTTTGGCGGCTACCTGCGTCACTGGCAGCAGCACCGCGCCATGCCGCCCGGCGCCAAGCCGCGGGCGATAGCGATGATTATACTGACCTTTGCCATTTCCCTGTGGCTGGTTAAGCTTACGTGGGTACGCATCATGCTGCTGGTGATTTTGGCCTGTCTGCTGATATTTATGTGGCGTATTCCGGTGGTTGATGCAAAGCAACAAAAGCACTGATGCGCCATAATGCCTGTTGCAATTGTCGCTGACAGTCAGTAAATTCGAGCGTTTTCGAGCGCGGGTACGCCTGGTCAAAGGTTAATCAAATGTTTCCCTGGCCCGTTTGGCGCGTCCGTGAGTAACACCGTTTTTATCAGGCATAAACTTATGACCGCAACTGCACAGCAGCTTGAATATCTGAAGAACAGCATCCAAAGCATTCAGGACTATCCGAAACCGGGTATCCTTTTCCGTGATGTCACCAGCTTGCTGGAAGACCCGCAGGCCTATGCCCTGAGCATCGAGCTGCTGACCGAGCGTTACAGAAATGCCGGCATCACCAAGGTGGTGGGTACCGAAGCGCGCGGTTTCCTGTTTGGCGCACCGGTTGCGCTGGCGCTGGGTGTTGGCTTCGTTCCGGTACGTAAACCGGGTAAGCTGCCGCGTGAAACTATCTCCGAGAGCTACGAGCTCGAGTACGGCACCGACAGCCTGGAAATCCACGTTGACGCCATCAAAGAAGGCGACAAGGTGCTGGTGGTTGACGATCTGCTGGCGACCGGCGGCACCATCGATGCGACCGTGAAGCTGATCCGCCGTCTGGGCGGTGAGGTGCAGGATGCTGCTTTCGTCATCAACCTGTTCGATCTGGGCGGCGAGCAGCGTCTCGATAAGCTGGGCATCAACAGCTACAGCCTGGTTCCGTTCCCGGGTCACTAAGCATTTCCCGATACATAGCCTCGCCGATCCGGCGGGGCTGTGATAGCATGGCCCCTTCGTGATTTCACCTTCCAGCGTTTCAGAGCCAGCCCATGAGTTATCAGGTCTTAGCCCGTAAATGGCGCCCACAAACCTTTGCTGACGTCGTCGGCCAGGAACATGTGCTGACCGCACTGGCGAACGGCTTGTCGTTAGGGCGCATCCATCACGCTTATCTCTTTTCCGGCACCCGCGGGGTAGGTAAAACCTCCATTGCGCGCCTGCTGGCAAAAGGGTTGAACTGTGAAACCGGCATTACCGCCACGCCGTGCGGCGTGTGCGACAACTGCCGTGAAATAGAGCAGGGGCGCTTCGTCGATTTGATAGAGATCGATGCCGCCTCGCGGACGAAAGTCGAAGATACCCGCGATCTGCTGGACAACGTTCAGTACGCGCCGGCCCGTGGCCGCTTCAAAGTCTACCTGATTGATGAAGTCCACATGCTGTCGCGCCACAGCTTCAACGCGTTGTTAAAGACGCTGGAGGAGCCGCCCGCGCACGTCAAATTCCTGCTGGCTACCACCGATCCGCAAAAGCTGCCGGTGACGATCCTGTCGCGCTGCCTTCAGTTCCATCTGAAGGCGCTGGACGTCGAGCAGATCCGCCATCAGCTTGAGCATATCCTCGGCGAAGAGCAGATTGCCTTTGAATCCCGCGCGCTGCAGCTGCTGTCGCGTGCGGCGGATGGCAGCCTGCGTGACGCTCTGAGCCTGACCGATCAGGCCATTGCCAGCGGCGATGGTCGCCTGACGACGGAGTCGGTCAGCGCGATGCTTGGCACCCTGGACGACGACCAGGCGCTCTCTTTAATTGAGGCGCTGGTAGCCGCCGACGGCGAGCGGGTCATGGCCGGCGTTAACGAGGCCGCGTCGCGCGGCGTTGAGTGGGAGGCGCTGCTGGTCGAAATGCAGAGCCTGCTGCACCGTATCGCGATGGTACAGCTGTCGCCCTCGGCGCTGGGCGCCGATATGGCCGCGATAGAGCAGCGCATGCGCGAGCTTGCGCGCACCGTCCCGCCTGCCGATGTACAGCTATACTATCAGACGCTGCTGATTGGCCGTAAAGAGCTGCCCTATGCCCCGGACCGGCGCATGGGCGTTGAGATGACCCTGCTGCGCGCGCTGGCTTTCCATCCGCATAAGCCGCTGCCCGAGCCGGAGGTCCGGCCGGTGCAGACCATAGCCGCCGCACCGCCGCAGGCCGCAGCGGCGCCGCCGGTTCAGCCGCCGCCGCAGAATTTGCCGCAGAACACCAGTCAGGTACTGGCGGCGCGGAGCCATCTGCAGCGTAATCAGGGAGCACCCAGCCCAAAAAAGAGTGAACCGGCAGCCGCATCCCGCGCGCGGCCGGTGAATAACTCTGCGCTGGAGCGTCTGAGTTCGATTACCGAGCGCGTGCAGGCACGTCCTGCTGCAGCGGCGCTGGAGCAGGCCCCGGCGAAGAAAGAAGCCTATCGCTGGAAATCGACGACCGTCGTCGAAACGGTGAAGGAAGAAGTTGCCACGCCGAAGGCGCTGAAGAAAGCGCTGGAGCATGAGAAAACCCCGGAGCTGGCGGCAAAGCTCGCCGTTGAAGCGGTCGAACGCGATAGCTGGGCGGCGGAAGTTAACCAGCTTGCGGTACCGAAGCTGGTCGAGCAGGTGGCGCTCAACGCGTGGAAAGAGCAGGACGGTAACCGTATCTGCCTGCATCTACGGCCGAGCCAGCGGCATCTCAACTCCGCTGGCGCGCAGCAAAAGCTGGCGGAAGCGCTCGGCGTTTTATACGGCGCAGCGGTTGAACTGACCATCGTGGAAGACGATAATCCTGCGATGCGCACGCCGCTGGAGTGGCGGCAGGCAATTTATGAAGAGAAGCTCACGCAGGCGCGTGAAGCGATTATTGCGGATAACAACATCCAGACGCTGCGCCGGTTCTTCGATGCAGACCTGGATGAAGAGAGTATTCGCCCCATTTGATGACAAGTTCGACTTGCCATCATCATCCTTAACGATGACCTACTGAGAGAGAAGCCTATGTTTGGTGGAAAAGGCGGCCTGGGTAACCTGATGAAGCAGGCCCAGCAGATGCAGGACAAAATGCAGCAGATGCAGGAAGAGATTGCCCGGCTGGAAGTGACCGGTGAATCCGGCGCAGGACTGGTTAAAGTCACCATCAACGGCGCGCACAACTGCCGTCGCGTGGAGATCGATCCAAGCCTGCTGGAAGATGACAAAGATATGCTGGAAGACCTCGTGGCTGCGGCCTTCAACGATGCGGCGCGCCGCATTGAAGAGACCCAGAAAGAGAAGATGGCCTCCGTCTCTTCCGGTATGCAGCTGCCGCCTGGCTTTAAGATGCCGTTCTGATGCAAACCAGCCCGCTGTTAACTCAGCTTATGGAAGCACTGCGCTGCCTGCCGGGCGTTGGCCCAAAGTCGGCGCAGCGCATGGCGTTTACGCTACTTCAGCGCGATCGCAGCGGCGGGATGCGTCTGGCGCAGTCATTGACGCGCGCCATGTCGGAAATCGGCCACTGTGCCGATTGCCGCACCTTCACCGAGCAGGAGGTGTGCAATATTTGCAGCAATCCGCGCCGCCGGGAGAACGGGCAGATCTGCGTGGTGGAGAGTCCAGCGGACATCTATGCCATCGAGCAGACCGGGCAGTTTTCCGGCCGCTACTTCGTCCTGATGGGCCACCTGTCGCCGCTTGACGGGATTGGACCGGATGACATCGGGCTTGACCGCCTGGAGCAGCGGCTGCGTGACGAATCGATGCAGGAAGTGATCCTCGCCACCAACCCAACGGTAGAAGGCGAAGCGACCGCGAACTACATTGCCGAACTCTGCGCGCAGTACGGCGTCGAGGCCAGCCGCATCGCCCACGGCGTGCCGGTTGGCGGCGAGCTGGAGATGGTTGACGGCACCACGCTGTCACACTCCCTCGCCGGACGGCATAAGATCCGGCTTTAGTCCGACATTCAGGCTGCTGGCGCGCGTCGTCTGCAGCCTGAATTATTTCGCGTATTCGGCATTTTTCGCCGCCATTGCTTGAAAAATTTTCCTGCCGTCCCCATCTCACACTCAACGGTTTTTTTACCATGAAACATGGCATTGTTGAGGTTAAGCTAGATGAAAGGACAAGAAACTCGCGGTTTTCAGTCAGAGGTAAAACAGCTTCTGCACCTGATGATCCACTCTCTCTATTCCAATAAAGAAATCTTCCTGCGCGAGCTTATTTCCAACGCCTCCGATGCGGCCGACAAGCTGCGCTTTCGCGCGCTGTCGCAGCCGGATCTCTACGAGGGCGACGGTGAGCTGCGCGTGCGGGTCTCTTTTAACAAAGATGAGCGCACCCTGACCATCGCCGACAACGGCATCGGGATGAATCGCGACGAGGTTATCGATCATCTCGGGACGATTGCCAAATCCGGCACCAAATCGTTCCTCGAATCGATGGGCTCCGATCAGGCAAAAGACAGCCAGCTGATTGGCCAGTTTGGCGTCGGCTTCTACTCCGCGTTTATCGTGGCCGATAAGGTCACCGTACGCACGCGTGCCGCGGGCGACAGCGCCGAAAACGGCGTATTCTGGGAGTCCGCCGGTGAAGGCGACTACACCGTTGCCGATATCACCAAGGCCGATCGCGGAACTGAGATAACCCTGCATCTGCGCGAAGGTGAGGATGATTTCCTCAACGACTGGCGCGTGCGCTCGATCATCAGCAAATACTCCGACCATATTGCGCTGCCGGTAGAGATTGAAAAACAGGAAGAAGTTGACGGTGAAACCGTTATCTCCTGGGAGAAAATCAACAAGGCGCAGGCGCTGTGGACGCGCAATAAGTCGGAAATTAAAGACGACGAGTACCACGAATTCTATAAGCACATTGCCCACGACTATAGCGACCCGCTGACCTGGAGCCACAACCGCGTTGAAGGGAAGCAGGAGTACACCAGCCTGCTGTATATCCCGTCCCAGGCGCCGTGGGATATGTGGAACCGCGATCATAAACATGGCCTGAAGCTGTACGTTCAGCGCGTCTTCATCATGGACGACGCCGAGCAGTTCATGCCTAACTACCTGCGCTTCGTCCGCGGCCTCGTTGATTCCAACGACCTGCCGCTGAACGTATCGCGCGAAATCCTGCAGGACAGCAGCGTCACCCGCAACCTGCGCAGCGCGCTGAGCAAGCGCGTGCTGCAGATGCTGGAAAAGCTGGCGAAAGACGATGGCGAAAAATATCAGACCTTCTGGCAGCAGTTCGGCCTGGCGCTGAAAGAGGGCCCGGCGGAAGACAGCGCGAACCAGCAGACCATTGCTAAGCTGCTGCGCTTCGCCAGTACGCATACCGACTCCGCCGCGCAGACCGTGTCGCTGGAAGAGTACGTCTCCCGCATGAAAGAAGGGCAGGAGAAGATTTACTACATTACCGCCGACAGCTACGCCGCCGCGAAGAGCAGCCCGCACCTCGAGCTGCTGCGTAAGAAAGGCATCGAAGTGCTGCTGCTCTCTGACCGCATTGACGAGTGGATGATGAGCTATCTGACCGAGTTCGACGGCAAGGCGTTCCAGTCGGTAGCCAAAACCGACGAGTCGCTGGATAAGCTGGCGGATGAAGTCGATGAAAGCACCAAAGAGGCTGAAAAGGCGCTGGAGCCGTTCGTTGACCGCGTGAAAACGCTGCTGGGCGAGCGGGTGAAAGAGGTTCGTCTGACCCACCGTCTGACCGATACGCCGGCCATCGTCACCACCGATGCGGATGAGATGAGCACCCAGATGGCGAAGCTGTTCGCCGCTGCGGGCCAGGCGGCGCCGGAAGTGAAGTACATCTTTGAACTGAACCCGGCTCATCAGCTGGTTAAACGCGCCGCGGATACCCAGGATGATGCTCAGTTTGGCGAATGGGTTGAGCTGCTGCTCGATCAGGCGCTGCTGGCCGAGCGCGGTACGCTGGAAGATCCTAACCAGTTTATCCGCCGCATGAACCAGCTGCTGGCATCCTAACTCCTGCCCTCAATACCCTCTCCCGAAACGGGGGAGGGTATCTGCCTCAAACCTTCTGAAATACCCTCTTCAGCCAAAATAAACTGACCATTAACCGTTTCAGCCGCTCTGCCTTCCTTGAGCCATCTGCATTCTGGTGGTATGGTTTAGCGTTTTTGAAAAATAGAATCGACTTTTGAGGGGATTTTCGTAATGCGTATTATTCTGCTTGGCGCTCCGGGCGCGGGTAAAGGAACTCAGGCTCAGTTCATCATGGAGAAATACGGTATTCCGCAAATCTCTACCGGTGATATGCTGCGCGCGGCTGTGAAATCTGGCTCTGAGCTGGGTAAGCAAGCCAAAGACATTATGGACGCCGGCAAGCTGGTGACCGATGAGCTGGTGATTGCGCTGGTAAAAGAGCGTATTACCCAGGAAGATTGCCGCAACGGCTTCCTGCTCGACGGCTTCCCGCGCACCATTCCTCAGGCTGACGCCATGAAAGAAGCGGGCATCGCCGTCGATTACGTCCTTGAGTTTGACGTACCGGACGAGCTGATCGTCGATCGCATCATCGGTCGCCGCGTCCACGCCGCTTCCGGCCGCGTTTACCACATCAAATTCAACCCGCCGAAGGTTGAAGGCAAAGATGACGTGACCGGCGAAGAGCTGAGCACCCGTAAAGACGATCAGGAAGAGACCGTGCGTAAGCGCCTGGTGGAATACCATCAGATGACCGCGCCGCTGATCGGCTACTACCAGAAAGAAGCGCAGGCGGGTAACACCCAATACGCCAAAGTCGACGGCACCAAAGCCGTGGCTGAAGTTCGCGCTGAGCTGGAAAAAATCCTCGGCTAATCCCGTGCGTTCTCATCCCGTCATTACGGGGTGAGAACACCTCTCATTCTACCTTTTTCTATGATTGGTTCCGTTTAGCGCCATTTCAGCTACAATTGGCTGCGATTCAAATGGTTAAGAGGCGGTAATGCATCAGACGAAAACAGGTATCTTGCTGGCCAATTTAGGCACTCCCGATGCGCCCACGCCCGACGCGGTGAAGCGCTATCTGCGACAATTTCTGAGCGACAAACGGGTCGTTGATACGCCTCGTCTGCTGTGGTGGCCGCTGCTGCGCGGTGCGATCCTCCCTCTGCGCTCCCCGAGGGTGGCGAAGCTTTACCAGTCGGTCTGGATGGAAGAGGGCTCGCCGCTGATGGTCTACAGCCGTCAGCAGCAGCAGGCGCTGGCCGCCCGACTGCCGGAGACGCCGGTGGCGCTCGGGATGAGCTACGGTTCACCCTCGCTGGAAAGCGCGGTGGATGAGCTGCTGGCCCAGGGCGTTGACCATATCGTGGTGCTGCCGCTCTATCCCCAGTACTCCTGTTCCACCGTGGCGGCGGTATGGGACGAGCTGGCGCGGATCCTCGGCAAAAAGCGGGCGATCCCGGGCGTTTCCTTTATCCGTGATTACGCCGACGACGCGGACTATATTGCGGCGCTCGCCGCCAGCGTTCGCGCTTCGTTTGCCGAACACGGCGAGCCGGACGTGCTCCTGCTCTCCTATCACGGTATTCCGCAGCGCTACGCTAGCGAAGGGGATGTCTACCCGCAGCGCTGCCGCGACACCACCCGTGAGCTGGTCTCCGCGCTGGATCTCTCTCCCGATCGGGTGATGATGACCTACCAGTCGCGCTTTGGCCGCGAGCCGTGGCTGACTCCGTATACCGACGAGACGCTGAAAATGTTGGGCGAGCAGGGCGTGAAGCACGTCCAGGTTATCTGTCCTGGATTTTCCGCCGACTGCCTGGAGACGCTGGAAGAGATTGCCGTGCAGAACCGCGAGTTCTTCCTCGAGGCCGGCGGACAGAAATATGAATATATTCCCGCTCTCAACGCCGACGCGGCGCATATTGAAATGATGGTTAACCTGACGGCAGCGTATCGCTAATCGCGTGCGGCGCGGGGAATATGCTACTATTCCCCGCCTGTCCACTGCCACTAAACCACCACTATGAAATTTCCCGGTAAACGCAAATCTAAACACTACTTTCCCGTCAACGCCCGCGATCCGCTGCTGCAGCAAATTCAGCCGGAAAATGAATCCGCTATCTCCTGGGTGGTCGGCATTGACCAGACGCTGGTAGATATCGAAGCGAAAGTGGATGAGGCGTTTATCGAGCGCTACGGCCTGAGCGCCGGACATTCGCTGGTGATTGAAGATGATATCGCCGAGGCGCTTTATCAGGATCTGCTGCATAACGATCTTATCACCCACCAGTTTGCCGGTGGCACCATCGGCAATACCATGCACAACTATTCGGTGCTGGCGGACGATCGCTCGGTGCTGCTTGGCGTGATGTGCAGCAATATCGACATCGGCGGCTACGCCTATCGCTATCTTTGTAATACCTCCAGCCGCACCGATCTTAACTATCTTCAGGGCGTGGACGGAGCGATCGGCCGCTGCTTCACCCTGATCGGTGACTCCGGCGAGCGCACCTTCGCCATCAGCCCAGGGCACATGAATAAGCTGCGCCCGGAAAGTATCCCGGAAGCGGTGATTGCCGGCGCTTCAGCGCTGGTCCTGACCTCTTATCTGGTGCGCTGCAAGCCCGGCGAACCGATGCCGGACGCCACGATGAAAGCGATTGAGTATGCGAAAAAACATGACGTGCCGGTGGTGCTGACGCTGGGCACCAAATACGTCATTGCCGACAACCCGCAGTGGTGGCAGGACTTCCTGAAGGAAAATGTCTCGATTCTGGCGATGAACGAAGAAGAGGCCGAGGCGCTGACCGGGCTTGCCGATCCGCTGCTGGCCTCAGATAAGGCGCTGGAGTGGGTTGATCTGGTGCTATGCACCGCCGGGCCTGCGGGCCTGTATATGGCCAGCTTCACCGAAGACGAGGCGAAACGCAAAACCCAGCACCCGCTGCTGCCGGGGGCCATTGCCGAGTTTAATCAGTACGAGTTCAGCCGCGCGATGCGCCATCAGGATTGTCAAAACCCGCTGCGTATTTACTCCCACATCGCCCCGTACATGGGCGGGCCTGAGAAAATCATGAATACCAACGGTGCCGGCGACGGCGCGCTGGCGGCGCTGCTGCACGATATCACGGCCAACAACTACCACCGCAATAACGTCCCCAACTCCAGCAAGCACAAGTGCAAGTGGCTGACCTACTCATCCCTGGCGCAGGTGTGCAAATACGCGAACCGCGTGAGCTATCAGGTATTGAATCAGCACTCGCCGCGTTTAACCCGCGGGCTGCCGGAGCGGGAAGACAGCCTCGAAGAGGCGTACTGGGAGCGTTAAGCGCGTTTCCCTCGCCGCAGGGGAGGGAAACCGTTAGACGGGACAGGTTCACGCCCTCAGCCGAGGCGAGAGGGCGTCAGAGCTTAGCCGGTGACCACTTCACCCGCCGGCGGTGTTTCCAGCAGCAGCAGCATGGCGCGGGCGATTTCGCGCTCGCCCATGACCACCTGGTTCGCGCCGCGTTCGACAATATAGTCCACTTCGTCATCATAGTGCGCGCGGGCGATAATCTCGATGTTCGGGCACTTCTCGCGCGCAGAGGCCACGATTTCTCCCGCCTCGTAGCCGTTAGGGATGGTCAGAAGCAGCCAGCGGGCGCAGTCCAGATGCGCCAGATTCATAATCTCTTCGTTTGCCGCATTGCCCAGCACCGCGCGGATACCGCGTTCGCGCAGCTCGTCCACGCGGGTGCGTGAGGTTTCGATAACCACCAGCGGAATACCCTGCGCCATCAGCTTCTCGCCGAGCAGGCTGCCGACGCGGCCAAAGCCGACCAGCAGCGCGTGATTGCAGATATCGACCGGAATTTGCTTCTCTTCTTCCAGCACCTCTTCGAGGGTTTGCTCGTCGAGGGTTTCGGTTTTAACGAGGTATTTCTCCAGCAGCGCGAACAGCACCGGGTTGAGCATAATGGAGATAATCGCCCCGGCAAGCACCAGGTTCTGCCCGGCCTGCGGCAGCAGATCCAGCGCCATGCCGAGCCCGGCGAGGATAAAGGCGAACTCGCCGATTTGCGCCAGGCTGGCGGCGATGGTCAGCGCGGTGCGCGTAGAGTGGCCGAACATCCGCACGAGGAAGTAGGCCACCAGCGATTTACCGAAGATGATAATCGCCAGCGTTGCCAGCACCGCCAGCGGCTGCTCCAGCAGGATCATCGGGTCGAACAGCATGCCGACGGAAACAAAGAACAGCACCGCGAACGCGTCGCGAAGCGGCAGCGTATCGTGGGCGGCGCGGTGGCTGAGCTCGGATTCGTTGAGCACCATGCCGGCGAAAAAGGCGCCGAGGGCAAAGGAGACGTCAAACAGTTCAACCGCGCCGAAAGCAATTCCGAGCGCCAGCGCCAGCACCGAAAGCGTAAACAGTTCGCGCGAGCCGGTCGCGGCGCTGCGCGATAAAATCCACGGCACCAGGCGGCGGCCAACCAGCATCATAATGGCGATAAAGGCGACGACTTTGCCGATAGTGATGCCCATATCCACGGCCAGCGACGCCAGGCCGACGTCGCCTTTTTCCGTCATTCCGGCGACGGCGGGCAGCAGGACCAGCGTCAGCACCATCACTAAATCTTCGACGATGAGCCAGCCGATGGCGATTTGCCCTCGCTGGCTATCAATAAGCTGGCGTTCTTCCAACGCGCGCAGCAGCACCACGGTACTGGCGGTAGAAAGACACAGGCCAAAAACGATACCGGTCATCAGCGACCAGCCCAGCATTGCTGAAAGCGCCATACCTAGCAGCGTTGCCACGCCTATCTGGGCAATCGCGCCGGGGATGGCTATCGACTTTACCGCCATTAAATCTTTTAAAGAGAAATGCAGACCGACGCCGAACATCAGCAAAATGACCCCAAGCTCGGCCAGCTCTGGCGCCAGCTTGGTATCAGCAACAAAACCCGGGGTAAAAGGGCCGGAGAGTACGCCCGCTAACAGGTAGCCCACCAGTGGAGAAATACGTAGCTTATTGGCGATCATGCCAAAAATAAAAGCGAGGACCAGCCCGCCGACAATGGTGGTGATAAGCGGTGTTGCGTGGTGCATTCCGTCTCCTTGCATGTGGTGAGCCAATCCATTTTCGGTATTAAGCACCTCATCCTTCAGGCTGCATCGGCGTTAGCTTCGCGCGTTCATCCTGCTCGCGGCCCTGATGCAACTCGAATGATAGGGGGCATAAACCTAAAAACCGATTAATAGTTTATGACACTTTTAGCCGTTTTGTTTATGAATAATTATTGAATTATGCAGAAAACTGGAATTAGCCCGCAAAAAAGCACAGATCGGAAAACAGGGGCAGGTAATGCTGGGGCGATCCTGATGGGGTAAGGGATGACGGCAGCCAAAGTTTCACTTTGGCTGCCGTATAATCACTCTTTTTGATGATTGTTAGGGAGGAATATCGTCAATATGCCGAGCAGAGGCAGGAAAGCGCAGATTTTATAGACCAGCTCGATACTGGTGTGATCGGCTAACAGCCCCAGCACCGCGGCTCCCAGGCCGCCCATGCCGAATGCAAAGCCGAAGAACAGGCCGGAAACCATGCCAATTCGGCCCGGTAATAGCTCCTGGGCGTAAACCAGAATGGCAGAAAACGCCGATGCGAGGATAAAACCAATTATCATGGTCAAAATCCCCGTCCACTCGAGGGTGGCATAGGGTAAAACAAGGGTAAACGGCGCTACGCCGAGGATAGAACCCCAAATAACGTATTTCCGCCCAATTTTATCGCCGACAGGCCCGCCAATCACCGTTCCTGCGGCAACCGCGAACAGGAAGATAAACAGGTGAATCTGCGCGTTTTGGATCGATAAGCCAAACTTATCCATCAGATAAAAGGTGTAATAGCTGCTAATGCTCGCCATATAGAAGTATTTCGAGAAAATAAGCATCAGCAGGATGCTTACCGCCAGAATAACTTTATTTTTGGGCAGCGGATTAGCGATGACGGCCTTAGGTTTACCTTTGTTCATCCGATGCTGCGCGGCGTACCAGCGGCTGATTTGCGACAGCACAACGATAGCCAGCAGCGCGGCCAGCACGAACCAGGCAACGTTGCCTTTGCCGTAAGGGGCAATGATCACCGCCGCCAGCAGCGGGCCCAGCGAGCTGCCAAAGTTTCCGCCAACCTGGAACAGCGACTGCGCCAGGCCGTGGCGTCCGCCGGAGGCCATGCGCGCCACGCGAGAAGATTCCGGATGGAAGACCGAGGAGCCGGTACCGACCAGCGCGGCGGCCAGCAGCACCGTGCCAAAGCTTCCCGCCAGCGCCAGCAGCACCAGCCCGCAGAGGGTAAAGCACATGCCAACGGGCAGCGACCACGGCATCGGGTGCTTATCGGTTATATAGCCCACCACCGGCTGCAGGAGCGAAGATGCGAGCTGGAAGGTGAGGGTGATCATGCCGATCTGCACAAAGGAGAGGGAAAACTCCGACTGTAGCAGCGGGTAGATCGCGAGGATCAGCGACTGGATCATATCGTTCAGCAGGTGGGAAAGGCTGATGGCCCCCAGAATGCGAAACGAGGTGCGTGCTTTTTGCGGCGGCGCAGCGGAGCCGGGTAAGGGTTGAGCAGTCTGATTCATTGCCATAGATTCGCTTAAAGGTTCTTATGAGAGGATGCAGGTGGAATTATTATCTGACTAACATACCCGCGCCTAAGGTTTGAAGGAAGCCGCAATTCTGAAAACCTATTTGTCTAATGGCTTAACTCGCTATACTTTCGGCACTTGTTATTAAATCAGGGAGTGAAAGATGCAATTTGTGAAACAGGGTGTGGCGCTGGCGTTGTTGGCGGCGCTATCGCTGGGAAGCCTGTCAGCGCAGGCCTATGAGCAGGATAAAACCTATAAAATCACCATCCTGCATACCAACGATCACCACGGACATTTCTGGCGAAGCGATTACGGTGAATACGGTCTGTCGGCGCAAAAAACGCTGGTGGACGGTATTCGCAAAGAGGTTGCCGCCGAGGGCGGCAGCGTGCTGCTGCTGTCCGGCGGCGATATTAATACCGGGGTTCCGGAGTCTGATTTACAGGATGCGGAGCCTGACTTTCGCGGCATGAACCTGGTGGGCTACGACGCCATGGCGGTGGGCAACCACGAGTTCGATAATCCGCTCAGCGTGCTGCGCCAGCAGGAGAAGTGGGCTAAATTCCCGTTCCTGTCGGCCAATATTTACCAGAAAAGCACCGGTGAGCGCCTGTTTAAGCCCTGGGCCCTGTTTAAGCGCGGCGGGCTGAATATCGCGGTGATTGGCCTGACGACGGACGATACGGCGAAAATTGGCAACCCGGAGTACTTCACCGATATTGAATTCCGCAACCCGGCGGAAGAAGCGAAGCTGGTGATTCAGGAGCTGCAGCAGAATGAAAAGCCGGACGTCATTCTGGCGACGACCCATATGGGCCATTATGACAACGGCGCTCACGGTTCGAATGCACCGGGCGACGTAGAGATGGCGCGCAGCCTCCCTGCCGGAGCGCTGGCGATGATCGTCGGCGGCCATTCGCAGGACCCGGTATGCATGGCGGCGGAGAATAAAAAGCAGGTGGATTATGTTCCCGGTACGCCGTGCGCGCCGGACAGGCAAAACGGTATCTGGATAGTCCAGGCGCACGAATGGGGTAAATACGTGGGCCGCGCGGATTTTGAATTCCGCAACGGTGAAATGAAGCTGGTGCACTATCAGCTGATCCCGGTCAACCTGAAGAAAAAGGTGAACTACGACAACGGCCAGAGCGAACGCGTGCTCTATACGCCGCAGATCCCGGAAAACGCGCAGATGCTGTCGCTGCTGACGCCGTTCCAGAATAAGGGCAAAGCGCAGCTGCAGGTGAAAATCGGCAGCGTCAACGGCCATCTTGAGGGCGATCGTAGCAAGGTACGCTTCGTGCAGACCAATATGGGACAGCTTCTGCTGGCGGCGCAGATGGCGCGCAGCGGCGCCGATTTTGCGGTGATGAGCGGCGGCGGTATCCGCGACTCCATCGAAGCCGGGGATATTACCTATAAAGACGTGATGAAGGTGCAGCCGTTCGGCAACGTGCTGGTGTATGTCGATATGAACGGCCAGGAGGTGACGGAGTATCTCACCGCCGTGGCGCAGATGAAGCCCGATTCCGGGGCCTATCCGCAGTTCGCCAACGTCAGCTTTGTGGCGAAAGACGGCAAGCTGAATGATTTGAAAATCAAAGGCCAGCCGGTCGATCCAACGAAAACCTATCGCATGGCGACCCTGAGCTTTAATGGCACCGGCGGCGACGGCTATCCGCACATCGACGCTAAGCCAGGCTACGTCAACACCGGGTTCATCGACGCTGAAGTGCTGAAGGAGTATATCCAGAAGAACTCCCCGCTGGACGCGGCGGCGTTTGAGCCGAAAGGCGAGGTGAGCTGGCAGTAACGGGACCGCGTCGCTCGCCGGGTCGTGGGTTCAGCCCGGCGAAGCGCAGCGCGAGGTGGCTGGAAAGATTAATCGCGGCGGGCGATATCGGCGAACTTCGCATCCAGGATTTTCGCCAGATCGCTGGCCGCCAGCTCGATATCCAGTCCGCGTTTGCCGCCTGAGATATACACGCTGGCGAACTCCTGCGCCGGGGCGTCAATCACCGTCGGCAGGCGCTTTTTCTGGCCAAGCGGGCTGATGCCGCCGACCAGATAGCCGGTTACCCGCTGCGCCACCATCGGGTCGGCCATATCCACTTTCTTCGCGCCCAGGGCTTTGGCCACTTTTTTCAAATCCAGCTGACCGGCAACCGGGGTGACCGCGACGGCCAGATGCTTCATATCCCCGTTGAGCGCCACCAGCAGCGTTTTATACACCCGATCGGCGTTCAGGCCGAGCTTGCGCACCACTTCGTCGCCGAAATGGGTTTCGCCTGGATCGTGATCGTAGCTGTGGATCGTAAAAGCAATTTTGTTTTTTTCGAGTAACTTAACGGCGGGAGTCATCGCTATCCTTCTTACCAACCGATCTAATGTACGTTAAGCATACGCCTGATGATTGTGTAAAAAATAGTACCATCTTGCGCAATAGTATTGGCAGTGATGGTCACTTTGAGCGACAATCGAACGATCCGAGGTGCGAATCTCGGGATAATAATAATGATGAAATTCCTCTTTGACGGGCCAATAGAAATATTGGCCATTTTTTTACGTTAGCATATCAGGCAGGTTCCCTTCACCGTATAAATGCAGCGCGCCGACGGCGACAACGTAGTGCCCCGGAGGCAGAGCCAGCAGCGTCTCGCGCCAGGCGAGGTTGCGCTGATGCATCAGAACATCGTACAGCGACTGGCTAAAGGTTGTGGGTAGCGAGGTCGCCCCTGTTGCCGGCGGCTGCTCCAGCCACCAGCCGATCATCACCTGCAGAAGACGGGCGTTGGTTCGCCAGTGGGTCAGCGTGTCTTCCAGCAGCGCCAGCCCGCCGTCGGGCAAATCGCGCAGCAGCGCAATCTGGCTATCGGTCCCCTCCAGCTCCATCACCCGCACGCGGCTTTCGCGCGCCGCCATCAGCAGCTGATAATCAATCCCGTAATCCGGACGAAGCCCCAGCTTTTGCGCCTGGGTCGCCTGCAGCACCATGGCAACCTGCCACAGCGGCTGGCTGTCGAAGAGGGCGGTTGCCAGCCCCAGCTCCGCGGCGCGGGCTTCCAGCTCAACGAGCTGCTCGGGACTCAGGCGCTCGGCCAGCGGCGGATAAGAGGGGAGGTTGCTGAAGGGCGTTTCGTTCCCGGTAATATCGGCTTCCACAATCAGCGCATCGGCCTGGCGAATTTTTTTCAGCAGCCTGGCCGGGGGCGGCGCCATATCGCGGGTGCCCATATGAATGCTGCCGACGAGGTGCAGATAGCGCCCGCCGGGGAGGGTAACATCCAGTGCCGGCCAGGAATAAGACGAGCCAACGGCGGCTCGCCACAGCATTTTTATTCGGTTTAACAGGCCCATACGCGCTCCGCAAAGTGAAGAACTCATGCTAGCGCGCGCGGCCTGAGGGTGCAAGCGTGGGCGGGAGGATCGGCGTGCGATAGCCCGGACAGGGCGTGATGCCGCTGTCCGGGAAGGGGTCAGGTGCTGACCCGCGCGAGGGGCTACTCTTTTGGTTTAAAACGCAGCAGCCGGTTGGCGTTGCTCACCACGGTAATGGAAGAGAGCGCCATCGCCGCCCCGGCAACCACCGGGTTGAGCAGCGTGCCGGTCAGCGGCCAGAGGATCCCGGCGGCAATCGGAATGCCCAGCGAGTTATAGACAAAGGCGCCCAGCAGGTTCTGCTTCATATTACGCAGCGTGGCCTTTGCAATCGCCAGCGCGTCGGCGACGCCGTTCAGGCTATGGCGCATCAGGGTAATCGCCGCCGTTTCAATGGCGACGTCGCTGCCGCCGCCCATCGCAATGCCGACATCGGCCTGCGCCAGCGCCGGAGCGTCGTTAATACCATCGCCGACCATCGCGACCTGGTGGCCCTGGCTTTGCAGACGCTTGATGGCATCGGCTTTACCGTCCGGCAGGACGCCGGCAATCACCTCATCGATACCCGCCTCTTTGGCGATGGCGTTGGCCGTAATCGGGTTATCCCCGGTGAGCATCACCAGGCGGTAGCCCTGGCGATGCAGGCGGGCCAGCGCCGCCACGCTGTCGCTGCGCAGCGGATCGCGAATGGCGATCAGCGCGGCAACCTCGCCGTCGACCGCCAGCAGCACCGGCGTGGCGCCCTGGGAAGCCTGAGCGTTGAGATCGCTCTCCGCCGCGTCGGTGGCAATATTCTGCTCGTTGAGCAGCGCCTGGTTACCGAGCAGGAGACGATGGCCGTCGGCTTCGCCGCTCACCCCCAGCCCGCGAAGGGTACGGAAGTTGCCGACCGTTGGCAGCGTGCTCTCCGCCGCTTTGTCGAGGATCGCCCGCGCCAGAGGGTGGCTGGAGCCCTGCTCCAGCGCGGCGGCCAGGCGTAAAGCGCTCGCCTCGTCGAGAGCAGTAAAGGTTTTCACCGCCACAACCTGCGGTTTCCCCTCGGTCAGGGTCCCGGTTTTATCGAATACGACGGTATCCAGCTGGCTGGCGCGCTGCAGCGCATCGGCATCGCGCACCAGCACGCCGTACTCCGCCGCCCGCCCGACGCCGGAAATAATCGACATCGGCGTGGCCAGGCCCAAAGCGCAGGGACAGGCGATAATCAGCACCGTGGTGGCGATGATCAGGGTATAGACGATTTGCGGCGCCGGACCGAAGAAGTACCAGATTGCCGCGCTGAACAGCGCAATGACCACCACCGTCGGGACGAAGACGGCGGAAATTTTATCCGCCAGCTGGCCGATTTCGGGCTTACTGCTCTGCGCCTGGCGCACCATGCGGATAATACGCGCCAGCGTGGTCTGACTCCCCACGGCGCTGGCGGTAAACAGGACGCTGCCATCCTGCACAACCGTACCAGCGTGCAGCGGATCTCCGCCGCCTTTTTGCTGCGGGATCGGTTCGCCGGTGAGCATGGCTTCATCCATCCAGGCCTCGCCCTGCGAGATGATGCCGTCAACCGGCACCCGGTCGCCGGTGGTCAGACGCAGGGTCATGCCGGGCATAACGTCGGCCAGCGGTACGCTTTTTTCGCCCTCTGGCGTGACGACGCGTGCCGACGGCGGCGTTAGATCGAGCAGCTTTTCCAGCGCCCGCGAAGAGCGCTGCCGGGCGCGGGCTTCCAGCATATGGCCGAGGTTAATCAGGCCGATAATCATGGCGCTGGCTTCATAGTAGAGGTGGCGGGCTTCCATCGGGAACCACTGCGGCCACAGGTTGACGCTCATTGAGTAGAGCCAGGCGACCCCGGTGCCCAGCGCCACCAGTGTGTCCATAGTGGCGGTAGCGTTTCTCAGGCTTTTCCAGGCGCTGCGATAGAAGTGGCCGCCGGCAAAGACCATCACCGCCAGGGTGACAAGCCCGATAGCCAGCCACAGCGAGCGGTTGTCGTCGGTGACCATCATATTGTCACCGAACATTCCCCACACCATCACCGGAACGCCCACCAGCAGGGCGACGATCGCCTGCCAGCGGAAGCGTTTCATGGTGGCGATGGCGGTTTCCTGCTGGCGTTCGCGGCGCTCCAGGTCATCTTCGATAGCCTCGGCACCGTAGCCTGCTTTCTCCACCGCCTGCACTAATTCTGCGGCGGACGCGCTGCCCATGACCAGCGCAGTGCGTTCCGCCAGGTTTACCCGCGCCTGTGCGACACCCGGTACCGCGGCAAGCGCCTTCTGTACCCGGGAAACGCAGCTGGCGCAGCTCATGCCGTTGATCAGCAGCTGTTGACTGTCATCGGTATCATGGGCTGCCGGAAGCGCAGGAGAGGCCGCTGTCAGTGCTTCCGACGGGAGTGTTGATTCCGCCAGCGGTTTAGCCTTTGGGTGGCTGAGCTCCGCACCGTATCCGGCTTTATGAATCGTGTCGATGAGCGCTTCAGCGCTGGCGCTACCGGTGACGTGGGCTTCGGTCGTGGTGACCTCCGCCAGCTCAACGTCAGGACGCTGCTCCAGGCTCTCTTTTACGCGTTTGACGCAGTGGCCGCAGGTGAGGCCATCGAGCGTCAGGTCGATGGTTTGTGACATAACAAACTCCTTTATTACGTGGATGAGCTGACTGTGATAAAGGTTAAACCTTCCAGCAAGGGGAAGGTCAAGGCGTTTTATCGTTTAGGGTGATGTCCGTGTTCCGGAGCGACAGCGCCTGAATACCCGATTGCCGAAAAACGGTCGTAGACTTCAGTTCAGGTCATTCTGTTTTTGAGTACAACGTTAAGGCCGACGTCGGTTTTTCTGTTTTAATCGTGAGTCGTTACGGCGTTGATTCTATTTTTTTGTGCTTAATATTGCGGGTATTGCTCCGCTAAAACGGATGCTGGAGTGACAGTCACACAATGTGCCTGGCGAATGGGTCGGCACGTAAGGACATCTAAAGTGGAATTTCTTTCCTGAAAAGCGCCAGCACCTCTTCCGATATGGGATCCATCAAAAGGATGTCCAGCGTATACGATGCTGCGGGCGGGCTATGAGGTTGTATTTTTCCTGAGTTTTTCTTGCTGTTTGGTAAATTGAATTTACAAGACCTATCCAACCTAACCAGGGAATATAGCGAGCGATAACCGCAGCAAGGTTATTCGTTTTACGCATTCTCACGCCGACGCGCTTAACCTGATAAAAAATATGGCTTATATTTTTTTCCCTGCGCACAGGGTTGGTTATTGTGCGAATGGTCCTACAATAGGGGCTGTGCGAGAAGCGATGAGGTGCAGAGGCGATGAATATCAGCGATGTGGCAAAAAAAACCGGCTTAACCAGTAAAGCGATCCGCTTCTACGAAGAGAAGGGGCTGGTGACGCCGCCGCTGCGCAGTGAAAACGGCTACCGCAGCTACAGCCAGCGGCATCTGGACGAGCTGACCCTGCTGCGCCAGGCGCGGCAGGTTGGCTTTAATCTGGAGGAGTGCCGCGAGCTGGTCGGCCTGTTTAACGATCCGTCGCGGCATAGCGCCGACGTCAAACGCAGAACGCTGGATAAAGTCGCTGATATCGAACGTCATATCAGCGAGCTGCAGAGCATGCGCAGCCACCTGCTGGCGCTGGCGGAGTCCTGTCCCGGCGATGACGGCGCGGACTGCCCGATTATCGACAATCTCTCCGGCTGCTGTCATCGCAAGGCCCAGAGTTAGCGCTGGGGAGGGGCGAGCCTGATCCGCAGCGTGATGCCCTCAACGGAGAGCACCTCTACACGACTGCCTGCTTCGAGGTCCTCGTCGGCGACCACCGGCCATGAGCTATCGCCAACGCGCATGTGGCCGCGGCCGTTAACCAGCGCCGTCTCCAGCGAGAAGATGCGCCCGATCAGCTGATTCCCGCGCTGGTTAAGCCGGGCATCGGCCGGCTTCTGCCGCTTCACCTGGCCGCGCAGCCAGCGCGACCAGAGCCAGGCCGCCAGCAGGGTCAGCGCGGCAAACAGCGTGCCCTGCCACTCCCAGCCCAGCGGCAGCAGCCAGGTCAGGACGCCGGTGATAACGCCGGCAACCCCGCTCCACAGCAGATAGCCGTTGCCGCCGAGCATCTCCGCCGCCAGCAGCAGCCCGCCGAGGCTGAGCCAGAAGAGATGCGGATGGACCAGTATCATCGCAATCATAGTTTTTTCCGTTCGCCGGCGCCTTCTTTAAGCAGTTCGCTAATCCCGGCGATGGAGCCCATCAGGCTGGTCGCGTCGAGCGGCATCAGCACAACTTTGCTGTTATTTGCTGCGCCGATCTGCTGCAGCGCGTCGGTATATTTCTGCGCGACGAAGTAGTTAATCGCCTGAATATCCCCGGAGGCAATAGCGGAAGAGACCATTTGGGTGGCGCGAGCCTCCGCTTCCGCCGAACGTTCACGCGCTTCTGCCTGCAGGAACGCCGACTGGCGCTCGCCTTCGGCTTTCAGAATTTGCGACTGCTTTTCGCCTTCGGCTTTGAGGATTTCCGCCTGACGTATCCCTTCGGCCTCCAGAATATAGGCGCGCTTGGTACGCTCGGCCTTCATCTGCGCGTTCATCGAGGAGATAAGCTCCGCCGGCGGGCGCACGTCGCGAATTTCCACGCGGGTGATTTTGATCCCCCACGGGTTAGTGGCCTCATCGACGATATGCAGCAGGCGGGTGTTGATGCTGTCGCGCTGGGAGAGCATTTCGTCGAGCTCCATTGAGCCGAGCACGGTACGAATGTTGGTCATCGTCAGGTTGATGATCGCCAGCTCGAGGTTGCTGACCTCATAGGCCGCTTTCGGCGCATCAATAACCTGAATAAAGCACACCGCATCGATGGTGACGTTGGCGTTATCGCGTGAAATAACCTCCTGCGAGGGGATGTCCAGCACCTGCTCCATCATATTAATTTTCCGCCCGATGCGGTCCATAAACGGCACCACCAGGCTCAGGCCCGGCTGAAGGGTCATGGTATAGCGGCCAAAGCGCTCGACGGTCCACTGGTAACCCTGCGGGACAATTTTCACTCCGGCAATCACGATAACCAGGGCGACGAAAATGAGAACGGGGATAAAAATTAGCATCAAAAAACCTCCTGTTTAATTGCCTGCCAGGCGTCAGCAAAATGACGCATGTTTAAATCGAGTATATCTTTCTCCTCATCCTGGCGAAAGAAAAGTGGAGTAAACTAGTCGGGTTTTGGGAAATATATGGAACGATAATGAAGGAAAATAACGCTATCTTGCGCCTTGACGGCGTTGGCTTTCAGATCGATAAGTCGGTCATTTTGCATAATATTAATCTCGAGCTGGGCGCCGGGGAATTTAAGCTAATTACCGGACCCTCCGGCTGCGGTAAAAGTACGCTGCTAAAAATTATCGCCTCGCTGCTCAGCCCGACCAGCGGGCAGATTTTTTATTCCGGTAAGGATATCAATACGCTATCGCCGGAAACCTACCGCCAGCAGGTCTCATACTGTGCGCAAACCCCGGCGCTGTTCGGCGACTCGGTTTATGACAACCTCATCTTCCCGTGGCAAATTCGCAACCAGCAGCCGGACCCGCAGGCGCTGATTGCCGATTTACGCCGCTTCGGGCTGGCGGAAAATACGCTGGGCAAATCGATCAACGAACTCTCGGGCGGAGAAAAGCAGCGCGTTTCGCTGATCCGCAATTTGCAGTTTTTGCCGCAGGTGCTGCTGCTCGATGAAATTACCAGCGCCCTGGATGAGAGCAATAAGCGCAACGTCAACGATATTATTCATCGCTATACGACGGAAAAGAATATTGCGGTGCTGTGGGTGACGCATGACCGGAATGAAATAGACCACGCTGATGAAGTGATTACGCTGCAGCCGGCGAGCGCAGAGGGACAGGAGGTTATCAATGAACGGGCATAATATCACGAACGAATCGCTGGCCCTGTCGATGGTGCTGGTGCTGGTGGCCATCGTGGTGAGCTATCGCGAAAAGCTGGCGCTGGAGAAAGATATCGTCTGGAGCATTTGCCGGGCGGTGGTGCAGCTGATTATCGTCGGCTACGTGCTGAAATATATCTTCAACGTCAATCACGTCCTGCTGACGCTGCTTATGGTGCTGTTTATCTGTTTTAACGCGGCGTGGAACGCGCAAAAGCGCAGCAAATATATCGATAAGGCCTTCATCTCATCGTTTATCGCCATTACTACCGGCGCGGGGCTGACCCTGGCGGTGCTGGTCTTCTCCGGCTCGATCTCTTTCGTGCCGATGCAGGTGATCCCGATTGCCGGCATGGTCGCCGGCAACGCGATGGTGGCGGTGGGGCTGTGCTACAACAATATGGGCCAGCGCTTCAGCAGCGAACAGCAGCAGATTCAGGAGAAGCTGAGCCTCGGCGCGACGCCGAAAATGGCCTCTGCCGGATTAATTCGCGAGAGCATTCGCGCCGCGCTTATTCCGACCATTGATTCGGCGAAAACGGTGGGGCTGGTGAGTCTGCCGGGGATGATGTCGGGGCTGATTTTTGCCGGGATAGATCCGGTTAAAGCGATTAAGTATCAGATAATGGTCACGTTTATGCTGCTATCGACCGCCAGTCTCTCCACCATCATCGCCGGCTATCTGACCTACCGGAAATTCTTTAACCCGCGCCACCAGCTGGTGGTGACGCAGCTGAAAAAGAGCGCTTAGCCGCATTCCCCGGTCGGCGCAGCGCCGCCGGGGAGGGTTTTGTGGCGTAACGATCAGTACAGCAGAGAGTAGAGCTGACGGCGATATTTCGCGGCCAGCGCATCGCCGGTGCCGAGGGCGGCCAGAATTTCCTGCAGCATCTTGCGCACCTGGCCGTCGCCGGCGTCTAAATCTTTCTGCAGATGGCTGAACAGCAGCGCCAGCGCCTCTTCGTTGCGGCCAACCTGATGCAGCTGCAGGGCCAGCTGGGCTGCCAGCGCTGCGTCCTGCGGGTTTTGCTCAACCTGCTGCTGGAGCAGCTGGATTTCCGGGGTATCGGCCGCCTGCTTGAGCAGCTCAATCTGCGCCACCAGCCCCTGGAAACGGGTATCCTGATCCTGCAGCGGAACGGTTTTCAGCACCGCTTCGGCCTCGTCGGAGCGCTGCAGGGCGATCAGGGTTTCCGCCAGCAGCAGGCCAATCTGGCTATCCTGCGCGGAGAGCTGCCACGCCTCTTTCAGCAGCGGCAGGGCTTCGGCGTACTTCTCTTCCTGCATCAGCGCCAGCGCCTGCTGGGCCTTTAGCTCTTCTTCGCGCGGCAGCACCTTATCAAGCAGCGCGCGCACGGCGGACTCAGGCTGCGGGCCTTCAAAGCCGTCCACCGGCTGACCGTTCTGGAACAGATAAACCGTTGGGATCGAACGCAGGCCGAACTGTGAAGCCAGCATCTGCTCGGCGTCGCAGTCCACTTTCGCCAGGATAAACTGACCGTTGTACTGCGCCGCCAGGCTTTCCAGAATCGGCGTCAGCTGCTCGCAGTGCTGGCTGCGCGCGGACCAGAAATAAAACAGCACCGGCGCGGTAACGGATTGTTCCAGCGTCTGGTGCAGGTTAGCTTCGGTAATGTTGATAATATTCTGTACTGACATAAGCGCATCTCTTTAATCAATTTTTTGTATACATGGGGGCGACGGCCGGAGCTTCAACTCAGCCCTGGATAATTTTGTCCATCATCCGCGTGGGCAACAGGCGTTTGAGCAGGGCCACCGCGTGCGTGACCAGGGTCACCGGATAGCGCAGCTTCGGTTTATCGCTAACGAAAGCATGGCGCACTTTTTCCACCACCGCCTCCGGCCCGAGGGTAAAGCGCGCGGCGATACCGGGGTTTTCCACCGGCTTATCGCTCTGGGTTTGGTTGACGTTGGTCGTAAAGCGGGTGCGAATCGGCCCCGGCTCAATCAGGCTGACCTTAATGCCGCTATAGCGCAGCTCCATGCGCAGAGCGTCGGACCAGGCCTCCAGCGCATATTTGCTGGCGGCATAGGCACCGCGCCCGGGACTGGAGATGATCCCCATCACCGAGGAGGTCATCACGATGCGGCCCTCGCCGTGCGGCTCCATTGCCGGAAGCAGCAGCATGGTGAGCTGATGGGCGCCAAAAAAGTTGGCGCTAAACTGCTGCTCCATCTGCCGGCGGCTGATGGTGATAAGCGGGCCATACACGCCGTAGCCGGCGTTATTAAACAGGCCGTACAGGCGGTTATCGGTCAGAGCGATAACCTCTGCCGCCGCGCGCTCCACGCTCAGCGGATCGTCGAGATCCAGCAAAATACCGGTCAGTCCGAGTTCCTGCATCCGCGCCACGTCCTCGGCCTTGCGGCAGGCCGCCAGAACGTTAAAGCCCTGACGTTTCAGATCGAGCGCGCTTTCAAGGCCAATACCGCTGGAACATCCTGTAACTAAAACCGTTTTTTGCATAACTTTACCTGCAAACAACCCCTGTGGATCAGGAGTCATGATTAACTAAGGGAGCCAGCCGCGTCGCCATCCAGTCGGCAATAAACGGCTGGGCGTCGCGGTTGGGGTGGATTCCATCATCCTGCATCCACTGCGGCTTCAGGTAGACCTCTTCCATAAAAAAGGGTAACAGAGGAATATCAAACTCTTTGGCCAGTGCGGGATACATTGCGCTAAAGGCTTCATTATAACGACGCCCGTAGTTGGCGGGCAGGCGAATTTGCATCAGCAGCGGCTGGGCGTTTGCCGCTTTGATATCCTGCAAAACGGTGCGCAGCGTCTGCTCCGTTTGCTGAGGCGGGAAGCCGCGCAGTCCGTCATTGCCGCCGAGCTCGACCAGCACCCAGCGCGGCTGATGCTGCTTAAGCAGCGCCGGCAGACGCGCCAGCCCCTGCTGCGACGTGTCGCCGCTGATGCTGGCGTTAACCACCGGCGTTTTTGCCTGCCACTTATCGTTAAGTAGCGCAGGCCACGCGGCGTTGGCCGCCATACGATAGCCGGCGCTCAGGCTATCGCCGAGAACTAACAGCGTGTCCGCCGCCATCGCGCGGCAGGTAAACAGGACCAGAAACAGGAAAGGCAAATGCCAGCGGAAAACATACTTGAAGTTCATCATCTTAAGAAGTCCGTCGGTCAGGGAGAGCATCAGCTTTCCATCCTTACCGGAGTTGAGCTGGTTGTCAAACCGGCGCAGACCATTGCCCTGATCGGCGAGTCGGGTTCCGGCAAATCCACGCTGCTGGCGATCCTTGCCGGGCTGGACGACGGCAGCGGCGGGGAGGTCTCTCTGCTTGGGCAGCCTCTGCACCGCATGGACGAAGAGGCGAGGGCGCAGCTGCGCGCTAAGCACATCGGCTTTGTCTTTCAGTCCTTTATGCTGATCCCGACCCTGAACGCGCTGGAGAACGTCGAGCTTCCGGCGCTGCTGCGCGGCGAGAGTGACAGCCAAAGCCGGGGCAGCGCCAGAGCGCTGCTGGAGCAGCTGGGGCTGGGCAAGCGCCTGAACCATCTGCCGGCACAGCTTTCCGGCGGCGAGCAGCAGCGGGTGGCGCTCGCCCGTGCCTTCAACGGGCGCCCGGAGCTGCTGTTTGCCGATGAGCCGACCGGCAACCTCGATCGACAGACCGGGGATAAAATTGCCGACCTGCTGTTTTCGCTCAATCGCGAACACGGGACGACGCTTATCCTGGTGACGCACGATCCGCTGCTGGCGGCGCGCTGCGACCGGCGGCTGCGGCTGGTTGATGGTCAGCTGCGGGAGGAAGCATGATTGCCCGCTGGTTCTGGCGCGAATGGCGATCGCCGTCGCTGCTGATCGTCTGGCTGGCGCTGAGCCTGGCGGTGGCCTGCGTGCTGGCGCTGGGGTCGATAAGCGATCGCATGGAAAAGGGGCTCAGCCAGCAGAGCCGTGAGTTTATGGCCGGAGACCGGACGCTGCGCAGCTCGCGTGAGGTGCCCGCCGACTGGCTCGCGCAGGCGCGCCGGCTGGGATTAACGGTTGGCGAACAGCTCAGCTTCGCCACCATGACCTTCGCCGGCGATACGCCGCAGCTGGCCGACGTCAAGGCGGTTGATGATACCTATCCTCTTTACGGGCGGCTGGAAACCCAGCCGCCGGGCTTAAAACCGCAGGCGGGCAGCGTGCTGCTGGCTCCGCGGCTAATGGCGCTGCTGAATTTAAAAACCGGCGATACCATCGACGTCGGTGACGCCACGCTGCGCATTGCCGGGGAGGTGATTCAGGAGCCGGACGCCGGGTTCAATCCTTTCCAGATGGCGCCGCGGCTGATGATGAATACCGCCGATGTGGCAAAGACCGGGGCGGTGCAGCCCGGCAGCCGCGTCTCCTGGCGCTATAAGTTTGCCGGAACCGCGCCGCAGCTGGCGGAGTATGAGCAGTGGCTGCTGCCAAAGCTGGGGACGGAACACCGCTGGATTGGCCTGGAGCAGGATGACAGCGCGCTGGGTAAATCCCTCGAACGCTCGCAGCAGTTCCTGCTGCTCTCGGCGCTGCTCACCCTCCTGCTGGCGGTGGCGGCGGTAGCGGTGGCCATGAGCCACTACTGCCGCAGCCGTTACGATCTGGTGGCGATCCTTAAAACCCTCGGCGCCGGGCGGGCGCAGCTGCGCAAGCTGATCGTCGGGCAGTGGCTGCTGCTGCTGGCGCTGGCGGTCATTACCGGCGGCGCGATGGGGATGGGGCTGGAGAAAGTCCTGCTGGTGATGCTGAAACCGGTTCTCCCGGGCGCGCTGCCGGCCGCCAGCCTCTGGCCGTGGCTGTGGGCGATTGGCGCGATGGTGGTGATTTCGCTGCTGGTGGGCCTGCGTCCCTATCGGCTGCTGCTGGCGACGCTGCCGCTGCGGGTGCTGCGTCAGGACGTGGTGGCTAACGTCTGGCCGCTGAAGGTCTATATTCCGCTGGTCTGCGCGGTGGTGGTAATTCTGCTGGCCTGGCTGATGGGCGGCAGCCCGCTGCTGTGGGCGGTTCTCGCCGGCGCGGTGGTGCTGGCGCTGCTGTGCGGCCTGCTGGGATGGGGGCTACTGTGGCTGCTGAAGCGCGTGACGCTGAAGGCGCTGCCGCTGCGCCTCGCGGTCAACCGGCTGCTGCGCCAGCCGTGGTCGACGCTCAGCCAGCTGGCGGCGTTCTCGCTGTCGTTTATGCTGCTCGCTCTGCTGCTGGTGCTGCGCGGCGATCTGCTGGATCGCTGGCAGCAGCAGCTGCCGCCGGAAAGCCCCAACTACTTTCTGATTAATATTGCCCCGGATCAGGTCGCGCCGGTCAAAGCTTTTCTTGCCGGGCACCAGACGGCGGCGACGGAGTTTTACCCCATCGTCCGCGCGCGCCTGACGCAGATTAACGGTCAGGCGACGGAGGGCAATAAGGACGAAGCGCTGAATCGCGAGCTCAACCTGACCTGGAGCAACGACCGGCCGGATCATAATCCGCTGGTGGCCGGCAGCTGGCCGCCAAAAGCCGGTGAGGTGTCGATCGAAGAGGGGCTGGCGCAGCGGCTGGGGGTTAAGCTCGGCGATAGCGTCACCTTTACCGGCGATACCCAGGACTTCAGCGCTAAGGTCACCAGCGTGCGTAAAGTTGACTGGGAGAGCCTGCGGCCTAACTTCTTCTTTATCTTCCCGCCGAACGCGCTCGACGGACAGCCGCAGAGCTGGCTGACCAGCTTCCGCTGGGATAACGGCAGCGGCATGTTGACGCAGCTGAACCGCGAATTCCCGACCGTCAGCCTGCTGGATATTGGCGCCATTCTGCGTCAGGTGGGTCAGGTTCTGACGCAGGTCAGCCGCGCGCTGGAAGTGATGGTGGTGCTGGTGACCGCCTGCGGTATTTTACTGCTGCTGGCGCAGGTTCAGGTCGGGATGCGCCAGCGCTATCAGGAGCTGGTGGTCTGGCGCACGCTGGGGGCCGGAAAATCGCTGCTGCGTACCACGCTGTGGGCGGAGTTTGCCCTGCTGGGGGTGGTTTCCGGGATTGTGGCGGCGATAGGGGCTGAGGTGGCGCTGGCGATGCTGCAAACCAAAGTCTTTGATTTCCCGTGGTCGCCGGACTGGCGGCTGTGGGTGATGCTGCCGCTCTGCGGGGCGCTGCTGCTCTCCCTGTGCGGCGGCTGGCTGGGGCTGCGTTTGTTAAAAGGTAAGGCGCTGTTCCGCCAGTTTAGCCAGTAGTTCAGCGGGCGGATCGTCTGTAGGCCCGGGGTGGAGTATCAGCGCCCCGGGCTTTTTACTGCGTTGCGTATAAGCCTGGCGCCCGGCTAGCGGGCGCGGCCGTGGTTCAGCGCGGTCAGCGGTTCATTAATATCAAAAAGTTTGTACTCCACGCTTTCGACGCCCAGCGACTTCAGGCGCGCGGTATGCTTCGTGAGATAGGCGAGCGCCGTCTCCTCATCCGCAAAAAGATAGATGCCTCCCGCCTCGTAGTTTTTTTCGCTTTCGGTCCAAATCTTCCAGATAAAACCCGGCTCCTGGTTGATGGACTCGGCAAGCTCCACCAGCTGACGGGACATCTCGCCGCCAAACGGGCCGTTAAAGGCAAAGTGAAGCTGCAGCAGTTTATTCGACATAACTCCTCCATGGATTCGACGTAGGGTTTGCGTGCGCCGTCGGCAGAGCGGTACTCCCCGGGAGCGCCGTGCATCGGCAACTATACCCACAATCGCTCGGCGACGGCAAAGCGAGCCTCTGCGGGCGCAGGGAGATAGCGCAGGTTAATGACGGTTGGATGACATTCGCGGCGGCTTTACGTTAACGGCACAAAATGGTAAGTCACTGATTTTTAAGAGCACGAAAGCGTAAAAAAGCGACAACACGGAGTTGGTAATCACGGTTAATATTCACCTTGCAAATATAAGGTTGCTTATTACTCAAGGAAAAAGCATGGCACATAAAATAAAAGCGCTGGCGATAACGATCGGCGCAGCGCTGGCAGTCACTTCTTTTGCTTCCCAGGCCGAGATAACGCTGCTGAAACAAGATCCGCAGGCCGGCGATCCGTTAAGCCGTCTGAACTTCACCGTCGGCGGGAGCATTCGTCCGCAGTTCAACATGATGTCCGGCGATGGTGACAAAGGCTCCTATAAACGTAACGGCTTCGACGGCGGCACCCGTTTCCGCTTCGCCGCTGATTATTATCTGTTCGACGATATTAGCTGGATCAGTTATTACGAACTGGGGGTCAATATTCCGGCGCTGTTCGACTGGGATAATCACTATGCGGAAGGCGCCAATAACACCTCCCGTCGTATGCTCTATACCGGGCTGAAGAGCGATACCTGGGGGACGTTAACCTACGGTCAGCAAAACAGTATTTATTACGATGTAGTGGGCGCCAAAACCGATATCTGGGATTACGACATGGTTGCCCAGGCGCCGGGTAACGGTATCAACGGCGATTACGACGGTTCTTACCGCTCGCGCAATATGCTCAAGTATAAAAAATCGGCCGGTGACGTCGATCTGTATGCTTCTTATCTGTTTGAAGATAATGAGTATTTGCCGGGGAATGGTCTGCGCTATAAGCGTAAAGGCGGGGGATCCGTTGGCGTGGACTACCACATCATGAAGGACCTGACCTGGGGTACGGCGTGGAACTATACGCGTGCCGAAATGCGCGATCCGTCGAGCGCTGAGAACAAAACCTACAACCAGAATATCCTCGGTACCGCCCTAAGCTGGACGCCGGATAACTGGACCTTCTCCTTCGGCGGCGGCTGGTATCAGAACTTCCTGACCACCAAAAAAGCCGACGTGAATAACTACTTCGCCGGCGATGCCTGGGGTATTGAGTACTTCGCGGGGTATAAAATCCCGGTTGGCCAGTACGCGCTCAAATCCGTTCAGCCGTACTTTATGGGCGACCGTCTGCAATACGTGAACGGGCGTAACTATCAGCGTATTGATAACGGCCTCGGGATCAGCTTCCAGCTCGATTATGGCTTCCGCGTTGACTACGAACACGTCTTTACGTCGAGCACCGATAACCTGGGCGATATGAACCTGGTGCGTCTGCGCTACGATTTCTAAACCGCGACCTCCCGCGCAGCGCGATGCCGAAAATCCCGGCTTGCGCTGCGTTTACGCGGGCTACCGCGCTAGCCAGGAGGCAACGTCCTGCCAGGTTCCGCGAAAAATAATCTTCTCCGCTTTTTTACCCAGCTGATAGCGATACATTGGGTCGTAGTACTCTTTCAATAGCGGAACGAGCCACGCAAAATGCGCGTCGGTGCTCGCCGTACGCAGCTGTTCCGCCAGCGCGTCATCGAGCAGGGCGGTGAGCTGAGCAAAACGCTGGATCCCCAGGCGACGGCGGATAGCAAACAGGCCGTGGTGCAGATAGGCGCTGTACTCCTGCCAACCCTGCACTTCACCGTACGCGGCCATAAAGTCGCGGTGCATCCGGTCAAAATACTCCTCCTGCAGCCTCGCCAGGCGGACGTCAAACGGATCCTCCACCACCGCCAGCGGCGACTGCGCCATGCGATCGCGCAGGCATTCCGGCAGATGGTTGGCGCCTATCATATGCCCTTCATCTTCCAGCACCCAGCGGCGCTGGCTGGCCGCTTTTTTCAGCATGGCCACCGCGAGATGGTTTTCAAACGTCGCCTGTGCGTGCTGCTCGCGCAGCGTGCGTCCGAAGGAGGAGCCGCGATGGTGGGCGAGCCCTTCGAGGTCGATTCCGTCAGGCCGCGCGGCGACCAGCTGGGTTTTTCCGTTGCCGGTGCAGCCGCCGATCAGCACTATTGGGCGCTGAACCAGCTCCAGCGTCTGCTGGATGGCCGCCTGGCGCAGCGCCTTATAGCCGCCGACAATCAGCGGGTAATCGATGCCCGATTCGCGCAGCCACTGCTGAACAATGTGCGAGCGCTGGCCGCCGCGGGCGCAGCAAAGATAGCCCTGAGGCGCGCGCAGGCAGGCTTCACGCCACGCCTGCAGGCGCCGGGCGCGAAGGTCGCCATTCACCAGGCGATGGCCTAGTGCCAGGGCGGCCTCTGCCCCCTGACGTTTGTAACAGGTGCCGACGGCAGCGCGTTGTTCATCGTCCATCAGCGGCAGGTTGACTGCTGCGGGGAGCGCGCTTTGGCTGAACTCAACCGGGGCGCGCACGTCAATAAGCGGGGTATCCGCGGCGAGAATGGCGCGGTAATCCGTCCCATTATTCATGGGTCTTCCTTCTGAAGTGAAACCGAGATTTTCTGTAAAGCGAAGGAGGGATTCTACGCGCCTGAAGGCGTGCCGGGGAAGGGGTAACGCGTTTTCCCCGGCACGAAAGGCTTAGCTGAGCTGCGACTGCGCCCAGAAAATACCGCTGGCGTACTCCGGCGGCAGCAGCGGCTTCAACGCTTCGAGCGTGGCGCTCAGGCGATCGGTATCGCTGTCGGTCAGGTTCAGGTGGCCCACTTTGCGGCCCGGACGAACCTCTTTGTCGTACCAGTGCAGGTGCACCAGCGGCAGCTTCAGCCAGTCGTAGTTAAGATCGGTGCCGATCAGGTTGATCATCACCGACGGGCTGTTGACCACCGGCGGCGGCAGCGGCAGGTCGGTAATGGCCCGCAGATGCAGCTCAAACTGGCTGATAGAGGCGCCGTTCTGCGTCCAGTGGCCGCTGTTGTGCACGCGCGGGGCCAGCTCGTTGATCAGCAGACCGTCGGCGGTGACGAAGCACTCCATCGCCATGACCCCGACGTACTGCAGCTCGTCCATAATGGCGGAGAGCATGCCTTCGGCCTGGTCCTGCTGGCGGGCGTTGGCCTGCGGGAAGGCGACGCTGGTGCGCAGAATTCCGTCCTGATGCAGGTTGCGGGTCAGCGGATAGAACACCGTGCTGCCATCCTCGGCGCGGGCGCCAACCAGCGACACTTCGCCGGAGAAGTTAATTCCCCGTTCGACGATACATTCGCCGTAGTTATCGTCGGGCAGCTGCGCGCAGTCGTCTTCACGCAGGCGCCACTGGCCGCGCCCGTCGTAGCCGCCTACGCGACGCTTAACGATAGCCAGCTCGCCGAGGGTCGCGAAAATCTCCGGCCACTGGTTTTTATCCGCCAGCAGCTGCCACGGCGCGGTGGCGAGGCCCAGCCTGTCGAAGAGCTGCTTTTGCGTCAGGCGATCGGCAATGATAGGAAACACGTCGCGGTTAACAAACGCCGGGTGGCGCGCCAGTTCGCGGGTGAGGGCCGTTTCCGGCCAGCGTTCGATTTCAGCGGTGATGACGCTTTGCTGAAACGGCACCGCTTCTGGGTCGGCCTCAAGGCCAACCGGCCACACCGCGATACCCAGCGGCTCTCCGGCCTGGCGCAGCATGCGGCCAAGCTGGCCGTTGCCGAGGATACAAACCTGCTTCATGCCGCACCCCGTGGGTCCGGATTCTCCAGCACTTCATCGGTTTGCGCCTGACGCCATGCGCTCAGGCGCTGGTGCAGTTCGGCGTCGTGCACCGCCAGAATCTGCGCCGCAAGCAGGGCGGCGTTGGCCGCGCCGGCTTTACCGATAGCCAGCGTGCCGACCGGGATCCCGCGCGGCATCTGGACGATAGAGTAGAGGCTGTCAACGCCGCTCAGCGCCGCGCTCTGCACCGGCACGCCGAGCACCGGGACCAGCGTTTTCGCCGCAATCATGCCCGGCAAATGCGCCGCGCCGCCCGCACCGGCAATAATCACCTGATAGCCGTTGCTCTCTGCGCCTTCGGCGAAGCTGAACAGCTTATCAGGAGTACGGTGCGCGGAGACCACTTCAACATGGTACGGAACGTTCAGGGCATCAAAGATTTCTGCGGTAAACTGCATGGTAGCCCAGTCGCTTTTGGACCCCATCACGATGGCGATACGCGCCGAATTATTGCGGGAAGACATGCGTCTTAAAACTCCTGTGGGTGTGCTTCACACTGCTTTAGAGGCCACAGAGAATAACACGATAAACGGGCGAGGAAAACGGTTGCGTAGGCCGATAGCGGCGGAAAATAGCGCGATAATTAAAACGGGAAAGGGATCAATTCAACGTCGTCTTTGGTGACCTTCACCATCGAGCCTTCGCTGTGCCACGCGCCGAGGACCACGCGAAAGGCCGGCATGCCGTTTGCTTCTATTTGGTGGATGGCCGGGCGATGGGTATGACCGTGGATCAGCCACTGAACGTGATGCTTTTCGAGGATTGCTGTAACCGCCTGCGGGTTAACGTCCATGATGTCCATCGACTTACTGCTGTTGGCCGCGGTGCTGTTGGCGCGCATTTTTGCGGCGATGCGGCGGCGTATAAACAGCGGCAGCGCGAGGAAAAGGCGCTGGATCCACGGCGTATGCACCTTGGCGCGAAACGCCAGGTAGCCGGCATCGTCGGTGCAGAGGGTGTCGCCATGCATAATTAAAACGCGGCGGCCGTAGAGATCGAGCACGTTTTCTTCCGTCAGCAGCGTCATACCGCAGGCGCGGGCAAAGCGCTGGCCGATAAGAAAATCGCGGTTGCCGTGGACGAAAAAGCAGGGGACGCCGGAGCGGGTCAATGCGCTGAGCGCGGCGGCGATTTGCTGGTGCAGCGGGTTAGGATCGTCATCGCCGATCCAGGCTTCGAACAGATCGCCAAGGATATAGAGCGCGTCCGCCTCGCGGGCCTCTTCGCGTAAAAAGCGGAGAAAACCGGCGACGGTCGCCGGTTCTTCGGTTTGCAGATGCAGGTCTGCAATAAAAAGTGTCGCCACGAATTATTCGCTGACGGTGACGCTTTTGATCACAACATCTTCTTTCGGCACATCCTGATGCATGCCGCTGCGGCCGGTAGAAACCGCTTTGATTTTGTCGACTACGTCCATGCCTTCAACGACTTCAGCAAATACGCAGTAGCCCCAACCCTGCAGGTTTTCACCAGAGAAGTTCAGGAAGTCGTTATCAGCAACGTTGATGAAGAACTGCGCGGTGGCGGAGTGAGGCGCCTGAGTACGGGCCATCGCCAGAGTACCGCGGGTGTTTTTCAGGCCGTTGTTGGCTTCGTTCTGGATCGGAGACTTGGTTGTTTTCTGCTCCATGCCCGGCTCAAAACCGCCGCCCTGGATCATAAAGCCGTTGATAACACGGTGGAAAATGGTGTTGTTGTAGAAACCTTCGCGGCAGTAGTCCAGGAAGTTTTTAACTGTTTCCGGCGCTTTGTCGTCAAAGGTTTTGATTACGATATCGCCATGATTAGTGTGGAAAGTAACCATTTTTGCATCCTGTTCCGATGATTGTGGTGCTTGAACCCAATGTTGGGCGTGACATAGGGGGCTGTTATAGCATAACCGCGGGGTTGGATCACCTTGCATTGTGTGCTGCTTCGGGGTTGAATTCAGGTTAGAATATGCGGCTTATCACTACACACGTTTACACGGAATCTTCGATGTTAAAAATTTTTAATACACTGACGCGCCAAAAAGAAGAGTTTAAACCTATTCATGCCGGGGAAGTTGGCATGTACGTGTGTGGTATCACCGTTTACGATCTCTGTCACATCGGTCACGGCCGTACTTTTGTCTCTTTTGACGTGGTAGCCCGCTACCTGCGCTTTCTCGGCTATAAGCTGAAGTATGTACGCAACATCACCGATATTGACGACAAAATCATTAAGCGTGCTAATGAGAACGGCGAAAACTTCGTGGCGCTGGTCGATCGCATGATTGGCGAAATGCACAAAGATTTTGATGCGCTGAATATTTTGCGCCCGGACCTCGAGCCGCGCGCGACGCACCATATTCCGGAAATTATTGAAATCACCGAGCAGCTGATCGCCCGCGATCACGCCTACGTGGCGGACAACGGCGACGTGATGTTCTCGGTTCCGACCGATCCGAACTACGGCCAGCTGTCGCGCCAGGATCTGGAGCAGCTGCAGGCCGGCGCTCGCGTTGACGTGGTTGACGTTAAGCGCAACCCGATGGACTTCGTGCTGTGGAAGATGTCGAAAGAGGGCGAGCCGAGCTGGCCGTCGCCGTGGGGCGCCGGGCGTCCGGGCTGGCACATCGAATGTTCGGCGATGAACTGCAAGCAGCTGGGTAACCATTTTGATATTCACGGCGGCGGTTCGGATCTGATGTTCCCGCATCACGAAAACGAAATCGCGCAGTCCACCTGTGCGCACGACGGCGAATACGTGAACTACTGGATGCACTCCGGCATGGTGATGATTGACCGCGAAAAGATGTCGAAATCGCTGGGCAACTTCTTTACCGTGCGCGACGTGCTGAAGTACTACGATGCCGAAACCATCCGCTATTTCCTGATGTCCGGCCACTATCGTAGCCAGCTGAACTACAGCGAAGAGAACCTGAAGCAGGCGCGTTCTGCGCTGGAGCGTCTGTACACCGCGCTGCGCGGTACCGACGGCGGCGTAGCTCCTGCCGGCGGCGAGGCGTTTGAAGCGCGCTTTGTGGAAGCGATGGACGACGACTTCAACACTCCGGAAGCCTATTCGGTGCTGTTCGATATGGCGCGCGAAGTGAACCGGCTGAAAACCGAAGACGCGCAGGCGGCAAGCGCGCTGGCGGCTCATATGCGCAAGCTCTCCGGCGTGCTGGGCCTGCTGGAGCAGGAGCCGGACGCGTTCCTGCAGAGCGGGGCGCAGGCTGACGGCGGCGAAGTGGCTGAAATTGAATCCCTGATCCAGCAGCGTCTCGACGCACGTAAAGCCAGGGACTGGGCCGCTGCGGACGCCGCGCGTGACCGTCTCAACGAAATGGGCATCGTGCTGGAAGATGGCGCTCAGGGCACCACCTGGCGTCGCAAGTAGCCTCAAGCCTGATCCCCGGGCGAGACGCCTGGGGCAGCGAAGCCTTTAGCGAAATAAAAATGCCGGACCTTAAGGGCCCGGCATTTTTTTATTCAGCGACGGCGGTCAGGCGGTCACGGTGATGCTCTGACCGGCAAAGCTGACCGTCTGGCCGGCAACGATCTTACAGCGCTTGCGGGTTTCAACCGCGCCGTCAACTTTCACCAGACCGTCGGCAATCACGATTTTTGCCTGCGCGCCGCTTTCGCTCCAGCCTTCGAGCTTCAGCAGATCGCACAGCTCAACGTGCGGGTGTTTACCCAGAGAAAAAGTCGCCATCTTAGGCCTCCTGAATGTCGTGATACTCTTCGCACGCTTGCAGCGTGTTCTGAATGAGGGTGGCTACGGTCATCGGGCCGACGCCGCCGGGAACCGGCGTGATGTATGAGGCGCGCGCGGCGGCATCTTCATAGACCACGTCGCCAACCACTTTGCCGCTTTCCAGGCGGTTAATGCCGACATCGACCACAATCGCGCCTTCTTTAATCCATTCGCCCGGAATAAAGCCCGGCTTACCGACCGCGACGATCAGCAGATCGGCATTTTCGACGTGCTGACGCAGGTTTTTGGTGAAGCGGTGGGTCACGGTGGTGGTGCAGCCAGCCAGCAGCAGCTCCATGCTCATCGGACGGCCGACGATGTTAGAGGCGCCGATTACCACGGCGTTCAGGCCGTAGGTGTCGATGTTGTAACGCTCAAGCAGCGTCACGATACCGCGCGGCGTACACGGGCGCAGACGCGGAGCGCGCTGGCACAGGCGGCCGACGTTGTAGGGATGGAAGCCATCGACGTCTTTGTCCGGAGCGATGCGTTCCAGCACTTTCACATTATCGATCCCGGCAGGCAGCGGCAGCTGCACCAGGATACCGTCGATAGCCGAATCGGCATTCAGCGTGTCGATAAGCTCCAGCAGCTCCGCTTCGCTGGTAGTTTCCGGGAGATCGTATGAGCGGGAGATGAACCCCACCTCTTCACACGCCTTGCGCTTGCTGCCGACATAAATCTGCGATGCCGGGTTGCTGCCAACCAGCACGACGGCTAACCCTGGGGCGCGTTTTCCGGCCGCTGTGCGCGCCTTCACTTTTTCCGCGACTTCAGAGCGCACCTGCTGCGCAATCGTTTTACCGTCAATAATTTTTGCTGCCATCAGAGAGAGGATTCCATCTGTATCTTAACGAAAGGGGGTTGCTGATATTTTGTCAGAAGCCAGCCTCTCTGTCAGTCCTCGTTTGATTTTTTATCGCTTTTCGGCGCGCGGAGGGGCGATAAGTCCCGCCGTTGCGGCGCGATTAAGATGCATAGCCGGCGAACCGGCGGGCATTTAAGCCGATGTTATGCGGGGAAATGACGACGCGGATTGGATAATCCTTATGCGTCGCCTGGTGCATAAGTAGGCAAGTGGGCCGTAGAAAACAGTTTGATGGCAAAATGCATTGACTCATCAGGCATGCACCGTATAATTCCCGGCGATTGCACATCATGAAGCTCCCGCTTCTCAGTGCGCCCTTAGCTCAGTTGGATAGAGCAACGGCCTTCTAAGCCGTAGGTCACAGGTTCGAGCCCTGTAGGGCGTACCATTTAAAATCAATAAGTTATCAACTTCCTCCAGTCGCTGATTTTTCCTCGTGGGACATATTCGGGACATACTCTGCAAAAATAGAGTCAATTTGGCGCGCATGTTCAGTTAAATGATTAGGTGCCAGGTGAGCATATCGTCGGACCATTTCGATACTCTCCCATCCTCCCATCTCCTGCAGGACAGAAAGCGGAACTCCGGACTGAATTAACCAACTGGCCCACGTATGTCTCAGGTCGTGAAAGCGGAAGTCTTCAATGCCGGCCCGCTTGCATGCCGAGTTCCATGCACGGTTGTCATCAACCCGCATCTTCCTCACTGCGGGAGTTAATGAGCTATCCGGTCGATGCCATGCTTTCGTGTACCAGCAGGCTGATTATGATGCTGGCGTTCGGATTATGTGTCGTAGCGCTGGCAAGACTCAAAGGAATGGAGTTCCTCTTGAGCGGATGAAGGAGAACATCAATCTGGCAGAAGGCATTGGCCCGGAAATGAGATATCAGATGGTCAAGGTGGCTGAGGCATGCTGGACATTGAGTAAAAACGGCATTCCCGATGGCACCACGCAGATCCGGTCGATGTATTGAGATAGCCCACCATCAGGTGGTTTTTTTGTTCCCGGCCAATGCAATTGTTCTGTAAGATAAAGCACATTTCGTGTGCAGTCTCTGGTTGACTAAACTTAACCAAAGTACATAGAATTCTAAACCCACATAGCATAGGCGCAAGTTGGAATGGCTGCAGGCATACCAAAGGAAAAATCTGTCGAATACATTGAAATGTTCGGTGACATGCTCAAAACAGGAGCTACGCTGAACGAAATGTCATACCATAGATTTCTGCGTGAAATAGAAAAAGTACGATCCCCTTTTTCGGCTACAGCCTTGGGCATTTTGCATGCAGTTGTGGGTAAATTTGATAAGTCTAACGCTGTCTTCGCTGAGGCATGCAAAGAGTATAATGACGTTTCTATAGCTTACAATCACTTAGTGACTTTGCGCCTAACCTGGCAGGACCGCTTACTTAAGGATAAGGCATATGAATACTCAGACCGTCATGAGTCAAAAAAGCTGTCGATGATGGCGTACTCTTATGCATATCGGTTCGGAGATAGAGAAGCTCTTCTCAAATATATGGACCGTCATATCAGGCTGCTATCCAATGAGGAGGGCAGGGAATTGGCTGAAAAACATAAAGAAGAATTAATTTCAGAGTTAACAGAAGCCTACCAATCATCAAGCTGTACGCAAGAACAATTCGAAACGCTAGCCCTAATAATCAGTCGTGTAGCCAAAGAGTTCAATGCTGAGATGGGATTAGTCGAGGTAAGCAGGAAGGGCAGCACATGCTATGTTGCGGATATAAAAAACAAAGATCCAAGAACCATTGCAGAAATGAATTATGCTTTGGCTGAAGCTGTCTGTGGCGAGCCGGCGCTTGATGACTGCAACCTAATCGGCAGATTTTCACCACAAAGAGAATTACACGTCGGAGTGAGCTATGTCAGTCAGTAGCGCTGATTTCATTATCGCAGCCAGGCTTTGCCTTGGGCATGGGAATGAGGCGGGATATAGGAGTTGCATATCTCGCGCATATTATGGAATGTTTCACGAGGCAATGACATCCCTAACAAGAGTACCCGCTTACAGTTCTAACCATCACGGGAATCTCATTGGATATATGACTAATAAGTCAGAGTGCAGGGATGAGCCGTTTGATAAGCATCAACTAAAGGTAATGGGTTACAATCTCAAGCAGATGCGTGACTCGAGAAATGAAGCTGACTACCACATAGCAGAAGTCACTGTCTCGAAGGAAATGGCTGAGGCGGGGGTAGAATCTGCTGATATCTTTTTTGGGAAGTGGTTGGCTCTGAAAGAAGCAAAAGCATCTTAAATAAAATTAAACATTAACCCGCCATCCGGCGGGTTTTTGCTTTCTGTAACCACCAAACAACAAACCTCGCTCCGGCGGGGTTTTTTTATGGGCGTAATTCATGAAGACAACTTCTCTCCTGCTCGACGTTAACACCTGGGACCTTGTCGTTGACGACCTTGGAAATATAGCGACGGTCGATAACCCCTACGCCTGCGCTCAGGACGTAGCGACGGCTTGCCTGGCGATCCGCGGCGAGTGCATTTACGAGAAAGATTAACGCCCGCGAAAAACTCACCCACAGCGGCAAAAGCAGCGCCGCATCACTCAGCCTTAGTGCGCCAGAACTGACCAACAGCGGCGTGCTCGTGGCTTCCACCCTGAACACTCAGTCGCAAACTCTCTCCAACAGCGGCCTGATGCAGGGCGACAGCGCCTTGCTGATTGGTACACAAAAGCTGGACAACCAGCAGAACGGCACCCTCTACAGCGCCGCAAATCTGACGCTGGCTATTCCGGATATCCGCAACAGCGGGCTTATCACCAGCGATATCCACTGGAATCAATTCTATTACGTGATGTATGCCGATTCGGCAGAGCAGAAATTTATCAATAGCCAGACGCGAACTGACGTTACCAGCAATGGAGGTGCATCAAGAATTGCCTCCGGCAAAAATCTCACTATTAATGCAGGTTCACTGGAGAATTTTGCCAGCAATATTCTGGCAAATGGCGATGTCAGCCTGACAGGGAGCACGCTCAACAACCAGAGCTGGCAGTCCGGTACGGTCACTGACTGGTTCGTTTATCAGTACGATTCTCGTTGGAATGGTTACGCAGTCGAGCCGGGTGGGCGTTATCCAACGGACGGGAATAATTATCAGGATGTTATGCCCGAAAACACGTCTATTGCTTTTACGCTTCAAGGGCATGACTCAAGTACAGAACTTGGCGAAATCTACCGCTCCGTCATTCAGGCCGGTGGCAATGTTATCGCCAATTTTGCCAGCGATATCAGCAATACCAACACCACCGCCAATGCCGGCAAAATCAGCAATACCATCACAAAGCCGAACCTTAACACGCCTTCAGCGCAAAGTATCGGCGGCGCAAGCCAGCAGGCGCTTGCCGACGCCGGAACCTATCGGCAGGTCGCGATATCAACCTGACCACTGCGACGGAAAGCGACTATCACTACAAAGAAGAGACGAAGACCAAAAAAGGGTTCCTCAGCAAGAAAACGACCCACACCATCGCGGAAGACAGCGCGACCCGTGAAGCAGGCACCCTGCTTTCCGGCGATAACGTGACCGTTCAGGCGGGCAACAACCTGCTGGTGAAAGGCTCCTCTGTGGTGGGCGATAACACCGTGGCGCTGGGCGCAGGTAACAACGTCGATATCGGGGCGGCCACCAACACCGATTCCTCCTGGCGCTTTAAGGAAGAGAAGAAGAGCGGCCTGATGGGCACCGGCGGTATCGGCATCACCGTCGGCAGCAGCAAATCCACCCATGACCTGCGTGAAGCGGGCACCACGCAAAGCCAGAGCTTCAGCACCGTCGGCTCTACAGGCGGTAACGTGGTTATCGCCGCTGGCAACCAGGCGCACATTGGCGGCGCAGACCTGATTGCCGGGAAGGACATGAGCCTCAGCGGCAGCAGCGTCATTATCGACCCGGGCCACGACAAGCGCACCCGCGATGAAACCTTCGAGCAGAAGAAAAGCGGGCTGACGCTGGCGCTTTCGGGCACCGTCGGCAGCGCAATTAACAATGCCATTACGTCGGCACAGGACACAAAAGAGGAGAGCGACGGACGGTTGAAGGCATTGCAGGCGACTAAAACGGTCCTCTCCGGCGTTCAGGCAGGTCAGGCGGCGGACATGGCTAACCTGACGGCCGACCCGAACGCGATGGGCGTCAGCCTCTCGCTGACCACGCAGAAATCCAAATCGCAGCAGCATGCCGAAAGCGATGCGGTGGCGGGCAGCACCCTGAACGCGGGCAACAACCTTTCTATCATCGCCAACGGCAAAAAGGGTGAAGGCGATATTGTGATTGCCGGAAGCCAGCTGAAGGCTGGCGGCGACACGCTGCTGGAAGCGAAGAACGACGTCATTCTCAGCGGCGCGGCCAACACCCAACAATCCAGCGGCAAGAACAGCAGCAGCGGCGGCGGTGTCGGCGTAAGTATTGGTGCAGGTAAAGGGGCCGGTATCAGCGTGTTTGCCAACGTCAACGCGGCAAAAGGCAAGGACAAAGGCAACGGTACTGACTGGACTGAAACCACGATAGACAGCGGCAATACCGTGACCATTAAGAGCGGGAACGACACCGTGCTCAATGGCGCGCAGGTTAACGGCAATAAAATTGTCGCCGATGTGGGCCACGACCTGCTGATGAGCAGCCAGCAGGACACCAACAAATACGACAGCAAGCAGAGCAGCGTGGCGGCGGGCGGCAGCTTCACCTTCGGCAGCATGACGGGCTCCGGCTATATCTCTGCCTCGCAGGACAAGATGAAGAGCCGCTTTGACTCCGTTGCCGAACAAACCGGGATGTTCGCCGGTGATGGCGGCTTCGATATCACCGTTGGTAATCACACCCAGCTTGATGGTGCGGTTATCGCTTCCACGGCGACGGCAGATAAAAACAGCCTCGATACCGGGACGCTGGGCTTCACGGACATCTATAACGAAGCGGATTTCAAAACCCAGCACACCGGCATCAGCATCAGCGGCGCGGGCAGCTTCGGCGACCAGTTCAAGGGCAACATGCCGGGCGGAATGATTGCGGTGGCGGGCAACAAAGGCCATGCCGAAGGCACAACTCAGGCCGCTGTGGCGGATGGCACCATCACCATCCGCGACAAGGACAACCAGAAACAGGATGTCGCTGATCTCAGCCGCGATACAGAGCACGCCAACGACAGTATCAGCCCGATCTTCGACAAGGAGAAAGAGCAGAACCGCCTGAAGGAAATCGGGATGATCAGCGATATCGGCGGCCAGGTGGCAGATATTGCCCGGACGCAGGGGGAGCTGAATGCGCTGAAGGCTGCGCAGGATAAATACGGGCCTCTTCCTGCGGATGCGACGGAAGAGCAGCGGCAGGCATATCTGGCGAAACTGCGTGACACGCCGGAATACAAAAAAGAGCAGGAAAAATATGGCACCGGTAGCGATATCCAGCGCGGCATCCAGGCTGCAACGGCAGCGCTTCAGGGCCTGGCGGGCGGCAATTTAGCTGGTGCACTGGCGGGGGCTTCGGCACCGGAGCTGGCAAACTTCATTGGGCACAATGCCGGAATTAATGATAACGATGCAGCGAAAGCTATTGCTCATGCCATTCTCGGCGGCGTGACGGCAGCTCTTCAGGGTAACAACGCTGCGGCTGGTGCTGTGGGTGGAGCATCAGGTGAACTTATCGCAGGCGCAATAGCGAAGGTGTTATATCCGGATGTGAAAGACCTGTCGAAGTTGACTGAAGATCAGAAGCAGACACTGAGCACGCTGGCAAGTATCTCGTCAGGCATGGCGGGCGGTATCGTTGGTGGGAATACTGCAGGAGCAGCTACAGGGGCTGCCGCCGGGAAGAATGCGGCTGAGAATAACTCACTGAGCAAGGAAGATGAGAAGCGGCTGGGTCTGCGTTCAGTGGATATCATCGATATTAATCCACTGTTCAATCAGAATGCTAAAGTTCTGGATGAAGATGGTGAGCCACTGAAAGGTGGTAGTGGGTCTAGCAAGGGTAAGGAATCTGCTGGAAAGTCCCCTAAAAACCCGGCTGGGACACATGATAGCGTAACTAAAAAGCTTGATACCTATTTACTTGATAAAAATCATCCTGTGGTCGGAAGTAAGGCTGAATGGTTCGATAAGGCTCTAGGCTTTAACAAAAATAATTCGGATGGACTTGCTAAACAGATTGTTTTTGATTCAACTAAGGCTGTTAAAACATCTGAAACTCCATATGGAATTAAGTATGATCAGACTATTCCAATAAGTGGTACTAACGGCAGAACTATTGATGTTAAATTTGGGTGGATTAAAAACAATGATGGTGTAGTCAGACTTGTAACTGCTATTCCAGCTAAAAAATAATCTTATATGAGATGGGCTGTTATGATTAATGAGCATGATGTTGTTATAGCAGAAAGAGATTTGTCGAAGACTGTACCGAAAGGCTGTTTGGGTGCTGTTGTGATGGTTTATCAAAATCCAGGTTTAGCATATGAGATTGAATTCATTGATAAAGAAGGCAATACGCTGGATGTGATAACAGTTTTCCCATGTGATATTAAAGTTGTCTCTGATTGAATAAGCTAGTAAGAAAACCCGCCCTATTTGGGCGGGTAGTTTTTCGCGAACTCAAAATTTTTCCAGTTCCACTCGAGCAATCACGCCCTGCAGAAATGCCATAACGTGCTGCTGCTCAGATTCAGGTAATTCTTTGGTTTTGTTGAGTACTTGCATTAACGGTGTTTCGGCTAGGCGAGCAGTAATCACCAGACAACCGGGCATCACCCGAACATCTAATTTTGTGCCAGTGGCAAACCCGGCTTCTTCCATCCAGGTGCCGTTTAGGCGGAGGCTGGCGCTGCGGGTGTAGCGTTTGGTTCTGTTGGTTTTACGATCGTAATGACGAACGCTGACGTAGCTGACCGTCATATCCCTTAATACTTTGGGTTCTGCTTTTTTAGGCAAGTTGCGATCGTTATTTTTGCGTACTGGCTCGTGTTTTTCTGTATTACCTGCCAAAATTTCGAATGTGTTTTGGCAATAGTATTTCCTGGCTTAGAATCAGTGTCAGCCATATTCAACTCCTTGATAGTTGCTTGTGGTCAGCGGCATGGAAGTGCTTTCAACACTTTCATGCCGCGCTCTTTAATAATCAGAACTTTCTCTTTTATCGATTTTCCTGTTGCGGTCTTTCGGTTGTTTTTCTGCAACCATCATACCTTGCTGAATAAAAACAAAGCACTGACTTAATAAATAAAGTTAATATCTGCGAGACCACTTCAGGAAATATTACTGCTTAATGTAACGTTGCATTTTTAGTGCTTTCTGTAAGGGCGGTAACGCGGTGATGCAGGGGGCAACGACCTGAACGTCACGGCCAGCGCCATTGACGCAGGTAAAACCGCACAGCTGGTGGCGGGCAATGACCTGAACCTGAACGCGGCGGGCACCGGGCAGACCAGCCGCACGGGCGGCAGCGAAGCCATCAGAGCAGTGCCGACAGAACCACGATTTCAGCGGACGACAACCTGACGCTGGCCGCCGGGCGGGACGTTACCAGCCAGGCAGCAGGCACGGCCATTAACCGACAGGATTGCCGGTCATTTAAATGATTCTCGAGCCGCGGCTATTCATCCCTGAGGCTCGGATCAAACGCTTAATCTCAGTTTCTGCTGCTGATTATCTTTCCACCGTTGGCGGTCGGAAACACCCGAGCGCAGAGGAAATCGACCAGCGCCCGAACCTTCGGCGAGGGGTGCCTGCTGGCGGGCCAGAGCACGTGGAAGACGCCGGCGCGTTCCACCCGATCGGCCAGAACGGCGAGCAGCCGGCCATCCGCCAGCGGTTCCGCAATCGCGAATTCCGGCAGATAGGCGATCCCCAGACCTTGCAGAGCAAAGCACACTCGCGTCTCAATGTTGTTGCAGATCATTGAGGTAGGGAGCTGCAGCTCGGGGTCTCCGGGCGCCAGCCGTAGCGCCCACGGCTCCAGTTTGCCGCTGTTGGGAAAGCGGTAGTGCAGGCAGGTATGCTCCAGCAGATCGGCCGGCGCCGTAGGGAGACCGCGCTGCGCCAGGTAATCGGGCGAGGCGACCAGCATCGAGCGGAAGGTGCCCAGCCTGCGCGCCGACAGGCGCGAGTCCGTCGGGTGTCCCGTTCTGACCACCACGTCGAAGCCTTCTTCAATCACGTCGACCAGCCGATCCGTGAAGTCCAGATCCAGCTCGATGGCCGGATATTCGCGCATGAACTCGCCGAGCACCGGCAGCACCAGCGAGCTGACCAGGGGCAGGCTGACCCGCAACCGGCCGCGCGGCGCTGCCGTTGCCTGCGACAGCTCCAGCTCCGCCGCCTCGATCTCGGCAAGAATGCGCCGGCTGCGCTCCAGGAACAGCGTGCCCTCGGCCGTCAGCGTCACGCTGCGGGTGCTGCGGTGAAACAGGCGCACGCCAAGCTTCTCTTCCAGCCTCGCCACGCTCTTGCCGATGGCCGATGCCGAAACGCCAAGCAGCCGGCTGGCCGCGACGAAGCTGCGCGTTTCGGCGACCCGTACGAACACCACGAAACCGTTAAGGTTGTCCACTTCACTCCTCCATTGCGGACATATAGTTCCGCTAAGACAGGAACTGTACCCTACTTTTTCTTTAATAGCCGCGTTTCTATCATGGCGGGAACGTTCACTGATGAAAGGAATTTCCCATGTCGGTTCCCGCATTTTCGCTACACACAGGCGTTGCGCCTGCGCAGCTCTCCGCCCGAGTTCAGGCCGCCGTTCAACGGGCGCTCGACGAACAGCGTCTGGTCGGCGCCGTGGTCCTGGTGGCCCGCGACGGCGCGCTTATTCACCGCCAGGCCGCCGGCTGGGCCGATCGCGAAAGCGGTCGGACGATGGCCGCGGATGCGGTCTTCCGTCTGGCATCGGTAAGCAAGCCTATCGTCTCAACGGCGGCGCTGGTGCTGGTGGCGCAGGGAAGGCTCAGCCTGGACGACAGCCTCGAGCGCTGGTTGCCTGAGTTCAGGCCGCTGCTTCCCGACGGCCAGCCTGCGCGGATCGCCGTACGGCAGCTCCTCAGCCATACGGCCGGGCTGGGCTACCGATTCTTCGAGGCCGATGCCAACGGCCCCTATGCGCGGGCCGGCGTATCGGACGGCATGGATGCGTCCGGTATCAGCCTGGCGGAGAACCTGCGCCGCATCGCCAGCGTGCCGCTGCTGTACGAGCCTGGCACGGGCTGGGGCTACTCGCTGGCGACCGACGTGCTGGGCGCCTTGATCGAGCGGGTGCAGGGCGAACCGCTTGACGCAGCCGTGCGCCAGCTGGTGACCGGCCCGTTGGGCATGGCCGATACCGGCTTTATCGCGCGGGATGTGCAGCGCGTGGCGACCGCCTACGTGAACGATACGCCTCAGCCGCATCCGCTGGCGGAAGGTGAAATCGTTTCGCCCTTCGAGGGGGCGGTTGGCATTCCCTACAGCCCTGCGCGCATCTTCGACCCGCAGGCGTTTCCCTCGGGCGGTGCGGGCATGGCGGGAACCGCCGAAGACTTCCTGCGCCTGCTGGAGGCCCTGCGTCAGGGCGGCGGCGCGATCCTGCCGGATGAGTTGATTGCGGAAATGGCGCGGGATCGGGCGGAGAATCTGGAGCTGCCCAATGCGCCGGGCTGCGGCTTCGGGCTCGGTTTTTCGGTTCTGCGCGATCGGACGCTGGCCGCTTCGCCTGAATCAGAAGGCACCTGGCGCTGGGGAGGCGCGTACGGCCACTCGTGGTTCGTGGATCGGGCGCGCGGGCTGAGCGTCGTCGCTTTCACGAACACCTTATACGAAGGGATGTCGGGCCGCTTCGTCGGCGATCTGCGCGATGCGGTCTACGGCGCCCTGGAGGCTGAACGATGAATTCGGCAACCGCGCATCGCATGCCCGTCGCGTCGCTGCTGGCGCTCGCGATGGCGGCTTTCATCACCATTCTGACCGAAGCGCTGCCGGCCGGCCTGCTGCCCCAGATGGCGCAAGGCCTGGCCGTCTCCGAGGCGTGGGTCGGCCAGACGGTTACTGTCTATGCCATCGGTTCTCTGGTGGCCGCCATTCCGCTGACCGCCGCCACTCAAGGAGTCCGTCGCCGGCCGCTGCTGCTGGCCGCCATTGGCGGATTCGCCATCGCCAACACGGTCACGACGCTCTCCGCCAGCTATGCGCTGACGCTAGCGGCGCGCTTCGTGGCGGGCGTTTCGGCGGGCCTGCTGTGGGCTCTGCTGGCTGGCTACGCGGCGCGGATGGTGCCGGAGCATCAGAAGGGGCGCGCCATCGCTATCGCCATGGTGGGCACGCCGCTGGCGCTTTCTCTGGGCGTGCCTGCCGGTACGTTGCTCGGCAATCTGCTGGGATGGCGGATGTGTTTTGGCATCATCAGCCTGCTGGCGCTACTGCTGATGGGCTGGGTGAGGCTGAAAGTGCCGGACTTCGCCGGGCAGCCGACGGACAAGCGGTTGTCGCTGCGGCAGGTGTTCATCCTGCCGGGGATCCGCCCGGTGCTGTTCGTGGTGCTGGCCTTCGTGCTGGCGCATAACATCCTCTACACCTATATCGCTCCGTATCTGCTGACGGCGGGAATGGTGGACCGCACGGATGTGGTGCTGCTGGTTTTTGGCGGGACGTCGGTAGCGGGTATCTGGATCGTCGGCGTGCTGATCGACCGCTACCTGCGCAGGCTGACCCTGGCAAGCACGATCCTGTTCGGCGCGGCGGCGTTGACGCTGGGTATGGCCGGTGGCGATCCTGTCGCGGTCTACGCGGCGGTAGGGGCGTGGGGGCTGGCTTTCGGCGGGGCGGCGACCTTGTTTCAGACCGCGCTGGCGAGGAGCGCCGGCGATGCGGCCGATATCGCGCAGTCGATGCTGGTGACCGCCTGGAATGCGGCTATTGCCAGCGGAGGTATCGTTGGCGGCGTGCTGCTGGACCGTTTTGGCGTCGGGGCATTCTCTCCTGCGCTGCTGGTGTTGCTGCTGGCCACGCTGCTGGTGGCGTGGTCGGCCAGAGATCGCGGCTTTCCCGCGTCGGTGGGATGACCGGCCGGGCGTTATCCCGGCCGTTACAGCATGCCTGCCCACGGATGGTGCGGGTGCAGGCGCTCGAGACACTCCCGCAGCCATAAACGCTCGGCCGGGAGTAATCCCGGCATGGCCCTGGCGAAATCCTCCTCGTCCTTCGGCCGACGGTGCTTTGCCTTGAACAGCAGCACGGCTGAGGGGTTGAGGTAAGGAATGCCGCTCGCGGTCCGCGCGACCATTTCGCTGCGCGGTCGCGTGAGCTGCGGATCCCGCTTATAGGCCCAGCGCTCATCCGTTCCCGGCTCAATCATCATATCCGCCCGCCAGCGGCCAGCGGGGCGATCGAAGCACCAGATCTGGGAAATCCCGGCCTCCGGTTGCCGGTCGGCCGCCAGCCGCTCGAGCACGCCGTCGCTGACGGTGTAAAACGCCATATCGCGCAGCGCACTACGAAAAAGGGGCAGATCCTCGCGCAGGATCGTGAACTCGATATCCTCATGCTCGCGCGTCTTCTTCCCGTGCCACAGATCGAGCGCCCAGCCGCCCACGACGCACCACGGCCTCGATACGCGGCTCAGCCGACGGGAGAGCTCGGCAGGGCTCCAGGAGTCCCAGCTATTCTCGTCTGGCACAATCGGTCGCTCGTTCATCTTATCGACCCTCATATTCGACCATCGGCGGACGGTTTTGCCGGGCCACCGCCCCGGCAGCTCCGCCAGAAATGCGGTACGTCAGGCCAGTGGATGAGAAGGCAGGGGATAGTTCCCGCTGCCCGGCCTCCGGCGAGGGGGCCGCCGCGTCCTGCTGATCAATTTTTTGCCTGAGCCAGGGGGCAAACTTTTTATAAAACTGCCGGGCTCTCCGCGAGCGCTCAAATTCATTCATGATGAAAAAAACAAAGGCGAAATTAAGCAGATAAAAGGCCATCGCCATGACGATGAAGAAGGTTTTTTCCGGGCCGGTGCTGTTTTTCGCTAGACCGGCAAAGAGCATGAATGCGGCAAATAAAATTAAAAAAGAGATGCCGGAAAATAGGGCGCGCTGTTTTCGTTCTCTTCTGTACCTGACGTTGTAAAGGCTCACCGAGCCGCTTTCAACACCCTGAACAAGCGGCGCTTTGATAAATGACCGGAAGTCGCGGTCATCATAAGAGAGGCTATTCTCACGCAAAAAGGTCAGCAGCCGTTCATTGATTGAGAGGGGATAGAACATGCCGATAGTTTCATATAGCGCTTTGATGGTGTTTTTACCGGCATCGGTTAGCCTCTCATTCATCATGCCCGATATAGCGGCAAGGACCTTTGACCTCTTTTCCGTCACCGCTATTTTCTCTGCCGGCTGAATATCAAAGAATTTTCGCAGCCCAAGGAGGGCATACTTCATGATGCCTGGGACCAGCACCCCTAAAAAAAGCTTTAATGATTCCGAGCTAATAAAGGCGGAGATGTTATTTGCTGCTGAAGCGACGTCACTCACGGGCGAACTCCATTTATTTCTTCCATAGCAACGGAATGACTCCCGCTATCCACAACCTTAGCCGGTTTATTTTCCAGGCAGACTAAACGATACAGGCTCATAACCCTGGGTTCAATGCCGCTGCCTTATTGACCGATTAACGCAAGCGCGTGATTTTGACCCAGGATATTGGCGGGGATCTGCAGGGCTTGAGGCTCATCTCCTGTGCGCACCTGCAGCGGCGGCCGCTGATAGCCTCGTTACGCAACGGCCGGGGCAGGTTAACGGTGTCTTATTGCCGTAGCCCGACGTCAGCCGATAAACAGGGCCGCCAGCGCCGCGATGGCGGGCAAAGCCTGAACGTAGAGTATTTTCCTGCTTGCCGTGATCGAGCCGTATACTCCGGCGAGCGCAACGCAGGACAGGAAAAAGACTTTAAGCTGAAACCCGCTCTCTCCCGCCCAAAGTCCCCACAGCAAGCCCGCGGCTAAAAAGCCGTTGTACAACCCCTGGTTCGCGGCCATCACCCGGGTGTCGCGAGCGAAATCAGCGCTCAGATTAAATGCCTGACGGCCCGTTTTGGTATCCCATAGAAACATCTCGAGGATCAGTATGTAGAGGTGGATGGCGGCCACCAGGGCGATAAGAAGATTGGCTAACACGGCAGGTCTCGCTGAAAATGTGGGTGCAGGGTGATTATAGTTAAAACTCATTTGCGCCGCCGCTCGCTGTTTATCAGGGCGGCGGCGGGACGCGTTTTATACCTTAAATATGATGTATTAAATAGCGCGGCTATTTTAAACGCTCTGAACGAAGCGGCGTCCTGGCACACCCCAGCGCGAATGCAGACAGTGCGTCGCGATTAAAAACGGACACAATAGCGCTACCGCCAATAACCTCGCGCTGCCTTCCTGCGGCGATCGGCTTGACATATTAAGCGTGCTTGCTATTGCTTAATCAGGCAAAGAATATGCGCCTTAAAACAATATCTAATTGTAAAATATATGGTTTATAGCTTGCAGGCGAAGCGGTGGGGTGATGAATGGCAGATAATAAGGTGAAGTTGCCGGGGATAAAAGAGAGTCAGCGCCTGCTGAATTTTGAGGCCGCTTCGAGGAACGTGGGCCTGGTTATTCTGCTGGCTATTATCTGCATCGCGCTGGCCGGAGGATTTTCTGTCGGCTATTTCAGCGAGGCTGAAAAAACCAATCCGCCGGGGACGCTAAAGATCGACTACGAGTATTTTGGCCGGCTGCAAAAAGAGTTTCGCCTCAAAATCACGGCGCACCCGCAGCGGGGCGATAAATATGTCTTCAGCCTCGGCGGCGATTTCAATGAAAACTATGAGCCTGGCAGCATCTGGCCGCAGCCGGACGGGATGTACAGCCAGGGAAAGACGCTGTATCTGATCTACAACAACGTGAAAAATAAAGGCGACTTCGCCATCTGGCTATACGTCACGCCGGCGAAGCCGGGGAGGTCGGAGAATTCTATCCAGGTGAACGCCGAGCCTGAAATCCGCTTTTGGCAGTTTATTTATCCTTAGGGGGTTGCTATGGAGATGGTCTTCCGGGCGTTAGCCATTTATTTAATCCTGCTGGTGGTATTTAAAATTGCCGGCCGCCGCGCGCTGCTGCAAATGACCAGCTTCGACCTGATCCTGCTGCTGATTATCAGCGAGGCGACGCAGCAGGCCCTGCTCGGCAACGATTTTTCGGTTACCGGGGCGATGCTGACGATTATTACGCTGGTGGTGGTCGATATCCTGTTTGGGCTAATGAAAAAGTATATTTCCGGCGCGGAGTCCGCGCTCGATGGCTCCCCCGTGGTGCTGGTAGCCGATGGGGTACCGTTAACCGATAACCTGAAAAAGGTCGATGTCTCCTGCGACGACATCCTGGTCGCCGCGCGTCAAAATCAGGGCATTACGGAGTTTCGCAAAATAAAATATGCCATTCTGGAGCGCAACGGCCATATATCAGTTATCCCGGCAGAAGAGTAAGGAGCGCATCATCATGACGGAATCGGGCAAAACAACCCCACAGCTGACTGAGCGGGTGGCCGGGGCGCTGACCCGGCGAGGATTGATCCTGACCACCGCCGAGTCCTGTACCGGCGGTAACCTCGCGGTAGCGCTCTGCGCGCAGGAGAATACGGCCGCATTTTATGATATTGGCACGATTGTCTTCAGCGACTCGGCGAAGCGCAGGCTACTCGGCGTGCGTGCCAGCACGCTGGAGCACTTCACCGCCGTCAGCGGGCAAGCGGTAAGCGAGATGTCAGCCGGCGCGCTGGAGCGTGCCGGGGCTGATATCAGTATTGCGATCAGCGGCTATGCCGGGCCTGACGGCGGCGAGGACGGTACCCCGGCGGGAACGGTTTGGTTTGCATGGAATTTTCGCGGGCAGATATACACCGAACGGCTGCTGTTTTCTGGCGCCTGTCAGGAAGTGGTGGAAAAAGCGGTGCGCTATTCTCTGGTCGCGCTGCTGGAGAAGCTGGACGAATGGGCGCCCGCGTGACGGCGTGCTCTTTGTGGCGGCCTGGCGGCAGCCTCGTTAGCTGCGCGGGGCCGCCGGCTGCGGTAAGGCGTGGGTGACCGGGCCGGGGCGCGTGGGCCGGATGTCGCCGCGGGCGCTAGCCTTGCGCTCAGGCGATCCCGGCCGTGGGCTATTCAACCGTCCAGGCCTGGCTGAAGCTATCGTTGATAAAAATCTCTGCCAGCCCGCTAATCTGCTTCAGGCGTAAAACCTCATCGCTGTCCATTCCCAGCTCCTGGCCGATGCGCCGATCGTCCCAGCCCAGACGGTAAAGATCGCGAACGATATCCGACATGGCGGCGATCTGGTGCTTGCCTCGGGCGCGGTTGTGGCGAATGGTCGCGGCGATGCGCTCCTTCTTCCCCTGACGCGATACGTTGATCAGCGTAACCGGCAGATAGCCATGCAGGCGCTGGTGAATCTGCGGGTTGGCCGCGCTTATCAAATGCCGATGAAAGCCATCGACAACCAGATACTGCTCCTGCTGGCGAGCGACCACCACCGGCTGGGTGAAGCCATCCATTTCAATCGAGCGTTCCAGCAGCTTTTTCTCCGTTGCGCTCATGCTATTGGGGTTATAGTCATTCGCCGTGACCGATTCGGCGTCAACCCATAATACGCAATCCACGGGCTCGTCGCGGAAGGGGCTGTGCCGGTGGATAAGCGTCTTGAGCTGGTTTATGGCATCAATCTTACTTTTCATATCTGAGAAAGATTCAAGGTATTCGGCCACGACCTTGCTGATATCCTTCGACATTACAGAGTCCCCCATGTCTTTCGTTTATTACTGATATTGTTGCAGTATCTTTTGTAATGCTCGGACTGGGTCGGGCTGAATGACAGCGTCCGGCACCAGTAATCATTCTTGAGGATCGTTTTGCAGATCCGGCGCCAGGAGGGAATATCGCGAAAGCCAAGGTCCTTCTCCTGGGCATCAGGAATATCCTGCGGAAAGCCGCGCGTCTGATACCAGTGCAGGTAGATGGCTATCTTGTTGCGGTAATGCTCGGCGGTTGTCTCCGGCATGCTGTCGAGCAGGAACAGCGCGTAGCTGCGCCAGGTATGCTGCTCCGGCTTGCGCATCTGCGTTCTGAGGGCGAAATAATCACCGCTTTCGTTAGCGTACTTCGCGGCGCCGTGCGCGCCGGACACCCGGCGACACATCTTCTCCCAGGTGTCCGGTTCGAGCGTGTGGTAAAGCCATAACCCGCGGCGCTGCTCCGGGCCAAAGGGTTCGCACACGCGCATGTTTTTCAGCGTGACGCCGGCACGGTACATCAGGTCATACAGCGGGTTATAGGGGAGCTTTGATTTGGCGTTGAAGATCCAGATATCCTGAGTACGCCAGTCGTACAGAGGATAGCAGGTATAGCTTTTGCCTCCCGGCAGCGCCGTCGTCCAGGGTTTGTCATCAGCAAAACGCGATTTTGTCTGCGATGTCAGCGCCATATAGCGGTGTAGCGACTCGTCGGTGCGAATGCCGATCAGCGAGGCCAGGCTGCGTCCGGCGGCCAGCCACTGAATGAACGCCGGCACAAATGATTCAAAGGTCATCGGATAGTGATAGAAGGGGAGGTCGGCGCCGTGGGTGACTGCCCCCGCTGGCGGCTGGCGCACCCATTCGACGCCGGGCTCCCAGCAGATCCACTCCGGCTGGTGCTGTGATACGCCGCTTACCGTGGTCAGCGGCAGGGCAATCCAGTAAAAGTGGCTGATGACGTCCTGATAGAGAGCCCGCATTTTTTCGACATGCTCAATGGTTAATAAATACTGCGCCTCCCAGTCAATAAACAGGACCACGAACTTTTTGCGCTTCTTACGCGCAACGGTTGCCGCCAGGTGAAACAGGATGGTTGAGTCCTTGCCCCCAGAGAAAGATAAACAAACCTGCTCAAATGATTCAAATACCCAGTCGAGGCGAAGCAGCGCCGCATCAAGCACATCCAGGTCGAGATTTATTTTCTTCACCAGCCCTCCAGGTTATTAAATGTAGGTTTAATTGTTCAGGCCCCGCGCGAACTAAGGGAATAGCCAACCTATATAGTTGAGCATGGCGAGCTTATTATTTATGCCAAGCTTGTCTTTTATTCTCAGATAGTAATGGGATACCTGCTTATTGCTCATGGAGAGCATCCGTTCGACGCCGCCGCGGGACGGTGAAGTATATGCGGCGCGAAGAACGTCATACTCTCTTTTTGTTAAGAGGCCGCCGCTGCGCAGTTCGCTATAATATCTCAGCAGCTTACCGATGCTGGCGGCGTTGTTGCCTTTGAGCTTTCTGCGCCATTCGCGTAATCCGGCCTGTTTAGAGATAAAGAAATCGGTCATGCCGTCTTTTATTTTGCGGTCACTGATAATTAATATTGACGCGTTACCGCGAATAATCAGCACCTGAATAACCGTGAGAAGCGCACAGATATTAGGGAAGTAGCTTTCTTCAAGAACAAAGAGATCCCCGGCACCGCTGGGCCGTATCGAGGCTTTTAGCGTCTCAAGGCCGTCGCTGAGGTACTGGTTCGCCATATAGGAATATGCAGAGATCGCCGCTGCCGGCGGGATATCCGTAAGGCTGCCGCCGCTATAGTTTTTCAACAATAGCTCAAGATCTAAGTAAGCGTAGTGTTCCGTATCGGGTTTAATTATCTTACTCTGTTGACCGGGTGCGCTTATTTGTTCATGCATAGAGAATGCCCGCAATTTTAATTGTTCACAGGGAGCGTCTGAACTCATGGGGAAAAATCATAAGGCGGGTTATATTGTTTTGGGTAGTTAATTTATCTTAAGTAATCTTTAGTAAGGAAAGTTGTTATTTTAATCGCTGAAGCTCAGATCTTTTTATTTCTTATTTTTCTTTAGATGCTGATTTGCATCATTGACATTTTTAATTGTTTTTAATGCGGGTTACGATCGCGCGCTATCTTAGGGGCTGGTGCGCTCTGTTTTGGCGCGAGGGGCAGAGGAATAGACCCTTTACTTTCGCCGTTGCCGCCAGGGCAGATTATGATTAAGGGATCCTCTATTAGGCTGAGGATGAAGTCAATCCTATTTATGCCTTATTGCGCGCTTATTTAAAGCGCTCTGCCGCGGTAAATTAAAATAAAGCACGGTGATTAATGATGGTGATAAATCATAAGCGGCAGCGGAGGCGCTCATCCGCCGTTTTATCCCTGCGTGGTCCCTGCTTTGTCCCTTCATTGCTCCCGCGTTGTCCCGGTTTTGACTCAGCCTTTTCTCTGTTCTTTCTCAGCGCTGTCTCAGTTTTGCCCCTCATGATTTCTCATGAGGGGATTTTGCGCTGAGAAAAGGCTGCAGGCCGCCGCGGCTCAGGCATGGGATAGCGTCGGGAACATCAGCCTGTTGCCTTTAAAAATGTTCTCTTTGGCCGTAGAGATAAATAAGAAGTCGTCGCCCTCTATTTTTTCATACTCGCCGATGCGACCTTCGAGCGGAGTGAAACCTAAAATCGCCAGCTGGGTGCGTTGGTCGGCGAGCTCATTGACGATAGCCGACATCGAACCGCTGGCGTCGCAGAAAATATCAAAGCAGATCAGCGCACGATCGTTTTGCATCGCGATGGCCACGGCACTATTTTTTTCCGAATAGTAGACGAAGTGCTTCATAAACGCCGAGCAGTAGAACATCAGCAGGCCGAAGTTATTGTGCGCCGAGAGCTGAGAGAAGGGATTGGATTTCTGATAATAGTGCCTGAGGATTGCCACATCGCTCTCTTTATCCATATCAAGACGACGGAAGTCGCCCTGGGCTGGGGTCACCGGCAGGGTATACTGATACTCATCGTACTGCTCGAAGCCAAATCTCGGATAGAAATCGACGGTGGTAGAGTTAGCAAACAGAAAAATCGCGTCGGCCTTATCCTTCCAGTCATCGAGAATATGATTAATCAACTGTGTCGCAAGGCCTTTATCGCGATGGTCGGTATCGGTCATCACGGTGCCTATCTGAATATAGTGCACGAGCTTCCCTTGCCACTTGAGGTCGATGACGTTGGCGGAGGCGTTAGCAATTACCTTATTATTATCAACGAAAGCGTAGGGAATGTATGACTCGGTCCAGTAGCCTTTTTTGTACCAGTCCTTGAATGAGAGGTCAAAGGTCTTAATAGCCAGGTCAATGAAGCTGTTCCTCAGGGCATCATTATCCTTAACCTGTTTGACTAATTTGTATTTCATTGGCCGGTCTTCCTTTTTATTTATTCTGCTACACGACAGTGCTGATGCTAATTTAATATTGAAAATCAATGACTCATCTATACCGGTAAGTATGAACGGTTCAGGATATTTGTACACCCCGCAGCCGAGGGTCATTTCTCAGGACGTTGGCTCGGTCACAGTAAATACGAGGGAAGCGGGTGCCTGGGCGACCCAGGGGAGGCCGCTGCGTGTGGGGAAGGCGGATAGAGCGGCGGCCAGTCGGCCTGATGCGGCATTTTTGACCCTATTTAGCGGTCGCGGTCCCAGTCGCAGACAATAAGCTTATCAAGGTCATGGCACCGAGGAAGCTTGTTTGCTTCAGCAGTGCGGCTCAAAGCCTCCGGCGCCGTTCCCGGCGCGCTCCCCATGCACGAGGTCAGAAGCAGCACCGCGCGGAGTATAAGCATTTTAACCATGGTAGAGCCTGTCAGCAGAGTAAAATAGCCTGCCTGGTACCACTTCTGTTCGCTGAAATTGCAAGCGTGCTGTTTAATTTTGGATAATAAATCGCTGGTTAAACTAAAACGACAACGAGATGTATTACTTTCTGATGCTATTACCGGTAGATATCCTCGTAAGCCCATCGCGCTATTGCTATAAAACTCGCGGTTATTTAGTTAATAATAAATTTGTTACCGGGATTAAGTCATTTTATGGCGGTGAAAGACCTATAATCCCCGGCAGAAAATAGCGCGCGGCCGGTGCGGAAATAAACTTCCGCACGATGAATTCACGGCCTGTTTATTGCTAAACGGTATGCCCGTCCTCTGGCCTTATACATCGAAGCGTCTATATATTTGACTGAATTAACAGGAATAATATGACCCAGTTACCGAAGTTTTCCGCATCCCTGCTGCACCCTCGTTACGGCTTGATATGGCTGGGGGCCGGCCTGCTGTGGCTGGTTGTGCAGCTGCCGTATCCGCTTATTTACCGGCTGGGGACCTCGATTGGCCGCCTGGCGATGCGCTTTATGACGCGTCGTGCGCGCATCGCCCGGCGTAATGTCGAACTCTGCTTCCCGGAAATGAGCGCCGCGCAGCGCCACGAGATGGTGGTGCAGAATTTTGAATCGCTGGGCATGGGGGTAATGGAAACCGGCATGGCGTGGTTCTGGCCGGAGCGGCGGATTGCCCGCTGGACCGAGACCAGCGGGCTTGAGGCGGTCATCGATTTACAGGCGCAAAAGCAGGGAGTGCTGCTGATCGGCGTCCATTTTCTGACCCTTGAGCTCGGGGCGCGGATGTTCGGCATGCATACGCCGGGGATCGGCGTGTACCGCCCCAATGACAACCCGGTGCTTGACTGGCTGCAAACCTGCGGGCGGCTGCGTTCCAATAAGACGATGCTCGATCGCAAAAACCTGAAGGGAATGGTGCGGGTGCTGAAGGAGGGCGAAATTCTGTGGTACGCGCCCGATCATGACTACGGGCCAGGCAGCAGCGTGTTTGCGCCATTTTTTGGCGTGGAGCAGGCGGCAACGACGACCGGTACCTGGGTGCTGGCCAAAATGTCGAAGGCGACGATCGTCCCCTTCGTCCCACGGCGTAAGCCAAACGGCGGCGGATACGAGCTCATCTCTATGATCCCAGAGTCGAGGCCACCGCTGGAGAATCCGCAAACCACGGCGACGTGGATGAACAAGATCGTCGAGAAGTGCATCCTGATGGCGCCGGAGCAATATATGTGGCTCCATCGCCGCTTTAAAACCTGCCCTGACGGCGTCGCTTCGCGCTATTGAGCGCCGGTTGAGCGTTTTCGGCTTATGATATGTCCTGACTAACAGGACATATTAACGCGGAAGGAATGCCCCCATGGCCGACAAACACTGGTCGAAAACCGAACGTCTGCACCAGACGGTGACCAATCCGAACATCATTATTAAAGGCACCCACAGCTACTATAGCGACTGCTGGGACAACGGCTTTGAGCGCTCCGTGGTGCGCTATCTGCACGGGGATGCGGTTAGCCAGCAGTGGCAGCCCTTAGGGCAGCTGGATAAGCTCATCATCGGCAATTTCGTCTGCATCGGCGCGGAAACGGCGATCCTGATGGGCGGCAACAGCACCCATCGGATCGACTGGATCAGCCTCTATCCGTTTATGGAGTCCATTGCCGCATCGTATCAACACCGCGGCGATACGGTGCTCAACGATGGCTGCTGGCTTGGCATGCGGGCGATGATTATGCCCGGCGTGACGATAGGCGAAGGGGCGGTGGTTGCCGCAGGCGCGGTGGTGACTAAAGACGTGCCGCCGTATGCGGTGGTGGGCGGTAACCCGGCCAAATTTATCAAATACCGCTTTGCCGAGTCGGATATTCAGCGCCTGCTTGCGCTGAACCTCTACGCTTTGCCGGAGGACGAGCTGCTGGCGCTGCAGCCGCTGCTGTCCGGGGAGGATATTACGGCGCTGGAGCAGGCGGTGCGGCGCCGTCGCGCCCGAGGGAATGAGCGCTGAATAAACGATGGACGCAGAGTGGTTTCCGGATATTTTTAATGAAATGGCAAAAGTGTTAATAAACTATTGCTGGTTTTGTCTAAAAACAAAAAATGGCTAAACTTAATAAACGCAGAGCGATATAACGCGTTCAAGGTCATGACCCCTATCATAAATAGGTAGGGTAAATGTGGTATCATCGCGCCTTTCCCTTTTCGTTTGGGCCCTTTTTATGCAACAACCTGTTGTTCGCGTTGGAGAATGGCTGGTTACCCCCTCTGTTAACCAAATTAGCCGGAAGGGACGCCAGCTCACTCTTGAACCGCGCTTAATCGATCTTCTGGTTTTCTTTGCCCGCCATCCTGGCGAAGTGCTCAGCAGGGACGAGCTGATTGATAATGTCTGGACGCGCAACGTTGTGACCAGCCACGTCGTCACCCAGAGCATTTCTGAACTGCGCAAGTCGCTGAAGGACGGCGACGATAGCAGCCTCGAATATATCGCAACGGTACCGAAACGCGGCTATAAGCTGACGGTGCCGGTCATCTGGTGTACGGAGGAGGGGGAAGAGCTGACGCCGCTCCTTTCGCCGCTCGCGCCGCAGGCGGTGCCGGAAGCCGCTGCGCCATCCGCGCCCGTCGCGCCCGGCGTTCAGCCCCCGGCCAGGCCGGAGAGACGCAAGGGGATCAGCACCTTTATCGTCTGGGGGCTGTTCCTGCTGGCGCTGGCAACCTGCGTGGCGCTGGTGGCGCTGTCGAGCATCGAATCGCGCCCGCCGGTCAATAAAGCCCGCCTGCTGTTAAACCCGCGCGACATCGATATCCACCTGCTTAACGGTAACTCCTGCACCAACTGGGCGTCTCAGCACTCCTACGCGGTGGGGCTTGGCAGCCTGGTGACCACCTCGCTGAATACCTTCTCTACCTTTATGGTGCATGACAAAACCAACTACAACATCAACGAGCCGAGCAGCTCGGGTAAAACGCTGACCATTGAGTTCGTCAACCAGCGCCACTACCGCGCCCAGCAGTGCTTTATGTCGGTGCAGATGGTGGATAACGCCGACGGTTCCACCATGATGGACAAGCGCTACTTCATCACTAGCGACAACCAGCTGTCGATTCAAAACGATCTGCTCAATAGCCTGTCGGAAGCGCTCAAGCAGCCGTGGCCGGAACGCATGCAGACCATGCTTAAGCAGTACCAGCCTTCGCAAAGCGTTGCGCTGACCCACTTCTACCAGTCGCATCAGCTATTAATGAATGGCGATGTCGAATCCTTAGGAAAAGCCAGCGCGCTGCTTGATGACGTTATTAAACAGGCTCCTGACTTTACCTATGCGTATGCGGAAAAGGCGCTGGTGGACGTATTACGTCATTCGCAACAGCCGCTGGATGAACAGCAGCTCGCGGCGCTGTATGCGGAAATAAACCGGGTTGGCGATATGCCGGGTATTAAAGATCTGGCGGTGTTTTATCAAATTAAAGCCGTGGATATGCTGGGGCAGGGGAAAGTAGACGAAGCATACCATGCGATTAATACCGGGATTGACATGGAAATGTCGTGGATGAATTACGTACTGCTGGGTAAAGTCTACGAGATGAAGGGCGAGAACCGGGAAGCAGCCGATGCTTACCTGACCGCTTTTAATTTACGCCCTGGCGAAAACACCTTTTACTGGATTGAAAACGCGGTATTCCAGACCTCGGTTACCCGGGTGGTGCCGTATCTCGATAACTTCCTCTCTTCAGAATAAGTAAACCCTCACCACGCGAATGGTTTTTGGCATGGTGAGGTTAAACTTATGTTTCTCATGAGGCCGGAGATTGTTATATTTGTGGGGTGATTTAACCGCCGCTTGCAACACATTTCCAACATAAAAATATTATCGTAACTGACTGTAATTTAATGATGTTTATCTTTTTATGATATCAACATGTCATCCTTATATGTTAATCAAAAAAGGTCAAAATATCATTTGTCTGATGTTTTCCGTTATTTCACTTTATCTTTAGGACTTATCTTCTTTGAATCAGTAATCTGGTTGGCAGTTGGTCGGGTCAATAAAAGGTTCACTATCATGATCTGTACCTCCCAAATAAACTTAGGAGAAAAGCAAACATGAGTTCTGCCAAGAAGATCGGGCTATTTGCCTGTACCGGTGTGGTTGCCGGTAATATGATGGGGAGCGGTATTGCATTATTACCTGCGAACCTCGCCAGTATTGGTTCAATTGCAATCTGGGGGTGGGTGATTTCTATTATTGGCGCAATGTCTCTGGCTTATGTTTATGCCCGACTGGCGACCAAGAACCCGCAGCAGGGTGGCCCAATTGCGTACGCCGGTGAAATATCTCCGGCGTTCGGTTTCCAGACCGGCGTCCTTTATTATCATGCCAACTGGATTGGTAACCTGGCTATCGGGATTACCGCCGTATCCTACCTGTCGACATTCTTCCCTATATTAAATAACCCGGTTCCAGCCGGTATTGCCTGTATTGCAATCGTCTGGATATTTACCTTCGTTAATATGCTCGGGGGGACCTGGGTAAGCCGCCTGACCACCATTGGTCTGGTGCTGGTATTAATTCCGGTGGTCATGACGGCGGTTGTCGGCTGGCACTGGTTTGACGCTGCCACCTATCAGGCAAACTGGAACACCTCCAGCACCACCGATAGCCACGCGGTCGTGAAAAGTATCCTGCTGTGCCTGTGGGCCTTCGTCGGCGTAGAATCCGCCGCCGTCAGTACCGGGATGGTGAAAAACCCGAAACGTACCGTGCCGCTGGCTACCATGCTGGGTACCGCGCTGGCAGGTATCGTCTATATCGCCGCGACTCAGGTTATTGCCGGGATGTACCCTGCTGCGCAGATGGCCGCATCGGGCGCACCGTTCGCCATTAGTGCTTCAACTATCCTCGGCGGCTGGGCGGCTCCGATGGTTTCCGCCTTCACCGCCTTTGCCTGCCTGACCTCTCTCGGTTCCTGGATGATGCTGGTTGGCCAGGCCGGCGTACGTGCCGCCAACGACGGTAACTTCCCGAAAATCTACGGCGAACTTGATAGCAACGGTAACCCGAAAAAAGGCCTGCTGCTGGCGGCGGTGAAAATGACCGTGCTGATGGTGCTGATTACCCTGATGAACTCCAGCGGCGGTAAAGCCTCTGACCTGTTCGGTGAGCTGACCGGTATCGCCGTACTGCTGACCATGCTGCCTTACTTCTACTCCTGCGTTGACCTGATTCGCTTCGAAGGCATCAACATTCGTAACCTGGTGAGCCTGATTTGTTCGGTGCTGGGCTGCGGCTTCTGCTTCATCGCCCTGATGGGGGCAAGCTCCTTCGAACTGGCCGGGACCTTTATCGTCAGCCTGATAATCCTGATGTTCTACGGCCGCAAAATGCACCAGCGCCAGCACGCCAATGACTCTGCTGACAACTCTACCGCCGGCGCACATTAATCAGTAACCCCTTTTCCTGGAGCTCCTTCCTGCACCTGTCACCACGTGGCGGGAGGGGCTTTCTCTATCTGGAGATTTGACTATGAACGTTATCGCAATCATGAATCACATGGGCGTCTACTTTAAAGAAGAGCCTATCCGTGAACTGCATCGTGCCCTTGAACGCCTGGACTTCCGTATTGTCTATCCGAACGACCGCGAAGATTTACTGAAACTTATCGAAAATAACTCCCGCCTGTGCGGCGTTATCTTTGACTGGGATAAATACAATCTTGAGCTGTGCGAAGAGATCAGCAAGCTGAACGAATATATGCCGCTGTACGCTTTCGCCAACACCTACTCCACGCTGGACGTCAGTCTCAACGATCTGCGGATGCAGGTTCGCTTCTTCGAATATGCGCTGGGCGCGGCTGACGACATCGCCGATAAAATCAAACAGAACACCGATGAATATATTGATACGATTCTGCCGCCGCTGACCAAGGCGCTGTTCAAATACGTGCGTGAAGGCAAATACACCTTCTGTACCCCAGGCCACATGGGCGGTACCGCCTTCCAGAAAAGCCCGGTAGGCAGCATCTTCTACGATTTCTTTGGCCCGAACACCATGAAGTCGGATATCTCGATTTCGGTTTCTGAGCTGGGCTCCCTGCTGGATCACAGCGGCCCGCACAAAGAAGCGGAAGAGTATATCGCCCGCGTCTTTAACGCTGAACGCAGCTACATGGTGACCAACGGCACCTCTACCGCCAACAAAATCGTCGGTATGTACTCGGCCCCGGCCGGCAGCACCGTGCTGATTGACCGTAACTGCCACAAATCGCTGACCCATCTGATGATGATGAGCGACATTACGCCAATCTACTTCCGCCCGACCCGTAACGCCTACGGTATCCTCGGCGGCATTCCGCAGAGCGAATTCCAGCACGCGACCATCGCGAAGCGCGTTAAAGAGACCCCGAACGCGACCTGGCCGGTGCACGCGGTTATCACCAACTCCACCTACGATGGCCTGCTGTACAACACCGATTTCATCAAGAAAACCCTCGATGTTAAATCCATCCACTTTGACTCAGCGTGGGTGCCTTACACCAACTTCTCGCCAATCTATGCCGGTAAATGCGGGATGAGCGGCGGCCGCGTGGAAGGGAAAATCATTTACGAAACCCAGTCCACCCACAAGCTGCTGGCGGCGTTCTCCCAGGCTTCAATGATCCACGTGAAAGGTGACATCAACGAAGAAACCTTTAACGAAGCCTACATGATGCACACCACCACCTCTCCGCACTACGGGATCGTGGCCTCCACCGAAACCGCCGCGGCGATGATGAAAGGCAACGCCGGTAAGCGTCTGATCGACGGCTCTATTGAACGTTCAATCAAGTTCCGTAAAGAGATCAAGCGTCTGAAAGGCGAGTCCGAAGGCTGGTTCTTCGACGTATGGCAGCCGGAGCATATCGACGGTGCAGAATGCTGGCCGCTGCGCTCCGACAGCGCATGGCACGGTTTCAAAAACATCGATAACGAGCACATGTACCTCGACCCGATTAAGGTCACTCTGCTGACTCCGGGGATGAAAAAAGACGGCACCATGGATGAGTTCGGTATTCCGGCCAGCATCGTGGCGAAATACCTCGACGAACACGGCATCGTGGTCGAGAAAACCGGTCCGTACAACCTGCTGTTCCTGTTCAGCATTGGTATCGACAAAACCAAGGCCCTGAGCCTGCTGCGCGCGCTAACCGACTTCAAACGCGCGTTCGACCTCAACCTGCGTGTGAAAAACATGCTGCCGTCTCTGTACCGCGAAGATCCTGAATTCTATGAAAACATGCGCGTTCAGGAGCTGGCACAGAACATTCATAAACTGGTCGAGCATCACAACCTGCCGGACCTGATGTTCCGCGCGTTCGAAGTGCTGCCAAAAATGATGGTGACGCCGTACGCTGCGTTCCAGAAAGAGCTGCACGGTCAGACCGAAGAGGTCTATCTCGAAGAGATGGTTGGTCGCGTCAATGCCAACATGATCCTGCCGTATCCTCCGGGAGTTCCGCTGGTCATGCCGGGTGAGATGATCACCGAAGAGAGCCGTCCGGTGCTGGAGTTCCTGCAGATGCTGTGCGAAATCGGCGCCCACTACCCGGGCTTCGAAACCGATATCCACGGCGCATATCGTCAGGCGGATGGTCGCTACACCGTTAAGGTGCTGAAAGACGAAAACACCAAGTAACTGAAGCACCAAAGGGAAGTGGCCTGCCACTTCCCTTTTTCATGCTGCAAGGAGACCTCATGAAAACACCCTCACAGCCGCGCGCGATCTATTACATCGTAGCGATTCAAATCTGGGAATACTTCAGCTTTTACGGCATGCGTGCCCTACTTATCCTCTACCTCACCCATCAGCTTGGCTTTGATGACAGCCACGCGATCAGCCTGTTTAGCGCCTACGCCTCTCTGGTTTACGTTACCCCTATTCTCGGCGGCTGGCTTGCCGACCGCCTGCTCGGCAACCGCACGGCGGTCATTGCCGGCGCGCTGCTGATGACGCTCGGCCACGTGGTGCTCGGCGTCGAATCCGATGCAACCTGGAGCCTGTACCTCGCGCTGGCGATCATCATCTGCGGCTACGGTCTGTTCAAATCCAACATCAGCTGCCTGCTCGGCGAGCTCTACGCCGTTGACGACCCTCGTCGCGACGGCGGTTTTTCGCTGCTCTACGCGGCGGGGAACGTCGGCTCAATCGCCGCGCCGATTGCCTGCGGGCTGACCGCCCAGTGGTACGGCTGGCACATCGGCTTTGCGCTGGCGGGGATCGGCATGTTTATCGGCCTGCTGATTTTCTTAAGCGGCAGCCGCTACTTCCGCCACACCCGCGGCGTCGACAAGCAGGCGCTGCGGGCGGTGAAGTTTGTGCTGCCGACCTGGGGCTGGCTGGTGGTGATGCTGTGCGTGGCGCCGGTGTTCTTTACGCTGCTGCTGCAAAATAACTGGTCCGGCTATCTGCTGGCGATCGTCTGCGTGTTTGCCGCCCAGATGGTCGCGCGGATCATGATCGCCTCCCCGCAGCACCGCCGGGCGCTGTGGCAAATCGTTCTGCTGATGCTGACCGGGACGCTGTTCTGGGTTCTGGCGCAGCAGGGCGGCAGCTCGATTAGCCTGTTTATCGACCACTTCGTTAATCGTCGCCTGCTGAATATTGAAGTGCCGACGGCGCTGTTCCAGTCGGTCAACGCGGTGGCGGTGATGGCAGCGGGGGTGGCGCTGGCGTGGCTGATGCGCCCGGAAGGCGCCACCCGCTCCGCGCTGCGGGTATGGCTGAAATTCGCCTTTGGCCTGGTGCTGATGGGCTGCGGATTTATGCTGCTGGCGCTTAACGCCCGCCACGCAACCATCGACGGCCAGGCCTCAATGGGGCTGATGGTCGGCGGGTTGGCGCTGATGGGGTTTGCCGAGCTGTTTATCGACCCGGTGGCGATGGCGCAGATCACCCGCCTCAATATGCCCGGCGTGACCGGGGTGCTGACCGGTATTTACATGCTCGCTACCGGCGCGGTCGCCAACTGGCTGGCGGGGATGGTGGCGCAGCAGACCACCGAATCGCAAATCAGCGAAACGGCCATTGCCGCTTATCAGCACTTTTTCTCCCAGATGGGCGCATGGACGCTCGGCTGCGTGGCGGCGATCGTGCTGCTGGCGTTTGCCGCAACCTGCAGCCTTAGCAAACGTCGCGCCGCCGGCGAAATTCCCGGCGGCGGCGCGTAAGGCCTGAGGCTATCTCAGGTGCGGGAGCGGCATGCGCTCCTTGCACCGTTCAACAATCAGGAGGAGGATATTCTGGCTGGCGCGGAAGCCTAAGATAAAAAATCGTTAGTGAAGCGATGGCTGAGTGAGATCAGCCGGAAGTGAAGCCAGGTTCGTTAAGATTGTTCTCCGGCGATAGCGCCCGAGACGGGCCGCGCTGGATGGTGACCTGGTTCAATTATCGAAGCAAGTTTGAAAGCAGGGTTATGAGGAACCAACATGTCTGAACAACAAGCACAAAGTGCCGATGAGGCAATTGACCTTAATAATGAACTGAAAAGCCGTCGTGAAAAGCTGGCTGCGCTGCGCGAGCAGGGTATCCCGTTCCCGAACGATTTTCGCCGTGACCATACCTCTGACCAGCTGCACGCTGAATTTGACGGCAAGGACAACGAAGCGCTCACCTCCTTGAACGTTGAAGTCTCCGTGGCTGGCCGCATGATGACCCGTCGTATCATGGGTAAAGCCTCCTTCGTGACCTTGCAGGACGTTGGCGGCCGCATCCAGCTGTACGTGGCGCGTGACGATCTGCCGGAAGGCGTCTACAACGAGCAGTTTAAAAAGTGGGACCTCGGCGACATCATCGCCGCCCGCGGTAAGCTGTTCAAAACCCAAACCGGCGAGCTGTCGATCCACTGCAGCGAGCTGCGTCTGCTGACCAAAGCCCTGCGCCCGCTGCCGGATAAGTTCCACGGCCTGCAGGATCAGGAGGCGCGCTATCGCCAGCGCTATCTGGATCTGATTTCCAATGACGCCTCGCGCCACACCTTTAAAGTGCGCTCGCAGATCCTCGCGACGATGCGTCAGTTCATGGTGGCTCGCGGCTTTATGGAAGTCGAAACCCCGATGATGCAGGTGATCCCGGGCGGCGCATCAGCCCGTCCGTTTATCACCCACCACAACGCGCTGGACATGGACATGTACCTGCGCATTGCGCCGGAACTGTACCTTAAACGCCTGGTCGTTGGCGGCTTCGAGCGCGTCTTTGAGATCAACCGTAACTTCCGTAACGAAGGCATCTCCGTGCGCCATAACCCCGAGTTCACCATGATGGAACTCTATATGGCGTACGCGGATTACAAAGATCTGATCGAACTCACCGAGTCGCTGTTCCGCACCCTGGCGCAGACCGTGCTGGGTAAAACCGAAGTGCCTTACGGCGACCAGGTTTTCGACTTCGGCAAGCCGTTTGAAAAGCTGACCATGCGCGAGGCTATCAAGAAATATCGTCCGCAAACTGAGATGGCGGATCTCGATAGCTTCGACGCGGCGAAAGCGATTGCCGAATCTATCGGCATCAACGTTGAGAAGAGCTGGGGCCTGGGCCGCATCGTCACCGAAATCTTTGACGAAGTGGCGGAAGCGCACCTGATTCAGCCGACCTTCATCACCGAGTACCCGGCAGAAGTGTCGCCTCTGGCGCGGCGTAACGACGCCAATCCGGAGATCACCGACCGCTTTGAGTTCTTTATCGGCGGACGTGAAATCGGCAACGGCTTCAGCGAGCTCAACGACGCCGAAGACCAGGCGCAGCGCTTCCTCGACCAGGTGAACGCCAAGGCCGCCGGCGACGACGAAGCGATGTTCTACGACGAAGACTACGTGACCGCGCTGGAGCACGGCCTGCCGCCGACCGCTGGCCTGGGCATTGGTATCGACCGTATGGTGATGCTGTTTACCAACAGCCACACCATCCGCGACGTGATCCTGTTCCCGGCGATGCGTCCGCAGAAATAAGCGACCGTAAAAAGCAAAGCCCCGAGGCGCGTCGGCGTCCCGGGGCTTTTTTATGTCCGCCTGCCGTCAGGCGCGGCCGACGCTGCCCCAGACCATTCGGCCCCGGTGGAAGGTTGCGGCGCGCGGCGAAATACGCGCCACCGCTTCGGCGGAGCAGGAGGCGTCAACCAGCACGAAGCTGGCGTCGTCCTGGACTTTGGGCCACACGCGCTCGCCTTTATCGTTCAGCGGCAGCACGTCGCCGGTGGCAATCGCCAGCGAACGGGAGAGCGTCTGCTCATTCGGGCGAATGTAGAGCTGGGCGTAGAGGTTGGCCTTCTCCAGCATGTCGCCGAGGCCGTACGGCGACCAGTGATCGATAACGCTGTCGGTACCGGTCATCACAAACACGCCTTTCTCACGCAGCTGGCTTAGCGGCATATGCAGGGTACCGATCGGCACGGTTGAGGCGATGGTTATCCGCGTGGCCGCCATGCGCTCGGCAAGCGCCGCGACCTGCCGTTCGTTGAGGGTCGCCAGGGCAAAGGCGTGGCTGATGGTCAGCTTGCCCTTCAGCTGCGGGGTTTTCTCCACGGTTTCTACCATGTAGTTTATCGCCGCCACGCCCGCCGGGCTGGTTTCGTGCAGATGAATATCGACCCCTTTGTCATAGTCCAGCGCTATCTGGAACATCGTATCGAGCGACTTCTCCATTGCGCCGTCGACGTTGGTCGGGTCCAGGCCGCCGACATAGTGCGCCCCGGCCTGCATCGCTTCGCGTACCAGCGACTCGGAGTGCGACAGCAGCAGGCCGTGCTGCGGAAAGGCGACGATTTCACATTCGAATCCCGGACTGCGCCGTGCCAGCACCGCCTGCAGATTTTCGAGGTTTTTGAGCCCCGAGGTCGGTTCGATATTGCAGTGGCTGCGGGCCACGGTGGAGCCTTTGGACTGGATAAGATCGATCAGCTTCTCTGCGTGCTGCTGGGTATAGGGCTGCAGCTCCGGCAGGAGCTTCTGCTCAAGCTTAATCATATCCTGAATGGTGGTACCCGCCGGGCGGTTCAGGGAGCGCCACGGGCCGCCGTAAAAGGTTTTATCGAGGTGAATATGCATGTCGCGCATCGCCGGGAGCATCAGCATGCCCGCCGCGTCGTAGCGGGGGAGGGTGGCATCGGGATGGCTTTTATTGCTCCGCAGGGCCGCTATTTTCCCGTCGCGAATCTCCAGGGTCTGCAGCTCGGTGCGGGTATGGACTACCGCCCCGTTCTCATACTCGAAGCCGCTCTCCAGCAGCACGTTGTCGAGGTAGTAGTGTTTATCGCCGAGGCTCGTGATCCCCTGGGGATCGCTGCAGGCGGCCGGGCTGCTGCCGTCCGCGTAGGCCGAGGGGGCCGCTGCGCCGAGCAGGGCCGCGGCGGCGGCTATTTTTCCACTGCGGGTGAGAAACTCCCGGCGGCTATTGTCGTTATTCATCTTTCTTCCTTAAGCTATGCGCCGTTAGTTATGCACAATATGGGTGCCCGTTTCCCCGCGCAGCGCGGTGGGCAGGCGTTCGGGGGTGGTAATAATGACCCGGCTGCCGCCGTGGGCCAGGAAGGCCAGACTGGCGACGATTTTCGGCAGCATGCTGCCCGCCGGAAAGTGGCCCTCCTGCAGATAGCGGGTCATCTCGCTGACCGTCACCGTTCCCAGCGCCTGCTGGTTGGCTTTGCCAAAATGAATGCACACCTTTTCGACGCCGGTGGTAATAACCAGCACGTCGGCGTGAATTTCCCGCGCCAGCAGCGCGGTAGAGAGGTCTTTATCGATGACCGCATCCACGCTCTGATAATCGCCGCCTTCGCCGCGCACGACCGGAATACCGCCGCCGCCGGCGCCGATGACCAGGAAGCCCTGGCGGGCGAGGGCTTTAATCGCCTCGGCCTCGACGATGCGCTTTGGCTCCGGCGAGGCCACCACCCGGCGATAGCCGCGCCCGGCATCTTCGACGAAGCGCCAGTCGGGATGCGCCAGCTGCAGTTCGTCGCGCTGGGATGCGCTAAAAAATGCGCCAATCGGCTTGGTGGGATGGGCAAAACCGGGATCGTTTTTGTCCACCTCAACCTGGGTGACGACGGTGACCGCCTTCTGCTCGCCGCGATGGGCCAGACGATTATTGAGCGCCTGCTGGATCAGATAGCCGATGCCGCCCTGGGTATCGGCAACGCAGTTGGCCAGCGGAGTGAGCGGCAGGCCTTCGCGCTCGTGGGCGATTTCGGCGCGACGGAGATCCAGCCCAACCTGCGGCCCGTTGCCGTGGGTGAGCACGATGTTATAGTCCGATGCCAGCATCTCCAGTACCGTATCCGCCACGGCTCTCACGGCTTCGGCCTGATGCTCAACCGACTGGCTGGCGTTATCTTTGATGATGCTGTTGCCGCCAATGGCAACGACCACGAGTTCTTTCATTGTCCGGGTTCCGCTACAGAGGGTAAGAGTTTTGGTTGTTCGCCGTTGCCCGGGAGCGGCGCCCCCGGGGAACACCTGGCTACGCGAGGTAACGCTCGCTCCAGCGCAAAATGGCCTTTTCAAAACAGGCGAACGGCGGGTGGACAATGCCGGCGCCGATCATGCCGATCCCGGCATCCTTATGGGCGATGGCGGTATTGATCACCGGCAGAATGCCGCTGCTGCCGACGCGGGTAATATCGATGGCGGTCGGGACGCCCATAAAGCCGAGCAGCGGAATGGTGACGTTGGGGTTTTCGCCGAGGGTGATTTCGCGCATCTGGCGCGAAAAGTCGATAGCCTCCTCAACCGTGCCGCCCACCAGCGCGACGATAGCCGGCGCCGTCGCCATCGCAAAGCCGCCGATGCCGTAGGTTTCGGTAATCGCGCTATCGCCGATATCCAGCCCGGAGTCTTCCGGTTTATAGCCGGCAAACATCGGGCCGATAACCTGCTGGGCCGGGCCGGTAAACCACTCTCCCGGCAGGCCGCTGACCCTCAGACCGAACTCGACGCCGTTGCGCGCCATGGTGGTGACCACGGTGCTGTACTCAATGCCGTGGGCCGCGTCCATCGCCGCTTTGCACATCGCCATCCACGTCGGGCCGGAGAAGTAGTCGCTGCTGGCGACAAACTCGAAGACCTGGCGCTGCTGCTCAACGGAGTAGCCGGCCTGAATAATGCCCGGCGTCAGCGCCTGAATCAGCAGAGTGGTGCCCGCATTGTTGCGGTTGTGGCACTCGTCGCCCATATGCAGGGCCTGGGCCAGCATCAGGCGCAGGTCGATTTCGCCGACGATCTTCATCGCCTCCCGCAGCATCGGCCCCTGCACGTCGCGCATCCAGTTAAGGCGATCGATAACGCTCTGGTCGTTGGCCCCCATGCGCAGGATCTTCGCCATCTGCTCGCTCATGTTGGTAAACGCGACGTTGCCGTAGGTTTTATTCTCGACAATATGCATGAACATTGAGGCCGAGGTGACCCCCGCCATTGAGCCGACGCAGTCGTGCTCGTGGCACGGTGAGAAGATGATCTCCCCGGAGGCCGCCAGCTCTGCGGCCTCATTCAAATCCTGCGCCAGGCCTTCGAACACCAGCGCCCCGGTCACCGCGCCCTTCATCGCGCCGCACATCTGCTCCCATTTGACCGGCGGCCCGGCGTGGAGGATGGTTTTGGCGGTCATGCCGGGAACCACGTTAATGGCCTGATCGAAGCCGGTCAGCACCGGGTGCGACTGAATAATGCGCTCCAGCGCCTGCCGGTTGGCGGCGGCGATTTTGTCGGCCAGCGCGGAGTCGGCGATGGCGTCCAGCGCCTGCACGACCTGCATATTGCCCTGGCCCGGTGGCGTCCAGTCGAGCTGGGTAACGGCGACGTGCTGCTTTTTCAGATCCTCGCTGAACAGGGCGATCCCAACGTTAATCACGTTCAGCGGCTGGTTGAATAGTGGCTGGCTCATCAGGCTTTCTCTCCTTTGCAGATAAATTCACGCGCCAGCAGGCCGGTATGGCTACTGCTGCTGGCCAGAATGACGCCCGCATCGCTAAGCCGGCGGCGCTGTTGTTCCAGGGAAGGGGTATCGAGATCGGTGCCGAGCACGTAGCCGAGGATCGCCAGCGGGCGCCCGTCGGCGGCGGCAATGGCCTGCGCCTGCTTAATCGCCTCCAGCATCGCGCCGGCGGGATCTTCGTGGGAGCCGAAGCCCAGCACGAAATCCATAACGATAACGGCGACCTGCGGATCGCGCGCCTCCTGCAATAGCCGCTGGATGCGGCTGGTCGGGTCAATCATCGGGTGCGGCCTGCCGTTGGTGAAGTCGTCATCGCCGAAGTCGAGGAAGGTATGCCCGACGCTGCGGTTGATATCCGTCAGGCGCAGGGCCGGGTCGGGCTGAATATTGCTGTAGACCTCGGCCTCGTGTTCCAGCAGCGCAAACATCGTCTCATCGCACAGGGTGCCGCCGCAGAACAGGCCGCGAATATACTTCTGCTGCGGGGTCAGACGCGCGCGAACGTCGGCAATCAGCGCCCGATCCGCCGCCAGGCGATCGCCGCCCGCCGGCGTAATGCCGCAGAGCGCGACCGCTTTCAGCGCCGCGTCGTAGGTGCCGCGGGCAAACTGCAGGCCGCTCTCATCCGCAGGCGCTTCGGCGCGACCGAGGAAGCAGGCCACCACCGGCTTGCGGCAGGCGCGGGCGCGTTCAATGACCCTGCGCGCCACCGCCGGAGCCGGGGGTTTTGAGATCAGGACGATGATCTCGGTCTGCGGATCGTCTTCCAGCATCCCGATGGCGTCCAGCATCATCAGGCCGCCGATTTTTTCGCTCAGATCGCGCCCGCCGGTGCCGATAAGCTGCGACACGCCGCCGCCGAAATCGTGGATCCTAACGCTCAGCTCCTGGCTGCCGGTGCCGGAGGCGCCGACAATCCCGATATTGCCGCGGCGCACCGCGTTGCCAAAGCACAGGGCGGTGCCGTTAATGATGGCGGTGCCGCAGTCCGGCCCCATCATCAGCAGGCCTTTTTCATGGGCCAGCTGCTTCAGCGCCAGCTCCTCTTCCGGCGTGACGTTATCGGAAAACAGCATGACGTTAAGATCGTTTTGCAGCGCCTGGCGGGCCTCCCGGGCGGCGAACAGGCCGTTGACCGAAATCACCGCCAGATTGCTCTCGGGGAGATGTTTTTTGGCGCTGGCAAGCGTCGCGTAGCGGGCTTCATGCTGGCCGCTCTGCGCCTTGTTGTGGAACAGCTCTTCGATGGCCGCCAGGGTTTGTTCGTTGTCCGCGCCGTCGCGACCGTTAATGACGATCATCAGATCGCCGTTTTTCGCCCCGGCCAGCTCCGGCGTCAGCAGCCCGAGATTTTTCAGTACCCCTTTGTTCATCTCCGTGGCCATCGCCACAAACGCCTGCTTGACGCCGTCGAGCTGATTGGCCCGCGTCGAAATCGACATCAGCGAAACGGAATCAAAATAGGTATTCGGCTTAACGATTATTTTGACTGACATAATTTCCTCCATACGTTTGGCTCAGGGCGCAGGCGTCCGCCATGCCGTACAGCATGTCGCAGCCGGAGCTTGAGCCAATATTTTTAATATCGGCAATAGCCTCGATAGAAAAGGACGCTGGTTCATTCAGTAAATAATGAATAAATCGCGCAATACTTTCTCGGTAACGCTGGTTTAATGCGGCTTCTAAGGTTATGGCGCTGAGCGGGGTGGTATTATTCCCGGCACGCTGCAGGGCCAATAAAAAATCATTCCGGTATTTTTCGCCCGGATGTCCGGGGAGCAATAAAATAACGCTGAGGCCAACCAGATAATCATCCGCCGACGGCGTCAGGCCAATACCCAGCCCCAGCATAGAGGACACCGCCGGCGTAATTTCATCTCCCCGCTGCAGGGCCGCTAATAAAGCGCGGCGGCGTTGCTGTAATTGCCGGCTAATTTCCTGATGAAAAGGATTATTGCCGCGATAGAGAAATAAGGTTTCATCGTCGTGCAGCTGCTGGCGGAGCGTTTGGCTCCAGCGCCGCCACGGAATATGCCGCAGGCGCTCGTCGCTCAGCGTGGGTTTGGTCATTTGCCAGCGCCGGCATTGCGAGGTCTCTATCCATCCGCTCTCGCCAAACGCGATGCCTGAATCAAGAAAGCGAACCGGCTGGCCGGGCCGGAACAGGTTGTCAAAGTGTGTGAGTGCCAACCTACAGCTGTTGGGCGCGTTGTCGTAATCTGCGCAAAGCAGCGTCAGCATCCGCTGCGGACCCGGAACAAACAGGTTTACCGCCCGGGAAAAGCGCTGTTCAACCCGTCCGCTGCCGCGCTGCGCGAGAAACCTTTCGTCCGCAGTTAGCGCTTGCACACACCGCCGTTTGGAGGTGTCGATAGCGGTTCTCCTCGGCTAGGCGCCCGCAGCAGTCAGCAGGCGGGCTATTGCGCTAAAGCCCTTTTCCCGCGCCAGCTCCAGCGGAGTCCTGCCGTATTTATCGGTCATATGCGGGCTGGCGCCGTGCTCCAGCAGCAGCGCAACGATCGCCTGCTGCGTGCTGCCGCCGTCGTTGAGCACGATGGCTTCCAGCAGCGGCGTCCAGCCGACAAAGTTGGTGTGATTAACGTTAATCCCGGTCTGCGTCAGCAGCTCTTTGACGATCGCCAGATGGCCTTTTTCACAGGCTGGCGTCAGGCCGACGCCGCCAAAACGCGTTAGGCAGTTGAGGTCCGGATCGGCGGGAAGAATTAAGCGCAGCAGCGTTAAATCATTATTCAGGCAGCTTATCAGGAAGGGGTTTAAGCAGGTCTGGTCCTGTTTATTAATATCGATCCCCGCAGCAATAAGCTGCGCCACGCAGTCATAGTGCTGATGTAAGCTGGCGAGGACGATGGCGGTCTGGCCGTGGCGGTTAGCGCTATTAATATTAACGCCCTTGAGCAGGCACTGTTTTAACTGTGCGAGGTTTCCTTGCTCCGCCGCTAACAGGTATTCAGTGATGAGATTTTCCCTGGACATAAACCGGCTCCGGATAATTTGCGCTGACGATTTTGGTTGATGGGCTGAGGATAGCAATGAAAAAATGATAAAAGAACCCGCTTAAAATTTATTCGCCGGAAAGCGGCTGATTGTTGAATATTATTTAATAATAGATGCAGGCTGTGCGGTGGTGCACCCTTTGCTGGTTTCTTCGTATTCCCCTTAATGCAATCGGGTTTTATTTATATATAGTTGCCGAAGGTAATAACGACGCCTGGAAACAATTATCCGGAGGAGGACAAGATGAACGGACTCACGGCTACGGGGATTACTGTCGGAATTAGCGCTGGCGTCTGGCAGCTTATCTCCTCACACGTTGGGCTTGAGCACGGCTGGGAATTATTAGGCACGATTGGCTTTGTGGCCTTCTGCAGTTTTTATGCCGCGGGCGGGGGTAAGGTGGGGTTCGTCAGGAGCCTGTTTGTTAACTACTCCGGGGCGGTATGGGCGTTTCTCGCGGCGCTGGCCTCGGGCTGGCTCGCCGCGCTGAGCGGCATATCGGGCTTCTGGGCCAGCGTCATCGTCACGGTGCCGTTCTCGGCGGCGATCGTCTGGCAGGGGCGGTTTTCTCTGACCTCGTTTATCCCCGGCGGCTTCCTCGGCATGACGCTGTTCTTCGCCTCCGGGCTCAACTGGCCGGTGACGCTGCTGGGCTTTTTTGCCGGCAACTGCGTCGGCCTCATTTCCGAATATAGCGGCCGTCGGCTGAGCGAAGCGACGTCGAAGCCCGAAGCCTGAAGCGCCGCTGCGGCCTGAGAGAACCCGCGTTCTTTCAGGCCGATTGTGAGCGTGGTGTTAAAAGTTATTCAAAAATGGTTGCCCAATCATCCAGCAGGCAAATACATTCAGCATGAGGATCTAACGGATGGCCGGTTGACGAGAGCAGGAGCGGGCAAATGAACTCAATTTTTACCGAAGAGAATCTGCAGGCGTTCACCACGGCGGCGCGCTTTGGCAGTTTTAGCAAGGCGGCGGATGAGCTGGGGCTCACAACCTCCGCCATCAGCTACACCATTAAGCGCATGGAGACCGGGCTGGACGTGGTGCTGTTTACCCGCAATACCCGCAGCATTGAGCTAACCGAATCCGGCTACTACCTTTTCCGCAAAGCCACCGACCTGCTGAACGATTTCCACGCCATCAAGCGCAGCATCGATACTATCGCCCAGGGCATCGAGGCGCGGGTGCGCATCTGCATCAATCAGCTGCTCTATACCCCGCGGCACACCGCGCGCCTGCTGCAGGTGCTTAAAAAACAGTTCCCCACCTGTCAGATAACCGTCACCACCCAGGTCTACAACGGCGTCTGGGACGCCATTATTAATAACCAGGCCAATATTGCCATCGGCGCGCCGGATACGCTGCTCGACGGCGGCGGTATTGATTACACCGAAATCGGCGCCATTCGCTGGGTGTTCGCTATTGCGCCGGATCACCCGCTGGCGTTTATGCCGGAACCGATCTCCGAAAGCCAGCTGCGCCTCTATCCGAATATCATGGTGGAAGACACCGCGAATACGATTAATAAAAAAGTCGGCTGGCTGCTGCACGGCCAGGAGGCGATCCTGGTGCCGGATTTTAATACCAAGTGTCAGTGCCAGATCCTCGGAGAGGGAATTGGCTTTCTGCCGGATTATATGGTCAATGAAGCGATGGACGAGCGGCTGCTGGTGACGCGTCAGATCCACAACCCGCGCCAGGACTCGGGAATGCTGCTCGCCACCCAGCACGCGGCGACCGGACAGGTGACCCAGTGGATTAAAAAGGAGTTTCGTCCGGGCGGCGTGTTGACCGCTATTTATCAGGATTTGCTCCATCGCGGGAAATAATGGCAGCAGGCCCGGCCGCTTTATGTGATATAACAGCGCGTATAAAAACATAAGGTGTTAATTAAATGCAAAAATTTAAGTTAATTGTTGGTGGCCTGATCTGCGCTGGTTGTTTATTAACGCCGGTAGTATCGATGGCAAGTTATAAAATAAATACCCAGCCGATTCATTTCGATAAAGGCACCAGCGGTACCACTATTCATAATGCGGTGAGCGGAGCCGATGTAAAAGACTATACGCTGGTGGCTAAGGCAGGCCAGACGATGCGCGTCAATATGAAACGCGGCGCCCACCATCCCTATTTCAACGTCATTAACCCCGCCAACGAAACGGTTTTTAATGGCGCCATGCGCGACGGCGATTTCGAACAGCGCCTGGCGACCAGCGGCAAATATACCGTTCGCGTATACCAGATGGGCGGCGCGCGCGATGAGGGAAAAACCAGCCCCTATGAGCTGACGTTTAAAATTATCCACTAGCCAGCCCCAGCCCCAGCCCCAGCACCAGCACCAGCACCAGCACCAGCCCCAGCACCAGCCTCAACACCAACCGCCTGCGGGCGGTTATTTCATCGCCACCCGGCTGGCCTTCGCGCGACTGTGTCGCATATCCACGACGATCTGCACCTCAACGCCGCGATCCACGGCGGCAGCCAGCGCGGGCAGTATCCGCAGCCTGAAAAGCGTAGGCGATCGTGCGGATCGAGGCGTGGGCCTGATGCATGGTTTGTAGTACCAGCCGGCGGCGACGCTCTCCCGCGTCTGTCTATGATAAAGCTTGTCCATTCATGAATGATTCCCCAATCAAATCATCTCCTGCTGAATGCCAGTCCCGCGCCCTCGGCTCGTGAGCAAACTGCTGGTTGCCTCTCATTTTTCGCTCGTTTATGCAGCAATGTTAGATATCTGTCAAAGTTCTGTTACTACGTAGTTTTAAAATTTTCATTTCAGTTATTTAATTATAAAAGTTTCAAATAAGTTGTTAATGAAACAAAACGACTGAAATCGAGTGCTCAGAACCAGTGATGATTAATGAACTACTGTTTTAATAATTCATTATAAATCAACCGATTTTAGCGGTTTGTGGCAAAAGATAAGCCGACGGCGCTGGCGGAGACGCGTTCTCTGGCCGAAGGACAGGCAGGTGTTTGACCCGTTTTTAATGAAATGAATTTTTCATTTATCTCAATGAACTGGCGTATCAACGACGCTCAAGGATCAACTGTGAATATCAAGAAAACGATTGTTGCCTCTTTGTTAGCCTGTATGTTGCCTGCGGTTGTTATGGCAAAAGATATCTCCGTCGGCGTTTCGATGGCGCTTTTTGATGATAACTTTCTGACCATCCTGCGTAATGCCATGCAAAAAGAGATGCAAAAAGATGGCGTTAAGTCGCAGGTTGAAGACGCAAAGGGCGACGTGGCGCAGCAGCTGCAGCAGGTACAGAACTTCATCGGTCAGGGCGTTGATGCCATCATCGTTGCCCCGGTCGACACCAACGCGGTGAAACCGATTATCGATCAGGCGACCAAAGCCGGTATCCCGCTGGTGTTCGTTAACCGTCGCCCGCAGCTGCCGCTGACGGACAAAATGGCCTATGTCGGTTCGGATTCGGTCCTCGCCGGGCGCCTGCAGATGGAAGCGCTGGCGAAGGCGATGAACGGTAAAGGAAACGTGGCGATCCTGCTGGGCGACCTGGCCAATGAATCGACCCGCGATCGGACGAAGGGCGTGGAAGAGGTGGTAGCGAAATACCCGAATATTAAAATCGTGCAGAAGCAGACCGCCAAATTTATGCGTAACGACGCGGTCGACGTGGTGAGCAACTGGATGACCAGCGGAGAAGATATCCAGGCTATTGCCTCAAACAACGATGAAATGGCCATCGGCGCGCTGCAGGCGCTGGGCAGCAACCCGAACCACATTCTGATCGCCGGCGTTGACGGCACCCCCGACGCGCTGCAGATGCTCAAAAACGGCAAGATGATCGCCACGATTTTCCAGGACGCGAAGGGGCAGGGCGAGGGCGCGGTCAACGCCGCCATCAAGCTGGCTAACGGTGAGAAAGTCGAAAAGGTCATCGACGTTCCCTACCAGCTGATCACCAAAGAAAACATGTCTGATTTCGTCAGCCGCAACCAAAAATAACGATCCCAGGCCCAGCGGTACGGAGGTTTTTCTATGAACGCTTTTGCCCTAGAAGCCGAAGGTATCAGCAAGTTCTTTCCCGGCGTGAAGGCGCTCGATAATGTCTCACTGCGCGTGCGCCCTGGAACGGTACACGCGCTGATGGGCGAAAACGGGGCCGGTAAATCCACGCTAATGAAATGCCTTATCGGGATTTACCGTCCCGATAAGGGCGCGATAAAAGTCAAAGGCCAGCCGGTTCAGTTTCAGGACACCATGGATGCGCTGCGATCGGGGATCTCGATGATCCACCAGGAGCTTAATCTGGTGCCGCATATGACGGTGGCGGAAAATATCTGGCTCGGCCGCGAGCCGATGAAGTACGGCTTCGTCGATCATCGCCAGCTGATCCGCCAGACCCAGACGCTGCTGAATAAGCTCAATATTCGCCTCTCCGCCGATCGGCTGGTGGGCGATCTGAGCATCGCCGCCCAGCAGATGGTGGAAATTGCTAAAGCGGTCTCGTGGAACGCCGATATTGTGATTATGGATGAGCCGACCTCGGCGTTAACCGAAGGGGAGGTGGCGCACCTGTTTACGATTATTCGCGACCTCCGGGCGCAGGGCAAAGCCATCATCTATATCAGCCATAAGATGGATGAGATTTTTGCTATTACCGATGAAATCAGCGTCTTTCGTGACGGCAGCTGGGTCGCCAGCCAGCAGACGGCGGAATATACCCGCCAGTCGTTAATCACTCAGATGGTCGGGCGAGAATTAACCCAGCTGTTCCCAAAATTCAATAATACGATCGGCGAGGATGTCCTGAGCGTGCGCAATCTGTCGCGAAAGGGCTACTTTGATGACGTCAGCTTCAGCGTGCGGCGCGGCGAAATCCTCGGCGTTGCCGGGCTGGTCGGGGCCGGGCGCAGCGAGGTGATGGAGTGCCTGTTCGGTATGGAGAGCTTTGACGAGGGCGAGGTGCTGATTGATGGCGTCCCGGTGAAGATAGATTCTCCTTCCGTCGCCATCGAAAAAGGGATGGCGCTGCTGACCGAGGATCGCAAAAAGTCCGGCCTGTTCCTCGTCCTGTCGGTGCTGGAGAATATGAGCATCGTGAATATGCCGGAATATGTCGGTAAAAGCGGGTTTGTTAAACATGTGAAAATGGCGGAAGACTGTATGGAGCAGATCCGCCGTCTGAATATTAAAACCCCGACGATGGATCAAATTATTAATAACCTCAGCGGCGGTAATCAGCAAAAAGTACTGATTGCCCGCTGGCTCTTAGCCCAGCCCAAAATATTAATTCTCGATGAGCCGACCCGCGGTATTGACGTGGGCGCGAAGGCTGAAATTTACCATCTGATTAGCGAACTGGCGAACCGTGGCGTCGCGGTAATTATGGTTTCCTCTGAACTACCGGAAATTCTCGGGATGAGTGACCGGGTGATGGTCATGCATGAAGGGCGTATTACCGGCATCCTTGAAAAAGATGAGGCCGATCAGGAAACCATTTTGTCGTTGGCATCCAATTGAGGCGTAGAGAATGAGCAATATGAAATTGACCGCAGCTCCCGTAAATGAGAAACCCTCTTTCTTGAGTCAGCTACGGCATAAAATGCCGAAAGATACCGGGATATTTATCGTCATGGTGGTGATTGCCCTGACGTTTGAAATTGCCGGCTGGTTCGTTCGCGACCAATCATTTTTAATGAATAGCAACCGCCTGGTGCTGATCGTTTTACAGGTGGCGATTATCGGTATTATCGCCGTGGGGGTGACTCAGGTGATTATTACCACCGGGATTGACCTCTCCTCCGGCTCGGTTATCGCCCTTGCGGCGGTGGTGGCGGCAAGCCTGGCGCAGACCTCGGACAGCCTCACGCCGATGTTTCCCTCGCTGGTCAACCTGCCGGCGGCGATCCCCATTTTTGCCGGGATCGGCGTCGGTCTGCTCTGTGGGTTAACCAACGGTTTTCTGGTGACCCGCACCGGGATCCCGCCGTTTATCGCGACCCTCGGGATGATGGTTTCCGCGCGCGGTCTCGCGCAGTATTATACCCAGGGAAACCCGATTAGCTTCCTGTCCGACAGCTTTACCGCCGTGGGCCAGGGGGCGATGCCGGTCATTATTTTCTTCGTCATCGCCGCGCTGTTCCATATCGCGCTCAAGCATACCCGCTACGGTAAATACGTCTACGCCATCGGCGGCAACATGACCTCGGCAAAAGTGTCCGGTATCAACGTCAACAAGTACCTGGTCATCGTTTACACCATTGCCGGCGCGCTCTCCGGTCTGGCCGGCGTGGTATTGGCCGCGCGCGTCAGCAGCGGCCAGTCGAGCATGGGGATGTCCTATGAGCTGGACGCCATCGCCGCGGCGGTGATCGGCGGCAGCAGCCTGATGGGCGGCGTTGGGCGGATTACCGGAACGCTAATTGGGGCGGTGATTCTGGGGCTGATTAAAAGCGGCTTCACGTTCGTCGGCGTCGATGCCTACGTGCAGGATATTATTAAGGGCATCATTATTGTTGCCGCGGTGACCATCGATATGCGCCGTAACCGTAAGAAGCACTAGCCCACCTCATCGGCAGCGCCCGAGCGCAGGCTTCCGGCCCGCGCTCAGGGCAGGCCGCAGATCCGGTCACGGCCGCTGTTTTTCGCCTTATACAGTTCGCTATCTGCCCGCGACAGCAGCTCCTCCAGCGGGCACTGCCAGCCCTGAGAAACCCCGAAGCTGGCGGTGACCTTAAAGGTCTCGCCGCCGCTGGTGTGGAAGGTCAGCTTGCGGATTTCATGCTGAATACGCGCGGCGTAGCTGGCAACGTCCTGCGCCGTCGGGGCCAGAAACAGCACCGCAAACTCCTCGCCGCCGAGGCGACCCACGACGTCGCTCGGGCGGCTAAACTTGTTCAGCGTTTTTGCCAGCGCCACCAGCACTTCGTCGCCCATCGGGTGTCCCCAGCTATCGTTAATCGACTTGAAGCGGTCGACGTCCAGCATAATAAGCCAGGCGCTCAGGGCCTCGCTCGACTGACGCAGCAGCGCCTCGCCCCGGCTATTGAACGCCCGGCGGTTAAACAGGTGAGTGAGCGGGTCCTCCTCCGACTGGCGCTGGTACTGGCGGCTGATGCGCGCATCTTCGCGCAGCTTTTTCCCAAGGGTGCCGAGCGATGAGAACAGCTCCTGCACCTCTTCCGCGGTGTCGTCATCGATCTGGACGTGCGCCTGCTTGCCGGCGATCAGATCGGCGGCAATATTATTTAAGCGCAGAATAGGGCGCAAAACCCGCGAGCGAATATAGAAAATCATCGCGATCGTCAGGGCGTAGACCAGGGCCAGCACCAGCGAACGGATGAGCAAACTCTGCAGCGCCCGGCGCTCGCTGGCGGTGTAGTGCTTTTTGACGCCGGCCATGTAGGTATTCAGCAGATTATCAAAAGCGCCGAGGCTGGCGTGATAATCAATGGCGAAGCGCTCGGCGCTAATGCTGTAGGGCTGATTGCCGTCGCTCTCCTCTTTTAAGCGGTTAATTAAACCAATCCCCTGCGTTTCGAAGGCCTGGCGGGTATTCTCCAGCTGGCGCTGAAAGTGCGGGATATAGCTCGCCTCGTCGCCCTGGGTTTGCAGCAGCCACCAGGCGGTATTAATCCGCTCAATGCCGCGGGTGATCCCTTCGCGGTTCGCCTGGGGAATTTTTGTTTGGGTTGCCAGCGGGATCAGCAGCTGCGAGCCGAGCCTGCCGGTGGCGTCGCGCAGCTCGCCCAGCGCCTGGGCGCGCAGAATAGGCCCCAGCGCGCTGGGCTCCAGCAGTAAAAACTCGGCGGTGCGCTCAAACAGCGCCTGATGGTAAAAGTCGGTCGCCACCACCATATCGCGGATGGCGTGCTCTGCCGTCGCCGGATCGCCGAGCTCCCGGCTGCGGAAGGTATCGGCGAGGCGCCTGGCGTGGGCCAGCTGATGCTGCATTTCCACCATCAGCTCGGGGGAGAGCAGGTGCTGCGGGATGCTTTGCATATCGCGATCGGTGACCCGGCGGTGGGCCTCCAGCGCCTGCCACTGCCGCTCTTTATCCGCCAGCGGGCTCAATACCAGCTCGTTAACGAAGGCGCGTTCGCCGGCTAAATCGTTGGAGACCTGCAGGACGCGGTAAAAAATATCGAACTGAATAACGTTGTTATGCGCGCTTTTCCACATCGACCATGAGCCGGAGAGCAGCCAGAAGGAGAGAATGGTGGTTAAACAGATTGTCGCTAACGCAGACCCCCAGATATAGCGGAGTACGTTGGACGATGCGGCGGCTTTTTTTTTCGTTTTCACACGTACCCGGCGTCAGCAGTAAGAGGCGATCCCATCAGGCTATTTTCGCGGCGAGTATGACCCGGCAGCGTGCCCGGCACGTTGACCTTAAGCCCGCCAGACACCGCTTCTTTCCCTGCGTACATTGGCCATACTATAGGCGATCTTCCTGCTGATTTTAGCAGAGAATCCAAAAATAAACGTCTTTAACCGCCGGGTAAGGTGCTGTTTTAATTTATTTATGCTGGGGTTTTCCTCTCCGAGGTCGCGCCGTGCGGCCCCGGAGAGGGGAGCGTTTGTCGCCATGCGCAATCTCTTCGCTATGACGACAGGCGGGGATCAGGAGGATTCGCACGCGGCGCTAAGCAGGCTGTTAAGCAGGACGTTGGCCCCTTTTTCGGCCCACAGAGGGAGAATGTTTTCGGCCTCATTGTGGCTAATTCCCTTCTCGCAGGGGATAAATATCATGCTGGCGGGGGCCACTTTGCTGATATAGCAGGTATCGTGTCCGGCGCCGGAAACCATCCGTTTCGCGCTGTAGCCGAGCTCCAGGGCGGCCCGCTCGCTGCGCGCCAGGCAGTCGGGGTCGAAGGCGATAGGCGCGTAGTCAAAAATACGCTCGACCTCTGCCGCGACGCCGCGCTGGCCCAGCGCCGCGGCGGCGCGGCGCAGCGCGAGCTCCATCGCTTCGAGGGCGTCGCTTTGCGGATGGCGAAACTCGACGCTGCACTCCACGCGGCCGGGCACCACGTTACGCGACCCGGGCGTTACCTGCAGTGTACCGACCGTCGCGCGGCCGTCGGGCTGGCGGGCGATGCCGATCTCTTCCACCGCCAGCGCCAGCTCGGCAAAAGCGGTCAGCGCATCGCGGCGGCTGTTCATCGGCGTGGTACCTGCGTGGGCGGCGAAGCCGGTCAGGGTGACGTTGAACCAGCGCTGGCCCATCGCCGCGTGCACCAGGCCGATATCAATCCCTTCGTCTTCCAGAATCGGCCCCTGTTCGATATGCACCTCGTAGCAGGCGTGCAGGGGAAACGCCGCCGTCGGGTGCTGGCCGCGATAGCCGATCGCCTCCAGCGCCTCGCCGACGCTGACGCCGCTGCGATCTTCCCGGGCAAGAGCCCACTCTTCGCTAAACTGCCCGGCCCACACGCCGGAGGCGAGCATCGCCGGGGCAAAGCGCGCGCCCTCTTCGTTGGTCCAGTTCACCAGCACGATATCGCGCTCGGTTTCGATGCCGCGCTCGTTAAGCACCCGCAGCGCCTCCAGCCCCGCCAGCACGCCGTAAATACCGTCATAGCGACCGCCCAGCGGCTGGGAGTCAACGTGCGAACCGGTCAACACCGGCGCCAGCGCCGGGTTTTTCCCCGCCCGGCGGATAAACATATTGCCCATGCCGTCGACACGGTAGCCAAACCCCGCCGCCAGCGCCCAGTCGCGCAGCAGATCCCGGGCCCGGCGGTCCTCTTCGCTCAGCGTCAGCCGGGTGACGCCGCCGGCGGGCGTCGCGCCGATAGTCGCCATTTCGTTCAGCGTGGCCCACAGGCGCTCGCCGTTGACGGTTATCATGATGGGTCCTTCTTTACGCGGTAGCGGAAATCACAGCACGGCGCGCCCTGCATAATGGTCGTGGTGCGGGTCAGCTCAACCTCCGGGGCGTAGCCGACGATAAACTTGTCATCGCGGGCGCAGGAGAGCAGGTGACCAATCTCGCCGAGGCCCATCTGGTGATACATTTCGGCGTAGCGGCAGCGGTTAACGTTGTAGTTGTACTGCCGATCGTCGGCATCCAACACGGTGACCTCCAGGGCATTGTCCTTTTCCCACAGATACTGCAGGGCGACAAAGCTCTGAATATCCGCGCCGTTGGGCTCCTGGTCGGCAAAGGCTTTCCCTGCCTCAATGGCGGCGTTCTCAATCGCCTCGCCGATGACCGCCTGGGCGCGCGCTTTGCCTATCTCGCGGACCAGGATGTCGTAAATCGGCTTAATTATCTCTGCTTCAATTTTGCGGCGGGCAAGAATGCCCAGCTCATTATTATCACTCATCACATTGCCTCACTGCGTTACTTCGTGGTGGCGCCGCCGAGCACGGTTTGCGGCTGCCATTTGCCGTCGACGACTTTGTAGACGGTAAAGGTTGGCGACTTCAGATTGCCTTCTTTATCAAAGGCAATTTGCCCGGTGACGCCGGAATAGCTGATGGCGCGCAGGACGGGCAGGTAGACCGCCGGATCGACGGAGTCGGCTTTTTCCATCGCCGCCGCCAGCACGCGGGTGGCGTCGTAGGCGAACGGCGCGTGCAGCTCGATATGGGTGTGATAGCGCGACTGATAGGCCTGCTCAAAGGCCTTGCCGCCCGGCATCTGCTCCACCGGCAGGCCCGGCTCCAGCGCCACCACGCCGTTGCCCTCTTTTTGCGCCAGCTGCAGGAAGGTCTGGCTGACGAAGCCGCCCGCGCCCATCAGGGTGGCGCTGATCCCCAGCTGCTTGATGCGGCGCGCCAGCGGTGCGGCCTGGCTATCGACGCCGCCGAAGAAGATAAGATCGGCGTTTTTGCTGCGGATTGCCGTTAGCACGGCGCTGAAGTCCACCGTTTTGTCATCGACGTACTGACGATCGACGATATCGATCCCCTGGGCCTTCAGCGACTTAATAAACTCATCCGCCAGGCCCTGGCCGAAGGCGGTACGATCGTCGATCACCGCGATGCGTTTGGCCTTCAGGGTTTGCACCGCGTACTGGCCGGCAAACTGACCGCCGTCATCGTCGTGGCCCATCACCCTAAAGCTGGTATCGAAGCCCTGTTTGGTATACGCATGACCGGTCGCCACCGGCGCAACCTGGGCGATCCCGGCGTCGTGATAGACCCGCGCCGCCGGAATGCTGGTGCCGGTATTCCAGTGGCCGACCACCCCCGCCACGCCGCTGTCCACCAGGCGCTGGGCAACGGCTACCGCGGTACGCGGGTCAGACTGGTCGTCCTCCGACTGCAGCTTAAAGGTCACCGCCTTGCCGCCGATCGTCGGGTGCTGCTTGTTGATATCGTCGATGGCCAGCTGAGCGCCGTTTTCCAGATCCTTGCCAATACGCGCGGAGGGGCCGGTCAGCGGGCCGGCAAGGCCGATAGTGACGGTTTCGCCGGCGGCGGACCATGCGGCGGAAGAGGCAAAACCGCTGAGCACAATAGCGGCGCTAAGCGCACTGATTTTTGCTGTTTTCATTGTTTTTCCCTGATGTTGGTTGGTGTGTTAAACGGGCATTTCGCCCAGATAAATCTGTGCAATACGGTCGTCGGCCAGCAGCGTTCGCGACGCGCCGCGCTCAACGATGCTGCCGCTGTCCATGACCCACGCGCTGTCGGTGGCCTCCAGCGCCAGGCGCGCGTTCTGCTCGATCAGCAGCAGCGCCACGCCGCGCTGGCGCAGGGTGGCGATAACGCGGAAAACGTTCTCCACCATCAGCGGCGCCAGCCCCATCGACGGCTCGTCGAGGATCAGCAGCCGCGGGCGGCTGAGGAGGGCGCGGTTCAGCGCCAGCAGCTGCTGTTCGCCGCCGGAGAGCAGCCCGGCCAGCTGATGCTGGCGCTCGCCGAGGCGGGGAAACTGGCTGAAGATATCGTCCATTTCGCGCTTCACCGCCGCGCCGTCGCGGCGCAGCCAGGCGCCCATCTGCAGGTTTTCCAGCACCGTCATGCGGGCGAAAATGCCGCGGCCTTCCGGCACCATCACCAGCCCTTCACGCAGCAGCGTTTCGGCCCGCCGTTGGCGTACCGGCCTGCCGTTGAAGACGATGTCGCCGCTAAACGGCTCCAGCCCGGTCACCGCGCGTACGGTGGAGCTTTTGCCCGCGCCGTTGGCGCCGATAAGCGTCGTCTGCTCGCCCTCTTGCACGCTAAACGACACCTCGCGTACCGCCTGGATGCCGCCGTAGTGCACCCCAAGACCGCTAACGGTTAACAGATCAGACATGCGCGTTTCCTCCCAGCCAGGCGGCGATAACCGCCGGGTCACGACGTACGGTTTCAGGCGTGCCGCTGGCCAGCGTTTTGCCATAGTCCAGCACCATCAGGCGATCGCAGATCCCCATCACCAGCTTGACGTCGTGCTCAATCATCAGCAGCGTTTTGCCGTCGTTGCGGATGCGCAGCAGCAGCTCGCCAAGCGCCACTTTCTCCGCAGCGTTCATGCCGGCGGCCGGCTCGTCCAGCGCCAGCAGGCGCGGGTCGGTAGCCAGCGCGCGGGCAATCTCCAGCCGCCGCTGGTGGCCGTAGGCGAGGTCGCAGGCGCGGTAGTGGGCGAACTGGGCGATGCCGGTATACTCCAGCCAGTGCCACGCCAGCTCGCGGGTTTGCGCCTCTTCGGCGCGGGCGCGGCGGTGGCGGCTCAGCGCCGCCCACAGGCCGTTGCGGGTGCGTACGTGGCGGCCGACCATCACGTTTTCCAGCACCGACATCTGGTTAAACAGCCGCACGTTCTGGAAGGTGCGGGCGATGCCGGCGGCGGTGACTTTCTCAATGTTTTTCGGAAAGTAGGGCTGACCGGCGATGGCGAACTCGCCGCTGTCCGCCGGATAGAGCCCGGTTATCAGGTTAAAGCAGGTAGTTTTACCCGCGCCGTTGGGGCCGATAAGACCGTAGATTTCGCCCTCGTTGATGGCGAGCGAGACGTTATCGACCGCCGTCAGGCCGCCGAAGCGCTTGGACATATGGCTCACGCTGAGCAGGCTCATGCTTTGGCTCCTTTGTGTCCGGCGGGCCAGATGCCCTGCGGGCGCAGCAGCATCACCAGCACCAGCGCCAGGCCGTAGAACAGCTGGCGCAGAATTTCCGGGTCAATCAGCACTTCGCCAAACAGCGCCTGCTGCAGCGGGGCGGCCTGGCTGCGCAGCAGCTCGGGTAGGGCGGTCAGCAGAACGGCGCCGAGGATAACGCCCGGGATATGCCCCATGCCGCCGAGCACCACCATCGCCAGCACCGCAATCGACTCCTGCAGGGTGAAGGATTCGGGGGAGACGAAGCCCTGGAAAGCGCCGAACAGCGCCCCGGCGACGCCGCCGAACGAGGCGCCGATGGCGAAGGCCAGCAGCTTATAGTTACGCAGGTTAATGCCCATCGCCCGGGCAACGTCCTCATCCTCACGGATGGCGTGCCAGGCGCGGCCGATCCGCGAGTGCTGCAGGCGCAGGCAGACGAAGATAATCGCCACAATCACCAGCATCAGCAGGTAGTACCACAGCCACAGCGCCGGAACCTTAACGCCGAACCAGTGATAGACGCCGCTGAATTTAAGGCCGAACAGGCTCAGCGTATCGACGCCGGAAATACCCTTTGCGCCGTTGGTAATGTTCACCGGGCGATCGAGGTTGCGCATCAGGATGCGGATAATCTCGCCGAAGCCGAGGGTGACGATGGCCAGGTAGTCCCCGCGCAGCTTGAGGGTCGGCGCGCCCAGCACGATGCCGCAGCCCGCCGCCACCAGCGCGGCGAGCGGAATAATCAGCAGCCAGGAGGTGTGCAGGCCGTCCGGGAACCAGGCCAGCAGTTGCGGAAACGCCTCCAGCAGATGCGGGGAGGCGAGCAGCGCCGCCAGGTAGGCGCCGACGGCGTAGAAGGCGATAAAGCCCATATCCAGCAGGCCGGTGTAGCCGACCACGATGTTGAGCCCCAGCGCCAGCATGATGTACAGCAGGGCGAAGTCGATAACCCGCACCCAGTAGTTGCCACCGAGCTGGCTGGCGACCATCGGCGCCACCAGCAGCGCGCAGATAAACAGGGTCATGCCGGACCAGAAGCGACGGGATGCGGCGGGGGCCGCGACGAGTTGTGCCGTTGTCATATTTTTTCCTATGCCCGATGCGCGACGCGCTCGCCGAGTAAACCGGCGGGACGGAATACCAGCACCACTATCAGCACCATAAAGGCGAAGATATCCTGATAGTTGCTGCCAAAGACGCCGTGGGTCAGGTCGCCGAGATAGCCGGCGCCCAGCGATTCGATGATCCCCAGCAGCAGGCCGCCGAGCATCGCGCCGCGAATATTGCCGATGCCGCCGAGCACCGCCGCGGTGAAGGCCTTAATGCCGGGGAGGAAGCCCATTGAGAAGCTGGCGCTGCCGTAGTTGCTGGCCATCATGACGCCCGCCAGCGCCGCAAACGCGCCGCCGATGGCAAAGGTGAGGGTGATAATGGCGTTGGGGTTGACCCCCATCAGCGTGGCGATGCGCGGGTTCTCCGCCACCGCGCGCATGCCGCGGCCTAAGCGGGTAAATTCCACCAGCAGCCACAGGCCGAGCATGACCGCAAAAGCCAGCGCAACGGTGACGATGCCGGTCACGGTGACGATTGCCGGCGGATGCGCCGCGCTGCCGTGGGTCACGGCGATCGGCTCCATCGGCAGGATCTGCGGGAACATCAGCGGGTTGCGGGTCCAGATAATCATCGCCACGGTTTGCAGCAGCACCGACACGCCGATCCCCGAGATCAGCGGCGCCAGGCGCGGAGCGTTGCGCAGGCGGCGGTAGGCAAAGCGCTCAACCGCCATCGCCAGCAGAGCGCAGACGACCATAGCCAGCATCAGCGCCAGGCTCAGCTGGGCCAGCGGCGGCAGGCCGGGAAAATGGGCGTTTAGCGCGTTCATTGCCGACAGCGTCGTCAGGGCGCCGACCATCAGAATATCGCCGTGGGCAAAGTTAATGATGCGCAGGATGCCGTACACCATGGTGTAGCCGAGCGCGATAAGGGCATAGATGCTTCCCAGCATGATGCCATTGATGAATTGCTGTATGAGTGTGTCCAACCGATTTACCCGACAATGTGCTCAAATTACGGCTACCATCCAATAAATGAATTAAATTGTAAAATACGGATATATTCTTTCTTATTATGATCGCGAATTTATCTATCTTTATGATATTTAATATAATTAAATAACGTGTCGGATCTCACTTAGCGCTAAGAAAATCAATATATGAAAAAAACAGAACAATCGGCGGAGCGGGAAGGCTGGGCGGAAAGCGGCCTGGCCAACGATCCGCCGCTGCGGGCGGTGCGCGCCTTTGAGGCCATTGCCCGCCTCGGCAGCATCACTCTGGCCGCTCAGGAGCTGGCGATATCGCCGTCGGCGGTCAGCCATCAGCTGAAGGTGCTGGAGGGATATCTGCAGATCCCGCTTACCGAGCGCCAGGGGCGACGGCTGACCCTCAGCCTGCAGGGGCGGGAATACTACCGCTCCATCCGCGCGGCGTTTAACGTTCTGCGCCAGGCCACCGAGCATCTGGTCGATCAGGTCCAGAGCCAGCAGGTGACGATCAGCCTGATCCCGCTGTTTGGCATGGGCTGGTTTATTCCTCGCCTGCCGTCGTTCGTTCACGCCAACCCGCAGACCGAAATTAACGTGGTTTACGCCAACCACCGCAACTACCTCAGCGACGCCTCGGATATGTCGATTCGCTTCGGCAACGGGCGGTGGGCGGGATATCAGAGCGAAAAGCTAATTTCCGGCAGAATGGTGGCGGTATGCAGCCGGGCGTTTATCCGCCTGCACGGACATATTGATACCCCGGAGCAGCTGCTGCAGATGCCGCTGCTCCACGACGAGGAGCGCAGCACCTGGAACCAGTGGTTTGTGCAGCAGGGCGTGAAGCGCCCGCCGCGATCGACGGGGCCGCTGTTTGAGGACGGGCTGTTAACCCTCGCCGGCGTGCAGGCTGGGCTGGGCTGCGCGCTGATGCGCGAGCCGCTGATCGCGCCGTATCTGAACAGCGGCGAGCTGGTGAAAATCTTTGATGCGGCGATCGATGACGGCCGGGATTACTACCTGTGCGTGCGCCAGGACAGCGAAATGACGCCCAACGGCAGGCTGCTGCAGAGCTGGCTGCGCAGCGAAGCGCTGGGCTGAGGTCCCGGGGAACGCCGTTGGTTTAAGAATTTCCTCAACCTGGCTCACACTTTTGCTTAGACCCGATTGAAACCGGGCCGGGCCGCTTAGATAATCCGGCGAAATAGCCCATTTTTATTACGGCGTGCTACTGCGAAAGCAGGCAAGACCAAAATAGGAATGCTCTCCCGCTAAGGGGAGCGTCTCCGTTTTGGTCTTTTTTTTTGCCTCAACACCAGGGAACACTATGAACTATAACGAAACGGCAGACAGAATCCTCCACTGCGTAGGAGGCGCGGAGAATATCCGCACGCTCACCCATTGCGCCACCCGGCTGCGCATGGAGTTCAGCGATCGCGCAAAGGTTAACGCCGCGGAGATCGGTAATATCGCCGGCGTGATAAGCGTGGTAGAGAAAGGCGGCCAGTTCCAGATTGTTATCGGCAACGAGGTCCAGCAGGTCTTTCGCCGCCTGAAAAAGGCGCTGCCGGCGAGTAAAGACCACCCGGCAGGCGATAAAAAAGCGCCGCGCCAGGGCGTAGTGGCAAGCGTGATCAGCGTCATCTCGACCACCTTTACCCCGGTTATCCCAGCCATTACCGGCGCCGGGATGATCAAGGCGCTGCTGGCTATTCTCAAGCTGACCGGCGTCATTAGCGAAACCAGCTCAACCTGGCAGCTGCTTAATATCATCGCCGACGCCGCATTCTTCTTCCTCCCGGTTCTGCTGGCCTACGGGGCCTCGATAAAGTTTGAGTGCAACCCGATCCTGGCGATGACCATTGCCGGCGTGCTGCTGCATCCGGGAATCGGCCAGATGCTGGCGGCGGGTAAAGCGGTGGACTTCGTTGGGATCAACGTCCTGCTCTCGGATTACGCCGGGTCGGTGCTGCCGATTATCCTGACGGTGTGGCTGATGTCGTGGGTGGAGCGCTTTGCCGAAAAGGTCACGCCGTCAATTATCAAATTCTTCATTAAACCGATGCTGATCCTGCTGATCACCGCGCCGCTGGCGCTGGTGGTGGTCGGCCCGGCGGGCATTTTGCTTAACGACCTGGTGGCCGCCGGCGCGGCGTCCATCGACCGTCACGCCAGCTGGCTAATCCCGCTGCTGATGGGCACGCTGCAGCCGTTCCTGATCATTACCGGTACCGCATGGGCGATGACGCCGATCGCCACCGGCCAGCTGAGCAAAAATGGCTACGAGATGATTAACGGCCCGGGCATGCTGGCCTCGAATGTGGCGATGGGGGCAGCGACGCTGTGCGTGGCGCTGAAAACCCGCAACAGCAACCTGCGCCAGTTGGCCTCCTCATCGGGCTTTACCGCGCTGCTGGGGATCACCGAGCCGGCGCTGTACGGGGTGATGCTCAAGTTCCGTCGCGTGCTGATTGCCGCGATGATCGGCGGCGGCTGCGCCGGGATGTACGCCGGTTTAAGCGGGCTGGTGCGCTATGCCTTTGTCTCCCCGGGCCTCGCGGCGCTGCCGGCGTTTATCGGTGAAAATCCGCTGAATATCGTCCATGCCCTGGTCACCTGCGCTATTGCGATGGTCGTGACCTTTACCCTGACCTGGTTTATCGGCTTCGAGGATATTCCTCAGGAGAACGAGGACGCCAGCGCCGCACCGTCGCCGGCCGCCAGCGCTCACGCCTCGGGCGATACCGCAATTTTAAGCCCGCTGCGCGGTCAGGTGGTCGCGCTGAGCGAAGTAAATGACGACGTATTCTCCGGCGGCCTGCTCGGACAGGGGGTGGCGATTCGCCCGCAGGAAGGGTGCCTGAAGGCGCCGTTTAACGGCACGGTGATGATGTTCCTCCCCTCCTGCCACGCGGTGGGGTTACAGAGCGAAAGCGGCCTTGAGCTGCTGATTCATATCGGTATTGATACCGTTAACCTTAACGGCCAGCACTTTAGCTCGTCGCTGAAGCTGGGGGATGAGGTAAAGACCGGCGATGAGCTGATTCGTTTTGATATTGCCGCCATTGAGCGCGCCGGCTACGACCTGATTACCCCGGTTATTGTGGTAAACGATGATAAGCAGCACCCGCTATGGACCACCGGCGCACCGCAGGTTGACTATGGCGACGCGCTGATGACGCAGGCGGCCGAGGAGGTACGGGGATGATCTATCGTCAGCAGGCCCGCTTTCCGCAGGGCTTCCTCTGGGGAGCCTCAACGTCGGCGTATCAGGTAGAAGGGGCGTGGAATGAGGACGGCAAGGGGCCATCGGTGGTTGATATGCTGAGCCATCCTCCGGGAACGGCGGATTTCCGCGTCGCCAGCGATCACTATCATCGCGTTGAAGAGGACGTCGCGCTGATGGCGCAGATGGGGCTAAAAGCCTACCGCTTTTCGGTGGCCTGGTCGCGGGTGATCCCCGACGGCGACGGTGCGGTCAACCCGGCCGGGCTGGGGTTCTACCGGCGGCTGATTGACGCCCTGGTGCGTCATCAGATTGTGCCAATAGTCACCCTGTATCACTTCGACCTGCCCTGGGCGCTGGAGCTTAAAGGCGGCTGGATGAACAGGGAGACCGGGGAGGCGTTCGTGCGCTATGCCCGGCTGCTGTTCAGCGAGTTTGCCGACAAGGTGCCGCTGTGGCTGACCATCAACGAGCAGAACACCATGATCCTGCACCCCGGCGCCATCGGCGTGCCGGAGGACCGCGAGCTGCCGGGGAAAAAGGCGCTCTACCAGCAGAATCACCATATGATGCTGGCCCAGGCGCAGATCTTTGCGCTGTGCCATCGCGAATTTCCCGGGCTGCAAATCGGTCCGGCGATTAACACCACCTCGATGTACGCCGAGAGCTGCAGGCCCGAGGATGCCATCGCCGCCCATAACTGGGAAACGCTGCGCTGCTGGAGCTTTCTCGACGTGGCGGTCCACGGGCGCTACAACGCGCTGGCGTGGGCCTACCTGCAGGACCGGGGGCTGGCGCCGGAGCAGCGGCCGGAAGATGCGCTTATCCTGCAGCAGGGGCGGCCCGATTTTATCGCTATCAACTACTACTCAACGGCAACCATCGCCGCCAGCCGGGGAGACGGCGGCGACGTGGCCCCGCGCGCCGGCGATCAGCAAATTATGCTGGGCGAAGAGGGGGTTTATCGCCCGGCGGAGAACCCGTGGGTCGGCAAAACGCCCTACGGCTGGGTGATTGACCCGGTCGGCCTGCGCCTGACGCTGCGCAAAGTCTGCGAGCGCTACGGCCTGCCTATCCTGATTAGCGAAAATGGGATGGGCGCTGCGGATAAGCTGGAGCACGACGGGACGGTCAACGACGATTACCGCATCGCATTTTTACAGGCCCATATCGAGCAGATGCGCCTGGCGATTGCCGACGGCGTGACGCTGATGGGCTACTGCCCGTGGGCGGCCATTGACGTGGTCAGCACCCACCAGGGCTACGCCAAACGCTACGGGTTCGTCTACGTCGATCGCGGGGAACAGGAGCTGAAAGCGCTGCAGAGGGTCCGCAAACGCAGCTTCTGGTGGTATAAGGATGTCATTGCGCGCAACGGTAACCACGACGAGTCTTAGAGATGATTGTTCAGAAGGTGCTTAATAACAGCCTGATACTCTCTTCCGACAGCGATAACAGGGAGGTTATCGTGATGGGGAAGGGGATTGGCTTTAGCAGCAGGCCGGGGGATGAGATTGCCGAGGAGAAGATTGAAAAGCTGTTTGTGATGCAAACGCCCATCAACCGAAGCGGCTACCTGGAGGCGCTCTCGGCGATACCGGATGAGGTTATCGAGATGGCCGCCATGATTATCTCCCGCGCCAATATGCAGCTCAGCAGCAAAGTGCGGGAGCAGATTTTCTTCACCCTTGCCGACCATCTCGATTTCGCCATAGCGCGCTGCCGGAAGGGGATTGCGATTCAAAACCGGCTGCTGCCGGAAGTGCGGCGTTTCTACCCGCAGCAGTTTCGGGTCGCCAGCGAGGCGGTGGCGATGATTCGCCAGCAGTACGGGATAGCGCTGCCTGAAGAGGAGGCGGGGAATATCGCCTTTCACCTGGTTAACGGGCAGAGCGAGGGCGATGACGTCGCGCAGACCATGCAGTCGGTGAAAATGCTCAAGGATATTTTTAGCCTCGTGCAGTACCACTTTAAGCAGGAGATCGACACCGGGTCGATTAACTACTCGCGCTTTCTCGTCCATATGCAGTTTTTCCTCCAGCGGCTGCAGGAGGGGGAGCTGGATACCGCCCGGGACAGCTTTCTGCTGGCGCAGGTCGTGAAGGAGTACCCGCACGCCTGGCGCTGCGCCGAGCTGATCCGCGACTACGTGCAGGCCCAGCTGGGAATAGCGCTGGGCGGCAACGAACTGCTGTGGCTGACCGTCCACCTGGTGAGGATCACCGGCTCGGACGAATAGGCTAGCGGTGGCGAATTTGCAGGGTCGCCGGCAGATAGCGCTGCAGCGGCTCCGGGGTGGCGCCGTCGATAAGCTGGCTGATCAGGTCATAGCAGTGCCAGGCCAGCTGGCGATTATCCTGCTGAACGGTATCAATGCGCAGCGACAGCGAGTCGTACAGATAGTGATCGTCGAAGCTGGCGAGGTGGATACCGGAATCGAGTAGATTATGCTGGCTCATGTAGCGCAGCACCCCTTCCAGCAGGCCGCAGGCGGCGGTGAACAGCGCCTGAGGCGGCCGCCCCAGCCGCGCGCAGAGCGCGGCAAACATTTCGTAACCGGAGCTGGGATGATAGTTGCCGTTGATCACCCATTCAGGGCGAAGCTCAACGCCCGCCTGCGCCAGCCCCTGGGTAAAGCCGGCCAGCCGGTCCCGCGAAGGCGAAAGCCGCGGCTGACCGCCGAGAAACCAGAACTCCTCGGCGTGCTGGGGTGCAATCCGTGAGATCAGCTCGGCGGTGGGGGTGATGGAGTCGGTCATCACCAGCGGCAGGCTGCTGCCGCTGGGGCTGCGGTCAAACAATACCACCGGCAGCTGCTCGCTGAGCTTGAGGTAATCCGCGTCGTTGTGCATGCAGGAGGCGACGATCAGGCCGTCAACCTGGCGGGCAATCATATTATTGACCACCATGCTTTCCTGGGCCGGGTTTTCGTCGGTGCAGGAGATAAGCAGCTGCACGCCCGCCTCGCGGCACAGCATTTCCAGCTCGTGGGAGAAGACCGCGAAGCCGTAGTTGGTGATTTCAGGCACCACCAGTCCGATGGTATGGCTGCGGTTATCGCGCAGCGAGCGGGCGTGGATACTCGGCTGATAGTGCTGCTCGCGGGCGATGGTCTGGACGCGTTCGCGGGTCTCCTGCGCCACGCGCAGCTCTTTGCCACGACCGTTCAGCACGAGGCTGGCGGTCGCTTTCGAGACGCCCGCCAGCTCGGCGATATCTTTAATGGTAACGCGTTTGGTTTTCATCACGACAGCATACGCCCGAAATTAAAACGCTGATTCTACCATGCATGGCCGCAGCGGCCAGTAGCAGAATGCAGCCGGCGTCGCACCGCTGAAAATCATTTGCCCAGGATACTGCGGGAAATAGCGGCTGCTCATCACGCCTTCTCCGCCGTTAATGAAAATCTCAATGCTTGAGCTGTCGCATAAGATCCGCAGCGCCCGCACCTCTCCCCGCCAGTAGCGGTAGAGCGCGTCGTCGCAGGCCAGGCTGCGGCGTTCGAGGCGAATGCCGTCGGCGTCGAGAGTGAGCCTGAGGGCGCCGCCGAAATCAATCGCCAGCTCGTCGCCGGGCGCCACCTCAAAGACCATGTCCATCGGCGCCAGCGGCAGGCCTGGCCCCTGCCAGCCGCGGGCCTCGCCGCGCAGGTCCGCCAGCTCGCGCACCGGATGCTGGTAGAGTTTGCCGTCGCGCAGCTCCAGCTCCCGCAGGCAGGTCATCTGGTGGATCCAGCCGTGGGCGAGGGTCGGCTGGCGCATCTCTTCGCCGTCCGGAACCCCCATCCAGCCGACCAGCAGCCGCCGGCCGTCGGCGGCCAGCATGGTCTGCGGGGCGTAAAATTCGAAGCCGGCATCGAGCTCATAAAGCGCGCCGTGGTCAAAGCGGGCGCTGGCGTAGTCGAAGCGGCCCGCCGTCCACACGGCGGGATAGGTGTTGAGGAAGCGATCGGCCTCGCGGGCGATGCCCTGGGGGCAGCAGATCAGGATATGCTGGTCGGCGAGCGGGAAGAGGTCCGGACACTCCCACATATAGCCGGCGTCGCGCAGGCCGTTGAGATCGCTGCCGGCAATTTCGCCTGCCGCCTCCCACTGGTGCAAATCCGCGGAGCTGAACAGCAGCACCTTACCGCGCTTTTGCAGATCCTGGGCGCCGAGGACCATGAACCAGCGGCCTTCATGTTGCCAGACCTTCGGGTCGCGGACGTGGCCGGTGTAGCCCTTCGGCAGCGCCAGCACCGGGCCGGTTTTGCTAAAGGTACCGTCGCCGTTTTCCGTCGCCAGGCACTGCCACGCGGTTCTGCTGCCGTCTTCAAACTTCACGTTGCCGGTATAGCACAGGGTCAATTTGCCGTCGTTATCGACGGCGCTCCCCGAGTAGCAGCCGTTGCGGTCGTACTCTTCGTCCGGCATCAGCGCGATCGGCTCATGCTGCCAGTGCAGCAGGTCGGCGGAGCTCCAGTGCCCCCAGCACTTGAACGTATGATCGCAGGCTATCGGGTTCCACTGGTAAAACAGGTGATAGCGCCCGGCAAATTCGATAAAGCCGTTAGGATCGTTCATCAGGCCGGTGGTGGGGGCCAGGTGCCACTGCGGATAGTGGCTATCGCGCAGCGCGCGCGGCTGGCCCTGCATCACGGCGCGTAAAATTGCCGGCAAACGTGAAGGAAGTGACATTATTCAGCGTCCGTTTTGTATTTCAGCAGCAGGGAAACGGTAAAGGCCACGCCGAAGGCGATAACCATCCCGATAATATAGTTCAGCAGCGAACTGGCCTGCACGATAGCCATACCCGGGATTGCCGTCAGCCCGACCGCGGTCATGTAGACGTGCATCGATACCACCCACGCGCCGCCCGCCGCGCCGCCGATTAGGGCCGCGATAAACGGCTTCACGAAGCGCAGGTTAATACCGAATATCGCCGCTTCGGTGATCCCGAGCATCGCGGAAAAGGCCGAAGGCAGCGTGATGGCTTTGATTTTGGCATCTTTGGTTTTAAACCATACCGCCAGACAGGCGCCGCCCTGAGCAACGTTGGCCATGGCCCAAATCGGCAGCAGGAAGTTGACGCCGATCGACGGGTTGCCCAGCAGTCCGGCCTCAATGGCGTGGAAGCTGTGGTGAATACCGGTGATCACGATAACCGAGTAGAGGCCGCCGAACAGCAGCCCGGCCAGCCAGCCGGCGTGGGCGATCAGGGTGCTAAGAACAAACGAGATGCCGTCGCCCAGCGCGCGGCCGGCGGGGCCGATAATCAGCAGGGCGATAAAGCCGGAGATGATAACCGTCAGGAACGGCGTCAGGATCAGATCGAGGGCGTCAGGAATGACCCGGCGCAGCTGCTTCTCGACGATGCTCATAAACCACACCGCCAGCAGCACCGGGAATACCGTGCCCTGGTAGCCGATCATGGCGATTTCCAGACCGAAAAAGTTCATCGAATGGAAACCGGCGGCCACGCCCCAGGCGTTGGTGAGCGCCGGGTGGGTTAAGATGCCGCCGAGGGTTGCGCCGAGATAGGGGTTGCCGCCAAATTCGCGCGCGGCGGTGAAGCCAATCAGGATCGGCAGAATGATAAAGGCCGCCGAGCTGCACATATCGAGAATGATATAGATGGCGTTACTCGGATCGACCCAGCCGTAGGTTTTTACCATCCCCAGCAGGCCCATCAGTAGGCCGGAGGCGACGATAGCCGGAATAATAGGGACGAAGATGTTCGACAGCAGGCGCGCAATGCGCTGGAACGGGTTGAGCTTTCTCGCCGCAATATTGGCGGCTTCCGACTTGCTGGACTCGCCGATCCCGGCGACCTGGATAAACGCGGCGTAGACCTTGTTGACGATGCCGGTGCCAAAGATAATCTGCATCTGACCGGCGTTATTAAAGCAGCCCTTAACCCCTTCGATTTCGCCGATGGCCTTCTTGTCGGCCAGCGAATCATCGACCAGCACCAGGCGCAGGCGCGTGGCGCAGTGCGCGGCGCTGGCGATATTTTCCTTGCCTCCTAACAGCGGAAGCAGCGAGCGGGAAATGTGTTCGAAATCCATAGTACCCTCTGAATGCATTATTATTTGTTGGTTTTATTTCCGCGGCAGCAGAGGACTGATGCCGCGGTTTTAAGCTGGTTTCAGACCCTTGCCGTCAGAACCAGGTCTCCATTTGCATACCGAACGACCATTCGCCGCCCGATTTAAAACCGCTGCTGCCTAAAGCGTCATCGCTGGCGTAGTTATCCAGCTTTTTGCTCCAGTCCATCCACGAGGTGTAGAGACGGATCTCCGGACGACTGAAGAAATCACCGATGCTGCCGACCTTAAAGGTCGGTGCGAAGGTGAGTTTATAGAAGCTGCCGTTCACCGCATTACGGTCGTTATAGCCCTCGGGTTTGAGATCCATATATTGGTAGCTGCCTTCGTAAGCGAGAGCGAAGTTCTGGTTGATCTCCTGAATCAGACGCATGTTGAGGGTCGCCCACTGGTAGCTGTCGCCATCGACATAGCGGTCTTTACTGCTCTGCGCCAGCACCGCCGGAGCGATAAACCAGTTCTTGCTGAGCGGCGTGGTGCCGTAGCTGGCGAAGCGCCAGGTATTGGCTCCCGGACGCAGCGCGCCGTCGGAACCGAGGCCTTTCACTTCTGCGCCCAGGCCGTGGCCGTAGAGCAGGGCCGTTTTGCTGCTGCCTTCCCGCAGGCCGTAAAAACTGTCGTTGTGCAAACCGAGTAGCGTATGTACCCCGGTATTTGCCGCATCGCCTTTGACCAGATTACCGTTGGTATCTTTACGATCGTCATTATCTTTCGCCCGCATCCCGCTGACCATCACCTGCACCGGGCCGATGAAGTGGTTCATGCTGAGGATGTAGTTCTGCACGCTATTGCTCGAATCATCAATATCGCCGAAGTTGCGTCCGTAGAGAGAGAAGTTACTCCGTAGGCTGTCGTTCCACTTCACGTCATAAATACCGCCGCCGGTACCCGCAAGGAAGACCACGTCGGAATCGACCCAGTGGATATCGAAGTTATCACGGTCGAAGCGTTTACCGGCCCACAGGGTGGAACCTTTAAACGCGCCTTCGAAGGTCGGCAGGTTGCCCAGTTCTACGAAGGCCTGACGAACGTTCAAATCGCTGGAGCTTGCGCTCCAGTCGTTGTAGGTGGTTTGTCCGTCGGCCACCATCACTTTGAAGCGGGTCGTCGCGCCGTTATCCAGGGTCTGCTTATGTTCAAGATTCATTTCAACATAGGTGTCGGCCTGGTTCCCCAGGCGGCCGATAGCGCCACCGGTTTCCCCCGCAGGCGTCATGTAGGCGCCGGATTTAGTACTGGAGGCTGAGTCGTTCATGATTACGCCGGAGCGGGCGTAGCCGTGGAACTCAAAGCCGCTCTTTTCATCGGCTTTCTTCTCCAACTGGGCGGTGCGCTGGGCCACCTGCTGGGTGTTGTCCTGGGTCTTCTGCTGCTGCGTGGTGAGCTGCTCAACTTTCTTCTCGGCCGAGTCGGCGCGGTTCTCCGCAGTCTGCGCCCGGTTTTCCGCGTCCTGGAGGCGCTTTTCCAGGGCCATCAGGCGGGCTTCGATAGTGCTTAAATCCGTTTGCGCATGGACCGTACCGGCTCCGGTTAGCAAAGCAATAAGGACGGCAAGTGTGCTTTTTTTGTACATGCTGTTCGCATCCGAAAGATAAAAATGAATGATGTGTTGTTTTGCTAAACCGGTTTAATTCATATGTTAAACGCGACATGTAGCATAGCGAAATGAATTTTGCTAAACCGATTTAATAATTGTGACGGAGGCAACAAAGCGGGCCATTGAGGACGGCCCGCGGGGGATCAAAACTGGCGATTGAGATCGTGCTGCCAGGGGAGGGCGGTCATGGCGCCTTTGGCGGTGGTCGCCAGCGCGCCGCAGGTTTGCGCCAGCTGCAGCGCGGGCTCCAGCGATGCCAGGTCGGTCGGTATGCCGTTGGCGGCGAGGCTGGAGAGCAGCCCGGCGACGAAGGCATCGCCCGCGCCGGTGGTATCGACGCTGACCACCGGCTTCGCCGCAAAGTGGATCGTCTGCTGCTGAAAAGCCGCCAGCACGCCAGCTTTACCCTGGGTGACCAGCAGCAGCTCCGGCCGGTAGCGCTGGCTTAAGATGGCGATACCCTGCGCCAGATCGCTGCTGCCGCTGATAAAGACCAGCTCCTCCTCAGAGAGCTTCACCACGTTGGCAAGCGACAGCGCCCTGTCGAGACAGGCCTGCAGCAGCGCCGGGTCCTGCCACAGGTCCTCGCGAATATTGGGGTCAAAGCTTACCCAGCCGCCGACGCTTTTGATCTGCTCCATCGCCGCGAAGGTGGTGCTCCGGCTTGGCTCAGCGCTGAGGGCAATAGAGCAGACGTGGAGCCACTGGCGGGGCGCGAAGGCCGGGAGATCCTCCGGCTGCAAAAAGAGGTCGGCGCTGGGGCGCACCATAAAGGTAAAGGTACGCTCACCGTGGCTGTCGAGATCGACCACCACGGTTGAGGTTCTCTGCTGCGGGTCGAGACGCATATGGCTCACGTCAACCCGCTCCTGACTTAGGGTCTGGTGCATAAAGCGGCCGAAGGGATCGTCGCCGACGCGACCGATAAATCCGCTCTCTCCGCCGAGGCGGGCAACGCCTACCGCGACGTTGGCCGGCGCGCCGCCTGGACACTGCAGCAGCCGCCCTCCGCTCTCCGGCAGCAGGTCCACCACCGCATCTCCGACCACCCAAACTTTTGTGTTCATGCTCATCTCACCTCGTTGCTAAACTATATTAAACCGGTTTAGCTTTATTAAAGCATAGCCCCGTGCAGATCGAAACGCCGTGATGCCTAAAGTGGGAGACAGGGCAAAAAAAACGCGGCCCGAAGATTGACGCCGCAAAGCGGCCGCCGATCGCGGCAGGAACTCCAGCTGTGGACTTTTACTCTCTATAAATCTTATGTATATTTTGTCAGGCAATGATTTGTTCAGCGGATTTTTCTGACGGGGAAAGAACGGGGTGAATAGCAGCTTTGGCGATATCTACTCTTCCTATCAGAATCTGGAACTGAGCACGCATCTCCCCGAGGTTATCGCCTGCGGTGAGCAGGTTGAATGGGCCGCCGGCACGCGCTTTCAGCCCGCAGAGGGGTACATCTACTTCCTTTTGCAGGGGCAGATGACGCTGGCGGTGGGCGATGCGCAAAATCTGTTAGGGATTGTGATTGAGCATATGCCGCTGGGCCTGCCGGAACGCTACTTTCCGCAGCTGAACTGGCTCTATCAGTGCCAGGGGCAGTGTCGTTTTGCCAAAGTCAGGGTCGCCGATTTTGAGCGCATATTCTTTCACTCGTCGCCAAAATATATGCAGGAGCTGACCACTATTCTGGTCTATATGGGCATCTTCGCGATTGATGCCCACAATGAACGGGGTAATCTGTCGGGGTTTCAGACCATCAAATCGATGCTTTCCCGCTACCTGTTCCGCACCGGGATTGACGACGGGCAACGTGAAAGCCTGTCCGCCTTTATTATCAAACGCACCAACCTTTCGCGCAGCTACGTTTATCAGGTACTGGCCGCTCTGAAAGAGGGAGGATATATTACGGTGAAAAAGGGCCGGCTAATATCTATCGACCGAAAAATCCCTGATAAATTTTAATTATTCCACGAGTAGTTATTTACTCTCTCCCGCAAACTGCCGCGTAAAATAAACTCGCAGCACGCTGTATCGCTATTTCCACCCGGCCTCGGCACGCCGTCGGGATGGTATTTATTTCTCTTATTGAACTCTGGAGTATTCGATGACTCTTGACTATATCGCTCTGGCCATCCTGATTGCGGTGGTGCTGATTCTATTTTACGGGATAATTGTGATCCACGATATCCCGTACGAAATTGCCAAAAAAAGAAATCATCCGCACCAGGATGCTATTCACTACGCCGGCTGGGTCAGCCTGTTTACGCTTCACATGCTGTGGCCGCTGCTGTGGATCTGGGCGACGCTGTGGCGCGAGGACCGCGGCTGGGGAATGCAGAAGGCGCAGCAGGAAAGCGGCGATCTGCATCGGCACCTGACTCAGGTATTAACGCGGCTGGATACGCTGCAGCAGGAATTAAATACCCTGAAAGGCCATCATCCGCTGCCGGTGGCTGCTGAAGGCGTCGCCACGAAGGAGGATAAATAATGGAAACGCTGCTGCTGCTGTGCTATGCCGCACTCTGTATCGTTATTTTTAAAATATTTCGTATTCCGCTCAATAAATGGACGGTACCGACCGCGGTATTAGGCGGGATTGTTATTATCGGGACGCTTATTTTAGGGATGAATTATAACTTTCCGTATACCGAAACGGGCAAGCAGGTATTTCGTACGGTGCCCATTGTGTCGCAGACTCGGGGCCGCGTGACCAGCGTTCCGGTTCAGGCCAATCAGATGCTGAAGCAGGGCGACGTGCTGTTTACTATTGACCCGACTCCGTTCCAGGCCAAAGTGGATGACCTCAAGGCGCAGGTAAAAGCGGCCAGCCAGGACGCGCTATCGCTCGACTCGGCGCTAAATAGCGCCCGGGCCAGCCTGGATAAAGCCAGCGCCGAGCGCGACCGGGCTCAGCGGGAGTATGCCCGTTTTGCGGCCGGTCATGATAAGGGTGCCTTTTCCGATCAGATGGTCGATACCCGTCGCCAGACGTGGAAAGCGGACGAAGCCGCGGTAGCGGCCGCAAAAGAGAACGTTGTCCAGGCGCGGAATGCCCTGCACTCCGTGGTTCACGGGGAAAATACCCGGGTTGCCTCGCTGCTGGCGCAGCTGCGGGAAGCCGAATTTAAGCTGGAGAATACCGTGGTGCGCGCGCCGTCTGACGGCTACGTGAGCACCGTGGGCCTGCGGCCCGGCACCATGTCGACGGCCCTGGGTCTCGCGCCGGTTATGACCTTTGTGCCGGTGACGGAGAATCAGTCCCGTGAATACGTCGCGGCGTTTCGACAGAACTCGTTGCAGCGTCTGCAGGCCGGGGAGAAGGCGGAGCTGCTGTTCCCGGCGATCCCGGGCACCGTTTTCAGCGCGGAGGTCGTCGAGGTTCTGCCGGCAATCGGTGAAAGCCAGTTTCAGGGCCAGGGCAAGCTGCTGACCACCGATGCGCTAATCGGTCACGGCCGGGCGCTGGTGGTCTTCAAAGTGAACGATCCGCGCCTGCAAAATTACCGTTTACCGCAGGGGACCGACGTCGAAGCGGCGGTCTATTCCGGACACTTCGAGCACCTGTCGCTTATTCGTAAGATCCTGATTCGCATGAAAAGCTGGGAAAACTACCTCTACCTCGATCATTAATTGCCGCCTCAGGCCGGCGCCCCGGTTCAGGGCGTCGGCGCTGCTCAAGGCCGCCGCCTACGCCGGCACCGCGCTGCCGACCAGCCCGTCAATAATCACCTGCATGATCCCCTGCGAGCAGGGCTCAATGCGTCCCCGCACGCCGTACACCTCGGCTAAGATCTCCGGCGTAATCACCCGCGACGGCGCCCCCTCGGCCAGCAGACGCCCCTCTTTTAGCATCAGCACGCGATCGGCATGGCGCAGGGCGATATTAATGTCATGCACCACCACCAGGGTGACGATATTGCGTCTTCGGGTCTCCCTGCGCACCAGATCCATCACGTGGAACTGATAGTTCAAATCCAGCGCGCTGAGCGGCTCATCGAGCAGCAGCAGCGCCGGCTGGCGGATAAGCGACTGGGCCAGGCCGACGAGCTGCTTTTGCCCGCCGGAAAGCCGGTCGAGGTAGCTGAGCGCCAGATGTTCAATGCCCAGCTGGCGCAGCAGGGACATCACCTGCTGCTGGCTTTGCGCGTCGTGCACGCCGCCGGCCGCGCGCTGGGCGACGATAATCGACTCCAGCACGTGCAGATGGACGCCCGCCGGCAGCGTTTGCGGCAGATAGACCACCTTTTCCGCCCGCCGGGCAAACGGCAGCGCCAGCAGGTTTTCCCCGTCAAGCGACAGCTCCCCCGTCGAGGGGCCCAGGCCGGCCATCGCCCGCATCAGGGTCGATTTGCCGCTGCCGTTGGGGCCCAGCAGGGCGGTGATTTCACCGCGCGGCAGACGCGGTACCGTCAGGTCGCGGATAACCTGGCGCTTCGGATAGCCGGCGCTGAAGCGCGACAGCGCCAGCCCCGTCGTAGAGATGTGCGGATTCATACGTTCCCCCGGTGGCGCAAAATGATGCTCAGAAAGAACGGAACGCCAACCAGCGAGGTGACGATCCCGACCGGAATAATGGCGCCAGGGATCAGATTCTTCGACGCCACGGAGGCCAGCGACAGCACCAGCGCACCGATCAGGGCGCTGGCAGGGAGGTAAAAGCGGTGATCTTCGCCGAAAATCAGGCGTGCGATGTGCGGGGCCACCAGGCCGATAAAGCCAATCGGACCGACGAAGGCCACCGAAATCGCCGACAGGATGCTGATCCGCAGCAGGGTGGTTAGGCGCAGGCGGCGCACGTTAATCCCGAAGCTCATGGCCCGATCTTCGCCGAGGCGCAGCGCCGTCAGCTTCCACGAGCTCAGCATCGATAGCGGCATCACTACCGCCAGCACCGCCAGCAGGATGCCGACCTTCTGCCACGAGGCGCGGTCAATGCTGCCCATGGTCCAGAACACCAGCCCCTGCAGCGTGTCTTCGTTGGCGACAAACTGCAGCATGGAGACCAGCGCGTTGAAGGTAAAGACCAGCGCGATGCCGAACAGGATAACCCCGGAGGAGGCCACCTGGGTCCAGCGGGTAATGCCGTCCAGCAGCAGGGCGGCTAGCAGCGCGAAGATAAAGGCGTTGGCCGAGATAAACCACTGGCTGGGGATCCCCGGAATACCGATCCCCAGCACGATGGCCAGCGCCGCGCCGAAGGCTGCCGCCGAGGAGACGCCGAGGGTAAAGGGGCTGGCCAGCGGATTGTTGAGGATGGTCTGCATCTCCGCTCCGGCGAGGCCGAGCGCGAGGCCAACAATAATTGCCATCAGGGCGTACGGCAGGCGGATATCCCAGACGATAACCCGCGTTCCGGCGCTGGCGCTGGCCGGATCGATCAGGGTTTGCCACAGCGTCTGCAGCGGCATCCCGGACGGACCCATCATAAAATCGAGCAGCAGAGAGGTGATAATCAGCGCCGCCAGCAGCAGCATAAAAGCGATGCGGCGGCGCACGATGTGGCGGTAGTTGGCCATCACGTCCCGCCCGGCGTCTTGGGCTATGAGGGCGGATTCAGTCGTCGAGCTCATGGGCGCTTACTCACCTTGTTTCCAGGAAAAGACGAAGGGCAGGTCGGGCAGGGTGGTGAAATGGCGCACGATATAGCGGTAGCTGTCATCCGGGCTGAGGCGGCTAAAGGTCTGCGGATAGATATCTTTCGCCAGATACTCCATACCGACGATATTCCACGGATGGTTGTAGAAGTGGTGATAGATCCCGTAGGCCCGGCCGGCCTTCACCGGTGGGATGGCGCTGACGCCGGTCCGCGAGAGCAGAACCTGAGCCTGGGCGTTCACCTCCTGCGGGTTAACCCGGTAGCCCAGCGGCAGAACCTGGCTGTTGCCGCGTTTTGAGCCGGTCATGATATAGGCGTCAGGCTTCATGCTAATTACCTTCTCCAGCGCCACAAAGCCGGAGGCGCCTGGCAGCACCTGCGCGCCGATGTTATTGGCCCCCACCGCTTCAACCAGCCCGCCCCAGCCGCTATGTCCGTGGGTAAAGCAGCAGGCGTCGCTGTTGCCCGCCAGCGCCTCGACGAAGACATTCGCCTTCGGCGCGATGGCGGCGGTTTTCTGATGAATCGCCTGCAGCTGCTGGCGATAGTAGTCGGTATAGGCTTTGGCGTTGCTTTCACGGTTGAGCACCTGGCCCAGCAGGTCGATACTCGGGGCGGTATCCTTCGCCGGGTTCACTTCATAATCGACAAACAGCACCGGAATATTGAGCGCGCCGAGCTTGCTGATAATGCCGCTCTCTTCCAGCGCCGGCTTCGCGCGCAGCTGGGCAATCATCAGGTCCGGCTGGCGGGAAATCACGCTTTCAAGGTCAATATTGCCCTTATCGCTAAAGCCCATATCCAGAATGCTCGCCGACTGCGGCCACTTCTGCTGCAGCATCTTCCAGGTTTCAACGTCCTGTTTTTTCGCCAGATTATTCCAGGCAACCAGCCGCTTAAAGGGGTTATCACGGTCGAGAAGCGCCAGCGCCATAATATCCCGGCCGTCCTGCAGGATGATGCGCTGCGGCTCGTGCTGGAGAGTAATGCTGCGGCCGTCGAGGTCGGTCACGGTGAGCGGGTACTGGGTGGCATAGCCGGACAGCGGGGCGGAGATTAGCGCAGTAAGAATAAGCGAACTTACTGATTTCATTGCCATAATGTGAGTTCCGTTTGCTAATTATAAATATAATGATTTTGATAATTATTCTCGTGTGAAAATAAACGGCAGATATATGAAACGTCGATTTCATAAAATGTAACAACTTTGCTGGAGGTGATAAGAATGGCCGCGATCGGTGCTTAACTGCCTAAAAAACAGGCGGTCAGCGCCAGAGGCAGTTTTAAGAACTATCCCTAAAGCCAAACGGCAGAATCTTGTGCCATGCTGAATGCGACTCATAACACTAAGCACGTTAGAGAGGAAATTATGAAAAAGGCAATGATTGCGTTATCTGCGATTCTGGTAGCAGCTCCCGTTTTTGCTGCAACCACCACCACACACGCTACTGATGAAACCGTCGCGGCGGCCCATGAAGGGGCTAACACGGCGAAGGAAAAGCTGCATAAGGCCCAGAATGAAGGCGATGAGCTGAAGCTCAAGTCTCAGCACGCGGCTGAAGGCAAAAGCGATAGCCTGGGCAGCAAGGTCAGCGAAGGCACGCAGAAAACCTGGAACAAGACCAAAGAAGGTACCGAGAAGGGTTGGGATAAGACCAAAGAAGGCACTGAAAAAGGCTGGAATAAAACCAAAGCCGTCACCGAGGAAGGCTGGGATAAAACCAAGCAGGGTGCTGACGATTTGAAAAAGAAAGTCACTGAGTAAATACTGACTGTTCTGTATAAAAGGGCCGCGCAAGCGGCCTTTTTTATTGGGTTATGGCAAACGCCATATCCACCAGATTATTAAATTTAGCGCCCGCGACAATATGCTAGGAATACTCCTGGTTATCCCGATACTCACCGTTTCTCCACATTCCGCCGGTAAAAAGGAAATATATCAGGAGGTGGACAATGAAAAAGATTATTACTCTGGCAGTTATTTTATCCTGCACGCTCACGTCGCTGGCCTACGCCGACGGCCCGAATGGCAACAACGCTCCCGGCCAGCAGCAGGTATGGCAAAATGAGTCCGGGCACGGCAAAAACGACGGCAATCGTCAGCAGGGGCCCGGCAACGGGCCGCAGGGAAACCAGGCGAACGGCCATCAGGATAACGGCCATCAGGATAACGGCCATCAGGATAACGGCAATCATCGTGGACCGAATCACGGCGAGCAGGGGCGCGCAGGTGCTTCGCAGCAGCATCGTCAGGATCGCCACGAGCAGGAGCATTTCGCCTGGAACGGCCACGACTTCCGCAAAGGCCAGCCCGCGCCTGAGCACTATCGCGGCAGCGCGTACCGGATTAATAACTGGCACGATCGCGGCCTGCCGGCGCCTCCTCAGGGGCAACACTGGTCCTATATTGACGGTAACTACGTACTGATTGCGGCGGCGACCGGGATCATCACCTCAATTCTGGTGAATGGTCTTCTCAACAACTAGCCGCTAGCCTGCGGCATCCCGGAGCGGTATTACGTACCGTCTCCGGGAGCGCCTGTCCTATCTTTTATTCAGCTCGTCATCCGGCCAGTACTTGTAGCCGTTAATCATCGCCTGGGCGGCCAGCCCTTTTTCGGTCATTTCGTAGACGTTAACCTTCGAAGGCAGGGACGCGGTCTCCTTCGCGACGCCGTTGGCCGAGGCGCCGACCGGCGCAATGCCCTTATCGTCATATTTCGCCGCCGCGTTGGCATCGGCTCCGACGACATAGCCCCGGGTGATAAAATTATTCAGCGCCGCTTTATCGTGGAACACCACCACGGTGCGCTGCTGTTTTATCCCCATTCCCACGCCGGCACCGCCCTGGGCCATTTTCATATAGGTATCTTTACCGCTGCGGATATCTTTAACGACGCCATAGCCGCTGCCGAAGCCGAACAGCAGAATTTTGCTACTGTTGCTGGCAAATACCGCGTAGCCGTCAGAATGCTGAATATCGGCGCGGGCTTCCGGGTGCAGGGAATAAAGTTTGCTCAGCGTTTCGGTACGCATTTTTTGAATGCTGGCGCGCTGCTGGCTGGCGGTATCGCCCTGCGCGCTGCAGCCGGCGAGCGCCAGCGCCGATGCCAGAAAAAGGAGCTGATATTTCATTTTTACACTCTGCCGTAGGGGTTGCGATAAACGGGATTAAGGTCGGCGATCGTAGAATGAAATTGTGATAAAGTCCCAGAATTTAAAAGTTTATATTTAAATTTTGCCTTTTTATTAGCTTATTACTCTGCTCCCTGCTGGGTTGAAATAGCCTGCCCGGCGGCGCGTTTTCTACAGCGCCAGGCGCCGGCGTATTTTCCCCTGCGCTTTTGATAAGGCGCTGAATAATCATTAGTAAATAAGATGATGGCTCCCTCAGGAATTAGAAATGCTGCTTGCAATAACCGCTTATCCAGATAAGTTATTGACTCTGAGTATATTCTTCATCCTTCAGGTTTCGGCGCCGTCGGAACGTCAATTATTGAAGATATCCTGACCCAATGAATTTTGCTCTGCAGCGCGGCGAACGCCCAGGCGTTTACCCGGATTAGCGGCCGTACACCGCGCCCGACCGGGCGAAAACGGGAGCGGCCGGACTATTGCCCACGCGGATGCAGGCAGAATGACGATCTTATTTCCCGGAGACCGGCATGACCGATTTTGTAATTCCAGAAATTAAAGCAGCTGAAGATGAAATGATTGCGATCCGTCATTATTTACATGCCAATCCGGAATTAAGCCTCGAAGAGTTTAATACCAGCGAGCTGGTGGCCGGAAAGCTGACGGAGTGGGGCTATCAGGTGACCCGCGAGCTGGGAAAAACCGGGCTGGTCGGTTCATTGCGCAAGGGCGACTCGCCGCGCACCATCGGGCTGCGCGCCGATATGGACGCGCTGCCGATTTTTGAAACCACCGACCTGCCCTGGGCCAGCACCGTGGCGGGAAAAATGCACGCCTGCGGCCATGACGGCCACACCACCATTCTGCTGGCGGCGGCGAAGTATATCGCTTCTCCGGCCTGCGAATTTAACGGCACCGTGCACCTAATTTTCCAGCCCGCGGAAGAGGCCATCGGCGGGGCGGATTTAATGATTAAAGACGGGCTGTTCGATCGCTTCCCCTGCGAGTGCATCTTTGCGCTGCACAACATGCCGGGGCTGCCGGTCGGCAAGCTCGGCTTTTATGCCGGCAACTTTATGGCCTCGGCGGATACGGTCAAAATCACCGTTCACGGCTACGGCGGCCACGGCGCTCACCCTGACCGCACGGTTGACCCCATTCTGGCCAGCGCGGCGCTGGTGATGGCGCTGCAGAGCATCGTCGCGCGCAACGTGCCGCCGGGAGAAACCGCCGTCGTGACCGTCGGCACCTTCCAGTCGGGCATCGCCTCCAACGTCATTCCACAAAGCGCGGTGATGGAGCTGACCGTAAGAGCGATGAAGCCCGAGGTCCGCGATCTGCTGATTAAGCGCATCCACGAAATCACCGAGTTCACCGCCAAAAGCTACGGCGCAACCAGCGAGATCGAGGTTTATGACTCCTATCCGGTGCTGACCAACAGCGAGGAGGAGACGGCGTTTGCCAGGGCGCTGGCGCTGGAGGTCTTCGGCAGCGATAAGGTGCTGCCCTCGATCGCGCCGATGAACGCCAGCGAGGATTTTGCCTTTATGCTGCAGGCGCGTCCGGGCTGCTACTTCCTGCTGGGCAACGGCGAGAAGGGCGGCAAGGGCAGCTGCATGGTGCATAACCCAGGCTACGACTTTAATGATGACATTATTAGCACCGGCGCGACGCTTTTCGCCCGGTTAGTTGAAACGCACTGCCGCTGATCTCTGGAGCTCGTAAATAATGAAAAAATCACTTCTGCTGTGGGTTGCGCTGATGGCCTCAACGTCGGCGCTGGCCGCAGAAAATAAGGAAATTCGCTTTGGCGTCGATCCGACCTTTGCGCCGTTTGAATGGAAGGATCCGCAGGGCAAGCTGGCGGGTTTCGATATTGATTTAGGCAACGCCATCTGCCAGCAGCTGCAGGCCAAATGCGTGTGGGTGGAAAGCAACTTCGACGGCATCATTCCGGCACTGAAGGCGCGTAAATTTGACGCCATTCTCTCCGGTATGTATATGACCGAGAAGCGTAAAGAGCAGATTGGCTTTAGCGACAAGCTCTATAACGGCCCGGTGTTCCTCGTGGCGCGCAAAAATACGCTGAGCGGCAATACGCCGGAGCAGCTGAAGGGCAAAACCATCGGCGTGGAGCAGGGCTCGGCGCAGGAAACCTACGTGAATCAGCACTGGCGTCCGGCGGGAATTAATATCGTGGCCTACCAGGGCGCCGACAGCGTGGTGCGGGATCTGGAGTCCGGGCGTATCGACGGCGCGGTGCTCTCCGGAATGATGGCGGACTACAGCTTCCTGCAGCAGCCTCAGGGCAAAGATTTCGCCTTCGTTGGCGGTCATTTGCAGGATGATAAGCTGTTTGGCGCCGGGGCGGCCATTGGCCTGCGCAAGGACGACGACGCCTTACGTCAGGAGATTAACGGCGCAATTGCCAAAATTCTTGCCGACGGAACCTATAAAAAACTGGCCGGGAAATATTTTAGCTTTGACGTCTATTCCGGGACATAATGCGGTTATGCAGGCGGCGGGCACGGAAAGCCCGCCTCAGGCTTCCTTTCTCTACTATCATTTCTGACCCTGGCCCGATAACGCAGGACGCAGAATATAAACGAGACCCTCACTCATTCGAGTTGAACCAGGCCGGGCGCGGGCAACCTGAAGGACGACGGGTCAATAAGGAGTGAACGGCATGATGACACGTCCATTGGGCAAAACCGGATTTTCCATTGCGCCGCTGGTCTTTGGCGGCAACGTTTTCGGCTGGACCTGCGATGAAAAAACCAGTTTTGCCATTCTTGATGCTTTCGTTGACCACGGCTTTGACGCTATCGATACGGCGGACGTTTACTCCCGCTGGGCGGACGGCAATCAGGGCGGAGAGTCGGAAACGATAATCGGCCGCTGGCTGCAGGCGCGGCCGGGGATGCGTGAGCGGGTTAAAATCTTCAGCAAGGTCGGCTCAGATATGGGGCCCGACGGGCAAAAAGGGCTGAGCAAAGCCTGGATCCAGAAGGCGGTAGACCACTCCCTGCGCCGTCTGAATAGCGACTATATCGATCTCTATTTTGCCCACTGGCCGGATCCGCAAACTCCGCTGGCGGAAACCCTGGAAGCCTTCCATGCCCTGCAGCAGGCGGGAAAAATCCGCGCGACCGGCGCGTCGAACCTCGACGCGCAGCAGCTGTCGGCGGCGCTGGAGGTGGCGCGCAAGGGCGGCTTGCCGGCCTGGCAGGTGCTGCAGCCGGAATATAATCTCTATCACCGCTCCGCCTTCGAAGGTGCGCTCTGCGATCTCTGCATCAGCCGCGAGATTGGCGTGGTGACCTACTACAGCCTGGCCTCCGGCTTTTTAACCGGTAAATACCGCCAGCAGGCTGACCTCGCGCAGAGCCAGCGCGGCGGCGGCATCGCCAAATATCTCAATCCGCGCGGGATGCGTATTCTCGATACCCTCGAAGAGGTTGCCGGGCAGCACAACGCTAAGCCGGCGGAGGTGGCCCTCGCCTGGCTGATGAGCCGGGAAGGGGTGACCGCGCCGATCGCCAGCGCGACCAGCGTCGCCCAGGTTGAGAGCTTTGCCCGCGCCGCCGGGCTGACGCTCAACGCCGCGCAGCTGGCGCGGCTCGAGATCGCCAGCGCCTGATGGCCGCCTGCCGGAGCCGTCGGGCTCCGGCTTTTCCCGGCTAGCGGTGCGTCGTTACGTTCAGCACCTGCGCGCTGGCGCCGACCGGGCGGTCCCCTTTGGCGGCATGAAAGGCTCGGGCATCGGGCGCGAGTTTGGCAGCGCGTTTATTGATGATTACACTGAACTTAAATCCGTGATGGTGCGCTATTAATAGCCGACGGGCCTGACGAAATATACTCTTTAGGGTTTAACTCTTGTCGGCAATAAAATAATACTTTGGGCTAATATTTAAATCACCCTCCCTCCGGCCGCTAGCTAACAATTTAGTGGCCTTTTTATTTACCTCATATATGTGTGCCAGAGAATTCAGCGAAAATTTGTACAATAATAAGCGGATTAAAAATGGCTGCTTATCCATTTTGGCGTTATTACTACAGGCTGCGGAATTATTTCTTTTGCTTATTGCTATTCGGCGGAATGTTGTTAATTAAATATTGCTTCATAATTTTTAATTAACAATTTTTAATTAACATTGGTTTTTTATTTTTAGGAGGTTGCAGTGACTGCGCCATTAAAAAAAATTGTCATTGTCGGCGGCGGTGCCGGCGGGCTGGAGCTGGCCACGCAGCTGGGGCATAAGCTTGGCCGCCGTAATAAGGCTCAGATTATCCTCGTCGATCGCAGCCAGAGCCACCTGTGGAAGCCGCTGCTGCATGAGGTGGCGACCGGATCGCTGGATGCCGGCGTGGACGCCCTAAGCTTTATGGCGCATGCCAGTAAGCACTATTTTGAGTTCCAGCACGGCGCCGTTATCGATATTAATCGCGACGCGAAAACCCTCGTCCTGGCGGAACTGCGCGATGAAAACGGCGAGCTGCTGGTTGCCGAACGCACCCTCGGCTGGGATACCTTAGTGATGGCGCTGGGCAGCACCTCCAACGACTTTAATACCCCCGGGGTAAAAGAGAACTGTATTTTCCTCGACAGCGCCGAGCAGGCAAAACGCTTCCATCAGCAGATGCTTAACCTGTTCCTCAGGCATTCGGCTAACCCGCAGAACCTCGGCAAGGTGAATATTGCCATTGTCGGCGGCGGGGCGACGGGCGTCGAACTGTCGGCCGAGCTGCACAATGCGGTGAAAGAGCTGCAGCGCTACGGCTATAAGCATCTGACCAACGAGGCGCTGAACGTCAGCCTGGTTGAAGCCGGCGAGCGTATTCTGCCGGCGCTGCCGGAGCGCATCTCCCTGGCCGCGCGCGATGAGCTGACGAAGCTGGGCGTCAACGTGATGACCCAAACCCTGATTACCCGCGCCGACGAGCAGGGGCTGCACACCAAAGACGGCAGCGTAATTAGCGCGGATCTGATGGTGTGGGCGGCCGGCATCAAGGCGCCGGACTTTATGCGCGAAATTGCGGGCCTTGAGACCAACCGGATTAACCAGCTGGTCGTTGAGCCGACGCTGCAGACCACCCGCGATAGCCATATTTTTGCCTTCGGCGACTGCGCCGCCTGCCCGCGTCCGGAGGGGGGATTTATTCCTCCGCGCGGCCAGGCGGCTCACCAGATGGCCCTCTTCACGGCGAATAACATTATTGCGCAGCTGAAGGGCCGACCGCTGAAATCGTTCGTCTATCGCGACCGCGGCTCGCTGGTCTCGCTCTCAGGCTATACCACCCTCGGGAGCATTATGGGCCATCTGCCGGTGGGGCCGATGATGGTGGAGGGCAGGCTCGCGCGCCTGGTCTACGATTCGCTGTACCGTATGCATCAGGTGACGCTGCACGGCTACGTGAAAACCGGCCTGCTGATGCTCTCCGGCGGGATTAACCGCATCATTCGTCCGCACCTCAAGCTGCACTAAAAACACGCTGCACGAAAGATGAAATAGCCTCCCGGACACCGCCGTCCGGGAAGGCGCAACGTCCCGCTCCCAGGCTGGCGACAAATCCCTTCACGTATCATGTTCTAAAATCAGCAGATTACTGTTTTTGCCCGCAACGGAAGTGATTACGCTTGCCTGAATGACGATAATGAGTATAGTTCTCATTCTTCTTTTTGTTTGCAGGCTAAGTAGGGAATGACCTGCGTCAGTGAGTGGCTCACAGGGAAACAGCGAAGGCGTAGGGTGGGGCTCGGTACGGCAAGGCTGAAACAAAAAATATCGGCCAGGAGCTACCATCAGGTCATTGATTATGTAAAGGATTCCTCCTGTGAAATACGCTATTCCGGCCCTCGCGCTGGCTATCTCTGCGCTCTTAAGCGGCTGTGCCGCTACCCATACCCCTCCCGTTGCGCAACCGGCTGTCGACAGCGCCGCCGCTGCTACCCTGGCGCAGCCGCTGAAGCGCGAGCTGGCCGAAGGCCTCTATGAAATGGCGCTGAGCCCGAAAGGCGATGCGCTGTACGTTGCCAGCGCCGAAGGTTTTAAAGACGTGCAGGGCGGGGCGGTCTATAAGCTCGATCCGAAAACCCTGAAGACCATCGGCCTGAGCTATACCGACCTGAAAAACTTTGCCGTCAAGATAACGCCGGATGGCGCAACGCTGTTCGTCACCAACTCCCTCGACGGCGGCATCAGCGCCATTGACACCGCCACCGGCAAAGTCAAAAAGCGCCTGCTGTTTAGCGAGCGCAATGAGAAGGGGCTGCCGTACGGCGCGCGGCAGATCCTGCTGCTGAACGATACTCTCTACGTGGGTGCAGTTGCCGACCCGGCGCAAATCTGGGTGGTTGACGCCAACACGCTGAAGCTGAAAGCGCGGATTAAAAACACCGGCAAATGGATGACCGGCCTGCACTATTCCGCGCAAACGGGGCGCCTGTACGCGGCCAACGGCGGCGGAGAGATCCTCGTTATCAACCCGCGTAATAACCGCGTTGAGCAGCGCTGGAAGCCGCTGGGCGACAAGCCGGCGCTGCTGCTGAATATCGCCGAAGATAGCGAAACCGGCCGCCTGTTCGTCACCGATAACTCAAAAGCGAAAACCACCCTGGTGCTGGATATTCACAGCGGCAAGGTGATCAAGCAGCTCGACGTGGGCGACTCGCTGGCGGTGCTGTTCAACCCGAAACGCAATGAGATTTATATCTCCCGGCGCGAGTCCGGCAAGGTCATCAGCCTCGACGGCACCAGCTATGCGCAGAAGCGTCAGTGGGATATCCCGGCTAACCCCAACAGCCTGCTGCTCTCAGCCGATGGTCAGACGCTGTTTGTGACCGTCAAACAGCCGTTTAATAAAGATCATTCGACCAAAGGCCCGGACAGCGTTGTCCGCCTCGAGCTGGCGAATCAATAACTAAAATTGGCCCGGCAGCGGGCCCTTTGTTTCACTTTTCTCCTCCACGGGACACATTATGCACGTCACTCATACTTCATCCTTCCCGCTGCGTAAAACGCTGCTGGCGTTAATGATTGGCGCCATCGCCCAGGGCGCGGCGGCGGACGACGCCAGCGCCGGCAAAAAAAACGAAGAGGTTATGGTCGTCCAGGCGAGCGAAGGCGGCGATTTTAAAGCCGGCGGCGACCTGGTGGTGCCGGCCTTCCTCGACGGGCAGATTGCCCACGGCGGCCGGCTGGGCATGCTCGGTGAACAAAAGGCGATGGACGTCCCCTTTAACGTCATCGGCTACACCGCAAAGCTGATTCAGGACCAGCAGGCGCGCACCATTGCCGACGTGGTCAGCAACGATGCGGGGATCCAGACGGTGCAGGGCTACGGTAACTTTGCCGAAACCTACCGCATTCGCGGCTTTAAGCTCGACGGCGACGACATGACCATGGGCGGCCTCGCCGGCGTGGTGCCGCGTCAGGTGATGGATACCCAGATGCTGGAGCGGGTGGAGGTCTTTAAGGGCGCCAACGGCCTGCTCAACGGCGCGGCCAGCAGCGGCGTCGGCGGGATGATCAACCTTGAGCCGAAGCGGGCTGAGGATATCCCAACCGCGAGGGTGGGCGTCGACTATACCTCCGATTCTCAGGTCGGCGGCAGCCTTGACCTCGGCCGTCGTTTTGGCGATGACAACCAGTTCGGCGCGCGCGTCAACCTGGTGCATCGCGAAGGCGAAGCGGCGGTGGAAAACGACCGCCGTCGCACGACGCTGGCCTCCCTGGGGCTGGACTACCGCAGCGATCGCTTCCGTTCATCGCTCGACTTTGGCTACCAGAAAAAAACCTTCCACGGCGGGGAGATGGGGGTGAACGTCAGCGGCGTCGACTTCGTGCCCGCGGTGCCGGATAACCGCAAAAACTACGGCCAGAAGTGGGGCTATAGCGATATCGAGAACGAATTCGGGATGGCGAAGGCGGAATACGATCTCAGCGACAGCTGGACGCTGTACGGCTCCCTCGGCGGCCAGCACGCGCACGAGACCGGCACCTACAGCACCGCGAAGCTGCTGAATGAGAACGGCGACGCGACCGCCGGGCGCCTGGACACCAACCGGATTATCGACGCCTTCAGCGGTATGGGCGGCGTGCGCGGTGACTTCAACACCGGCGCGATTTCCCATCAGGTTAACGTCGGCTACTCGGCGCAGATCAAGCGCGATAAAACCGCGTGGCGGATGTCGACGAAAAACCCGACCACCAATATTTATGACGGCCGCGACGTGCCGATGCCGGATAACACCCTGTTTGGCGGCAACTACTTCGACCCCCTGACCACCTCGCGCAGCCGCACTCAGGGCTGGCTGCTGAGCGATACGCTGGGCTTCTTTAACGACAAGGTGCTGCTGACCGCCGCCGCCCGTCATCAGAAGGTGGTGGTGCGTAACTACAGCAATAAAACCGGCGTGGAGGACCCCGCTTCGCTCTATACCCAAAGCCGCTGGACGCCGACCCTGGGCCTCGTCTACAAGCCGTGGGAAACGCTGTCGCTGTACGCCAACCACACCGAAGCGCTGCAGCCGGGCAGCGTGGCGCCAAATACCGCCGCCAACGCCGGGCAGAGCACCGGGATCGCGCACTCGAAGCAGGATGAAGTGGGCGTGAAGGTTGACTACGGCACCGTCGGCGGGTCGCTGGCGCTGTTTCAAATCAAAAAGCCGAACGCGATCTCCGATGCGAACGGCTACTACGGGCTGGACGGCGAACAGCGCAACCGCGGCGCCGAGCTGAACGTCTTTGGCGAGCCGATGCTGGGGCTGCGCCTCAATGGCAGCACGCAGTGGCTCGATCCCGAGCAGACCAAAACGGCTAAGGGCGTCAACGACGGAAAAGACGCGGTTGGCGTGGCGCGTTTCTATGCGGTGCTGGGGGCCGAGTATGACATCAAGCCGGTCGAGGGCCTGACGGCCACCGCTCGCGTTAACCACACCGGTTCGCAGTACGCCGATGCGGCGAATACGAAGAAGCTCGACAGCTATACCACCCTCGATCTGGGCGTGCGCTACCGCATGCGCCTCAACGCCGATGGTAACGAAATGGTCTGGCGCGCGGGGGTGACCAACGTCACCAACGAGAAGTACTGGTCCGGCGTCGATGATTCCGGCACCTACCTGTCGGTGGGCGATCCGCGTACCGTTCGCGTATCGATGAGCTACGATTTCTAAGGCCAAAGCGCGGGGCGGGCCCGGACGGCTCGCCCCTCGTCGCCGGCAACAAACGCATCTGCGGCTTGAAGTCGGGCGAGCATAAGTGTAAAAGGTGCCCCTTCACTAAAAATGACAGGGGATCGACGTGAAAGACGCGTCAACGCAGTCGGATACCGCAGAACACGGCGGCCCGACGCTTCATCGCGGTTTACAGAACCGACATATCCAGCTCATCGCCCTCGGCGGCGCTATCGGCACCGGCCTGTTTCTCGGCATTGGCCCGGCGATTCAAATGGCGGGACCGGCGGTTCTGATTGGCTACGCCGTCGCCGGGATCATCGCCTTTCTGATCATGCGCCAGCTTGGCGAAATGGTTGTTGAAGAGCCGGTATCCGGCTCGTTTGCCCACTTTGCCTATAAATACTGGGGCCCGTTTGCCGGCTTTCTTTCCGGCTGGAACTACTGGGTGATGTTCGTGCTGGTGGGCATGGCGGAGCTGACCGCCGCCGGCATCTACATGCAGTACTGGCTGCCGGACGTGCCGACCTGGGTATGGGCTGCGGTCTTCTTTATTATCATCAACGCCGTTAACCTCGTGAACGTGCGCCTGTACGGCGAGGCGGAGTTCTGGTTTGCGTTGATTAAGGTGCTGGCGATTGTCGGGATGATCGGCTTCGGCCTGTGGATGCTGTTCGGCGGCCACGGCGGCAGCAAGGCGGGATTCGATAACCTGTGGCGTCACGGCGGCTTTCTGGCTACCGGCTGGCACGGCCTGGTGATGTCGCTGGCGGTGATTATGTTCTCCTTTGGCGGCCTGGAGCTTATCGGCATCACCGCCGCGGAAGCGCAGAATCCTGAAAAGAGCATTCCGAAAGCGGTGAACCAGGTGGTCTACCGTATCCTGCTGTTCTATATCGGTTCGCTGGTGGTGCTGCTGGCGCTCTACCCGTGGGTGGACGTGAAATCTGACAGCAGCCCGTTCGTGATGATTTTTCATAATCTCGACAGCAACGTGGTGGCTTCCGCGCTCAACTTCGTCATCCTGGTGGCCTCGCTGTCGGTTTACAACAGCGGCGTCTATTCCAACAGCCGGATGCTGTTCGGCCTGTCGGTGCAGGGCAACGCGCCGAAGTTTCTCGCCCGGGTCAGCAAGCGCGGCGTGCCGGTCAACTCGCTGATCCTCTCCGGGGTGATCACCTCCCTGGTGGTGCTGCTCAACTACCTGCTGCCGCAAAAGGCGCTGGGCCTGCTGATGGCGCTGGTGGTGGCGACGCTGCTGCTGAACTGGATAATGATCTGCATGGCGCATCTGAAATTCCGCGCCGCGCAGCGTCGTAAGGGACGCGAGTCGAAGTTCAAAGCGCTGCTGGCGCCAGGCGGAAACTATCTCTGCATCGCCTTCCTGGGGCTGATTCTGGTGCTGATGTGCACGATCGACGGAATGCGCCTGTCGGCCGTTCTGCTGCCGGTGTGGATCCTGTTCCTGTTTGTGGTCTTCAAGCTGCTGCGCCGTCCGGCGTAACGCCTGCGGCTCCGTCGTCCGACGGAGCCGTAATCCTTTATTGTGATCTTCTTCGCGCTTAGCGCATTTGCTTAAGGATCTTCCTTTTGTAATCGATTACTTTGTCAATTGAGCAGTTTTGTAATCGATTACTTTTTGAGGGCGGTCAAAATGGTATCAACAGCTGAAGGTCGTGAAAGTGTTCGCGTGCAGCACCGGTTTCTGGTGCCGCGCCTGTCGTTAATGATGTTTATGCAGTTCTTTATCTGGGGGAGCTGGTCGGTCACCCTCGGCCTGGTGATGACGCGCTACGATATGGCGCTGCTGATCGGCGATGCGTTCTCCGCCGGGCCGATTGCCTCCATTTTATCGCCGTTTGTGCTGGGGATGCTGGTCGATCGCTTCTTCCCGTCGCAGAAGGTGATGGCGGTGATGCACCTGGCGGGGGCGGCAATTCTGTGGTTTGTCCCGCAGGCGCTGGTCGCGCAAAACGGCGCGCTGCTGATCGGCCTGCTGTTTGGCTATACGCTGTGCTATATGCCGACGCTGGCGCTGACCAATAATATCGCTTTCCACAGCCTGGCGAACGTCGATAAAACCTTTCCGGTGGTGCGCGTCTTCGGCACCATCGGCTGGATTATCGCCGGGATCTGCATCGGGGTGACCGATATTTCCAACACCACCGCCATCTTCAGCCTTGCGGCGCTGTGCTCGGTGGTGCTGGCGCTCTACAGCCTGACGCTGCCCCATACGCCGGCACCGGCGAAGGGGATGCCGGTAAAGCTGCGCGATCTGCTCTGTGCCGACGCCTTTGCGCTGTTGAAAACGCGCCACTTCTTTATCTTCTGCCTGTGCGCCACGCTGATCTCCATTCCGCTGGGGACCTACTACGCCTACACCGCCTCATACCTGGCGGATGCCGGCGTGGCTGACGTCAGCACCGCGATGTCGTTCGGCCAGATGTCGGAAATCGTCTTTATGCTGGTGATCCCGCTGCTGTTCCGCCGCCTCGGGGTGAAATATATGCTGCTGGTGGGGATGCTGGCGTGGTTCGTGCGCTACGCCTTCTTTGCCCTCGGCGTCAGCGAAGAGGGGCGCTTCCTGCTCTATCTCGGCATCCTGCTGCACGGCGTGTGCTACGACTTTTTCTTTGTCGTCGGCTTTATCTATACCGACCGGGTGGCGGGGGAGAAGGTAAAAGGCCAGGCGCAGAGCATGATTGTGATGTTCACCTACGGCATCGGCATGCTGCTCGGTTCGCAAATCTCCGGCGCGCTCTATAACCAGCTGGTTGCCGGACAGGCCGTACCGCAGGCGTGGGTCACCTTCTGGTGGATCCCGGCGGTTGCGGCGGCGGTTATCGCACTGATTTTCCTTTTCTCTTTCCAGTATAACGAGAAAGAGCCGCGCTAATTTTTCGGAGGTGGTGATGAGAACTATCAAGGGGCCGGGCATCTTTCTGGCGCAGTTTATCGGCACGCAGCCGTCGTTTAACACCCTCGATGGGCTGGCAGAGTGGGCCGCGGGGCTGGGCTATCGGGCGCTGCAGATCCCGTGCAACCATCCGGCTATCTTTGACCTCGAGCAGGCGGCGGCGAGCCAGACCTACTGCGACGAGGTTAAGGGACGGCTGGCGGCGCACGGGCTGGTGATTAGCGAGCTCTCTACGCATCTGGAAGGGCAGCTGGTGGCGGTACATCCGGCCTACAACGCGGCGTTTGACGGCTTTGCGCCCCCCGCGCTGCGCGGAAATCCGCAGGCGCGGCAGCGCTGGGCCTGCGAAAAGCTGCAGCAGGCGGCGATCGCCTCCGGGCGCTTAGGCCTGACGGCGCACGCCACCTTCTCCGGGGCGCTGGCGTGGCCCTATTTTTACCCCTGGCCGCCGCACAACCGGCAGCTGCTCGAGGAGGCGTTTAGCGAGCTGGCCCGCCGCTGGCGGCCGATCCTCGACGGCTTTGACCAGCAGGGGGTGGATCTGTGCTACGAAATTCATCCCGGCGAAGATCTGCACGATGGCGTGACCTTCGAGCGTTTTCTGCAGCTGGTGGATAACCATCCGCGCTGCAATATGCTCTACGACCCCAGCCATCTGCATCTGCAGCAAATGGACTACCTGGCCTATATCGACATCTATCATCAGCGGATAAAAGCCTTTCACGTCAAGGACGCGGAGTTCCGCCGCGACGGCCGCTGCGGCGTTTACGGCGGCTACCAGAACTGGCTCCAGCGGGCGGGGCGCTTCCGCTCGCCGGGGGACGGCGAGATCGATTTTAAGCGGATTTTTAGCAAGCTCACCGAGTACGGCTATGCCGGCTGGGCGGTGCTGGAGTGGGAGTGCTGCCTGAAAGAGGCGGAGGCCGGCGCCCGCGAGGGCAGCGAATTTATCCGCCGCCATATCATTCCGGCCTCAGGGCGCGCGTTTGATGATTTTGCCGCCGGAAGCGAGGTACAGGGATGATCCAGGTCGGCATTATTGGCAGCGGGTTTATCGGTCCGGCGCATATTGAGGCGCTGCGCCGGGTGGGTGATATTGAGGTGGTGGCGCTGTGCGACCACAGCCTGGCGCAGGCCGAGCAGAAGGCCCGGCAGCTGAACGTGGCCCATGCCTACGGCAGCGTCGAAGGCCTGCTGGCGCATCCGGGTCTGCAGGTGGTGCACAACTGCACGCCGAACCATCTGCATGCGGAGATTAATCGCCAGATCCTGCGCGCCGGGCTGCACGTCTTCTCGGAAAAGCCGCTGTGCATGCGCCCGGAAGAGGCCCGCGAGCTGGTGGCGCTGGCGGAAAAGGCCGGGGTGGTGCACGGCGTGAGCTTTGTCTACCGCCAGTTCGCGATGGTCCAGCAGGCGGCCAGCATGATCCGTGAGGGTCTGGTCGGGCGGCTGTTTTCGGCGCACGGCAGTTATTTGCAGGACTGGATGCTGCTGCAAACCGATTACAACTGGCGGGTGGAGTCGGCGCTGGGCGGGGCGTCGCGGGCGATGGCGGATATCGGCTCGCACTGGTGCGATACGGTACAGTTTATGACCGGACGCCGCATCACCGAGGTGATGGCCGACCTCTCGACGGTGTGGCCGACCCGCCGGGCGGCTTTGCAGGGCGATGCCACCTTCAGCCAGCAGGGCGACGGTCGGGGCGACGAGGAGCGGGCGGTGGATACCGAAGACCGGGGATCGGTGCTGGTGCGCTTTGATGACGGCAGTAAAGGCTGCTTCAGCATCTCGCAGGTGAGCGCCGGCAGGAAGAATCAGCTGACGGTTGAAATCAGCGGCAGCGCCTGCGCCCTGGCGTGGGATCAGGAGATCCCCCAGCGGCTGTGGGTCGGCCAGCGCGACCGGCCCAATCAGACCTTCAGCGATGACCCCTCCCTGATGCAGCGCGACGTTGCCGCCAGCGCCCACTTCCCCGCCGGCCATATCGAGGGCTGGCCGGACGCCTTCAAAAATATGATGCTGAGCTTCTACCAGGCGGTGCGTGCCGGGGCGATGCCGGATGCGCGCTCGCGGCGGTTCGCTTCGTTTTATGAAGGGGCGGACGTGATGTACATCGTTGAGGCTATTTTGCGCAGCCATCAGCAGCAGCGCTGGGTCAGCGTAGAGCGGTAGCGAAGGAGATGCGCCACCTCGGGTGGCGCACTGCCGGGCTATTTCACGCCGAGATAACCATCGAGATAGGCGGCGGAGAGCTCGCGGCCAAACAGCTGGGCGTCCTTATCTTCCATCGACGCGCTCCACTTATCGTCCGCCTTGCGGTCAAAAGAGTGCTCGGTCTTCGTGCCTTTGCTGGCCTGCTGCTTAATCTGCTCGGCCCGGCTTCTGGCGTCATTTTCACTCATTCCCGCCGCGCGATCCTCTTTGCCGAGCTGATAGGTTTTGCTGAACGTCGGCAGGTTTAAGCGGTAATTATCCTGGCGATTCACGGCATAGTTGCCGCCGACAAAGTCGGAGCGGTGGGCGACAAAATAGTAGGCGTGGCGTTCAGGCGAAGACTTTGAGGCGCTGCAGCCGGAAAGAAGGGCCGCCGCGCAGCCGAGAACGATAATCGTTGATTTTAATTTCATTGGTAACATCATCCCTAATTATGAGTTTATTAACTAATTGAAAATATAATAATTATTTCTTTTAAGAAGGCGTAGCTAACGTACCGCTGGCGTCGTCTTTGAGCCCTATTTTGCATAAAAAAAAGACAGCGTAAACGCCAGAAGATAAGAGCCCTGATAATTGATAGTTTTCGCCGCGGCCAGCCCGGCGAAGGATTTTGCCGCCCGGGCGGGCCATCTCGCCGCTCCCGACGACGCTGGATGCCTGCGGCACGCTCATTTATGATAGCCTGCGTCATATTACGCTTATCGCAGGAAGTGCAGCCCCTATGTCAATTCAGAAAATTGCTCGTCTGGCGGGCGTCTCGGTGGCGACGGTATCGCGCGTGCTCAACAACAGCGAGACCGTTAAAGCGAAAAACCGCGAGCGCGTGCTGCAGGCAATTGAGGAAAGCAACTATCAGCCCAACCTGCTGGCCCGCCAGCTGCGGACCGCCCGCAGCTACATGATCCTGGTGATGGTCTCCAATATCGCCAATCCCTTTTGCGCCGAGGTGGTGAAGGGGATAGAAGAGGAAGCTGAAAAGCACGGGTATCGTATTTTGCTCTGCCACTCCGGCTCCGATTTGGCGCGCTCAACCTCCGGGCTGCAGCTGCTCTCCGGGAAAATGGTCGATGGCGTGATTACGATGAACGCGCTCGCCAGCCTGCCGGAGCTGACCACGCTTATCGGCGACTCGCCGTGGGTGCAGTGCGCCGAATACGCCGACGCCGGCAATATCTCCTGCGTGGGGATCAACGATCTTGACGCGGCGCAGGGGGCGGTGCTGCGCCTGGCGCAGAGCGGTCGTCAGCGAATCGCCCTGATCAACCACGACCTGAGCTATCGCTACGCCCGCCTGCGCGAGCGCGGCTATAAAAGCGTGCTGCACGTGCGGGATCTCAGCTATCAGCAGGTGGCCTATGCCAGCGATCTCAGCGCCGCGGCCGGAAAGGCGGCGATGGAAAGCCTGCTGGCGGCGAAAGAGCGGCCTGACGCGGTTTTTGCGGTGGCGGATTCGCTGGCCGCCGGCGCCCTGCGGGCCATTGCCCTGGCCGGGCTGCGGGTGCCGGAAGATATTGCGGTGATCGGCTTTGACGGCACCGAGCTGGCGGAGATGGTCTCGCCGCAGCTGACCACCGTTGAGCAGCCGTCGCGCGATATTGGCCGCACGGCGGTCACCCTGCTGCTGAAGAAAATTGATAACCCGACGGCGGAAGCCGAGCGGGTGATGATGGACTGGCGCGTGATTACCCGCGCCAGTACCTGAGGTCAGGCGCCGATACGCCCGGCCAGCGAGCGAATGTCGTTGCCGGTAGGCGACTGGTGAATGCGCAGGCCAAACTCGTCGACCACGGCGAAGATGTGGTCGAAAATATCGGCCTGAATGCTCTCATACTCCGCCCACACCACGGTGCTGGTGAAGCAGTAGATCTCAATCGGCAGGCCGTTGGCATCCGGCGCCAGCTGGCGCACCATCATCGTCATATCTTTACGCAGCCGCGGATGGTTGCGGAGATACTCCTGCAAATAGGCGCGGAAGGTGCCGATATTGGTCATCTTGCGCAGGTTCAGCACCGAGCGATCGGCAGCGTTTTGCTGATTCCACAGGCTGATCTCCTCATGCCGCGAGTCCATATAGGGTTTCAGCAGCTTCGCCTGGACTAAACGCTGCTGCTCCTGCTCATCGAGAAAATGGATGCTGGTGGTGTCAATATTCAGGCTGCGCTTAATTCGGCGGCCGCCGGAGGCCGACATGCCGCTCCAGTTTTTAAAGGAGTCAGAAACCAGCGACCAGGTCGGCACGGTGGTGATGGTGTTATCCCAGTTGCGGACCTTTACCGTTGTCAGGCCGATATCGATAACCGCGCCGTCGGCGCCGTATTTCGGCATCTCCAGCCAGTCGCCGAGCTTGAGCATGTCGTTGGCGGAGAGCTGGATACCGGCCACCAGGCCGAGAATCGGGTCCTTAAACACCAGCATCAGGACCGCGGCCATGGCGCCAAGGCCGCTAATCAGAATGGCCGGCGACTGGCCAATCAGCAGTGAAATCACCAGAATTCCGATGATAATAGCGCTGACCAGCTTTACGCCCTGGAATATGCCTTTCAGCGGCAGCTGCGATGCGGTGGCGAATTTTTGCGAGAGGTTGAACACTACGTCCAGCAGCGAGAAGAAGGACAGCAGGGCATATATCATCACCCACAGCTGAGCGCCGGTAGTTAATATGTCGGCGGCTTCACTGCCTTTTTGCAGCCACAGAACCGCCTGCACGTTGACGATAATACCCTGAAGGGTAAAGGCCAGCCGATGAAACAGCTTGTTCTGGGTAATGATTTGCAGCCACAGGTGGCTGCTGGCCTGCGCGCGCTTTTCGAAGGTCCGCAGGACCACCTTGTGCAATATTAAATGGACAACAATGGCAGTCACAAAAATAATGCCGAAGATAATAATGAGCGAGGTCGTCGGGGTAATTTTGATGCCGGCTGCGGCGATTTGCGATATTAATTCCTGCATAACGTCTCCTTTACATCCAGCGGTTATGATGACCGCTGGATGCCTATTATGCAAATCTCCGGCCGCGCGCCGATGAATTATGAGGCGGCGACCAGCGGGCGAATATTCAGATGATGGCGCAGGCGCAGGGCGATGGCGCCGAGCAGCAGCATCATCACCACCTCAACCGCCAGAAAGTCGATCAGCGCCAGCGTGTAGTCGCCGCCGCTGCGCTGGGCGAGGGCTAAAAAGAGCGAACCGAGCAGCGCCGGGCCGAGCCCCAGCGAGGCCTGCTGCAGGGTGCTGAGGATCGCGCTGCCGGCTCCGGCATCGCTGGCGCTAATGTCGCGCATCCCGATACGGTAAAAGCTGTTGACGATCAGCGCCTGGCCGTAGCCGACCAGCGCGGTGGAAGGCACCAGCGCCAGGGCCGAGGTGCGGGTGGCGAAATGATAAAAGGTCGCCATCAGCAGCAGCAGGCCGATAATCTGCACCGTCAGGCCGATCAGCAAAATCCGCCCCATGCTGTAGCGGGCAATCAGCTTTGGCGCGTACAGCGCGGAGACGAAATAGGCCACCCCAAGGGCGATAAAGCTGTTGCCCGACTGCCACGGCGCCATCCCCATCCCGGCCTGCATGGTCAGCGCCATACAGAACATAAACCCGGACCAGGCGCTGAAAAACAGCAGGGCGGTCGCCATGCCGAAGCGAATGCTGGTGAGCCTGAGCAGGCGCGGAGGCAGCAGCGGCTGCTCACCGCGACGCTGTTTGCGCAGCGCGCTCGCGCGCATCCATGCCAGCAGCGGCAGCACCGCCACCAGCATCAGCTGCAGCGTCCACGGCCAGTGCAGCTCCGGCCCCAGCGCCATCGGGAACAGCAGGCAGCAGAGGATCAGCGCCAGGCTGAAGGTGCCCTGCCAGTCGATTGTCGAGTGGCCTTCGCGCCGCGTTTCCGGCACGTAGCGCTGGCTAAAGGCCAGCACCAGCAGGCAGATCGGCACGTTGATAAAGAACGCGTTGCGCCAGCCCAGCCCGGCAATATCCGCCGAGACCAGCCAGCCGCCGCCCATCTGGCCGACGATAAACGCGATCCCGCCGATACCGCCGTAGAGGCTGATGGCGCGCGCGTGGGCGCTGCCCTTCAGGGTGACGTGCAGGGTGGCGAGGATCTGCGGGACGATCAGCGCCGCTCCGGCGCCCTGCAGGGTACGTGCCGCCAGCAGCTCGCCGATGGAGCTGGCCATCCCGCAGAGCAGAGAGGCGACGCCGAACAGCGTCACGCCCCACATAAACAGGCGCCGGCGACCGTAGTTATCGCCGAGCTTGCTGCCCATCGCCAGGCATACCGCAAAGGCGACGCCGTAGAGCGCGACGATCAGCTCCAGCTGGGTGGCGCTGGCGTCCAGCGAGTGGGTGATGGAATCCAGCGCGACGTTGGTGATTGAGGTGTCGATCAGCGGCAGCATCTGACCGGTTAACAGCAGAAATAAACCGGCGCGGCCGGGTGAAACAGCAGACGAATTCATTGGATCTCTCCATTGCGTCATTCAGCGGATGGACGTAGCATCAACGATAAATTAAACGGGTACCAGTTCCTGCTTATACTGGTATTGGCACTACCATGCTGGAGGTCATATGACCGTAATGCCGCAACGCGCGCCGCTGCCGGTCGCGCCCGACGACAGCCGTAAACAGCTCGGCGCCTTTCTGCGCGCCCGCCGCGAGAGCCTCGACCCGCAGCGTCTCGGCCTGCCGCGCGTCGGGCGGCGGCGAACGCCCGGCCTGCGCCGCGAAGAGGTGGCGATGCTCGCCGACGTCGGCGTCACCTGGTACACCTGGCTGGAGCAGGGGCGGGACGTTAACCCCTCGGAGTCGGTGCTGGTTGCGGTGGCGAATGCGCTGCAGTGCAGCCCGCTGGAGACCCGGCACCTGTTCGTGCTGGCGGGGCTGACGCCGCCGGAAGCCACGCAGGTGACGGTGTGCGAAGGGATAAGCCCCGGCACCCGGCGGATGCTCGACAGCCTGATGCCGCAGCCGGCCAGTATCCAGAAGCCGAACTTCGATATCGTGGCGTGGAACGAGAGCTTCTGCCGCCTGATGGGCCTCGATTTTGCGAGTCTCCCGGAAGAGGACCGCAACTGCATCTACCTGTATCTGACCAACGAAACCTGGCGCAGCCGGATTGAAAACCGCGACGTGCTGGCGACCTTTGTCTCCTATTTCCGCGCGGCGATGGCCGAGCATCGGGGCGATCCGCTGTGGGAAAATAAGCTGGCGCGATTTTTCGCTGCCTCGGCGGAGTTTGAGTCACTGTGGCATCAGCGCTACGAGGTCCGCGGCGTCGAGAATCAGGTGAAGAACTTCCACCATCCGCAGCTGGGGCGCTTTAGCCTGCAGCAGATGTACTGGTACTCGGCGCCGCGCAACGGCTCGCGGCTGCTGGTCTATCTGCCGATGGATGAGGCCGGCGAGCAGGCGCTGGCGTGGCTGGACAAGCAGGGCTAAGAGGGCGCCGGCAGGCCGCGGCGCGCTTTCCGTGTCATACTGATGCGATATTGCCGTAGGGATATGACTATCAATGAAAGTGACGCGCAGACAGGAAAAGATTATTCGCGAGGCCGTGAGCCGCTGGCGGGAAGATAACGTCATCGATGAGCGGATGCAGCAGCATTTAAACGCGCATTTAGTTCGTTCACCCTTCGACTGGCAGCGCCTGAGCCGCTACGCCTTCTGGACGGCGCTGGCCTGCCTGCTCATTGCGCTGGGCAGCCTGTTCGCCGATAGCGACGCGATCGCCTGGCTGGTGAACCTGTTCAGCGACTCGGCGCTGGCGCGTATTGCCCTGCCGACGGTGATTGCCCTGGCGTGTTATGGCTGGGGCTTTCGCCGCCAGCGGCGAGAAGCGCAGTGGCACTACAGCACCGAGGCGATGCTGTTTACCGGCGTTGTGTTTACCGCGGTGGCGCTCTGGCAGCTCGGCGTGCGGCTGGATGACGGCAGCGGCCATATTGCTCCGCTGTTCCTCGTTGGCTGTGCGATTTACGGCGCCATCGGCTATGCTGGCCGCTCCGGGCTGGTGTGGCTATTTTTTCTGCTGGCGCTCGGCAACTGGTTCGGGGCGGAAACCGGCTATGTATCAGGGTGGGGCGCTTACTGGCTGGGTATGAGCTACCCGATTCGCTTTGTGCTGTTTGGCGGCGCGCTGCTGGCGCTCTGTTTTGCCCTGCAAAAGCGGCTGCGTCAGCGGCGGCTGTTTAGCGTCAGCAAGGCGATGGGCCTGACCTATCTGTTTATTGCGCTATGGATTCTGTCGATTTTTGGCAACCACGATCTGGATAGCTGGTACGGCCTTTCGCCGATGCAGCTGCTGCCGTGGGCGCTGCTGTTTGGCGTGGCGGCGGTTCTCTGTATCTCTATTAGCCTCAAAACCGATGACGGCATGCTGCGGGGGTTTGGCCTGACGTTCCTCGCCATAAATCTCTATACCCGCTTTTTCGAGTATTTCTGGGGGAGCATGCATAAGGTAGTGTTCTTCCTGATTCTGGCGGCGTCGCTGGCCGTGCTCGGCCGCTACGCGGAAAGAATCTGGCACGCCGGCGAGCGGCGTGCCGGGGGCGATTAAATCTCGGTAATGGTGGTCGCCTGCGGCAGGCGTGATTTTGGCAGCGCGGCGTTGAAATCTTCGACGCTATGATGGCCAACCGGCACCACCACTATGCTGGTATAGCCCTGCGCCTTGAGGTCGAACTCAGCGTCGAGGATGGCGAAATCGACGCCTTCAATCGGCACCGCATCGAGGCCCATGGCGGCAACGCCGAGCAGGAAGTTGCCGACGTTCAGATAGACCTGTTTTGCCATCCAGTGGTTAGCGTCGTTAAGATCTTTGCGGTGAATATCGGCAAAGAAGGTGCGGCCCTTGTGGTTACCCGCTTTGGCTTCCGGCGTCGCGAAGCGGCCGTCGGCCTCCTCCTGGTCGACCACGCGCTCCAGCCAGGCATCGTCCAGCTCGGTTTTGGCACAGAAAACAACCACGTGGGACGCATCGAGGATTTTACGTTCGTTGAAAACGTAGGTGCCGCTGGCCGCTTTAGCCACCCGCGCCTTGCCCTCATCGCTGCTGGCAACGATAAAGTGCCACGGCTGGGAGTTGGTGCTCGACGGGCTGAACTGCAGCAGCGTTTTCAGGTTTTCCGCCTGGTCTGCGGTCAGTTTCTTGCTGGCATCAAATGCCTTGGTGGAGTAGCGTTTTAGGGCGACGGCAACGATATCCATAACTCTTCCTCAGGTTTGATCTCAAGATAATTTGAGTTTACAGCCCCTTACGGAGCGTTCAGGGAAGGAAGAGTACAGCGATGCCGGGGAAATGATAAGAGACAAAAATGCGATAACACTTATCGCGCTGCGCTGAAAATCATTCAGGGCGCAGCCGCTGCTGGACCTTTTTCGGCAGTTTGTTCACCACCTGGTTCCACGAATCGTCAATCAGCTCCGCCAGCAGATCTTCGCTGATATCGGCGCCGGGAACCACGGTAATCCAGTGCTTCTTGTTCATGTGGTAGCCCGGCTCAATGCTGCGATAAATCTCCTGGTTCAGCAGTGATTTTTGCGGCTCGGCCTTGAGGTTCACCAGCGCGCGGCCGCGAACGTGGGTGGTCAGCATAAAAATGCGTCCGCCCACTTTGAACACGTCGTACTCCGGGCCGAACGGCCAGCAGTGCTCGGTAAACGGGTAGGTCAGCGCGATTCGCCGGGCGCTGTCGTGCAGTGAATCGGGAGTCATCAGGCAGCATCCTCATGCAGCGCCTGCCACATGGCCTCAAACCCGAGTGCGATCAGCTCCCGGGCGCGGTTCGGGTCGTGGCTGGCAAATTCGATAGTTGTTTCCGCCAGCGACAGAAACAGCGCGTCGCAGAAGGCGCGATAGGCGTCGCTCTGGAAGATAGCCTTGATCGACTGCTGGCACATCTCGTTGAGCTCGGGAAACATCTCTTTAACGCGGGTGCGCGTTTCGTCGGTGATCCTTTCGCTAAGCGCCATCCGGCGGATGGCCTTGTGCTCCATCGGGTTGCGAATACCCCAGTTGATATAGCTGTTCCAGATATTGCGCGCGTTCTCTTTTGGTCGCTTCTCGTTTGGCGTCAGCCCGGCAACCATCGACTCCACCAGGCCCGATTTGATAGAGAGGTACAGCTCGTTGAGCAGATCGTCCTTGGTGGCGAAATAGCGAAACAGCGTCCCCTCGGCAACCCCCGCGCTGCGGGCTATGGCCGACGTTGAGGCGGCAATACCTGACTGGGCGAAGGCGGCGGTTGCGGCCTCCAGTAACGCCTGCTTTTTATCTTCACTCTTAGGACGAGCCACTGCACTTTACCTCACACGTAATTAAACCCGGATCTAAGCATGCCTGGTGATGGCACTGCAACGGTGTATGTCAAAAATTGAAAATCGTCTTGACGACTTTCGTCTTCTTCCTAATAATGAGTGCTTACTCACTCATAATCAAGTCTTATAGCAAAACCTTTGGGACAGAGGGTTTAGCCTGGTCCGAATATGAACCGTGTCATTGTCAGCGTGGTCGCCATCATGTTATTAGCCTCAGCAACAGCTTTACCGTTTGTGTTAAATGCCGGGTTTGGTAAGGCGCCACAGGGCGCACAGCTTAGCCTCGTTGAACAATCGCCGCACTATCATGACGGCCAGTTTCATAACCAGCTGCCCACGCCGGGCTTTACCGGACAGAAAAACATGCTGGCCGTGTGGTGGGATTTTCTGGTGACCAAACGCGAAAATGCCAGGCCGCAGCAGCCGCTGCCGCTGGTCAATACCGATCTTGCCAGCCTCCCGGCGGGGCAGGACGCGATGGTGTGGCTCGGCCACTCCTCCTGGTTTTTGCAGCTGGCGGGCAAGCGCATCCTGATTGATCCGGTTTTCAGTAACTATGCCGCACCCTTTTCGTTTATCAACAAAGCCTTCCCGGGCGACTACCCGTGGCGCGCGGAGCAGATGCCGGAAATCGATCTGCTGATTATCTCGCACGACCACTACGACCATCTCGATTACGCCACCATCAAAGCGCTGATGCCGAAAGTTAAGCGCGTGGTCACGCCGCTGGGCGTCGGCTCGCATCTGCGCTACTGGGGAATGGACGGGGCGATTATCAGCGAGGCGGACTGGAACGAGTCGGTGAAGGTCAGCGATGAGCTCACCGTGCACGTCCTGCCGGCCCGTCACTTCTCCGGGCGCGGACTCAAGCGCAATCAGACGCTGTGGGCCAGCTTTATGCTGGTGACGCCGCAGCAGAAAATTTACTACAGCGGCGACAGCGGCTACGGCCCGCATTTCAAGGCCATCGGCGAGCGGTTTGGCGGGGTAGATCTGGCGATTATGGAAAACGGCCAGTACGACCAGGACTGGAAATATATTCATATGATGCCGGATGAGACGGCGCAGGCAGCCGACGATCTCGGCGCTCGCGCGGTATTACCGGGACATGCCGGGCGTTTCGTGCTGGCAAAGCACAGCTGGGACGACCCTTATAAACGGCTGGCTGAGGCCAGTGAAAAGCGGGCATGGCGTTTGCTGACGCCGATGCTGGGCGAGCCGGTTTGGGTCGCCGATAAGACACAATCATTTAATGCCTGGTGGCGGTAATCGCCAGTGTGGTTTAAGAGGAGAGAGGACTTATGACTATTTCCGCTCAGGTGATTGAGACTATCGTCGGGTGGATTGATGACAATTTGCATCAGCCGCTGCGTATTGATGATATTGCTCGCCACTCCGGTTACTCAAAATGGCATCTGCAACGACTGTTTTTACAATATAAAGGGGAGAGTCTGGGGCGCTATATTCGTGAGCGCAAGCTGCGGCTGGCGGCGCGCGACCTGCGCGATACCGACCAGCGGGTTTACGATATCTGCCTGAAATATGGCTTTGATTCGCAGCAGACTTTTACCCGCATCTTTACCCGGACGTTTAACCAGCCGCCGGGCGCCTACCGCAAAGAAAACCATCACCGCGCGCATTGAGACGCATCCGCCGGGGGAGACCGGCGGATGCTTTTCTTACCAGGCGTAGTTGACCGTCGCCGTTACCGTCCGACCAATACCGTAGAAACAGGCGCTATCGCTGGCGCACGATGCGACGTATTTGGTATCGGCGATATTATTGACGTTAAACTGCACCTTCGCCCCCTGCAGGCGCGAGCTAAGCTCGCCTAACTCATAGCTCACCATGGCGTCATACAGATCCACCGCCGGCACCTTGAAGGTGTTTTTGGCATCACCGTAGCTGGTGCCGATATAGCGCATGCCGACCCCGGCGGTCAGGCTTTTCAGCGCGCCGCCCGGCAGCGTATAGCTGGTGAACGCCGATGCCATATGCGTCGGGATGCGCGCCGGCGTTTTCCCTTCGGTTCCCGCCACGGTGGTGCTGACGGTTTCGGCGTCGGTCCAGGTGTAGGAGGCAATCAGGTTCAGGTTGTCGAATACCGTGGCGTGCGCCTCGGCCTCAATCCCTTTCGAGCGCACCTTGCCGCTGTTTTCAAACCAGCCCGCCGCGCTGTTGTAGGTGGCGACGTTGCTCTGCGTCAGGTCGTACATCGCGAGGGTCATCAGCGCATTCTGGTTTGGCTGATACTTCAGGCCGACCTCCACCTGCTTGCCCACGCTCGGGTCGAACGGACCCACTCCCGGCGCCCGGTTGGTTTGCAGGTTGGGTTCAAAGGAGGTGCTGTAGCTGATGTACGGAGAGAGGCCGAAATCAAAGGCGTAGAGCAGGCCGGTGCGCCAGGTGAATTTGCTGTCGTTTTTCTGGCTGCGGCTGGCGTCGGTAAAGTCGGTCGTTCGTACCTCCGCCCAGTCGTAGCGCCCGGAAAGCAGCAGCTCCCAGCTCTCCCAGCTCAGCTGATCCTGCAGGTAGACCCCCACCTGGTCGAGATTCTGCTGCTCGTCGCTGGCGGTGCTGAAGGTACTTTCGTCGACGTTAACGCCGTACACCGGATGGCGCCAGTCGATATCGTACTGCGAGCCGCCGGCGCGGCCGAGGTACTGTTTATCCTTGCTGGTCTTATAGTCCAGCCCGCCGATGACGGTATGCGCCAGCTGGCCGCTGGTAAACTGCGCCTCAAGCTGATTATCAATACCGAACTCATCGGTCTGGCGCTCCTCGCGCTGGGCGCGGCGCGACAGTACCGAACTGTTGGCGTCGCTGGTGCTGTACACCAGATAGCGGTATTTCTGCTTGATGGTGGCGTAGCGGGCGTTCTGGCGCAGCGTAAAGGTGTCGTTGAGCTGATGCTCAAACTCATAGCCGATCGCCGTTTGTTCGCGCCACGACTGGTCATAGTTAGGGTCGCTGACGTTAAAATCGCGCGGAATATAGCTCCCGTCGACGCTGCTGACGGTGCCGTAGCGCGGGAGGAAGTTGCGGTAGCCGGCATCGGGATCTTTTTGATAGCTGGTGAGCAGTGTGAAGCGGGTGGCCTGGTTGGGATACCAGGTCAGCGCTGGCGCAATCGCCATCCGCGTCTCTTTATAGTCGTCAACCTGGTTATTCTGCGTGCGGGCGATACCGTTCAGGCGATACAGCAGGCTGCCGTCATCGCTCAGCGGGCCGCCAAAATCGAAGGCGCCTTCGGCGAGATGGTTGTTGCCGGTGCGGAACTGCACTGCGTGAACCGGCTGGGCGGTGGGGCGTTTGCTGGTCATGCTGATAAGCCCGCCGGGATTGACCTGACCAAACAGCACCGAGGCCGGGCCGCGCACCAGCTCCACGCGCTCCAGCAGCCACGGGTCAACGGTGCCGGTTTGCGAGGAGGCGGTGGCGCCGTAGCTCAGGCCATCGAGATACTTTGGCACGTAGCTGAAGCCGCGCACAAAGACCTCGTCGTTGCGGTTGGACGACCCGCGATACTCGGTAAAGACGCCGGCGCTGTAGCGCAGCGCCTGGGATACCGAGGTGACGTCGAGGGCCTGCATCTGATCGCGGGTGACCACCGAGACCGACTGCGGCGTTTTGATAAGCTCGGCGGCGGTTTTGGTGGCCGAGAGCGTTTTTGTCGCCACGATCCCCTGAAGCGGCGCGGTGGGATCTTCGCTGCTCCCCGCGGTGACCACCAGCGTCTCCTCCGCCGCCTGCACCTGCCCCGCGCATGAAGCCAGCGCCATACCCGTGACCCAGAGTTTTGTTATTTTATTATTGTTAAACATATTTTTAGCTACATCCTTGGTTTTAATTGCCATAGAAACCCGTTTTTCCGCTAAGGGAAAATGTAACGGTCATCACCAACTGCTCAGATGTTATTGCAAATCATTACCATTTGCATTAGCGTTGGTAACAAATTCTTACAGGGATAATCGGGCAATGAAGATGGCATGGAGTGGTCTGCTGGTGGGGATGAGCGCGCTACCGGCGGCGGCAATGAACTGCGAGTCTCCCTCGCTGCAGGGAGAGCTGCAGGGAAAATTCGATGCCAGCGGTGAGGTCTGTTTTGACCTGCCGACGTTGGGGGAAAACTACGTCACCGCGACCCTCTCCGGCGTAACGGATGCCCGCCTGCTGGATGAGCACAACCGCCGCCTGCGCACGCTGCTGGCGGGCGGACCGGCGGACGGCGAGCAGACGGTGCTGTTTTCTCTGCCGGTCAACCGCCCCTCGGCGCTGGTGCTGCACGGCGAAGAGGGGGCCCGCTGGCGCTTTCAGTGGCGGATGAAGGAGACGACCGCGCTGGCAAAAAACCAGCCCCTGGACCCCGTTAGCCCGCGTCTGCAGCGTCTGATGCAGGAGCTGGCGGCGGGGGGCTCAACGGCGGGTTTCTGGCAGGAGCGCGAGCAGGAGGGAACGCCGATGGTTGAGGCGCTGGACGCCGACCATAAGCGCGTCACTTTTCTGTGGCGCGGGGCGAGCCGCAACGTGTTTCTGCTGGGATCGCCGGCGGGCGATCACGATCCGCTGTTTCGTCTCGGCAGCTCCGACGTTTGGTTTCGCAGCTACGTGGTCCCGGCGGATACGCTGATGCAGTACAAGCTGGCGCCGGACGTGCCGGTAATTGACGGCAGCACGCGCGACCAGCGGCGGGCAATTCTGGTCAGCGCCCAGGCCGATCCGCTGAATCTGCACAGCGTTAACGCCGCCCGCGATCGCTGGAACCGCTATTCGCTGCTGGCTCTCAACCCGGCGCGTTTCTGCACCCCGCAGCGGATGGCGCAGCCGCTGCGCTACGGCACCTTGACCCGCCATCAGCTCTACAGCGACTTTTTGCACAACAGCCGGGAGGTGACTCTCTATCGCCCGCGCCTGCCGCAGCCGGCGCGCTGGACCCTGATGCTGTTCGATGGCAAAACCTACCAGGATGAATACCACTTCGCCAACGTCCTCGATAGCCTGATCGCCAGCCACGCGCTGCCGCCGATTAACGTGGTGTTTATCGACAGCCTCGACCACCCGCGGCGGGCCAAAGAGCTGCCACCCAATCCCTTCTTCGCCGACTTTATGGCCCACGAACTGCTGCCCTGGCTGCGCCAGCAGGGGCTGAACCCGACGCGACAAAAAACCGTGGTCGCCGGTTCGAGCTACGGCGGCCTGGCCGCTTCATGGGTGGCGCTACGCTATCCGCGCCAGTTTGCCAACGTGCTCAGCCTGTCGGGGTCGTACTGGTGGGCGCCGAAGGGGGAGGAGGCGAGCTGGCTGACGCGGCAGTACCAGCAGTCGCCGCGCTATCCGGTGCGCTTCTGGCTGCAGGCGGGCAAGTTTGAGACCTCGGGGCCGGACGGCGGGATTTATGCCAATACGCTGGAGTTCGAGCAGGTGCTGCGCGACAAAGGCTATCGCGTCAGCTTCCACCCCTCCTCCAGCGGCCACGACTATGCCGCGTGGTGCGAAGCGCTGGTGGCGGGGATGCGCGATTTCACCGGACTAACGCTCAAGGGAAAACCAGCGGCGCCAGACCCAGCGCAACACCAGGTATTCAATCGCGCCCAGCGCTAAAAACCACAGGCAAAACAACAGGGTGTAGAACTGGTTGAGATCGAGCAGGTGAAAGGTCGCAACCAGCTTCTGCGCCAGCGTGAGCCCAAGGGAAGGAGCCGGCAGCAGCAGGCAGGAGAGCAGAGCCAGCAGCAGGATACCGGCGGCAGAGATCAGCGTTTCAAGCGGATGTTTCATTACTTGTTAATCGTCAGTTAAAAAACATATTGTCGGGTAAAATATTCTTTAACGCAATATTATTTCATCGGCTATTATTTACCCTTCGCTGTATTATATCTGATGCCTCATTTTTAATTTTCCTGTTAATTTAAATAGAGACTTTTGTGATTAATTTAATAACGCTTTAATGTAAATTAAAGTCATTATTAGAGCATCGCCTTTACAAAACTATAGGTGCTGTAGCCCACCAGCGTAGCAATCAGGATAGCCAGCACAACGTACAGCGCCAGGCGGCGTCCGCGATAGATTTTAGTCATAATGGCCCTCGTTTAATATAGGTTTATTAATCTTCTGTAATAGTTGGTCTGAGAAACAACTTAACACATATTTTGAATTTTGCGAGAGATTAAAAAATTGCCACTGGATAATCTCGAGCATCCCGTGAAATTATAATCGTTCATTGGCCAGAAATGATTTCAGGCTTTCCGACTCACGGAATTTATAAGGAAAATTTAATTTGAGCAAAATGATAAATCCCCGCAACGCGCCCCCTTCAGGGGAGGCCGCATCCCGTCAGGCTTATCAGCAGACCGTGGCTGAAGTTCTGGCACAGAAAGAGAGTCATGCCGAGGGCCTGACTTCCGCCCAGGCCGCAGAGCGCCTGAAAACCTGGGGCCCTAACGCGCTGCCGGAAAAGAAAGGCAAGCCGGGCTGGCTGCGCTTTCTCGCGCATTTTAACGACGTCCTGATTTTTGTCCTGCTGGCCGCCGCCGCGCTCACCGCGATCATGGGCCACTGGGTGGATACGCTGGTTATTCTTGGCGTCACCGTGATCAACGCCCTGATTGGCCACGTGCAGGAGAGCAACGCCGAAAAATCCCTGCAGGGCATTCGCAACATGCTCTCCAGCGATGCGCGGGTGCAGCGCAACGGCAGGCATGAAACCGTGGCGACCCGCGAGCTGGTGCCGGGGGATATCGTCATTCTGCGCGCCGGCGACCGCGTCCCGGCGGATATGCGCCTGATTGAAACCCACAGCCTGCGGGTGGAGGAGGCGATCCTGACCGGCGAGTCGACGGTGGTGGATAAGACCACCGACGCGCTGCAGGGCGAACTGCCGCTGGGCGACCGCACCAATATGCTGTTCTCCGGCACCACCATCAGCGCCGGTGCCGGCGTGGGCGTGGTGACCGCCACCGGCCAGCAGACCGAGCTCGGCCATATCAACCAGATGATGGCGGGGATTGAGAAGCACCGCACGCCGCTGCTGGTACAGATGGACAAGCTCGGAAAGGCGATTTTCGTCATCATCCTCGCGATGATGGCCGCGCTGTTCATCTTTAGCCTGGCGCTGCGCGACATCCCGCTTGGCGAACTGCTGCTGTCGCTGATTAGTCTCGCGGTGGCGGCGGTACCGGAAGGTTTACCGGCCATCATCTCGATTATTTTATCCCTCGGCGTGCAGGCGATGGCGCGGCAGCGGGCGATTATCCGCAAGCTGCCGACCGTCGAAACCCTCGGGGCGATGACCGTCGTGTGCTCGGATAAAACCGGCACCCTGACGATGAACGAAATGACCGTCAAAGCGATCGTGACCGCCGACTGCTGCTACCGCGTCGAAGGCGACAGCTACGAGCCGCGGGGCGATATCTGCCTCGAAGGCAGCGACGAGCCGGTGCAGATTAAGCCGGGCAGCGTGCTGGAAACCTGGCTGCGGACCATCGACCTGTGCAACGACAGCCAGATTATCCAGGACGAACGCGGGCTGTGGGGCATTACCGGCGGACCGACCGAAGGCGCGCTGAAAGTGCTGGCGGCGAAAGCGCAGCTGGCGCCGGTTGAAACGCGCCTGATAGCCAAAATTCCGTTCGACTCGCAGTACAAATATATGGCCACCCTGCAGCAGATTGGCGACGAAGAGCGGGTGCTGATTACCGGCGCGCCGGACGTTATCTTCGCCATGTGCCGCCAGCAGATGAGCAAGCAGGGCGCGGTGCCGTTCGAGCTGCAGTACTGGGAAGATGAGATGGCGCGCTTCGCCCGCCAGGGCCTGCGCATGGTTGCCGCCGCCGGCAAACCGGCGACCGCCGGCAGCACTACGCTGACCCACGATGACCTGAGCGAAGGCCTGGTATTCCTCGGCATCGCCGGGATGATGGACCCGCCGCGTCCGGAGGCCATCGAGGCCATCCACGCCTGCCAGAACGCGGGGATCCGCGTGAAGATGATCACCGGCGATCACCCGCAGACGGCGATGAGCATTGGCCAGATGCTGGGGATCACCAACAGCAGCCAGGCGATGACCGGCTACCGTCTGGAGCACATGGATGACGCCGAGCTGGCACAAGCCGCCGTCGAGTACGATATTTTCGCCCGTACCAGCCCGGAGCATAAGCTGCGGCTGGTGAAAGCCCTCCAGGAGAGCGGCGAAGTGGTCGGGATGACCGGCGACGGCGTCAACGACGCGCCGGCGCTGCGTCAGGCCGACGTCGGCATCGCCATGGGGATCAAAGGGACGGAGGTCACCAAAGAAGCCGCCGATATGGTGCTGACCGACGACAACTTTGCCACCATCGCCAGCTCGGTCAAAGAGGGGCGTCGGGTCTACGACAACCTGAAGAAGACCATCCTGTTTATCATGCCCACCAACCTGGCGCAGGGGCTGCTGATTATCATCGCCCTGCTGGCGGGGAACATTATTCCGCTGACGCCGGTGCTGATTCTGTGGATGAACATGGCGACCTCCGCCACGCTCTCCTTCGGCCTCGCCTTTGAAGTCGCCGAGCGCAACGCCATGAACCGTCCGCCGCGTAAAACCGGTCAGCACGTGATGGACGCCTTTGCCGTCTGGCGGGTGGCGTTTGTCGGCACGATGATCGCCGTCGCCGCCTTTATCCTTGAGGCCTGGCTGGCGCCGCGCGGCCACAGCCCGGAGTTTATCCGCACCGTGCTGCTGCAGATGCTGGTGACCGCCCAGTGGGTCTATATGATCAACTGCCGCAGCAGCGACAGCTTCTCCCTCAATATGGGCCTGCTGCGGAATAAAGGTATCTGGCTGGTGAGCGGCGTGCTGCTGCTGATGCAGCTGGTCATTATCTACGTCCCGCTGATGCAGACGATGTTCGGTACCGAAGGGCTGCCGCTGCGCTACTGGTTTGTCACTCTTGCCATCGGCATGGTGATGTTCCTGGTGGTGGAGGTTGAGAAGCGCCTGACCCGCCGTTGGCGTAAAACCGCCTGAACCTTCGCGCCCCTCCCCTCCGGGAGGGGCGCGATAACGTCAGCAAGGAATTCCCCCTATGAAAAAAATGTTCCGCTGCGCCTTCCTGGCCTGCGGCCTGGTCGGCTACGCCCTCAGCGCCGCCGCGGCACCGGCAATTCCGGTTCGCGTGGCGACCGTCGAGCGCGCCGCCCACGTCGATGAGCGGCAGATCCCCGGACGCGTCGAGGCGATTCACGCGGTCGAGATCCGCGCCCGTACCGAAGGCGCCATCGTCGAGCGCCACTTCGCAGACGGCCAGTACGTCAGGCAGGGCGACCGCCTCTTTACCCTCGATGACGCCCAGCCGCGCGCCGCGCTGGCGCTGGCCCAGGCCGAGCTGAAAAGCGCCCGGGCTTCGCTGCGCCAGGCCGAACAGCTGCTGAGCCGCTACCAGCGTCTGAAAAACAACCACTCGATTAGCCGCAATGATGTCGATAACGCGCAGATGCAGCGCGACGTCGCCGCCGCCGCGGTGGAGCAGGCGCAGGCGCGCGTTGCCGCGCAGCAGATTACGCTCGGCTACACCCGCATTGATTCGCCGGTGACCGGGCGCGTGGGCCACAGCCTGTTTCACGTCGGCAGCCTGGTGAATCCGGCCAGCGGCACGCTGGTGGATATCGTGCAGCTCGACCCGATCCGCGTCTCTTTTGCCTTAGATGAAAACGCTTTTTACAGTAAGGCGGGGCAGCATGACGATATCGGCGCGCTGAAGCAGGCGTGGCAGGCGTTGATTGCCCCCGGCGGCGTGCGCGAAGAGGGGGTGCTGACCTCGGTGGATAACCGCATCGACAGCCGCACCGCCAGCGTCGTGATGCGCGCCGAATTTGCCAATCCGCAGCATCGCCTGCTGCCGGGCGGCAGCGTGACGGTGATTTTGCGCCCGCGCCAGCAGCAGGAAAGCCTGACCATCCCGCTGGCGGCGGTGCAGCAGGACGCGCAGGGCTTCTACAGCTGGGTGCTGACGGAAAATAACACCGCCGCCCTGCGTCGGCTGACGCTCGGCGAGCAGCAGGGACAGCGCTACGCGGTCGCGCAGGGGCTGGATGTCGGCGAGCGCGTGGTGACGGAAGGCGTACAGCGCCTGCGTGACGGCGCCGCCGTTGTGCTACTGAAATAAGAAAGGAGAAGGGATGCTGACGTTTTTTATCCGTCGCCCGCGCTTTGCGATGGTGATTGCGCTGCTGATAACCTTTGCCGGCGCGGTGGCGCTGAAGCTGATTCCGGTTGAGCAGTATCCACAGATTACGCCGCCGGTGGTGAGCGTCAGCGCCAGCTGGCCGGGCGCCAGCGCGGCAGACGTGGCCGAGGCCATCGCCGCGCCGCTGGAAACCCAGCTCAACGGCGTTGACCATATGCTCTATATGGAGTCCACCAGCTCCGACGAGGGGACCTACAGCCTGAGTCTGACCTTCGCGGCCGGTACCGACGCCGACCTGGCGGCGATCGACGTGCAAAACCGCGTCTCGCAGGCGGTGGCGCAGCTGCCCGCTGAGGTGCAGCAGAACGGGGTGCAGGTGCGCAAGCGGGCGACCAATTTGCTGATGGGGATCAGCCTCTATTCGCCGACGGAAACGCTCTCGCCGCTGTTTGTCAGCAACTATGCCAGTACCCAGGTGCGCGAAGCGCTGGCCCGGCTGCCGGGCGTCGGCGAGGTGCAGATGTTCGGCGCCCGCGACTACAGCATGCGCGTCTGGCTGCGTCCGGATCGCATGAATGCGCTCAACGTCACCAGCGAAGATATTGCCCAGGCGCTGCGCGAGCAGAACGTGCAGGGCGCCGCCGGACAGGTGGGGACGCCGCCGGTCTTTAACGGCCAGCAGCAAACGCTGACCATCAACGGTATTGGGCGCCTGAGCGATGCGGCAAGCTTCGGCCAGATAGCGATCCGCAGCGGCGAGCAGGGGCAGCTGGTGCGCCTGGCCGAGGTAGCAACCATCGAGCTCGGCGCCCGCAGCTACAGCTCCGGCGCGCAGCTTAACGGCCGCGACTCGGCCTATCTGGGGGTTTATCCGACGCCGACCGCCAACGCGCTGCAGGTAGCCAGCGCGGTGCGCGCCGAGCTCACGCGGCTACACGCGCGCTTCCCGCCGGATCTCACCTGGGAGGTGAAGTTCGACACCACGCGTTTTGTGTCGGCGACAATCAAAGAGATTGGCGTTTCGCTGGTGCTCACCCTGCTGGCGGTAGTCGCGGTGGTTTCGCTGTTCCTGCAAAGCTGGCGGGCGACGCTGATCGTCGCGCTGGCGATCCCGGTCTCGCTGATCGGCACCTTTGCGGTGCTCTATCTGCTGGGCTACAGCGCCAATACCCTCAGCCTGTTTGCGGCGATCCTCGCCCTGACGATGGTGGTGGACGATGCCATCGTGGTGGTGGAGAGCGTCGAGAGCCAGATGGCGGAAGGCCTGGGCCGCCTTGAGGCCACCGCCCAGGCGCTGCGCCAAATCGCCGGGCCGGTTATTGCCACCACCCTGGTGCTGCTGGCGGTGTTCGTGCCGGTGGCGCTGCTGCCGGGCATCGTCGGCGAGCTCTATCGCCAGTTTGCGGTCACCCTCTCCACGGCGGTCACGCTGTCGAGCGTGGTGGCGCTGACGCTGACGCCGGCCCTCTGCGCGCTGCTGCTGCGCCCGCGTCCGGCGCAGCCTGCGGCCGTCTGGCGGCTGTTCAATCGCGGCCTTGATGGCCTGCGCGACGGCTACGGGGCGATCGTCGCCCGCATGAACCGCCGTCCGTGGCTGGCGCTGGCGGCGGTCGCGCTGGCCGCCGGGGCGGTGGCGTTCAGCTTCAGCAGCATGCCGAAGGGCTTTCTGCCCGAGGAAGATCAGGGCTACTTTTTCGCCAGCGTCCAGCTGCCGGAGGCGGCTTCGCTGGAGCGCACCGAGGCGGTGATGTCCCAGGCGCGCGAGCTGCTGCTGGCCAACCCGGCGGTGGAGGACGTCATTCAGGTGTCGGGCTTCAATATTTTGAACGGCACCAGCGCCTCAAACGGCGGGTTTATCTCGGTGATGCTGAAAGACTGGCACCGGCGGCCGCCGCTGGAGCAGGTGATGAGTAAGCTGCAGGGACAGCTGCTGGCCCTGCCGGAGGCGACGATTATGGCCTTTGCGCCGCCGACGCTGCCGGGGTTGGGCAATGCCTCGGGCTTTAACCTGCGCATTCTGGCCCAGGCCGGGCAGTCGTCGGCGGAGCTGGAGCGCGAGGCGCTGCAGGTACTGCAAATCGCCAACCAGCATCCGCAGCTGAGCCGGGTCTTTACCACCTGGAGCAGCAGCGTGCCGCAGCTGACGCTTACCGTTGACCGCGATCGCGCCGCCCGCCTGGATGTCCCGGTTTCGCGGATCTTCAGCAGCCTGCAGACGGCATTTGGCGGCACCCGCGCCGGGGACTTTAGCATCAATAATCGGGTCTACCACGTGGTGATACAAAACGAGATGCAGTGGCGCGAGCGGGCGGAGCAGATAAGCGAGCTCTACGTGCGCAGCAACCACGGCGAGCGGGTGCGGCTGAGCAATCTGGTCACCGTTACCCCGGCGGTGGGGGCGCCCTTTATCCAGCAGTACAATCAGTCCCCGTCGGTTTCGATAAGCGGATCGGCGGCTGAGGGCGTCAGCAGCCGGGCGGCGATGGCGGCAATGGCGGCGATTCTACAGGCCCATCTGCCGCAGGGTTACGACTACGCCTGGAGTGGGATCTCGTGGCAGGAGCAGCAGACCGGCAACCAGGCTATCTGGATCGTGCTGGCGGCGGTGGCGATGGCGTGGCTGTTCCTCGTCGCGCAGTATGAAAGCTGGACGCTGCCGGCGAGCGTGATGCTGTCGGTGCTGTTCGCCATCGGCGGGGCGCTGCTGTGGCTGTGGGCAGCCGGCTACGCCAACGACGTGTACGTGCAGATTGGCCTGGTGCTGCTCATCGCGCTGGCGGCGAAGAACGCGATCCTGATCGTCGAGTTTGCCCGCGCGAAGCGCGAAGAGGGGATGCCGATAGCCGATGCCGCCCGGGAAGGGGCCACCCGCCGCTTCCGCGCGGTGCTGATGACCGCGGTCTCGTTTATTATCGGGATCGTGCCGATGATGTTCGCCACCGGCGCCGGGGCGCAGAGTCGGCGGATTATCGGCACCACCGTGTTCAGCGGCATGCTGGTGGCGACGGTAATCGGCATTCTGTTTATCCCCACGCTGTTCGTTCTCTTTCAGCGCCTGCGGGAGTGGGGGCACCGCCGGATGTCGGCACGGCGCTAGCGGGCTTCCACCGTAATCATGCTGACGAACGGATGGTACTGCCAGGGCACGCCGCCGCCCTGCTGGTACATTTTCGAAATGGTGCCGTCGAGGTAGAGCATCTGCCGGACGTTGAGCTTTGACTGCGCGTAGCAGGCGAAATCGTAGAAGTTGGTTTCGCGCTCGCTGAGCATGAATATCACCTGACCCTGGCGGGTGAGGCCGACGCCGTTGCGCAGCTTGCGCGATCCGGCGGACGGCTTCAGCCGCCAGTTTATCCTGCCGTTTTCAATCAGCATCGGGCCGGACTGCACGGCGTAATCGATGGCCGGCGACGGCCGGTATTTATCGATGCTGACGATCCCCGCCTGCTGGCCTTTAACAAAAAAGACCCCGCCGGGACGAATGAAAAAGTTGCCGCCGCCGGAGGCGCGGTTGAGCGCAACCCTCTGTTTGCCCTTTTCGATATAGAGCCCCAGCGGCGCATAGGCCTTATCGTAAATCCCGCCGTTCATCGCCATCCGCACCCGGCCGTCGCGGTTGATATCCGCCAGCAGCGATCGCAGGGAGCCCCAGGCGCTGCCGTCGCCGTTTTTCCAGTACATGGCGATCCGCTCCTGCTGCGGATTGACGGCGTAGCTTTGCAGCGTCAGCGACGGGTCGGTGAGGGCGCATTTTGCGGCGGCAAAGGCCGAAAACGGCAACAGCATAAGCGCGACGAGTCGCGGCGAGAGGCGCGGGGGCATGGGCATTCCTTGAGGCGGCAGAGGCGGGCAGTATACCTTTTTGCCACCGCTACGCCGCCCAGATCTCGCAGTGCTTTTGCACCAGGCCGATCAGCGAGCCGCCGTTGGCGACAAATTCGCGCATCCGCTGGGCCTCGCTGCGATCCTGCTGCGCCTGGCGCACGATGGCGTCAAGGGCGCTGGTGGCGTTGAGCCTGTGGGCGAAAGGTGCCAGGCGCTCCGCCAGGCGTAAAATCTCTTCCCGAATGCTGCGCTGCTCGCCGGAGTGGACGTCGGTGACGATCCCCTCAAGGCCGTAGCGGCAGGCCTGGTAGCGGTTGAAGGGATAGAGCAGATAGTCCTCGGCCTGCGGCTTAAACGGCCTTTCCGCCAGCAGCCAGCAGGCAATTATCTGAATATAGCCGGCGATATTCACCGCCTGCGCCACGGTCAGCGGGGTATCCATCACCCGCACCTCAACGGTGCCGAAGCGCGGGCTGGGGCGGATGTCCCAGTGCAGGTCCTTCATGCTGTCGATCATGCTGGTATAGCTGAGGCGCCGGAACAGCCCGTTAAACGCCTGCCAGCTGGTAACCCACGGCATCGGACCGTTGTCGGGGTAGGCGGAAAAGAGGTTCAGACGGGCGGTGGCGAAGCCGCTGTCGGCCCCGTCGAGCCAGGGCGATGCCGCGTTAAGGGCAACGAAATGCGGCACGAAGCGCGACAGCCCGTGGACAAGGTAAATCGCATCGTCGCCGTTTTGGCAGCCAACGTGGACGTGCTGGCCGAACACCGTTGACTGCTGGGCGAGGTAGCCAAAGTGCTCGACGGTTTTCAGGTAGCGCGGGTTGCTGCTGATCTGCTGGCGCTGCCAGGCCTGGAACGGATGGGTGCCGCCGCCGCAGATTTGCAGATGCTGCTGCGCGCCGGCGCGCAGTATCTCCTGCTGAATAGTCGTCAGCTGCGCCATCGCCTGGTGGATGTCGCGGCAAATCCCGGTCGCCACCTCCAGCATGCTTTCGGTGATGTCGTGCTTCACCTCCCCGGCGGGAATGGCGTCCTCCACGGCGGCAATCAGCGCCGAGGAGTCCTGGCTCAGATCGTATCCCGGCGGGTTGACCACCTGCAGCTCCAGCTCGATACCGAGCGTAAAAGGCGCCGAAACGTGAAAATCAGGTAATGACATGGCGATTCCTTGCGTACGGATATGCAGGAAGTATAGGTAAAATTTCTCCGGCTTAGCGTCGGCCCCCGTCAGTCGATCGGCGCGAGCCCTTATAAATAAAGCAGAATTATGAATTTATTTTATATTAAGTTGCGCTGCGTTATTATTACCTGCCGCGACAAAATAGGCTGGTGCAGTTTTGCAACATATTTCACAACGGCGGTGCGCAAGCATAAGCTGTTATTATTTTATCAATACATATCATGTAGATAGCATAATTTATTCTTATTTTATAAGCGCTTTCACACTTATTTTCCTTGCTTTCATAAGTGGTATGCATCTTGCCTGTTAAATAACGACTTTTTATTTAACAGGGACAATGTGATGCTCAAAAATACCTTACCTTTGCGTAAACGCCGCCCCCTCGTCGCCGCGGCCGGCGCGCTGGCGCTGCTGACCTCCCTGCAGGCGAGCGCCTCAACGCTGCGGATCGCGATGACCGCCGCCGATATCCCGTTAACCCTCGGCCAGCCTGACCAGGGCTATGAAGGCAACCGCTTTACCGGCATCCCGCTGTATGACGCGCTGGTGGAGTGGGACCTCTCGCAGGGGGAGAAACCGAGCGGACTGGTGCCGGGCCTGGCGACGGAGTGGCACGTCGATCCGCAAAATCAAACCCGCTGGATCTTTACCCTGCGCCCCGGGGTGAAGTTTCATGACGGCACCGAGGTTAACGCCGACGCCATCGTCTGGAACGTCGATAAGGTCCTGAACAAAACGGCCCCGCAGTATGCGCCAGGGCAGATCGGCAATACGCTGTCCCGCATGCCGACGCTAACCGGGGCCGAAAAAATTGACGATCGCACCGTGGCGCTCACCACTTCCGAAGCCGATGCCCTGCTGCCGTACAATATTACCAACCTGTTTATCGTCTCGCCGACGGCATGGCAGAAGCTGTATGCCGCGGTGCCGGCCAGCGCCGGCGATACCGCCGCGCGCAGCAAGCTGGCGTGGACGGAGTTCGCCGCCCACGCGGTGGGCAGCGGCCCGTTCAAAATGGAAAAACTGGTTCCCCGCCAGCAGCTGATCCTCGATAAAAACCCGGACTACTGGAATAAAGATCGCATCCCGCGGGTCGATAAAGTGGTGCTGATCCCGCTCCCGGAGGCCAACGCCCGCACCGCGGCGCTGCTGTCGAAGCAGGTGGACTGGATTGAGGCCCCGGCCCCGGACGCGGTGGATCAAATTAAATCCCAGGGCTTTAAAATCTACGCCAACACCCAGCCGCACCTGTGGCCGTGGCAGTTCTCATTCGAAAAGGGCTCGCCGTGGCAGGATATTCGCGTGCGCAAGGCGGCCAACCTGTGCCTTAACCGCGCGGAGCTGAAGAGCTACCTCGGCGGCTATATGACCGAAGCGACCGGCGTCTACGAGGCCGATAGCCCGTGGCACGGCAAGCCCACTTTCCAGATCAAATATGACCCGGAAACCGCCCGTAAGCTGATGACCGAAGCCGGCTACAGCGCCGGTAAACCGCTGCACGTCACCGTCGCCACCTCGGCCTCCGGCTCCGGACAGATGCAGCCGCTGCCGATGAACGAGTACATTCAGCAGAGCCTGAAAAGCTGCTTCTTTAACGTCGACATCAAGGTGACCGAATGGAACACCCTGTTCACCAACTGGCGCCTCGGGGCAAAAGACCCTTCGGCAAAAGGCATTGATGCCATCAACGTCAGCGCGGCGGTTAACGACCCTTACTTCGGCATGATCCGCTTCTCGACCGCCAAAGCGTTCCCGCCGGTGGCGACCAACTGGGGCTACTTCTCCACCCCGGAGACCGAAAAGCTGGCGACCGCGGTGAAGCACGCCTTTACCCCCGATGAGATGAATAAGGCGGCCGGCGAGCTGCACGCCGCGCTGGTGGACCAGGTGCCGTTCCTGTTCGTCGCGCACGACGTGGGGCCACGGGCCATTTCGCCGGCGGTGAGCGGCGTGGTGCAGCCGCAGAGCTGGTTTATCGATCTCAGCCTGGTAAGTAAGAAAGAGTAATCGTGACGGGAGCCAAAGATGATCAATACGCTGCTGTACCGCGTTCTGCTGGCCGTGCCGACCATGCTCGGCGTGGCGATAATCTGTTTTATGCTGGTGCAGATCGCGCCGGGGGACCCGCTGGTGTCGGTGATGCCGCCGGACGCCTCGGAGGCGCTGCGCCAGACGCTGATGCAGGCCTACGGTTTTGATAAACCGCTGCCGCTGCAGTTCGTTCACTGGCTGTGGCGAGCGCTGCACGGCGACCTGGGGATGTCGGTCGCTACCGGCCGCCCGGTGATCGGCGAAGTGATGACCGCCGTCAGCTACTCCCTGCGCCTGGCGCTGCTGGCGACGATTATCGGCTTCGTGCTCGGCAGCCTGTTCGGCTTTGTCGCCGGCTATTTTCGCAACAGCATTATCGATCGCCTGGCATCGGTGCTGTCGGTGTTTGGCGTCAGCGTGCCGCACTACTGGCTGGGAATGCTGCTGGTGATCGCCTTTAGCGTCAAGCTGGCGGTCCTGCCCGCCACCGGCGGCGGGCCGATCGGCGAAATCGGCTGGCAGTGGGACTGGCAGCATCTGCAGTTTATGCTGCTGCCGGCGATAACCCTGTCGGTTATCCCGACCGGGATCATCGCCCGCACCGTGCGCTCGCAGGTGGCCGATATTCTCAGCCAGGAGTTTATCGTCGGGCTGCGTGCCCGTGGCCTTGGCGAATCGCGCATTTTCCTCCACGTGGTAAAAAATGCCGCCCCCACCGCGCTGGCGGTGATGGGGCTGCAGGTGGGCTATCTGATGGGCGGCTCGATTCTGGTGGAAACGGTGTTCTCGTGGCCCGGCACCGGCCTGTTGCTCAACACCGCTATCTTCCAGCGCGATCTGCCGCTGCTGCAGGGCACCATCTGGGTGCTGGCGCTGTTCTTCGTACTGCTCAATCTGCTGGTGGATATGCTGCAAACCGCCCTCGACCCGCGCATTAAGAGGAGCTAACCATGGTGGATACCTTGACGACAAAAGCGCGACCCGCATCCGTGGCCATCCCCGCCCGCCAGGGCTACTGGCACGGCGTATTCCGCCGCCTGCTGCGCGATCCCGGCGGCGTGGCGGTCGGGTCAATCATCCTGCTGCTGCTCATTCTGGCACTGTTTGGCCCGTGGCTGATCGCAAAAGACCCTTACCAGACGTCGATGTTTCTGCGCCTGAAGCCGATTGGCACCGACGGCTTCCCGCTGGGCTCCGACGAGCTGGGCCGGGATATGCTGTCGCGGCTGATCCTCGGCACCCGGCTGTCGCTGTTTATGGGGATTGTCCCGGTGGTCTTCGCCTTTTTCATCGGCGGCGCTATCGGCATTGTTGCCGGCTACGCGGGCGGCAAAACTAACACTATCATCATGCGCACCGTCGACGTGTTTTACGCCTTTCCCTCGGTGCTGCTGGCGATCGCGCTCTCCGGCGCGCTGGGCGCCGGCATCGGCAATGCGCTGCTGTCATTAACGCTGGTATTTGTCCCGCAGGTGGCGCGCATCGCCGAAAGCGTCACCGCCCAGGTGCGGCACATGGACTATATCGACGCCGCCCGGGCAACCGGGGCCAGCGCGCTGACCATTATCCGCGTTCAGGTATTGGGCAACGTGCTGGGGCCGATCTTCGTCTTCTCAACCGGTTTAATTTCGGTCTGCATGATCCTCGCCTCCGGGCTCTCGTTCCTTGGCCTCGGCGTGCGTCCGCCCGAGCCGGAGTGGGGATTGATGCTCAACACGCTGCGCACGGCGATTTACACCCAGCCGTGGGTGGCGGCCCTGCCGGGATTGATGATTTTTATCACCTCCATTTCGTTCAATATCCTCGCCGACCGCCTGCGCGCGGCGATGGCGATCAAGGAGTAAACGATGCAACCTTTTGTCAATATTGACCTCGGCGGCCCGGCCCAGCCGCTGCTGCAGGTCAACAATCTGTTGAAGTACTTTCGCGCCGGTGGCGGAAAGGGACATGAAGTGGTGCAGGCGGTGGATGACGTCAGCTTTACGGTGGTCAAAGGCGAAACGCTGGGCGTCGTCGGGGAGTCGGGCTGCGGGAAATCAACCACCGCGCGGCTGCTGATGCAGCTCCTGAACCAGGATCGCGGCGAGCTGGTTTTCGACGGGCTGGAGGTGGGATCGTCCCGCCTGCCGATGAAAGAGTACCGTCGCCAGGTGCAGATGGTGTTTCAGGATAGCTACGCCTCGCTCAACCCGCGGATGACCATGGAGGAGAGCATCGCCTTCGGCCAGCGCGTGCACGGCGTCGGCGCGAAGGAGGCCAGCGAGTACGCGCGCTATCTGCTGGCGCACGTGGGACTTGAGCCGGGGCGCTTCGCCCACCGCTATCCGCACGAGCTCTCCGGCGGCCAGCGCCAGCGGGTGAATATTGCCCGCGCGCTGGCGATGAAGCCGCGGCTGGTGATCCTCGACGAAGCGGTTTCGGCGCTGGATAAATCGGTAGAGGCGCAGGTGCTGCAGCTTTTGCAGGAGCTGAAGCGCACGCTGGAGCTGACCTACGTATTTATCAGCCACGACCTGCACGTGGTGCGCTGGCTGTCGGACCGGATCCTGGTGATGTATCTCGGCGAGGTGGTGGAAATCGGGCCGGCGGAGCAGCTGTTTACCGCTTCTGCCCATCCCTATACCCGGGCGCTGCTGAGTTCGATGCCGTCGATGGACCCGCAAAACCGCACCCTGACCTCGCCGCTCAGCGGCGATCCGCCCAGCCCGATTTCCCCTCCGGCGGGCTGCCGCTTCCATACCCGCTGCCCGCACGCCAGAACGGTCTGCGCCGAGGTGAAACCCACTCTCGAAAGCGTGGGGGAGGGGCACCAAAGCGCCTGCCTGATGGCGCAGCCGGCGTCGCCCTGGCATCAGGCTGTCACCGTACGGGAGGTGCGCCATGTCGCATGAAGCCTTTGTCCATATCCGCGATCTGCGGGTTGAGTTCCGCCGCGACGGTCAGACGATCAATGCGGTCAACGGCGTCTCTTTTGATGTGCAAAAGGGCGAGGTGCTGGCGCTGATTGGCGAGTCTGGCTCCGGAAAAAGCGTGACCCTCAGGGCGCTGATGCGCCTGCATCCGCCTAAAAGCAGCGTTCTTTCCGGAACCCTGCGGGTGGATGGCGAAGCGGTGCTGGAGATGAACGCTTCCCGGCTGCGGCGCTATCGCGGCGCGCGCTGCGCCATGATATTTCAGGAGCCGCTGCTGGCCTTCGACCCGGTCTATACCGTCGGGCAGCAGATTAGCGAAGGCCTGCGCCGCCACGAAGGGCTTTCGCGCCCGGCGGCAAGGGCGCGGGCGCTGGAGGCGCTGCGTCAGGTGCGCATTCCGAGCCCCGAGCGGCGGCTGGATGCCTATCCGCACGAGATGTCCGGCGGGATGCGCCAGCGGGCGATGATCGCCCTCGCGCTGTCGTGCAACCCGCAGCTGCTGCTGGCGGATGAGCCGACCACCGCCCTCGACGCGACGGTGCAGATCCAGATCCTGATCCTGCTGCGCGAGCAGCAAAAGGAGCGCGGGCTGTCGATTATCTTTGTTACCCACGACATCGGCGCGGCGGTGGAGATTGCCGACCGCGTGGCGGTGATGTACGCCGGGCGCATCGTCGAAGAGGCGTCGATGGAGGATATTCTCTACCGTCCGCGCCACCCTTATACCCAGGTTCTGCTGGGCAGCCGCCCGAAAGAGGGGCTGAAAAAAGGCGATGCCCTGCGCTGTATCCCCGGTTCGCCGCCGGATCTGGCGCGCCTGCCGGCGGGCTGCGCGTTTGCCGACCGCTGTCCCCACGCGAGGGCGGCCTGCGGGCAAAGCCAGCCGGCGACGGAGCAGGCTGGCGAGCGCCACGTGGTGAGCTGCCATCGCTGGCGGGAGCTGGCCGCCAGCGTCGAGAGCCCGGCGCAGTACGCCTGAATTCATTAAGGAGACAAGCATGCAGGATGATATTCGCGCGTTTATGCCCTATCCGGCGCACCCGGTGCCGCACGCGCACGGCGGGCCGCTGAGCGGCATGACCTTTGCGGTAAAAGATCTGTTCGACGTGGCGGGCTACCCGACCGGCGGCGGCAATCCGCATCTGCTGGCGCTCTCGGGGATTAAAAGCCGCACCGCGCCGGTCGTGCAGAGGCTGCTGGATAGCGGCGCCCGCTTTATGGGTAAAACCCACACCAGCGAGCTGGCCTATTCGATGAGCGGCCACAACATGCATTACGGTACCCCGCGCAACGGCGCGGTGCCGAATCACATCCCCGGCGGCTCCTCTTCGGGGTCGGCCTCGGCGGTCTCCAGTGTGGTCTGCGATTTTGCTCTCGGCACCGACACCGGCGGCTCGGTGCGCACGCCGGCGAGCTACTGCGGGCTGTTCGGCCTGCGCCCCAGCCACGGGGGGATCTCCCTCGACGGCTGCCAGCCGCTGTGCGCCACCATGGATACCTGCGGCTTCTTTGCCCGCTCGGCGGAGGTCTTTCGCGCCGTCGCCGAATGTCTGCTCGGCGGCGAGCGCCCGGCGGTAGATGGCGTCAGGCTGACCAGCCACGAGGCGCTGTTTTCGCGCCTGCCGCTGCGCAGCCAGCAGGCGCTGCTGCCGGTACGCCAGCGTCTGGGCCGCGCTTTTGGCGAAATCGCCTCGCTCAGCGCACCGCTGCCGGACGTCGACGAGATCTATCTCGCCTTCCGCCAGATCCAGGGTTATGAAGCCTGGCAGGCGCAGGGAGAGACGATTGAGCGCTACGGGCTGCAGCTGGGGCCGGACGTGCGCGAGCGCTTTCTGTGGGGAAAAGCGGTGACGGCGGCACAGTTCGACAGCGCCTGTCAGCTGCGGGCCCGCTTCAGCGACTGGTGGGATCGGCAGTTGGGCGAGGCCATCTTAGTGCTGCCGACGGTGCCAGACGGCGCGCCGCTGCTGACGGCGCAGGCCGCTGAAATTGAGGCGGTACGCCGCCTGTCGCACGATCTGCTGCTGATTTCCGTGATGACCCGGCGCCCGCAGGTGACGCTGCCGGTCGCTCAGGTGGGCGGCCTGCCGCTGGGTATTTCATTTTTGGGGCCGCGCGGCAGCGATCGTCTGCTGGTCGAGCTGGCCGCCGCATTTATGCAAGGAGAAGACCATGAGCAGTGATGTCCTTTTTACCCCGGTTGCCGGGATTGACGCCGGCCGGGTCAACGGCGAACGGCTGTGGGATTCGTTAATGGCGCTGGCGGAGATTGGCGCCACGGCGAAAGGCGGCTGCTGCCGCCTGACCTTAACCGATCTCGACCGGCAGGGGCGGGATCTGGTGATCGGCTGGGCGAAAGCGGCCGGGATGAGCGTTAGCGTGGATAAAATCGGCAACGTCTTTATGCGCCGGGAAGGGCGTAACCCGCAGCTGCCGCCGATCGTTTCCGGCAGCCATATCGATACCCAGCCCACCGGCGGCAAGTTTGACGGCAACTACGGCGTGCTGGCGGCGCTGGAGGTGGTGCGCACGCTCAACGATCTTGAGATCGAAACCGAAGCGCCGATTGAAGTGGTGTTCTGGACCAACGAGGAGGGCTCGCGCTTTGTGCCGGTGATGATGGGCTCCGGGGTCTTTGCCGGCGTGTTTGCGCTGGAAGAGATCTATGCCGTACAGGATGCGGAAGGGAAAACGGTAGGCGAAGAGCTGGCGCGCATTGGCTATATCGGCAGCCAGACGCCGGGGGAGCGGCCGATCGGCGCCTACTTTGAAGCGCATATTGAGCAGGGCCCGATCCTCGAAGCCGAAGAGAAGGTGATTGGCGTAGTGCAGGGCGTGCTGGGCATTCGCTGGTACGACTGCGTGGTCAGCGGCCAGGAGTCACACGCCGGGCCGACGCCGATGCGGCTGCGCAAAGATGCCCTGCAGGTGGCTACCCACATTATGCAGGAGGTAGTGGCGATCGCCGGGCGCAGCGAAGAGGGGCGCGGGACCGTGGGCCGGGTGCAGGTCTATCCGAACAGCCGCAACGTGGTGCCGGGCGAAGTGACCTTCTCTATTGATATGCGCAATCTCAGCGACGCGCTGGTGGATGAGATGGACCGCCAGCTGCGGGAGTTTATCGGCAAAATCGAGCAGGAGAGCGGCCTCGCGGTGGCGCTAAAGGAGGTCAGCCACTATCCGGCGGCGCCGTTCCACGCCGAGTGTCAGGCGGCGATTGCCGCAGCGGCCCAGCGGCTGGGCTATCCGGCCCGCGAGATCGTCTCCGGCGCCGGGCATGACGCGGTCTATATGAGCTATCTGGCGCCCACCGGCATGATTTTTATCCCCTGCAAGGACGGCATCAGCCATAACGAAATCGAGTACGCCTCGCCGGAGCACGTCACCGCCGGCGCTAACGTGCTGCTGCAGGTGATGCTGCAGTACGCCCGGGCGCTATAGCCCGACCCGCGCAACGGTAGCCCTTAGCCGGGCTACCCCATCTGCTCCAGCTGGCCGCACAGCACTTCAACTCCCTGCTCGATGGCGTCGGGGTTGATGGCGTGAAACCCCATGCGAAAGAAGTTATCCGGCGGCGCGTCGCTGAGAAAATGGCGCGCGCCGGGCTCAATCAGCACTCCCGCATGGGCGGCGCGCCAGGTGAGCTGCTGGGTATTGATATGTTCCGGCGTCGCCAGCCAAAAGGCGTTGGCGTACTCGCTGCCGGGGATGATCCGGCACTCCGGGAGATGGTTCTGCAGAGCGCTATTGAGCCGATCCCAGCGCTGGGCCGAGTCGTAGTGGTAGCGCCGCAGGTGCGTTTCATAGTGCCCCTGGGCGAGGAAGTGCGCCATCTGATACTGAATATTGGTGGGCGGATGGCGATAGATCAGGCGCCGCAGCGCCCGCGCCTCGTCGATAAGATCCGGGTCGGCCACCATAAAGCCCAGGCGCAGCCCCGGGGACAGCGCTTTGGACAGGCTGCTGACGTACACCACCCGCCCGCTGCGATCGCTGGCCTTCAGCGCCGGCAGCGGGTTGAGCATAAAGTTACTCTCCGAATCGTAATCATCCTCCACGATCACCGCGTCGTGGCGCGCGGCGTATTCCAGCAGCTGGCTGCGCCGGGCTTTACTCATCGCCACGCCGGTGGGGACCTGGTGGCCGGGCGTCACGTAGTAGTAATCGCAGGGGGCCTCGTTGAGCACAATCCCTTCGTCATCCACCGGATGCGGCACGATGTCGGCATCCGCCAGCAGGAAGGTATTGATCGCCTCGCGAAAGCAGGGGTTCTCCACGCCGACCCGGGTGGCGGAGGACATCAGCAGGCGGGTGAGCAGGTAGAGCGCGTTCTGTGAACCGAGGGTTATCAGAATTTCATCCGCGGCGGCCACAATCCCGCGCTTCGGCAGCACCCGGGTGCGGATTTGCTCAATCAGCATCGGCACGTCCTGGTCAACGTGATCGACCACCCACGCCGGATCGCGCACGCCGCCGTGCAGCCAGTTGGCCGCCGAGCGCCAGGTGGCCAGCGGGAACTGGCGGGTATCCGGCTGGCCGTAGATAAACGGATAGCGGTAGTTCATCCAGCCGGCGGGTTTGAGAATCGACTCCTGCTGGCTGGGCGTCATCTGCAGCCGGGCGCTCCAGCGTGGTGCAGCGGCCTCGTCCTGCGGTGCACTTTGCACGGCGGCGCCGGCGGCGGGCTGCACATAATCCGGGTGCAGATAGAACCCGCTGCGCGGCCGGCTGATGAGATAGCCTTCGTTGACCAGACTTTCAAAAACCAACGCCGTGGTATTGCGCGAGACCCGCAGCTGGCTGGCCAGCTGACGGCAGGAGGGGAGCGGGGTATCGGCGGCGAAGAAGCCGCTCAGAATGGCGTTAATCAGCGTCTCTCGCACCTGTTCCTGCAGCCCGCGATGCGGGTCGAAATCGACGTGTAAAAGGTGACGGATCATGCTCAGCTCCTTACGCAAAAACGGTATCGGTCATGCTGCAAACTCCATACCACCCTGAAAATGACTGACACATCTGCGCGGCGAATCTGGCTCTATGGGGAAATTGAAAACGCTCCCTACAGTAAGAAACCGTCTATCAGTCGTGGACCGGAACGTCCGTCGGCACATATTTTGCACAACCTTTCCGTGTTCCGGAGTGAACCAGTCTGGCGAATTAATAAGGGGTAGATTGATGAAAAAATCATTGGGTTCAGTTTGTCTGGGGGCCGTGATGGCAATGGCCTTTTCCTGGCATGCCGTCGCCGCCGATCTTCCGGCAATAGAAAAATCGGGCACCCTGAAGGTTGCGACCGAGGATGACTACGCGCCTTTTAACTTTATGAATAACGGCCAGGCGGATGGTTTTAACAAAGATATGCTCGATGAGTTACGCAAGTACGCGAAATTCAACGTTGACCAGAGCATCCTGCCGTGGACCGGCCTGCTGGCGGCGGTCTCAACCGGCCAGTACGATATGGCCCTCACCGGCGCGGTGATCACCGACGACCGGCTGAAGGTGTTTGACTTCACTCCGCCGTGGGCGTCGGCCCAGCACTACTTCGTGAAACGCGCCGGGGACAACTCCCTCGACACCATCGCCGCCCTCAGCGGCAAAAAGGTCGGCCTGCAGGCCGGTAGCGCGCTGCTGGCGCGACTGCCGGAGCTGAAAGCGATGCTGGAGAAAACCGGCGGCAAGCTTGGCCCAGTGGTGGAGTATCCCTCTTATCCGGAAGCCTATGCCGATCTTGCCAACAAGCGCCTTGATTACGTGATTAACGTGGTGATTTCGGTAAACGATCTGGCGAAGTCGAAGCCCAAAGTCTTTGCCAAAGGGCTGGCGGTGTCCGGTCCGGGCTATATGGCGTGGCCTATTCCGAAAAACTCACCGCAGCTTTTGGCCTATATGACCAAATTTATGAACCACATGCATGAAACGGGGCGTCTGGCTGAGCTGCAGAAAAAATGGTTTGGCGAAACCTACGATAACCTCCCGACGGAGGCAATAACCAGTCCTGAGCAGTTCCATAAGCTGGCGGGTCTGTAACACGTCGCGGCGGGTAACCGCCGCCTGTTGATGCGAAGGAGGGCCACATGGATGCAATTTCCTGGCAGTTATTGATTGAAGGCGCGTGGACGACCCTCTGGATTTCGGCCATCGCCATCGCCCTCGGGGTGGTGATTGGCCTGCTGATCGCCCTGGTTCGGATGATGCGAATTCCGCTTGTCGATCAGCTGCTGGTCGTCTATATCAGCCTCGCCCGCGCCACGCCGCTGGTGACGCTGGTGCTGTTTCTGTTCCTTTCGCTACCGACGATGGGGATTAACCTCGATAAGAACCTGTCGGCAATCGTGGCGCTGACGCTGAATACCTCGGCCTTTAACGCCGAGATCTGGCGCAACGCGTTTCGCACTTTCCCCCGCGACCAGCGCGAGGCCGCCGAATCCGTCGGCATGCGGCGCTGGACCTACTTCCGCTACATTATGCTGCCGCAGATGTGGATCGAGAGCCTGCCGGCGCTGGTGAACGAAATGTCCTTTTTGATTAAAGGCAGCCCGGCGATTGCGGTGATTGGGGTGGTGGACCTGACCCGCGTCACTAACCGCATCTCCTCGGTGACCTACGAACCCCTCTCGCCGATCCTCGCCGCGGGGCTGCTGTATGTGGTCATTATCGGGCTGCTGCTGAAGCTGCAGAGTATGGCGGAACGCAAAGCTAAACGCCTGGCGCGCTAAAACAGGAGATCCTATGAATCAGTGGGCCGTTATCTGGTCGGTGCGCGAGAGCTTTATTGCCGGTTTGCTTGCCACCCTTGAACTCTTTATCATCGCGGCGCTGGCCGGTTTATTTATCGGGATTGCGCTGTGCTATCTCAGCGAATATCAGAAGAAGTTCCTTAACCGGCTCATTATTGGCTTCGTCAGCCTGATGCGGGCCATTCCGTTTTTAATTCTCGCCTATCTGCTTTATTACGGACTGCCGGAAATCGGTATTAGCCTCGAGGCCTGGACGGCGGGGCTGGTGGCGCTGATTATTTATCACGGCGCCTATTTCTTTGAAATACTGCGCAGCCAGCGGCGGGTCTTCTCCAGCGGCTATATTGAGGCGGCGGTGGCCCAGGGCTTTTCGCGCTACAAAATATTTACCCGCATTATTCTGCCCAATATCGTTTCGTCGGCGCTGCCGCTGATGGGCAACCAGCTGATTATTTGCCTGAAAGATACCGCCTTTCTGAGCATTATCACCGTCCAGGAAATTACCGCCGCCGCCAACAGCGTCCAGGCGACCTATTTTATCCCGTTCAACGCGTTTATCGTCGCCATTGCGCTCTACTGGGCGATCGGCATTCTGCTGGAGCTGCTGATTAAGCGGCTGAGCGCCTGGGGAGCGAAAAGAGGAATGAGCCATGCCTGATTCAACCGCTGTCAGCATTAAAAACGTCTCCAAACAGTTCGATAATATTGAAGTGCTCCGCGACATCAACCTGACGGTTGAAAAAGGCTCGGTGGTCAGCATTCTGGGGTCGTCGGGCTCCGGAAAATCGACGCTGCTGCGCTGCATGAACTGGCTGGAGCAGCCGGATCGCGGCGAGATCCATATCGGCGGTCTGCGCCTCGGGGTCGATGAACACAGCGGCCGGGCGATGTCCCACCGCCAGCTGTCGAAGGTGCGAGAGCGGGTGGGCATGGTCTTCCAGAGCTTCAACCTGTGGCCGCACCTGACCGTGCAGCAGAACGTCAGCGAAGCCCTGCTGCACGTGAAGGGCATGAAGCGCGGCGAAGCCAACGAGATAGCCCTGCGCCAGCTGGAGAAGGTTGGCATGGCGCACAAGGCCGACGCCTGGCCGATCACCCTCTCCGGCGGGCAGAAGCAGCGGGTGGCGATTGCCCGCTCGCTGGCCATGTCGCCGGAGGTGATCCTGTTCGATGAACCCACTTCGGCGCTGGATCCTGAGCTGGTCAACGAAGTGCTGGGAGTGATGAAAGCGCTGGCGTCCGAGGGCTACACCATGGTGGTGGTGACCCACGAGATGGACTTTGCCCGCCAGGTCTCCGACGAGGTGGTGTTTCTGGAGAAGGGGCTGCTGATCGAGAAAGCGCCGCCGGAGAAGTTCTTCACTAACCCGGACTCCGAGCGGGTGCGGCAGTTTTTGCAGAGCAGCCGCTAGCGCTAAAAAGCCCGGTCGGCTGGCCGACCGGGCTTTCTCAATACGCTGCGTTAATCGCGATCGATGGCGAACGGCTGCCAGGCCTGACGTACCGGCATCACCTCCACGCGGTTGATATTCATATGATCCGGCAGGGTGGCGATATAGAACATCTGCCCGGCAATATCCTGCGCGCTCAGCGGCGTGGTGCCGCGATAGAGGTTATCGGATGCCGCCTGGTCGCCTTTGGTGCGTACCAGAGTGAATTCGGTCTCGGCGATCCCCGGCGCGAGGTCGGTGACCCGCACGCCGGTCCCCAGCAGGTCGCAGCGGAGGTTGTAGCTGAACTGCTTCACGAACGCCTTGCTTGCGCCGTAGACGTGGCTGCCCGGATAGGGCCACTGGCCGGCGATCGAGCCGATGTTGATAATCGATGCCCCGGCGCCGTGCTTAATCAGCGTCGGCAGCAGCGCGTGGGTGACGTTGACCAGCCCGGTGACGTTGGTATCGATCATCGTTTTCCAGTCCTGCAGGTCAACCTTTTGCGCCGGCTGCGGCGCCAGCGCCAGCCCGGCGTTGTTGATTAAGGTTTTAATATCGGCGAAATCCGCCGGCAGCGCGGCCACCGCCGCCTCCACCGCGTCGCTGTCGCGCACGTCGAGCTCGATAATATGCACCGGCACCTTCTGGCTCAGCGCATCCTTTAGCTTCTCCAGCCGCGCCAGACGGCGGCCGCTAAGCACCAGCGACCAGCCGGCCTCGGCAAAAACCTGCGCCGCCGCTTCGCCAAAACCCGAGGTTGCCCCGGTAATAAATACCACGTTGTTGGTCGTCATTTCATTCTCCTGTGTGCCTGGTCCTCCCACTATAAAAACCCGCGGCGGGCACGCACAGGGCCAGTCGTCATGCGGCGATGTGACACCGTGTCACATCGCCTGCCGCGCACTGGCTCTATCCCTTTTTCGCCAATGCGCCCAATGATAGTGACAACAACAACGCCATCAGAGGGGCAGGGTATGAAGCTGGCACTACAAGACGATGTATCGGTAAGCAACGATGACGTACGCCAACTGGATCGCGCTTATGTATTTCACTCATGGTCGATGCAGGGCAATTTGAACCCGCTGGTGATTGCCGGAGCCAAAGGCTGCGAGCTGTGGGATTACGAAGGGAAAATGTACCTTGATTTCAGCAGCCAGCTGGTCAACGTCAATATCGGCTATCAGCATCCTCGGGTGCTGGCGGCGATGAAGGCGCAGCTGGAGGAGCTGGTGACCATCGCGCCGGCTACCGCCAACCTCGCGCGCGGCGAAGCGGCAAAGCGCATCGTCGAGCTGGCGCCGGAAGGCTTTAGCAAGGTGTTCTTCACCAACGCCGGCGCGGACGCCAACGAAAACGCGATCCGCATGGCGCGGCTGTATACCGGGCGCGATAAAGTGCTCTCCGCCTACCGCTCCTATCATGGCAATACCGGCAGCGCCATTGCCGCCACCGGCGACTGGCGCCGGGTGCCGAACGAGTATTCGCGCGGCCACGTTCACTTCTTCAACCCGTACCTCTACCGCAGCGAATTCAATGCCACCAGCGAAGAGGAGGAGTGCCAGCGCGCGCTGGCGCACCTGCGCAGAATGATCGAGTGCGAAGGTCCCGGCGCGATTGCCGCGATCCTGCTGGAGTCTATTCCGGGCACCGCGGGGATCCTCGTACCGCCGGATGGCTATATGCAGGGCGTGCGGGCGCTGGCCGACGAGTTTGGCATCGTGCTGATCCTCGATGAAGTGATGTCCGGCTTTGGCCGCACCGGCAGCTGGTTTGCCTTTGAGCAGGATGGGATTGTGCCGGATCTGGTGACCTTCGCCAAAGGGGTTAACGCCGGCTACGTACCGGCGGGTGGGGTGCTGATCAGCGAGCCGATTGCCCGCCACTTTGACGATCACTTCTTTGCCGGCGGCCTGACCTACTCCGGCCACCCGCTGGCGATGGCGGCCATCGTGGCCACTATCGACGCGATGAAAGAGGAAAAGATCGTCGAAAATGCGGCGACGATTGGCAACGGCGTACTGCGCCAGGGGCTGGAGGCGCTGGCGCAGAAGCACGCTATCATCGGCGAGGTGCGCGGGCGCGGGCTGTTCCAGGCGCTGGAGCTGGTCAGCAGCCGCGCGCGTAAAACGCCTCTGGCGGCCTCCGATATGGCGGCGATCAAGGGGGCATTAACCGAGGCCGGACTGCTGGCCTTCGTGGTGGAAAACCGTATCCACGTGGTGCCGCCGTGCACCATCAGCGCCGAGCAGGTCGCTAAAGGGCTGGCTATTTTTGACGCGGTATTCGCCCGGTTTGCCGCTCTGGCGGAGTAGAACAGACGCTGCGACCGCTTCCCGACCAGGGCGTTTACGCCGGGAGCGGTCTGCGGTTCGCGAACCTCAGCTCATCCGATGCTCGCCGTTAACCAGCGCTTCGCGGTCGAAGAAGCGCTGGATCGCCCCTTCAGCCATAAACGCCGCCCGGTCCGACATATGCGCCACCACGTCGGCGTCGTGACTCACCAGCAGGTAGGTCATACCGTGCTCCTGCTTCAGCCGGTTCAGCAGGTTGAGGATCTCCGCCTGTACCGACATATCCAGTGCCGACGTCGGCTCATCCAGCAGCAGAATCTGCGGGCGCAGCAGCAGCGCGCGGGCAATCGCCACGCGCTGGCGCTGGCCGCCGGAAAGCTGGTGCGGATAGCGACGCGCGGCGTCGGCGGGCAGCCCAACCTGCTCCAGGGCGGTCGTCACCCGCTGCGCAATATCGCTGATGCCGTGAATCTCCAGCGGCTCCGCGAGGGTGCGCCACAGGGTATGGTTTGGATGCAGCGAGGCGTAGGGGTCCTGAAACACCATCTGCACGTTGCGCCGCAGCGGGCCCTGGAAGCGAACGCCCGGCGTAATGGCCTTGCCGAACAGCGCCACCTCGCCGCTCCAGTCGCGCTGCAGCCCGCCCAGCACCCGCAGAATGGTGGATTTTCCGCAGCCGGAAGCGCCGATCAGGCTGAAGGTTTCCCCGGCGTCAACGCTGAAGCTGGCGGCGGAAACCGCCGTTTTAGCGCCGAAAATGACCCGTAACGCCGCGAGATTAACGACCGTCATGCGTCGCCTCCGTAAAAGATTGATTTCTGTCGAGGGTCGGCAGCATCCGGCCGTAGGTCTGCGCGTCGGGACGGCAGGTCCACAGCGTGCGGGTATAGGGGTGGGTGGCCGCAGGCAGATCGCGCGCCGCCATCCCGTCGACCTGCGCCCCCTGATACATCACCAGCACCCGATGGCAGTGCTCGGCGACCAGCGGCAGGTCGTGGCTGATCAGCAGCATCGCCATCTGGCGCTGCTCGCACTGTTCGACCAGCAGCTCGAGGATCTGGTTGCGCAGGCGGGCGTCGAGCGCCGAGGTGGGCTCATCGGCAATCAGCACCTTTGGGTTATTAAGCAGCGCCAGGGCGATCATCACCCGCTGGCCCATGCCGCCGGAGAGCTCCCCCGGATAGCGGGCCAGCACCGGCAAATCGAGGCCCACGGCGGCCACGGCGGCTTTCACCGCCTCCAGCCGCTGGCGGCGGTTCAGGCGCTGGTGGAGCGTAAGCGCCTCCTCCAGCTGCGCCTGGATGCTGAGCACCGGGTTTAGCGCATAGCGCGGGTCCTGCAGCACCATCGCCATATCGTTGCCGCGCAGGGCGCGCCAGCCGCGGCTGCTGAGGGTTAGCGCGTCGCGGCCCAGTACATTGAGCGCGCCGGCGCTGACCACGCCCGGCCTGCGCACCAGCCCCATCAGGGCGCGGGCGGTCATCGATTTCCCGGAGCCCGATTCGCCCACCAGCGCCAGGCGTTCGTTGCCGAGCGTAAAGCTTAAATCGTTCACTACCCTGGCGCTGGGGTAGTCAATGGAGAGCCCCTGGACGTTGAGTCGGATATCAGTCATGTTGTGGCTCCAGTACGTCGCGCAGGCCGTCGCCCAGCAGGTTAAACGCCAGGCTGGCAATCAGGATCGCTGCGCCGGGCGCGGCGGCAATCCACCACTGGTCGAAAATCACCTGCATCCCATCGGCGATCATCGCCCCCCATTCCGCCATCGGCGGGCGGGCGCCGAGGCCGAGAAAGCCCAGTCCGGCGGCGGCGAGGATGATGCCCGCCAGATCCAGCGCCAGGCGCACGATGGCCGAAGGCAGGCACAGCGGGAGAATATGGCCCATCAGCAGCCGCCGGCCGCCAATGCCCATCATTTCCGCCGCCGCCAGGTAGTCGCTGTGGCGCAGGCGCTGAATTTCGCTGCGCGCCTGGCGGGCGTAGGCCGGCCAGGCGGTGAGCGCCAGCGCCAGCGCGCCGTTGACCAGCCCCGGGCCGAGCATGGCGACAAAGGCAAAGGCCAGAATCAGCCGCGGCATCGACATCACCACGTCGGTAAAGCGCATCAGCCCGCGCTCCAGCCAGCCGCCGTAGTAGCCGGAGAGAATACCCACCAGCAGGCCGGCGGGAAGGGTTATCAGGGTGACCAGCGCCACCAGCCCCAGCGCCGGCCGGGTGCCGTAAATCAGGCGCGAAAGCAGGTCGCGGCCGTAGCTGTCGGTGCCGAGCCAGTGTTGGGCGTTCGGCCCCTGCAGGCGGGCGGCGGCATCCTGCCAGTTGGGGTCCAGCGGCGCCAGCCACGGCGCGAACAGCGCCATCAGCACCAGCAGCAGAATAATCACCAGCCCGCAGAAGGCGGCGGGGGAGCGGCGCAGGCGGCGTAAAAACAACCAGGTCGGCATCAGCGCACCCTCGGGTCGGTTAACCGTACCAGCAGGTCGGTAAGGTTATTAATCAGGACGAAGCTGACGCCAATCAGCAGCGTACCGCCCATGATCGCCGTGGTGTCGCCGGCAAACAGCGCGGTGGTGAGATAGCGGCCGATTCCCGGCCACGAGAAGACGGTTTCGGTGAGCACCGCGCCTTCCAGCATGGCGGTCCAGGCCAGAGCTATGACCGTCAGCAGGGTGCCGCGAATATTGGGCAGCACGTGGCGAAAGAGGATCGTCATTTCGCCGGCCCCTTTGGCGCGCGCCAGCAGGACGTACTCTTTGTTCATCTCGCTCAGGCAGGCGGAGCGCGTCAGGCGGGTGATGCTCGCCAGCGAGTAGTAGGCCAGCAGCAGCACCGGCAGCAGCAGGTGGCCGACGGCATTTTTAAACGCCTCTCTATCACCCGACAGCCAGGTGTCAATCAGCGCAAACCCGGTGCGCGGTTCGACGCTGTACTGATAAATATCGTCCAGCCGCCCGGGGCCAGGCGTCCACTGCAGCCTGGCGTAGAACAGCGCCAGCATCAGCAGACCGAGCCAAAAAATCGGCACCGAGTTGCCGAGCAGGGTAAAGGTGCGTACCGCCAGGTCCCAGGGCGAGCCGACGTAGCGGGCGCAGAGCACGCCGGCAGTCACGCCAAGCAGGGCGCCAATAATCAGCGCCAGCGTCGCCAGTTCGAGCGTTGCCGGGAAGGTGGAGAGCAGGTCGTGAAGTACCGGCTGGCCGGTCGCGCTGGCGGTGCCAAGATCGCCGTGTGCGAGCCGGGTCAGATAGTGCCAGAACTGGACCGGTAGCGGCCGGTCAAGGCCGAGCTGATGGCGTACCTGATCGTAGGTGGACTGGCTGGCGTGGTCGCCGACGATTTGCAAAACCCGGTCAACCGGCGACAGCGCCGAGAGCGCGAAGGTCACCAGCAGCAGGCCGAGCAGGGTCAGCGCCAGGGTCAGCAGCCCCTGAAATAGCGCGAGCAGAGGGCGCTTTGCGCGCCGCTCCGCTCCGGTGGGTGCAACAGCAGACATGGTTATTCCGTAGGTAAAGGGTGCCGTGAGGACGTTGCGGATAACATCCCCGGAGCGCGGCGTAGATCCGCGTCCGGGTGGCTAACGCGTCGCTATTTGCTGACCCGATCGTACCAGACCATATCGGCGTTCAGCCCCTGCTGGTAGCCCTTGACGTTGTCGCGAACCACGATCTGCGTTTTCCCCTGATCGACAAACACGTACGGCGAGCTGCGCTGCAGCTCTTCCTGCATCTGTTTATAGAGTCCGAGGCGTTTGGCGGCATCCGGCTCGGCCACCGCCGCGAGGGTGGCTTTATTCAGCTCCGGGATTTGCCAGCCGTTAAGACCGGCCACGGTGCTCGACTTCCCGTCGTTGTAAGCAAAGGCGCTGGCGTTGGAGTGGGCGTCGAAGTAGTCGGGGATCCACAGGCGAATCGCCGCCTGATGCTGCTTCGCCCGCACCCGGGCGTACACCTGGCTGCCGGCCGCCGGCAGCAGGTCAATCTTGACGCCGCCCTGGGCGAAGCTGGCCTGCATGGACTGGGCGATGGTGATAAACGGCGGCTTGTTTTCGACATCGAGGGTGAAGTGGGCGTCTTTAATTCCGGCTTTGGCGAGGATCGCTTTGGCCTTCGCCGGGTCGAATTTAAACGGATTGTTGTCCAGCGCCCCCGGCAGACCCACCGGCAAGAAGCTCTGGTGGACAAAATACTGGCCCTTGAGCAGGTCCTTCGTGATGCCGTCGTAGTCCACCAGCCAGCGCGCGGCTTCCCACAGCGCCGGGTTTTTCAGCAGCGGGTTGGCGTCGTTGCCGGTGTTAAACGCCAGGTAGTTTTGCTCCGCCGACGGAATGCTCAACACCTTCACGCCGGGCTTGCCCTGCAGGGCGGCAATCTGATCGGCACCCAGATCGCGCGCCACGTCGGCGTCACCCTGCTGGATCAGCAGGCGGCGGGAGGCCGGGTCTGGAACGTTTTTGATGATGATGCTTTTCAGCTTCGGCGCGCCGGTGGGCGAGCTGTCGTTGGCCTCCAGCACGATGGCCTGATGCGGCTGGTAAACGCGCATTTTGAAGGCTCCGCTGCCCGCCGAGTGCATCTTCAGCCAGCCGTTGCCGAAATCGTTATCTTTGGCATTCGGCGCCACCAGCTTTTCATCGACGATAGAGGCGATAGGCGTGGAGAGAATATTCAGCGCCACCGCCGGGCTCACCTCGGCGGTCCAGTGCAGCACCAGCGTGTGGTCATCCACCTTTTTCAGCTGGCTGGCAATGTTGTCCGCCTGCCAGCCGAGAACGTTGAGGATAAAGGCCGGGGATTTATTCAGGGTCACCGCGCGGGTGTAGGAGAAAATAACATCTTCCGGGCGTAGCGGGTTGCCGGAGGCGAACTTCGCGTCGGGCTTGAGTTTAACGGTCAGGGTTTTCGCCGCCGGGTCCGCCTGCCAGCTTTCGGCCAGAACGGGGGTGATTTTTTCAGGGTTGTCGCGGTCCGGCTGCACCAGACGCTGGTAGAGACTCGGTACCGTTTGAATGCTGGAGAGTTCGTTGGCTTCCGCCGGGTCGAGGCTGACGATGTCGTCGAGGCCCTGGGCAACCACCAGGGTGGTTGGCGGCGTGGCGGCATGGACGGCGGCGGATAGCGCGGTCAGCACCAGTAATGACAGCAGTTTTTTAGTCATGAGCAATCCCTGAAAAATGATGTTTTGATTATTGATGTGCCGCTAAATTAGGCCCCTTCACCAAAGGCGTAAAGTCAAAATGCGGATAAGCTTATGCTTAAAAAGCATAATTAATATCATCGGGCGATGAGTGAAAAATAGCGCGGTCGTCTTTCTGCGCGCCGCGCTTCTTGATATAACCATTTGCTCACAATTTAACGGAACGTGAAAATGCCGGAAATCAATCAGTATGGCCAGCAGGTGAACGATGTGGTCGTTGGCTGGCAGGGCGCCAGCGTGCTAAAGCGCAGCGCGTTAACGGGACGCTATTGCCGGCTTGAGCCGCTGGATACCCGGCGACACGCCGCCGATCTGTTTGCCGCCTACGCCCTGGGCGACGGCAGCGACTGGACCTGGCTTGCCAGCACGCGCCCCGAAACCGTGGAGGCCACCGCGCACTGGGTGGCAGGCAAAGTCGGCGACGACGCGCTGGTTCCCTTTGCGGTTATCGAACTCGGCTCCGGCCAGGCGGTGGGGCTGGTGAGCTTTATGGCGATTGAGCAGGCGATGGGTTCGGTCGAAATCGGCCACGTCACCTGGTCGCGGAAGATGAAAAATACTCCGCTGGGTACCGAGGCGGTTTGGCTGCTGCTGACGTACGCGTTCGCCGCCGGCTATCGGCGCCTGGAGTGGAAGTGCGACTCGATGAATATCGCCTCCCGCCGGGCCGCCGAGCGGCTGGGCTTTACCTGGGAAGGGCGCCTGCGCCAGAAGCTGGTGCGCAAGGCGCGCAGCCGCGACAGCGACATGCTGTCGATTATCGACGGCGAATGGCCGCAGCGTGACGCCGAACTGCGGGCGTGGCTGGCGGCGGACAACTTCGATGCTCATGGGCGGCAGATAAAGCGGCTGGATGAGTTCAGGAAAGCGCTCTCCCCCGCCTGAATAACCGGAGGGGGAGGCGCGTAGCGGGCCGCGTCAAAGGGCTGACGCGGTCGAAGAGGCGGCGCGGCTTACCAGCAGATAAATCCACCGTCAACCACCAGGTCGACGCCGGTGCAGAATGACGCGGCGTCGCTGGCGAGGAACAGCGCCGGGCCCGCCATCTCCTCAACCTTCGCCATCCGCTGAATCGGCGTCTGGCTTTCGAATTCGCGGGTCTGATGGACCATTTCCGGGCGGGTGTTCATCGGCGTGGCGGTATAGCCGGGGCTGATGGAGTTCACGCGGATCCCCTTGCCGACCCACTCCATCGCCAGGCTTTTTGACAGATGGATGACGCCCGCTTTGGCGCTGTTGTAGTGCGCCTGCTCAAGGCCGCGGTTAACGATAATGCCGGACATGGAGGCGATATTAATGATCGAGCCGCCGCCGGATTCCAGCATCAGCTCCGCCTCGGCTTTACAGGAGTTCCACACCCCGGTGAGGTTGATATCAATCACCCGCTGCCACTGCTCGGCTTCCATCTCCAGCGCCGGGTTGGCGTTGGCGATGCCGGCGGCGTTCACGGCGATATCCAGGCGGCCGAAGCGGCTTTTCGCCAGCGCGACGGCGGCGCGGAGATCGCCGAGCTGGCGCACGTCCCCGGTGTAGAGGCAGGCCTGGCCGCCGATGGCTTCGATGTTATTCACGGTCTCGGTGAGGCCGCCGTCTTCCCGCAGATCGAAGCACACGACCCGCGCGCCGGCGCTGGCCAGTCCGTAGGCAATGGTCTGGCCGATCCCGCTGCCCGCGCCGGTGACGAAGGCGACGCGACCCTGCAGATTAAACAGCTGTTGAGCAAAATCTTTGGCGATCATAGTAATTACTCTGTTAATGAATATTCCGTGGCCCGGCGCGGTGCGCGCGATCCGGGCTATCCGTTGTGAACCATCGCTTAGCGGCGCTGCCCGACTATCCCCTGCGGGGATCAGGACATAATCAGGCCGCCGTCGATGTTAATCGTTTGTCCGGTGAGGTAGCGCGCGTCGTCGGAGGCGAGAAACGCCACCAGCCCGGCGACATCTTCCGGTTTCCCGGCGCGCTTCATTGGAATACCTTCAACCCACTCCGCCATCAGCTCGCCTTTGGCGTAGCGCTTGCTATCGCTGCTGAGGACCTCCCCCCACACGCGGTCGTTGTAGTCCCACATTTCGCTCTCGATAATCCCGGGGCAGAAGGCGTTAACGGTGATATTCCACGGCGCCAGCTCGTGGGCGAGGCTTTGGGTAATTCCGATAACGCCCATCTTGCTGGCGGCGTAGTGCGGGGTGTAGATAAAGCCCTGGCGGCCCTGGCCCGAAGAGGTATTAATCAGGCTGCCGTGGTTCTGCTTGACCATGTACTTCGCCGCTTCGCGGCAGCACAGCCAGACGCCGGTGGTGTTGACCGCCAGCACCTTCTCAAAATCGGCCTTTGGCATACGGTCGAAGTAGTCGATAGTGATCACCCCGGCATTTTGAATGGAGACGTCAATGGTGCCAAAGCGCGCGGCGGCCTGCTCATACAGAGACTGAACCTGGGCCTCGTCGGTGACGTCGACCTCGAGGGAGAGAATCTCCGCCTGGTAGCGCTGGCGCAGGGTTTCCGCGGTTTCATGAACGCGAGCGGCGTTAGAGACCATCACCAGCCTGGCGCCATCGCTCGCAAAGCGCTCGGCGATCCCCGCGCCAATGCCGCGACAGGCTCCGGTAATAACAATCGTTTTGTTGTGAAAATTTCTGTTCATATTATTTTCCCTTTAGCGAGGCCGGGCGAGCGACGCCCGGCGCAATGATCGTTAGCCGTCGCGTATTAGCTGGAGGCGGCGCCGCCGGGCAGAGCGGCGGCCTGCTTCTCTTCATGACGACGCATCAGGATGACTTTGTTCTGCAGCTTTTGCTGGAACTGGTCAACGACGACGGCGGTCACAATCACCACGCCTTTAATGACCATCTGCCAGAAATCGCTGACCCCCATCATGACCATGCCGTCGGCGAGGAACACGATAACGAAGGCACCAATAATCGAACCGGTGACCCGACCCCGGCCGCCTGCCAGCGCCGTGCCGCCGAGTACGGTGGCGCCGATGGCGTCCATTTCAAACATGTTGCCGGTCATCGGATGGGCGGTTTGCAGCTGGGAGGCGACGATCAGCCCAACGAACGCGGCGCAGAGGCCGGAGAAGGCGTAGACGAAGATCTTCGCCTTCACGATAGGCACCCCGGCGAGGCGGGCGGCAGATTCGTTGCCGCCGATCGCGTAGATGTAGCGACCGAGCGGCGTTTTGGTCGTCAGCCAGTAGCCGAGCACGAGGAAGGCGATCATCATCCAGATGGGCAGGTAAATCCCGAGCACGGTGCCGGAGCCGAGGATCGAGAAGCCGGTATTCCCCAGGGCCTCAATACCGTTGAGGTTAGGGTAGGTGCTGCCGTCGTTGAACAGCAGCGCGGAGCCGCGGGCGACGTACATCATGCCGAGCGTGCAGATAAAAGGCGCCACGCCAAAGCGGGTGATCACGGCGCCGTTAATAAAGCCGACCAGGATGCCAAAAATGGCCACGCAGAGGATCACTTCGGGCACGTTAAAGAAGATAACGCTGCCGTTCCACAGCGGCAGCCCGTTGGTCAACAGGGCGCCGGCGACCATGCCGCAGATCCCGGCGACGGCCCCGACCGAGAGGTCGATACCGCCGGTGAGGATCACCAGCGTCATCCCAATGGCCAGCAGGCCGGTAATCGCCACGTGCTGGGTCATGATCAGCAGGTTAGAGGCGGTCAGGAAATTCGGTACCATCACGCTGAAGAATGCAATAACCAGCAGCAGAGCGATAAACGTTCTGGCCTTCAGCAGGTACATATAAATCATATATTTCTGGTTCATGATGGTTTCCAGCCTGATTAATCTTGGGGTGTTGAAGCCGCGATAAGCTTTTCGCGGGTAACCGCATGGCGCGGCAAATCGGCGGTAATACGGCCATCGGCCATCACCAGAATGCGGTCGGCCAGGGCCATAACCTCATCCAGCTCCGAGGAGGAGAACATGACGGCCAGCCCCTGATGCGCCATTTTGCCGATCAGGTGATAGACGTCCGTTTTGGCGCCGACGTCAATCCCGCGGGTGGGTTCATCGAGGAACACCACCTGCGGCTGCGTCATCAGCGCTTTACCCAGCACGACCTTCTGCTGGTTGCCGCCGCTCAGGGAGGTAATGGGCAGTTCGGGGTCGCTGACCTTGATGGCAAGCTGGCGGATCATCTCCTTCACGCTGGCGCTCTCTTTATGCGGATTCAGCCACTTCCAGGCCCGGCGAAAGCCCTGCAGGCTAAAGTCAGAGAGCGTCATGTTGGATTGAATGGACATCATCTGCACCACGCCTTCGCCCTGGCGGTCTTCCGGTACCAGCGCCAGCCCCTTTTTTAAGCGGGTTTGAAAGTGGGCTTTGCCGATATTCTCGCCGTTGAGATGGACGCTGCCGGTCTGGCAGGTCATCAGGCCGATCAGCCCCTTAAACAGCTCGGTGCGCCCGGCGCCCAGCAGGCCATAGATGCCGATGACTTCGCCTTTATTGAGGGTGAAGGTCACGTCGTTAAGCTTGTAGCCGCCGCTGTGATGCAGCGCGGTCAGGCCCTCGACGGCAAGCACCGCTTCGCCCTGCGGCGCCGGCTGATAGTCGAAGTGTTTTTTCTTATCCCCAACCATCTGCTCAATGATCCAGGGAATGCTGGCGTCGCTGACGGTGCGTTCGCTGATAAAGCGGCCGTCGCGGAAAATAGTGATGTGGTCGCCAATCTCCATCAGCTCTTCCAGGCGATGGGAGATATAAATAATGGTGACGCCGCGTCGTTTTAGCTGCTCAATAACGTTAAACAGGACCTTAACTTCCGACTGGCTGAGCGCCGAAGTGGGCTCATCCATAATCAGCACCCGGGTATCCTTTGACAGCGCGCGGGCGATTTCCACCAGCTGCTGATGGCCGATCCCCAGCTCGCCCAGCGGGGTGTAGGGGTCGACATCAAGCTCGAGCCTTTCCAGCAGTGATTTCGCCAGTTCGTACTGATATTTTTCGTTAATTCGGCCTTTCTGGAAAAATTCGTTAGCCATGAAAATATTATCCATGACGTTCATATTGGGGAATAAATTAAGCTCCTGGAAAATAATGCTAATCCCCTGACGTTCGGCCTGGTGAGTTGAGCTTAATGAAACTTCGGCACCGTCGAGAATAATCTGTCCGGAGGAGGGCGTTTCGACACCGGCAAGCATTTTCATCATGGTGGATTTACCCGCACCATTTTCTCCGATCAGAACGTTTACTTTATTTCGATATACCCGGTAATTAACGTTATCTAAGGCGATAACCCCCGGATAAACGCGGGACAGCTCGCGCGTTTCGATAATAACTTCAGATTCGACTGGTTGGGGAGCGACGATGGGTTGCGACGGCATCTTATTGTCCTCCGGAGCGTACGATTTTGGCTGGCGTAATGTCGGGAACCGTTTGCGGAATATCCCAGGCGGAGAAGACGCCATATACCTGGATCGTTTCGCCGCTTTTTACCTGCGCGGCCTGGATCATTTTCAGCGCCTGTTCATTAATGGCCCGGCCGTATTCACCAAACAGCACCTGGTCATTAAAATCCTGATAGCTGGTGCCTTTATAGCCATCGCGCAGCTGGGTGCCGCGAAGCGTCGGACCAATCTGCACCACTACCGGGCCGCCGGCGCTATCTGCAACCGTCATTTTGCCGCTGCGGGAGGTGGCGTCGATCTTGTCGATTTTACCCGCTACCGTGACGTAAAAAATGCACGGGTTTTCCTCCTGAGAGCGGTAGCCCAGAGCCTGACAGGCGCTGTCGAAATCTTTAGCGGCGCGCAGGGCGGCCATCAGTTCGCTGACCGGACGGGCCTGCGCCACAACCTGCGGCACGATGTTGTTCTGCCAGGTTTGATCGATATTTGCCATGTGCGGATTGGGCGGGGATTTAAGATCGGCCAGCTCCTGCTGGGAGACGATACGACAGCCCCCGAGAGCAAGAACGGCCAGTGCCAGCCAGGTTTTTTTGTACATATCACTCTCCTACGCGCCCCCGAAGGGGCGCAACAACCCGAACTCAGGATTTGATGTTGAAGTCCTGAACTTTATCTGCGTTATCTTTGGTTATCAGAATGCCGCGGAACATGACGCGCTGCTTGACGGGCTTGACGCCTTTTTGCAGGTAGTTATCGAGGTCGGTAACGCCCTGCGCCGCAATAGCCTGGGCCTGCAGCATCACGGTTGCCTGCAGCGTGCCAGCCTTGACCGCATCGCGTTCGTCGTTGCTGCCGTCGATGCCGACCACCACGACGTCAGTCCGGTTGGCCGCCTTCAGGGCGGCGATAGCGCCAAGGGCCACCGGACCGTTGCCGCAGATCACGCCTTTGACGTCAGGATGGGCCTGCAGAATGCTGTCCATAATGCGCTTGCCGTCAATGAGCGTACCTTTGGCATCCTGTTTGGCGACGCTGACCATATCCGGATACTGGTCAATAACCTGGTGGAATGATTTAGAGCGCGTGACGCAGTTATTATCCGCAAGGTTGCAGGTCAGTTCGGCGTATTTACCTTTTTCCGCCATTTTCTCGACAAAAATGTTAGCGACTTCCGAACCGGCCTGGAAGTTATTATGCGTAATCTGTTCAAGGGCCACGTCGTCGACAGGAATTTCCCGGTTAATTAATACGATCGGAATACCCGCCTTTTTCGCTTTTTCAATCGCCGCGACGCTGGCGGTGGAGTCGGCGTTATCCAGAATAATGCCCTGAACTTTTTTACCGATGGCGGTATCAATCAGTTCGTTTTGTTTTTTTACATCTTCGCCATGAGACAGAATGGTTGTTTTATATCCGAGTTCTTTTGCTTTCTCGCTGGCCCCTTTGGCTTCAGAAGCGTAATACGGGTTATCCAGCGAGTTAACCATGATCATGATGGTGCCTTTTTCTACTGCCTGAGCAGTAAAAGAAAACGCGGTCAGGGTTGCAGCAGTTAAAAGCGTTAAACGTAATTTCATGACAATGTTCTCTCTGTGTTGTTATTGTCGGGTACGGTGAAACAACGTAAGACCGGAAAGGCGGTTGTATGGGCCGGAATTCTCCTTCTGTTAGTGATTAAGGTTCGTCACCCGCGGATTCCCTGGTGGGCGTCAGGCGGACGTAGCCGGTTTCCATAATGTTCTGTCCACCGCATGGCGCCACTCCTGCCATCTTGCCTGCAGGCGCTGGTGGCGGGCCATGTCGGGGCTAAATTCACCGTGTGCGGTTAAAAAGGCCGCCAAATCGACCGGTTTATCGGGATTGAGCGCCTTGCGGGCAAGCAGGGCAGCGCCAATGGCCGAGAGCTCCGGCACGTCGCTGCGCATCACCGGGCAGCCCAGCAGATCGGCCTGGTACTGCATGAGCCAGTCGTTTTTGGTCGGTCCGCCGTCGACCATCAGCGCCGAGAGGCTGAAATCATCGTGCTGGCGCATGGCGACAACCACATCGGCAATCTGGTAGGTGATGGATTCCAGCGCGGCGCGGATCAGGTGCGCGCGCTTAACGCCGCGGCTCAGCCCGCAAATCACGCCGCGGGCGCTATCGTCCCACCACGGTGCGCCAAGCCCGGTCAGCGCCGGCACAAAATAGACCCCCATCGTTGATGCAACCGAAGCGGGCAGGGTGTTCAGCTCGTGGGCCAGCTCGTCGGCGGAGAGCTCGCTCAGGCCGGTGCTATCGGCCATCCACGCCACGGCATCGCCGGTGTGGGGAATATTGCCTTCCAGCCCGTAGGTGATGCGCTCGCCGTCGTGCCAGGCAATGGTGGTGGCCAGCGCGTCAATGTCGCACTGGGCTGATTTAACCGGCGCCATCACCGACGAACCGGTGCCGTAGGTGGCCTTCACGCACCCGAGTTCCCCCAGCGCGTGGCCAAAAAGCGCGGCGTGGGAGTCGCCGACCATCGCCATGACCGGAATGCCGTCAGGTATCGCCGCGAGCCCGCGGGTGTAGCCAAACAGCCCGCTGGAAGGCTTAATCTCCGCCAGCGCGGCGCGGGGGATCTGGAACAGCGCCAGCATGTCGTCGTCCCACTGCCCGCTCTGCAGATTGAGCAGCTGAGTGCGCGCGGCGTTGGAGTAGTCGCAGCAGAAGGCGTCGCCGTGGGTTAAGTTCCACAGCAGCCAGCTATCGATGGTGCCGAGGCAGATCTCGCCGCGTTCGGCGAGAAGCTGACCTTCGGGAATGGACTCCAGCAGCCAGCGCATTTTGGAGGCGGAAAACAGGGGCGCAATCGGCAGCCCGGTGATGGCTTTGATCTGCTGCTCTTTGCCCGCATGGCGCAGCTCGTCGCAAAACGCGGCGCTGCGGGTGCATTGCCAGGTGATGGCGGCGTTAACCGGCTTTCCGCTGTGGCGATACCAGCCGATGGCGGTTTCCCGCTGGTTGCTGATGGCGAGTGCGGCCACGTTATCCGCGCCAACGTGCTCAACCGCTTTGGCAATCACCGCAAGGGAGGCTTCGATCAGCGTCTCGCCGGATTGCTCTACCCAGCCATCGCGCGGGGTTTGAATCGCCAGGGGCTGTGAAAACTTGACAATAACGTTGCCGCGGCCGTCGAGCACGACCGCTTTGGCGTTGGTCGTCCCCTCGTCGAGCGCAATAATGAACTCTTGCTGTGTTGCCGGCATTAGATAGTCTCCTGAGTCACACTGCGTCCTGGCGCTGAGGGGCGAACATTCCTCGCTATCGCGTTGCGACTTAGCAGGCCATGATGTGACATTTCGTTATCACTTTTGTAATCACTGAATATATATTCGATAGTGATTATTTATTTAATACCTTAGCCAGAAACTTTCCCCGGGGCTAGAGGGAAAGTTATCAATTGTGCTGGCAATCACACTTATCTGAATGGATAAATGCCTGGAGAGCAGAGGAGATAAGCGCGGAGATATTTGATCAGGATATTGAAATATAACTGTTTATTTCGCACGCCTCGGCATCTGAAAGGGGGGCGCAAAGGCATGCAAAAAAGATATCTGATGGAAAATTAGCCGGTAACCAGCAGCCTCGCGGTCGGGTAATCGGTGATTAAAACGTCGATATAGCCGCCGGAGAGGGCGCCTTTGATGGCCGCAACCTTATCGCTACCGCCGGCCAGCGCCACGACGTTGGGGCATTTTTTTACTTTTTCCAGCGCCATGCCGATAACAGGATCTTCATCATCGCTTAACACGGCCCGGCCCTTTTTGTCGTAGTAGTGCAGGCAGATATCCCCCACCGCGCCGCGCTCGGCCAGCACCTGCAGCATATCTTCGTGGTAGTAGTTACCGGACGTTTTCAGCAGCTGTGAGGGTTCGAGAATACCGATCCCGACGATGGCAATATCAACTTCGTCGAAGCGTGAAACCACGTCGGCGACGTCCTGGCTGGCGATAAGGCGGTTTTTCTCCGCCATCGAGCCCTCAATGCTCTGCGAAGGAAGCAGCCAGGCCTGACAGTTAAGATGCTGGGCGAGGGTCTGGGTCAGAATAGTGGCCTGGACGTTGCCGTTCGGTCCGACGCCGCCGAGCAGCTGGATGACTCCGCTGGCCTTTAAGTTCTGCGCGTGGACCTCATCGACCATCGCCCTGATGGTCGAACTCCATGAGGAGACGCCGATCAGATCTTTTGGCCGCAGGCGGGTTTCCAGATAGTGGGCCGCAGCGGATCCAATCGCGCGCTTGAGGGTGTGATCGCTGGCATCCTCTTCGGTATCGACGACGATAGCCTGCTTAATTCCGTAGCGATCTTCGATGCCTTTTTCGAGGTTAAGAAAAATATTCGAGGGCTGAACGACGCTAATTTTTACCACCCCTTCTTTCTGGCAGCGGGTGATGGCGCGGGAGACAAATGACTGGGAGAGCGAAAGAAGTTGTGCAATGTCGGACTGCTTTCGTCCTTCAAGATAGTAAAGCGTGGCAATCTTAACTAACAGCCTTTGTTCATCCTGCTTAGCCATATATATCCCCGAAAATCATTAACGTATATCCATTATGTTATACCCGTCATGCAAAAACCGCATGTCTGTTGGCGCTGCGCGTTAACCGCGCCGGCCCTCTGCCTGAGCAGACCGCAGGGCGAATAATTCAGGGTATAGAGGCTTTTATCATACGTGAAAAAGAAAGAGAACTAAGTGTGATGAAACTCTAACTTTTATCAATCCTCAAAATCAGCTGTGGACAAAAACAAAACAGTCACGGCATAATTGAATAAAGAATCATTATTGAATATATATTCATGATGGTATCAAGTCAACTGAAAACTTATCCAGGCACAGACAGGCCTGATAGTTAAGGAGGCAGAATGTTCCTGAGTATGATGCAGCGGCGGAAGCCTGATGATGCGCTGCCTGGGGATGTCTGGTTTTTTTAGTCCCTGACGGAATAAATATTCCAAGTTGAAATTAAATTCAGAGGTATTAAATGAATCCCTATAGCTACGATGTCCAGGCACTTGAGCGTCAAGCTCGCGCGGTGCGCCGCCACATTATCAGATTGAATGCCAACAGCCCGGCCGGAGGGCATACCGGCGCCGACCTGTCGCAGGTAGAGCTCCTGACCGCGCTCTATTTCCGCGAGCTGAACGTCTCCCCGGAGCAGATTGCCGACCCCGAGCGGGATATTTACATCCAGTCTAAAGGTCACGCGGTGGGGTGCTACTACTGCGTGCTGGCTGAAGCCGGCTTTTTCCCGGTCGAGTGGCTGGCGACCTATCAGCACGCGAACTCGCATCTTCCCGGCCACCCGGTTCGCCAAAAAACCCCCGGCATCGAGCTGAATACCGGCGCGCTGGGCCACGGTTTGCCGGTTGCGGTGGGGCTGGCGCTGGCGGCGAAAAAGAGCAACAGCCGCCGCCGCATCTTTTTAATTACCGGCGATGGCGAGCTGGCCGAAGGCAGCAACTGGGAGGCGGCGCTGGCTGCGGCGCACTACGAGCTCGATAACCTGATTATTATCAACGATAAAAACAACCTGCAGCTCGCCGGGCCGACCCGCGAGATTATGAATACCGACCCGCTTGCTGAAAAGTGGAAAGCGTTTGGCATGACCGTGACCGAGTGTCAGGGAAACGATATGGCCTCAGTGGTGGCCGCTCTGGAAGGGCTGCAGCAGGCGGGTAAACCTAACGTCATTATTGCCAACACCACCAAAGGTGCCGGTATTTCCTTTATCCAGGGGCGCCCGGAATGGCACCACCGGGTACCGAAAGGCGACGAGATTGAACTGGCACTGGAGGAACTGAAAGATGAGTAATGCAGAACACCTGGCGAGCGTAATGGTGCAGGCGTTTATTGACGCGGTAGAAAGCGGCGTCGATCTGGTGCCGGTCGTTGCTGATTCCACCTCGACGGCGAAAATTGCGCCCTTTATTAAAAAATTCCCCGGCCGTCTGGTTAACGTCGGGATTGCCGAGCAAAGCATGGTCGGCATGGCGGCCGGGCTGGCGCTGGGGGGGAAAGTTGCGGTGACCTGTAACGCCGCGCCCTTCCTGATTTCGCGCGCCAATGAGCAGATCAAAGTCGACGTCTGCTACAACAACACCAACGTTAAGCTGTTTGGCCTCAACGCCGGAGCCAGCTACGGCCCGCTGGCGAGCACCCATCACTCGATTGACGACCTTGCCGTGATGCGCGGGTTCGGCAACATCCAGATCTTTGCCCCCTCTACGCCGCGCGAGTGCCGGCAGATAATCGACTACGCCATCAAGTATCAGGGGCCGGTCTATATCCGCCTGGACGGCAAGGCGCTGCCGGAGCTGCACGATGAGAACTACCGCTTTGTGCCTGGGGCGGTGATTACCCTGCGCGAAGGCCGGGATATTGCGCTGGTTGCGACGGGTTCGACGGTACATGAAATCGTTGACGCTGCGGAGCTGCTGGCCGAGCAGGGCATTGAGGCGAAGGTGGTGAGCGTTCCGTCAATCCGCCCTTGCGACACTCAGGCGCTGCTGGCGGCGCTGCAGGGCTGCCGCGCGGTTATCACGGTTGAAGAGCACAACGTCAATGGCGGACTTGGCAGCCTGGTTGCCGAAGTGCTGGCCGAAGGCGGTGCCGGTATCCCCCTGAAGCGCCTGGGGATCCCTGACGGCGAGTACGCGGCGGCGGCGGACCGCGGCTGGCTTCGTCAGCACCACGGTTTCGATGCGCCGGCGATCGCGGCGCTGGCCCGGACGCTGGGCTAACCGTAGCGCTAAAAACCCGTGCGGGTGGCGCTATTTGCGCTTCCCGCAGAGGGTGATGACCCGCCCGTCGCTTTGCAGCCAGTGAACCTCAACGCGCTCATCATCAATTTGCATCCGCAGCATTCCCTCCTTTATAGACGTTATCCGCATGCGCAGAAAATCCATCCCGGTCTGACGGGGAAGGGGGAGCGCCTTAAACCCGCTCTCTTTCGCCGAGAACGCCAGCGTCAGCGCCAGTTCAAAGGGCAGGCCGCTGGCCGCCAGCAGCGGTTTTTCCGCGGCGTTGATAATGCTGCTTTCGAGCTCCGCCGCCAGCGCCGGGGTCAAGCACCGCTCAATATCAATCCCTATCGGGTAAGAGGAGACCACCGCCAGGGCGCTGTTTTCACAGTGGCTGATGCTGCCGAACCACGGCGCGGGCCACAGCGGCTGGCGCTGCTCGCCGGGCGGCGGCGGCATTTTTTCGCCAACTTCGCGCAGGGCGTGCACGGCGGCGATGCGTCCGGCAAGATGTTCGGTCTGGCGCTTGCGGCCGCCTGCGGCGAGCAGGGCGTGATGGGGCAGCCACAGCAGATCCGCGGGCTGGAAGCTGGCAGGGTCGAAATCAATCCGCTGAAGCAGATGGCCAGCAAGGAGAAGCGTGCTGTGACGTGTGTGCATGAAAGGATGTTAACCGATTTGCCCGCCGCCCTCTATGGTCAGAGGGCGGCGGGATTCAGGCGAGCAATCAGAAGTGAGTGTTGATGCCCATATACCAGGTACGGCCCGATTCGTTATAGGTTTCGGCACCCGCGCCGTACATATAACCGGTGGCACCGCCGGTAGTTTGGGCGTTACCCGCACGCCAGTGGCGCTTATCGAAGACGTTATCCACGCCGCCGGTCAGGCTGACGTATTTGGTGACGTCCCAGGTCGCGCTCAGGCCGAGGATGCTGTATGGGCTAACCTCGTTCTTCTCGCTGCCGGTAACCGGCTGTCCTTTATAGTTATATTTTTTCGGCTCCTGCTTGCCGTACCAGGTAAAGGTCGACTGCACGGAAACATCATCGTATACCTGCCAGCTGAGGGTCGAGTTGAGCGTGTATTCCGGGATAATCGACAGACGATCGCCGGTCTCTTTGTTCTTACTCTGCAGCATGTAGGTGATGTTATTGGTCCAGTTAACGGTCTCGCTAACCGGCACGTTTAACGTCCCTTCCAGGCCCTCAACCACCGCTTTCGGCACGTTCTCCCATTTGTACAGGTCTGTACCTGCCGCGTTTTGGTAGACCGGAGAATAGCCCGCTTCAATTTTGTTGCGGTAGTCGTTACGGAACCAGGTCGCGCCGGCCAGCCAGCCGTCATGCTTGAACTCGAGGCCAATCTCTTTGTTGATGCTGGTTTCCGCCTTCAGATCTTCGTTACCCTGCAGGTAGCATCCGGCATTGCTGGCGTAGCAGCCCTGACCCCTACTGTACAGAATGTAGTTCGGGTTGGTCTGGTACAGGCTCGGCGCTTTATAGGCGCGGGCAATACCCATCTTCAGGGTAAAGTCGTCGCCCAGGCCCTGGGACAGGTTCAGCGACGGGCTCCAGTTATTGCCGACGATGCTGTGGTGATCGAAACGCAGCGCCGGCGTCAGCATGGTAGAGTCGGTCACTTCCATGTTGTTCTCGGCGAACAGCGAGAAGATTTCCGCTTTTGAATACGGGCTGCGGCCGGTGCTGTCGTAGCCTGGAATCGTTCCGCCCATAAAGGTCTGGGTATTGGAAGCGTTATCCTTCATCCGCTGCTGGTTCCATTCGCTCCCCAGGGTCAGGTTCTGATTGACCCACAGGTCGAACGGAATGCTGATTTCGCTGTGCAGCATTACGTCGGAAAGGTTGGAATCGGAGAACTGGTTGCTGTTGAAGATCCCTTCCGTGCCCCCGGCCAGGCCTTCGCCCTTACGCGAGTTGCGGGTGTGCTCGTACTGCGCCCAGTTGCTGGTGGTGATACCGTTATCCCAGCCGCCGTTCCAGGTGACGGAGTAGGTCTGACGGTAGAGACGGTTGGTCTCTTTACCGTAGTTCTCTTTCACCAGGTCGTTGGTGTTGGTGTTCTGCGTGTCGCCCGCGTAGAGGTTGCCCTGGCGGCTGTAGCCCGACTCAAACTCCAGCGACTGCATCGGTGCGAAGTCCCAGCGCACCACGCCGTTGATGTTTTTGTTTTCGACCCCTTCGCGTCCGGCCGGCAGGGTATCGGCGTAGATGCCGGTACGTTCGGACTGATGCCCCTGGTTAATATCCCAGGCATCGGCCTGCGTTTTGTCGAGGTTGCCGTAAAGGCGGAAGCTGAAATCGCCGCCCAGCGGACCGTTGAGGCTAAAGTCGGTGCGCTTGGTGGAGCCCTCATCTTTATGTTCCGGGGCGTTCATATAGGCATTCCATGAACCGTGCCACTCGTTGCTGCCTTTTTTGGTGATGATATTGACCACGCCGCCCGCCGCGCCGTTGCCGTAACGCGCCGCCGCCGGGCCGCGAATGACCTCAATGCGTTCGATCATTTCCGGCGGCACCCAGCTGGTATCGCCGCGGGTATCGCGCTCGCCGCGCCAGCCGAGACGAATGGAGTTACGGCTGGTGACCGGCTTACCGTCAATCAGGATCAGGGTATTTTCCGGGCCCATGCCGCGAATATCAATCTGGCGGTTGTTGCCGCGCTGGCCGCTGGTGGAGTTACCGGTCAGGTTAACGCCCGGCATGGTGCGGATGATTTCTGAGACATCGCGGGCCGGTGGACGTTTACGAATTTCATCGGCGGTGATGGTGGAGACGCCGGGAGCCTGCAGGTTCTGCTCCGCTGCGGTAACCACCATGGTTTCTTCGGCGGCCGTTTGTTTGCTGTCTGTGGTCTCTTCCGCGCACAGCGGGAAGGCAACACCATAAATTCCCAGATTGACCAGCAAGGCCAGGGATTTGATCCTGTTATTCATTTTAATATCATCCAGCTGTCTGTTGCCGCTTTCCCCAAAGGCCTCTTCCCACCGGAAGAGACGACGGCATGAACAAATGTTGCCAGTAGAGGACAAATGCCTGCCATCTCTGACATGTTTTTCGAAGTTACTCATTCCAACGCGCGGTAATACGCTATTGCAAATGCAAATAGTTATCAATAATATTATCAACAAAATATTACGTTTATTGATAAATATCACGATAAACATAGGGTTATTTAATGTTGAAAACAGGAAGCGATGACTGGTGGCAGAGCCTGAGCGGCCCGCACTCGGAGGCGTCTGGCGATGCGTACCGGGTGACGTTCTGGTGGCGGGACCCGGCGGGCAGCGAGGCCACCTCGGCGACGCGGCGGGTGTGGATCTATATCACCGGCGTCACCGACCACCACAAAAATGCCGTCCCGCAAACCCTACGGCGCGTCCCGGGCACCGATGCCTGGCAATGGCAGACCACGCTCTCGCCGACCTGGCGCGGCAGCTACTGTTTTATCCCCTCCGAACGCGATGACGATTTTTCTCCCGAGATTTTTAACGGCGACGCGCCGGACCGCACTCTGCTGCGCGAGGGCTGGCGACGCCTGCTGCCGCGCGCGGTAGCCGATCCGCTCAATGTGCAAAGCTGGAAGGGCGGGCGCGGCCACGCGGTCTCGGCGCTGGAGCTGCCTCAGGCGCCGGAGCAGCCCGGCTGGGCGCTGCGCGATGAACGCTTTGCCCCGCCGGTCTGCATTCAGTGGCGCAGCGCGCGGCTTGGCAACAGCCGTCGGGTATGGGTTTATGCCACCGGCGACGGCGCGGCAAAAGAGCGCCCGCTGGCGGTGCTGCTGGACGGCCAGTTCTGGGCCGAGAGCATGCCGGTATGGTCGCCGCTGGCCGGACTGACCCGCGAGGGCCGGCTGCCGGCGGCGGTGTATCTGCTGATCGACGCTATCGATAACGCGCACCGCAGCCGCGAGCTGCCGTGCAACCGCGATTTTTGGCTGGCGGTCCAGGAGGAGCTCCTGCCGCAGGTGCGCCAAATCGCGGACTTTAGCGACCGGGCAGAGCGTACCGTCGTGGCCGGGCAGAGCTTTGGCGGCCTGGCGGCAATGTTCGCCGCCCTGAACTGGCCGCAGCGTTTTGGCTGCGTGCTCAGCCAGTCCGGTTCCTACTGGTGGCCGCACCGCGGCGGCGCGCAGGATGGCGCGCTGATTGAAGGCCTGAAAGCGGGGGAACTGCGCGCCGACGGGCTGCGAATCTGGCTCGAAGCCGGCGAGCGGGAACCCCTTATTTTCCGCGCCAATCAGGCGCTTTTAGCCCAGCTGCCGCCGCCAAAACGGTCGGTTTTCTGGCGCCAGGTTGACGGCGGGCACGATGCGCTGTGCTGGCGCGGCGGGCTGACGGCGGGACTGATTCAGCTGTGGCAATCCGCGGAGTCCGTCCCATCGGGACGCCCGGCAGAACCGAATCATTGATCGTGCGCGAGGGCTGCGGATGCGGCCAGCAGGATAGCGAGTATTAACAGGAGTTTGAAATGCAATTCAGTAACCCCTTCGATAATCCGCAAGGGCAGTTTTACATTCTGCGTAACGAGCTGCAGCAGTACAGCCTGTGGCCCCATCACTGCGCGCTGCCGGAGGGCTGGACGGTAGAGTGTCCGCCGCAGTCGCTGGAAGCGTGCAATGCCTGGCTGGCGGCGAACTGGTCAACCCTCACCCCCGCGCACTACGCGTCCTAAGGAGCCGATGATGACCACTCGTTTACCGCTGGTTGCAGCGCAGCCGGGGATCTGGATGGCGGAGCGGCTGTCAACGCTGCCCGGCGCCTGGAGCGTCGCTCACTACGTTGAGCTCAGCGGCAGCCTCGATCCGGCGCTGCTCGGCCGGGCGATCGTCGCCGGCCTGGCCCAGGCCGACACGCTAAGCCTGCGCTTTTGCGAAGACAACGGCGAAGCCTGGCAGTGGGTCGATGAGGCCCGTTGCTTCGACGAACCGCAGCATCATGACCTGCGCGAGGCGGACGATCCGCACGCGGCCGCGCTGGCCATTATGCGGGCCGACCTTGAACAGAATTTGCGCGTCGATAGCGGTAATCCGCTGGTCTGTCACCGGCTGCTGCGCACGGCGGATAATCGCTGGTACTGGTATCAGCGCTATCATCATTTACTCGTCGATGGCTTCAGTTTCCCTGCCATTACCCGCCAGATCGCCGCTATTTACCGTGCCTGGCAGCGCGGAGAGGCGACGCCGGATTCGCCGTTTACGCCGTTCGCCGAGGTGGTGGAAGAGTATCAGCGCTACTACGGCAGCGACGGCTGGCAGCGGGACAAGCAGTTCTGGCAGGAGCAGCGCAGGACGCTGCCGGCGCCGGTCTCGCTCTCCGACGCGCCGCTGGCGGGACGGGCAACCGGCACGGAGATCTGGCGCCTGAAGCTTGACGCTGACGCCGCGACGTTCAGCCGCCTCGCCGCCGGCGCCCCGCAGTGCCAGCGCGCCGACCTGGCGCTGGCGTTGACCGCGCTGTGGCTGGGGCGTCTCTGCGGGCGGATGGACTATGCCGCCGGCTTTATCTTTATGCGCCGCATGGGATCGGCGGCGCTGACCGCGACCGGGCCGGTGCTTAACGTCCTGCCGCTGGCGATCGCTATCGATGCCCAGGAAACGCTGGCCGAGCTGGCGCTGCGCCTCGCCGGACAGCTGAAAAAAATGCGCCGCCACCAGCGCTATGATGCGGAGCAAATCGTCCGCGATAGCGGCAAGGCCGCCGGCGATGAGCCGCTGTTTGGCCCGGTATTAAATATCAAAGTTTTCGATTACGTCCTCGATATCGACGGCGTGCAGGCGGTAACCCACACCCTGGCGACCGGCCCGGTCAACGACCTTGAGCTGGCGCTGTTCCCGGACGAAGCCGGCGGCCTGTCGCTTGAAGTGCTGGCCAATAAGCAGCGCTACGATGAGGCCACGCTGCGCGCGCACGTCGAGCGCCTCTCCGCGCTGCTGGCGCAGTTTGCCGCCGACCCGACGCTGCGCTGCGGCGAAGCGAACATGCTGTCCGCGCGGGAAACGCAGCGGCTGGCAGAGATCAACCATACCGCCATCGCGCTGCCCGCCACGACGCTGAGCGCGCTGGTCGCAGAACAGGCGCGGAAGACCCCGGACGCTCCCGCGCTGGCGGACGCCCGCTGGCAGTTCAGCTACCGCGAAATGCGCCAGCAGGTGGTGGCGCTGGCCGAGGTGCTGCGCGCGCGCGGGGTTAAGCCCGGCGATAGCGTGGCGGTGGCGCTGCCGCGTTCGGTGTTCCTCACCCTGGCGCTGCACGCCATCGTTGAAGCGGGCGCCGCCTGGCTGCCGCTCGATACCGGCTATCCTGACGATCGCCTGCGCATGATGCTCGAAGACGCGCGCCCGACGCTGCTGCTGACCTCCGACGATCAGCTGGCGCGCTTTAGCGATATCCCCGGGCTTGCCAGCCTGTGCTACCAGCAGCCGCTGGCGGCGGGCGATGATGCGCCGCTGGCGCTCTCCGCGCCGGAGCATACCGCCTATATCATCTTTACCTCCGGCTCCACCGGCCGCCCGAAAGGGGTGATGGTGGGGCAGACCGCGATCGTCAACCGCCTGCTGTGGATGCAAAATCACTATCCCCTCGGCGCCGATGACGTGGTGGCGCAGAAAACGCCGTGCAGCTTTGACGTCTCGGTGTGGGAGTTCTGGTGGCCGTTTATCGCCGGCGCCCGGCTGGTGATGGCGGAGCCCGAAGCGCATCGCGATCCGCTGGCGATGCAGCGCTTCTTCGCCCGCTACGGCGTGACCACCACCCACTTTGTGCCGTCGATGCTGGCGGCGTTCGTCGCCTCGCTCGACGCGGAAAATGTCGCCACCTGCCGCACGCTGCGGCGGGTCTTCTGCAGCGGCGAAGCGCTGCCGACCGGGCTGTGCCGCGAGTGGGAAGCGCTGACCGGCGTGGCGCTGCACAACCTCTACGGCCCGACCGAAGCGGCGGTTGACGTCAGCTGGTATCCGGCCTGCGGCGCGGAGCTGGCGGCGGTGACCGGCAGCAGCGTGCCGATCGGCTGGCCGGTGTGGAACACCGGATTACGTATTCTTGACGCCACTATGCGCCCGGTGCCGCCCGGCGTGGCGGGGGATTTGTACCTCACCGGCATCCAGCTGGCGCAGGGCTATCTCGGCCGACCGGACCTCACCGCCAGCCGCTTTATTGCCGACCCGTTTAGCCCAGGCGAGCGCATGTACCGCACCGGCGACGTGGCGCGCTGGCTCGACAGCGGAGCGGTGGAGTATCTGGGGCGCAGCGACGATCAGCTGAAAATTCGCGGCCAGCGCATTGAGCTCGGCGAAATAGACCGCGTCATGGCGGCGCTGCCGGACGTGGCCCAGGCGGTCACCCACGCCTGCGTCTTTAATCAGGCGGCGGCCACCGGCGGCGATGCGCGCCAGCTGGTCGGCTACCTGGTCTCTGAATCCGGGCTGCCGCTCGATACCGCGGCGCTGAAGGCGCGCCTCGGCGAACAGCTGCCGCCGCACATGGTGCCGGTGGTACTGATCCAGCTGCCGGCGCTGCCGCTGAGCGCTAACGGCAAGCTGGATCGTAAAGCGCTTCCGCTGCCAACGCTGAGCCAGGAACGCCGCGGCCGGCCACCGGAGTCCGAGAGCGAGCGTGCGGTCGCCGAGGCGTTCAGCCAGCTGCTGGGCTGCGACGTGAACGATATCGAAGCCGATTTCTTTGCGCTTGGCGGCCACTCGCTGCTGGCGATGCGCCTGGCGGCGCAGCTGAGCCGCCGGTTTGCGCGTCAGGTGACGCCGGGACAGGTGATGGTCGCCTCGACGGTCGGCCAGCTGAGCGCGCTGCTGGCGTCCGATCTCAGCGACGAGCAGGCGCAGCGCCTGGGTTTTGATGCGCTTTTACCCCTGCGTAAAAGCGATGGCCCGACGCTGTTCTGCTTCCATCCGGCCTCCGGCTTTGCCTGGCAGTTCAGCGTGCTGGCGCGCTACCTCGACCCGCGCTGGTCAATTACCGGCATTCAGTCGCCGCGCCCGCAGGGGCCGATGGCGAGCGCCGCCAGCCTCGATGAGGTCTGCGAGTCCCATCTGCAGACGTTACTGGCGCAGCAGCCGCACGGGCCGTATTACCTGTTCGGTTACTCCCTCGGCGGCACCCTGGCGCAGGGAATTGCCGCGCGCCTGCGCCAGCGCGGTGAAGCGGTAGCGTTCCTCGGGCTGCTGGATACCTGGCCGCCGGAGTCGCAAAACTGGGCGGAAAAAGAGGCCAACGGCCTCGACCCGCAGGTGCTGGCGGAAATTGACCGCGAGCGGGAAGCGTTCCTTGCCGCGCAGCAGGGGCAGCCGTCCGGCGAGCTCTTTAGCACCATCGAGGGCAACTACGCCGACGCGGTGCGCCTGCTGACCACCGCGCACAGCGCGAAGTTCGACGGCAAGGCGACCCTGTTCGTGGCGGAAAAAACGCGCCAGCCGGGGATGGACCCGCAGGCGCTGTGGGGACCGTGGGTTGGCGAACTGGAGGTCTTCAGCCAGGCGTGCGCGCACGTGGAGATTATCTCTCCCCAGGCCTTTGAGTCGATAGGTCCGGTGGTGCGGGAGATTCTGGGATAGGTCGCGCGTCGTCCGGAGGTCTCCGGACGACCTCTGCACATCGCTTTGTAACCCCGGTCAGCGTCGCGCGAACCGGGGTTTTTTTATGCTTTAGCCGGGGGAGTACCAGAGGCTAGCGGCGGCCCAGCGGTACCACCAGCGGCGTGTGGGCGATCGGGTCGTCGATGATGGTACAGCGCAGGCCGTAAATCCGCTCGATAAGCTCGGCGGTCACGATCTCTTTCGGCGCCCCTTCGGCGATAATTTTGCCGTCGCGCAGGGCAATCAGATGGGTGGCGTAGCGGCAGGCCTGGTTGAGGTCGTGCAGCACCGCCGCCAGGGTATAACCCTTCTCGCGATTCAGCTCGCTCAGCAGCTCGAGGAGATCGATCTGATGGCTGATATCCAGCCAGGTCGTCGGTTCGTCGAGCAGCATGATGGCGGTTTCCTGCGCCAGCACCATCGCAATCCACGCGCGCTGGCGCTGGCCGCCGGAGAGCGTGTCAACGCTCTGCTGCGCAAGGTCGGTGATGCCGGTGGCGCGCATCGCCTGATTGACCGCCTCATCGTCCTCTTTCCGCCAGCGGGTGAACATCGGCTGATGCGGATAGCGGCCGCGGGCGACCAGCTCCTGGACGGTAATATCGCCCGGAGTGGTGGCGTTTTGCGCCAGCAGGCCGATGCGTCTGGCGACGTCCTTGCTGGCGTAGCGCTGGATCTGCTCGCCGTCGAGATAAACATGGCCGCTGGCCGGGGTCATCAGGCGGCTGAGGGTGCGCAGCAGCGTCGATTTTCCGCAGCCGTTGGGGCCAATGATGGCGGTGAAGTGGCCGTCGGGAATGGTCACGTTCAGCGAATCGGCGATGATCTTTTTGCCGTATGCCAGGGTCAACTGGTCGCCGCGCAAACGGGGGGTTACAGCGGTCATTTTTTGCGGGACTCCTGAATTAACAGTGCGATGAGATAGATACCGCCGAGGCTGACGGTGACGACTCCCACCGGCAGCTGATAGGGCATAAACAGGCGCTGGGCGCTGTAGTCGGCCAGCGCCAGCAGCAGCGCGCCGCACAGCGCCGACTGAGTCAGACCCCAGCGCGCGGTGCCGCTGAGGCGGCGGGCGATATGCGGGGCCACCAGCGCAATAAAGGAGATTGGACCCGCCAGCGCGGTGGCGGCGGCGGTGAGCACCACCCCCACCAGCATCAGCAGCAGGCGAGAGCGCTCGACCCGCACGCCCAGCGCGCAGGCGGTATCGTCACCCATTTCCAGCAGGCGCATGCGCCGCACCAGCAGCACGCTGCACGCCAGCATCAGCACAATAAGCGGCGCCGACGGCCAGGTTTTGCCCCACGTCAGCCCGTTGAGCGAACCGGCGTTCCACAGCCCGGCGGAGAGCGCGGTCTCCAGCGACGCGCGCAGCAGCAGCCAGGTATTGAACGCCACCAGCATCGCGCGGATGCCGATACCGATAATAATCAGCCGGAAGGTTTCAATCCCGTTACGCCAGGCCAGCAGCCAGACCAGCAGGGCGGTCAGCACCCCGCCAACCATCGCCGCCAGCGCGATAGCCGTCAGGTTCTGCCCAAAGAGCACCATCGCCACCAGCACGCCGCTCCACGCGCCGGTGTTGAAGCCCATCACATCCGGGCTGCCCAGCGGGTTGCGCATCAGCGACTGAAAAATCGCGCCGCTAACGCCCAGCGCCGCGCCGATCAGCAGCGCCATCAGCACCCGCGGCAGCCGCCATTCGGTGACCACCATGGTGATATTACGCGGCGCATCGCCCAGCAGCGCGGAGATAACCTGCTCCACCCGCAGCGGCACCAGGCCGCTGCCGAGCCCCCAGAGGGAGACGACCACGCTGGCGATAATCAGGATAAAACAGCTGAGCAGCAAACGACGGGAAGGGGCGGTCACATTGCACCTCCGCGCGGCTGACGACGCACCAGCCAGATCAGCACCGGGGCGCCGATAAAGGCGCTGACCACCGAGACCCGCAGCTCTCCGGGCACCAGCAGACGGCCAAGGACATCGGCGAAGAGCAGCAGCGCCGGGGTGGCCAGCAGGGTGACCGGCAGCGACCAGCGGTGGTCGGCGCCCACCAGCCAGCGCGCCATGTGCGGCATCATCAGGCCGATAAAGGCGATGGGCCCGACCACCGCCGTAGCGCTGCCGCAGAGGACGGTGATTGCCAGCAGGCCGATAAACTGCGTGCGCGCCACCCGGCTGCCGAGCGCGGTGGCGGTGTCGCTGCCGAGGCTCAGGCTGTTCAGCGCCCGGCTGAGCAGCAGCGTCACCGCGCCGGCGATCAGCACCGGGAGCAGGACGATTTTTAGCGTTTGCAGGGTGCGGATATCCAGCGAGCCGGCCTGCCAGAAGCGCAGCTGGTCGTAGACGTCGGGGTTAAGCAGCGCAATGCCGTTAGAGAGCCCTTCAAGCACCGCCGCCAGGGCGACGCCGGCCAGCGTCAGGCGCACCGGGCTAAGCTGGCCTCCGCCCTGGCTGCCGGTGAAGGCCACCAGCAGCGAGGCGGCAAAGGCGCCGCAAAAGGCCATCAGCAGCTGCTCCTGCGGTGAATGAATACCGAACAGCGCGGCGCCCAGCACGATCGCGAAGCTGGCGCCGGAGTTGACGCCCAGGATACCGGGGTCGGCCAGCGGGTTGCGGGTGAGGGTTTGCATCAGCGCCCCCGCCAGCCCCAGCGCGGCGCCGGCAAGCAGTCCGGCAAGGGTACGCGGCAGACGGGCATCGAGCACGATGGTGCAGTCAGCGCTCTGACAGGTGCCGGTAAAGGCATCCACAACGACGTTGAGTGGCAGAGGTTTGGCGCCAACGAGCAGGCTGAGCGCAATCGCAACGGCTAAGACCAGCAGCAGACCCGGCACGGCGACGGCGCGCACCCTGGTCGTAGAAAACGACATAGTTCACATCCCTGGCATGATAATGATAGTAATTATCGTTATCGATTCTATTCAGTTATGTTAGCATGGCGGCCCCTAAGAATGGTATACGCAAATCATTCGGGATGCATCGCGACGGCAGGGCGTGCGTGCCCGAGCGGTCAGCGCCCGGCCTCGTGTCGGCGTGCACCCGGCGGCCGACGCGCCGCTATCGTGAGGCCGGGATCGGCCGTCTGCCGCCAGCGCATCTGTCGCCCGACGTATAACGAGTATCGATGGAAAATAATAACAAGGTGTTGTAATGAACCGACAATCCCGGCTGCTGAACCTGAGCCTGCTGAAAACGCATCCGGCGTTTCGCGCCGTCTTTATCGCCCGCTTTATCTCTATCCTCTCGCTTGGCCTGCTGGGCGTTGCTATCCCGGTACAAATCCAGATGATGACCCACTCCACCCTGCAGGTGGGGCTCTCGGTCACCCTGACCGGCGGCTCGATGTTTATCGGCCTGATGGTGGGGGGCGTGCTGGCGGATCGCTACGAGCGTAAGCGCCTGATCCTGCTGGCGCGCGGCACCTGCGGGATCGGTTTTGTCGGCCTGTGCCTCAACGCCATGCTGCCCGAGCCTTCGCTGGCGGCTATCTACCTGCTGGGCGTCTGGGACGGCTTCTTCGCCTCGCTGGGCGTCACGGCGCTGCTGGCGGCAACCCCCGCGCTGGTTGGTCGGGAAAATCTGATGCAGGCCGGGGCGATTACCATGCTGACGGTGCGTCTGGGCTCGGTGATTTCGCCGATGATCGGCGGCCTGCTGCTGGCGACCGGCGGCGTGGCCTGGAACTACGGCCTGGCGGCGGCCGGCACCTTTATCACCACTTTAACCCTGCTGCGTTTACCGCAGCTCCCGCCGCCGCCTCAGCCGCGCGAGCATCCGCTGAAGTCGCTGCTGGCGGGGCTTAAATTCCTCTTTAATAGCCCGCTGATTGGCGGTATTGCGCTGCTCGGCGGCCTGCTGACGATGGCGAGCGCGGTGCGCGTACTCTATCCGGCGCTGGCCGAAGGCTGGCAGATGTCGGCCTCGCAAATCGGCCTGCTGTACGCCGCGATCCCGCTGGGCGCAGCGCTCGGGGCGCTCACCAGCGGCCAGCTGGCGCAAACCGCCAGGCCTGGCGCGGTGATGCTGACCACCACCGTCGGCTCCTTTGTCGCCATCGCCCTGTTTAGCCTGATGCCGCTGTGGCAGCTGGGGGCGCTGTGCCTGGCGCTGTTTGGCTGGCTGAGCGCCATCAGTTCGCTGCTGCAGTACACCCTGATTCAAACTCAGACGCCGGAAGCGATGCTTGGGCGCATCAACGGCCTGTGGACCGCGCAGAACGTCACCGGCGATGCCGTTGGCGCCGCGCTGCTGGGCGGCCTCGGCGTGATGATGACCCCGGTCGCGTCGGCAAGCGCCAGCGGCTGGGCGCTGGTTATCGTTGGCGCAATGTTGATTGGGCTGCTGAGCGAACTACGCCGCTTTCAGCGCCCGGAGACGGTGAGCGAAAGTTGATTGGCTTCCCGGCCGGGCATGGCACCGGCCGGGAGGAGGATTTAGCCGAAGAAGTTTGCGAGGCGCTGCAGCACCAGCATGGCGCTGTAGTAGTCAAGACGGAAGGTTTCGATGCCCAGCGGATAGACGCGTTTGGCTTCGACCGCAGGCAGGTGGGCGAGCAGCGGATTGGCGTAAATTGCCTGAGCGTCCTTCTCGTCGCCGGCGAACAGGAACAGGCTTTGGCCGTTGAGGCCGGCGGCTAAGTTCTCTCCGCCCAGCTGGATGATATCGTGGCGTTTACCCTGACTCTGGCTGGCGTGCAGCCCGCCGGGAAGGGTAGCCAGCGTAAAGCCCAGCTGTTCGAGCATCTGGCCCTGGGCCGACTCCGGGGTCCACAGATTGGCGCTATGGGCTGCGGCGGTATAAACCAGCGCGCTAACCGGCTGCGGCGGCAGTTTCATCTGCTGCTTCAGCGCCGCCAGCTGCTTATCAAATTCGGCAATGCGCACCGCGGCCTGCTTCTCCTGGCCGGTAATCTCTCCGAGCTGGGTGAGCAGCGCCTGCCAGCTCTTATCGTCGTAGTTAATGATAAGCGTCGGCGCAATAGTAGAAAGCTGATCGTAGAGCGCCAGCGCGGAATCGCCGCCGGTGGCGCTAATCAGGATCAGGTCCGGCATCTGTGCGGCCACGGCCTCGGCGCTCGGCTCACCGATATAGAGCCGCGCCAGCTTACGCTCGCGGGCCACGCTGCTCCACTGGCGCAGGAATCCCTGGCCATCGGCCACGCGGTTATTCGGCGTGGTGGCCCCGCTGGCTACCACCGGGGCATCAATCGCCAGCAGCGAGCCGGTGAGGGTGACGCTGGTGGAAACAATGCGCAGCGGCCGCTGTTCGAGGGTATGCGCGCCGCGGCTGTCGGTTATCTGACGCGGCCAGTCGGCGGCGAACGCTGAGGTAATTCCTAAATACGCCAGCCCGCAGGCCAGCAGGGTACGGCGGCACAAAGTGGAGAAATTCACGAATTTGCGTCCTGATTGAGTTGAGATAAATGCGTCTCATTTTCAACTTTGTGCCGCAGGGATGCAAGCCTAAGTAGCACAACATGCTGTTTATACGGTTGACATGTAGAGCAATACCTTTTAGGTTAGCCAACCAAAATATAAATGATAATTATTCGTAATATCTTTATCGTTTTTGGAGGATGATATGGAAACGTCAATGGCCGAGGATGTACGGGAACAAAAAATGACCCTGGCACCAGAAAGCTTCTTCTTTATGTCGCCGTACCGCAGTTTTAGCACTTCAGGCTGTTTCAGGCGCTTCTCTCATTCCGCCGGCGGCGGCGATGCGCTGTCCGGTGAATTCCAGCAAAAAATGGCCGCCGCGTTCCAGGAGGCGAAAGCCGCCGGGATCCGCAAGCCGGTGATGGTCGGCGCGATCCCCTTCGATACCCGCCAGCCGTCCGAACTGTTTATTCCCGAGCGCTGGGAAACCTTCTCCCGCACCGGCAAGCAGCGCTCCGCGCGCTACGCGTCGGGCCAGGCGGCAATGGACGTGGTGGCCCGCCAGGAGATCCCCGAGCAGGACGCATTTATGGCGATGGTCGAGCGCGCGAGCGCGCTGACCGCCACGGCGGAAGTCGATAAGGTCGTGCTGTCGCGGCTGATCGATATCACCACCCGCGATCGCGTGGACAGCGGTGCGCTGCTGGAGCGCCTGATCGCGCAAAACCCCGCCAGCTTTAATTTCCACGTGCCGCTCTCGGACGGCGGCGTTCTGCTCGGCGCCAGCCCGGAGCTGCTGCTGCGTAAAGAGGGTGATAGCTTTAGCTCTCTGCCGCTGGCGGGCTCGGCCCGGCGTCAGCCGGACGACGTGCTGGATCGCGAAGCGGGCAACAAGCTGCTGGCGTCCGGTAAAGATCGCCACGAGCACGAGCTGGTGACCCAGGCGATGAAGGCGGTGCTTGCGCCGCGCTGCCGCGAGCTGTCGCTGCCGGACTCTCCGCAGCTGATCACCACCCCAACCTTATGGCATCTGGCGACGCCCATCGCCGGGACCGCTGCGGCCGGGGAGAACGCCATGTCGCTGGCCTGCCTGCTGCATCCGACGCCAGCCCTCAGCGGCTTCCCGCACCAGGCCGCCACGCGCCTGATCCGCGAGCTGGAGCCGTTCGATCGCCAGCTGTTCGGCGGCATCGTTGGCTGGTGTGATGACGAAGGCAACGGCGAGTGGGTGGTGACCATTCGCTGCGCCCGCCTGCAGCAGAACACGCTGCGCCTGTTTGCCGGCGCGGGGATCGTTCCGGCCTCCTCCCCGCTGGGAGAGTGGCGCGAAACCGGCGTCAAACTGACCACTATGCTGAACGTGTTCGGCTTGTATTAAGAGGCGATGATGATTGCATTTAACCGCTGGCCGGAAAGCTTTGCCGCCCGCTACCGTGAAAAGGGCTACTGGCAGGATCTGCCGTTAACCGAGCTGATTACCCGTCACGCGGCAAGCGATGCCGTGGCGATTATCGACGGCGAGGTTCAGTACAGCTATCGCCAGTTCAACCGGTTGGTGGATAACCTTGCCAGCTCCCTGCAGGGGATGGGGCTCAAGCGCGGCGAAACCGCGCTGGTGCATCTGGGCAACGTCGCCGAGTTCTACATCACCTTCTTTGCGCTGCTGCGCATCGGCGTGGCGCCGGTCAACGCGCTGTTCAGCCATCAGCGCAGCGAGCTCAACGCCTACGCGACGCAGATTGAACCGGCGCTGCTGGTGGCCGATCGTCAGCACGCGCTGTTTGCCGACGATAGCTTCCTCAACGGCTTTATCGAGCAGCATCCGTCGGTGCGGGTGGCGCTGCTGCGCGGCGATAGCGGCGAGTATGACCTGGCCGCGGCGATCGCCCAGCCCGCCGAGGACTTTATTGCCAACCCAACGCCTGCCGACGAGGTAGCGTTTTTCCAGCTCTCCGGCGGCAGCACCGGCACGCCTAAGCTTATCCCGCGCACCCACAACGATTACGCATACAGCATTCGCCGCAGCAACGAAATTTGCGCGATTAGCGCCGAGACGCGCTATCTCAACGCGCTGCCCGCTGCGCATAACTATGCGATGAGCTCGCCGGGATCGCTGGGAGTGTTTCTGGCCGGAGGCCGGGTGATCCTTGCCGCCGACCCGAGCGCCACGCTCTGCTTCCCGCTGATTGAAAAGCATCAGATAAACGTCGCCTCGCTGGTGCCGCCGGCGGTCAGCCTGTGGCTGCAGGCGATCCACGAATGGGGCGGCAACGCGCAGCTGCGGTCGCTGCGGCTGCTGCAGGTTGGCGGCGCGCGCCTGTCGGCGACGCTCGCCGCGCGCATTCCGGCGGAGATTGGCTGCCAGCTGCAGCAGGTCTTCGGCATGGCGGAAGGGCTGGTGAACTACACCCGCCTCAACGATAGCCCGCAGCGCATTATCAATACCCAGGGCTGCCCGATGAGTCCCGACGACGAAGTGTGGGTTGCCGATGCCGAAGGCAACCCGCTGCCGCGCGGCGAAGTCGGCCGCCTGATGACCCGCGGGCCCTATACCTTCCGCGGCTACTATAAAAGCCCGCAGCACAACCTGGAGGCGTTTGACGCCGACGGCTTCTACTGCTCGGGGGATCTTATCTCGATCGACGAAGACGGCTATATCACCGTGCAGGGGCGCGAGAAAGATCAGATCAACCGCGGCGGGGAGAAGATCGCCGCGGAAGAGATTGAAAACCTGCTGCTGCGCCACCCGGCGACGATCCATGCCGCGCTGGTGAGCATGGAGGATAGCCTGCTGGGCGAGAAAAGCTGCGCGTACCTGGTGGTCAAAGAGCCGCTGCGCGCGGTCGCGGTACGCCGCTTCCTGCGCGAGCAGGGCGTGGCTGAATTTAAGCTGCCGGATCGGGTGGAGTGCGTGGACGCGCTGCCGCTGACGCCGGTGGGCAAAGTCGATAAAAAACAATTACGTCAGTGGCTGGCTGAACGCAAGCTGGGCTGAAGGAGAAGACACAATGGCCATTCCTCAATTACAGGCTTACGCGCTGCCGGAAGCCAGCGATATCCCGGCGAACAAAGTGAGCTGGGCCTTTGAGCCGTCCCGCGCGGCGCTGCTTATCCACGATATGCAGGAGTATTTCCTCAACTTCTGGGGTGAAGATAGCGCGATGATGGCGAAAGTGGTTGCCAACATCGCCGCGCTGCGCGATTTCTGCAAGCAGCACGATATTCCGGTGTTCTACACCGCGCAGCCGAAGGATCAGAGCGATGAAGACCGCGCCCTGCTGAACGATATGTGGGGACCAGGCCTGACCCGCTCGCCGGAGCAGCAGCGGGTGATTGCCGCCCTGGCGCCGGACGAAAACGACACCGTACTGGTGAAGTGGCGCTACAGCGCGTTCCACCGTTCGCCGCTGGAAGAGATGCTGAAAGAGGCCGGGCGCGACCAGCTGATCGTCACCGGCGTGTATGCCCATATCGGCTGCATGACGACCGCGACCGACGCCTTTATGCGCGACATCAAGCCGTTCTTCGTTGCCGACGCGCTGGCGGACTTTAGCCGCGAAGAGCATCTGATGGCGCTGAAATACGTTGCCGGACGCTGCGGTCGGGTGGTGATGACCGAAGAGCTGCTGCCGCTGCCGGCGTCAAAGGCGGCGCTGCGCGCGCTGGTGCTGCCGCTGCTCGATGAGTCCGACGAGCCGATGGATGATGAAAACCTCATCGACTACGGCCTGGATTCGGTGCGCATGATGGCGCTGGCCGCGCGCTGGCGCAAAGTGCACGGCGATATCGACTTCGTGATGCTGGCGAAAAATCCGTCGATTGATGCCTGGTGGGCGCTGCTCTCCCGCGAGGTGAAATAGTGGCCGCGCTCGATTTTCAGGGTCAGACCGTATGGGTGACCGGGGCGGGTAAGGGCATCGGCTATGCCACCGCTCTGGCCTTCGTCGAGGCCGGGGCGCAGGTCACCGGTTTTGACCTCGCGTTCTCGGGTGAAAGCTATCCGTTCGCCACCGAGACGCTGGACGTGGCCGACGCGCCGCAGGTGGCCGAGGTGTGCCAGCGTCTGCTGGGCGGCATCGAGCGCCTGGACGTGCTGGTCAACGCGGCCGGCATTTTACGCATGGGCGCCACCGATGCGCTGAGCGTTGAAGAGTGGCAGCAGACCTTCGCCGTTAACGTCGGCGGCGCGTTTAACCTTTTCCAGCAGACGATGGCCCAGTTCCGCCGCCAGCGGGGCGGGGCGATCGTCACCGTGGCCTCCGACGCCGCGCATACGCCGCGCATCGGTATGAGCGCCTACGGCGCGTCGAAAGCGGCGCTGAAGAGCCTGGCGCTGACCGTCGGGCTTGAGCTGGCGGGCAGCGGAGTGCGCTGCAACCTCGTTTCGCCGGGCTCGACCGACACCGATATGCAGCGCACGCTGTGGGTCAGCGATGACGCCGAGCAGCAGCGCATTCGCGGTTTTGGCGAGCAGTTCAAGCTCGGCATTCCGCTGGGTAAAATCGCCTGCCCGCAGGAGATTGCCAGCACCATTTTGTTCCTCGCCTCTCATCACGCCAGCCATATCACGCTGCAGGATATCGTGGTTGACGGCGGCTCGACGCTGGGGGCATAGATGGCCTGGAAACGTCAGCTGACGCTGGAGGCGCTTAACGCCACCAGCGCGAATACGATGGTGGCCCATCTCGGCATTGTCTATACCCGGCTGGAAGAAGGCCTGCTGGAGGCCGAAATGCCGGTCGATGCCCGCACCCATCAGCCCTTTGGCCTGCTGCACGGCGGCGCGTCGGCGGCGCTGGCGGAGACGCTGGGTTCGATGGCCGGCTGGCTGATGACCGAAGAGGGCCAGTGCGTGGTCGGCACCGAGCTGAACGCCACCCACCATCGGGCGGTTTCCAGCGGGAAGGTTCGCGGCGAGTGCCGTCCTCTGCACCTCGGCCGCCAGGGACAAAGCTGGGAAATTGCCGTCTTCGACGAACGCGGACGGCGCTGCTGCACCTGCCGCCTGGGCACCTCGGTGCTCGGCTAGCTCTCCACCTTCCCCCGGCTCGCGCCGCGTCCCGTCCGGGCTACGCTTTTATTTCTGTAGCCCGAGCGGGCGCGGCGTGAGCCTCTTTCTGACGCCGCTGTTTTCATCCATTTTCCTGCCAGAAGTGATCTCGCTAGCAATGTGAGATAAATCCCTGCCTGTGGGCGACATCTCCAGGGTTTCAACGTTGTTAAAGTCTGCGTTGTGTTCTAGAAACAAAATGTAACAGATTGATTACCCTACCCGTGGAACCCGATAATGAATAATTCAGGGAAATACCTCATCTGGACACTGCTCTCCGTCATTGGAGCCTTTGCCCTCGGCTACATAGCCTTAAACCGCGGCGAACAGATTAATGCGCTATGGATTGTCGTGGCGGCGGTCTGTATCTATCTGATTGCCTATCGCTTCTATGGCCTCTACATCGCCAAAAACGTGCTGGCGGTTGACCCGACGCGGATGACGCCCGCGGTGCGGCACAACGACGGCCTCGACTACGTTCCAACCGATAAGAAAGTGCTGTTCGGTCACCATTTTGCGGCCATTGCTGGCGCGGGGCCGCTGGTCGGGCCGGTGCTGGCGGCGCAGATGGGCTACCTGCCGGGGATGATCTGGATCCTCGCCGGCGTGGTGCTGGCCGGTGCGGTGCAGGACTTTATGGTGCTGTTCGTTTCGACCCGCCGCGACGGCCGCTCGCTCGGCGAGCTGGTGAAAGAGGAGATGGGGCCGACCGCCGGGGTGCTGGCGCTGGTGGCCTGCTTTATGATCATGGTGATCATCCTCGCGGTGCTGGCGATGATCGTGGTGAAAGCGCTGACCCACAGCCCGTGGGGAACCTACACCGTTGCCTTCACCATCCCGCTGGCGGTCTTTATGGGGATCTACATTCGCTATCTGCGCCCGGGGCGCATTGGCGAAGTGTCGGTGATTGGCCTGGTGATGCTGGTGTTTGCCATCGTCTCCGGCGGATGGGTTGCCGAAAGCGCGACCTGGGCGCCGTGGTTTGACTACACCGGCGTGCAGCTGACCTGGATTCTGGTGGGCTACGGCTTTATTGCCTCGGTGCTGCCGGTTTGGCTGCTGCTGGCCCCGCGCGACTACCTCTCAACTTTCCTGAAAATCGGCACCATCGTCGGGCTGGCGATTGGTATTCTGATCATGCGCCCGACGCTGACCATGCCGGCGCTGACCAAGTTTATTGACGGCACCGGCCCGGTGTGGAGCGGCAGCATGTTCCCGTTCCTGTTTATCACCATCGCCTGCGGCGCCGTGTCGGGTTTCCACGCGCTGATCGCCTCCGGCACCACGCCGAAAATGCTGGCCAATGAAGGCCAGGCCTGCTTTATCGGCTATGGCGGCATGCTGATGGAATCCTTCGTCGCCATTATGGCGCTGGTGGCGGCCTGTATTATCGATCCGGGCGTCTACTTTGCGATGAACAGCCCGCTGGCGGTGCTGGCACCTGCCGGGACCACCGACGTGGTGGCGTCCGCCGCGCAGGTGGTCAGCAGCTGGGGCTTCACCATCACGGCGGATACGCTGCACCAGATAGCCAGCGAGGTCGGCGAGCAGTCGATTATCTCGCGTGCCGGCGGCGCGCCGACGCTGGCGGTCGGGATGGCCTACATCCTGCACGGCTCGCTGGGCGGCCTGATGGACGTCGCCTTCTGGTACCACTTCGCCATTCTGTTTGAAGCGCTGTTTATTCTGACGGCGGTGGATGCCGGCACCCGCGCGGCGCGCTTTATGCTGCAGGATCTGCTCGGCGTGATAAGCCCGGGGCTGAAGAAAACCAGCTCGCTGCCGGCGAACCTGCTGGCGACGGCGCTGTGCGTACTGGCGTGGGGTTACTTCCTGCACCAGGGCGTGGTGGACCCGCTCGGCGGGATTAACACCCTGTGGCCGCTGTTCGGCATCGCCAACCAGATGCTGGCGGGGATGGCGCTGATGCTCTGTGCGGTGGTACTGTTTAAAATGAAGCGTCAGCGCTATGCATGGGTTGCGCTGCTGCCCACGTCGTGGCTGCTGATTTGCACCCTGACCGCCGGCTGGCAGAAGTCGTTCAGCCCGGATACCAAAGTGGGCTTCCTGGCGATCGCCAATAAGTTCCAGGCGATGATCGACAGCGGCGCTATCCCGCCGCAGTACACCGAATCCCAGCTGGCGCAGCTGGTCTTTAACAACCGCCTGGATGCCGGCCTGACCATCTTCTTTATGGTGGTGGTGGTGGTACTGGCGCTGTTCTCAATCAAAACCGCGCTGGCGGCGCTGAAAGAGGACCATCCTACTGCCAGAGAGACGCCGTACGAACCGATGCCCGCCGATGCTGAGAGCCTGATAACCCAGACGAAACGCGCGCATTAGCCAGCCGGTTTTTGTTAGCCAAATCCTCTCCCGCAAGGGAGAGGATGATGTGAGAGAGAAAAATGTTCGATACCCTTTCGAAAGCGGGAAAATACTTAGGCCAGGCGGCAAAGATGATGATTGGCGTGCCTGATTACGATAACTACGTCGCGCATATTCGCCAGACCCACCCTGAGCAGACGCCGATGACCTACGAAGAGTTCTTCCGCGAGCGCCAGGACGCGCGCTACGGCGGCAAGGGCGGCGCGAAGTGCTGCTAGGCCACAGCCTCAGGCGTTAACCCCCCCCGTCTACGTCCAGACCGGTACCGGAAATCTGTCCGGCTACCGGGCTTACCCACGCTTTCCCGCGCTCAGTGCACCTGCCGACGAAAATTTTCCACCTTCACGAAGGCGGCGTACAGGGTCTGCGGCGTCAGCTCCACCGGCAGGAAGTGGATCGATTCGACCGGACGCAGGGTATGGGCAATGACCCGATCCAGCTCGTCCCGGTTGTGGATATCGATATCCAGCTCCGCCAGGGTAGTCGGCAGATTAAAGCGACGATAGGCCGCCACCAGCTGGGCTAAAACCTCGTCCTGGCCGAGCAGGGCGCTCTGCACCAGAATGCCGTAGGCGACCTTGGTGCCGTGGAGAAACTTCTCCGTCTGCGGCAGCACCGTCAGGCCGTTGTGCACCGCGTGGGCCGCCGCAACCCGGGTGTAGCGCTCGCCGAGGCCGCCGACCATTCCGCCGCCGGCGATAATCGCATCGATAACGTCCAGCAGCGGCTGGCTCAGCTCGCCGCGCTGCCGGTCGGCGAGCGCCGTTTCGCTGCTCTCCAGCAGAACGTCGCGGATCGCCAGTGCGCCGTTAATCCCCAGGCGTACGGTCAGCGGCAGGGTTTCCGGCCGCGGCGCCAGCACCACCGCCTCATACCATTTCGCCAGCGTATCGCCGATCCCCGCCAGCAGATACTCCTCCGGCGCGTTGAGGACGATCCGCGGCTCCACCAGTACCAGGAAGTTGGCGTCGTCGAAAATTTCAAAATGCAGCGCCTGGCCGGCGTCGTTGTACCACACCGACAGCGGAGTCCACGCCGCGCAGGTGGCGGCGATGGTCGGGATCGCCACCACCGGTAGCGCAAGCCTTCTGGCCACCGCTTTGGCGGTATCCAGCAGCGCGCCGCCGCCGACGCCAATCACCACGGAGCGGTCTTCACCCGCCTCGTGGACCAGCCGGGCGACGTCGCTTTCGCTGCAGTGGCCCTTAAAGAGGATTTTTTTGGCGCCGGGCGCGCTGAAGGCCTCGGGTAAAAAGGGTTCTGCGCCGGCGATTGCCCGCTCGCCGTAGATCCACAGCGCCCGGGAAAGCTGCTCTGCGCTGTAAAAATCATGCAGCCGCGCGAGGCTGCCGGGATGGGAGAAGTAGTTGGCGGGGCCGGGGACCACGCGGATATCGCTGTTGCTCATAGAGGCTGCCCTTATTGTCGTTTCGCTAACCTGATGTTATGTCTGGACATCCGGATGGCTAATATTATTTCGTTTTATCTTATGCCTTTTACGCAGTTGTCAGTCAAGGACGGCTGTGAAAAATTCATTAAATCAGAATATTAATCGTAAAGGGTAGCAGGGGATGACAGCCAATCGCCTCGAGATGCACAACATTAACCTGGCCTTTTCCGGCTTTCGGGCGCTGAACAACGTGGCGTTTTCCCTCAAAGGGGGGACCGTGCACGCGCTGACCGGCGCCAACGGCGCGGGAAAATCGACGCTGATGGCGGTGCTTTGCGGCACACACGCCCATTACGAGGGCGAGATTGTCATCAACAATCAGCCGGTCAATATTCGTTCTCCGCGCGATGCAAAGCAGCTTGGCATTCACCTGGTGCAGCAGGAGGTTGACGTGGCGCTGGTTCCGGGGCTGAGTATTGCCGAGAACATCATGCTGGACCGGCTGGCGCTGCCGGGTCAGGGCTTTAGCTGGCGGCGGGTCCGCGAGCAGGCCCGGGCCGCGCTGGCCCAGCTGGATATCGTCCTTGACGTGCGGCGCTCTATCGACAGCTGCTCGCTGGCCGAGAAGCAGCAAATCCTGCTGGCGCGCGCCCTGTCGCACCACTGCCGCTTTCTGATCCTTGATGAACCGACGGCGCCGCTGGATCGTCACGAAAGCGAACGCCTGTTTACCGTGGTGCGCCGCCTGCAGCAGCAGGGGATCGGGGTGGTGTTTATCTCGCACCGCATTCACGAGCTGAAGGCTATTTGCGACACCTTAACGGTGCTGCGCGACGGCCGGCTGATCGAAAGCGGCCCGATGGCGGAGCTCAGCGGCGAGCAGATCGTGGAAAAAATGCTCGGCCATGAGCTCAGCGATATCTTTCCGCCGAAGCGCCCGCCGCACGGTGAGGAGGTGCTGCTCCAGGTGGAAGGGCTGCACGACGAGGGGCTGCTGCAGGATATCTCTCTGCGCCTGCGCAAGGGCGAAATTCTCGGCATCGCCGGGCTGGCGGGGGCCGGTAAAACCGAACTGTGCAAGGCGCTGTTCGGCGCCAGCAAAAGTCGCCTGACGCGCGGCGAGCTGAACAGCCAGCCGTGGCGTCCGCGCGACCCGGCGGACTCCGTCACCCGCGGGCTGGCGCTGGTGCCGGAGGAGCGGCGCAAAGAGGGCATTTTTATCGAAGAGCCTATCGCCATGAATCTCGCGGTGAGCGCCGATCGCAGCTTTTCGCGCTGGAGCCTGTTTGGCCATCGCCAGGCGTGGCGCTGGGCGGAGGAGGTGGTGGCCCGCATCGGCATTCGCACCACCGGCCCGGGGCAGACGCTGCGTCGCCTCTCCGGCGGCAATCAGCAGAAGGTCGCCATCGGTAAGTGGCTGCGCGGCAGCGCCAACGTGCTGATTTTTGATGAGCCGACCAAAGGCGTCGACGTGAAGGCAAAGACCGACCTGTTCAACCTGATCGACGGGCTGGCGCGAGAAGGCAAAGGGGTGATCTACGCCTCGGGCGAATTCTCGGAGCTGGTTGGATTGTGTGACCGCATTTGCGTGCTGTGGGATGGCCGCATTGTGGCAGAAATAGCGGGCGCAGAGGCCCGTGAAGAGACCCTACTTTATTACTCCACCGGAGGAGCAGCAGCGTGAGCAAGGCCCTGACCGCTACCGCGACGGCATCGAGCCGTCAGCGATTTTTCGATTTTCTCTACAAATGGGGCATGTTGCTAACCGTTGTGCTGCTGATCGCCGTTTTTGGCCTCGCATCGGATAACTTCCTCGACCCGTTCAACATCATCAACATTCTGCGCTCGATTGCCATCGTCACGGTGATCGCCATCGGGGTGTCGATTTCGCTCACCATCGGCGGATTCGACCTGTCGGTCGGCTCGACCGCCTCGCTGGCGAACGCGCTGGTGATTTCGCTGTTCGTCTGGCACGGGTTTAGCACCACCGAGGCGATTCTGGTGACCCTGGCGCTGTGCACCCTGGTGGGGCTGTTTAACGCCTTTCTGATCGTGGTGCTGCGCATTCCCGACATGCTCGCGACCCTCGCCAGCCTGTTCGTGATCCAGGGCGTGGCGATGACCTACAGCTACGGCGGCTCGATTACCGAGAACATGGTGCTGCCGAGCGGCGAGATGGCGGAAGGGACTATTCCGGCGGCGTTCGGCCTGCTGGGGCAGGTGCCGACAATTGTCATCATTATGTTGGCGGTAACCGTGGTTGCCCAGCTGGCGCTCTCTTTCACCACCCACGGGCGGCGGATGTACGCCATCGGCGGCAACCCGGAGGCCGCGCGTCTTTCCGGCCTGCGCATCACGCGCTACAAGGTGGCGGCGTACGTTATCGCCTCGCTGCTGGCGGGCCTTGGCGGCATTCTGCTGGCGTCGCGCATCGGCTCCTCCCAGGTTAACGCCGGCGGCGGTTACCTGATGGACGCGGTGGCGGCGGCGTGGATCGGCTTCTCGCTGGCGGGCTCGGGCAAACCGAACGCGCTGGGCACGCTGGTGGGGGCGGTGATCCTCGGGGTGCTCTCTAACGGCCTGGTGATGCTCTCGGTTCCGTACTACGCAATGGACATTATTAAAGGGCTGGTGCTGGCTGGCGCGTTAGCACTGACCTATTTTCAGCGCCGCACCTAATTATAAACAGGGTAAACATGATGAAAAAAATAACGCTTTCTCTTATCGCGCTGGGGCTGCTCAACTCCGTAGCCGCCTATGCTGAGACGCCAACGCCGGTGCCGGCGGCTATCGCTGAACATAACGGGCCGATCCGCATTGCGGTGATCCGCAACCTGGGCTCCGATGATAACACCACCCAGTTTGTCTCCGGGGCTATCCAGGAAGGCAAGAAGCTCGGCTTTAAAATGAGCACCTTCCTGAGCAACGGCGACGATGCGAAATTCCAGGACTTCGTCAATCAGGCCATCAGCCAGAAATATGACGGCATTATTCTCTCCCAGGGGCGCGATCCCTACTCGACCGCGCTGGTGAAGAAGGCGGTGGACGCCGGGATCAAGGTCGCGGTATTTGATACCGCCGTCAGCGGCGAGATCCCTGGCGTGACCGTAACCCAGCAGGATGACGCCTCCCTGACCGATCTCTCCTTTGGTCAGCTGGTGAAAGATTTCAACGGCAAAGCCAACATTATCAAGCTGTGGGTCGCCGGCTTCCCGCCGATGGAGCGCCGTCAGGTGGCTTACCAGGCGCTGCTCAAGCAGAACCCTGGCATCAAAGAGCTGGAGTCGATCGGCGCCGTCTCCTCCGACGTGCAGGGCGATACCGCCAACAAGGTTGGGGCGATCCTCGCGAAATACCCGAAAGGCAAAATTGACGCGATCTGGGGTACCTGGGACGCCTTCAGCCAGGGCGCCTATAAGGCGCTCAAAGAGAACGGGCGCACCGAAATTAAGCTCTACAGCATTGATATCTCTAACCAGGATCTGCAGCTGATGCGCGAATCCGGCAGCCCGTGGAAGGTGAGCGTGGCGGTCGATCCGAAGCTTATCGGGGCGACCAACGTGCGCCTGGTGGCCAACAAGATTGCCGGAGAGCCGACGCCTGCAACCTACGATTTCAAAGCGGCGGCAATTCCTCAGGCGCTGCTGGCCGCGCAGCCGGGGGCGGTGAACGTGGCGTCGCTGGGCAAAATCATTCCGGGCTGGGGCCAGACCGAAGACTTTATCGCCCCGTGGTTCGCCACCCTGGAAGCCAAAAACAAGTAAGGAGCAGGTATGGCGACGGAACTCCCGCGCCCCGACTACAGCCGCAATATGCGGCTGATTGGGCATAGCGATCAGGGCGGACGCCCGGACGGCGTTCAGCTGATGGTGCATCGTGGTTTTGCCTATATCGGCCACATGGTGTCCCAGGGTTTTTCGGTGGTGGACGTTCGCGATCCGAAAAACCCCAAAGCGGTGAACTACGTTGCCGCGCCGCCCGGCACCTGGAACGTGCACCTGCAGGCGCACGACGACCTGCTGCTGGTGATCAACGCCCGGGATCTCTTTGCCGATGCCCGCTTTGCCGACGAGAAGGTCTACTACACCCGCTCGGTGGGGGAGACGGTCAGCGACGTGCGGGAGAAGGGCTGGAGCGCCGGGCTGCGTATTTTTGATATCTCCGTTGCCGATAAGCCGCGGGAAATCAGCTTTCTGTCGCTCGACGGGATCGGCATTCATCGAATCTGGTACGTTGGCGGCCGCTGGGCCTACGTTTCCGCGCTGATCGACGGTTTTAGCGACTATATCTTCCTGACTATCGATCTCGCCGATCCGCGCAACCCGCAGGTCGCCGGCCGCTGGTGGCTGCCGGGGATGAACCAGGCGGCGGGGGAGACGGCGAGCTGGCCGCAGGGGAAACGCTACGCCCTGCATCACGCCATTATCGCCGGGGATACCGCCTACGGCAGCTGGCGCGACGGCGGCCTGACCCTGCTCGACGTCAAGGACCGCACCCAGCCGAAGCTGATTAGCCACCGCAACTGGAGCCCGCCGTTTGGCGGCGGCACCCATACCGCGCTGCCGCTGCCGGATCGCGACTTGCTGGTGGTGCTCGACGAAGCGGTGCTCGATAACCAGCAGGATGGCGAGAAGCTGATCTGGCTGTTCGATATCCGCGAACCGACGAATCCGGTCAGCATCTCGACCTTCCCGCAGCCTCGGGAGGAGGACTATGTGGCGAAAGGGGCGCATTTTGGCCCGCATAATCTGCATGAGAACCGTCCCGGAAGCTTTGTCAGCTCGACGCTGATTTTCGCCACTTACCAAAACGCGGGGGTGCGGGCCTACGACATCTCCGACCCCTATCGGCCGGTAGAAACCGGGGCGCTGGTGCCCGCGGCGCCGGCGAAGATGATGGATACCCGACCGGGTCGTCCGCGGGTGATCCAGTCCTGCGACGTGTTCGTTGACGCGCAGGGGATTATCTACAGCACCGACTATAACGGCGGGCTGTCGGTGATCGAGTATTTGGGGTAGGGAAGGGCGGTTAATGGAGAGCCCGGGCAGCGTGCTGCCCGGGAACGACCGGGAAGGGATTAGCCGTACTGGCGAATGCGGGCGATCAGCTCGTCGACCCCGTCGATGCGTTCGGCAATCACGATCAGCGCTTTGCCGAGCGAAATCGCGTGGCGCAGGCACTCGTGGCGCATGGCCTCATCGCCAATGCTGTCGATATCGGCGACGTGCGACAGGCCGACGCTGCGGCGAATCAGCTCGGTTCCGCAGAAGCCAATCGCGTCCGTCCACACTTTTTTCAGGAACGCCGAGGCATAGCCGGGATAGGCCAGCGCCGCATCGCGGCTCTTCTCCGCCGCCAGCGCCTGGAAGCGCTCGGCAAAGGTCGTCCACAGCGCCTGAATATCGTTCAGCCGCTGTTCGCGCGCGGCGGCGGCGTCGCGAATGCCCAGATGGCCCGGCAGGCCGCAGTAGTTGAGCAGCAGGTTGCCGATGGCGGTGCCGATATCAAAGCCAATCGGGCCGAAATAGCCGAACTCGGCGTCGATGGCTTTAAAGCTGCCTTCGGCAACGAAAATGGAGCCGCTGTGGATATCGCCGTGCAGCAGCGCTTCCGCCTGTGAGAAGAAGCGGTGCTTGAGCGAGGCCACCGCCAGCCTGAGCTGGCTATCGTGGCGCAGGGCGGCAATATCGTCCTCCAGCGCCGGCGGATAGCTGTTGCGCTCGTGCACCTGGTAGGGGTCGTTGAAGAACAGGTCTTCGGTTATTTCACACATCTCCGGGTTAAGAAAGCGCGCGACCTGGGCTTTTTTATCATGGGGATGGAGATAAAAATCGCTGGTATGGAACAGCGCCTGGGCGAGATATTCCCCCAGCTGGCTCGCCGCCTGCGGATAGTAAACGTTGGCGATAAGCTCTCCGCGCCAGATGCGGTGATCGGAAAGATCTTCCATCACCATCACCGCCAGCTCGGGATCGAAATGGTGAATTTTCACCGTGTGCTGCGGGCAGTGCTGATAGTGGGTCACCAGCGTCTGCGCCTCGAGCCGGGCGCGGTCAAGCGTCAGCGGCCAGGACTCCCCGACGCAGCGGACGTAGGGCAGCGCCTGCTTAACCACAATGCGGCTCACGCCCTGGGTATCAAAAATTTTAAATACCAGGTTGAGGTTACCGTCACCCACTTCCTGCGCGGACACCAGTTCCGACGGGTTATCGATACCGCCAAATTGTTGTGCATAAGCCACCGCATCGCTGGCCGTGAAGGTATGGTATTGCGACATTGCCTCGATCCTCAAAAGTTCTGGTTAAGCCGTTCAGACGTCTATACTTCTGGATTCCATCCTGACACAATGTGATACAACAACGCAACAGGGATTTAACGACATGCAGACACTACAGACCACCAGCCTGCGGGTAAGCGAAAATCAGCTTTTTATTCTTGACCAGCAGGCATTGCCGCAGGAAAAACGCTGGCTGGCGGCAGATAACGTCCCGTTACTGGTTGACCATATTCACGCTCTGCGGGTACGCGGGGCGCCGTTAATCGGTCTTTCTGCCAGTCTGCTGTTAGCGCTTTTAGCGCAGCGCGGCCTGACCCGCGATGAGCTATCGCAGGCGCTGGAAACGCTGCGCGCCGCGCGTCCGACGGCGGTTAACCTGATGAATAACCTCGATCGCATGAAGCTGGCGCTGGCTGAGGAAAACTATATTCCGGCTCTCGAAGAGGAGGCGCTGCGCCTGATTGAGGAAGATAAGCAGCTGTGCGCCAGCATCGCGGAAACCGGCGTTAGCCTGGTCAACGCGGGCAGCCGCCTGCTGACCCACTGCAACACCGGCGGTCTGGCGACGGCCGGAGTGGGTACGGCGTTAGGGGTGATTGCGCTGGCCCATCAGCGCGGCCTGGTGGCGAACGTGTGGGTCGACGAGACCCGCCCGCTGCTGCAGGGCGGCCGCCTGACCGCCTGGGAGCTGGGCGAGCTGGGGGTGCCCTATCAGCTGATTACCGATTCGATGGCCGCCAGCCTGATGGCTAAAGGGCAGGTCGACGCGGTGTGGGTTGGCGCCGATCGCATTGCCGCCAACGGCGACGTGGCGAACAAAATCGGTACCTATTCGCTGGCGGTGCTGGCGAAATATCACGGTATTCCGTTCTACGTTGCCGCGCCGCAAACCACCCTCGACCGCCGCTGTCCGAACGGCGAGGCCATTCCTATTGAGCAGCGCGCGGCGGCGGAGGTGACCGGGGTGGCCGGCAGCTTCGGCGCGGTGCAGTGGGCGCCGGCGGATGCGTCGGTTTATAACCCGGCGTTTGACGTCACGCCGGCGGCATTAATCAGCGGCTGGGTGCTGGACAGCGGCGTCGTTACCCAGGAGCAGGTGGCGGCCGGCGCATTTGCGCCCAGCGTTGCTTAGGAAAAAAGGCGAAGCGATGCCCCATCGCTTCGCGGTTGGCTTAGGGTAGCTCGAGGTTTACCGCGCTGACCGACTGCCGGTCAACGTTTTTGCCTAAGGCCGTAAGCGCCTGCCGGTAGGGACATAGCGTACCCACTTGCGTGAGTCGGCATCCCGGCTGGCTCCACTCCTGGCGCAGCAGCGGATGCTGCCGATCCGGCGTCTGCAGGTGGCGCAGGTCGTCGAGACTTTGCGCCTGGAAATAGACCCGGAGATAGCGTTCGCCGTTACTCGCATCGCGCCAGCGTTCAAGCACCAGGCTGCTGCCCGGCGGGATATTCCCCCGGCTGTAGCCCGGCAGCTGCCAGCTAAACGCCATCAGCGTGCGCACCATCGCAATATTGGTATCGTGAGCCACCAGCAGCAGCCAGCGAACGTCCGGCCTGGCGCCCTCTTCGACGCCTTGCAGCATCGCATTCAGCAGGATTGAACCGCGCTTTTGCGCCGTATAGAAAACGTCGTTGCTCAGATCGTAGTTTGCCGTCAGCAGCGGCAGCAGGGCGCTAATCTGCGCGGAGCGGGTAATGTTTCCCCACGCCAGCTGGCTGAGCGGCAGGTTTTCGCTCCAGCCGAGGCGCAGCGTTTCGACCATATTAGCCATCACGCTAAGGCCTTCAATTGAGACTTTACCGCTTTTCCCCTGCTTAACCTGCCAGGGCTGGTCAAAGACCGGACAGGGCTTGCCGGCGATGCAGACGGCGTTTTTCAATAGCTGGATGGTGGGCTCCAGGGCCCGGCGGCGCAGCGCCAGGTCGCCGGCTTTTTTTTGCACCTCCGCCAGCTGCCGGGCAGGATCGGTCTGGGTTGTCGCGAACCGGTCGGTCTGGAACAGCGGGTCAGCGTCGCCGGCGACGTAGTGAATGCGCGTCCCGCATCCCGGAAACGCGCCATCAACCAGGGCCTCAGCGGTGGCTCGCGTGCGCTGCAGCGGGCTGGCGCGGACGTAGATGTCGCCCGGGGTCGGGCAGCCGGCGCTCAGCAGCCCGAGCGCGCGGTAGTGCGCGCCCTCGGCCCGCCCTTTGTTCACGACCGCCGCGTAGCCGTGGCCGGTTAATTCCCCGTCGCGGGTTGTCCACTGCGTCCACGGGCGTTGGGTGGCGGCCTCGATGGCTTCGCGGTTGCCCGCCGTCGGCGGGCGGATCCCGTGGCGACTGAGCTCAACCACTTTTTCTAGCTGGTAGCGTTCGGCGGCACTGGTTTGCCCCGCGCCGAACGCGACGGCGCAGGTGATAAACAGGCGCAGCAATACCTGATGGCGTGTCGTCATCATAGAATATTCCTTATATATTATTGGGTTATGATGGCAGCGATATCTGCTGTTCCGCGGCGTGGCGACGGGCTACGATGGCGGCGGTCACAAAGCAGAACAGGGCGGAAGCCAGGCCGGTCGCCACCCAGAACTGCGATAGCGTGCTGAAATTATACAGCGTAGTGCCGTTTTCGATGACCGCTGTTTTATCAATAATGATCCCGGTCAGAAACTCGCCCAGACCGGCGCCGGCGTAGCTGGCGATGCCAATGGTTCCGAGGGCGGCGCCGGCCGCTTTGCGCGACGAGATATCGACGGCAATCAGCCCGCCGAGGAAGCAGGTTAAGGCTCCGATGGTCGCGCCAAAAATAATCATCGCCAGAATATCCGTGACGTAGCCGTGGGGTGACCACAGCATCAGGGCGAATCCGGCGGTGTTCAGCAGGCTGATAAAGCCAGCCATCACGCTGCGGTTTCGGGGGAAGAAACGGTCGGAGAGCATCCCGGCGATAATGGTCCCGGCAATGCCGGCGATAGCGTTGACGCCAATGATCCCGGAAGCCTCAATGGTCGAATAGGCCTTATCCTGCTGCAGGAAGAAGATCCCCCACGAGTTCACCGCGTAGCGATCGATATACATAAACGCCGAGGCCAGCGCCAGCGTCCATAGCGCCGGGTTGCGCATGGCGAACAGCTGGTTTTTAAACACCGAACCGCCCGCTTCCTCCTGCTGCGGCTCATCGCGAATGATGTTGATTGGCGGAAAACCGCAGCTTTGCGGCGAGTCGCGCATAAACAGCAGCATCAGCACGACGCCTGCGGCACCGAGGGCCGCCGTTGACAGGTAGCCCATCTGCCAGCCAAAGCCGGCAATGACCGCCGCGATCACCATATAGGTCATGGCTTCGCCAATATTATGCGCCGTTGACCAGATGGCGTAGAACGTCCCGCGCTCTTTACAGCCGTACCAGCGCGCCAGCGAGACGGCGCAGGGGCCGACGCCCATGGATTGCGCCCAGCCGTTGATCCCCCAGAAGATCGCCAGCAGCAGGGCGTTGGTGGTCATCCCCATCAGCAGATTCATCCCGGCGCTCAGCAGCAGGCCGAGGCTCATATAGCGCACCACGTTGGCATGATCGGCAATAAACCCGTTAACCAGCTTGCCGATGGCGTAGCTGAAAAAGAGCGCCGAGCCGATCATCCCGAGCTCGGTGGGCGTAATACCGAGCTCAACGAGTGCGCTTTTAGCAACGGTAAACGACAGGCGGCAGACGTAAAACGTCACGTAGGCGACCGTCATCGCCAGAAACGTTTGCCAGCGCACAAAGCGAAAGCGCTGCTCGCTGAACGGAGCGACGGCTTTGGGCGGCGTCGCGCGAAAAAAAGCAAAAAATCCAGACATGGTGTTATCTCCGAAGGTCGGAGGCCCGACTGATTAATGTGCTTCGTCCTTGAACTGAATTATCGTTGCTATGTAGGGTACATAATCAGATAAAGCCTGACCCTTAGCGGGTTAGTGTAACGGTTGCCGAAGCATGTTTTTTAACTGCGGGTAGAGCGTTTTGCCGGCCAGCAGCAGCGGGCTGCCGTTGATGATGCCGTCATTGGCGAGGTAATCATTCGTCTGCCCCCCGGCCTCGCGCATCAGCACCAGCCCGGGCAGGGCATCCCACGGGTTCATGTGCGGTTCGTAATAGCCGATTAAGCGTCCGGCCGCCGCCCAGGCGCTCATCAGGGCGCCGGACCCGTTGCGCACAAACATGCCGCCATCGCTGAGCAGCGCGTCGAGGAACGGCAGGAAGTCCGCCGGCGTGACGCGATGGGATGTTCCCACGCCCATCACGCCCTCTTTGACCGTTCCGGCCGGATGGGGGGCTATTGGCGTCTCGTTGAGCCACGCGCCGTGCCCCTTCAGGGCATGAAATATTTCCTGATGGTTGGGGTCGTAAACCACTCCGATTACCGGTTCGCCGTCGGCCACGATAGCCAGCGACAGGCACCAGGTGTGCAGGCCGTTAAGAAAGCAGCTGGTGCCGTCAATCGGGTCGACTACCCACAGAATGGGCGCTTCCGGCAGCTGCGCGCCGCTCTCTTCGCCGAGAAAGCCGTCCTGCGGGAACGCGTTCACAATTTGCTGCTTAACAAACTCTTCGACCTGCTTATCGGCGATGCTCACCACGTCCTGCAGATCGTGACCCTTGTGATCGACCGCGAGGCTGCCGCGCTGCTGATAGAAGCGAAAGGCCAGCTCGGCGCCGGCTTTTGCCAGTTCACAGGCGAAGAGATAGCGGGCGTGCAGCGGGTCTGAGTCCAGTGATGTCATGTTTCCTCCGTTTTGCACACGTGTGCAATCAGTGATAAAAAAAGAGCCCCGAAAGGCAAAGTGAGTGTGGCGGGGAACGGCGGATTATTCTGTGATCGCTTTGGCATAAAATGAATTTTTCATTTTGCGCTTTCGCGAATAATTAATTTCACCGGCACTTCCCGGTGGCGGGAGGGGAGATCGAACCTGGCGATGCGGGTCACCAGCATCTCGACGGCGTGATGCGCCAGCAGCTCCGTATTCTGCTGAATTGTCGAGAGTTGATAGGGTTGCCAGGCGGCCTGGGGGATATCATCGAAGCCGATAACGGCCGGGAGCGGGGCGCTCGATTGGGCGGCGCGCAGGCCGTCCAGCGCCCCAAGGGCCAGCATATCGGTGGCGCAAAACAGCGCCTGCAGGCCGGAATTATCCAGCAGCAGCCGCCTGGCGGCATCAAAGCCGGCCTGATAGCCGGCGCTGGCGCAGAAGTGCGCGCTGACCTGCATTCCCCCGGCGTGGGCGATAAACGCCTCGTAGCGCTGGCGGGTGCTGAAGTTTTCGCCGTCTTCGCCGAGAAAGCCGACCTGCTGCCAGCGGCGGTGGCTAAACAGATCCGCGACCAGCTTCGCCCCCTGCGCGTTATCGCTGGACACCCGGTCACAGCCGGCGAGTTCGGCATGGCGGTTAATCAAGGTGACAGGGATTTTGCGTTCCAGGTACTCCTCCGCCAGCGACAGCGGCGGCGCGCCGGAGGTGATGATCACTCCGGCCACGTGATAGCTCAGGAGCTGTTTGAGCGAAGGGGCCAGCTGCTGCGGATCGTCGGCGTTCATCAGCAGGGGCATAAAGCCGTTGAGCGCCAGCTGATGCACCAGCGGAGCGAGCAGCTTGCTGCGAAAAGGGTTATCAAAACCGGCGGTGACGATGCCGATAAAGTTGCTGCTGCCGGTGATCATCGTGCGGGCGATAATATTGACCTGGTAGCCCAGCTCCTCCGCCGCGGCGAGAACTTTCTGCCGCGTTTTGTCCGCCACCGACGCTCCGGGAGTAAAGGTTCGGGAGACGGCGGAGCGGGAGACGCCGGCAAGCCTGGCCACGTCCTCAGCCTTAATCCATTTTTTTTCGCTCATAGTGTCCGGGTACGGGTTGTTCTCAGGGAGCCCGCGCCGACTCCGGAACCCATCGTCGGCGCGCAAAAGTAGTAAGAAGGTACCACAGAAATCCCTGCGCGAGCAGGGGAGTGACGCGCTATGGGCGCCGCGTCACCCGCGGCTTATGCCGGATAGCGGATCTGCTCCGGCTGGCGCTGCAGGATAATTTTGCCGTGGCGGATGGAGGTCAGCACTTTGGCCTGACGCCGCACGGCGTCATAGTCATTTTCCGCATCGAGGATCAGCAGGTTCGCCGGGCGGCCTTCGGCGATGCCGTAGTTATCGCCGAGGCACAGCGCCCTGGCGCTGTTATCGGTAATCAAATCGAGGCAGCGCTGCAAATCTTCGTACCCCAGCATGTGGCAGATATGCAGCCCGGCATCGAGGATGCGCATGATGTTGCCGTTGCCCAGCGGGTACCACGGGTCCTGAATGGAGTCCTGGGCAAAGCAGACGTTAATCCCGGCGCGGTCCAGCTCCGCCACTCGCGTCACGCCGCGGCGTTTTGGCCAGCCGTCGAAGCGCCCCTGCAGGTGGATACTTTCGGTGGGGCAGGAGATAAAGTTGATGCCCGAGGCCTTGAGCAGGCGGAACAGCTTCGAGCAGTAGGCATTATCGTAGGAGCCCATCGCGCAGGTGTGGCTGGCGGTGACCTGCGCGCCCATGCCGCGTACCCGGGCCTCTTCCGCCAGCACTTCCAGAAAGCGCGACTGCGGGTCATCGATCTCATCGCAGTGCACGTCCACCAGGCAGCCGTGGCGCTGGGCCAGATCCATCAGGAAGACCAGCGAGCTGACGCCCTTGTCGCGGGTGTTCTCGTAGTGCGGAATGCCGCCCACCACGTCGGCGCCCATCTCGATGGCGCGGGTCATCAGCTCGCGTCCGCCGGGGAACGACTCGATCCCCTCCTGCGGAAAGGCGACGATTTGCAGGTCGATAAGATGGGCGGCCTCTTTTTTCACCGCCAGCATCGCCTCCAGCGCCGTCAGGGAAGGATCGGTGACGTCGATGTGGGTGCGCACGTGCTGCACGCCGTTGTCGCGCAGCATGCCGATGGTTTTCAGCGCGCGCTGGCGCGTATCTTCCACGGTGACGCTCGCTTTACGCTGGCTCCAGCGGGTGATGCCCTCAAACAGGGTGCCGCTCATATTCCACTCCGGCTCGCCCGCCGTCAGGGTAGCGTCAAGATGGATATGCGGCTCGACGAACGGCGGAATAACCAGCTTTTGCTGCGCGTCGATATCGCCGGCGTCAGTCGCCAGAGTGGCGGTCTGGGGAGCGATGCTCTTAATCACGCCGTCCCGGAGCTCAAGGGAATAGAGCGCTTCTTTGTGGCGCAGGCGCGCGTTGATAATTTTCATGGTTGTTCCCGTAAATGGTTTTGCGACATACGCCAGATAGCCAGGGCGACCGAGGCGTTGAGATGAAACTGCGGATGGCTGACCGGATAGCGGGTCAGCTTTTCAATACGCTGAATGCGCTGATGGAGGGTGTTGCGGTGAATGCCCAGACGCTCGGCGGCCCTCATCACGTTGCCGTTCTCCTGGAGCAGCGTTTCCAGGGTCTCCATCAGCAGCCACGGGCTTTTGCGATCGGGTTCAATCAGGCAGCCGAGGGTGTCGTGCATAAAATCGCTCAGCAGCGTGGGGTCGCCGACGGCGGAGAGCAGCTTGATAAAGCCCAGCTGCTGATAGTCGCTGATGCGCTGAGCCGGGCGCAGGGTATCGCTGAGATCCAGCGCCTGGCGCGCCTGCGACAGCGCCCGCGGGTAGCCCTGCAGCTCCTGCACCGGTGCGGAGAGGCCGCACAGCAGCGACAGCCCGTCGTCGCCCTCCGCAAGCTCAAGCAGCCACTGCTGCAGCCACTTTTTCTGCTGATAAAATTCGCCTTCCTCATCCGGGAGCAGGAAGAGAAACATATTGCTGCGCTCAACCAGCGGAAAGGGGTTGCCCTGCTGGTTAAGCTGCTGCTGCAGCCGCTGGCGCAGGGTGCGGCGGGCCTGCTGTAGCCAGGCTTCGGCCTGCTCCGGCGGAAACTGGCGAAACAGGCGCTGAATGCCCTCAAGGCGCAGCGCCGCCACCCGCAGCGGGCGGGTAAAGTCCAGCTGCTGGTGGAGCGCGCGCTGATGCAGGATCTGCAGATCGGGATAGTCGCCGGTTAAGAGCTGCAGCAGAATATCGCGCTGCGACTGCAGCGCGTTTTCGCTGCGCACCAGCGCGGTGCCGATGCGCTCGGTGACGATCACCATTTTTAGCAGATAGGGCTGTTCGATCAGCGGAATGCCCAGCTCGTCGGCGAGGGCAATCAGTCGCGGCGGGATCGCCTGGATATAGGCGTCGCCGGTGAGGATCACCATGCCGGCGATCCCGCGCTGCTTGCCCTCCATCAGCAGGTGGATCAGGTTCTCCTCGCTGCGGGGATGGTTGATCCCGGTGATAAACACCAGCTCACCGCCCATGATCCACTCGGCGATATTTTCATTTTCCGCGACGTAGTACCAGCGCACCGCCAGCTGGAGCCCCTGCTGCCCCGCGCGCAGCCGCATCGCCGAGAGTCCATCAAGCGCGAGGATTTCGCTGACCGTCAGGCTCATGGCTACTGCTCCGCCGCCGGATCGGCCGCCGGCTGGCGTTTGCTCAGGCGGGTCAGGACGATATAGACCAGCGCGGAGACGGAGATGCCCACCAGCGGCGCAATCCACGGCGACAGGTAAGCGACCAGCGCGCCGACGGCATAAGCGCCGAGCCCCAGCCAGTTAAAGCGCGGCAGGCGCGCGGTTTGCAGCAGAGGATAGCGTCCGCCGCGGTAGAACCAGTAGTCGGCGAGGATCACGCCGCCGATGGGCGGGATGATGCTGCCCAGCAGAACCAGGAAGGGGATCAGCATTTCGTACATCCCGCCAATGGCCAGCAGAATGCCGACGCCGGCGGCGACCACGGTCAGGGTCCGGCGGCGTTCGCTGCGCAGCAGATGGCAGGCGGCGGCAGAAACGTTATAGATGGTCGGCCCCTGAATGGTCAGCAGATTGAGGCACAGCATGACCACCGCGGCGACGGAGAGCCCCTGCAAAATCAGCACTTCGACGATATCGGCCTGCTGATAAACGATGGCGCACCAGGCCCCGGCGACAATCATCAGCCCGTTGCCGATAAGGAAGCTGCCCATGCTGGCGACGATGGCGGTGCGGCTGGAGTTAGCCAGCCGCGTCCAGTTCGTCGCCTGGGTTGCGCCGCTGGCGAAGGTACCAAACACCATGGTGATGGCCGCCGACCAGGTCATGGTTTCACCCGGTTCGATTTTGGTCATCGCCTGCCAGCCGCCGGCGTGGTGGGCGGCAAGGTACATGGAGACCACCAGCAGGATAAACATCAGCGGAACCGAAACCCGCGAGAGCGCATCCAGCCCCTTATAGCCTACCAGCGCGGTGACGCAGAACAGGATACCGAACAGCACCATCAGCGGTACGGTCAGGGCCTCCGGCAGGGCGAGGATTTTGACCAGCGAAATTGCCACCGTGGCGGTACCCCAGGCGTACCAGCCCAGCTCGGCGAAGCCGAGAATAAAATCGGCGAGCCTGCTGCCGATCTCGCCGAAGCAAAAACGCCCCATCAGTACGGTGTTCAGCCCGCTGCGGGCGGCAATCCAGCCGAGCGACGCCGCGTAGAGGGCCAGCAGAAAGTTACCGATAACCGCAATCCACAGCAGGTTAACGATGGAAAATGAGACGCCGAGCTTCCCGCCCGCGAACATGGTGCCGGTAAAAAAGGTAAAGCTGAACAGAACCATGGAGATTGAAAACAGGCCCTTGCGCCCTGAGGTCGGCGCTTCGACGAGCGGGAAATCGTTGCTGTTTGACATAGTGGAACCTCTGTGTGGTCATCCGAATAGCGATGCCAGAGGGGTAGCAAGAGGTGTGCCAAAAAAAGCGGGGCAGCAGGAACATAGCGGAGTGGGCAGTGTGCACATAAAAAGCCGTTAAACGGCGCGGTTGTGCCAGAAGGGTGTGCAGGGTGCAAAGTTTTGCACCGGCGTGGGGCAGATCGTTCGGCACTGCTCGTCGCGGGCGGTCGCCAGCGCCGCTGCCGAAATTTCCCCCCGCCGCGTGCAGAACGATCCCCCGTCTTTTTAGCGGCCCGCAGCGGGTAATATTGGCGTTATGAAAACGCTCAGTTGTATCACTGTTAAAAACGGCAATTTCATATTCTTTTCTGATATAACCATTCTTAATGTAAGCCATTCCTGAAATATTGTTCAGCCGGGCAGGCGGTGTTAGTATCGGGTAAATAGCCATTTAGACGGCTAAAGAACCTTATCTCGGGTTATCCTGCTGGCCGTTTGCCTCTGCGCAGCGACGCCGCTGCCTGCCGCAGCATCCCCCGAGCGTAAGGTTCTCCAAATACCATCGCTAAACTAAGGAACTGCTATGTGGCAAGAAAGACTCGCGCAACTGGTCACCACCTGTCATTGGATCGGTGCGAAGGGCTGGGCGCCGGCGACCGGCGGCAATATGTCCGTGCGCCAGGATGAGACCTGGTGCTGGCTCAGCGAGTCGGGACGCGATAAGGGCAGCCTGACCAGCGAAGATTTTCTGCAGGTGGATATTGCCAGCAATACCGCGCCTTCCGGGCGCAAGCCCTCGGCGGAAACCGGGCTGCATACCCTGGTCTATCGTCTGTTCCCTGAGGCTAACGTCGTGCTGCACGTCCATACCGTCAACGCGACGGTGTTGTCGCGCATCGAGAAGAGCGGGACGCTGGCGCTGCAGGGCTACGAAATGCAGAAAACGCTCACCGGCCAGCACAGCCATCTCGACACCGTCCCGGTGGCGATTTTTGATAACGACCAGGATATCGACGCCCTGGCGGCGCGCATCGAAGATTATGCGCAAACCCATCCGCTGCGCTACGGCTTCCTGCTGCGCGGCCACGGCCTGACCTGCTGGGGGAAAGATATCAACGAGGCGCGTCGTCAGCTGGAAGGTCTGGAATTCCTGTTCGAGTGCGAGCTGATGCGTCGCCGCTACGAGCGCGACTAATATTCAACGGGCGATCGGGTCAGGCATGGATTTTTATCTGGGTATCGATATCGGCACCTCGCGGGTCAAGGCGGTGCTGTTTGACGAACATTTTCAGGCGCGGGCCAGCGCGGCGGAGAGTACCGGGCCGCGTCTGTCGGCTAACGGCTACGCCGAGCAGGATATGGCGCAGCTGTGGCAGTCGGTGATCGCTATTTTGCGCCAGATTGCGCAATGCCCGGAGCTGCAGGGCGGGCGCTTAAGGGCCATTGGCCTTGCCGGACAGGGCGAAGGGGTGTGGCTAAGCGATGCCGAAGGCGAGCCGGTCGGACCGGGGATCCTCTGGAGCGATACCCGCAGCCGGGAGCTGATGAGCGTTCTGCTGCGCCGTCCGGACTTCGATCGCCGCTTCTTTGCCGAGACCGGCACCCACCTGCAGCCGTGCAATACCAGCATGCAGCTATGCTGGCTGCGGCACTATCAGCCGGAGCGGCTGGCGGCGGCGCGCTATCTGTTTTTTGCCAAAGACTGGATCCGCTTTCGCCTGACCGGCGTCGCGGCGCTGGATATCACCGATGCCAGCACCTCGCTGCTCAATCAGCAGAGCGGGGAGCTCTCGGCGGTAGTGCTGAATGAAATGGGGCTTGCCGATCTGCAGCATCTGTTCCCGCCGTTGCTGGCGCCGGATGCGCAGGCCGGCACCCTGCGCGACGATGTGGCGGCGCTGACCGGACTGGCGGCCGGCACGCCGGTAGCCGCCGGCGCGCTCGACGTGTGCAGCGCGGCGCTCGGCTGCGGCGCGGTGAACGACGGCGATATCTATACCATCCTCGGCACCACCTGCTGCACCGGCGTCGTGTGCCACGGTCGCCAGACGGTGAACGAGGCGACGCGCTACGTCACCCATACCGAAGCGGGGAGCTTTATTAACCTCTTCCCGATGCAGGCCGGGACGCCGAATATTGACTGGCTGCAGCAGCATATCTCCCTGAACCCGGATCTCCAGCAGCTTGAGCAGGCGATTGCCGACGTCGAGCCGGGCAGCGGGGGCGTGTTTTGGCAGCCCTATCTGAACGGCGAGCGCGCGCCGTTTTATAGCCCGGACGCGCGGGCCGGCTACTTTGGCATCGGCCAGCACACCACCCGCGCCGAGCTGCAGCGGGCGGTCTTTGAGGGGCTGGCCTACGCCATCGTCGATTCGCTGCAGGGCTATCCGCAGGGCGGAGAACTCTACCTGACCGGCGGCGGCGCGGCCTCCGCGACCTGGCTACAGATTATTGCCGACTGCAGCGGCAGAACGGTGGTCTCCAGCACCTTTAACGAACTCAGCGCCCGCGGGGCGGCGATTCTGGCAGCCCGCAGCGTTGACGGGCTTGCGCACTACCCGCAGCTGGAGCAGACGCGCTATCAGCCACATCCACGGGCGCACGCCCGCTACGCCGCGCTCTATCCGGTCTATCGTCTGCTGCGCGAACAGATGCTGCCCGTCTGGCAGGCCAGGCAGGAGGCGCTTCAACGTATTTCTCAGGAATCAGACCAATGAAAATTGTTTTTACCGCCGAACACTCCGGCGATCTTACGGCGTTCCAGCAGCTGGGCGAGCTGCGGGTTGAGGGATGGGCGCTGGGCAAGCCGAAGCTTAGCGCCGGCCAGCTGATCGACCTGGCCCACGATGCCGACGTGCTGGTGACCAGCTACGACGACGTCACGGAAGAGGTGATTGCCGCCTGTCCGCGTCTGAAGGTGATTGCCTGTACCCGCGCCAATCCGGTGAATATCGACGTTAAAGCCGCCGCGGCGCGCGACATCCGCGTGCTCTATACACCGGGCCGCAACGCTGACGCCGCGGCGGAGCTGACGCTTGGGCTGATGCTGAGCCTGGCGCGGCATATCCCGCAGGCGCACGCGGCGCTGAAGCGAGGCGAATTTACCCACGCCGACAACGCGGCGGCGGTGACGCAGGCCGGGCTGCGCCGCGACGTGGTGTGGGACGTCAGCCCGCAGAGCCCCTACGAGGTGTTTAAGGGCAGCGAGCTGCGCAATAAAACGCTGGGGCTAATTGGCTACGGCAATATTGGTCGCCGGGTGGCGCGTATCGCCCGCGCCTTCGGCATGGCGGTGCTGGTGGTGGACCCGTTTGTGGCGGCCGAAGATATTAACGAGCCGGGGCTGCAGAAAACCACTCTCGAAGCGCTGTTCCGCGAGTCTGATATCGTCAGCCTGCACCTGAGCAGCGGCGCCGGCAGCGACGGGCTGGTGAACGCGCCGCTGCTGAACAGCATGAAGCCCGGCGCGCTGCTGATTAATACTTCCCGCGCGGCGGTGGTTGACGAGGAGGCGCTTATTCACGCCCTGCGCCACGGGCCGCTGGGCGGCGCGGGGCTGGACGTCTATCATCGCGAACCGCTGTGGCGCGATCACCCGTTTGTCACCGAGTTTGATAACGTGATTATCACGCCGCATATTGCCGGTGCCACCCGCGAAAGCATCAGCAAGCACACGGCGATGATTGCCGCCGATCTCCAGCGCTATGCGGCCGGTGAGCCGCTGCTGTATCAGTGGCGCTAAGCGCGGGGCCGCAGGCTATTCGGCCCGATTAGCGGCCATAAACGCCAGGGTGTGGTCCCAGTCGACCACGCCCGCATCCGATCCCAGGCCGGTGGCCACCAGCGCCGCCACCGCTGACGCCACTTCGCAGGCCTCTTTTTCATTCAGCCCTCGGGCCAGCGCGGCAATAAAGCCGCCGCAGTAGCCGTCGCCGCAGCCGGTGGTGTCCACCGCCTCAACGCGCCACGGGGCGATATGCTCGACGCGACCCTCGCGGGTCAGCAGCCAGGAGCCGTTCTCGCCGTCTTTCAAAATGCAGGTCCCGACGCCAAGGTCGAAGAAGAAGCGGGCGATTTCGGCGGGCTCGGTGCGTCCCGAGAGATAGGCGGCCTCCTCCAACGAGGGCATAAAGTAGTCTACCGACGGCAGCAGCGGGCGCAGCAGATCCAGGGTTCGCTCATCGGGGGCGATCAGGTCGAAGCTGGTGGTGACGCCGCGCGCTTTAGCGGCTGCCAGCAGCCGCGCGCTCTGACCCTGGTCCATTGCCGCCAGCAGCCCGGTGCCGCCGTGATGCAGGAAGCGGCAGTCGAGAATCGAGGCAAACGCCTCTTCGTCGACGAACAGGGCGTCGGAGGCGCCGCGACAGTGCAGCGCGGGCCGCTCGCCGTTCGGGCGGATGGGCAGGATGGTTGCCGAGGTTTCCTTTTGCGTCGTGCGCTGGATCAGCGAGCAGTCGATCCCCAGGCGCGCGTAGCTGGCGAGAATAAAATCGGCCTTTTCATCGTGGCCAAGGCAGGCGACGGCGGCGGTGCGAACGCCGAGCTTCGCGGCGTTGATATTCGCCCCCGCAGCGGTGCCCGCGGGGTTAAGGCGAATTTGTTCGATAAAGGCCACCCCGCCGCGGGGCGGGATGTCGAGAACCGGACGGCCGGCGATATCAAGGATCGTCAGGCCGACAAAAACGGCGTCAAAGGCTGCCATAGATACTCCGTTAACGATGCTGCTGACGCAGACGCGCCTGCCAGAAAGAGAGGGCCAGCGCGACCACCAGAATAACGCCCACCAGCGCGTCTTTGACCAGGTAGTTAAGACCCATCAGGTTCAGGCCGTTATCAATAATCGCGAGGAACAGCACCCCGCCGAGGGTACCGGCGATGCTGGCCCGGCCCTGGCGGTTAAAGGCGGTGCCGATAAAGACGGCGGCAATCGCATCCATCAGGTAGGACTGGCCGGCCAGCGGCGTAAACTGCCGCAGGTTAGCGGAGAGGATCACGCCGCCGATGGCGCACATGGCGGAGGCCGCCACCAGCACCCACAGCATGGTCAGCCGATCGCGGATCCCGGCGATCCGCGCCGCTTCCCCGTTCTGGCCAATGGCGCGAACGTACTTGCCGAACAGCGTGCGCTCGGTAATCAGCCACGCCACCAGCCACAGCGCCAGCACGATAACCACCGGCGTCGGAATGCCGGCGATATTGCCTACCGCGAGATCGTGGTACTCCGGCGCCATCCGACGATAGGAGATTGAGCCGCCGCCGTCGGTGTAGATCCGCTCGACGCTGCTGGCAATAAACCAGGTCCCGAGCGTGGCAAGGAACGGGCGGATCTGGCAAATCAGGATCAGAAAGGCGTTCAGCAGACCGATGAGGGTCCCGCCGAGCAGGGCGTAGCCCACCGCGGCCTGCCACGGAAGGTGCCAGGTTTTCAGGGCCACCAGCGCAAAGGCGGCGCCAAAGTCGAGCGCGACGCCCACCGAGAGATCGATGGCCCCGGCGCTGACGATAAGGGTCATCGCCATCGCCACAATCAGCAGGATCGCGCTGCCCTGCAGCAGGTTGGCCCAGTTATCAACGGTCAGAAATACCGGGTTGGCCCAGCCGAACAGGGCGATGGCCAGCAGGGTGATAACGCCGAAGCCGGCCCGCGACAGATAGGCCAGCGGGCCGCCGGCGCTCTGGCCCGGCGATGAGGATTTGAGCGTCAGCTGGCTCATTGATTGCCTCCCTGATGCCTGACCGCAGACGCCGCCAGTACGATAAGGATCAGGGTGCCTTTGATGGCGCCCATCCAGAAAATATTGACCCCCAGCAGCCCGAGGCCGTTGGAGAGAGCGTTGACCAGCACCGCGCCAAGCAGCGCGCCCCAGATGGTGACGACGCGCCGGCGCGAGAAGGCGGCGCCGATAAAGGTTGCCAGCACGGTCTCCAGCAGCAGCGGCGTGGCGGTGCCGCTGGAGCTGCCCGAGCCCTGGCTTAAGAGCGGCAGGATCGCCAGACCGGCGGCGATGCCGGCCAGCAGCCAGACGTAAACCGTCAGCCGGCGCACGTTAAGCCCGCTCATTTGCGCCATATCGCGGTTCCCGCCGACCGCCTGCAGATGCTGGCCGAAGCGCGAGTGGTGCACCAGCAGCTGGAACAGGGCGAATACCGCCAGCAGGTAGATCAGCGGCCAGGGAATGCCGAGCAGCGTCTGGTCGCGAAAAGCCACCATCAGCGGATCGCTGACCGCAATGCGCCGCTGGCCGGTGAGCAAATCGGTCAGGCCGGTAAAGGCGACGGAGGTTGAGAGCGTTGCCAGCAGCGGCGGCAGCCCGGCGACCAGCACCAGCCCGGCGTTGATCGCCCCGCAGGCGAGGCACACCGCCAGCGGCAGGAGGAGGAGCCACAGATAGGAGATCTGCCACTCCACCATGCCGAGGCTCAGAAGCGCGACCCCGAGCACCGCGATGGCGGGCAGCGAGAGGTCGATCCCGCCGGTGACCACGTCATCGCCGCCGACGGCAATCACGCAAACCAGTCCGAAGCAGAGAATGGCCAGCGGCACGCTCTGCACCAGCATCATGCTGATATTCTGCCAGCTTAAAAAGAAGGGCGACTGGAGGCTGAGCCAGACCAGCAGGGCAAAGAAGAGGATCAGCGGAAATTTTTCAATAAGCGTCGTCATGCCCGGCAGGCCGCGGCGCTGGATACCCGTACTCATAGCTGTTGTTCCTGTCCACCGTTAATCGTTGCCAGCAGGGCGTCGAGCGTCAGCCCCTGGGTGGCGAGATTCGCCACCAGCTCGCCGCGCCACATCACGAGGATCCGATCGCATAATCCCAGCAGCTCCGGCGCATCGCTGGAGGAGACCAGCACCGCGCGTCCGCGATCCGCCAGCTGGCGGGTACGCTGATAGATATCGCCGCGGGTGCCGATATCGACCCCGAGGGTCGGTTCATCGAGAATAAAGAGCCGCGCATCGGTGCCCAGCCAGCGGGCCAGAATCGCCTTTTGCTGGTTGCCGCCGCTCATCAAGCGCACCGGCAGCTCCGGGCGGCCGGGGCGAATAGAGAGCTGCTCAATCCAGCTGCGGGCTTTCTCCAGCGCCCGGCCCCGGTGCTCCCAGCCGAAGGTGGCGGTGTCCGACAGGGAGGCCAGGTTAATGTTATCGGCGGTGGAGAAGGGGAGGATCAGCCCCTGATGGCGGCGGTCGCGGGGCACCAGCGCCATGCCGGCGCGAATTGCCTGCTTCGGCGTGCGGATACGACGCGGCTGGCCGTCGATGCTTATCACGCCGCTGTCTACGCGCTTGAGACCGTAGAGAAGGTCAACCAGCACGTCGCGCCCGGCGCCCAGCAGGCCGGCGATACCGACGATTTCGCCGGGCTGAATATCAAAGGTAATATCGCGCAGCTGATGGCCGTCGCCGAGCGCGCGCACCGACAGCAGCGGGGCGCCGGCGTCGGCTTCAGGCGGCGCGGACTGGCGCGGGGTATAGAGCTGCTCGATTTCCCGGCCGACCATCATTTTGATCAGCGCATCGGTATCCTGCAGCAGCGAGCGGTCAGGGTAGCCCACCACCTCGCCGTTGCGCAGCACGGTTCCGCGATCGCAGAGGGCGGCGATTTCGTTCAGATAGTGGGAAATATAGAGAATGGCGATCCCCTGCTCGCGCAGGCGCAGGATTGCCGAGGAGACCAGGCTGGCCTCCTGCGCTTCCAGCGGCGCGGTAGGCTCGTCAAACACCACCAGCTTCGCGGCACCGTCGATCAGCGCCCGGGCGATTTGCACCAGCTTGCGTTCGGCAAGGCTGAGATCGCGAATCAGCCGCCGCGGGTTAATGCTCAGCTGCCAGCTGTCGCGGAAAAAGGCCTCGGTGGCGGCGTTCATGCGCTTTCTGTCCAGCGCTCCCCAGCGGTGGCGATACTCCTGGCCGAGAAAAACGGACTCCGCCACCGTGAAGTGGGCGATCAGGTTGAGTTCCTGGTGGATAACGCGGATGCCCATCGCTTCGATGGCGGCGGGGTTGCCGAACGGGATCGGCGCGCCGTCGAGGGTGGCGCTGCCGCTATCGGCCTGGTACACGCCGGCAAGGATCTTGATCAGGGTGGATTTCCCGGCCCCGTTTTCGCCGATCAGGCCGTGAATTTCACCGGGATTCAGAAGCAGCGTGACCGCATTTAATGCAGTCACGTTGGCAAAGCTTTTGCCGATCTGGCTCATGACCAGACCAGCGGCGGGGCGCTCCCCGCCGAAGGGTTGATTAATCACTGCAGTTCGCCATATCCCAGCTGTTTGTAGACCGCTTTCGCTTCCTGCGGACCCTTCACCGGGACCACCGGAATAAAGGTTTGCAGCGGCAGAGCCTGCTTAGCGAAGTAGTGCGCGACGTTGTCGGCCGAGGTCTGGCCAATCAGGTGCGGCTGCTGGGCGACGTTAGCGACGAACGGGCTGCCGGGCTCGGCCATAATCTCCAGGGTTTCCGGGCCGGCATCGATGGCGGTGACCTTCACGTCCTTATCGCGGCCGGTCTCTTCCAGCGCCTGCACGATCCCGATGGCCGGCTGATCCCAGCAGGCGACGTGGATAGCGTCCAGTTTGCCTTTCGGATACTGGCTGAGCAGCTCGAGGGTTTTCTTACGCGCATCTTCCGGCGAGTTGGCAAACTGTTCGGCCAGCTCCGGCTGAATAATATGAATATCCGGATAATCCTTAAGGACATATTTCCACTGGTCGTAGCGGATGCCGCAAATTCGCAGCGAGCTGGAGAACGCATTAAATACCGCAACGTTGCCTTTGCCGCCTAATTCATCGGCCATATAGCGGCCAATGGTTGAACCCAGGGTGTAGTTGTCGGAGGTCGTGTTATTGACGGAGTATTTGGAAACGTGGTCCACGGTAAATACCGGGATGCCGGCATCGCGCAGCGCTTTAAATTTAGGTTCAACGGCGCTGTCGCCGAGAATACTAATTACGGCATCAACCTTACGTGATAATAAAATATCGTGGTTATTGGCGTGTACCTGATTATCACGACCGCCGTCAACGCCGATGACTTTACCGCCCAGCTTTTCCACTTCCTCGGTGGCGCCTTTATAGGCTTCACGATCCCAGAAATGCTGGGTACCGACAACGGCGACGCCGATGGTTTTCCCCTGAAGAGACAAGGGTTCTGCGGCGGAGGCGCTGACGGAGACGAGCGTCATCAGACCCAGGGCGGCGGGCAGTAATTTTTTTCTCTGCGACATTCTTATTATAGTCCTGTGATGAAGGTGTTTGCGGATTCGTAGCATGACAATAACGACCACGCAACCTCAAATACAAAATATGTCTAAGTTATACCAATAATGGTATATCGGCGGGGTAGTGCAGGAAAACTTAATTTTGGCGAATGCAACCTGAAAATATTTCATGATGGTTAAATTAAGCCATTTTTATATTGTGGGTATAAAGCAAAAGAGCTGACTTTTATTGCAAACGGTAATTGCTGCTTAATTATGGCTATATTTATGGTGGGATGTGATGAATATATTCCAGGGGGCACGTAATGCGGACGGCTGTCGGCCTGAGTGGCAGGATATTATAGCGCTGCCGGCATTTTATCTTCAGCCAGCTCCCGACTTATTATAGCGGTCTTGATCGGGTGACAACAAAACGGGCAACATGAATAAACAACATAATCTGGCGGTGATGCACTGGGGGACCTGGCAGGTGCAAACCCGCGATGGCGCCATTGACGCCGTCGTGCCGGTCGCCTGGGATAAAAATCCCTCGCGCATTGGCCAGTCCCTCACCGACGCGGTCACCGGCAATACGCGCATTCGTCGTCCGGCGGTGCGGGCCGGCTATCTCAAAAATGGCCCCGCGTCGCGAGAAGGTCGCGGCAAAGAGCCCTTTGTCGAGGTGAGCTGGGAGGTCGCGCTCGATCTGCTGGCCCGTGAGCTGACCTCGGTGAAGACGCGCTGCGGGAATGAAGCCATATACGGCGGCTCCTACGGCTGGGCCAGCGCCGGGCGCTTCCACCATGCCCAGAGCCAGCTGCACCGCTTCCTCAAGTCTTTCGGCGGCTACACCGCCAGCACCAATACCTACAGCAGCGCCGCGGGGGAGCGTATTTTGCCGCACGTGCTGGGGCCGCTTAGCCCGCTGCATCGCCAGCATACGCACTTCTCCGAGCTGGCGCGGGAGTGTCAGCTGTTTGTGGCGATTGGCGGCCTGCCGCTGCGTAACGCTCAGGTTAACGGCGGCGGCGCCAACGATCATATGCTGAAGCACTGGCTGGAGAAGATGCAGGCCAACGGCACGCGCTTCGTTAATATCAGCCCGGTCAGCAACGATCTGAGCGCCGTGAGCTCGGCGCAGTGGCTGGCGGTGCGTCCGGGAACCGACACCGCGCTGCTGCTGGCGCTGTGCTACGTCCTGATTACCGAATCCCTCTACGACAGCGACTTTGTGGCCAGCCACACGGTGGGCTTTGCTCCCTACCGCGCCTATCTGCTGGGAGAGCGCGACGGAGTGGCAAAAACGCCGCGCTGGGCGGCGGAAATCGTGGGGATTTCCGAGCAGCAGATTATCTCCCTGGCGCGCGAGATGGCCAGCCAGCGCACGATGGTTAATATCTCCTGGTCCATCCAGCGCGCCCGCCAGGGGGAGCAGGCCTACTGGGCAACGGTCGCCCTGACCGCGCTGCTGGGGCAGATAGGCACCCCGGGCGGCGGATTGGGCTTCGGCTACGCCTGTACCAACCTGGCGGGCGCGGCGCGCAAAGCCTTTTCCGGCCCCCGTCTGCCGGCGGGGAAAAATGCGGTTAACGGCGCGATCCCGGTGGCCCGGCTGGCGGATATGCTGCTGCATCCCGGCGGCGAGTATGAGTTTGACGGCCAGCATCTGCGCTACCCCGATATCCGTCTGGTCTACTGGGCGGGAGGCAACGCCTTTCACCATCACCAGGACCTTAACCGGCTCTGCGAAGCGTGGCGACGGCCGGAGACGGTGGTGGTGCACGAGCAGTACTGGACCGCGCAGGCCAAGTTTTCCGATATTGTGCTGCCGGTGACCACCTCCCTGGAGCGGGAGGATATCGGCAGCGGCGGGCACGACGGATTTATGATTGCCATGAGCGCGCAGATCCCGCCGGTGGCCGAAGCCCGCGACGACTACGCGATTTTCTGCGATCTTGCCGCCCGCTTAGGCTGCGGCGAGCGCTTCAGCGAAGGGCGAAGCGTCGAGGAGTGGCTGCGGCATATTTATGATGAGTCGCGCCCCCGGGCCCGGGAAGAGGGCATTGAGCTGCCGTCGTTTGATGATTTCTGGCAGCAGGGCGTGCTGGAGTACAGCGCGCCGGAGAAGCCGCAGGTCTTTCTGGCCGATTTTCGCGCCGACCCGCTGGGCGCTCCGCTCTCCACGCCGTCCGGCAAGATTGAACTCTTCTCGCAAACCGTCGCCGACTTCGGCTACCGCGAGTGCCCCGGCCATCCGTGGTGGGACGAAGAAGAGGCGAGCTGGCAGCGGGAAGAGGCCAGCCGCTGGCCGCTGCATCTGCTCTCCAGCCAGCCGCGCACGCGTCTGCACAGCCAGTACGATCACGGCAGCGTCAGCCGGGAGACCAAAATTCAGGGGCGCGAGCCGCTGTGGATGCATCCGCAGGATGCGCAGGCGCGGGGCGTCACCGAAGGCAGCGTGGTGAAGGTGCATAACGCCCGCGGAGCGATTCTGGCCGGCGTGCATCTCAGCGACGGGATCCGTCAGGGGGTGGTGCAGATGGCGACCGGTGCCTGGTACGATCCGCTGGATCCCAACGAGAAAGGCTCGCTGGACAAGCACGGTAATCCGAACGTGCTGACCGAAGATCGCGGCAGCTCGCGGCTGGGTCAGGGCTGCAGCGCGCAGAGCTGCTGGGTTGAGATTGTCCCGTGGCGCGAGGCGCTGCCGGCGATTACCGCTTTCGATCCGCCAGCGTTTATCAGCGCGGACGCGCTGTCCTGAACGCCAGCCCGGTGGCGCAGGGCCGCCGGGCTGGTCAAAGATGACTACGCCAGCCGCGGGTAGGCGTCGGCAATATCATCCCCGGTAAACTTCGCCACCCAGCCTTCCGGATTATCGAAAATGCGGATGGCGGTGAAGTTCGGTTCCGAGCCCATATCAAACCAGTGCGGCGTGTCGGCGGGGACGGAGATCAAATCGTTCTTCTCGCACAGCACCTGGAACACCTCATTGCCGATATGCAGGCAAAACAGCCCGGCGCCCTCGACGAAGAAACGCACCTCGTCTTCGCCGTGGGTGTGTTCGTTGAGAAACTTCGCCCGCAGCGCCTCTTTCTGCGGGTTGTCCGCGCGCAGGCTGATGACGTCCCAGCTCTGGTAGCCCTTTTCGGCAACCAGCTTATCAATCGCGTGCTGGTAGGCTTCAATCACCGTTTCCGGCGCAGGCGCGACGCCCAGGTCGCGGTCGGCCTGCCAGCGTTCAAAACGGACGCCTTTAGCGTTTAGCTGCTGCTGAATCTCTTCGGCGTCGGTGCTGTGCCAGATGGACTTCCCGGCGTCTTGGTCAGAAAAAATCGTTAATGCGCTCATGCAGGTATCTGCTCCGGATGAATGTCGTCAAAACGCTGAATCTGCGGATGATGGCTGGCGGGGTCGCGATCGCCGCGTACCAGCTGCAGGGTGCGAAAACCGGCCTCCTCGGCGGCATCCAGCTCCTGATGGATATCAGAAAGGAACAGGATGGCGGCGGGGTGATGACCCAGCTGCTCAGCAATGTTGCGGTAGGACTGCGCGTCGCGCTTCGCCCCGACCAGGGTATCGAAATAGCCGCTGAACAGATGAGTAATATCACCTTCATCGCTGTAGCCAAATAACAATTTCTGCGCGGCGACCGAGCCTGAGGAATATACATATAAATCAATACCCTGCGACTTCCACTTTTCCAGCGCCGGCAGAACATCGGGGTACAGATGGCCGGTAAAGTCGCCGTTCAGGTAGCCATCGCGCCAGATAATCCCCTGCAGCGCCTTCAGCGCGGTGGATTTGCGATCCTCCTGCATAAAGGCAAACAGCGTCTCGATAAGCTCGGCGGTGCTGGCGGCGGGGGCGGCGATTTCGTGACGCAGGTTATCGAGGATCGTCTTGACCGGCTCAGCGTACTGCTGGGCGGTCACGAAGCCTGCTAACCGTTCACGGGCGTACGGAAACAGAATGTTGTGTACGAAGCGAATGTCGCTGGTGGTACCTTCAATATCGGTCACGATGGCGCGGATCATGGTTTCTCCAGAGTGGGCGTTACGCCGCATTGACGGTGGCGGCAGACGGTAGCCGGCCAGACCTCATTATTTATACACGGCATTGCGCAAACCGCAGCGTGGCTTTTTGCATAACGGCGCATATAGACGTCTAAGCGTCTCGATTGCCAAATATTAACATCGTGTTATAGTGGCTTCAACAACAGCATTACAATCGGTAATAACAAAATGAGCAATAAGCCACTGATTCCTGAGAGTAAACTCCCTTCACTGGGCACCACTATTTTTAGCCAGATGAGCGCGCTGGCGCAGCAGCATCAGGCGATAAATCTTTCACAGGGCTTCCCGGATTTTGACGGGCCGCGCTACCTGCAGGAGCGGCTGGCTTTTCATGTCGCCCAGGGGGCCAACCAGTACGCCCCGATGACCGGCGTGCCGGCGCTGCGTGAAGCCATCGCCGATAAAACCGCCGAGCTTTACGGCTACCGACCGGATGCCGACAGCGATGTGACCGTGACGGCGGGCGCCACCGAGGCCCTGTATGCGGCCATTACCGCCCTGGTGCGCGCCGGGGATGAGGTTATCTGCTTTGACCCGAGCTACGACAGCTATGCCCCGGCGGTTGAGCTTTCCGGCGGCGTGCTGAAGCGCATTGCCCTGCAGCCGCCGCATTTTCGCGTTGACTGGCAGCAGTTTGCCGCTGCGCTGAGCGAGCGTACCCGGCTGGTGATCCTCAATACCCCGCATAACCCGTCGGCGACGGTCTGGCAGCGCGAGGATTTCGCCGCGCTGTGGCAGGCGATTGCCGAGCGTGAGATTTACGTGGTCAGCGATGAGGTTTACGAGCATATCTGCTTTGCGGCGCAGGGACACGCCAGCGTGCTGGCCCATCCGCAGCTGCGCGAGCGGGCGGTGGCGGTCTCTTCGTTTGGGAAAACCTTCCATATGACCGGCTGGAAGGTCGGCTACTGCGTCGCCCCGGCGGCGATCAGCGCCGAGCTGCGTAAAGTGCATCAGTATCTGACGTTCTCGGTGAATACGCCGGCGCAGCTGGCTATCGCCGATATGCTGCGCCACGAGCCGGAGCACTATCGCCAGCTGCCCGAGTTTTACCAGCAGCGCCGCGACTTGTTTATCGAGGCCCTGCGCGCAAGTCGCCTCGAGATATTACCCTGCGAGGGCACCTACTTCCTGCTGGCAGACTACAGCGCGGTTTCCGATCTCGACGACGTCAGCTTTTGCCGCTGGCTGACGACGGAAATCGGCGTGGCGGCGATCCCGCTGTCGGTATTCTGCGCCGATCCGTTCCCGCACCGCCTGATTCGGCTGTGCTTTGCCAAGCAGCCGGCAACGCTGCTGGCCGCCGCAGAGCGTCTGCGCCAGCTGTAGCGCGCGGAAGTCATGTCGCTGAGAGAATTAACGATCGCCGGGCGTGATAGGCCGATCGTTAATTCTCGCCTATTACCGCTTTCGCTATTTTAATTTTTGGTAAGTGGTTGGCAGATATTCATGTGGCCGATAATTAACGGCGGCCGCTATTATGTCAACTCCGCCTTTTCAATCAGCGAAGCTAAAACCGGGTGGGCCATCTGCACTCGATTATAAATCATATGAATCATCGCCCGGGGAATATCCGCCGGGGCAGGGAGCACTTTCAGCCGGTGGTCAAATAGCGGTGGGCCTGACGCGACTTTCGGAATAAAACCGATGAAATCTGTCTGACTAATAATATTGAGGATGGCAATGTGTGAGTCGCTGCTGAAGGCGATATTTCGCTCGGGGAACAGTTTTTCAAGCCGGTAGTCAACCGCCTGCATTCCGGCTTCTTTGGTCAGATAGTCGGTAAAGCGCTCGCGGGCAATGGCTTTCGCAGAGGTGAGGTCGGCTATGCGCGGATGATTCTGCCGGCAGACCAGCACCATCTCTATTTCCGCAAACGGCAGGCACAGGGTAGTGGGAGTGGCAAGCGGCGAGAGGCTAAAAATCAGGTCGGCTTTGCGGTAGGCGAGCAGGCTCTCCGCCGACTCCGAGGCGAGCTGAAGGTCGTGGTGCTCCACCTGCAGGTTGGGATCGCCGTAGAGCGCGCTGATAAGCGTTGCCGAGCAGGGCGAGAGGAAAAACTGCGGGCTGTAAATAACAAAGCGTTTACTCAGCTCGGCGCCGTGGACGATATTAATCGTCTGCTCCAGCTGGTTGAGGTTTTGCTCGAGATGGCGATGAAGGTTCACTGCCAGAGTGGTGGGGCTCATCCCTTTACCGGAGCGGATAAACAGCGGATCGTTGAGCTGATTGCGCAGGCGCTGCAGCGACTGGCTGACGGCTGAAGGGGTAATAAATAAGGTTCCCGCGGCCTGGCTGATACTTAAATGCTGATAGATACATTCAAAAATAACCAGTAGGTTAAGATCGAACTTTTTAAGTTCGTAAAGTTTAGCCATGGCTAGCATCCTGTCCGTTGCTGTGTCCGGTGCGAATTATTATTTTTATTCCATTTGTTTATTATATTTAATTTGTGCGGTAATTGATGGGCTGAATTGTTTAAGGCCGGGTTTATGGGTGACTCTGAATGTATATGACCAAAAGTGATTTAGCCAGACCCTTTTTTGGCGAATAGTCTGGCTATGCGAAATATGACGGGACGCTTTATTTTTCGCCCATCATCACCTGCAGCTTATCCGCTTCCGGCAGGCCGACAACCTGCTGCAGCATATTTTCTTTATTCATATAGTAAATAGCCGGCGTGGCGTTCGCCCCCAGCTGGTCCATCAGCTGCTGGTTCTGGTTGAGGGTGCGTAGTTTCTCCTCCGGGAGGTTCGCCGGGATCGCAATTTTCATTTTTCCGGCCGATTTTTCGTAATCGTGCCAGGTTTGTGCCGGATCGCGGCTGGCGAGAATGGCGGCGGCCACCGGCGTACTCTCCGGTTTGATAACCCCGACCAGCAGCGTGCGAATCTGCACTTTCCCCGACTCTACCCAGGGCCGGGCCTGCTGCCAGAACTGCTTGCAGTACGGGCAGAAGGGGTCGGCGAAGACGTAGAGAATAATCGGCGCCTCTTTTTTCCCGTCAAGCAGCCAGCTGGCGGCCTCCATCTGCTTCCACATCTTCTGGCCTGCCGGCGTATAGAGCTCCTTCTGGAACAGCTGTTCGCTAAGGTTGGTGCCGTTTTCGTCATACATGTAGCCGGAGATGGCGTGCTTGCCGTCGGGGGTGAGATAGATAGCGACGCCCATATCCTGATATTTACCCAGCCAGCCTTTCACTCCGCCCGGCGCTTCGAAGGGTTTAATGATGGTAATACCCTGTTTTTCTATCGCTTTTACGGGGGCAGGGAGATCTTCTGCATAGCTGCATAAGGGTAAAAGACTCAGGAAAAGCAGACGTTTTAACATGATTATTCCTTGTAAAATCAATGTAGAAGGTACAGAAGATGATGGAACCTATCGCAGCTATAGGCAAGACCTGCGCCCGGACAGATTGCCCTTTGCTGAGGCGGATGGTGTAATCGCCCATGCTGTTACATTAAGGTAATGTAGAGCGCAACGCATAGCCAGCCTGCCTGGCCCTGAATCTACCCTCGGGTATTTCAGGTAAAAAGGCCGCCTGAAAGGGCGGCCTTTTTACTTTATCGGCCTTGCGAGTACCGCCGATTGCGCGACTTGTCCCGACGGGTTCACAAAGTTGTCTTGTTGCGGTTGTTAGATATTGCTTATTGATTTGATAATGCAAACGCATTGGTCGGGTCAGGAAAAATTCGTTACCTTAGACCTCAACGAAAACACGGAGGAAGTATAGATGTCCTTAATTAACACTAAAATCAAACCTTTCAAAAACCAGGCGTTCAAAAACGGTGAATTCATCGAAGTAACCGAGAAAGACACCGAAGGCCGCTGGAGCGTTTTCTTCTTCTATCCGGCTGACTTCACTTTCGTATGCCCGACTGAACTGGGTGACGTTGCTGACCACTACGAAGAGCTGCAGAAGCTGGGCGTAGACGTCTACTCTGTCTCCACCGACACCCACTTTACTCACAAAGCATGGCACAGCAGCTCTGACACCATCGCTAAAATCAAGTATGCGATGATTGGTGACCCGACTGGCGCCCTGACCCGTAACTTCGAAAACATGCGTGAAGACGAAGGCCTGGCCGACCGCGGCACCTTTATCGTTGACCCGCAGGGCATCATTCAGGCTATCGAAGTTACCGCTGAAGGTATCGGCCGCGATGCGTCTGACCTGCTGCGCAAAGTGAAAGCGGCTCAGTACGTTGCTTCCCACCCAGGCGAAGTTTGCCCGGCGAAATGGAAAGAAGGCGATGCGACTCTGGCTCCGTCCCTGGACCTGGTCGGCAAAATCTAAAATTTCCATGTCTTTCACGCCATGGCGGCGTTGGCGTCACCTGCTCACCCCGGTCACTTACTTCTGTAAGCTCCCGGGGGTTCCCAGGCTAGCCGCCTTGCCCTGGCGCGAAATCCAGGGGAAATTGATATCGAACAACGGGTGTTTTATTACGCCCGTTTTTCTTCCAAACCCCATGATGCAAGCCGCATTCAGGCAGCCGCGAGGCCGCTTGCATGATGACGTTTTAAGAGAGGGATAACGAGATGCTCGAAGCAAACATGAAAACCCAGCTCAAGGCCTATCTTGAGAAACTGACCAAACCTGTTGAGCTGATTGCGACGCTGGACGACAGCGCTAAATCTGCAGAAATCAAAGAACTGCTGGCAGAAATCGCTGAGCTGTCTGAGAAAGTGACGTTTAAAGAAGACAACACGCTCGCCGTGCGCAAACCGTCTTTCCTGATTACGAATCCAGGTTCTACCCAGGGGCCGCGCTTTGCCGGCTCTCCGCTGGGGCACGAGTTTACCTCTCTGGTTCTGGCGCTGCTGTGGACCGGCGGCCATCCGTCGAAAGAGGCCCAGGCCCTGCTGGAACAGATCCGCGACCTCGACGGTGATTTTGAGTTTGAAACCTACTACTCGCTCACCTGCCATAACTGCCCGGACGTGGTGCAGGCGCTGAACCTGATGGCGGTGCTGAACCCGCGTATTAAGCATACGGCGATTGACGGCGGGACGTTCCAGAATGAGATTACCGATCGTAACGTGATGGGCGTTCCGGCGGTCTTTGTCAACGGCAAGGAGTTTGGCCAGGGGCGCATGACGCTGGCGGAGATCGTCGCGAAAGTTGACACCGGCGCGGAGAAACGTGCCGCGGAAGAGCTGAACAAGCGCGACGCTTACGACGTGCTGATCGTCGGCTCCGGCCCGTCCGGCGCGGCGGCGGCGGTTTACTCGGCGCGTAAAGGGATTCGTACCGGCCTGATGGGCGAACGCTTCGGCGGCCAGGTGCTGGATACCGTGGATATCGAAAACTACATTTCGGTACCGAAAACCGAAGGTCAGAAGCTGGCCGGGGCGCTGAAGGCTCACGTCAATGAATATGATGTGGACGTCATTGACTCCCAGAGCGCGTCGAAACTGGTTCCGGCGGCGGTAGAAGGCGGCCTGCATCAGATTGAAACCGCCTCCGGCGCGGTGCTGAAGGCGCGCAGTATCATCATCGCCACCGGCGCCAAATGGCGTAACATGAACGTGCCGGGTGAAGACCAGTACCGGACGAAAGGGGTGACCTATTGCCCGCACTGCGACGGCCCGCTGTTTAAAGGCAAGCGCGTGGCGGTGATCGGCGGCGGCAACTCCGGCGTCGAGGCGGCAATCGATCTGGCGGGCGTGGTTGAACACGTGACGCTGCTGGAATTCGCCCCTGAAATGAAGGCGGACCAGGTGCTGCAGGACAAAGTACGCAGCCTGAAAAACGTCGACATTATTCTTAACGCACAGACTACGGAAGTGGTCGGTGATGGCAGTAAGGTGACCGGACTGCAGTATCGCGATCGGCTGAGCGGTGATGAGCATCACGTCGAGCTGGCGGGGATCTTCGTACAGATTGGCCTGCTGCCTAATACCACCTGGCTGGAAGGCGCGATTGAGCGTAACCGGATGGGTGAAATTATCATCGATGCGAAGTGCGAAACTAACGTCAAGGGCGTGTTTGCCGCGGGCGACTGCACCACCGTACCGTACAAGCAGATTATTATCGCCGCCGGCGAAGGGGCAAAAGCGTCTCTGAGCTCGTTCGATTATCTGATTCGTACCAAAACCGCATAATAAAAGAAAGTAAGACCGACCTGCACAGCAAAGAGGCTACCCTTGGGTAGCCTCTTTTTTTATCGCCTTACCACACCTTGTCGCAGGCGAAGCGGCGTATCCCGCTTATCGGACAACCATTACCGGAATATGCGCGTGGCGAATAACGCTCGAGGCGTTAGAACCGAGCAGATGGGTGCTGATAGACGGATTGCGTGAGCCAATGACCACCACGTCGGCTTTAATTTCGTTGGCCAGCTCGTTAACCATGTCCCGCACGTTGCCGAAGCGTACGTGCTTTTTAATGCGTGAGGGATCGATGCTGAAGTGCCCGGCCATGGTGGTTAGCCGCGTTTCCGCTTCATGCTGCAGATGCTCTTCAAAGCGGCGCAGGTCGGCGGTGAATCGGCTCATGGTGAAGCTGGATGAGCCTGGCAATACGTGGAGCAGGTGAATAATTCCGTCCTGCTGGGCCAAAAACTCCGCATGGCGGACGGCTTTGTCGCTTAACTCCATCTCAAAAACGTCAACCGGCATAATGATTGTTTTATACATATGCATTCCTCCTTGTTCGACTGTTTCTATATCAACATATTATACAAAGATATTGTGCCATTCAGGTCGCAAAACTGTCAGATCGGGTTCAGGGAGGCGTAAAAGTTTGTCAGGGCGGGGGAGGGCAGAAAGAGGATGCGAAGACACCCTCTGGATAAAGCGCAGAACGCCTCAGGCGGCGGGAGAGTTAGCGGTGAAATTCACCCGCGGCTTCCGGCTGGTACAGCAGCTCGAGGACTTCGAGGTGCGCAGAGGCGCCGCCCGGTAATTCCCAGTGAATGGCGCTGCCGACCTTCAGGCCGAGCAGTGCGGCACCGACGGGGGCGAGTACCGAAAGCTGGGTGGCGCTATCGGTGACCTGGGAGGGGAAAACCAGGGTGCGCACGCGCTCTTCGCCGTTGGACAAATCACGGAACCTGACGGTGCTGTTCATGCTGACAACATCATGCGGCATCGCTTCTGGCGCCAGCATTTGCGCGCGATCCAGCTCGTCGTTCAGCGCATCGGCAACCGGAGAACTGGCGAACGCCGGCTGCTCGAGCAGCCTGTCGATGCGTTCGGCATCGAGCTCATTAATGATGATTGTGGGTCTGGTCATTGCATACTCCATGTTATCCAGGAACCTGTCCGTAAAAGAAAACCCTCGCCGAAAATGGCAAGGGTTAATGTCTTCCCATCATACTGAGACTTGTCGGCGGTTTGAAGTGATTAAACGCACATTCAGCAACGATCGCGAAAGGAGCCATATGAAATTTATGCTACTGCCGTCACAGCAGGAAAAATTGTCTTATCCTTTTTAGGCGGTATCAGGCACGTCCCTTCCACTACATGCAGGAGACTCTATGAGCGGTTTTGACAAACTTACTCTTAATGACGGCAGCTATCTGTATTTCAAAGACTGGGGGAGCGGGCAGCCGGTTGTTTTTAGCCACGGCTGGCCGCTAACGGCTGACGCTTTTGAAGACCAGATGCTGTTTCTGGCTGATAACGGGTTTCGGGCGATCGCCCACGATCGCCGCGGCCATGGTCGATCGGCCCAGCCCTGGGACGGCCACAACATGGATACCTATGCTGACGATCTGGCTCAGCTGACGGCGCATCTCAACCTGCGCGATGCGGTGCACGTGGGCCACTCCACCGGCGGTGGCGAGGTGGCGCGCTATATCGGGCGCCACGGGACTGAAAGGGTGGCCAAAGCGGTGCTTATCAGCGCCGTGACGCCGATAATGATCCGCACGGATTTCAACCCGGACGGCGTGCCGAAGGCGGTATTTGACAGCATCAGGGAGGGGGTTATCGAGGACCGCGGCGCGTTCTTCTATGAGCTGACCGCCGCGTTCTACGGCTACAACCGCGACGGGGCCAAAGAGTCAAAAGCGGTACGCGAAGGGTTCGTCGAACAGGGGCTGCAGGGGTCGATTAAAGCGCTTTATGACTGTATCAAAGCCTTCTCGGAAACCGATCTGCGCGAGGATCTGCGCAAGATGACCATTCCAACCCTGGTTATCCACGGCGATGACGACCAGATCGTGCCTTTCGAAACCTGCGGTAAAGCGGCGGCGCAAATATTGCCTGACGCCAGATTAACCGTCTACAAAGGCGGGTCGCACGGGATTTGTACGACCCACAAGCATCAGATTAATCAGGATTTACTGGCGTTTATTCGCGAATGAAGTCCCTGCGGCGGCTGACGCCGCCGCATGATTAGCTGCCGACCTTATCCACCACAAACTGCTTGCCGCAGTTGCCCGGATGGGGCTGGGGCAGGAAGGCATCGGCGGAGAGCGGCGTATTGATGGCCGCGGCCTTGATGGCTATTTGTATTTCGGTTAAATAGGCCGGATTGCCGCTGCAGGTCAGCTTGAAGGCCTTAACGCTCTGTTTCCCCCAGGCCTCGGCGATGGCCGCATCGAAGTCGTCGCGGCTGACGCTCTGTCCGTAGTGCTTCGCGAGGAATGCCCCGATGGCGCTGTGCTTCACCTCGCCGCCGAGGCGGACCATGGTGCCGAAGTAGCTGTCAGGATCGAAGCCAAAACAGACGCCGTGTTTCGCGTACTCGTAGCGCTCAAGGCAGGAGTTGCCGCCGGAGCCGGGCATCACGCCGTTGAGCTTATTGGCCATCTCCAGCGACAGGCCGGTTTCCGCAGCCTGGCATTTCCGCCCGGCTTTGACCTCCGGCATATTGGGGATCGGGCGCGTGGCGCAGCCATAACGCATCCAGCGGCGATCGTCCACGCCGCGAGCGGCGATGGATTTCGGCAGACCCGGCCACAGGCCGTGTACGGTGAGATAATCGTTTTTGTTGGCCATTTCCTGCTGCAGGCGGCACTCTTCCGGTTCGCCGCGGTTGCGGTCATGCATGCTCTGGCAGAAACCGGTTTGCCAGGATAAGGCCAGTACGTAGCGGTCGAAATCGCCGTATTGCGTTGCGGTGAGCGGTTCAGCGCCGACCTGAGTTGCCGTTAGCAAGAGGGCAATGGCGACGAAATCCTTCCTGAACATTTTTATTCCTGATAGTGGATGGTAATGAGTTCCTCGAATTATTAAAGCATAAAAAAGGCGCCTGCTGGCGCCTTTTCACGTTTATTGAACGGTGGTTCCGGGCACCAGAATTTCGGTGGCGATAATCACCACCAGCAGGCCGACAAGAACCGGTACCGAGGTCCGCTTCACCACCTCAAACGGCGAGATTTTTGCCATCCCGGCCACGGCAACCACCACGCCCGATACCGGGGAAATGGTCCGGCCGAGGTTGGATGCCTGCAGCATCGGGATCGACAGATAGGCAGGGTTAATACCCGACGAGTGCGCCAGCTTGGGGATCATCTCAACGAAGGCGTAAAACGGGGCGTTGCCCGAACCGGTCGTCATGGCAGCCAGCATCGTCAGCACGACCAGCACCAGCATCAGAATGATGCTGGCGGAGCCAAACGAGGTCGCAATCGAAATCAGGCTATTGATAAAGCCGATGGTGCTCAGTCCCTGGGCAAACACGCCGGCGGCGACCAGCAGCATGACCACGCCGGCAAAGGCGTCGGCCATCCCGCGATAGGCGGCTTCCAGTCCGCTGAAGACGTTTTTGGTGTTAAAGCCGCGGCAGAATTCCAGCACCGCCGCCAGCAGCATGCACATCACCAGGATGGCAATAATATGCAGCTCCGGGCCCCATTTTCCGTCGAAGATCAGCACGCCGATAATGGGCGTGAAGGGCAGAATGGCATAGAAGGAGGGGGCGGTGGTGGTTATCTCGTTCACGTCGAGCATTTCGTGGGAGACGTTCTCTTTCTTATCCAGATAGCGCTGCCAGAAAAAGTGGGCAATCGCCATGGCGACAATCGCCGCGATGGAGATCGGCAGCGTGGTCTTAAAGGCAAAATCGATGAGCGGCATTTCGGCGGCCTTCGCCGCGAGAACGACATCGCCGGAGGTCGGGGAGAGGATAATGGCCGCCGGGGAGGCGCAAATGGCCGCCGCCGCGCCGCGGCTGATCCCAACGTTGACCATCACCGGGAACAGCGTTGCCATCAGCAGGACGCCGAGTCCGGTCGCCGAAGAGACGGCCAGCGACATCAGGCAGGCGACAAAATAGGCGGCGATCATCAGCAGGTAGGGAGAGTTAATGTAGCGCAGGGGCTTTGAGGCCAGTTTGACCACCATATCGTTGGCGCCGATATGCGTCATGTAGGTGGCAAATCCGCAGAGCATCATGATCATCATGCCGAGGTCGCCGCCGCGGCTCATCAGCAGAATTTTGATGTATTCGATGATGTCGGTCGCGGAATAGCCGGTGCTTTTCGCCTCGCCGGGTAAAATTTTATGTCCCATCAGCGCGCTGACGATAAGCAGCGTCAGACCGCCAACAAAGAGCACGCCGGTGGCGGAATACCCTTTGATGATATAGCGGGCGACGCCCACAATGACCACGACCCCAATAAGGATCTCAACTAGCGTAAGCATTATTTTACCCCTGAACCATTAACCCAAAGAATCTGCTGATAAATATGATTGTACAAAAATTAAGGGAGGGAATGTGCCGAATAAATCGACGAAACATGCTGATGCAAATCAATAAACCGATGAGAATTACCCAATCAGCGGCCGGCGCGCGGGCGCTATCACAAAGTCGACAGGCAGGGTTGTTGCGATTTCGTGGGCGGTAAATCAAGACTTTGCCTTATTTCGTTAAGGTTATATTAAGATTATATTTGCTACTTTATTCCGCTTTAAAATCGATATTGGTAATTGAGAAGTGTTTAGACTACGTTATGTTGTACTGTTTTTGCTCAGTTTTTCCGGGCTGCTGCTCTCCAGCGGGATAGCAAATGCGTCATTCAGCTCGACGATTCGCGATGGCTATAACACCTTAAGCGATAACGTTGCTGAGACCTGGCAGGAGCCAGAACACTACGACCTGTATGTTCCCGCGATCACCTGGCACGCCCGTTTTGCCTATGACAAAGAAAAGACCGATGAGTATAACGAGCGTCCCTGGGGGGCCGGTTTCGGCGTGTCGCGCTGGGATGATAAAGGTAACTGGCACGGCCTCTACCTGATGGCGTTTAAGGACTCATTTAACAAGTGGGAACCTATCGCGGGCTACGGCTGGGAGAAAACCTGGCGTCCGCTGGCCGACGATAACTTTCATCTTGGGCTCGGCTATACGCTCGGGGTAACCGCGCGCGATAACTGGAACTATATTCCGCTGCCGGTGGTACTGCCGATGGCGTCTATCGGCTACGGCCCGGCGACGTTCCAGATGACCTACATCCCCGGTACCTATAACAACGGTAACGTTTACTTTGCCTGGGCCCGCTTTCAGTTTTAATCCGCAATAGCTTAGTGATAAAAGTGCTGAGCAGTATGTTATGTGGAAAAACAATAACTAAAGCGCAACCACTAAAAAAGATAGCGACTTTTGTCACTTTTTAGCAAAGTTCGACTGGACAAAAGGCACCACAATTGATGTACTGGATCGCGACACAGTATCAGTGTCTTTTTTTCATATAAAGGTAATTTTGATGTCTAAGATTAAAGGTAACGTTAAGTGGTTTAATGAGTCCAAAGGATTCGGTTTCATTACTCCGGAAGATGGCAGCAAAGATGTATTCGTACATTTCTCTGCAATCCAGTCCAACGGTTTCAAAACTCTGGCTGAAGGTCAGCGTGTAGAGTTCGAAATCACTAACGGTGCCAAAGGCCCTTCTGCTGCAAACGTAAACGCTATCTAAGCAACGCGTCAGTAGAATATAAAAACCCGCGCTTAGCGGGTTTTTTTTTGCCTGTTTTTAACGGCTGGCGGTATGCGAAAAGAGCCAGAACGCCGCCGCCGTCATGGCGAATGAGCCCAGCAGGTTGACCAGAATATTGAGCAGGGCCCAGCTGAAGCGCCCCTGCTGCAGCAGAAACACCACTTCCGCTGAGAAGGTGGAGAAGGTCGTCAGTCCGCCGCAAAAGCCGGTGGTGATGAGCAGCTTCCACATCGGGTCGATATCGCTCAGCCGGTTAAACCAGGCCAGACCGGCGCCAATGATAAATGCGCCCAGCAGGTTGGCCGTTAGCGTGCCAATCGGAATGGCATGGTGCAGGGGGTTAAACTTCATTCCCAGCCACCAGCGCAATACGCTGCCGGTACCGCCGCCAACAAAAACGGCTAAAAGTAGTTGTGACACTCTCATTCCCTGCTATTTGGTTAATACTGGGGAATGAGTGTAGCGCGCAAAATGCGTCGCTGGCTATGAATTCGCGAACGGGAGATTAAGATGCTGGTTGCTGCTGGACAATTTGCCGTCACCCCTGACTGGCGGGCGAATGCGCAGACCTGCGTAGCGCTGATGGCCCAGGCCGCTGAGCAGGGCGCGTCGCTGCTGGTGCTGCCCGAGGCGCTGCTGGCGCGCGACGATAGCGACCCGGATCTCTCGGTTAAATCGGCGCAGGAGATAGATGGTGGCTTCCTGGGGCTACTGCGCGAGGAGAGCCGTAATAACGGCTTAACCACCGTGCTGACGATTCACGTGCCTTCCGGCGAGGGACGCGCGGCTAATACGCTGGTGGCGATACGCCGCGGCGAGGTTATCGCACAATACCAGAAGCTACACTTATACGATGCGTTTAATATACAGGAGTCACGGCGTGTTGATGCCGGCCTGCAGATCCCGGCGCTGATTGACGTCGACGGGGTTCGGGTTGGCCTGATGACCTGCTATGATTTGCGCTTCCCGGAGCTGGCGTTAAGCCTTGCGCTGAGCGGCGCCGAGATGCTCGTTCTCCCCACCGCGTGGGTGAGAGGGCCGATGAAGGAGCATCACTGGGCGACGCTGCTGGCCGCCCGCGCGCTGGACACGACCTGCTATATCGTGGCGGCAGGAGAGTGTGGCAACCGTAATATCGGCCAGAGCCGCATTATCGATCCCCTCGGCACGACGCTGGCCGGCGCGGCGGATCGGCCGCAGATGATTTTTGCCGACGTTTCCGTGGATTATCTACGCCAGGTGCGCGAGCGCTTACCGGTGCTGCAGAACCGCCGCTTTGCGCCACCGCAATTATTGTGACGTTTTTTTAAACAGAGCTTGATTCACCTTGTTACAGATTGCTATTGTGTCCGCGCGTCAAATAGCCGTTAATTGTTCGCGTGTATGATGGCGTATTCGCAGATTGTTTTAGAGAAGAAGGTTAGCTATGGGTGAGATTAGTATTACCAAACTGCTGGTTGTCGCAGCACTGATTATTTTAGTGTTTGGTACCAAAAAACTACGTACGCTGGGTGGAGACCTGGGTTCGGCTATCAAAGGCTTTAAGAAGGCCATGAACGACGACGACGATAGCGCGAAGAAAACCAGTGCGGAAGAAGAAACTCCGGCACAGAAGCTCTCTCATAAAGAGTAATTAAACGCCTGCTCCCCGACAGCGGGAGCAGGCTGCCGGCAGGCTATCGGCCTGCACGGATAAGAGGCCGCAGCGATTATCGTTGCGGCCTCTTTTTGTATCCTGCAAGGTCATTGGCAAAAAAAATGCAACCGACTGTAACCGCGCCGGCGGATTTATTGGGGGCAAAAGATGAGGTAGCGCGAGGAGAGCTGACCGCCGCACGCGGGAAACGCGCAGCGGTCGAGGACGGCGTGAACTACTTCACTTCCATCCCTTTGGCCTGCAGGTCGGCATGATAGGACGAGCGGACGAACGGGCCACAGGCGGCATGGGTGAAGCCCATAGCCATCGCTTCGGCTTTCATCTCTTCGAACTCATCCGGGCTAACGTAGCGCTGTACCGGCAGGTGGTGACGGCTCGGCTGCAGGTACTGACCGAGGGTCAGCATCGTCACGCCGTGGCGACGCAAATCGCGCATAACTTCGACGATTTCAGCGTTGGTTTCACCGAGGCCGACCATCAGACCCGATTTGGTTGGGATCTCCGGATGCGCTTCTTTGAAGCTTTCAAGCAGCTTTAACGACCAGTTGTAATCGGCGCCCGGGCGTACCTGGCGATAGAGACGCGGCACGTTTTCCAGGTTGTGGTTAAAGACGTCCGGCGGCGTAACCTTGAGGATATCCAGCGCGCGATCCATACGGCCGCGGAAGTCCGGAACCAGGGTTTCAATCTTAATCGACGGGCTTTTCTCACGGATGGCGCTGATGCAGTCTGCGAAATGCTGAGCACCGCCGTCGCGAAGGTCATCGCGGTCGACGGAGGTGACAACGACGTACTTCAGGCCCATGTCGGCGATGGTTTGCGCGAGCTTCTGCGGTTCATTAGCATCCGGCGTCACCGGACGACCGTGGGCGACATCGCAGAACGGGCAGCGGCGGGTGCAGATAGCACCGAGGATCATAAAGGTTGCCGTTCCGTGGTTGAAGCATTCCGCAAGATTCGGGCAAGAAGCTTCTTCGCACACGGAGTGCAAACCGTTCTTACGCATCGCTGCTTTGATACCCTGGATACGGGACGAGTCAGCCGGAAGTTTGATTTTCATCCATTCCGGTTTTCTGAGCAGAGCTTCACGCTCAGTTGCCACGTTTTTCACCGGGATAAGGGCCATTTTATCGGCGTCGCGGTATTTAACACCGCGTTCCATCACAATGGGTTTACTCATAGCGTGCGTGTTCCAGTTGCGAGTACGAAGGAAAACGAATTAATTCAAGTAAATGTTGTATTTATCAACTATTTTTGAATCAAGGATAGGCAGTATACCATTGATACGGGACAGAAAGCAGCCTGCCTGTTCGGCAAATTGTAAAATAGTTGTTGTTTTATGCTTTCCCTCACGTGCGGTATGGCTTAAAAAGCCTGACGAACCGCCTCAATCACCTCATTGAGCAGCGGTTCCTGGGCGCTGAGCTTGTTGTAATGCAGCGAAATGTCGATGGTTTCATCGGCGAGAGGCGGGTAGTCCAGCGCCGCCAGCGGCCAGGTTTTGGCCAACAGCGAAAACATCCGGTTCGGCATCAGCCCAAGCATATCGCTGGCGCTCACCAGCGCGGCCTGAGTTAACAGGTTGTAGCTGCTAAAGCCGCAGCGCCGCTCCCCTAGCTGCTCCTGCAGCCGACGGTGCAGCGCCGGATAGCGCTGGCCCTCGGGCAGCAGCAGGGCAAACTCGTACTGACGAAGATGCTCTTCGCTGTGCGGCATAGCCAGCGCCGGATGCGCCTCGCGGCAGTACATCATCACCCGATCCTGGAACAGAACGTGGTGCACGATCGACTGGCCGCTGTGCGCGTAGCTGTCGATCAGCAGATCCACCTGACGCTGGTTAAGCTGGCTGGGGGCATCGGTAATGGCGATATTGTGCAGCAGCACCTGCGGGAAGCGAGGCTTCAGCGCCTGCGCAATCGTCGGCATGACCAGCGCGCCGACGGTGGGCGAGGTGGCGATGGTGATGACCCGCTGCTGATGCGGGCTGCCGGTTAAATCCAGCGCGCTGAGGAAGGCTTCCATTCCCTGACTGATGTACTGATGGAGGTGGGTCGCGTAGGCGGTCGGCGTCACGCCCTGGCCCTTGCGAATAAACAGCGGGTCGGGAAAAAGCGCGCGGAGCTTGTTAATCGACTGGCTAATGGCCGAGGGGGTGATATTCAGCACCTTAGCCGCATTCACGATACCCTTGTGGACGTACACGGCTTCGAAAATCGTCAGTAAATTGAGGTCAATATTACGCAGAATGCGGAATACCTGGCGATCGTGGCGATCGTCGAGCCGTTCGGTGAGTTCCGATTGCGGATGATTTTTTTCCACTCTGCGCCTCCTGTCATAGCGAATAGCGCAAGTATAGCGGTCAGCGACGCCGCCGTTTGTGGCAATTAATTGCAAATAGAATGGCTTAACGAAAGCCAGACGCAAAAACGGCGCCCCGGGAAGCCGGGACGCCCGAATTTACTCTGCGGAAATAAACTCGTGCGGCGGGTTGTCGAGCAGCGCCAGCAGGTTGGCAACCAGCCGTGGTGCGACAATCTGCGGTGCCGCTTCAGGCTGCCACTGGCGCATTTGCGCCATCTCCATTCCGGCGTAGCCGCAGGGATTAATCCGCAGGAACGGCGAAAGGTCCATCGCGATATTGAGCGCCAGGCCGTGGAACGAGCACCCTTTGCGAATGCGCAGGCCCAGCGAGCAGATCTTTTGCTCACCGACGTAAACGCCGGGCGCATCGGCGCGCGGGTGCGACTCAATAGCATACTCCGCCAGAGTGTTGACCACGGTCTGCTCCAGGAGCGTCACCAGTTCGCGTACGCCAAGCTTGCGGCGTTTGAGATTGAGCAGGACGTACATCACCTGCTGCCCCGGTCCGTGGTAGGTCACCTGGCCGCCGCGATCGCTTTGAATGACCGGAATATCGCCCGCCAGCAGAACGTGCTCCGCTTTTCCCGCCTGGCCCTGGGTAAAGACCGGATGATGTTCAACCAGCCAGATTTCATCGAGGGTTGTTTCATCGCGCGAGTCGGTAAAGTCGTGCATTGCCTGCGAGACAGGGGCGTAAGGTTGCAGGCCGAGTTGGCGAATGAGGATTTTATTGTGCTGCAAAACAACGTCTCCGCACAGAGAAGTGATTTAAGGCAGCGAGTATATCACAGCGGGGAAGGGGATGACCCGGCACGAGGCCGGGTAGCAGAATGGGTTACAGCACCATCCGGACGATCTCGATATTACCCAGCTCTTCGTACAGGGTTTCTACCTGCTCGATATGGGTGGCGTTGATGGTGATAGAAACCGAGTGGTAGTTACCTTTGCTGCTCGGCTTTACCTGCGGAGAGTAATCACCAGGCGCATGGCGCTGTACCACTTCCACCACCTGATCAACCAGCTCAGGCAACGCCTGCCCCATTACTTTGTAAGTAAATGGAGTAGGGAATTCAAGCAGTTCGTTAAGTTTGGTTTTCATGTCAGCTCCGGTGTTACGACAAAAAATAATAACTCCCACAAGATGTGGGAGTTATCAGGTTACTTTGATAGTTAGTATATGGGGATGTAAATCACACTTTCAAGCGTTCGATTTTTAACCAAACCAGTGGTGGAACATTAACTTAATGTAATCAATCATTTTGCCGAAGAAATTACCTTCCGGGATCTCCTGCAGCACCACCAGCGGGCGCTGATCGATAGTTTTGCCGTCCAGCTGGAAGTTAATGGTGCCGACAACCTGGTTTTTCTGCAGCGGTGCGTGCAGTTCGGTATTGTTCAGCACGTAGCTGGCCTTCAGATCTTTCATGCGGCCGCGGGGAATGGTCAGATACACGTCTTTATCGACGCCCAGCGATGCGCGATCGCTATCGCCAAACCAGGCCGGCTCGGAGGAGAACTCTTTGCCCGCTTTCAGCGGATTGACGGTTTCAAAGAAGCGGAAGCCCCAGGTCAGCAGCTTTTTGCTTTCGGATTCACGACCTTTATAGGTGCGACCCCCCATCACGGCGGAGATCAGGCGCATCTGGCCTTCGGTTGCCGAGGCGACAAGGTTATAGCCTGCTTTATCCGTGTGGCCGGTTTTAATGCCGTCGACGTTGAGGCTGTTATCCCACAGCAGCCCGTTACGGTTGAGCTGGCGGATGCCGTTAAAGGTGAACTCTTTTTCTTTGTAGATGGTGTATTCGTTCGGCACGTCGCGGATCAGCGCCTGGCCAATCAGCGCCATATCGCGCGCGGAGCTGTACTGACCTTCGGCATCCAGGCCATGAACGGTCTGGAAGTGGCTGTTTTTCAGGCCAAGGGCGTTGACGTAGCTGTTCATCAGGCTGACGAAAGCGTCCTGGCTACCGGCAACGAAGTCCGCCATCGCGACGCAGGCGTCATTGCCTGACTGCAGGTTGATACCGCGAATCAGCTGAGAAACCGGCACCTGCATTCCTGGCTTGAGGAACATCAGGGAGGAGCCTTTAAATACCGGGTTACCGGTTGCCCATGCGTCGTTGCCCACGGTGACCAGATCGGACTCTTTGAATTTACCCGCTTTCATGGCCTGACCAATGACGTAGCTGGTCATCATTTTGGTCAGACTCGCCGGGTCGCGGCGGGAATCGGCGTTATTTTCCGCCAGCACTTTGCCTGAATTGTAATCGATAAGTACCCAGGATTCGGCGTCAATCTGCGGCGCGCCTGGGATCATGGTTTTAAGATTCAGGTCATCGGCGTGGGCTGCGGAGGAGAGCGCGGCAACGGAGAGGGCCGTAACGAGTAAATGTGCGGTGAAAGAGATCTTCATGGTCTGAACAACGGCATCCGTGATGGAGTTAAAAAAGTGCCTTACTATAACAAATGCTCTGCGGACCGGCATCCGACATTGCGCATGACTTTGTTAACGATTTTGTCATGCCCAATGCGATGCGGACGGCGGTCCGACGCGTTTAGTTGGCGTGAGTAATAAATGACTGCAGCTGAGCTTCGCTCTGCAGGCGCTGCTGAACGGTGCTGGCCTGTGACTTGCTGGCGAACGGGCCCAGCTGAATACGCCACACCGCGCCGTTTTGCACTACGCGGCCGGGAACGGAGAACTGCTGGCTCAGGCGCTGCTGGTACTGCTGAGCGCGGGCCTGGTCGCTAACGGCGCCAACCTGTACCACATAGTCACCGCTGGCAGCAGCGCTGGTCGAGGTTGAGGTAGAAGCGGCGGCAACCGCAACCGCAGTCGTTGCAGCGGCGGCTGGCGCAACGCTGCCCTGGATGGATCCCGGCGCGGTGACCGGCGCGGTTGATGCGGCGGCCTGAGCGACGGGTTCACTGCCCTCCAGCACGCCGTTATTCAACGGCGTCGGGGCGCCGAGGAAGCCGCTGCTGTTGACCGGCGCGCCGACGCTATCGTCGGATTTCAGCGTTGAGTTACTGATGGCGCGCACGTCGGTTTGCACCGGCTGATCGGTTGAGGCGCCGGTACCGCCGTCCAGATCCGGACGCGCCGGCAAGGCATAGGTTTGTTTCGCCACGGTGGTACAGGCCATTCCCGGACCCGAGAGCGAGCCGTCCTGCGCGACGATAATAGGATCGATGCGCACCTTGGTATTATTCGAGGTGTTCAGCCGGTCGGCGGAGGCGCGAGAAAGCGATATCACGCGATCGTTGCCGTACGGGCCGCGATCGTTGATACGCACCACGATCATGCGGCCGTTAGCGACGTTGGTAATACGCGCGTAGCTGGGGATCGGCAGCGTAGGGTGCGCGGCGGTGAGCTGGGTAGGATCGAAGGCCTCACCGGATGCGGTCAGGTTGCTGTTGGGCTCAGCATCATAAATCGCCGCCAGGCCAGTCTGGGTAAAATTAGACGGATCCTGCACGATTTTAAAGCTTTTACCGTCCCGTTCGTAATCCTGATTTGCCGTCGGATTCGGCGCTTCATAGTGCGGATCGGCGCCGCTGATTTCTACGCTTGGGCCATTACAAACCGCCGGCTGCGGTGTGCTGACGGTTTTTTGTTGAACGTCTTCACCCGAACATGCCGCCAGCAGCCCTGCTGCTATGCAGATCCCCAGCCATTGCTTACGCATTGCGAACCCCTTAAACGCTTTTCGACAACATTTTTCTGTGGGTGTGGATCGACATTACGATACCAAACCCGGCCATCAATACGATCAGGGCTGAGCCCCCGTAGCTGACCAGCGGCAACGGTACCCCCACCACTGGCAAAATACCACTCACCATACCAATATTTACGAAGACATAAACGAATAAAATCAACATTAAACCACCGGCCATTACCCGGCCAAAGGTGGTTTGCGCCTGGGCGGCGATCCACAGCCCGCGCATAATGAGCAGGATATAGAGCGCCAGCAGAACCAGCACGCCAATCAGCCCAAGCTCTTCGGCCAGTACCGCGAAGATGAAGTCGGTGTGGCGCTCCGGCAGAAACTCCAGCTGCGACTGGGTGCCGTGGAGCCAGCCTTTCCCGCGCAGTCCGCCGGAGCCAATAGCAATTTTAGACTGGATAATGTGATAGCCGGCGCCCAGCGGGTCAGTTTCCGGATCGAGCAGCATCATAACGCGCTGACGCTGGTAGTCGTGCATCAGGAAGAACCACAGAATCGGGATAAACGCCGCGACCAGCACCACCGCTACGCCGATCAGGCGCCAGCTCAGCCCGGAAAGGAACAGCACAAACAGGCCGGACAGGGCGATAAGAATTGAGGTCCCAAGGTCAGGCTGCGCCGCAACCAGCAGGGTCGGCAGGAAAATCAGCACCAGCGCAATGGCGGTATTTTTCAGCGAGGGCGGGCAGACGTCGCGGTTAATAAAGCGCGCCACCATCAGCGGAACGGCGATTTTAGCAATTTCCGAGGGCTGGAAACGGACGATGCCGAGATCCAGCCAGCGCTGGGCGCCTTTCGAGATAGCGCCGAAGGCATCCACCGCCACCAGTAAAATAATACAGAATATATAGAGATAGGGCGCCCAGCCTTCATACACGCGCGGCGGGATTTGCGCCATGACGATCATAATCACGATACCCATCGCGATCTGGCCAATTTTACGTTCCATCATCCCGATATCCTGGCCGCTCGCGCTCCAGATAACCAGCGCGCTATAGGTCAGCAGCGCCAGCAGTATCAGCACCATGGTGGGATCGAGATGGATTTTATCCCACAGCGATTTTTTGTTTGGATTATCGGTCATTATTGATCCTCCCCCGCCGTCACCGCCGGATTTTCACTCGGCAGATTCGTATTGTTATCACCCAGCATAATGTGATCGAGAATCTGGCGCATAATCGTCCCGACCGCCGGGCCTGCGCCGCCGTTCTCGAGAATGATCGCCACGGCAACCTGGGGGTTGTTGTAAGGAGCAAACGCCGTCATGAGTTTGTGGTCACGCAGGCGCTCAGCGATTCTGTGCGCGTTATAGGTTTCATTGGCCTTCAGGCCGAATACCTGTGCCGTACCGGATTTCGCCGCGATTTTATAAGGCGCGCTAGCGAAGTACTTATGCGCGGTACCGTTGCCGCGGTTGGCCACGCCGAACATTCCGTCTTTGGCTATCTCCCAGAAGCCGGAGTGAATATCGCCCACCGGCGGCTCGTGCGGCTGAACCCAGGGTACCTGCTTGCCGTCTTCGACGGTGCTTTGCAGCAGATGGGGCACTTTTACCACGCCGTCGTTAATCAGGATCATCAGCGCCTTGTTCATCTGAATCGGCGTTGCGGTCCAGTAGCCCTGGCCGATACCGACCGGAATGGTGTCCCCCTGATACCAGGGCTTTTTAAAGCGCTTCAGCTTCCATTCACGGGTGGGCATATTCCCGGAGCGCTCTTCCGACAGATCGATGCCGGTATAGTGGCCATAGCCGAATTTATTCATCCATTCCGACAGGCGGTCGATGCCCATATCATAGGCAACCTGATAGAAATAGGTATCCGCAGACTCTTCCAGCGCTTTGGTCACGTTCAGGTGACCGTGGCCCCATTTTTTCCAGTCGCGATAGCGTTTATCTGAACCGGGCAGCTGCCACCAGCCGGGATCGAACAGGCTGGTATTGCGGGTGATGACGTTGGCGCTCAGCGCCGAGACGGCAACGTAAGGTTTCACCGTCGAGGCCGGCGGATAGACCCCCTGCGTGGCGCGGTTGACCAGCGGCGTATTCGGATCGTTGAGCAGCCCGGAGTAGTCCTTGCTGGAGATCCCGTCGACGAACAGGTTTGGATCGTAGCTCGGGGTGGAAACCAGAGCCAGAACGCTGCCGGTGCGCGGGTCGGTAACCACCACCGCGGCGCGGCTGCCGGCCAGCAGCGTTTCAATATACTGCTGCAGCTTGAGATCGAGGGTTAAATAGATATCGCGCCCGGCCTGCGGCGGCACCTCTTTGAGCTGACGAATGACGCGGCCGCGGTTGTTGACCTCGACCTCCTCGTAGCCGGTCTGCCCGTGCAGGACGTCTTCATAGTAGCGTTCGATACCCAGCTTGCCGATATCGTGGGTTGAAGCGTAGTTAGCCAGCTTGCCCTCTTTATCCAGGCGATCGACGTCTTTATCGTTAATTTTTGAGACATAGCCGATAACGTGGGTGAGGGCGGAGTTGTAGGGATAGTAGCGGCGCTTATAGCCTTTCACTTCGACGCCGGGAAAGCGGTACTGATTGACCGCGAAGCGGGCAACCTGCACTTCGGTCAGGTTAACTTTGACCGGAATAGAGGTGAAGCGGTGGGAACGCGAGCGCTCCTTTTTAAAACCGGCAATGTCATCATCGGTGAGATCAATGACGTCACGCAGCGCGTCCAGCGTCTGCTGCACGTTATCGACCTTCTCCGGCATCATTTCCAGCTGATAGATGGTGCGGTTCAGCGCCAGCGGCGTGCCGTTACGGTCATAGATAATGCCGCGGCTTGGCGGGATGGGAACCAGCTTGATGCGGTTTTCGTTCGAGCGCGTCTGGTAGTCCGTGTAACGGACTATCTGCACGTTATAAAGATTGGCAACCAGTATGCCGGTAAGCAGCAAAATCCCCAAAAAAGCGACCAGCGCCCGGCGCACAAACAGCGAGGATTCAGCCGTATAGTCGCGGAAAGAATTCTGTAATTTCATTCGCTGCTTAGTCTACCCTGGTCATCATTATTCACGGTGGTAAGGGTGGTTGGTTGTAATACTCCACGCCCGATACAGGCTCTCCGCAACCAGTACGCGTACCAGCGGGTGAGGCAGGGTCAGGGTGGAGAGCGACCAGCTCTGTTCCGCCGCGGCTTTACACGCCGGAGAAAGCCCCTCCGGGCCGCCGATCAGCAGGCTGACGTCGCGGCCATCTTGCTTCCAGCGCTCCAGCTCACGCGCCACCTGCGGCGTATCCCAGGGTTTCCCCGGAATATCCAGGGTCACGATGCGGTTTTTACCCGCGGCTGCCAGCATCATCTCCCCCTCTTTTTCGAGGATACGCTTGATATCGGCATTTTTACCGCGCTTACCGGCGGGGATTTCCAACAGCTCGAACGGCATATCTTTTGGAAAACGACGCAGATATTCACTAAAGCCGGTCTGAACCCAGTCCGGCATTTTGGTGCCAACGGCCACCAGCTGCAGCTTCACGCATTAACTCCAGAGTTTTTCCAGCTCGTAAAGACGACGGCTCTCTTCCTGCATGACGTGAACCATGACGTCGCCAAGATCGACAACAATCCAGTCGGCGGCGCTTTCACCTTCTACGCCCAGCGGCAGCATGCCGGCGGCGCGAGACTCTTGTACCACGTGGTCGGCGATGGACATTACGTGGCGCGTAGACGTGCCGGTGCAAATAATCATGCAATCTGTAATGCTGGATTTGCCATGAACGTCAATGGCTACGATGTCCTGACCTTTCAGGTCATCAATTTTGTCGATAACAAAATCCTGGAGTGCTTTACCCTGCAAGAGTTCCCCCTGGGTGAGTGAAGAGTGAAAATAATAAACAGCCTGGCAGTATACCTGAACTCATAAAAAAGTCGGGATAAATGTCTGCTAACCGGCGTTGGAGGCGGCTATCATCCCATCCATCGCCGTTGATTGCATCGCCATTTTTGTAAAACATCTGTATGGCGGATACCTTCAGGCTGCGGAGAATAGCAGCCTGCTCCGACCTGTCAATGGTCTGGACTGAATTCTTCTTCTGCCCGCCAGACGGCCCGGCTATTTAGTACCCGCAGCGTGGAGAAATCTGCGCGCAGATCGAGCATGCTCCACGCGCCGTGTTCGATGGGGAAACGCCACATCGCCGCCGCCGGCATCTCCAGCAGCAGGGCGGTTAACAGGCTAAGCGCTCCCTGATGGCCGACGATGAGCAGATGGTCAAGATGCTGATACTGCGCCAGCGCCTCGCTAAATGCCGCTACCCGTCGGGCAAAATTCTGAAAACTTTCGCCGTTGGTGGGTGCCGCGTGCTGCCAGTCCGCGCACCAGGCGGCATAGTTTTCCGCATCTTCATGTTGCAAATCCCGATGGTGGCGCATTTCCCAGTCGCCGAAGAACATCTCATTGAGGTCGGGGATAAGCTCGCGGGGGAGCGCCCGCTCGCCCAGCAGCAGGTCGGCGGTACGCTGGGTGCGCTCGAGCTCGCTGCAAAGAACGCGGTCAAACGCCACCGCCTGCAGCTGCTGACCAAGCCGGAGGGCCTGAGCTTCGCCGCGTTCGGTGAGGGGAGTGGGCGCGCGTCCGCTGTACAGACCGGCTGCGTTAGCCTGGGTTTCGCCATGACGAACTAACCATAATCTCATGATTATCCTCACTGAGCCGAAAGGGGAGACGCTAAATTACCCGGCAGCGCCGAGGGTTAGCCATAAAGCTTTTGCTGATGAATGTACTCCAGGACGGTCGCCGGCAGCATATCGGCACAGGATTCGCCGCGTTCAAGGCGCTGGCGAATGAGGGTGGCCGAAATATCAAACCACGGCGTTTCAGCCAGATAGATAGCCCCGGCGGGGCGGCGGTGCAGCTGCTCGACATCGTGGGTTAAATGCTTATCGAGCCACTGCTGGTCCTCCGGGCGCGGCATCACCAGCGGATAGCCCGGACGACGACAGACGATCAGGTGCACGTTATCCAGAATGCTGGCGTAGTTGTGCCAGGTGGGGAAGGTGAGCAAAGAGTCCTGGCCGATGATAAATGAGAGCGATGGCTTTGGCCCCTGCTCCTGGCGCCACTCCTGCAGCGTTTGCGCCGACCAGGACGGCGTCTGGCGCTGCAGCTCGCGATCGTCGAGCACGAACAGCGGCTTATCCGCGATAGCCAGTTCCAGCATATGCCAGCGCTGGGCGCTGGTTGCCTCGGGCTGGGGACGATGCGGCGGCACGTTGTTAGGAACGATAATCACTTTTCCCAGGCCTATCTGATTCGCCAGAATTTCGACCGGTTTGAGGTGACCGTAATGCACCGGATCGAAGGTGCCGCCGTACATTGCCTGAAGCTGAGTCATATCAACCATCGATAAACACGTCCGCCAGCGCTTTGTGGCAGAGCAGTAAAGAAAGGCTCTCTAATTCGGGCCAGATGCTGGTTCCGTAGTCCTGCTTGAAGGTGAGCTCCGCTCGGGTAAGCAGGGTAACGGCCTGGCGCAGCTGATCGCTGCCGAGGCGGGTGAGCGCGTCGGTTAACAGCGGCCGGCGGTTTTGCCACACGCGATGCTTATCGAACAGCGAGCGCAGCGGCGTATGGGCCGACTGGCGCTTCAGGTTCACCAGCAGCAGCAGCTCTCGCTGCAGCGTGCGTAGAAGGATTGCGGGTTCGCTCCCCTCGAGGCGCAGCTGCTGCAGAATATGCAGCACGCGCTTGCTTTTGCCCGCCAGCAGCGCATCGACCCAGTGATACGGCGTAAAGTGGGCGGCATCGTTAACCGCCTGCTCTACGCGCGGCAGCGTGAGTTTGCCGTCCGGCCACAGCAGGGAGAGCCGCTCCAGCGCCTGCGACAGCGCCAGTAGGTTGCCTTCGTAGCAGTAGCACAGCAGCTGGCTGGCCGCGTCGTCAAGCTGCAGGTTGTTTTGCTTAGCACGCGCGGCAAGCCAGCGCGGCAGCTGGGCATATTCCGGCGTCTGACAGCTTACCTGCACCGCGCGGCTGGCGAGCGCGGTGACCCACGCGGCATTCTCCTGCGCTTTGGTCAACTTATTGCCGCGCACAATCAGCAACAAATCGTCATGCAGCATGCCGATAAGGGTTGCCAGCTGTTCGTTAATGGCCGCATTGGGGCCATTTTCAGGCAGGATCAGGAGCAGCGTTTGGCGGCTGGAGAACAGGCTCATTGCCTGACTCAGCGAGAAGAGAGCGTGCCAGTCGGTGCTGGCATCAATCGTCGCGGTATGGTGTTCGATAAAGCCCTGAACGGCAGCGGCTTCGCGAATTGCATCTTGACTTTCCTGCAGCAGCAGAGGATCGCTACCCAGCAGTAAATAGGCCGCGCGCAGCCCTTCATTGAGCTGCGCGCGGAGCTGTTCCGGGTACAACCGAATCATCAGTTACCCAGCGTGGTGGAGACGCGACCACCGGAGGTGGAGGAGGCGGGGGTCGTAGTGACCGGCTTCTCCTCGCCTTTGGTGGCTTCGACATCCGCAACGTGAACGCTTGGCAGCTTACGAATCAGCTGCTCTGCCGCTTTGTCGTACATCTCCTGGATAATCATATCCTGCTCGGCATCTTTCGCTAACGCCGCCTGCGGGTTATCGAAGAACGAGCGGTAGACTTTCGTCGTGATCGGATAGATATCATGACCCGGGATCAGCACGCTGGCGTGAACCGTCATCACCATCTGGTACTCAGCGGTACGTCCGTCCTGGAAAATGGAGGCCGTATCTTTCTGAATAGACGATGATTCCAGACGCAGAGAAGGAACATCCTTACGCAGCGTGCTGCCATCGATCAGTTCAACCCCGTTCAGGCGCAGCTGGTTACGCACCGAACGGCTCAGCGGCCCGTTCGGATCGCCCGACTGGAAGATCATGGTTTTCATGGCGGTTGGGACCTGGGTAGTACTGCGCAGGTGCCAGCCGCATCCGGCGGTGATTAACACCGCCAGAGATAACAACAATGTTGCCAGATATCGCACGCTTCCTCCTGCGCTTAGCCAACGACCAGATTGAGCAGTTTGCCCGGAACGTAGATCACTTTACGTACGGTGACGCCGTCGAGATACTTCGCGACCAGATGTTCCTGACCCGCGCGGGCACGGACCTGATCTTCGGTGGCATCGACCGGTACGGTAATTTTACCACGAACCTTACCATTAACCTGGACGACAACCAGGGTAGTATTTTCAACCATGGCGCTCTCGTCGGCGACCGGCCACGGTGCGCTGTCGATATCGCCTTCGCCGCCCAGCTCCTGCCATAAGGTGAAGCTCGCGTGCGGGGTGAACGGGTTGAGCATACGCACGACCGCCAGCAGCGCTTCACGCATCAGCGCGCGATCCTGCTCGCCTTCCTGCGGAGCTTTCGCCAGCTTGTTCATCAGCTCCATGATCGCCGCGATCGCGGTGTTGAAGGTCTGACGGCGGCCGATATCATCGGTCACTTTCGCGATGGTTTTGTGCACGTCGCGGCGCAGCGCCTGCTGATCTTCGCTCAGGCTGGCAGCGTCGAGGGCAATGGCCGGGCCCTGAGTCGTGTGCTCGTAGACCAGCTTCCAGACGCGCTTCAGGAAGCGGTTTGCCCCTTCAACGCCGGACTCCTGCCATTCGAGAGTCATATCTGCCGGAGAGGCGAACATCATGAACAGACGCACGGTATCCGCGCCGTAGCGCTCAACCATCACCTGCGGGTCGATGCCGTTGTTCTTCGACTTGGACATTTTGCTCATGCCGGTATACACCAGCTCGCGGCCCTGCGGATCGAAGGCTTTAACGATACGGCCTTTCTCGTCGCGCTCGACGGTGGCATCAACCGGGGAGACCCAGTTACGCTCGCCGTTTTCGCCGACGTAGTAGAACGCGTCCGCCAGAACCATCCCCTGACACAGCAGCTGCTTAGCCGGCTCGTCAGAGTTAACCATGCCCGCGTCGCGCATCAGCTTGTGGAAGAAGCGGAAGTACAGCAGGTGCATGATCGCGTGTTCGATGCCGCCGATATAGATATCAACCGGCAGCCAGTAGTTCGCCGCTTCCGGATCCAGCATGCCCTGGTCGTACTGCGGGCAGGTGTAGCGCGCGTAGTACCAGGAGG